>Ga0308016_10000002_pt1 | contig 264764 bp, 247 predicted proteins | sample Neamet233_FD_203129 | JGI IMG/M metagenome (GOLD analysis project Ga0308016, IMG submission 203129) | Marine microbial communities from water near the shore, Antarctic Ocean - #233 | ecosystem: Environmental > Aquatic > Marine > Unclassified | place: Southern Ocean | collected 2014-07-28
CAACGAGTAGAAGGCTGGCCGATCTCCCCAGCTCTTAGCGAGCTGCAGTAACTAACTTCTCCAAAGCCATTTTTTCGTTTCTAAGTCAGGCTCGGGCGGCCCTTCTGTAACTATTGGGAAACTGAGAACTGGCACTGATAGTTGTCTGCTAATGCGTTCAACCGGGAAAAGAACGAGGCGTGATGTATGACCCATAGGACGCGAGGAAAATAAGATCACCATGTCTGCATGTTCTTCCGCTTGCACTCGCGTGACAGCACCTGTGAAACTTTCGGTCACCAAGAATTTTATTTCATGCTCTACATCCTTACTGGCGCAGAGCCGCACCACTCGTGCCACTCGATCATCATCCTCACTGCCAGGCATAAAAATAACGATCGAAGAACGCCAACGTGCCATTAAGTCAATAACCCATTCCGGAATATCAATTGGTATAGGTGAAGCAAGTAAAATTTTTGCTGGAACGGGCACGTTAGTGTGGTCTAAAGGAGCCGCATGATCTTCACCAGTTGCCATCGATTTAAGATCTCTTGCGACCAATAACGGACCTATCAATTCGAAGAGCACTACAGAACCCAGCACCACCGTTGCTATTTCGGATCCCTCAGACCCAAGTGTCTCGCTTGCCAAGACAGCCAGACCTACAGCAACTCCTGCCTGTGGCGTCAAATTGACTCCAAGACGCAATGCTGTTTTCCAGTGAAGTCCGCCAAGCATTCCACCTAATAGACCACCGACTATCTTTCCACCGACACGAACCAATACGTAGGCAACACCTACTAGGCCAACGTTTACTACGTCATCCATATGAATGGAAGCACCTGCGAGCCCAAAGAACAGCAGGTATAAAGGCTGTTCGATACTTTTTATAGTACGAAACAATCGCGCCGAAAAAGCTTCTGCTGAAACTGACGCTGCGGTTGCACCTGCCACCAAGGCCGCCAACGGTAAGGAGCTCCCCAGCCATTCAGAAAGCGACCACGCCAAAAGTATGTGGACTAACACAAAAAGTAATAATTCGCCCGATGTCTCAATTTGAAATCCGATACGTGAAATTAGCCAACCACCGGCGACTCCTAATAATGCTCCTCCAATTCCTAGTTGAAGAAAATCTAGCAACGCAGAACTAATAGCCGCATCTTGTTCACTAAGAAGTGCAGCAACCGGCAGCACAGCAGCAAAAGTCGTGGTGGCCAACGCATCCGATACTGCATGCGTTCCAACGAGACCCGTACCATAAGCACCTGTGCCTTTAACTGAGCTCACCACGTGCGCAACAGTCATCGGCGCACCAGCACCAGCCAACACAGCAAGCACTAAAGCTACTGATTCCTCAGCGCCCGCTGCGCGCGTAACAAAAAACACTGCAACAGCACTTACAGCAAACTGGACGATGCCGGCTGTGAGAGCCCAACGTGCTGCCTTCAAGGCGCGCGTAGAAACTCGTTCACCAATCACGAACATCAGAATGGCTAAAGCAACCTCTGTGATGGGTTGCAACTTGACTAGCTCATCTTGGCTAATTAGTTCGATCCCTGAAGGGCCTAGAAGAGCACCGACAAGCAGAAAGGCAACAACTTCTGGAAGCTGGCGACGAGCGAGCATCCTGCTAGCAATGTACGCAAGCCAAGCCAGCACAGCAAAGGCAGCAAGAGTGCTTGTCATACTTTTCCAGACGCGTTAGTAGCTAGGGCAACTGCTAAAATAAACTCATTTGAGTCAACACACAAATTAGTAGATTCAATTTTTAGTGACTGGTTCAAAGGCTGGATCACGTTTTTGAACAAAACTAGCTACTCCTTCTTTAAAATCGTTTCGCTTAAGTGAATCCCGCATCAGTGCGTTCGACTCAGCTAGTGCATCAGTTCGTGCCAGATCTAGTTGGTTCCAGACCTGCTTCTTTATCTGAGCCATCGACCATGGAGCGCTATATTTACCGAGATCTCGTGCATATTCGACAGTTGTTGAAAGAAGGTCCTCAGGGGCAAGCACCCGACTGACTACGCCCATTTCTTTAGCTTCATCTGCTAGAAAGACCCGACCCGACATAAGAATGTCCAGAGCATTTGATGGGCCTACTACTCGGGGAAGCATATAAGCCACTCCATGTTCTGCAATAAGACCTCTTCGAGCAAAGGCGCTGGTGAATTTCGCTCCTTCGGCAGCAAATCGTATATCGCACATCATCGCATGAACAAATCCCAATCCGGCGCAGGCGCCATTTATCGCTGCGACAACCGGCTTCGGAATTGAAAGTGCGTAGTCATGTCTTTCATCGCGGTGCTGTGGACGCTCTTCGCCCTCACCTCCCCGATCTTGTATGCCCTGAAGCATATCCATATCGGCTCCAGAGCAAAATCCACGCCCTGCGCCAGTTACTACTATGGCTTTAACTGATGCTGAGCCTGCCGCTGTATCTAGGGCATTGAAATACCCGGTACCCAGCTCGCCGGTCCATGAGTTCAACCTCTCAGGACGATTAAGCGTAATTATAGCTACGCCGTCTGTTTCTTCGTATAGAACTACTGCTTCGCTCATTACTCCCCCAATTTATTTTTTATTAAGTCTTTTTGGTACGAAAACTGTTTCCAAATAGTAGTGAACTACCCAGTCAGACTATTTGATTTCTTCAATCTCAACAGTCTGCATTACATCACCGACACCTATAGAAAGCGCTACATCCATTCCATCGGAAACGAAACCAAAATGGTTATAAGACTTGGCTAGTTTCGTGGTGCAATCATCTATGCATATGAAAAATTGGCTCCCGTTGGTGTTGGGCCCGGCGTTAGCCATGGCTAGCGCTCCAAGAGTGTAATCGGCAGTAACGGGTTCGTCATCGAACCGATAACCCGGACCACCAGTACCACTTCCTTCAGGACATCCGCCCTGGATCACGAAGTCTGGCACAACCCGATGAAAAGTTAACCCTGTGTAATACCCATCGCGAGCTAGCGATATAAAATTATTTACGGTAATAGGAGCAAGTTTAGGATCGAGATCCATAACTATATTGCCCTTGTTAGTGCCAAGAGTTACTCGGTACGTTAATTCTGTGTCGATCGTCATTTCAGGTGAATTTGCCATTGATGGCACGTTAGCGGAGGAAGACCCCCCAAGAAACCGACTTCGGTCACAAAATCAAATTTGAGTCAATCATTTGAGCGAAGAGTAACGCCAGCTAAGGCTCCGGTATGTTCACCGTTTTGCATAAATAGTTCGCCGTTCACGAATGTGGCATCGTATCCGGCCCCGCGTTGAATGTATCTTCCTGCGCCGCCCGGAAAGTCATGAACATATTCTGGGCCCGAGAGAGAAAGCTTATCCCAGTCAATGACATTAATATCCGCATATGCGCCTTCAACGAGGCGGCCTCGATTTTTGAGACCAAACAGATCAGCTGTATCAGAGGTAATTCGCCGAATGCCTTCTTCAAGCGTGAAATAGCCAGTATCGCGAACCCAGTGACTCAAAAAATAGGTGGGCTGACTGGAGTCCATGATCTGACCAACGTGTGCTCCTGCGTCGGCCAGTCCCATTACGATCGAGTCATGATCTAACATTGTTTCGATTGCTTCATAGTCCTGGTTAAGGATTGGCAAACTCAGCATGACCGAACCATTCGATTCATCAGTTGCATTCAAAAAGTACTCGACTGGGCTTATTCCAGCTTTCGTCGCGAGTGATTCCAGGGTTCCTTCTTGACCAACGCGATAATTAGGATTCTCTGCATCTAGAAGGTACAGGCGACTGAGATCGACCATGGCACTTCCATTGCCATGCACTTTTTCTGGATTATTACCTTCGTGAATTAATCTTGCTCTCAGTTCAGGGTTTCGAATGGTATCGAGTCGCTGTTCCACACTCATATCTCGAAGGGATCTCCAAGTTGTTCCGGCGCGTGCCCAGGGAGTACGGTGCTGAATTCCAAGTACAACACCAATGGGCCTGCATGTAGTCTGTGGTCGTAATTGTGCGCCTGAGGCATTTTCAGCTTCCACAGCCCTAAGAGCCACATCGCTCATATCTGGACGAACTGCGTTATAGACCAATCCAAACGTTGATGGTTGGCCACTGCGCCGGGTTATTTCGCCCAGAGTTTCTATTTCATGTTTGAGGCCTTCCCAGTCTGCACCGGCTTTCTCAAATCGTGGAGCAGATTCGAAGACTCCCCGGCCGTGTTCGCCAAGTACATCTGCAAATGCAAAAAGCTCATCGTCATCAGCAAATGTTCCCGGTATCGGCCTACCATCTGGAGTTCGGTGTAACAAAGTTCTAGATGTGGAGAAACCAAGTGCGCCCGCAGTCATGGCTTCATCGACTAACTCGCACATTGAACTTATCTGTTCTGCTGAGGCAGGTTCTTCGTCAAGGCTAGATTCTCCCATCACATGCCAACGCACGGCTACATGTCCAACCATGCCACCGACATTTATTCCTTTAGGAGTTGAGTCGATAAAATTTAGATATTCACCGTAGGTCCGCCAATTCCATGGAAGGCCTTCGAGAATAGCATCCTTGGGAATATCTTCTACTGACTCCATGACTTCTGCGATGAACTCGATGTCCTCAGTTTTGACAGGGGCGAAGGTCACACCACAATTACCCATTACAACAGATGTAATACCGTGCCAGCAGGAACTGGAGCCAATTGGGTCCCATGCTAATTGAGCATCTAGATGAGTGTGGATATCAACAAATCCTGGAGTAACAAGCTTCCCGACTGCATCGATTTCGGTTTCACCGGTGCCTTCCACAACACCTAATTTGACGACTCGGTCGCCAATGATGCCTACGTCTGCAATTCTCGATGGTGCTCCTGTTCCATCAACCACTGAGCCGCCTCTAATAACAAGGTCGTATTTTGTGTCGCTGCCACTCATTTTATCGCGCCTCTTTCTTTGCCCTCACAAACAATGTCTTGCTGACAACTAGCTTCTATTACAGTGCCTCTTCTCAAATCATAGACCCAAATGCATGACTGACGTAACAAATATAGGGCGACACCCGTTGTGCCTAAATATTAAGTACTCTCATAGTTAAACGATGCACTTGGTCATTAAGTGCTTATCCCGGGGTCTGCAGGTGCGTATGCGAAGTTCTAGCCCAGTCCGAGTTGTCTCTCTTTCTATACTGCTATCAGCCTTCGCTTTGATCAGTTGTTCCGATGACACACCTCAGGTCGTGGTAGAGGAGCGTGTTGCTGTGAACTCGACGACCGCTACTACTATTCAACAGACAGTGACGACGCAGCCATCACCAACAACGACCATTTCCGATCAGGTAAGTTCTACATCTACGACTGAGGTTGAGAATATAGATCCCATCTTAACAAACGCTGCTTCGTTGTCGACTGGAGGATTGGGACCCGTCGCTATCGGAATGAGCCTCAGTGAAGCTGAAGAAGCTGCGCGGGTATCTTTTGTTCTCTCGCCTGGTGGTTCCGAATCATGCCGCTCTTACTCACCGGCGTCAGGAGCTGTCGGGGTGTCTTTCATCTTTAACGGTGAAAAGCTGGTTCGCATCGAAATTCTGAGTGGACCTATCAAAACTCGATCGGGCTATGGCTTAGGCTCCAGCAAACTTGAGATTATGAATGCATTTGGTGAACGTATTCAAGAATCTGCCAGCGGGGACAACATCTCCTATGTCCCTGTCGATAAAAAAGATCTTGAAAAAAGAGTTATCTGGGAAGTAGACGAGAACGACATAGTCACGTCTCTTCGGTCTGGTATTCTTCCGCACATCGCGCCACTGCTAAGTTGCCTAGGTGAATAAGCAGCCAAGGAATCAATAGGCTATTTCCAGAAGTTTTGTATCACATCAACCCAAAGTTGGGTGGTGAGGGCGAGCGAGTCAACATCAACTCGTTCGTCGTGACCGTGGAACCGTGTCATGAACTCCGAGGAAGTCACATTGTCGCTAAATAGGCCTGCACCGTACGCTATTGCGCCTTTTTCCCGGTAGAACCGAGCGTCAGTCGCCCCCACAATTAGGGATGGAATAAGCTCGGCGCCCGGATGAGCTTTTTGCATCAGCTCTTGAAGTAGTGACCACATCGGTGTATCTGTTGAAGAGAAGGTGGCAGCATCATCATGGATGTGTTTAATTTCCACTTCGTCGAATAGCTCACCGAGTGCCTCTCTGAGGTGATCATCTACATTGTCGCTGTCTCCAGGGGCGGTTCTGATATCGACTTCGATTTCCACAACATCAGGAATGACATTAGTTTTCACTCCTCCGTGAACAACATTTGGCGAAAACGTCGTATGGCTGCAGGCGTGCAAGTGCCCAGCTAGGCCGGGCGCGTCGAGACTAGCTATTGTTTCCCAAACCTTCTCTGGGTCTAGTAACGCTGCTTTGACTTCATCGGACAAATTTAAAGTCGAAACTTGATGCTGCCACATTTCAGTTAATTTTGGAGATGGACGATAATCACCTAGCCGTCGAATAACCTCTGCAGCTTTCAGAACAGCGTTGTCAGCACCAAATGGCATAGAACCATGACCTGGTGTTCCTTTTACAGTCAACCTGCGCCAACCTAATCCCTTTTCGCCTGCAGCGACCGTTAGCTTCTTGCCATTTGGTGTCTCAGTCGGCAACCCTCCGAATTCGGTTAACACAAAGTCGGCCTTGATCGCGTCCCAATGATGTTCAGCCATCCACTTGGCCCCATAAGTGCCCCCAGCTTCCTCATCTGCTACGCCGAAATACACCAAATCACCTTTAGGTCGGAATCCAGTTTTTATGGAATTGCGAAATGCCACCGCCATCGAAGAAGTTAAATTCAACATATCCACAGCACCTCGTCCCCAAACCTCCCCGGCTACCAATTCCCCACCGAATGGGTCCCTGCTCCACCCATCTGGGCTCACTGGTACTACATCTGTATGTCCCATCAGGCAGAGAGCTGGCGCCGTTGGGTCAGTGCCTTGGATTCGTGCCACCATTGATCTCCGACCGGGTAAACAGTCAAAATGTTCTAACTCAACGCCGGGACCTTCAAGGAACGTTTCGAGCATGTCGCTATTACGAATTTCCTCGCCAGACGTTTTCTGACCATCATTTACGCAAGCATTTCTAATCATTTCCTGAAGAAGCTCTACAGTTTGATTCGTAAGGCTGCTGTCAGTATGGGCGATGTCAGTCATGCACCTGAGGCTACTGTGCCTAACGGAATGCCCTGCTCCTCTGAACACATCAGATAATTTTGGGGAATTTATGGACATCGTCGAAGTTTTAAACCAGCAATGTAACATTTTCGCCAACTCGCCGAATGGGTCTGTCTAATCTACGAGGAATTTTAAGCGTCTAAGCTGCGTCAAAAGCTGTAAATTTCTAGCCGAAATCTTACATTTTCGTTCGACCATTTACTTAATCAGACTTGAGCTCGGATCGCTTACCCCTAGCTGAAACGCCGTTCTCAATGTTGCGGAAAGTTATGTTCAGCCAGCAGCTGTCTTTGAGGAATCTAGGTTTTTCTCATCTACTACGCTAATGGCCAAATCAAAGCCAACAAATTGCATCAAGGTAACAATTAACTTTCTGAAGAAAAGCGAAGGGGAAATCATGGCCTTATATATGATCCATTGGAAACTGCCACGAGACAGGAAAATGGAGGCGTTTGGAAACTTTAGCCAAATGACAGTTGCGGACGATGAAGCTGACAGTGGGAGCGTTCAGCAGATAGGTCGTTGGCACGACGCAGCAGGGGAACAAGGCTGGGCAATTTGCGATTCGCCTACGGTTACTGACGTTCAGGCTTGGCTATTCAACTGGGGTGATCTAATCAGTTCAACAATCACTCCCGTCCAAGACGACGCTGAACTACGCTCGATGATCAATTCCAAACAGGGCTAACAACTGCCTGGCGAGATAGCTGTGGTTGCTGGTTTCTGCGACTACAGAACCGACATCACTATCGAAATCAAAACAGCGACGATTAAAAGCTTAATGCCCATGTTGCCATTTTTGTCTGAGAAAATGCTTGAGCCCATGACGGAAGCTTACTAAGAAGATCCATTCACTTGCAGATTTGCTTAGTCAGCATCCAATTCACATTGAAAATAAAGAGGTTTCTTAGAAAGCCAACATGGTTACTGAGTGGATGTTGAAACTTTCTGGAATTTAGTGCCGTTTGCAGTTCACCTAATTTAACGGCGTTAAAGTCACGTCATGGAAAAAGATGGCAGTCTGGAAGCTTTTAGAATCGAATGCGCCCACTTCATTTCTGTCGCTAAAGAATCTGGTGAGGCATGCCCGGCATACGGAGCTATCTTGCCACCGGTATTTCACCAAGACGCTATGCGCTGGCAGCGCTACTGCTATGAATCGGGCTGGGCAGGTGTCCATTGGTCCACTGACCATGGCGGAATGGGCCTCTCGAAAGATCACAACGTGGTCTGGCATGAAGAGTGCGCCAAGGCCGAGATAGCGCCTTATCTTAATTTGCAAGGTTTAGTACTTGCTGGAGAAGCCATAATGCGTTGTGGAACTCCTGAACAAAAAAAAGCATTCTTGCGCCCAACATTGAAAAATGAAATCTTATGGTGTCAACTTTTCAGTGAGCCTGGCGCAGGATCCGACCTTGCTGGACTTCAAAGCTCAGCCATTCTTGATGGTGATTATTTTGTTCTAAATGGCCAAAAAGTTTGGTCATCGAATGCCCAATTTGCTCAATTTGGCATTCTTATGGCTCGCACAGATTTTCAGGCCAGTAAACACAAGGGCATAAGCTTTTTCTTATTAGACATGAATCTTCCTGGTATTGAAGTTCGCCCGCTGAAACAAATGACCGGTGATCATGAGTTCTGTGAAGTTTTTTTTGATGACGTGCTGATGCCCAAAAATGCTTTGCTCGGCGATTTACATGGCGGTTGGTCAGTCGCTATGACTGTCCTCGAAGATGAGCGATCTGGCGCAGGAAGCGCAGACGTTATAAGCCTTAGTCGCCGTCTGCAGTCAATGACTAGTAATGCTATAGAAACTGACTCGCTCACCCGTCAATCCTTGACTTCGCTGCTTTCCAGAGGGCGCAGTTTGCAATCCCTTTTGGAAGGAAGAGGCTCGGATCCGATGATGGCGCCGATAGCAAAGCTTCTTAACGCTGAAATCGGCTACGACGAAGCTCAGATCGAATCAAGAATTCTTGGACCTTTGTCAATGCTTAATAGCGACGCTACAGATCGTCTCTTATATTCACCAGGCATGCGAATCGCCGGCGGCTCTAGCGAAATCCAGAGAAATATAATTGGCGAACGAATTCTTGGACTCCCTCGAGAGCCTCAGATAAGTAATTCACCTGAAGCTTAAAAGAGCATGCCAAGCAGTGCACGATCTAGTAATTTTGCTGCCCATCGGCCATTTCTAGATAGTGAAAACTTCACTAATGCCAGCATCGACTGCCTTGTCTGAATAGAGCATCGGTACTAATTCACCAGCTAGCCATGCAGCTCTTTGACCAAGGTCATTGCCAGATCCCCTGACTCCGGAGACACCGTGTGGCACGACCCATCCGCTGTTATCCCAATCTGCTAGGTCATAGACATATCTCGCAACTGAGGCAGCCGCTGCTCGCTCTCCAGTTTCTGGGGTCATTGCACCACAGCGCACAGTGTCCCCATCGCCTGGACAACTATCCATAGGCGGGTGAAGAGAACGAGCAGGTTCCCATTGTGTCGCTAATGGATGTGGTGAAGCCATACGGTGAACACGCCCCCAATTCCATTCGGACATGAGAGGACCGCACCGGTTCTCCAGCTCTACGAGAGATCCATCAATGGCAGAGGAAATAGCGTCAGTCAGTTTTTGGGAAGTCTCCAAACCAGGGATCTGGTGAACTTCTCCGCTGACAAGCACCTCAGTCGCAGATTCGAATAACATTCGGCTTGCCTGTTGGGCGGATGGCCACCCGGGTGCACCCAATTCAGGAGCCATAACTCCTAAATGCTCACCAACAGTTTCGGCCCAACGTCTCCGAATAACGTTATAAATAGTCGCAGAGACTGAATTTTCCGTGACTTCGCAATCCCAATCATTCAAAAAAGCGATGGCCTCATCAGATAATCTGTGCCGGCAATCTCCAGCATTTTCGACAAATATCTTTATGAGCGTTGGGGCCACTAAGGACTTCACGTCTTTGTGAATTTTTGTCATATCTTCTACTGTCGCATCAAATAATTCTGACAGAAGTTGAACTATCCTGTCATGCCGAGACGGGCCTGCAAAGTCGAGAGAAATGTAAGGTCCGTGGTCAGAGATCCTGTTATTCGCAGTTACAAGAAAACCATGTGCTGGGTTTCGCCAGCTCTGAAGGTCATCGAAGGCAACTTCATTGTGCTCGCTCCAAGAAGCATCCGAAGTTCCAGCTACCGGAGTCCAACGATTAGCGATACTTCGTTCCACTACCCTTCCTCTCACTTTGAACGAAATGTTCCCTCCTGCATCTGCAGACAAAAGGTTATTCACCGGAATAACCCATGACTTCATTGTCGACTCAAGTTCTTCGCAAGACTTCGCCTTAAGCATTGGAGTTAGGGCTTCAAACGTTGTGTCAACATTTGAAATTCCCGTCCACATCAAACCGAGCGCTATTCCATCAGATGGATCACCAAAAACGATTGGGCCTCGTTCGGTTGCGCCACACCAAACTTCAACAGAATCTGAATCTCTAATGTTTAAGATCTCAGGGCTCCATTCGATCGCGTCTAAGTCGTCGGATTCGATAAAGACATCAGTGTCATCAGCCATTCCATGAGTAATGCACCATGCCACACTAGAGTTATGACCGAAATGCGGAAAGCCGGGCACTCCAGGAAAGCCCATTCCTATTGCATCAAATTCAGGACACTTCATATGAAACTGGTGGTACACATTGGGAAATTCGATTGTTCGGTGTGGGTCTCCAGCCAGTAAAGGCAAGCCGCTAGCTGTGCGGCTTCCATCTAAAGCCCAAGAATTCGAACCGCCATCGATAGCGCTTAAGGAGTCTAAAGCGATCTTATTATGACTTAGTATTTCGTTGTTCATTGCTAAAAGATCTAATGACTCATTGCTTTGCGGCGGAAGCATCGAGGTATCAGCATTCGGGTCGCCAAGAAAAGAACGCGTAATGTCCACCCCAGCCTTAGTTAATAAATGCCCACGCCATAATTTTCTGTCAAGGGTACCCATAAAGACATGTCGCACTTTATAAACAGCTACGCAATGCCAAGGCTCCCAAGGCTCAGGTGCTTCTGGGTGATAATCAAACTCTGCGGGCAGAGAATTAACGTGCGTGTCTAACCATCGGTTAACACCTGTCGCATAAGAGCGAGTCATTTCCTTCGCTTCTGTGTTTAGCTTATTCCAATCATTTTTAGCAATCGTAGCTATGCCTAGACGCCTAAAAAAAGCATCTTCCCTGGCGCCTGCAAGTCCAACAATTTCGGACCATCGACCCAAAGCGCGACGGCGATCCCACTCCATCTGCCATATCCGATCATCGGCAGCCACCCACCCCTGTGCTTCAAAAGCAGCTCCAGAACTATCAGCTAATACGTGTGAAATACCCCATTTATCTCGTTTTACAAGAGTCATAGCTCAAAGGCTTTACGCAGAACCTGGCCACATTCGATTAGTAGATTTGCACCATCTTCAGTTTGGTTCGCCAGTTGAAAGAGAACATGCGGCTGACCGTCAAACTGTCGATGTGTCACAGTAACTCCCGCCGACTTCAAACGCTCTGCGTACTCGTTGCCTTCGTCGCGCAGCGGATCTCGTTCACACGTCACTATGTATGCAGGTGCCAGACCTGAATGGCTGGCCGCAGCTGCTGGGGAAACACGCCAATCGCCAGCTAGGTCACCACCAATGTTTTCTCCTAAATAGTGGTTATAGAACCAACGCATTGTTTCCATTGGTAAGAAAAACCCCGCACCATTTTCATCATAAGATTGGTGCCAGACTCTGGCATCAGATGCTGGATAAACGAGGAGCTGGAGGCGGAGATCAAGTTCATTATCTCGAGCCAGGAGGGCGATTACAGCTGCAAGGTTGCCACCTGCTGAATCGCCGCCTACGGCTATTCTTTCCGGATCGCCGCCAAATAATGTTGCATTCGATTTCACCCAAGAAAGAGCAGCCCAGCAATCATCAACTGCCGCAGGAAACATATGCTCCGGCGCAAGTCGATAATCAACTGCTACCACGATGCACTCTCCGTTGTTACACAAAAGGCGACACTCTTTATCATGGGTTTCCAGGTCACCTATGACCCACCCACCGCCATGGAAAAAAACCAGAACTGGTAGATTCTCGCTTTTGCTGGGTTTATAAACGCGAACTGGAATCTCCAGATCTCGCTCTTCTATAACGAACTCAGACACACCACCTTCTACCGCTGGCCCCGGCCCAAGCATGTGAGCGAGAGCTCGGTAACCGTTTCTCGCTTCGAAGGGTTCTAAATCATGTGTCTTGGGTGCCCCTGCGCTGGCTGCTTCCAACTGAGCTATAAAGGCTGCTGTATCGGGTTTGTAACTCACAATGTTCTCTATTCTTATTCCATATGGTGACCGTCACTGTTCCAGGTACGTTCCAGGCTTACAGAGCTTCAAGTCAAATAGTTTGTTAGGTCCGATTAGCGACCATTGAAAATTCCCGGGCGTCTTTCACCAACTGATGCGATGCCTTCTTTGGCATCCTCAGTGTGAGATAGTCGTGATTGGATTTCTGCTTCGCGTCGTGTAATTGTTCTAACTTCATCGCCTAGGCCTAGTCTCAAAGTCGACTTTATGGCCCGCAACGCCAACGGTGCGTTCTTAGCAATATCAGTTGCCACTTCTAAAGCTCTCTCGCGCACTAGTTCACTTGCTACACACTCATCTGCTAACCCGATTGCTACAGCTTCCTCGCCTTTATAGCGCTTGGCAGAATACAATACTTGCGCTGCTCTAGACGGTCCCAATAAAGCAGGCATCGTCACGCTCATCCCGAAACCTTGATGAATGCCTAAGGCAGCAAAATTTGCTGAAAAACGGGCATTTGGGCAAGTGATTCTTATATCAGGAACCATTGCCAGACCAAGGCCCCCACCTATAGCAGGACCTTGAATAGCTCCCACAATTGGCAACGTAACGTCGAATAATCGCGCTGAACCTTGGTATAAAGCGAGTGTTGCATCGCCACCAACAACCTCATCATCGCCGCCACCAACGCCATCACCTGCGAAGTCTGCTCCGGCACAAAATGACTTACCATCTGCGGCTAGAACTGCGCAACCTATCGACATATTTGATTGCAGTTCTTCTAGAGCGTCTGCAATCCCATGAATCTGACGAAAGTTAAGGAAGTTATGAGGAGGACGATCCATTATTACCATCCCTACGTTTCCGTGAATTTCCACTCTTAAACCTTCGTGCATATGACATTCTCCTTACACAAATCAAGCGCTAATGGCGCGTTCTAGATATTAGGACACAACATACGCCGTTTTCGCGCCCATTCTTGCCTCAAACGATGAGAGGGCCAAGTCGATGCAGAAACTGAGCGATGAGAATCCCTAAGTGACTGTCAGAAAGCGTTTGGCAGGACATCGGATACAGAAGGGTATATGTGCTGAAAAAATGTATGAAGATTTTGGAATAACTTGGGGTACTTAGCAAAAAATAGAAGCTGGCCTTAACAACGAATTACTTTCGCTACACAACGAAGCTGAGTAGCTGCTCGGTCCCAGAATTACTAATACGGTTGGTTATCAATCATTCGGGATATAGCGTGCACATTAATTAGTGGGGGTAATTGTGGATAACGACGAAGAACAGCCGGTGCACGTTCGTACCGCAGATATTGAGTGGGATAGTTTACTTGCCCGCCTTCAAGCACTACTGCGAATAAGAACGACTCCTATAGGGATGAAGCTTTTTCGAACGATTGAAGAGATGGAAGCAGTACCTCGTATTCGCCGTCCTGATTCGATCCATACCACTGATCAGATAGTTGGGATGGCAGCGCGTCTTAATTGGACCGTAGGCATTACCCAAAGTGACCTTGTCGGTGCTCAATGCGGTGCTGTTATAGGTCTTCATCCACAAGACGATGAGTGGTTGTCTGGCGACAGAATGAAGGGCGTTTGGTTTGAAACTCTCGAAGATAGTTCAGCTCATCAACATGCCATGGACTGCGTCCCATTCGGAACATACGCCGCAATGGCGGTTTCGCCTTTAAACACGAAACGGCTCAACCCTCCAGATATTTGTCTCATATACGCCACTCCCGCTCAAATGATTATCCTCATCAACGGTTTACAGTGGCGTGATTACAAGAAACTTGACTGGTCTTGTGTCGGCGAGTCAGCTTGCGCAGATAGCTGGGGTCGAGCTCTTCAAACCGGACAACCAAGTCTATCGATTCCCTGTTTTGCCGAACGACGTTATGGCGGCGTTATGGAAGATGAATTGCTCATGGCTATCTCACCCGAAGATTTAGCGGTTTCTATTGAAGGTATGGAAGCTTTAGCAAAAAACGGTCTCAGATACCCAATACCGACATACGGGATACAGAGCGATGCGCGAGCAGGATTAGGCGCAAGCTATTAGACCCAAGGGTCACTTATATTTGAAGTTAGTGAAGACGAGGAGCATAGTGTGAACACTAAATTTACAAAATCAGGTTTCGATTTGGGCATTGTCACAAGTAATGGTGATGCAATGCTTGCGTTCTATCGAGATGTTATCGGATTGGAGTTCGAGGCTTCAATTAGTATGGAGAAGCTCGGGATCCAGTTCATGCATCGCCTATGGGCAAGTGAAAGTTTGCTGAAAATTGTAGTACCAACGACCACCATTAGTGACGGTCCGAGCGGTGGCATGATGGCTGCTACTGGCCTTCGATACTTCACCCTTTCTGTCACAGAGGTCCAACCCATTTTAGATGAGTGCCGAAACGCCAACGCCCGAATCATATGGGAACGTCGCGAAGCTCGACCAGGTGTTTGGGTGGGAATGGTAGAAGACCCTGATGGAAATTGGATTGAATTTATTGAACGATAGGTTTTAGTTTCCGTTACACATAGCACTTCGCTTCAATAGCCGCGTAAGAGTTCATAACCTAGACAGCTCAATTAAGATCTCGTATCGTTAACTCTTCATTATCCTCATATCAACAAATTAATTACTAATGCCCACTGTTAGCTAACGGGGCAGCAAAGGGTTATCGCTTGTAGCTTCCTTGTCTGAAAGAGCAATAGTTGCCTACCAAACCAGCTTGAAACTTTCTCATCGACGAAACGTCATCAACTAGAACCTTTTTTTTATTGGTTCTACGAATTTTTTAAGCCATTGACTCTACTCAGATATTGATGATGCTTAGCTGGTAGCGGCTTCGATATGGTCGCACACTAGTTCTGTTACCGCATCTAACTGGAATGGGTGTGACACAACAAGGTCTGCATACTGTTGGCTTGGTTCTACAAGAAGTTGATGCATCGGTGAGACGCTCGATGTGAACTGGCTTCGAACACCTGCTTCATCTCTACCTCTTTCGGAGACATCGCGCTCTAACCTTCTCTCTAATCGAATCTCTTCCGGAGCGTCTACGAATACTGTTAGATCCAAGAACTCGCGGCATTCAGGCAGTGCTAAAAGTAAGACACCGTCCACGATTACGACATCTGCAGGTTGTAATTGGTGCGTCCCTCCAGGGCGCGTGTGTGTTGCAAAATCATATATTGGAACTTCGATGGAATTACCTTTGCCTAAAGCCTCTAGATGGGTAACAAACAGTTGAGTATCGAGTGAATCCGGATGATCGTAATTCACTCGAGAACGAGCGCTAACCGGCATCTCAGAAAGGTCATGGTAATAGTCGTCAAAGGCAAGTAGAGCAGATGAATTAGGGAACTTGCTGAGTAGATTTCTGGCTAGAGTAGTTTTGCCTGAGCAAGAACCACCGGCTATTCCTACGAGCACACTTACCTTGGGGTTTCGTTCCATGGGCCCTCGTCTGACCGAGGCTCCTTTGGCAAACCTAGTATTCGTTCACCAATAATATTTTTTTGCACTTGACTTGTTCCGGCATAAATCGTTCCCGATCGAGCAGAAAGGAAGCTGTTGATCCATGCCGAAGATGTGTTGGGAGTACCAGCATCAGCGGCTCCAAGACCAGCGGCTAGTCGATCATCGCCCTCAACAATCATGGCGTCAGAACCTAGAATATCTAAGGCAAGTTCAGTTACTTCGCGATGATATTCGCTCCAATTCAATTTGCCTATCGAACTTTTAGGACCTGGTGGCTCTCCATTCAAGAAAGACGTTAAGACTTGTTGCCCTAGCCATCTCATTATCTCAACCTTGCTATGACACCAAGCTAATCGTTGCCGAATGTCTGGCTCATTTGTGCGTTTACGAGCTTGCGCCATTTCAACTAAACGATCTAGCTCAGCGCGATATCGAAAATAGGTTGTTGTAGCCCCGAAGCCGCGTTCATAACCCAGCAAAGTCATAGCAACAGCCCAGCCGCCATTCACTTCGCCGATCACGTTGTTTTTTGAAACACGAGCATCTGAAAAGAAAACTTCATTGAAATGACTGTGGCCAGCAATGTTCACGATCGGGCGGACATCAACCCCGGACTGATCCATCGGGCACAAAAAGAATGTTATGCCTTGGTGTTTACCATTTTCTGGAGTTGTGCGAGCAAGGACGAAAATCCAATTAGCTAGATGCCCGTTAGACGTCCATATTTTTTGGCCGTTAAGAATCCATTCGTCTCCATCAAGCTCTGCTTTGCAACCTAAATTCGCTAGGTCAGAACCGGCATCGGGTTCGCTGTAGCCCTGACACCAAAGATCATCTCCTTCTAGAATTCTTGGAAGATAGTGTTTTTTCTGATCTTCAGTTCCCCACTCAATGATCGTGTTACCAACCATCCCGATGCCAAATCCGTCGTTAGAGCCACCAGTTGGTAATCCTGCTTTAGTGAACTCTTCCGCAATGATGACATTCTCAGACGCAGATAGACCTGGGCCGCCGTACTCTGTCGGCCAGACGGTCGCAAGTAGTTGGTTGTCTCGTAGAACTTGGCGCCAATCTTTCAAAAAATCAGCTTTCGCGTCGCCAGTTAACGAACCAATACCATCCCACTTAGCCGGTAGGTGCTCGGCAATGAAGGACTGGATACGCTCACGATAGGCCTGAGCTGAGTCTGAATAAGTCGGCTGCATAAGATGAACACTACTTCAGATATGTCTGAATTCAATAATCATTTAACGCTCTAGTGTTTCGGCTCTATTCGCAGCGAGCTTAGCGATAACGCGATCGAAGAAATCGTCTTCCTGCAAACCCGGCACCATCAATTTGTTGTCTATCACCCAGCTCGGCGTACCGGTTATCCCCCATTCCAAAGCCTTCCTAACAGAGACGCCGATTGCCGGCTTAAGTTCATCGCTTAGAACCACCCTCTGGACTACGTCAGCGGGAATTTCAGAATCAGACATTAGCTCAAATAAAATTTCGGGTGATTCGATATCTAATTCCTCAACCCAGATCGCTTCGAACATCCTGTTCATCAGTAACGGCGTATTCGCCGGCTTGATATAATCCATCAATAATACTGCTTGGTGTGCTCGCCTAGTTGGTCGAAATTTTTTGGGTGCCAGGAACGGTAATTCCATCTCGGCAGCTAATTTGGCAATCGCTGTGAATCTTCTGTTGTTGATCTGGCCACCATCTGGAATCTCGGGATGAAGCTCATATGGCATCCAGCTAATAGCAACGTCATGCTGCTCTTCTAGACGGGCCGCACGGGCCCACGCCAAGTAACACCAAGGTCAAATAAAGTCTGACCAAACAACAATAGGGAGCAAGATGTTCTCTGACGGTATACCTTCATTTGTCATGGACTTTACGATTCCCAACGACATCAAGTCTCTACTCGATGATCTAGATCACTTTATAGAAGATGTTATAAGACCGATAGAGAACGAAGATGATAATATCCGGTTCTTCGATCATCGTCGCGAGGATGCTAGAACCGACTGGGAACGAGATGGTCTTCCAAACGAGGAGTGGGAAACCCTGCTTGTAAGGATGAAAAGAGAAGCCGACGCTGCAGGGTTTTTGCGGTGGCACTTACCGAAACGATTCGGTGGTAAGGACGGCACAAATTTAGGAATGGCAATTGTTCGTGAACACTTGGCACGAAAGGGCTTGGGTCTGCACAATGACTTGCAGAACGAAAGCTCAATAATTGGGAATTTTCCAACTGTCTTAATGATGGAAAAATTCGGCACCGAAGCTCAACAGACTCAGTGGATTCCGAAATTGTTGGAGGGATCTGCGAGAATAGGCTTCGGGCTAACCGAACCGCTGCATGGTTCCGATGCTACTTGGATGGAAACTACCGCCACACGCGATGGTGACGAGTGGGTTATCAGCGGAGAAAAATATTGGAACACGGGATTGCACCACGCAACGCATGATTATATTTTTGCTCGGACTTCTGGTAACCCCGGTGAAGGACATGGCATAACTTGTTTCATCGTGCCGGTAGATACGCCTGGGTTCAAAGTCGAAGAGTTCATGTGGACGTTCAACATGCCGACTGATCATGCACACGTGCGACTAACTGAAGTTCGAGTATCGAACGATGACATTCTTGGCGATGAGGGGCGTGGGCTTCAAACCGCTCAGTTGTTTGTACATGAAAATCGAATTCGCCAAGCAGCTTCTTCGGTCGGCGCCGGCTTACATTGCATCGACACCGCTGTCGATTACGTGAATAACCGAACGACTTTTGGCAAGCCATTGTCACAAAACCAAGCTATTCAGTTTCCATTAGCTGAGTTGTACACGGAAGCTGAAATGATCAGGGCCCTTATTTGGAAAACAGCTTGGCAGATGGACGAAGGTGTTGACTATATGGAAATAACCGACCGAGTCGCAATGTGTAACTACAGAGGTAATCGATTCTGTTGCGATGCCGCCGATCGGGCGATGCAAAGTTGCGGTGGTAACGGTTACAGCAGACATATGCCATTTGAGCACATATACCGCCATCACCGACGCTACAGAATTACAGAGGGTGCGGAAGAGATCCAGATTCGAAAAGTTGCTGGCAAACTGTTTGGGTATGCCGGCAGAGCCAAAGGTTAGAAAGGGTTAAAAGCAATTAATTCCGGCCTCGTGGTTGTGGAGCGAGGCCGGAATTAGTTGTAATCCATAACTTGCGAAAGTCATCGTGTTAGTAACTTAATTTTAACTTATTCGGGCTGTTGCGTTTCCAGTCAGTACAAACTTTTCGTCTTGGTTCGTAGTGCTGATTGTCAGATCTACCAGAGTTCCGCCGTCTTCCTCTCTTATTGCTGAGATCTCAGCTCTGGCTGTCAACGTATCCCCAGGCCAAACTTGGTTGACGAAACGCACGCCGTAATAGGTTAGTTGTCCGTCTCCGACGTAATTGGTAACCATTCTGCCAGTCATCCCCATGGTTAACATTCCATGAGCAAATACGGTTGGGTAACCTGCAACTTCAGTGACAAACTTCTCGTCTGTGTGTACTGGATTATAATCTCCAGAGGCTCCAGCGTATTGAACTATTTGAGTTCGTGTTAGGTCTTCGACTATTAGTTCCGAATAGGAATCGCCAATGGTTAGGTCTTGTTTTTTGAGTGTCATGTTCCTACTTCTCAATCACTTTCTCTGTCACTACGCCTACACTGCGCGCTGTGATAACTAACTCACCATTTTGATCGCGATACTCGGTGATGCTTTCGTTAAACTTAAGCACTCCTGCACGCTTTGACTCTTTTTCCCAACTGTCGCCAGGTGTATTGACCGCACTCAACACGTCACCAGGCTTTAGATGTCGATGATACGTGTAGTGTTGCTCTGCGTGCAGCCCGCCTGCAGATCCACCAGATTTTTTGTCTCCAGCTTTTGAATCTGTTTCTTTAGCTTCTTTACTGCTGTTCGACGTTCCTGATGCCGTGCCTCCGCTACCGAACCACTTTTGGCCATTTTTTGGCCTCAAAAAATAGTTTGGATCGAACTGCGCGCTGGATTGCACAAATGTAGGCGGGGCTATGATTGAGCCACATTCGCTACTTTGCGCATAATTTTCATCTTGATAGATCGGGTTACTATCTCCGATGGAACGCGCAAACATAAGAATATGTGAACCCTCGACCGGAAAGCGGTCTATTGCCATGATCTCCCCTTCTTGAAGAAGTTTGAAACCTTGATCATGACATCAAAAAATCCTTCATGCATTTTTATTATTAAATTTTACTGAAGAACTCGAAACAAGACTTGACGAAGATATCAATTGGCAAATTGGTGATTTGTTCTACCGCACCGACAAACTGACAGACGGTTTGCGCACCCAGCAATGGGGTGCTGACTTTATTACCCAACACGGCAACCAAGGCCCTTGGCCTTAATCCCTTACACACCTAGAAAACAGGCAGGACAAATGGGCGGAGTAATCGAAACCGGTCAAGCCATCGACGACTGCGCAGAGGCCTGCCCTAATCGCTAACCGTTCCACCAAACATCGAACCACTCGCTGACCTCACCAGAGAACACTGCGTAGCCATTCTCTCGCTCTGCTCCGCAGGTCACGCAATCCAGTCCGATGTCCAAACCGAACATCGCCACGCCTCGTACCTCTGGGGCTTCATCTCGGCGGATACTCATGGTGTGGCCAACATGCTCAGCCACGACCTGGTCGTAGGTCCACCCACCGACAAGTTTGGGTTCCTTGGAATGCTTCGACGGATCATGATCCACCTGCTGACACCCGTCGTCGCAGGTTTCACAGTGGAGATTTACAACATCGTTCTCGGTGAGAAGTGACTCAAACCGCATAACGAGAACATGCTCGTGATGCATCGCCCACCTGTCCGATGGCGTCAACTTGTCGCCACCGGTTAAAAGGTGCTCGAAGTACCTGGTCCTCCAGTCATAGGCATGTTGAAGGCGCGCCATCAAAGTTTCATTCCTTCGGCGAATTAAGCGATCGGTGTCCTCGTCAAAGCCCAACGCCCTCTGGCTAAACAGTTCGAGGCCTTCACGAATCACTTCGAGGGTATGAGCTAAGTCATCCATCGCTTGCTTGTCGGCTTTCATCGTTTAATCCTTACACGCCTTGGCTTTTGGTGTGGTATTTTGATGGCTACACGAACGGCCGTTTTATACTGTCACCGATCCTGAAGAACTGAACACAATGCAGGGCGGATTTTAGCTGGCGCCTCACTCATCATCATGTGACCTACTGGACCTAAATGAATTAGTTCCACGTCCTCGATCTCTGCAGCTAAAAGCAAGGAGGCTTTCGGCGGCGTCATTTTGTCTTCGTCACCAATAAAAATCGCAACAGGGCATGTTATTAGCGATGGGCTGATACCGGCCTGATAGGAATTACATGCTGCCAAGTCGTTGTATATAACCCCATCTGCAGCTCGACTCAATAATGCTTGGCTACCCCCGCGCATCCAAAAACCTGGCGCTGGGTTCATGGCAATGTGCGCTCTCGCTCCAAGCGACCAAGAGGTAATCAGGTCTGGTGCTAGAGCTTCATTCTTTTTTGCTGCTTGCAGTAAATCTGGATGAACAGGCATAGATAACGCTGTGCCCATCAGAACCAGCCGGTCGACTTTCAGCGGCGACTTAGCGGCGAGCTCAATTCCGATTAAAGACCCCATCGAATGTCCGATGACTCGGGCTGGCCCCATATCTAGGTGTTCTATAATTTCGCTTAACCAGTTAGCCATTTGCTCAATAGATGGAATTAGCTCACCAGTTGAGGCTCCATGACCTGGAAGATCAACTGCTAATGCCGTATATCCGTGATGCGCAAGGTAACGGGTTTGAAGATTCCATACCGTTCGATCCATTCCGGCACCATGAACGAGAAGCACAATAGGGTGCTTTCCATCAACTTCGACTCCGCCAGTTGCGAAATTAACGATGTTTCCTTGAAACTTTATTTGCACCCTCTTTAACCTTTCTGCGAAGCTCTTAGAGCTTGTTTAAGATCGGCGATAATATCCTTGGGGTCTTCCAAACCGACAGAAAGTCGGATCAGGTCCTCGCTTACACCAGCAGCAGAAAGCGCTTCTGCGCTTAGTTGCTGGTGGGTGGTGCTCGCAGGATGAATTACTAATGTTTTCGCATCGCCGACGTTCGCTAGATGAGAAGCAAGTTTTACATTCTCGATAAATTTCTTCCCTCGATCTCGGCCGCCGGAAATCCCAAAACTAAGGATTGCACCAGACCCTTTCGGGAATAATTTTTTCGCTAACTCATAATCCGGATGCGTTTCAACCGTGGGATGACTCACCCACTCTACGGAGTCGTTTGTTAATAGAAAATCAATAACTGCGGCTGTGTTCGCTACATGTTTATCCATACGAAGCGGCAAGGTCTCTATTCCTTGCAGCAGATGGAAGGCATTCATAGGACTCATGGCGGCACCAAAGTCCCTAAGACCTTCGGCGCGAGCTCTAACAGACATGGCCTGATGGCCAAATTCTTGAGTAAAAGAGATTCCGTGGTATCCGTCATAGGGCTCAGAAAGAGTCGGAAACTTTCCGTTTTCGGCCCAATCGAAACGTCCACCATCTACTACGACGCCGCCGAGCGCAATGCCATGGCCTCCCATAAACTTTGTGACACTATGCATTACTATGTCTGCACCCAAATCGATCGGCTTTAGGAGATAAGGAGTGCTAAAAGTAGAATCAACCATTAGCGGAATACCGTTTTTGTGAGCAATGGCCGCCACCATTTCAACATCTAGGACCTCAATTCCAGGGTTTCCCAACGTCTCAGCAAAAAGAACCTTCGTCTCCGGCCGGATGGCATTGTTCCAAGCCGTTGGATCTCGAGGGTCGACAAACGTTGTGTTGATTCCAAATCTAGGCATAGTAAGACTGAGCATGTTGTGTGTCCCACCGTAAATGTTTCGGCTCGCCACCACATGATCACCAGCACTCATTATCGTTGCGCAAGCTAAATGAAATGCAGCCATTCCACTAGCTGTGCATACGGCGCCGACTCCACCTTCAAGAGCCGCTATTCGTTCTTCGAGAACTGTCACTGTCGGGTTTGAGATACGACTATAAATATGACCTGGTTCTTCTAGATTGAACAAGCCAGCTGCCTGTTCACTATCCACGAAACTGTATGAAGTTGTTTGATAAATAGGAACTGCTCGCGCTCCAGTCGTTGGATCTGGCTCTTGCCCGGCATGTAAACTCAACGTGTCAAAACCCATAAATTCAGGCTGAACCATAAAGAATCTCCTTTTGCGTAATTCCAATCGTACGGCTGAAATCTTCATCTCATACTTCGAAGAGACGATGTCATTGCAATAGCGTCAAATGCTAAGGCTTAGCAGACGCAACGAAGTCGTAGAACACTCACAAATTTGTGGTTACTACCCACAACTTCTCGTTAGTCGGTCTATTGCAACTAGATTTGTTCAATGCAGCTAATTAGACCGATCTTCGTCACCGGGGCCTGTTCAGGAATAGGACTAGCTCTCTGCCAACGGCTGGAATCTGCTGGGCATCACGTTGTATCAATCGACATAAATGAACGCTCGAGTGAATTGCATTCTTTAGATCATTGGAGATGCGATCTAAGTGATCCAACCAGTGTCGACGCGCTAATCACTAATCTAGAATCCTCGTACGACTTGACCCTAGCTGGTTCCTTGATCAATGTCGCTGGCGTCCCAGGGACCATTGCTTCTGCTTCAGTTATAGAGGTCAATACATTGGCCGTCCGCAAGCTCAGCAAAGCATTCGCTTCATGGCTCCAACCTGGATCATCGATTGTAAACGTCGGTTCAATTTCTGGGAATGGGTGGCAACAGCGAATCGAAGTCCACAAGGAATTCCTGGCGTTAAGTGATGAGGATGCCCGGTCTTGGTGGTTTGATCGAGAAACTTCTATCGGTATCGATTCGTACTCTTTTAGCAAAGAAGCTGTAATCGTTTGGACTATGAGACAAGCCGGAGAACTGCTTGGTAGTGGTATAAGGTGCAACGTCGTAAGCCCAGGCCCGGTAGAAACTCCCCTTTTGCCTACGTTTCGAAAGCAAATTGGAGATGAACGTTTGGATTGGGTAATCAGTCACGCTGGCCGCCCTGCGTTCTCTGACGAAATTGCACAGGCCATCGAATGGCTCTCAACAGGAGAATCTAGCTGGGTTAACGGGCATCACTTAGTAGTCGATGGCGGTTATACCTCAGGCTTGCTTTCCGGTTGGTTAGACACAACTAATGCCCCGGCTACAAGAACCGAATAAACCGCACTTAATAAATCCTTGTATGAACGACGTAAAGCAAATCCCTACATCGAAAGAACAGTGTCTTGGTGTTCACCGAGTCCCGGAGCGCGAAATGGATGATCGCCCGCGCCTTTAATAAGCTGTCCCACCTGCGAAAGTGGGCCCCAGCCCGCAGTTTCTGCATGCTCAACTACTAGCCCATTGGCGCGTGCAATTGAAGAACCAACAAAACCTTTCAACTCGACAGGCAAATCTGTACCGTTTTCGCGCCAAAACCAATCACCGTCAAGTTCTATATATGTTTTGAGATCCGACTCTCCTTTGTGATCAAAACCGCCAGTTTCGATAGGGTCTCGACCTTCGTAGCTAACAAACTCTGCTATCTGAACTGCCGTCGTAGTTTGTGTCAACGAGGTATGCACGGTTAAGATTTCTCCCGTTCTAGACCGATGAAACCAAGCAGCGACGACCCCAAACGCTGCTATGAGTGGTGTCGCCGCGTCATGCACTGGAACGGATAGAAACACAGGGTCCCCAGCTCCTCCCTGCGCTGCCATTACGCCACCCAATGCTTGCAACAAAGGGTCGAAAGCAGGGACTTTCGCCAATTCTTCGTCGGCACCATAACCTGGGCTTTTAACCAAAACTAAATTTGGCTGTTCGTGACGCAGTTTCGCTGCGGAGCATCCTAATTTTTCGGCAACGCCTGGTCGGAAATTTTCTACGACTAAATCAGCTTTATTGACTAAACGGTGTAGTTGTTTCTGGTCTTCATCTGTCTTCAAATCAAGAATAATTCCTTTTTTCGACTGATTCCAACCATTGAACATTGGCCCGAAAGTTCGAAACGAATCACCGCCTGGCGGTTCTACTTTTATAATTTCTGCGCCCAACATTCCAAGATGTCTCGTTATTACTGGGCCTGCTATGAAAGAACTGAGGTCTATAGCACGCAGTCCTGAAAGCGGCGCTCCTCCTTGCCCTACTCCCACGCCTGGAACATGGGTTTCGTTTGCTACAAGTGACGTATGCTCACCAAGAAGTGGTGCTGGTAGAGCTTCTGAGCGGGGACACTTATCAAGGATGAGGGGCTGAGAGGGCATCTGGATAGGACCCACCTTGGAATCCAGAACTTCAACAAATAGGTCATTGCTACCAGCTAGAGTGCTCGCCAAAAACTCCTCGCGCGTTTGGACCGGCTGGCATGGGACATCGTGTGTCCTGAGCAATTCGATCCACACTTTTATGTCAGCTGATGCGAAAGCAGACTCTAAAATCGGAGTAATGAAGCCAAGGGGTTCATCTTCTATGAGACCCCAGGGTGGCGAAGGCAATCTCGGATCTCCATCCAGATCTTGACGTCCGATTGCTTTTAATAAGCTCTTAAAGAACACCGCTGTGCCGCATGCAACAAATAACCACTTTTTGTCCTTGGTCTCAAATAAGCGGTAGGCCGGCAACCGGCCCGTAGCTCCAAGGGGTGAAGCTCCATCTCGTTCTTGCGGCATGGAAGGAGACCAACAGTCACCAATTTGCATTGCCCCGGAACCCGCTACGTCAGACACTTCATAAGTCGGGGCCGAACCGTGCGCTTCTCTGGCATATAGGCCTGCCGCTATCGCAAGCGCACCTAACATTCCTGCCCCGTATGCGGCAACTGGCATCACTACGTGAACTGGCCCCTCAGAATAACTCAACTGGTTCCATCCAATACCGGTCATCGCAGCAACTTGAGATGGGGTCCCTGGATGTGTCGTCATCGAACCGGCGCTTCCCCAAACTGGGAAGGAAACGATTACGGCACCTGGAGCTATCAGCCTAAAGCGATCAGCTTCTGTTTTGTCTCGGACTACCAGCACGTCTGCAGACGCAATCAAAGATTCTGCATTGTCGGTGACCACTGATCTCTTATTTCGATTTATCGCGTAAAATCCTGGTTCTGTTCGATAAGGGTCACCTTCTTCAGACTCAAGTTTTATTACGTCAGCACCTTGATCTGCTAGGAACCTGGTCGCATATGGCCCTGCTATTCCCACGGCAGTCTCAACAACACGAATTCCAGCAAAAACACCCTCGTTCGACATGTAACCTCCCAAATAACAAGCATCGCTCTACGAACCTAGAAACATCAAGAAAATAGTTTTAGTCGACAGAGACGACTTTATACGTTCTACAATTAAGATCTATGACCGATACAGCACAATCTGAGATTCTTAGAATTCCCACGGCTCCAGTTTTTGACTCTGTTGAGGCTGAGCGTAACCATAGGAAACAGCGACTCGCTTCAGTCTTTCGCGTATTCGCAAAGTTTGGGTTCGAGGAAGGATTAGCCGGGCATGTAACTGCTAGGGATCCTGAGTTAACCGACCATTTTTGGGTCAATCCTTTTGGCGTTCCGTTCGGAAAGATTAAGGCGTCTGACCTTCTTCTCGTAAATCATCATGGGGAAATCGTCGAGGGCGAATACCCACTGAACCAAGCTGCCTTTGCGATACATAGTCGGGTTCATATGGCTCGGCCGGATGTGGTTGCTGCAGCACATACCCACTCGCTATATGGTAAAAGTTGGTCTTCGCTGGGACGAAAGCTGGATCCTTTGACTCAAGATTCATGCGCGTTCTACGAAGATCATGCTTTGTTTGCTGATTTCACAGGTGTCGTGCTTGACGTGAATGAGGGTGATCGGATTGGCGACGCTTTGGGAGATAACAAAGCTGTGATTTTACAGAATCATGGGCTCTTAACGGTGGGTCATTCTGTCGATGAGGCCGCCTGGTGGTTTATCACGATGGAAAGGTCATGCCAGGCTCAGCTCTTAGCTGAGGCAGCAGGAAACCCGATTTTGATTCGTGAGGAAGTAGCCAGACACACCGCTGATCAAGTTGGCAGTCATGCTGCCGGATGGTATAGCTATCAGCCGATCTATGAGAAGACTTTCGACGAAAATCCAGATTTTCTCAATTAATTTTAAGACCGAATGAGGCTAGCTCTAAGCTTCATTAAGTAAAATTTTTGCCATGTCTCTAAGATCAGTTTTAAGTACCTTGTTAGAGGGATTAAGCGGCAATGAGTCAACTATCCAGCAATACCGAGGGGCTTTGTAGTTCGCCATCTGCTCACGGCACCACCCAAGAATTTGCTCGACATTTGGATCACTAGTCGGCGTCGGAACAACGAAAGCAGCTCCGACTTCTCCTAAACGCTCATCGGGTACTCCTATGACGGCTACTTGGCCGATATCTGAGTGGTCTAACATCATCTGTTCGATTTCCGCTGGGTACGCGTTGAATCCTCCGTTAATGAACATGTCTTTTTTTCGGTCGGTTATGTCGATGTACCCGTTTGCGTCCATGACACAAATATCACCTGTCTTCAGCCATCCATCTTCATCTATCGCCTCCTTTGTCTGTTCAGGGTCATCCAGATAACCACCCATTACACAGAAGCCTCGAACCAGTAGTTCCCCTGGAGTCCCCAGTTCAACGTCTACGCCATTATCATCTACCAGACGAATTTCGATTCCTGGCAGAGCCTTGCCGCTGGTAGTGGCAACCAACTCGGGAGGATCATCGGCAGAACAAATAGTTACAAGACCGTGAGTTTCAGTCATTCCGTATGCAGTTATGACCACCTCGAATCCGAGCTGCTCACGCATTGCGACTACGGTTTCTACCGGGATGCTAGCTGCACCTGTTAAGGCTGAACGCAAACTTGTTGTATCGAATTCGGCAAGTCTTCCGGAATTTATTAAACTTTGAAAGATGGCTGGTGGTCCTGGTAGAACAGTAATTCGATCGTCTTGTATACGTTGCAATACATCTGCTACGTCGAAAACAGGGTTTGGCAACATGGTGGCACCATGCATCAGGCAAGGCGTTATCGCTCCATTGAAGCCAAAGGCATGAAAAAAAGGATTGATTATCAGCATCCGGTCACCTGTTCGGATACTAAGTTCACGTGCATAGTAAGCAAACCCGCGTAGTATCGGTCCCTGCTGCACCAATACGCCTTTCGGTAAGCCAGTTGTCCCCGAAGTGAACATGATCAGACCCAAATCATCACCTTTTACCTGTTTGCTTTGGGTTCGGACTTGGCTCAGGTAGTTCTCATCAGATCGTTCCAAAAAGGCTTGAAATGGCACTGTCCCTTCGGTGTGTTCGCCTCTGAGAACAATAATCTCCTGGAGACTTTCAATATTTTCGCCCGATTTGCGTAAATCAGCGACGTAATCATTTCCAAGGAAACCCACTACGGTGAATAGTAATTTCACTTCGGCTTTGCGTAATACGTAGGCTGCCTCCTTACCTTTGAAGCGAGTATTGATCGGAACCATTACTGCACCAGCGTTTAGCACTGATAGTCCGGCTACTACCCACTCCCAAGTGTTAGGCGCCCAAACAGCGACTCTGTCACCAGGTTTAATTCCGGATGCGACTAAAGCAGCAGCGCACTGATCAATCTGCTCGGATAGTTCGGCATAAGTTAACGATACATCCCCGTCCTTAATTGCTTCTATGTTTGCAAATTCAGTTGCTGCTCGCTTAACCAACGCCGGATAGTTATCAGGAATTGCAGTTACCATTAATGCCCCTAAGAAATATTTTAATACAAAAGCGTTGCCTAAAGTTAGGCAACTATCCGGTCCCGAAATCGCAGGATCACACTAACTAACCGGTTACTATTCCAATGACTTCGCCGTGAATAAAATGAAAATATCCTGTTGGTAACTCTGCCCAGGTTTTCCAACCCTCTGATATCTCCTGCATCTCTGAACTCGTAGCGTAACCATACTCAACTGCCTGGTGGCCAAAGCTGGTAGCTACGCAGCGTTCTGCCCATGAATTTCCCCAGTTAAGGCGATCTTCGATTTCAGCGAACACCCATACGGAGGCGGTGCACAGCAGATCGCTCAGGCCAGCTTCAGTGCACCAGCCATGCAAATATCGCCCAGCGTCCGGCTCAGCGCCATTATGTCTAGCAACTTGACGATATATGCGACGCCATTTATCAATCATCGGCGACTCAGGATTGCTGCACATCGTGTAGTAATCTGCATCACGCACAGCTATGAATCCCCCTGGTTTCACAACACGCTTCATTTCTTTCAGCGCAAGGACCGGATCAGTGAGATGCTGCAAAACTTGATGTGCATACGCTAAATCGAATGAATCATCTTCGTAGGGTAGTTCATAAACTGACGCTTCTTCTAAGCTAATATTTTCAGCCTCAGCTTTGGCTACCGTTTCAGCAGCTCTACTTAAGATTTGTTTTTCAGGTTCGATCCCAGTAACTGAACCCTGGTCAGCCCAGTTGGCCAAGCCAACTGTAATTGATGCAGGGCCGCATCCAATATCTAAAATATCTGAGTCTCTTCGAATGTACGCTCTGGCAAAACTCGCACAAGTTTCTGCTGTACGCCTAGCGTGTTGTTCTACAGCTGCGGCTTGGTGGCCGTGAGTATATACGTCATTTTTAATCAACAGACTGCCTTATCCAATCGAAGCTAATGGGAAAACTTAAAATTATTCTTCAATAGAAATCGCGAACTCTGGACAGTTTGCAGCCGCTAATTTGGCCTTGTCTTCAAGCTCAGATGGGACTGTCCCATCATCGATCTCAGTAGCGTAGCCATAGTCATCAACGTCAAATAGCTCTGGCGCCAATGAATAGCATCGATTGTGTCCTTGACATTTTTCCGTATCGACTTTAATGCGCATCTCAATCCTCTAAGGCTTTCGGCCAGTAACAGCGATGAATTTATGCACTATAGAGTCATTCTCGTCTGTCTGAATCTCTGACCCGAACTTTTCACCGCGAATCGAGTCACCTGCCGCTTTAAGTCGTTCATAACTGATAGCTGCCAAGGCATCATCAATTCGTATCTCTTGGCCTACAGCTCGAGCCAGATCGAATGTATGTGTCAACGGGTCGACGACGACAACTCCCAAGAACTTTTCGATAGTTAAATTCCCCCATGGCGTGTCCGCTCGCATTTGTAGTATTTCTTTTCGATCGAGGGCTTCGAGTACTTCATCGCGCGCAATCAGCCATTCTTGCTTGGGGTTCTTAATTTCTGGATGGTCGGAGACTGATGCACCCTCTCCGTTCACAAACCCAGTGATCATTCGGCACATACCGATATTGTGCGCCAAAACATCGAGCGCCGACCAATCGACACAAGGTGATGGGTTCATCCATTCATTGTCCGAAGTTCTCTGGACTACAGCATCAAAGCCAAACAGAGCTTTGACATAGTTACGGTGGTTAATAGTCATTCCGCAAACAATATCTTCATTTCCTATAAAGTATTAAAGATTGAGGAATTGTCTCGAACCTAATAGAGGCAATTTCTAGCTACTAGAAACTTTATTAAAAACTCATTCGCAAAGTGATTTTCGTGAACCTAGTTTTTGTACGTTCACTCAAACCCCGGCCAAACGTCAGTTAGGGGCAGAGGAGATCCTGAACGTATTGCTTCGTGGCGTTCTCGAATTTGGCGAGGAATATGGGCTCGCACATACTCAACTTCTTGTTCCAGGACAATGTCGACTAGTTCCAATCGGTCTGGTGTTTGCTTCCAGGCGATTGGCACAAAAATCGGCAGTTCAAATTTGCGTAGCCGACTTAGGCCACGGTATACCAGTTTTTGATATTCGTACCTGTCTTCCCATTCCCAACCCGCAGGAGCAAAACCAGTTCCAGGGTCAAGCATAATTCGGTCTCGCACACCGAATCGCTCGGCGCGTTCAAGTTGGAGGTCAAACCAGTCGATCATTACTTGCACTGGGTCGCCTTCAACTCGTTTGAGATGGCGCGGATCCGGTCCAATCATAAACGGTAAGATAATCGGCACTTCGCGTTCTGCAGCGAGTTCGATCATTGCGTCTTTTTGTAGAGCATCAGTGGCGTTCAAGATAGAAGCGCCCGCATCTAGAGCCCATCTGGCGGTCTCGGGTTGCCATGTGTCTACTGAAACAATGACTCCAAGATTAACTAGTGCCAAAAGTGGTCCTTCGAGAAGAGCCCATTCTTGCTCAGGACTGACAAAACTGGCTGCGCCATGCGATGCTTGCGCACCGATATCGAGATGGTCAGCGCCTTGTTCAAGCAGCTTCGCTCCGTACTCTGCCGCCTCAGCTGCGGATCTACATACAGAGAAACCTGCTAATGAATCCCCTGAGACGTTAACTACTCCAAAAATTTCCATATCACAAACCACTTCTGGCTTTCGATGATTGAGTGCGAAGAGCACTGGAACGATTAGATAAGAATCCTATACAGATAACTGCAACTCCCATAAGAACTAGAGTTTTTCGAAGACCGATAGAATCAGCCAATATTCCTAAGGGCAGCGCTGCAACACCAAAAAAACTATAGCCAAGTTGGACTAGCGATTGCATTCGACCATGTAAACGAGGATCGCTTACCGATAGAGCCAACGCTGGATTGAGTGCTCGAAATACCGACGACCAAGCACCTAACCAGAACACGACGCAAAAGGCGGTTATAAGGTTAGGGGACAGACCTAAACCTATTACACCAAGACCGAACCCAAGAGCGGACAAATAGTGTGTTCGCCAGATCTTCGGACTTTTAGTTATACCCGCAATAGCGAGTGTGCCGCCTACGCCACCAATCGCTCCTATAGCAGCTAGCCATGCGTAGCCCTTCGGACCGGCATCAAACAAGTCCTCTGAAACGCTTGGCAGAAATGCCATGTATGGAAACCCGAATGCAAGAACTAATATTCCGGTTGTAAGAAGCACCGGAAGTAGGTCATGAGATCTTGCGTATTTTATTCCCTCACCGAGATCGAACAACGGAGAATGATCTCTGCTCGTAGCGCTGGGTTTGCCTGGTGGTAATGTGACAAAAATTAAGATCGCAACAATAGTTAATAAAACGCTAGTCCAGTAAACCCAGCGAATACCAAGCACAGGAACCCCAAGCATTACTCCAGCTATTAACGGGCCGAGAACGAAGGTAATATTCATTGATACTTGCGATAGAACAATCCCATTTGGCAGTTCGTCGACCCCAACAAGGTCTGCTGTGAATGCCATTCTTGCCGGTGTTAAACCGCTAAATGCGATTCCTTGCACCGAGGCAGCTACTAGCAACATCCAGAATTGAATAAATTCAAACTGTAAGGCGATTGCAACTCCGATGCTAGAAATCAGCAGAAGCGTTGTAGCTGCCAGAATAACTGTTCGTTTGGGGAAGCGGTCGGCAAGGACCCCTCCGTAAGGTGTGACCACAAGTCCTGTTACCCCGAAGCACATAACCACGGCGCCTAGTGCTGCGTTAGAACCACTTAGCTCTTTGGCCAGAATTCCACGCCCTATGAATAGGGTAAATAGTGCAAGAAAGTAGACGGACGTGCCTATCCATAATCTCCTGAAAGACGGAATAGCAAGCGACGCAAATGTTCCTCTAGACATTCGATACTCATTCGTTAGTTAGCTTGTTCGAAATGACCCGAGATCACTTATAGCAACTGGCTGAGATCACGAACTGCTCCCCTATCGGCGCTTGTCGTCATCAACGCGTACGCCTGTAAAGCAGCAGAAACCTTTCTAGGTCGCTGCATTTCAGGTTTCCAGCCGAGCTCATCTTGTATCTCGCGTCGGCGTTGTAGCTCCGTTGGTGAAACATCAAGACTGATTAGCCTGTTGGGAATATCGATGCTTATGTTGTCACCGTCTTTGACGAGGCCTATGGTGCCGCCCGCAGCAGCTTCTGGTGATACGTGACCTATTGACAATCCTGAAGTACCGCCAGAGAACCGGCCGTCAGTTAGAAGCGCGCACGCTTTACCAAGACCCCGAGCCTTGAGGTATGAAGTCGGGTACAGCATCTCTTGCATTCCCGGACCGCCTCGAGGACCCTCGTACCTTATGACTACAACTGATCCCGCTTTCACCTTGTCATTTAAGATATGGTCGACAGCTTCATCTTGACTTTCGACAATGTGCGCTGGGCCGCTGAACGTCAGATTATCATCATCAACTCCAGCTGTTTTCACCACGCACCCATCTTCAGCGAGGTTTCCATAGAGCACCGCTAAGCCACCATCGGTGCTATACGCGTTCTCTACGGATCGGATGCACCCTTGCTTCCGGTCTAAGTCGAGAGTCTTATATCTTTCACTTTGACTAAACGCCTCCTGCGTGGCTATGCCTGCAGGCCCAGCCCGGAAGAACTCATGTAATTTCTCATCCGAGTTTATTGCGACATCGTACTTGGCAATTGCATCTCCAAGAGTTGCTTCGTGCACAGTGGAAACCTCAGTTTTGATTAGCCCTCCTCTATCCAATTCGCCAAGGATGCCCATTACGCCACCTGCTCTATGGACGTCTTCAACATGGAAAAATTCAGTAGCTGGTGCGACTTTGCAAACGTTGGGCACTTTCTTCGATAGTCGATCAATGTCAGCCATGGTGAAGTCGACTTCTGCTTCTTGCGCTGCCGCTAATAAATGCAGGATGGTATTCGTAGAGCCACCCATCGCTATGTCTAAGGTCATAGCATTTTCAAACGCTTCAACCGTAGCAATGTTTCTTGGCAGCACTGATTCATCGTTATCTCGATAATAACGGTGACATAAATCTACAGCCACTCTGCCAGCTTCGAGAAATAGCTCTCTTCGGTCAGAGTGAGTTGCAACGACTGTGCCATTACCTGGAAGAGACAGACCCAGTGCTTCCGTCAAACAGTTCATTGAGTTAGCTGTAAACATCCCCGAGCATGAGCCACAGGTCGGGCAGCCAGCCATTTCCATCTCAGCAACGTCTTCGTCACTAACGCTGTCATCAGCAGCCATAACCATGACGCTAATAAGGTCCACTTTGTTCTCAGCTAGCTTTGTTTTACCCGCCTCCATCGGCCCGCCCGAGACGAAAACCGTAGGTATGTTCAGTCGCATTGCAGCGTTTAACATTCCTGGAGTTATTTTGTCACAGTTGCTTATGCATACGAGGGCGTCAGCACAGTGAGCGTTCACCATATATTCGACCGAATCAGCTATCAGGTCTCTGCTTGGAAGACTGTAAAGCATGCCGTCGTGACCCATTGCAATACCGTCGTCTACTGCAATCGTGTTGAACTCTTTGGCAACACCGCCAGCTCTCTCTATTTCTCTGGCAACCATTTGGCCTAGATCTTTCAAATGAACATGGCCAGGCACAAATTGAGTGAAGGAATTCGATATTGCTATAATTGGTTTCTTAAAATCTTCATCTGTCATTCCGGTTGCTCGCCACAGGGCTCGAGCCCCTGCTTGATTTCGGCCACCGGTAGAAGTTACTGATCTATATTCAGGCATTTACCCAGCCTAGATCCATAAGCCGTCGGAAGGCTCCATAACTGAATATACCTATGTTCATTTCTTCGAAACATCTATTCTAGCGAATAGGTGTACTTTCATTTATTGCAAAATAAATAAGAGTTTTATTGGCTCAGGATCATTTCATTAAGCACCTTTTAGTTCGATCGAAAGCAGTTTAAGAATCCTTCCAGCAGCTGGAGCGTAACGCCAGAAGACACTTCGGTTTCCTATCCGACTGATCTGTGAACTTGACGCGACAGATAAACCAACCGCCGCTGTATCGGCAGATAGTAGGATCTCACTCCACATAGAATCAGAGGCTTTATAACCGAAATCTGAGCAATCCCACCCAGAGAGGTCATTTCTATGTTCTACACCTAAGACAACTCCATCATCCAAAATGTAAACAAGTGCATTGTCGGAATCAACAAGCCAAAAGCCACCAGACCAGTACCGGCCAGTTTCCTTAAATACCTTATCGCTAGAGCACTTGTTAGCAGATCGTTTCGCTGCGACTAGATACTCGTCGCTAAAGGTCACTACGCCATCCGCATCCCGTTGCTAATAGCAATAGTCTGCCCTGTCATACCTGCGGATTCATCACTCGCCAAGTAGAGGGCTAAATGTGCGATTTCTTCTGGCTGAAGAATTCTTTTCATAGGAGTTTTTTTTGCTAATTCGCTTCGTAGTGCATCATTTTCTGCGTTCATAAGCTTCGCAAAACCGTCAAGCATGGGTGTGTCAACGAAACCTGGACAAATAGCGTTACAAGTCACCCCTGTCGTAGCAAGTTCCAATGCCATGCACTTTGTTAACCCAACTACACCATGCTTAGACGCGTTATAAGGAGCCTGACCGGGACTCTCAAATAGTCCTGCTGTCGATGCTATGTTGACAATATTGCCCCTTCCAATGTCAATCATCGAAGGAAGGAAGGCCTGACTGACGCGGACTGTACCGACAACGTTCACGTTGTATAAATCTAGATATACCTCCGGATCAATATCTACAAATTTACCAGCGGCATGAACACCTGCGTTATTGACTACAATGTCAACTTTTCCTAATTTTCTGAGGGCAATATTTGCCATATCCTCAACGGAACTGCTATCTCCAACGTCACAGACTAAAGGAATTAATGACCCATCTGGTGCTTCAGCGGCTGTCGCTACTAGATCTTCTATATGTCTACTCGTGATGACACAACGCGCTCCTTCTTGAGCAAATGCCAAAGCAATTGATTTCCCTATTCCTCTTCCGCCGCCGGTAATTACTGCGCACTTACCAATAAGTCGATTCGTCATTTCATTCACGCTCCAAGGTCTACACAAGTTAGAACTAACTAATTACAAGCTAGGGCACTGAGTTGGTTTATTTGACTGGCACTCCCATTTGATGTCCGACTTGTGGGGGTACTGAGAGGTCTCGATGAAGGAGCCAAATTTCCGTTAAACGTTCGTATACAGCTTCGCTCATTTCCGAAACTCGCCTAGTTTCTTCTGAAACATGCAATGACATGACCTCACATGTCGCCGCCATGAACTCGTCGTCGCTATTCCACATTGTCTGCAGCGCATGGATTCGTTTACGATCGAAACCAAGCAACTGTGTCGAGATAGAAAGATTTGAGCCTTCAGCAACCTCTTGAATGTAGGTTATGTGATTTTCCGCCGAGAAAGTCGTAACCGAAAATTCTTCTCGATGTGTTGGGCCCAGACCGATGTGATCCATCCAAGTTTCGATTGCGTCATCAAAACATACGGCGTAATACCCAGCGTTAAAGTGGCCATTGTAGTCAATCCAGTCTGGACGAACTACGTCTTTATGGCCCCAAAAAAGTTTTCCTGTTTCGTTCACAATGTTTTCCTGTCATAAGAAGCTTTAGTATCAGTAAGTAGTTAACCAACGCAGCCTTCACTGTGCGCATAGAATACGATCTGTAGAGGCGAACATCAAAGTTTGGAGTATAGCCACATGGCTTCCCACGGCATAAAAGACCAAGTTGCAATCATAGGTATGGGCTGCACAACATTCGGTGAACATTGGGACAAAGGGGTTGATGACATGCTTATTGACTCTGCAACTGCGGCATACGAATCTGCCGGAATTAAGCAGGACCAAGTTGATGCTTTTTGGCTCGGCACTAGCGGCTCTGGGATTTCCGGTCTGACACTATCGAAACCATTACAACTTGATTACAAACCTGTAACGCGTGTCGAGAATATGTGCGCGACCGGATCCGAAGCGTTTCGCAATGCATGCTACGCAGTCGCCTCAGGCGCCTACGACATGGTTATGGCGATAGGAGTTGAAAAACTTAAAGATAGTGGTTACTCCGGTCTCACTGGTAATCGTCCGCCCGACGATGGCACCGCTCCCGCTACGACCGCACCTGCAAATTTTTCTCTTCTCGCCCCTGCTTACGCTCACAAGCATGGCGTTAGTGATGAAGAGATGAAAGAAGTCATGACCCGGATCGCTTGGAAAAATCATAAGAACGGTGCGCTTAATCCACGCGCCCAGTTCAAAAAAGAAGTCGCTAAACAAACAATCAATGACTCCCAATTAGTTGCCGGTCCTTTGGGAATTTTTGATTGCTCTGGCGTCTCTGATGGTTCGGCAGCGGCGATAATTGTTCGCTCTGAAGACGCACATAAATATACTGATAAACCGCTGTATGTTAAGGCACTAAGCTTTGTCGCTGGCCCTGCTACGGGTGGCCTCGATTCGACATATGATTATACGACGTTTAGAGAAGTAGTTGCCTCAGCGCAAGAGGCTTACCGTCAAGCAGGCATATCTAGCCCACGAGACCAAATTGCTATGGCTGAAGTACACGATTGCTTTACTCCTACGGAGCTCGTGTTAATGGAAGACCTCGGATTCGCAGAGTCTGGGCTCGGCTGGAAAGAAGCACTTGCTGGAACATTCGATCTAGATGGCGATTTACCTGTAAACCCTGACGGTGGGCTAAAGAGCTTCGGGCATCCAATCGGTGCCTCTGGACTAAGAATGCTTTTCGAGTGTTGGTTGCAACTCCGACAGGAAGCACCTCCAGAGCGGCAAATAGCGTCAGTTTCTGAGGAAGGTAAAACACTGGGACTGACCCATAACCTCGGCGGGCGACCGGGCGCTTGCGTATCATTTATTTCTATTGTCGGATCGGAATTAGGCTGAGATGAGATTTAATCCAACTGAACTAAGCACAAGCGAACTTGCGCTTCAAACAGAAGTTCGTCAGTTTCTAAAAACGGAACTCGCTCCAGGCACTCACGAGCCATGCCTAGGAATGGCTGCACGCAAGGACAAACCATTTTCAATGAAAATGGCAGAACGCGGTTGGGTCGGAATGGCTCTACCTAAAGCGTGGGGCGGTTCCGACCGGACTGCAGTTGACCGTTTCATAGTTGTCGAAGAGATGCTGAGATGGGGCGCTCCTGTTGGTCATCATTGGGTCGCCGACAGACAGACTGGCAGCGTAATTCTTAAATTCGGCACTGATGAACAGAGGAAGAGATTTTTGCCTGCTATCTGCCGTGGCGAATTGGGCTTTTCTATCGGCATGAGCGAGCCTGATAGTGGTTCCGACCTTGCCTCTGTCAGCACTAAAGCTGAACGTGCAACCGGCGGCTGGCTGATAAACGGTACTAAAATCTGGACGTCCGGAGCGCACGAAAATGACTGGTTTGTGTGCCTACTTAGAACCTCTTCGATGGAAGATGGCAACAAACATGCTGGTCTTTCACAACTACTAATTGACTTGCAGTCAGATGGCCTAGAGATAAGTCCGATTCCGTTCTTAGATGGCAGTCACCATTTCAACGAAGTAACTTTTAATGACGTATTTGTTCCCGACGAAAACGTAGTCGGAGATGTTGGCATGGGGTGGCATCAAAACACTACTGAAATGGCCTATGAACGAGGTGGGCCTGACAGGTGGCTATCTCCTTTCTCCACGATCGAACAACTGTTACGAGAGGCAAAAGACACACCGCTTGAACAGAGTGTGCAAAGCCTCTTTGGTGAACTCATAGCTCGATATTGGGGAATTCGTAATCTATCACTATCAGTCGCTCGCCTGATAGACAGCGGAGAAGCCCCAACCATCGAATCTTCCTTAGTGAAAGAAATGGGAACTCGATTCGAACAAGAAGTCATCGAAAAGTTAGTGCAACTGATCGAACTTGAATATTCACCAGACTCGCATTCCTTGTTTGAGCGAATGTTGTCACAATGCATTGTTACTTTTCCCGGCAACACCATCCGTGGCGGAACTATTGAGATTCTCAGATCCGTTGCCGCTAAGGGATTACAAGGATTACCAGTATGACCGAACTAATTGTTGATGAGCTAATTACACAAACAGCAAATCGCTTATTTAGCGAAATTTGTAGTCATGAAGCAATTCAAAACGCTGAAACCGCAGGTGAAGCACCAGAAATTTGGGCGGCGTACACCGAGACAGGATTTCCCTGGATTTCAATTGATGAGAACTTAGGAGGCTCCGGAGGCACTCTGCTTGACGCCCTGGAAGTACTAAGATTAATCGGCTATTACGCTGTCCCAGTGCCAGCAGCTGAAACCGGCATTTTGGGTGGTTGGCTCTTGAGTGAGGCAGGTTTTCAACTGCCTGAGGGGATAGTCACAGTGTTGCCAGATCAGGGACCTGATTTGGCTATCAAGGTGGATGGGAGTCAGGTATCGATTACGGGTTCTGCTATTCGCGTTCCGTGGGCAAGATCTGCCGAAATAATAGCGATTTTGTTTCACGACGATGGCAACAACTACGTTGCGTCTGTTCAGGCTTCCGATTGTGTAATCACACCGATGACCAACATGGCGGGCGAGCCGCGCGACACTGTTCGTTTTGATGGGGTTGTTTCTTCATACGCAGAAGTTTCGGCGGCCATTGATGCTCAATCATTTAGATTAAGAGGCGCACTTAGCAGAGTTGCCTTGATGGCTGGCGCAATCGAAAAAATGAGTCAGCTCACTGTTTCGTACACTAACGATCGAGTTCAATTTGGCCGTCCGGTAGCACGGTTTCAGGCAGTTCAACAACACCTTGTTTGGGCTGCGCAAGATGCTGCTCTTAGTAGAATGGCAGCTGAATCTGCTGGAATCGAAGCAACCCGAGGTAACGGAGCTTTCGAAACAGCATCAGCAAAGCTAATCGCTAACCAAGCTGCATCTCGTGCTACTAAAGCATGTCACCAAGCGCATGGCGCCATGGGCATGACTCAAGAATATCCCCTACATCATTACAGCCGACGGCTTTGGTCATGGCGAAAAGAGTACGGCGGAGATGCCGAGTGGAGCCAGTGGATCGGGCAACTCGCAATCGCACAAGGAGCAGATGGACTGTACCCATTAATAACGGGTGGTTCTAGAGTTTTGTAATAAAGGTCTCGCTGCTCTAAGCACAAGCCTTATGTGGCCCCTAATATCTATTACATGACTGAATTTGGTGTTTACGGTGATTTGCATGTCTCCATTAGCGATGACTACGTTGCTACGGCAGAGATAAAGAGGCCACCGAACAACTTTTTCGATTTAGACTTAATTGATTCTTTAGTAACATCATTTCAAGACCTTGATAAAGAATCTGCGTGCAGGTCTATTGTTTTGTGCTCAGAGGGTAAGAATTTTTGTGCAGGTGCTCAGTTCGGCAAAGACGGAGCTCGCGGCGGCGAAATAACTGCGACTAACGCAGATGGGAGCCCACGACATCTTTATGATGCAGCATTTGAGCTTTTTTCTTGCCAGAAGCCGGTAGTTGCCGCCATCCAAGGTGCAGCTGTAGGAGGAGGGCTCGGAGTAGCATGTTTTGCTGATTTTCGAGTCGCAGCCCCAGAAGCAAGATTTACGGCAAATTTTGCTCGCTTAGGGTTTCATCATGGATTCGGTTTAACTGTTTCGTTACCTGGGCTAGTAGGCCAACAAAAAGCTCTTGATCTTCTATACACAGGTCGCAGAATCGACGGAAACGAAGCGGTAGCCATCGGGCTCGCAGATGAACTTGCAGATCTCGAGTCCTTAAGAGGCGCTGCCCATTCTCGCGCCGCCGAAATCGCTGCATCAGCGCCGCTCGCCGTCGAGTCGATAAGGATGACGATGAGAGGGCATCTTCCAGACGCCATCAAGGTTGCGACTGACCGAGAGAAAGAAGAGCAAGATCGCCTGAGACATAGTTCTGATTGGACTGAAGGCGTTAATGCAATGAATGAGCGCCGCTCACCAAACTTCACAAGAGAATAACTTATGGTAGAAGCAGCATTAACCGAGGAATCAATTCGTAAAGCATTGCGTGACTTCCTTAAGGTGAGGACACCTGAAACCAGACTCACGACAATGGGAGCGGGATCAGACGATCTTGAGGATGGTAAAAGTTATCTACAGTCGACTGCTAAGTATGGTTGGCATGTTCCTTCTTGGCCAACTCAATTCGGTGGCAGAGACGCCGACAGTCGCGAAAATGCTTTAATTGGTCGGGTATTAAAAGAGTTTATAGTGCCTGATTTATATCCATTCGCCATTGGCCTCGGCATGGTCGGTCCGGCATTACTTACACATGGGACCGTTGCTCAGAAATCAAACTGGCTGCAACTAATAGCTTCAGGCCAAGACGTATGGTGTCAAATGTTTTCAGAGCCTGACGCCGGATCTGATTTAGCTAATGTTGGAATGGGAGCAATACGAGACGGCGATGAATGGCTTCTAACCGGCCAAAAGACCTGGACTAGTCGCGCTATGTGGGCTAATTGGGGTATCTGTCTAGCCCGGACAGATCCTTCTAAGCCCAAACATAAAGGGCTCACTATGTTTGCAATTCCCATGGACGCAACTGGAGTCGACGTTCGGCCGTTAACTCAAATGAATAAAGACGCTCACTTTAGTGAAGTTTTTATAGATGAAGCTCGAGTCAGTGATGCTTTGAGGATCGGTGACGTAGGCGAAGGGTGGCGCGTCGCAATGACTGTGTTGTCTCATGAACGGGCCGGTGGAGGTAGCAGAGGCGGCGGCGAAGGAACAACTCGCGGCGCCTTCGTTCCAAACTGGATTTCAGACTTAGAAAGTTTCGGTGTATTGCAAGTTCCGGTTGCCAGGCAGCGTCTAATGGAAATTCATTGCCATGATCTTGCTAGTAAGTTCACATCACAACGAGCGTCTGATGAAGCACGGTCGAGCGGAGCACCAGGTCCAGCTGGAAGTGGAGCTAAACTTCGCACAGTTCGTTCCTACAAAGAAAGAGCATACGGATCTAATCGTCTTGCCGGAGCTAGCGCCATGCTAACGGATGGCCATGGTTACATTGAGACGATGACAGCCCCATCGATGTCCATTCGAGGGGGCACCGATGAAATCCAACGAAACATTTTAGGTGAACGTGTCTTGGGTTTACCCGGAGAGCCACGTCTCGATAAGACTGCTTCATGGAGTGAAAGTCGCAAAGGCCTCCTCTAATTTTCAGCGACGCTCTCGTAGTAACACTTCTTGTGCGATAGTTGCGATGTGCTCACCGTTAGCAGCGAACAAATTGCCGACAGTCATTCCACGAGCACCTGTGAGACCGTGGCAATCCCACTGAAAAAGATGCCATACATCCGAACGTGTTGGCCTGTGGAACCACATTGAATGATCCAGTGAAGCCCCCATAAATTTTTCACGGTACTCATCGCGACTTACCTGCAGCGGATGGATAGACCTGGCAGCGTTAAATTGAATAGCATCAGATGTAAATGCTAGCCCACACACATGCAATCTAGGGTCTTCGGCTAAGCGATCGGTCAGCCTGACCCATCCCATTGACTGACCAGCTCCCGGATAACTATTCAACGGTCGCCGCTCCATAATCCAAGGCCACGAATCATCTTCCTGCACGCGACATTCTTCTGGCTCAGGAGCCAGTGGCATTCGCGCCGTTTGGACTTCGGCGTCTTTTTCCATTACTTGGAATGAACAAGATAGGTTGAGGATTGCGCCGCCGCTCTGTCGAGCAACAACCGATCGAGTACAAAAAGAACTTCCATCTCTTAACCGATCAACCTCGTAGCGAACAGGCTCGTTGAGACTTCCGCCACGAATAAAGTAAGCGTGCAAAGAGTGCGGCGCGTATGTTTCCTTTACTGTCTTCAGCGCAGCCCATAACGCTTGAGCTACTACCTGCCCTCCGTATATGCGACCCCAAGAATATTCTGGGCTCAGTCCTACGAACGTATCGGGACCGTGAGATTCCAATTCTAAGATATCTGAAAACGTCTGCGGCCGGTGTAACATATCTCAATCGTAACTCAGCTAATCACCTTGCAGCTAATCAGTAAGTCGGTGGCTTAACTCACCTGAAACAACAGCCTTGAAAAGATCTTAGACCAATCAACACGTTTGAACGAGTTGGCTACATCCTAAGTTTCCCCACATCAGGCGAGTCCACAAGCGGCTAGTCCTCCACGAAGTGCAACACTGATCTGTCACTTATTTATTTTTATGCAGTGACTACAAAGTTCTACTTCTAACATCATGAAGCTGACATAATCGGCGAAACAAGTTTCAGTTCATTGCTGGTAAATGTGACCCGAAGAACCATCACGGCCCGGCAGCACATCAACTAACCTAACGCCATGACACGCATGCGCTTCGGAACATTTATCGCACCTCATCACCCAATAGGTGAACACCCCACACTCCAATTCGAACGTGATCTAAAAATGATTGAAATGTTCGACGAACTTCTTTTCGACGAAGTTTGGGTAGGAGAACATCACAGCGGCGGTTGGGAAACAATCGGTCACCCCGACATGTTTTTAGCTGCTGCAGCACAGAGAACTCACAATATCAAACTAGCAACTGGCGTGACTTCGCTTCCATACCACCACCCATACAATGTTGCCGGTCGAATGACACAGCTAGATCATCTATCTCGAGGCAGAGCTATTCTTGGAACTGGTCCGGGCGCATTGCCATCGGACGCTAGAACCTACGGCATCGACACCGAGCTACTTCGCGATCGTCAAGATGAGGCCATTGGTGTAATTCAGAGATTATTTAGAGAAGAGGAGCCGTTCAGCTACAAGTCAGACTGGTTCGAGTTAAATGAAGCCTTCTTGCAAGTAAAACCGCTGCAAGACAAATTGGAAATAGCCACTGCTAGTTCTATTAGTCCATCGGGTATGAAATTGGCTGGCAAATATGGACTGGGCGTAATCTCGGTTGCCAGTTACAGCGAAGAAGGATTAGCCGCCCTTCCTACTCAGTGGAACTTTGCTGAAACCTATGCGCAAGAAAATGGGAATACTGTTTCGCGCAGTGATTGGCGTGTAATGATGCCCTGGCATATAGCTGATACACGCGAGCAGGCTATCGACGAAATTCGTGACGGTCTGCTGCACTGGCACAACGGCTACAACGTTGAAACTCTTGCCAGACCGGGAAGTGAATACATAACTGAATCAGCGGCTGATGCATTTATTGAAAAAATGATATCTCGTGGAGGAGCAATCATCGGAAGCCCAGATGAGGCAGCGGACGCGATAGCCAAACTGTACGAACTAGCAGGGGGTTTTGGTACTCTCGTCGGTTTTGTTCATGACTGGGCAAAACCTGATGCGACTAATCGCAGTTACGACTTGTTTGCACGTTATGTGATTCCAAAAGTTCAGGGATTGCTAGAGCCAGTTGAACGTGCTCAGCTGCTCCTTCGAAAAGATAATGTTTCATTGATGGAGGCTGCAGGCCGGGGTATCTTAAAAGCCATCCGAGAGCATAAGGCGGTGCATGGACGGTCGTAGTAGAGCTATTCTGCACTAGGTGAACACACTTACGAAAAGTCAGAAAATTGCAGTAGAAGCTCTGTGGGCTTACTACGAAGAGAATGCAGATCTCCCAAGTGAAGCGTTTGAGAATCTTAGTTTTGAAGATGGTCTGGCTATTCAGGTAGAAATACGGAAACGTCGACTCGAAGCTGGCGGTCTACAAATCGGTTGGAAGGTAGGTCTCACCTCTGACCGAGCGCGTAAATCAGTCGGGATAGATGACCGGCCGTTCGGCCACTTAATGCGTATCATTCCCAATGGCTCATCGCTTCCGGCTAACTCCGTTAACGGAGCCACTATCGAGCCTGAAATGTGTTTCACCATAGGGGAACGCATAGCTGGTAGTGACGTCGACCCGGGGTCGGTTCCATCCAAGATTGAGACCGTGGCTGCAGGATACGAGCTTAATGAAAAACGAGCAGTAGTCGGCGGAAATATTGCCATGTTGGTAGCTGACAACCTGACAAATTGGGCCATAGTCGAAGGAACCGGAACTCCTATCGACCAGATAAAGGACATAGACGCCACACAAATTATCCAGCGCCGAAACAACGAAGAAGTATTTCAATGCACTCATCGCCAAGAGGTGGATAATCCATTCTTGTCAATCGCTCGATTGGCAGCGACTCTTGATCGATTTGGACTTGCTATTGAGCCTGGCCAAAAAGTAATTACAGGCGCTTACACCCGTTACACAGTTAATGCCGGAGAGACCTGGACGGCCGAGTATTCAGGAATTGGACAAGTTGAAATGAGCTATACGTGACAATCATCAATCCACCAGCACACCCACTAAATATTTTAGTTACCAAAACTTTGACTTTGCCTGAAGTTTCAGAAACCGATCGCCAAATGATTCGAACTGCGGCAGGTCCAGGAGCCTCGGTCACCGTAGTAGACGGACCTAAAGAGGCGTTACCGTTCGTTGCAGACGCTGATGTCATCCTCGGCATTACACCCAAATGGCTATTTGAGAAGGCGATAAAGCTTCGATGGGTGCACGCAACTGCCTCCGGCATTGACATGTTCATGTACGAAGAATTCGTGAACAGCGACGTAGTTCTAACTAGCGAGAAAGGTCTAGTCGGTGGCCACTTAGCTGATACAGCATTTGGCCTGCTACTCGCCCTAACACGGCGCATTAAAATGGCAATTCAGCTCGGTGCCGATGGCTGGTCCATGGAGAATCGCGAACGAATGCGATTCTCAGAGATTGAGCTCGAAGGGCTCACCATGGGAATAATCGGCTTTGGTGGAACCGGCAGACATTTAGCTCGGAGAGCTGTTGCTTTTGGCATGACTGTGAGAGCTATCGACACTAACCCCGTTGAGCCAAGTGATGGCGTCGACAAAGTAGAATCGATGGATGCTTTCGATGATCTAGTTGCGCAAAGCGATGTGCTCGCAGTTGGCCTCCCTCTTACCGAAGAAACCCGCGGGATTTGCAACGATAAATTTTTCGACAAGATGAAGTCAACGGCGATTTTGCTTAATGTCACACGCGGAGAGATTATCGATGGTCCGGCTCTAGTTCGTGCTCTGAAAAACAACGATATTGGAGGCGCTGCTCTTGATGTTGCACCGCAAGAGCCGCTACCGGCTTCGAGCGAATTATGGAATCTAGATAATTGTGTTATGACACCGCACACAGCTGGAGCAAGCCAGCACCGAGGGCGTCGAAATATGGAGCGTTTTTGTCGTAACCTCGTGGCTTTGCGGGAAGGACGCTCTGTGGAGGGTGTTGTTGACAAGGACTCAGGCTTCTGAGAGCACGCCTAGGAGAAACTAACATTCGAGAACGTTTTTATGTTTCATCTCTATTCTCGACTTATTAAGTCAACTTTTAAAAATCTGAGTTGTCTTTTCCACGACCTGATGGTTAACTGATCAACAACATTCAGAGCGGTTCATTTTAATGAACCCGGCAACCTAGGACGGACACCCAAGGTGCTTCCCACATTTGTGGGGATGTGGTGCGAAAGCACAAGTAATTGTCCGAGGGACCACCGTAGCCAACGGCTGGCCATCGAGGATGATTCGGGTTCCTTCCTTCCAAAAATTAACCATTAATTGGGAGTAAAATGACTAATTGGCAATTCGAAACACAACAAATTCATGCTGGGCACTCACCAGATGAAGCAACGAACGCTCGAGCCGTCCCTATCTACCAGACGACTTCGTTCACTTTTAACAGCGCCGATCACGCAGCGAACCTATTTTCATTATCGGAAATTGGCAACATTTATTCGCGAATAGCGAACCCAACTCAAGGTGTTTTCGAAGCTAGAATCGCTGCCCTGGAAGGAGCGACCGAGACCGCAGTCGGGCTTCCAGGTGCTTTAGCGGTCGCCTCGGGTCAAGCAGCCGAGTTGTTGGGAATCTTAACGATCCTAGAAACTGGTGATCATCTAGTATCAGGGTCCTCGTTGTACGGCGGGACCTACAACCTGTTTCATTACACACTCCCTAAATTTGGCATTACGGTTACGTTTGTTGATGACGCCGATGATCTAGATCAATGGCAAGCCGCTGTTCAGGACAACACGAAACTCTTCTATGGAGAAGTTAATCCAAACCCCCGAAATAATTGGCTCGACATTCAAGGAGTCAGCGAAGTAGCTCATCGTAACAAGGTTCCGTTAATGGTCGATAACACCGCAGCGACCCCCTACTTGGTCAACCCCATCAAGCATGGCGCAGACATTGTTGTGCACTCCGCTACGAAATACATTGGCGGCCATGGGACCTCAATCGGCGGCCTAATCGTCGATGGCGGGACCTTCGACTGGGGATCTAGCGGAAAATTTCCAACTATGACTGAGCCTGATCCTAGCTATGGTGGGCTTGCCTATTGGCCTGCGCTTGGGCATGGGTCATACATCATCAAGGCGAGAGTCCAGATGCTACGCGACCTTGGAGCTGCTACTACCCCATTTAACTCATTCCTCTTCATACAAGGTTTAGAGACCTTAAGTTTACGAATGGAACGACATTGCAGCAATGCACAAAAAGTGGCGAACTTCCTAGAGGAACATGAGCAAGTAGAATCTGTCTCTTATGCGGGTCTTGCAAGCAGTCCGTGGCATACAAGAGCCAGAGAGTTAACAAACGGAAAAGGATTCGGCGCAATACCTGCCTTCAACATAAAAGGCGGTATTGAAGCGGGGAAGAAGTTTGTTGAGGGGCTAGAGCTTCACAGTCATGTCGCTAATATTGGAGATGTTCGAAGCTTAGTGATACATCCAGCTTCGACTACTCATAGCCAACTTAGCGAAGAGGAACAAGCGCAAACAGGAGTAAACCCGTCTCTTATTCGCTTGTCTGTTGGTCTCGAACATATCGATGACATCATTGAAGATCTAGAAAAGGGCTTCGCTGCTGCAGCTCAGTAGGCAGATCATCTGTAGAACACTTTGGCTGGGTCACCGAGATAATTAGTAATCACTATTTACTTTGACCCAGCCATTGGTGTCAACAGGCCTTCAACCAACCGTCGCAGGTCGTAAGAAAGCTATTTCGAAACGGCGGACTGCGAAACGCCAACCTCCGGATGTTTTCTCGAACGTGTCATGATATTCGCCCACATATTTAGGTAACCCAACTGGCGCAGGTGATTCAGCTTCGCCGGTACTTGAATCATGCCGGTAGTTAACCAGGTAGCAGATAGCAGAAGCCTTATCGATTCCCATATCAATAACGATGTTTGTACATAAATGTCTAGACTGCCGACGCGTAACAGATTGCCTATGTTCGAAATGTGCTCGGATATCCTCTTGGCCATTCATTTTCACATTCAAACCGAGCCAAACACCATTGGGAGTAAATAGGTTCGCTATATCCGGAGCGTTGCCGAAATCAACCAAGTGGCAATAAGTCGATATTAATCGTTCGCATTCACGTTCATCTAATAGTTTCACTAGTTCAGGATCCATGGTCTACCTCTCTCTCTAGGTTAGCAACTGAAAAGAGAACAATATAAGTCTAAGTTCTGAACAAAATTGGCGGTATTCAACGATTAAATGGATACGACCAAATCAACAAAGTCACTACTAACGAAAGCGATTTTTTCACAGCGGCGAGTGTAAACCTGCTGCTCTGAGATGAAACACGGTTTTTGTTTATGTCGCTTCATATCTTCGATTCACAATCATTTGCATGGCAAGAATACCATTTAACGCTTCTTCTCTAGTTAGTAGCACTTCAACGTGCACAAGTGGATTTGGTGCAGCCATGGCAACACTGCGGCGTTTAGACTTCATGAACTAGCAGCCAGAGAAACAGACCAGCCAAGCAGAAGAGTCAAAGGCGCCGTTTCTGCCAGTGAGCGGTACTCAAGTTGCAGCCATCTGCGCAATTTCAGCTGTAGCTACCGGACAGCAAGCAACTAAAAGGCTACTTGTAATCATCAGACAACTAACGCTTTGAGATTGGACCGCTCCTTCCGAGGCGGTCTTTTTTGCTTTCTGCTATCTTAGTTCTGTTACGAACAGGGGTTGTTCGATAACTACGCACAACAAAAGGGGACAAATGCCGCAACATGTATGGACAGACACTTGGAAAGTGAAGCCAGGTCGGATAGAAGATTTCGTTTCACTCATGGAAAGATTCGATGGAATATTGGCGCGACTTGATGTTAGCCCCTCCTATCACACACTTGTTCAAGAACTAGCGGGACCAGGTGCAGGTGGAGGTTTCATGACCTTTCACCACACCTTCGGCTACCCCTCTTATGAAAAGTACGGAAAGGCAACTGACGTATTCTTTGAGGACCCTGAATTTCAAGAGCTATTCGGAGACGGGGCTCTTGGTCCCGATGCCCCTGTAGAAAGCGTGAGTGGGTCGCTCGGTATAGTCATGTTTATGAAATAGCTGAGGTCTTTTGAGCTGAAATTTGGCCGGTCCTTCGGGGCCGGTTTTTTTTGTTTAGGCCTGTAACGAACTGTGCTAGCATTTGATGCCGGATCAAGGGGGTCCGTCTTCAACTAAAGGTGTGGATATGACTTACATGTTTCAAACTCAGTACACAGGAACCGACCCTTCCATGCTGATTGACAATATGGGGATGTTTAACGAACTCGTCAAAGAGTCGGGTTCTTCTGGGATGGTACTCTTGCAAGCCATCGCTGCCGGGGAGATGACCGGTACGTGCATCGCTGTGAGTTTCTGGGACAGTGTGCAAGCTGGATGGGACGGCCTTTCTTCTTTATACGCGGATCCAAGGGTGCAAGCGCTTGCAGAGAATCCTGCGATGTCTGCTGTGGGACGTAACGTAGCTAAGGAAGAACTTGTACATGGTAATTGTTCAGGTGGCTACGCCGGTATCACGATATTCAGTGGTGATCTCCCCAACGCTAATGAGTTCGCTAATATCAGTTCAATAGCGGATGCAAATGGCGTGAATGGAATACGGATCTCTCAGGCCTTAGCTGCGGGGGCAAACTCTGGGTCACGCGCCGCTACTTTCTATTGCGACTCAATGGATAACTGGGCTGACACTATGGGCGCTCTAGCTAGCGATCCCGCCTTCAAGATTGGTGGAGCACGAACAGGCTTTACGCCTATGGGCCGGATGCTCGTTGTAGTTCATTAAGGAGTTCATATTTTCGATTAGGCCGCTCCTTCGGGGGCGGTCTTTTGTCATTTTAGCCCTCGCGCTGAGCCGGTGATGGTGGTTTGGAACGTTGACGGTAGAAGCTACGAAACTCCCATACCCAAGCACTTGCTTCCTCATGAGTCATGACCCGAGGGTTGATCTTGGGGTCGACGGGTTCCATGTGTAGAAAGCTATATGTTTACCTGACATGGGCCGGTCCTTCGGGGCCGGTCTTTTATGTTTATGCCGCTTCACATCTTCGATTCACAATCATCTGCATGGCAAGAAGACCATTCAACGCCTCTTCTCTAGTTAGTAGCACTTCAACGTGTACAAGTGAGTGCGGTGCAGCCATGGCTACACTGCGGCGTTTTGATTCAAGTTGCTGGGAGTCGGTAAGTAAAGTCATTGTCCTCAGAAGACTACTTTGGGGGTGGGACAGAATATCTCTTTGGAGGTGCTGAACAAAGTCGTGCCTGTTTAGGGATATAAGTTGCATGACCACCCCGGTAGTACAAAGAATCAAGCGTGGCGGCTCTCGCTTCTACCTTCATCTTGAGACCTCAGCAAAGGTCCCAGGTATACCTTCTGTAGTCGGCAACTTACCCAAGCCATTTCTGAAGTTCTGGGGTGAAAAGCTTGTTTCTGAAGAAGCAGTTGACAATATTGGGGCTGTTACTTCGCTATTTGTCAACGGTAAGCGACAAGCAGCGATTGGCATGCTCAAAGGCGCACCACACCGAACAACATCTGATGCTGCACAAATGGGTACCGATGCACATGGGCTAGTGGAGCGGCTGAATCACCGCTAGAAACTCCCCCGGTTGCACCAGATCTTCGCCCATGGATTGGTCAATATAAGCAATGGCTTGATACATGGCAAACGGAATGTGTGTTCGTAGAAGCTGCCACCTTGTCAGAAACTTACGGTTACGCCGGAACCCGTGTGCAGCTTGGCTTTCGTATAACATTTTATTAATCACATGAGTTGCTGGTTCTATAGTGGTGGCTTCGCTTTAGCTAAACGAAAGAGACAGAAAGATTAATTAGACAAGTACATACCGACAAGTTGAGAGAAAGATTATCAACTCAACTAGCCACTCTCAGCTTTGCGCACTCCCCCATTTTCGAAGAGTTCGGCTATGCCCTGTTCACCAAAGCCGAAGGAAGACAAAATTTCATGCGTGTGTTCACCTTTCTTCGGACTTGGTCGCCTTATATCATTTGACACACCATCAATATTGGTTGCATTTCGAATAATTCGTATCTCACCAGCATCAGGATGTTTCGTAACAGCTGCCATCTCAAGATGCTGTACCTGCGGGTCAGCGAAGGCATCTGCTACACCATTTACTGGTCCACACGGAACTCCCACAGAGTTCAACCGCGTCACCCAGTTAGCTGAGGTATCCATCACTAATCGTTCCTCAATGAGCGAATTCAGTTCAGATCTATTCGCTTTTCTGACTTTAACTGAAGCGAATCTAACATCTGTTATCCACTCAGTCGATTCCAATTCTCGACAGAACGCTTCCCATAGCCTTCCGCCGGAGGCTGCCAAGTTGATATGTCCGTCCAGAGTGCGGTACATCCCCATGGGTCCTAAAGTCGGATGATCGTTTCCAGACTGAGGCGGATCCTCGCCATCCACTGTCCACCGAGCCGCTTGAAAATCTAACATGCCGATCATCGATTCGAGTAAGGAAGTGTGAACCCACCGACCCAAACCTGTTGTTTGGCGTTCGTGAAGGGCAACCAAAATACCGATTGCGAGCTGCAAGCCTGCAGTCACATCGCTGATTGCTACGCCAGCACGAACAGGTCCCTGGTCTGGCAAGCCAGTTACCTTCATCATTCCAGACATACCTTGAGCGATTTGATCCACGCCACCACGCTCTGAATAAGGGCCCGTTTGGCCAAATCCGGAAATCGATCCCAAAATTATTTTAGGGTTAATTTCGTTCAGGGTTTGATAGTCGAACCCTAGTTTATGTTTCACTGGCGTCCGCATATTTTCGATGACGACATCAGACTGAGATACCATCGAATGGAAAAGATTTCTACCGTTTACATTTTTTAAATCGATGCAGATTGATCGTTTATTACGGTGTAGATTTAAGTAGTCCGGAGAGCTATGTCCGCCTGCTTCGAACCCTCCGCCCGGTGATTCGATTCGAACAACATTCGCTCCCCAATCAGCAAGTTGACGGACGGCAGTAGGCCCAGCTCGAGCGATTGAAAGGTCTAACACCGTAATATCTTCTAGGGGTAACGAGTCCACTATCAATCCGTTCGTTTCGTAATACTGTGTTTTTCTGTGGTGCGAGTCTCTAAATCAAGCAACGAATTCAGTCCGCAAAGTTCCACTAACTCACGATGTAACGCCTCACCATCGATAGTCACTCCGGAACCTTCACCATTACGAAAGTCCTCGTAGGATTTCTTAAGTCCCGAGATCATGATCGCTTGTGATGTGAACGCATCAATAACCAAAGAACAACCAACGTCATGCCATCTATCTGACGTTTGCCGATTCATGCTTGCGATAGTTGACAAAGGAGCAGGCACCGAGGAACTGATCGCTTTAAGGTCGTCATTTCCACCAAAGGCCATCACCAAGTCAGCACCAGAATCAACGTATCTATTTAAGCGTTCGATAGCGCTATTGAGACCTTCATGAGTGTTGGCACCAGTACGAGCAATAATCAAAAGGTTTTTATCCGAACGAGCTTCTGCTGCGGCCGATATTTTCTCACACATCAATTCAGTATCAACAAGGTGCTCGACTCCAACGTGATGGTGAACACGCTTCGGAGCAACTTGGTCCTCTAGCTCCAATGCTACGGCTCCAGCCGATTCAAATTCCCATACCGCTCGTTGTACATGCACCGGATCCCCGAATCCTACTCCACCATCGACTATCAACGGAAGATCGCACCTCGCCGTGATACGGCGAGCAACATCAACAATTTCAGTAAGTGTTAACAGAGCTTCAGAGACCGCATATTGGAAACCCAACGCGCCCCCGCTTAGGTAGGACGCCTGAAAACCCGCTTTTTGAGCTAACAAAGCAGCAAGTGGATCTAACGCAAGTGGAGCGAAAACAACACCATTACTCTCAAGTGATTTTCGAAATGAGACTCTACGTTCTTCGTTCATCTCTGCCCCGTCTTAGACTTTTCGTGACAATTAGTTGATATCTACCATTCTCGAAGTATCGATAACTTTATGGTCATTATAGGTATCTTAGATAAGGCCTTCGATCGGCTCACCTAATTTGAATCTATCAAAATTAGCATATGCAGCCTGAAGTCGACGCTGTATAACCTCTTTAGTCATTGCCGAAGCATGAGGAGACATGAGGACATTCGTCAAAGCGGCAAAGTCATACTTGGATGGCATTGGGAGATCTCCTGGCTTGGTCGGCTCCTGCCACCAGACATCAAGCGCTGCACCAGCAATCTGACCATTCCTTAGAGCTTGATACAATGCCTTTTCGTTTACTACGGGACCGCGCGCCACATTAATCAGACAAGCACTTTTTCGCATAACCTGTAGTTCCTCTTCACCAATCAGAGACTCAGTCTCGTCAACTAGAGCGACGGTTACAAGCACATGGTCGCAATCAATTAAGACCTCATGTAATCGGTTCAAGTTTTCAACCGACAGCGCTCCATGTGCAGACGCCACGTCATGGCTTGGAGGGTTCCGAGTTACTGCTTTGACTTTCATTCCCAATGCTGAAGCATATTTTGATACCTGTCGACCAATATGTCCGAAGCCTATGATTCCAAGTGTCTGTGAATTCAACTCAGTGGCTGAAGGTGATCTTCGATTTTGGATTGGATGATGGTCCCATTTGTGTTCGCGAACATCTCGATCAAGCTTCATAACTTCGCGATTAAGGGAGACCATCGCCATTATCACCCACTCAGCAATCGCCCACTGGTGTTCATGCACTATTGCGACCTGGCAACCGCTAGGGACGCTATCAAAGTCGATTAATTCTAAACCTGCCCCCGTTGATTGGATGAGTTGCAAGCTACCTGAGTGCTGCGCCATCTCCGCCGTGAAAATCTGACTCCAAAGAACTTCGATACCATTCAACGCTTCCGGCTCATTAGCCGGCAAATGAACTAAATCAATGGGAAATTTTCCCATGCCGGGCTCATCAAGCAGCATGGAGTAGTGGGTCCCTACTTTTAATAATGACAATTGTTCCCCTTTCTCACGCTTATAGGCAACACTAAAGTATGAGTTTCAAGTTACTAGTTGTATACCAATCACGCGACGGAGGAGTCCAAAAGGTAGTCGATGCGTTCACATGTGGCGTTGCCTTGGCTGCGGAGCAAGGAACTTGCAAGATTGATGTTGAGATACGACATCCCTTAGATACAGAAGCTTCTGATGTAATTGCTGCTCATGCTCTTGTACTCGCCACCCCAGAGCATTTTGGGTCAATGGCAGGTGCTACTAAACACTTTTTCGAAGAAATTTGGTATGCGTGCCTTGATGAAACAGTTGGGAAGCCTTGGCAGCTTATAGTCAAGGCCGGCACTGATGGGACTGGCGCTATCCAGTCCGTGGAACGACTTGCAAAAGGCTTGCAATGGGCGCAATTCAGACCTCCGCTGCATGTGATTGGTGACATTACAGAAACTGATACAAACAACGCAATAGAGCTCGGGGCTTCGCTCGCTGCGAGCATAGAGTTAGGGTTGGTTTGAATAAATAAACGTTAGAACATGGTGGTGAGGTTTTGAAAAAAGAAATTCGGCCCGACAACATAGCTGCTCCGGCAGCGAACTATGCGCATGCAATTTTGACTACGAAAGAGTCGCAATGGCTCCATACTTCCGGAGTTGTTCCCATAGCGCAGGACGGTTCAACCCCAGCTGATTTTGATACCCAGTTAAAAGTTATTTGGCAGAACATTCGCGCAATGCTGGAAACCGCAGCGATGAAACCTAGCGACATTGTTTCTGTCACGACCTACGTAGTCCCCGATCAAGACCTACAGATGTTGATGAAGCATCGAGATTTTGCGTTAGATCATCACAAAGCTGCTTCAACGTTAGTGATTGTAGCTTCTCTAGCAAAACCTGAATGGCTCGTAGAAATCTCAGTTGTAGCAGCAGGCCACTGACTCTGGTGCATTGGACTGAACATATCCCTTCAGCATTTTTTGATGTTCGATGTGAAGGATCTGATCACAGAGTGATCTGGAGCGAAGGAAAATTATCGCTTTGTGCGCATCTTGAAATCGATGCCGAAAGAGCGCTTATAGCACTAGGAGGCAAAACCCCTTCCTGCCTTAAAATATTGAATCTATGGGAATCTGCTGTTTCTGATGGTGGCTTCATCGAAGAGTGGGCAGGTCATTTCAAGGAAGACACACGGCGACGCTGGTGGCTTTCTACAGCACTTGACCGGCTCAAATCCGAGGGCGTGCAAGATTTTTTCCATGATCTTCCAAGAACCAGAGCCACCAGAATGTGTGAAGTGACCCTTGGTTTACCTCATGAATTCTTAGACCTCGCTGCAGTTACTGTCCTAGCCCAAGCCGACGAGGGTCTCCGAGATCTTGATGAATACCTTTTTGCGCACTCAGCGCTCGCAACTCAAATGCGTAGTCGTCGCTCTTTTGTTTTAACGCTCCAAGCCCACGAGTCTTCTTTCAAAAGCCCTGCATTGATTCCTTTTCGATGTGAGGTAAATGATGATATTACCCCCACTATCGCCGGCGTACTCGCTGGTAAAAACAGTGAAGTTCTGCTTACATTGCGCCCATCGTGGCTGAACCGAGTTTGGGCGAGAAACCTCGCCATTTACCAGAAACGACTGACCATCGATGCCGTTAGTAAAGACAACGAGCTATATCTCTCACAGGTTGAATGGACTTGCACCACCGTCAATACATACACCCCGAAGGTGGTCGTTACAAAGATCTAAAGATGCGGTATGGACCAATCAATCGACTCAACGCCGAACCTACTTAGAGCTTGGTTGATTTTACTAAATGGTCGACTTCCTAGGAAGCCTCTGTAAGCGCTCAGAGGCGAAGGGTGTGCGGACTCGATTACCACATGACGGTCAAGGTCAATTAAAGCTTTTTTCTTCTGCGCTGCTGCACCCCACAAAACAAAAACAACTGAGTTAGTTTTTTTACTCACGACATCTATTATTCGATCAGAAAATATTTCCCAACCATGGTTACGGTGAGATCCCGGCTTACTGTCTTCTACCGTCAGAACTGTATTAAGCAAAAGCACTCCCTGCTTAGCCCAAGTTTCTAAATTTCCATGATTAGGAGGCGAAAGTCCTAAATCTGTCTTCATCTCCTTATAAATATTTGATAGTGACGGAGGAATTTTAATTCCTTCGTTAACTGAAAAAGAGAGTCCATTTGCCTGGCCCAAGCCGTGATATGGGTCTTGACCGAGGATTAACACTCTCACTTCGCTATAGGGAGTCAGGTGTAGAGCCTGAAATACATCTGCATCCGTAGGATAAATTAAAGTTTTTGAGCGTTGGGTAGCAACAAAATCCTGGAGTTCTAACCAATATTCTTTATCAAACTCATCTCGAAGTAGAGGGTTCCAATCAGTTCTCATTCAGTGGTTCTCTGGGCTCAAGCAAGGAGGTCTGCAGCCTGTTGACTCATAGTGATGCTTACTCCTATCCGTTCTCGATAGTAGTCAAGGTCAACTCCATCTGTTGGTTTTTGTCCTTGCATGTAACGTGAATAGACACCGTGAATAATGCACGCTGTCTTAAAGTGATTAAAACTTACATAGTATGGAAGGTCGCTTAGATCACAATTAGTTTTAGACGCATAGCGTTCTATCAGTTTAGTCCGTTCGCAGAAGCCCTTTGCATTAGTCGCAGCGTTCTCACGATTGACCAAAATATCATCAGGTTCAGTCCACGTATTGAGCGCATAAGCAAAATCCGCCATGGGGTCACCGAGCGTTGAGATCTCCCAATCCAAAACCGCTGTCAAGTCGCCGTTTGTGTCGACCAAGCAATTATGCAAACCATAATCTCCGTGGACAACTCGAGCAGGCCCCTGTTCGGGTTTTCGATCGCTGAGATAGCCATGGAGCTCATGCAAAGTTGGATCATCATATTTCGCTCCTTCCGCCGAAGCTAACCAGCTTCGGTACCAGGTTTTTATTTGCCTACCAACGTAGTCCTCTTTTTTCCCAAGCTCACCCAAACCAACTTCATCAGGGTCAATCGAATGCAGCTCAGCTAGAACATCCATGAAGGAGTCACCTACCCGACCGCGTGCTTCAACTGTTAGATACTCCTCTGCATCTTCTAATTCGAAAAGAGCTCGACCTTCAACCTGGCTCATCACATAGAAATGCGCACCGGTAACCGTCGGGTCCTGACAATACCCATATGCAATCGGGACTGGGACTTTCGTTCCACCTAATCCACTAATAATTGAAAATTCGCGACCCATATCATGAGCTTTTGGTAGTAGTTCACCGAGGGGCGGCCTTCTGACAACAGCTTGCCGCCCGTGAGCATCTAGCAATGCGTAGGTCAAATTGCTGTGGCCCCCTTCAAGACGGGTCCAACTGAAAGGTCCAGTGAGACCTTGCGTGTTCTCGGATATCCAGCTTTCAACTGCTGGAATGTCATACCCTGCAATCTCATTTTTTTGATTCATAGTTTCCCCTCTTCACCCATGGCCACTAGCAGCTACGTAGATGACATTACAGTTATAGCACCCCTATGGCGTCATATTTGTGGACCGGAGCGTCTATACCGCCTTGGGAAAAAACAAATATGGATTCTGACGCGACATACGGAAAGCCAACTCTCCACACCAGGTATATCTATAGCTCGACTACGACTTTATTTGGGCAGCGGTGTGTTGTGCCAAGCAAGAAATTGCCAACCGTTTTCGGTATGTTTCCAGATGCAGGTGTATCGACAATCTAGAGTGAGCTCCCGGCCTCCTGCTACGACTGAAATCAGTGCCTTACCGTTGACGAGACCCAAATCATTTTCTCCAATTAATTGGACTTCAGTATCTTTGGTCTCAACATTTCTATAGTCAAAGGTTTTGTTCCCGATCGCCGCAATGTAACTCTCTTTTGTATCCACTGTTGCGTTTGAATGGGTATACCTCATCTGAGGGTGAAGCAAAACGTTCAACGCATCAAGATCTTCGTTTATCATCGCCTGCCAGCGACGCTCTTCCATCATTTCTATTTGAGCCGTCATTCACCCAACGTTAGTAGCTATTGCGACCTTCGATACTCAAACGATGTTTAAGTATTTCCCACAATACCGAATATCACAATTTTCTAGAAGCCTCGAGGCCCTCTTCACTAAGCGTAATGGCGCCCTACTGTCTACAAAGACGCCCACTGGGATAGTTCAGATGAACGTCAGCCAGATTAGCGGCAAAGAGAATCTTAGCTACGGATTCAAGTTGGTGGCTTTTGTTTCTCGCATTGTTCGCTCGTTCTGCGGATACCTTTGGCGAGTTGGCAAATTGGTCGTTGCCAGTTGTTGGTGTTTGATTTAGTTAGGCTCTTAGCTATGTATAAAACCGTGCTGTCAGTGATGAGTATCATGGCTTTGTTGGCCGCCTGTTCATCAGCTTCACCACAAACAGATGGTGCGATTGATTCAACAACTACTGTGCTTGTATCAGTAGAACCCGTTGAAAAGGCACCTGAACAACAGTTCATTGAAGACATGTGGGATAAACAAGCAGCACAGCCAGGTGCAGACATTGCAAAGGTTTTTCGGCTGTATCAAGAGAAGGCTGCGATAGGCCCAAAAAACATGGCATGTTGGGACCCGCAAAATACCGAAGCAGACGTATGCACAGAGTTAGTCAAATCGATGGTGCTTCTTGATGTCCATTTGAGGGAAATAATTCCGTTACTGGATTCATTGGAATTACCGTGGCGTCTTGTGGTGCGTGACTGTGAGCCACAGGTTGTCTCAAAAGATATTCAAGCTGGTCGCGTCAATCTTGAAACTATTGATGATGTTATTACCGGGTACTTCGTTGAACGAGCCGAACCCCCTTGGTTTAGTAAAGTTGTTGAGCCACCGAGATGTGAAACTAGTTCCGAGCAACCAGTCGATTGATTCATGGTTCCTACTATCGTTAAACGTTCGGCACTTGTGACGCCCAGCAGATAAGTCGCACAAAAGCCGAAGTCAACATGATGGAGTGATACTCGGCATGTTTTTAGGACCTCACAGGTTTGATATTGGTTCAAAGTCCTACGCCGAAGATCCTCAAATACGTTTTTAGTATTTCGGATAACCCGATTAATCTGTTGGTGCAATTAGAGCCTGAGCATTAACCTCATCCCCACCGGCGACTCAGCTAGCGCCGCCACAGTTAAATTGTTGATTGGATAGTTATGTCGAGCGATGGCCCTGATCATATGTCTTCCCAAGATTTCCGTCGACACGGGTACGCCCTTATAGACTGGATAGCTAATTATTGGGAAACAGTCGAAAGTATGCCCGTTGTTGCTGACGTGGCGCCTGGCGAAATTCGTAGCCGGTTACCCAACTCTGCCCCTGAGGCGCCAGAACCATTTGAGAACATTCTCAGCGACCTCGACGACATTGTCCTTCCTGGAATAACTCACTGGCAAAATCCAAACTGGTTCGCCTATTTTCCAGCCAATAGCTCTCCCCCATCGGTATTAGCCGAACTTGTCTCAGCCGGGCTTGGAGTCCAAGGGATGCTTTGGTCCACATCTCCGGCAGTTACAGAGATCGAAACCCAAGTAATGGATTGGTTAGTCGATTTACTTGATTTGCCGCAACCATGGAAAACTACCAACGAAGGCGGTGGCGTTTTGCAAATGAGCGCCTCGGATTCTACTCACACTGCACTGGTAGTAGCTCGCCATAAGGCGTCTAGTGCCAGCAACATAGATGCAAGCTCAATGGTTGTCTACACATCGTCTCAAGCACATAGTTCAATTGAAAAGGGCGCAAGAATCGCAGGTTATGGACATATCCGCCTAATCGAAGTTGACACAAACCAGGCTATGGTCCCTTCTGCGTTAGATGCAGCGATACGCAATGACCTAGATTCTGGATTAACCCCGGTTTTTGTCGGAGCTGCGGTTGGAACAACCGGAACCACCGGAGTCGACCCGATTCGAGAAATTGGAGTTATAGCCGCTGCACATAAGCTGTGGTTGCACGTCGATGCTGCTTACGCCGGTTCTGCAATGATTTGTGCCGAGTTTCGACATCACCAAGATGGCTTGGAACTTGCGAACAGCTACACATTCAATCCGCACAAATGGATGATGGTCAATTTCGATTGCTCTGCTTTTTTTGTTTCGGACCGAAAGCCGCTACTTGACTGTCTAAGCATTCTGCCGCCATATCTCAAGGATGAAGCCAGCGAATCTGGAGCGGTCATCGATTACCGAGACTGGCACGTTCCACTCGGAAGGCGATTTAGATCACTGAAACTATGGTGGGTCTTAAGGTCTTACGGGGCCGAGGGAATCCGAGAGATGATCCGACATCATGTTTCTTTAGCAGATTACTTTGCATCACTAATAATGGCAGACTCACGATTCGAGCTTGTCGCTCCGCATCCATTTGCTTTGGTTTGTTTTCGTTGCACTGCAGGCCCAGAGGCCACCCAAGCATTGACAACAGCGGTTAACGCCGCAGGAAATTCTTACTGGACAGGCTCGACTCTTAACGATGAGCCAATGATCCGAGTTTCTATTGGGCAAACCAGGACGACGAAAGAACATGTAGAACGATTATGGAAAACCATGTCTGATTTGGCCTAAGGGACCAAAGCTGCAGAACGAGTAGCACTAAACGGTGCACGTAGGCCGCTCGACAAGCGCGCATTAACCTATTTCGGTCAGCTAAAAGCTACCAACTATTTCAACGCTGCTGCCTTAAAGGTTTTAAATAGCGAAACCACCAGTTTTAGTTTCCAGGTATTCGCTAATCCCTTCATGGCCACCTTCACGCCCAATCCCTGAATCTCCCATGCCTCCAAACGGAACAGAAGCCGAAGTTGGGTTGACGTCGTTAATGCCGATTATGCCAAATCGCAAACCTTCGAATGCTCGCATTGCTACCCCTATTTCCTTCGTGTACACGTAGGCTGCGAGACCATAATTAGTGTCGTTCGCCATCTCGATTACTTGTTCTGGGTCTTCATAGGTAATCACTGGTGCCACTGGGCCAAAAGTCTCTTCTCTGTAAATACTCATTTCAGGCTTTACGTCTGTCAAAACAGTTGGTGCATAAAAATGACCATTGCTATGCTCTCCATCGACGAGACGCATTCCTCCGACGGGAATACCCGCTCCCTTATTCCTCGCATCTTCCACTTGCGTCTCAACTTTAGCGACAGCAACTTCGTTAATCAGCGGCCCGACTCCTACACCATCGTGCAAGCCGTTTCCGGTCTGGAGTCTCTCTACACGGCTGCAAAGAGTTTCTTGAAATAAATCAGCGAGAGACGACGGCACATAGAGTCGGTTCGGGCTTATACACGCTTGGCCTGCATTCAAGAATTTTAATGCAGCGGCTCCCTTTGCCGCATGAACGGGGTCTGCATCGGGGAAAACTATAAACGGGGCATGCCCACCTAACTCCACCGAAACCCTTTGGAGGTTCGAAGCCGCTTTCGCAGCAAGAACTCTTCCAACGGCTGTGCTCCCAGTGAAGGTAAGTTTCGCGACCCTTGGGTCGCTAGTGAATATGTCTCCGACGGGAGCAGGGTTTGATGTGGTGACCATATTAATTACTCCGTCTGGGAGTCCGGCATCTGTAAGCACATCGAAAGTCGCTTTAGCGCACAAGGGTGTTGCTTCAGCGGGCTTAAGGACAACTGTGCAGCCCGCTGCCAGAGCGGGGCCAATTTTGCGCGTCAACATTGAAATTGGATAGTTCCATGGTGTTATTGCTGCCACCACACCCACCGGAACTTTTACGGACAAAAACCGCTGGTCTGGTCGCTGCGATGGGAGCCACTCACCCACAACGCGTTTCGCCTCTTCAGCAAACCACAGCAAAAAATCTGAAGCGTACTTGACCTCAGCCTTAGATGCTTTAAGAGGTTTCCCTTGCTCGACTGTCATGAGGTGGGCCAGTTCGTCCGCTCGACTGGTCATTATTTCCCAAGCCCTGTACAAGACAGCGGATCTTTCATATGCAGTGGTCTTACTCCAGGTTTTGAAGGCATCGTGAGCCGCCGTAATCGCAAGCAATGCGTCTTCAGCACCACCATCCGCAACAGACCCGATTGATTCTCCAGTTGCCGGGTTCAAAACTTCAAAACTCAAACCGCTGCGAGCTTCAGTCCACTCGCCATTAATAAGCATTATCTCATCTCCATTATCAATGTTTTGATCAACGCGCCTTCATAGGGACGTCAACAAGTTCCGATAGCGTTTACTAACCGATTATTTTCCTCGGGTGTACCGATCGTGATTCTTAGTCCTTCACCTTCAAAAGGTCTCGTAACAATTCCTTTTGCTTCTAATGCTTGGAACAGAGGTCCTGCTTGTGTTTTTATCGGCAACCAGACAAAGTTTGCTTGGCTAGGAGTGACGGGCCAACCAGCATTAGTTAACAGGTCAGTTACACGAGTTCGCTCCCTGACTACCTCATCGACTCGTAACTTGAGCTCAGCTGACGCATCGGGCTGCAACGAGGCTAAAACTGCTGCTTGAGCTAAACCGTTAACCAAAAATGGTAGAGCCACTTTGTCTAATGCACCTATTATTTCGCTATTCCCCACGGCATAACCAACACGTAAATTCGCAAGACCGTATGCCTTCGAAAACGTTCGAAAAACTACGACATTTGGGTAAAAAGGTAGTATCGCATTAACTGGGTCTTCGACGTCCGAAGCGGTCACGAACTCAAGGTAAGCCTCGTCGATTACTACCACTACATCTCTCGGGACAGATTCTAGGAAACGCTTTAGCTCACTAGTAGAACAAACAGTGCCCGTCGGGTTGTTCGGAGTGGACAAGATCACTAATTTAGTTTTCGAAGTGATAGCACGCGAGACTGCATCTAAATCAAAAGCTTCGTCCACAAGGGGTACAGCTAGAGCAACTGCTTGTGAGATCGCTGAGAACAAAGGGTGAACTTCAAACGAGCGCCACGGATAGACGACTTCATCTCCTGGGTCAATGTAAGCTAAAAATAATTGCTGAAGTAAGCCCACGGAACCACAACCCAGTGTGATCTGACTGGTATCGACATTTAATTTAGTTGCCAAGGCAGACCGCACTTCCAAGCCACGGTGATCTGGGTACCGATTGAGAAGCCCAGCGCCATCGCTGACAGCGGCTAAGACGCTCGGAAGCGGCCCATAAGATGTTTCATTCGAAGCAAGTTTTATTGCTTCATCTAAATTGTGTTCAGAAGCTGTTTGTTCTGCTGACTTACCTGGTTTATAGGCCGGTAAATTTGCGATCACTGCTCTAGGTCTACCCGTCAATGTTTCTACCTCTCTCTCGTGCGTATCATTCTAGGAGCTATTCCGTAATCGCATTGATGAGGGGCCAATGTGGGTGTGAGCCACCTTCGGGATTCAAGGGGATAACTACGACTTCTGTAGCCCCAGCAGAATGATGTTCATCAATTCTAGTCAAAATATCAACGGGTGAACCCCAAGCCACTAGTGAATCAATGAGGGCATCACTTCCGCCATTTTCAAAATCTGGGTTTGAAAAACCTAACTTTCGCCATGCTCGGTGATAGTAGTCAAGTGTCATGTAGAACGCGAGCGCTTTCCGAGCTAGGCGGCGAGCTTCATGGCGGTCTTCGCACAGCAAACACATTTGAGAAACATTTAGTTCTGTGCTGCCATTTAATTGTGCTTTAACATTTTGTGTATGGGTCGGCGTCTGCAAAAAAGTGCTAACTCCATCGACCTTGGGAATAACCATGTCCAACATTTTTGGCCCATGAGCAGCTACGTGGAGCGGCGTCACTAGATCACCAGGAATTGTGATTTGCGAATGTCTCACGCTGTCGATATACATCTCCAATTTTCTTACTGGTGGCTCCCAGACATGGCCTCGTTGCGACGCTAGACCAGAATTCGAAACGCCCAGCCCTAAGACAAAACGACCGTTGGAAAACTCAGTGAGAGTCTGTCCTGCTGCAGCTGCTGCGACTGCGTCTCGCGCATAAACATTCGCAATTCCAGTAGCGACACGAATGGACTCAGTGCGGGCAAGTAGGAAACCCGCAGTCGCAAATGGTTCGCGCCCAAACAACTCTGTGACCCAAATGGTATTAATTGTCTGATCTTCTAGCCGTTTAGCAAAATCAATTAGATCTATGCCCGACATTCGATCGGTATTGAACATAATTCCAATTGGTCGTTTAAAAACTCTTTCTGGCACAGTCACCAACTACCTCTCCGATCTTCAGACGTTTGCTGATCACTTCAAAACTTCTGAAACCGCAAGGTCAGCGAAACGGTCTTCTGAATAATTCAAAATTTCTGTAAGAACTTCAAAGCTGTGTTGGCCATAGGTAGGGGAAGCATCAGTAACTACCGCTGGCGTCACGGACAATTTGATCGGTGTCGCCTCAACCCAGGAAGTTCCGCAGGTGCCATGCTCCACTTCGACAAAAGCTTCATGGAACCTTAGTTGCTCATCTTTCGAAATAGAATTAACTCCAAGAACACGGTGAGCCGGAACTCCAGCAGAGATGAGCTCCTTCTCTGCATCGGCAACGCTTTTGCGACATGTCCATTCGCTAATGACCTCGTCCAGATAATCATGCCTGGCTCGTCTCTCTTCGACATTCAGATCTGCAATGTCTTCAGATCCAATGACGAAAGACAATGAACGCCAGTGCTCATCGGTTTCGCAACTAACAGCAACCCAGACGTCTTCGCCTATACAGGGGTATGCGTTCTGAGGAGCAAACGTTGCATCTCTGTTGCCCATCCTAGTTGCCACTACTCCGTTCACTTCTTTATCCAACAGTGCTGGGGCAAGAAAGTGTAAAGCTCCCTCCAGTTGAGAAAAGTCTATATATTGTCCTTCTCCAGTTTTGAGCCGGTGATGTAACGCCGCTACGAGAGCTAGAACAGTGAATCGCGGTGAACCGTAGTCAGTGAAAGCGCTATAAGGTCCTGAAGGCGTCCGATCAGCCCAACCCGTAATTGGGTAGAAGCCGGCTATCGCTGCGGCCATAGTCCCGAATCCAGCGTATTTAGCCATCGGACCTGTTTGTCCCATCAGACAGGAAGATGCAGCTATTATCTTGGGGTTAATTGCCCGTAAACCCTCATAGTCCAGACCCCATTTTTTCATAGCTCCAGCGGAAAACGAGTCAGTTACAACGTCTGCCCATCGAACCAAATCTTCGAGTACTGCTTTCGCTTTCGGGTTATTCAGATCTAACGCGAGACCTAGTTTGCCTGCATTTAGAGAATGGAACTGAAATGAGCCTTCCGGGTCACCTTCTTCTCCTCGAAAAGGCCCAACTCCGCGAAGCACGTCCGGTCTTGTTTCGCTTTCGATTTTGATAACCGTTGCTCCAAAATCAGCAAGGGTTCGCGTGGCGGCCGGGCCGGCCAAGGCCCACATAAAATCAAGGACCTTAACGCCCTCCAACGGGCGATGTCTGCGCGGTTCCGCTGGGCTAAGCAGCGGTCTCCTCGAAAGGTCTCTCATTACGCGCTCGGTATCAGCTCCAAGACCAGGAGCAACAAGATTACGATGAACCAACTTCGAAGTTGATCGAGTCACCGGACCACAAATACGAGCCGTGCCCGGAACCGTCCCTTCGCTTACACTTGAGACATCTAGACAATCCCAGTAATCTCGGTCCTGCAACTGTCCCAAACTCATAACATCATTCATGTCAGCGATCGGTGCGATCAGTAAATTTTTCTCTAACGCCGCCTGCAACAACTCCTCTTTAGTGCGCGTTGCAACGAAACTGCTAATCGTTTCAGTGGCCTCTTCAAGAATTGCAGGAGTGGCTTCACCTTCTAATACTCGATTTGCATAGCTAACGAAGTCTTCATCTCTCAGCTTCTCAGTGCATTCACCTTCATCATAGATCCATCTCATTAGGCGGTTGCTATAGGGACCTACCATTGCACCAAACAAAAATGTCACCGTTACATATCCATCTGCACAAGGATGAACATACTGAATTTTCAATGGCCCAAGTCTGACGCCGCCCGAAAACCTAGTCTGTGGCTCCTGTGGCTCAAGACAAAAAGATCCCAGCATTCTGAACTGGCTTGTACTCAGATAACTCATTTGCGCTGCAACATCTGCATGCTGCCCAAGTCCGCTGGATTCACGCTCATACAACGCTAATGCAGCGGCACAGGCCGCGTCAGCTCCGGCGAAGTTCCATGTTTGTGGGATTCCTACGCGCACAGGCGGACGGTCTCCGTCGCCTGTTAAGGACATCGCTCCCGAAGCAGCGGCAATGGTTATATCTGAAGCGGGCCAATCTTTTTTAGGCCCCTCGGAACCGTAGGCAGAGATCGAGACAGTGATTAAACTTGGGTTTTCGGCACGCAGAAGGTCTAGGTCCACCTCAAATGCACCGCATTCCAAAAGCACATCTGCAGTCATCGCCAAATCAATTAATTCACTGTGATCAGAAATAACAACAGATGATTTACCTCTGTCTTGTGTCAGATGAGAGAGAGACCGTTCTGGGTGTTGAATGCCCTTGATGTAAGGACCTCTGTGCCGGTGCCGCAAACCCCCTGGAGGTTCCACCATGATAACTTCTGCCCCCATTTGCGCCAACAAAAAACCTGCAACGAAACCACGGTCATCACACAAATCTAAAACCCGATACCCCGACAACACCTTATATTCTCCCCTTGGTTAGCAATAACTTGCGCTGTTTCAATGACCTGTTAGTAGGTTGTTACCACTTCCGACCTTCTAACCATCGAGCCTAAGACAAATCGTGGCTCGATATTTAAACCTGACTGGATAAAGAATGTTTAACAGACCAATCGAAATTTCATGGCTTATTGCTATTGGCGTGGTGGTGTCATGGATCGGCGTTTGGTCGAAGAGTGTCCCAGTCATTTTTACCGGATTCGGAATGTTTTTGGGATTTACTCTGAGCATGGTCGTGGTGGCGTGGAATGAGGCTCGTTTTGGAAAAAAATCGAACCCTGATAATGACGCAACATAAACATCACGCTCACCGTAACTATTCGAATAATAACAAAATCAGCTATCGCTAACCGCTTGGAACTTAAAGCTCCCATTCAGCGTGAACATCCAAATTTCGAAAGTTCACATCAGATTTGGCCTGTTCTTTTTCGGCAGTCTCATTCGTGACTTCCAAATCGTTGTTTTGCGATGCGTCTTCCCAACTAGCAAATTCAACAATGGAGATCATCACACCTGGTTTATCGCGATCTTCACAAATCGCGATGCGCTTAAGTTTTGTTTCATTAGCTGCTGATGCGAGATATTCTTTTACCGCCTCTATAGATTCTTCAGCTGATCCAAGTGATTCCATGATCTGAATAAATTTCATTTTCCACCTTCTCATATTTAAGCTGATTCCAAGCTCAGTCCAGCATATATTCATCCTGAGGAGCTCTAAAGCAGTTCAGAACATTGTCTAATCTTTGGAATACGCTTATTTATAAGCTGTGCTGTGAGAAATACGAAATTACACAACTGAAGAAATTCTTAAATCTGTAGTCACAAGAACGCCTGATCGATTCCAAGAACTGGCACAATTAAGTGGAGTCGCGTTTTCCCCCTCAACAGCGGCTACTCATTGATAACTATGTCGCTTACCACTAATTCAACCATGCGCGCAGATCTTCGAAATGTTGCGATCATCGCCCACGTAGATCACGGCAAAACTACCTTGGTCGACGCAATGCTTTGGCAATCAGGAGCATTTAGAGAAAACGAATCCGTTGCTGAGCGGGTCATGGACTCAATGGACCTTGAGCGCGAGAAGGGAATCACGATACTTGCAAAAAATACAGCTATTCGATGGACGGGCCCAGGCAACCCAGAAATCAAAATTAATATTGTCGATACCCCTGGGCACGCTGATTTTGGCGGTGAAGTAGAACGAGCACTAACGATGGTAGATGGTGTTGTTCTACTAGTGGACTCCTCTGAAGGTCCTTTGCCTCAAACCCGCTTCGTGCTGCGTAAGGCTCTTGAGCTGAACCTCCCCGTGGTCCTAGTAATCAACAAAATCGACCGCCCTGATGGACGCATAAAGGAAGTAATCGATGAAACTTATGAGTTGTTTCTCGATTTAGATGCCACCGATCAGCAGATTGAATTTCCTATTGTGTACACCGATGCACGAGCCGGAACCGCAACACTTGATCTTGAAATTCCGGGAGAGAATCTCGGGCCTCTATTTGAGACACTAAGTCAAACTATTCCAGCACCTGTCCATGAGTTAGGCCACCCACTTCAAGCTTGGGTAACCAACCTCGACTCTAATCCTTATGTCGGGCGCCTCGCTGTTTGCCGAATCAGACACGGTGAAATAAAAAAAGGACAGACCGTCGCATGGTGCCGATCAGATGGCTCGATTGAATCGGTAAGAATTAATGACCTGTTCGTTACCGAAGGCCTAGAGCGGGTCGAAGCGAACATAGCTGGCCCAGGCGAAATTATTGCTATCTCTGGTATCGAAGAAATAACTATTGGTGAAACGCTCGGAGATATTAACGACCCGAGACCTCTCCCTGTTATATCGGTAGACGAACCGAGCCTGTCTATGACAATTGGAATAAACACATCTCCGGTTGCGGGAACAGATGGCAAAAAGCTAACAGCGCGTCAAATTAAAAGTCGCCTTGACGCCGAATTGATCGGTAACGTTGCTATTCGAGTTTTAGACACCGAACGGCCAGATGCGTGGGAAGTGCAAGGCAGAGGGGAACTGCAGCTAGCGGTGCTCGTCGAAATAATGCGACGCGAGGGCTTCGAGCTAACAGTAGGCAAGCCAGAGGTCGTAACGAAAACCATTGAGGGTGTACTGCACGAGCCAACTGAACGGGCAACGATTGATATTCCCGAGGAACATGTAGGCGCTGTTTCGCAGCTCTTGGGAGAACGACGGGGCCAATTGGAACTCATGGGCAACCATGGAACTGGTTGGGTGAGGCTGGAATATGTCATTCCAGCAAGGGGTCTTATAGGTTTCAGGACAAAGTTCTTGACAGAGACCCGGGGAACGGGATTAATTAACCATGTCTTCGAGGGCTACACTCCATGGGTCGGTGAACTTCGCACACGTCATTCTGGCTCAATCGTTGCTGACCGCAAAGGCAAAGTAACAGGCTTCGCAGTTGCCGCGATCCAAGAACGTTCTTCTCTTTTCGTAGGTCCCGGAGAACTAGTTTATGAAGGCATGGTTATCGGCGAAAATCCTCGTTCTGATGATATGGATGTAAATATTTGTCGCGAGAAGCAGCAAACAAACGTTCGAGCTGCAGCTTCTGATGACACGATTAGATTAACGCCTCCAAGAATTTTAACTCTTGAGCAAGCGCTTGAATTTATTGGAGATGATGAGTGCGTGGAAGTAACGCCTAGCTTCCTTCGACTTAGAAAAGTAACCTTCGACGCTGGGCTACGAGCCAGATCTAAGAAGCGGATGCAGAGAGACCGATCCGCTTAGTACCCAAAATTTCCGCTAAGCGAAAATAGTACGATGCAATAATAATTTCGACAAGAGCGCCTCAACTTGGTTTTAGATAGGGACTTCTGTTGCGAAGAGTCCTGGTTTCATTAAAACTTGTTTTGCCTACGCCTATACAGGAGAAGGCAGATCTAAGTGACTACGCGAACCGCACTAGTTCGGGTTGACCGAACCGCATTGAGATCAAGTCTGATTGAACTAGGGTCTCGTTATGTCTGCTTATCTAGTGGGAATCCAAACAGTTGTTGACAACGACGCGTTGAATCAATATGTCAAAGCTGCTTTGCCATCAATGAAGGCCTATGGAGCGAAGCCGCTCGCAGTTGACCCAAATACCGTCAAGCTAGAAGGAAATCGGGAACCCCCAGGTTCACGCTGTGTAATTATCGAATTCGAGTCAAGAAAACAGTTACTGGCTTGGTATGACAGTGACGAGTACAGGTCCGCAATGGCTTTACGAGATGGCGCCTTAGATGGGTATGCCCTTATCGCTGAAGGCTTACCTACTAAGTAGCGCTAATTCCTCATTTCAACTAAAGCAGTAGTTGATTTACTGTCATGGACCTTGTCGTGGCGTTCTAATCTCTTCAAACCCAAATCTCTCGAATCAACCTGGTTCAGGTGAATCTATGTCGGCGAACACTCCCTCTATCCTCAGGCAGATTCGAGATTGTAAGATATTAAAGATCTTCTTTGCTAAAAGTAATCCAAACTGATGTGTGCCTAAACTCAGGACTTATCTGTTTAAGTTTTAGGAGATTTCAATGGATGTCGGAATGCAACTCATATTTTCTAGCGTTGGCTGGGACCATGATGACACCGAAATTTTTCAGCAAGAGCTCAAAATGGCAAAGATGGCCGAAGATCTTAACTTCGACGTTATCTGGCCAGCTGAGCACCATTTCTTTGATTACTCCTGGTGCCCCGACAATATGCAACTTCTCTCTTACCTAGCTGGGGCGACAGAACGAATCGATCTCGGCACAGCAGCAGTAATTATGCCTTGGAATGACCCGCTCCGAGTTGCAGAAAAAATTTCAATGCTCGAGCATGTCGCTCCGGGAAGAATCAGATTCGGAATGGGTCGTGGACTCAGTCGCCGAGAATACGCGGCATTTCGAGGTATCGAAATGGATGAAAGCCGTGAACGGTTCGATGAGAGTTCTACGATGGTTCTAGAGGCACTTAAGACCGGCTTCATTGAGGGGCCAGGGCCTTATTACGAGCAGCCTAAAATAGAAATTCGTCCCCGCCCTCGGTCCGATATGCAGGGCCGAATATACGCAGTGGCTAGTTCCGATGACTCCGTTGAGTCCGCTGCACGTCTTGGGGCTCGAATGGTCATGTTCGCCGATCGTTCATGGAAAAGCCGAATGCCATCAATCAATCGATGGCGGGAACTTTTTAAAGAATTCCATGGGGTTGACGCTCCTCCTCCAATGACCGCCGACTTTTGCTATTGCCACCCAGACGAGGCAATTGCAAAAGAACGCGCAGAGCGATACATGGGAACATACTTAGGTAGTGTCTTGGAGCACTATGAAGTGATGGGCGATCACTTCGCTAACACTGCGGGATATGACGCTTACGCTAAAGCAGCTGAAACTCTCAAAAAAGTCGGTACGAGCGGATTTCTTGATGGATTCATGCAAGCAACTGCCTACGGAACACCTGAACAGATTTTAGAACAATTCGTTCAGCGAAAAACAATGATGGGAGATTTTGAGTTAGCTACATGTTTTAGATTCGGCGGAATCCCTCATTCAGAAGCTGAAGACAGCATGCGTTTGTTTGCTACAGAAGTAATGCCAGAACTGCAGACTTGGTGAAGCTCGACCTTCTTATCGTTAATGCCAATATTGTTACTATTGACGATAATCGGCCACAAGCTTCAGCTATTGGTACCTATGGCGATCGTATTGTTTTCGTTGGCAATGACGAGGACGCAAAACGCTATGACGCGAGACAAGTAATTAATGCTGCTGGCAAAACAATTGTTCCGGGATTCAATGACGCCCATCAGCACATGTCACATTTTGGCGACTCGCTTCGGAGAATCGATTTATCTAGTCCACCCATTCAGAGCATTCAAGATATTCTTGACGCAGTCGCCTCTCGGGCAGCAGAACTGAACTCGGGCGACTGGATTATTGGCAGCGGGTACGACCAAAATAAGCTCCATGAGAAGCGGCACCCGCTTGCTAAAGAATTAGACCGAGCTGCGCCTAACAATCCGGTAATGCTTCAACATACCTCCGGTCATATGATGAGCGTCAATACTGCTCTTATTAAACTCGCACGCATTGACGACTGCGTCGTTCCACCGGGAGGAAAAGTTGTTCTTGATCATGCCGGCCAACCAACTGGTCTGATCCTAGAGCAAGCTCAAGATCTAATCTCTACGCTATACAAGCCGCATTCGATCGCTGAGGTAACTGAATCCCTCCGTCTTGCGAGTAATCGATATCTTTCTGAAGGCATTACCTCTTGTCAGGAAGCAGGAGTTGGTCTCGGGTTAGTTGGCCATACTCCTGTGGAGCTTTCCGCATTTCAGAACGCTCTTGAGAATAATGATCTTGAAGTCAGAGTTAATGCCATGATTGCTCAAGAGTCGCTTCATTACGTTGAACATCATGCTTCAGATTCTGCCGATAAAACGCTGGACTTAGGACTTCGCACAGGTTTCGGCAATGACTGGCTCCGAATTAGCAACACAAAAGTATTTGCCGATGGTTCACTCATCGGCCGCACATGTGCGATGTTTGAACCGTTTGCAAACGATGAGGACCCACAAAATAATGGGTTCTTTCAGATGGATGTATCCGAACTTAAAGATGTCGTAATTAAATCCCATCGAGCAGGCTGGCAAGTTGGTGTCCACGCGATTGGAGATAGGGCCGTCTCCACCGTCCTTGACATATACGAAGAAGCACTTGCGATACACCCACGCATAGACCACAGACATCGTATTGAACACGCCGGTGTGGTGCGAGTCGAGGACGTTACTCGAATGGCTCGACTTGGAGTGATACCGGTCCCACAAGCTCGTTTCATAAGTGAACTGGGCGATGGAATGATTGATGCGCTTGGTTCTGATCGAGTAGCAAATTGTTACCGGCAGAAATCATTTTTGGACGCAGGAATTCCCCTACCTGGAAGCTCTGACCGCCCCGTTGTGAAAGGAGCACCTCTACTTGGACTGCACGATCTTGTAAATCAGAAAACATCCAGTGGGGCTCCCTTCAACCCTCATGAAGCCCTTACTATCGAAGAGGCTCTTACCGCGTACACCATCGGGTCTGCCTATGCTGCTTTCGATGAGAATCGAAAAGGAAGTCTCAGCCAAGGCAAATTGGCAGATTTAGTGGTTTTAGATCACGACCTTTGTGAGACTGCGAGCGACTCTATTGCCGATATTACCGTTAGAGCCACAATGGTTGGCGGCCAGTTTCGCTACGACCCGTCAGGTTTTTCAGAATCATAGCTGGCACGCTATGGACAATAAATCTTGAAGTGATTCGAAATGCGTCTACCACGACATGAGTGACGCCAGCTAACTTATCTCTATGGAACTAAGGCCTTTTCAAATCGCTATTACCGAAGAGCAACTAGACGATCTCAGATATCGACTTAGGAATACTCGTTGGCCAGACAGTGAAGTGGTAAAAGATTGGACACAAGGTCTTCCAATCGCATATGCGCGAGAGCTAGTTCAATATTGGGCAGAAGAATATGATTGGCGATCACGAGAGAAACTACTCAACCAGTTTCCACAATTCAAAGCAGACGTCCAAGGACTTGAACTTCACTTCATACATGTACGTTCAAAACATGAAGACGCTATGCCGCTAATTTTATCTCATGGTTGGCCGGGCTCAATTGTTGAATTTCAGAAAGTGATCGCACCGCTGGTAGACCCAACTGCACACGGAGGTAAAGCAGAGGATGCGTTCCACGTCGTTTGCCCTTCTCTCCCTGGCTACGGATTTAGTGAAAAACCTAAAACTACTGGCTGGAATGTTGAGCGTATAGCCGATGTCTTTAATGAGCTTATGCTCGGACTCGGCTACACGCGCTATGGCGCCCAGGGAGGTGACTGGGGGTCCGCTATCACTACTGCAATCGGTGGGCGCCATTCCGAAACGTGTTGCGCTATTCATCTCAACATGGTGATGAGAGGAAAAAGGCCTAAGCACGGCGAGCCAACAGAGGAGGAACTAAAGGCGCTTGAGGCAGCTGATTACTATCGAGATTGGGACTCTGGGTACTCAATCCAACAAGCCACGCGACCACAAACACTTGGATACGGATTAAGCGATTCCCCAGTTGGCCAAATGGCCTGGATCGTTGAAAAATTTTGGGCGTGGACTGACAACAATGGCTCTCCCGAAGACGCTATCTCACGAGATGAAATGCTCGACAACGTAATGCTCTATTGGTGCAACGCTACTGCTGCTTCTTCTGCACGGCTGTACTGGGAAAGTTTCAGATCTGGCCGTCCAGCGGTAGTCGAGATTCCCACCGGGATCGCAAAGTTCCCAGCGGAAATAATTCCACCGGTACGGTCTTGGTCTGAGTCAATATATCTAAACATTCAGCAATGGACCGAGATGCCTTCCGGGGGACATTTCGCAGCCTTTGAACAACCAGAACTGTTCATTGCCGATCTACGATCATTTTTTGCAAAGGTTAGGTAGCACAATGGCAGATGGCCTGAACATGAACCGTCAACTTCTTGTCTCAACACTCATAGATTATGCCGGGCGCAACCACGGAACAACTGAGATTGTCTCTACTGATTCCAGTGGTAACACCTTCCGGTCAAATTGGTCATTAATTGCAGAGCGATCCCACCGCTTATCATCTGCGTTAGCGTCTGAAGGCGTCAAACAAGGTGATCGCGTAGGAACAATCGCATGGAATGACTACCGACATTTAGAGGCTTACTACGGGATTTGTGGCATGGGCGCCGTTTTACACACCATAAACCCGAGGCTTCATGATTCACAGATTGCCTACATTATTAATCACGCCGAAGACCAAGTCGTCTTAATTGATCCCGATTTCATTGACGTTACTGAACGAATAGCATCCCTTGTTCCTTCGGTAAGGTTGTGGGTCGTTCTTGGTGATGAAGCTCCCGAAGACTCAGAAGTCGCCACATATGTATGTTATGAAACCTGGATTGATGAAGAGCGGGAAATTTTAACCTGGCCTGAGTTAGATGAATGGGCTCCTGCGACCTTGTGCTACACCTCAGGAACAACTGGAAACCCAAAGGGGGTATTGCAAAGCCATCGAGCAATCGTGCTTCAGTCTTGGGCCACCTGCACTGGGGATGGGCATAATGTCCACTCTGGACAATCGATACTGCTCGCTGTTCCTATGTTTCATGTAAACGGCTGGGCTATTCCTTTTGCCTCAGCGATGGCAGGAGCGAAACTCGTGCTACCTGGATCAAATCTTGATGCAGCAGCCTTGGTTGAGCATATAAGATCCGAGGACGTCACATTTTCTGCTGGTGTACCAACATTATGGCTTTCACTTGTTCAATATCTCGAACGTACTGGTATGGATGTTCCATCACTCAAGCAAATCGCTGTCGGTGGATCAGCAGCGCCAAGCTCGCTCATCGACACCCTTGAAGATCAGTATGGTGTGTCTGTCTCGCATGTATGGGGAATGACAGAAATGACTCAAGGGTCTGCTGGTCGATTTACACATCGGGTGGAACGACTGGAACGAGAAGAACAAAGGAAACGCCAATCGATGGCAGGTCGCGAGATCTACGGAGTCGAACTTTCCCTCATCGACTCCGAAGGTCAAGAAGTTGAACGAGATGGCCAAACTCCAGGTGAACTTCTAGCGCGCGGCCCGTGGGTAGCTGGAAGCTACTTTCGGCACGATGATGACTCTACGCATCTAAAGTCTGACGACGGGTCCTGGCTCCGGACCGGCGATGTGGCCACCATAAATGATGAGGGGTACATCACGATTGTTGACAGGGCTAAAGATGTTATTAAAAGTGGGGGGGAATGGATTAGTTCTATCGACTTGGAGAATGCTGCAATTGCGGCACCATCTGTAGCGGAGGCGGCTGTTATAGGATTGCCGCACGATAGGTGGGGAGAGCGACCGTTGCTTCTTGTGGTCTTACATAACGAAGCTGAGCTCAACCAGCAAGAGATTCTTGACGTTATGAAGCCACAAGTACCTTCCTGGTGGCTACCGAATGACATAGTGGTAATCGACCAGATACCCCATACCGGAACTGGAAAAATCGACAAAAAAGTACTGAGAGCACTCTTCGCTGAGCATAGTTGGCCAGCCGTTACCTAACGAAAGCCTTTTAAACGTTCCTCAGTATCCGAGAACCGATAATCAGTTATTCCCTCATACTCAAGGCCTGCTTCCAAACCCAGCTGGGAGGAAGCTGCATATAAGTCTTTGTATGCGACAAACGACTCACTCGAATTTCCGCTCATCTCTTCGATTAACTCGTCTATTCTTCCATCTAAATCCTCCAATGCGACCGCTTCAGTGGCGAGTCCCCATTGAGCTGCTTCTTCACCGCTGAAGATCCGGGCGGTAAAAGAAAGCTCGCGTGCTTTAGCTAACCCAACGAGTTCTGGCAGCCGCTGACTTAAGCCCCAGGTCGGGCGAAGTCCAAATTTTGCATGGGTGTCTCCCATTTTTGCGTTGCTTGCTACTACCAGCAGATCGCACGATATAGCTAGTTCAAGGGCACCCGTAAAACAAAAACCGTTGACCCGAGCGATCGTTACTTTGGGCATTGATGAGAGAGTCGATGTGAGCCGTCTCGCCGGAAGGTCAAGAATGTCTCCGACTTTCCCATTTGTTAGTTCTCGTTCTCCCAATGCTTTTAGGTCGACACCGGCGCTGAAGGATCTACCTTCTCCAGTAAGCACTACGAATCTGATACCGTCGTCTTCTGACGCAGCGGTCGCTGCTGCATTTAGTTCTTCAAGCATAGTCGGAGTAATAGCGTTCAACGCCTCGGTCCTATCGAAGGAAATCGTGCAACGCTCTCCGTCTCTACTTACTTTAATTTCTGAAAAGTTTGTCATCAGGTTGCTTCGCTCTCTTTATTCGCACAAGTGCAATCGTTACTGACATTCACAAGAAGTCAAGAGCAAGCTACACCACATTTGTTGATTTACCGTCTAGGCTTAGATACTGGTCGGCGCTTGTCTTCGACCCCGATTTAGAAATGCTTTAGATCGGAACAATTGTGCAATTAAACCGATCAAAGGACCCTCTATGGCCGGAAGCAGAACGACTTTTGAGAAACTTCAAAGAGATCGCGCAAAAAAAGCCAAGGCTGACATTAAGCGCTCTAAGCGTCTCGGTGTCGCAGCAGAAGGCGGTCCGTTAAGTTACGACGAAGAAAAACCTAACGTGGCTCCGGATGCAGCACAGTTAGATGGAAATTTGGATAAAGAGATATCAGCAGATGACCTACTGCGACTAGTGGGCGAGCTTCAAGCGCAATTCGATGCTAAAGAGATTGATTTTGACGAATACGAAGATAGAAAAATCGAACTTCTAGCTCGCCTCCCGATGGATTGATTTAATTCTTAAGGCTTCTTAAGGCGATGAGCGGATACCACGTAGTCACTGCCAGTGAAGGGGTCTCGCCCCCATGTTGCCCAACGGCCTGCTAGCTCCAAGCCAGATTTCTTGGTAGCTGAATCATATTGTTTTAGCTGAAGTGTTGTTTTAGATAATTGAAACCCAGTCAGCAGAATGCCCTCTTCGGTCAGGCACTTTACTAAATTGTTAATCGTTTTATGCTCCGTCCCAGGTTGCAAAAAAATCATTACATTCCCTGGAAGTGCTATTAAGTCAAAACGCTCATCTGTGTCATAAGAGACTAGGTCTGCAAGTATCCAAGAAATTTGAGGTGCCTTATCTCGGGCTTGTTTTAGCATCTCTTGATCTAGGTCCACCCCAACTACTTCAACTCCCCTTCTTGAAAGTTCTATTGCAACTCGCCCAGTGCCGCACCCAGCGTCACAAACTCTCTGCGGCCTAAAAGAATGAATTAGATCTGCCTCACCATGAATATTGTGCCCAGACTCTTCTAATTTTTTCCAACGTTGATCATAACTGCTAGCGCTTAGAGCTACGCTGCGCTCGCTCCATCTAGTCAAAGTCAGCCGGAGAATTCTGGCTCATCGGTCTTGCCAATTCGGAGAACGCTTTTCTGCAAACGCTGTTGCACCTTCGATAGCATCTTCTGATCCAAAAACTTCTTCCATTGCAGGACGTTGGAATTCCCAAAACTGTTCTTCGGAGACGCCGAGGACATCCTTAACTAGTTGTTTCGATGCTCGCACGCCCTTGGGGGCATTTTTAGCAATCCGTTCGGCAAGGGCCACTGCCGCTTCTACTGCCTGACCTTTTTCAACGACACGATTTACCATGCCATGTTGGTGAGCAACCTCTGCGGTTATCGGATCCGCAGTCAACGCTAATTCCATGGCAAGGTTATAAGGCAGCTGTCGAGGTAGCCGAACCAGTGCGCCGGCACCAGCGAATAGTCCAACACCAACTTCAGGAATGCCAAATTTTGCTCCTTTGGATGCCACGATCATGTCACATGAAAGCGCTACTTCAAGACCTCCGGCCAACGCGAATCCCTCAACTGCGGCGATGATGGGTTTAGCACAACTCTTCTCGGCTATTCCACCGAAGCCTCGATCACCGGCGTTGGGCATAGCATCGATGCCTCCGTCGACAAACTGTTTAAGATCCATTCCTGCGCTGAATCCTCGTCCTGCGCCAGTCAGAACAGCTACTCGGACGTTTGGATTAGCGTCAAACGCATCTAGCGCATTAGCCAAAGCTTGTGCCAAGGGCGTATTGAACGCGTTCATGTCATTGGGGCGGTTAAGGGTGATTAGCAGCACATGGCCACGTTCTTCAGTCAGAACTAGCTCTTCAGTCATGGTTCTCCTATTAAATCTATATTTGTTGTAAAAATTTTAGATGACGACATGAACCTACCTCGTTAGACCAAAAGACAGTGGACTATCTTTCATAGAAATTTTGCGCTCAAAGTAATCACATTAGGTTCAACTCTGTCGAGATGTAACATGAACCTACGCGAGGGGTTTATGTGACTGATATCCAAGAACTACTTAATCAGATAGAAAGAGCTGACTTAGACGCAGCTCCCCTATTAGTCCATCAACTTCTACAGGATCTTGATATCTCAGAGCTTGACAGTCACCAAGCCTTACGAACAGCAAGAGCCCTGTCAGTTCATGGCGGTCCTCAACAGCTACCCATAGCTGGCGAGTTAGCGATACGCGCCCATCGCGCCGACCTTCCGGGTGCAGGCGTATTGTTTGCTGAGTGTGCTGACAAGTTAGCCCTAATGAGCGGTAGACCTCAGCGATTTGGAACTGCAGCGATGGAACACCAAGGGGACATCGTGATGGGACCACTCGATGGGCTAGCCGACGACGCTATGAGAGGCGATTTCGGTTTACCTCCTCTCGATACCATGCGCGATAACATTCATCATCGAAACTTAGAACTGGCTCGCCAACGCTCTGATGGAAAATATCCAGACTCCAATCAACCATTTTTTAGAGTTTGGACAGATCCGACTGAAGAGGAACTAACTATACAACTAGACAAAAACCCTGGTGGTGTTTGGTCTAACGACAATATCCTTACTTTCGCTAGTAGGTCTCAAGGCGCTGGCTTAATGCCCGGACCCGTATTTGAAATCCCTATGTGGCGAGTTTCCAAAGAAGATGGTTCAGCTACTGATCTTTTTTGTGCTCAGATTCATGTTGACCGACTTGACGAAGCAGTCTTCGGTTTTGGTTTTTGGGAGCTCGACGATAATGGCCTTCCGATAGGAGGAGTTCGAGGTTCCGTCGATGAAAGGTTTCGAGGTGTAGATGCGCCGATAGAGGCGCCATCTCACGAAGACGAAGATCTACGCGGAGTTTTATTGACAACAGAATTGAATAGCCTGGCGCTTCGTGAGAACCGAAAGATAAAAGTATACCTTCCTCCGGGTCATGACTCATCTGTCTCACTTCCTGTTATCTACTCAACTGATGGGAATATGATTGCGCCTTACATAAGACGACTTGACGCTGCGATTCACAATGGCGTCATCGAGCCTGTAATTGTTGTAGCTCCTCATTCGGCGCCTATGGATAGGTCGGGGAACGAACGTGCCCTCGAATACCTTCCTGGCTTCGATGACCAGAGGTTCGACCGTCATCAAAAATTTTTCGTAGACGAGCTCTCGCTTTGGGCAGAAAAAACCTTCGGAACTTCAAATCTGAGGAAAGACAAAGCAATATTTGGTTGCTCTGATGGCGCAGGGCATGCTTTAGCGACTTCTGCGTTACACAAAGAACGTTTTGGACATTGCATAGCATTCTCAAGCGGCATGCCTCCTGGCCAGCAGATCCAGTGGGTCGAGACAGATGCGCCGTTTGTTCACCTGTGCGCAGGCACTCTTGAAACCGGTTTCCATCAAGCCACTGAAGCCTGGGCAGCCTGGTTACATTTCAACAAATCTGACTATCATTGGACAGAACGTGTATGTGGTCATGACTTAATTCAGTGGATTGAAGAACTGCCATTGGCGATAAAAAGAGCATGGAACTAGTCGCAACAGCCGCCTAAGCCTGGCCATAACCTTATGACTTAATTTTGATAGTCATCGTTTCTCAAAATGTAGCGCTTTACTTTACCTGTCGCTGTCTGGGGCAACTCGTCAACCACTTGTACCCATCGCGGGTATTTGTATGAGGCGAGGCGGGATTTGACATGGTTTTGCACTAGGGCCTCAATCCCATCGCTTGCCTCAGAATGGGCTAGAACTATAAATGCCTTAGGTTTTGTGAGCCCATCGGCATCTAACGCTCCAACAACTGCTGCTTGCAGAACGTCCTCTAGTTCAAGCACACAGGCTTCAACTTCGTTGGGAGATACCCAAATGCCACCTACTTTAAGCATGTCATCGCTGCGACCTAGCGAGGTGTAGGAACCATCTAGATTTCGAACATAACTATCGCCAGTTGCTAAAAATTTTCCCTGTAACGTTTCTCGTGTTCTCGCTGTGCGGTTCCAATAACCGACCATCACAGATTCGCCAGCCACATACAAAGCGCCTGGCTCGCCATCTGGCACTTCAACACCGTCCTGGTCTCGTAACGAAACTTCGTATCCATCAACTGGGTAACCGCTAGAGCCAGCAACAGAAGTACCTGGCAAGTTCGAAATAGCGATGTGAGCTAGTTCTGTAGTACCTAACCCATCAAGAATTTCTATACCAAAACGTTCTTGAAATCGCCGATGTATATCACCTGGCAGGGACTCACCTGCCGAAATAGCTACACGAACAGATTCAAAAGTACTATCAGGGATCTCTGAAGCTAGTAACTGTGCATAAGACGTTGGAACCCCGAAATAGATCGTCGGTCGGTATCGCAACAAGTGGCGAGAAATATCCTCTGGAATAGGCCTTCCAGAGTTCAATATGGCCGTTGCGCCCGTTCCAGATGGAAAATATCCGGTATTTCCTAGACCATAGGCAAAAAAAAGTTTGGCCACTGAATAAACAGAATCACCGGAGTTCATCCCAAGCACAGATACTGCATAATTATCAGTACAAAAACCTAAGTCAATATGGCGATGTATAACTCCTTTTGGAAATCCCGTAGTACCGGAGGTGTAAAGCCAAAAAGCATCATCGGTTTCGGAAGTGGGATATGGGCTTTCAACCGAAGCTGCTGTAAGAAGCTGTTCGATATCGGTGTCGAGACACTTCCATTTCAAAAAAAATTGCTCCTCTCCTGCTAAACCAGCCGATTCAGAAAATTCAGCAGAATAAATTAAGCCAACAGAACGCGAATCTTCTAGCAGAAATCTATAGTCAGCCTCGGTCAGCATGGTGGAAACCGGAACCGGAATAGCACCTATCCATATGGCCCCCCAGAACCAGTAGAGAAACTGGGAGCTGTCTGCACAACAGATCATAATTCGCTGTTCTGGGACCACACCTTTAGCTAAAAGCGTCGCAGCTGCAGATTTCACGCCATCTAGAAGCTCCAAGCGAGATATCTCTCTCCCATCCTCGGCATGAATGATTGCAACCGCTGACGGTTCACTCTCGGATGGCTCGATGACAAAGCGACTGACTGCATTACCAAGCATTATCTCCCCTTAACGACTAAATTATTTCATCGGACTATCGAGATGCACTAAGTATTACAAAAATATAGTAAACGCATATTGCGTCACGTGACTTATTTGATGCAGAATGTTTATGTGGCTAACTGTTTATCGCCTCGACCTCTCCCACAGGAGCTCCTTATCACTCTGCTAGGGAACCAGCTTCTGCATCATTCCTCGCATCGAGTAAGTGCTATCGGCTTAATACAAATCCTGAATCAACATGGGTTTTCCGCTGCCTCCAGTCGATCTGCTTTATCACGACTTGTCAAACGAGATTTCCTGACTTCTCATCGAGCTGGGAGAGAAACACATTATTCACTCTCCACACGAGCCGAATCTTCGCTGCTTGATGGCGAGCATAGAATTCGAACATTCGTTGATGAGGAAGATTCTCAAGAAAACGAATGGACTTTGCTCAGCTATTCTCTTCCTGTCGAGCGTCGTTCATCTCGTGACCGCCTAAGGAGGCGTCTAACTTTTCTGGGGTATGGAAATCTTAGAGACGGACAATGGATAGCGCCAGGCGATAGATCCTTAGAGACCGACGCCGTTATCCGTGAGCTTGAACTTGAGCAACATGTTGAATTGTTTCTAGGCCGCCCGGCAATGACCACGGACGCTAGCCGAATGATCGCTGAAGCTTGGGGGCCTCTCGACCAACTGGGCAATCTTTACGTCAAATTTTCACAAAAATGGGATCCGGCAGGCCCTTTACGTCTGGGTAATGATGCCTTATTCGCAAGAACACTTCTCATGCACGAATGGCGACAGTTCCCTTTGATCGACCCCGGCTTGGCCGATAAATATTTTGTTTGGTCTCACCATAGGCGGGAAGCTCAGCAACTGTTTACAGAAACTTGGAGATGCTTAGAGTTGGCCGCAAATCAAATCTTCACGGAGACATGTGTTGTTTCTGACTCATTTCAACCGATCGCAATGCGATGATTGATTTCCAGCGCCATCCGGATCAATATTCACATTGGGTTTTATCGGTTGATGATGTAATTGCGACACTCACACTCTCTGTTGACCCAAAAGCAGCAGCTATCGGAGAATATGAACTGAAACTCAACAGCTACGATATCGGAGTCGATATTGAGCTGGCAGATGCAATCCGACGTATAAGATTCGAACATCCCAACACAAAATGCGTCGTAATCGACAGCGCTCTAGATGGCATTTTTTGTGCAGGTGCCAATATTCAAATGCTAGCCGGCGCCGATCATGGACATAAAATAAACTTTTGTAAATTCACGAATGAAACCCGTCTTGAGATTGAAGAGGCTTCCTTACACAGTGGAATACGGTTTCTCGCAGCGGTAAGAGGAGCTTGCACAGGCGGCGGCTATGAGCTCGCTCTTGCCTGTGATCACATCATTTTAATAGATGATAAAAATACAGCGGTTTCTCTCCCCGAAGTGCCATTACTCGGAGTGCTTCCTGGTACCGGAGGATTAACTAGATTGACCGATAAGCGCCACTTGAGAAGAGACATAGCTGACGTTTTCGCCACCAAAGCAGAAGGAACGCGCGGAGAAGAAGCACTGAGATCGAAATTAGTTGACGAGTTGGCTTCACCAACAGATTTTGACATGGCCGTGAGGCATCGAGCGGTACAGTTATCTGACGCGACTTCTCGGATGGGGGGCTCCCCCGCCGTGTTGCCTGAACTGTCTATCCGGGTTACCGATAGCCAGATTCAGTACCGTTATGTTTCAGCTAGTTTCAGGAGCCAGCATGTTGATATCAAAATTTCAGCTGCTGAAAGCTCAGACTGGCTACTAACTACTGCACTCGAACTCGATGATCTGCTATGTCGATTGCGTTTCAACTATCCTCATTTGGGCACGCTTCTTATTCGCACTTCAGGGCCTGCTGAATCGGTCTTAAAACATGACCAGGCCTTAACTAACCCGACAACGCACGCAGAGCTTGAAACTGCACTTCTTTGGAAACGCACACTTTCAAGAATGGATCTGACAGCAAGAACTTTAATCGCAGCGATAGAGCCCGGTTCTTGTTTCGTTGGGATTTTATTCGAACTGGCGCTCGCAGCAGATCGAAGCTACATGCTTTCTGGAATTTTCGAAGATGACGAAGAGCCCCTCTCTGCAGCAACAATCCAGTTAAGTAACGTAAACCTGGGAATATTCCCAATGGCCAACGGCATTAGCCGCCTAGCATCTCGTTTTTGGGGAGACAGCAATAGTTTGGCGAATGCAGTCGAAACGCGTGACACATCTCTCGTTGCCTCCACCGCTATTGAGCGAGGCTTGGTGACTTACACACCCGACGATCTAGATTGGGAAGAAGAGTTACGCATAGCCATAGAAGAACGTTCAAGCTTTTCGCCAGATGCTCTGACGGCGATGGAGGCGAATCACAGATTTGCGGGACCTGAAACTATGGCTACTAAAATTTTTGCACGGTTGTCAGCCTGGCAGAATTGGATATTTACACGCCCAAACGCTAGCGGCCCCGAAGGAGCTTTGCGTTTGTATGGAACCGGGTCGAGACCGACCTACAACACCGACCGAACATGAGCGGAGAAGTAAATGACAACCATTAATTATTCCGATCTAATACCAAATAACGTAGATCTGGCAGACGACCGCCGTCTTCAACGCGCACTAGAGAATTGGCACCCGCGATTCAAAGACTGGTGGTCAGAAATGGGGCCTGCGCAGTTTCAGGACAAGGACGTCTATCTCCGAACCGCAGTTGACGTTGGACAAGAAGGCTGGGCTCACTTTGGCCATGTTCAACTACCGGATTACCGGTGGGGTATTTTTTTATCTGAAGCCGAGCCTGACAGAAAGATAGGATTCGGTGAATTCAAAGGTCAGCCTGTCTGGCATGAAGTACCAGGAGAATTTCGTTCGGATCTCAGACGTTTAATTGTTGTTCAAGGTGATACTGAACCTGCCTCAGTTGAGCAACAACGATACCTTGGGCAGACAGCGCCGTCTTTGTATGACCTGCGCAATTTGTTTCAAATAAACGTCGAAGAAGGTCGTCATCTCTGGGCAATGGTTTATCTCCTTCACGGGTACTTTGGACGAGATGGCAGAGAGGAGGCTGACGCACTTTTGGAAAGGCATTCTGGAGACTCGAACCAGCCCAGAATCCTCGGCGCATTTAATGAAAAGACTTCTGATTGGCTCTCATTTTTGTTATTTACATATTTCACGGATCGTGATGGTAAATATCAACTTGGAGCTTTAAAGGAATCTGCGTTCGATCCTCTGAGCCGCACCTGCGACTTCATGTTGAAAGAAGAGGCATATCACATGTTTGTTGGTGCTTCCGGGATCGGACGAGTCATTCAACGAACATGTGACCTAATGCATGAATTCAACACACCTGACGTTCGCGAGCACGGGGCTATTGATTTGCCGACTCTCCAGAAGTACTTGAACTTTCATTTTTCTGTGTCGCTAGATCTTTTTGGCTCAGAGACATCGACCAACGCTGCGAATTACTTTTCAGCCGGACTTAAAGGACGGTTCGGGGAGCCCTCTTATTCCGATGATCACGTACTGAATGCACATTCTGATTACCTAGACGAGATAGTCGGTTCTGATTTCGTAACAAAAGAATATTCAGCTATCACACTCGTCAATCAGGAGTTAAGACGTTCCTACATAGATGACTGCGCAAAGGGCCTTCGACGTTGGAACCGTATTATTAGCGAAATGGGCGTAGAGACTGTGCTCACTCTTCCCCACGAAGGGTTTAACCGTCACGTTGGCAAATTTCGTGATCACCACCTCAACCCGAGTGGCGAAATCATTTCACAAGCTGAATGGGACAAAAATAAAGATTCCTATCTCCCTAGCGAGAATGATCGAGCGTACGTTGTATCGCTTATGAAACCTGTTTACGAACCAGGTCTAATGGCGAGTTGGATAGCAGCACCCAGTGCCGGCATAAACACTCAACCCGTTGAATACGAATACGTTAAAATGTGAGTACACAATAATAGGCATCAAACTCTCTAAGCCGTTGCTTCAATTTATTCAATGGCGAAAGAACATGGTAGCGAGATCACAGCCGCTCGTAACTCCAGCTAACTGGCAAGTCACCTTCGTAAGGCATCGTTCCATGAAAGGCCTGAGGGTCATTATCAAAAACAAGCGGCACAAAGTAACGGTCTCCCGCCCACATGGGAAGACTTTGCGATTCTGTACCGATCCGGTCAGGGGAACATGTCTCTAATAATTCACTGAGACTGACCCATTCCAATGAGCCTTCTTCGTTATGTGTCCGCGGAATACCAGACCAACTATCACTCAAGAAGATAAACCCAAGCCACTCCTCCAATTTGGGCCCAAAGTTTGACCATGTAATAGTTCCTCGAAGAGTGAGGGAGTTCAGTTCAATTCCAGCTTCTTCGAATATTTCGCGTCTGGCACAATCAACAACAGATTCATCTTGGTTTAATTTTCCGCCAAGACCATTGACTTTTCCATAGTGATCATCGTCTTTACGAGCGTTCCTACGAATCATTAAGACTTCTTGTTTTTCTTTATCTAGTATGTAAACCAGTGTTCCAACGATGGGTCTGAATTGCATATCCAGAAGATTACTCTAGAGCGCAGTAGTGAGCGCAAGTCCAGGTTCTGAAGACACCTGAAGCGTTTCAGGGATATAAAGAACATGCAACAAATAACCAAAGTACCGGCAGCAATTTATCTGCGAGTGTTGTCTGAGGACAACCATAAAAGTGAAGCCGGATCTTATGACGCCAACAACGTAGCGAACAGAATAGGCCTTAGTTCCCAAACAAAAGCGGAGTTATTCCACGATTCAAGGGGTATAGACACAGCAGTCTGCTGCGTTTTTTGTTCGGCTGCCAACCTCATCATCAGAACAGCATCCTGAAACAGCGGACAAAGTCACAGTAAATAGAACCACAACACTTAAATAGATTTTTTGCAGCAGCGAACGTAACCAAGCTGCCTCACACTAGACCTCCATTCGAGGAGGTCATTTAGCGTTAATGAATCAGACCAGCGAGTATTCGCGCCGAGATATTTCCAGTGTGCTCAGCGTGGGTAGTGCCCGCTGACACGCTGCACGTCTCACCGGCTTTGAAAGTGTGCTTGCCGTCCTCAAGCTCGAGGATGAATTCACCTTCTAGGACCAGCATTTGAGCATCGAACTTATGGGTGTGGAGTGAGGCAAAGTCGTTGCTGTTGTCGACACTCCAATGGCCAGCCGAATAGCTAACTTCACGGATGTCGTCGCAGCCTTGACTTGCCAGTAGCTTGCGAAAGTCGTCTTCAATCATGAAGCGATTCTAGCAACGGCCTCCCTTCAGGGGAGGTCCTTTTGTATTTTAGGAACAACTCAGGAACTAAGACTCTTCCTGTTCTCCAACACCATCACCTCCAAGCGACGTTGGAACAGGCGGGGCTTCACTCATCTCACCTACATCATCTACGCACGGCACTGTGCACTCGTCGACGCAACGACAGCACACTTCTTGAGGCTGCCGAGGCTCTTGTAGTCGTCGCTGTTGGCAATCATCTACATGACAAGAAGACTATTGAACGCTTCTTCTCTAGTTGATCGCACATCGACATCTGCAAGTGATTATGGGAAACTGAGACGATCAGTAACCCGTAAAAATTTTAGTCTAATCCCATGCTCAGAGACCTTAGCTGGGTACTAACCTGCGCTCCATGACCTCGATCGAATGGGCGAACCTCAAGGCGCACGAACTCCGGGCACTGGCGGCAAACAACGCTGTAGTCATTGTGCCAGTGGCGGCGATGGAACAGCACGGACCTCACCTCCCGGTGCAAGTAGACAGTCGGCTAGTCACCGAGGTGTCACACCGAGCTGCGCACAAGGCGCAAGGAGATCGCCCGACCGTAGTGCTACCCGTGATTTGGACGGGCTTGTCGGAGCATCACATGCCTTTTGGTGGCACCATCACGTTGGACTACCAGACGCTTTTCTCGGTGTTCCGGTGCATCGTCGATAGCGTCCGACGGCACGGATTCACTGACGTGTTGATCTTGAACGGGCACGGCGGCAATATTGACGCAAGTAAACTGATTGCCCAAGACCTCACTCTGGAGTTTAGCGAAATGACGGTGGTAGCTGCGACCTACTGGTTGGAAGCCGCAAGCAGACTAGGCCCGCTGTTGGAAGATCAGTCAAATGTTTTACATGCTGGCGAGGCCGAAACGTCGATGATGCTGCAACTGGAGCCTGACCTGGTAGATGACAGTGATCTTGAGTCACACCGAACAGACGCAGACCTTAGCTTCTTGACAACAGGAGAGGGTTCGTTTCGTTGGCGTAACCTCACCGCCGTAACAGCAAACGGCGTGTTAGGCGACCCCAGCACAGCGAGCGCTGCTAAAGGTGAACAACTTCTCGAAGCGTCCTCTGACGCTATCTGTGAATTAATTACCAACCCATCCACGTGGGCCCTGACACCTGACCTGCGCGGTGAGGGAACGGGTGACGTACCGTTTCGGCGTTAAACGCTAAACCGGCAAATAACGCCCTACTGTTCTGTTTTTCGCAAAGCAAGGCGCACACTTTGAGGCGTCACCTGGGCAACACCAAAAGACATCATCAATTTTTGGCTGCCAGCCGCTTTTCTCTGCTCTTTAGATGCAGAAACACCTGAGGTCAGAAACGTTTCAAGAAAGTCAATAACGGGCTCTCCCTGGGGTGCATGATTTACCTCACAGGAGACACCTTGGCCGAAGACAGTTGCAGCACTTGGCTTTCATCTGCTCTTTCCAAGGGCACACCAAAGTCGACTTATACGATTTGCTCCGCTACAGCATGACTGAACCCAGTTCAATCAAGTCACTTGCAACCTTCTCAACTTTTTCAACTCTCAAACCTCACAAGCAAATATAATCAAATCCATTCTCATTATCGATAGCTCCAACCTGATGCACCGCGCTTTTCATGGCTACGGCAAAGCCATCTCTCGCGTTGAGGATCATCAAGGTAACGACGTGACAGCCCTGGCAGGTTTCTTGCGTATGGTCACCAAAATGGTCAACGAAAACAATGTTTCAGCTATCGCGTTTGTTATGGACCCAACCGGTGATCAAGCCTGCAAATGGCGAACCGATGTTTTCCCCGAATATAAGGGCGGTCGTTCAGAAACAGACTCACAACTTAAATCACAGATCTTGCGCCTGCCGAACATGCTCGCCCATCTCGGGTTACCTCTCATAACGATTACTGGTGCTGAAGCCGATGATGCCATCGCTGACATCGTTTCGGCGCTGCTCCTTCATTCCTCCCTGACTGCAATAATCTCATCCGGTGACAAAGACCTATACCAGCTCCTCGACCCAGCAAACCAAATAACACTCCTACGAGGCGCCCCCACCGTAACAACATGGGAATCTGTAACCGCAAAACATAATGTGACACCAGACCGTTGGAGCGAGTATTCAGCGTTAGTGGGTGAAGGTGCTGACAACCTCCCGGGGATAACCGGCATAGGACCAAAGAAAGCCATAGCGCTCATAAATGCCTATTCAGATTGCGCCGACATGTTTGACGCAAAGAATCTTGAAGAGGTTGTTGGGCGAGCAGCTGCAGCTAAAGTTCGGGCCGGTGAAATGGACTATCACACATGCAAGATGTTGAACGAGCTAGGTACCGGCAAAGTCATAGATTTAACTCAATTTAAGCTCTCCAACATAGACACAGATGCCCTTATAGCTAAGGCTCCCAGTTGGTTGACACCTGAAGCTCGATCTCTAGCGGCTGCGATCAGCAAGTAACTTTCTTTGGTGAATTCTGTTGGGTGACCTGTTATCGAGAATTCGGCCCGATACAGGGATTTCAAAAACTTCCAGATTTCGTGAAACGAAACGATAGAGACCCGATCATATGCAGAGTATGGAAATAAACACCGCAGCCATTTACTTGCGTAAGTCAATCGAGGACGACGACAAAAGATCTATTTCAGACAGAGACAGAGACAGAGACAGAGACAGAGACAGAACAACGCCACACCACAAGAACTAAGTGATTCGACTTATCAACAAATCTTTAGGGGCGGAGGATTATGATATTCATCGCATTCCCATATTAACGACTCTACTTGGGGTCATGGAATAAGAATTAATGCTCTTGGAATTGATGTGGGCGAGGATCCGGCAGTTGGTGGGTTTACACAGATGGCTTAGCTGCCATTTCCCCATAACACTGGTACCGAGAGTGGTCCGCGAAACGCCCAGCCTCTGAATTCAACTGGTGGAGCATCCGGGTCCAGACGGAGTCCCTCTAGGCGTTCGAAAATCTTTGGTAGCGCGACATCGCCAACTAAGCTTCTCGAGGCAGCAGCTCCAGCGCAAAAGTGTGGTCCTGCACCGAAGGTCAATGCAGCGGTGGTGTCTCGCGTCACGTCAAAATCGTTGGGGTGGTCGAAATAATTTTCGTCGCGATTAGCTGAACTGAACATGAAAAAGACTCGGTCTTCAGGTTCAAACTCAACTCCTCCATAGGAGTGTTCCGTTGCTATCCGGCGAGGTGACATTCCAATAGGGGCTATCCAACGACAATACTCTTCGAAGACTTGCTGCCAGGACACATCTCCTGATGTCACTAATTCAAGTTGGTCAGGGTGTTCCAGGAGAGCCCAGATGGTGCCGGCGATGGCGTCACGAGGTTCATTTTGTCCACCGGAAATAGTTAATTTGATGTTTGCTCTCACCATTTCGTCTGGCATGCCAGCTTGTGTCATCACTGAGAGCAAACTTGCATCAGGGTTTTCTTGAATGGCTGGCAGACGTTGATCGATAGCATGATCGATGGCTTCTGTTGCGGACACGCAACGCGCTTCGATAGTAGGATCCCCTGTGTAGTTCGCGACACCATCGATCATTGCTTGGCTCCAGGCATCAAGATCCTCGAATTTCACCTGAACCAATCCAGTCATCGCTTTTAGCGCCTCTCCGCTCGTGGCTATCGCGTAATCGGGAACAAGATCAGTTGAACCTGATGAAGCGAAGCGATCCAAAATGGTGTTTGTCAGTTCCACAAACAGTGCAGCCCAAATTTGTTCAACCTTTCGTGGTGAGATGGTTGGGTAGTAAACGAATCGCTCTTTTCTGTGTTCTTCGCCGTCTTTTCGCATCATGTTTCGCCCCATGAGTACGTTCATAAGTCCGCTAGGTTGATCCGATGAAAAGACGGGCACGTTTTTTTCGCATGTATGGATGTCATCTCGACGGGTTATTAGAGTTGCTCCGAGCTCTGGCACGTAGCAGATTGGAGCGACAGAGCGCATTTCGGCAAGGGTTGGGTACGGGTCCTGCCAAAAATCGGCAGGATCGATATTCATGACCGGGGCAGATGACATGCAACCAGCATTACACAAGTAGGAAGATCGATGAGACGATGCTCCGTCAATTCTCCTGCCGCATCAACATGCTCACAGAACTTTCTGCAGTTTCGGTGTCTTATGATTTTTAAAGCGCACACGAACGTCTGGTCTACATTGCGGCCTTATTTTTAAAGCCTGGAGTTAGACCCTTGGGCGCACGGCTTCAGCCGGATCAAGGCGAGCTGCGCGAGCTGCGGGATACAAACCAGCAATAGAACCAATAACAATAGCTAACCCAAGTCCGGCACCAAGCGAGCTAATCGAGATCGAAATAATCCAATCTTGACTACGAGCATAGGCAATAGTAATCACGGCTCCTAAGAGAACTCCACCAAGTCCGCCAAGAGCAGCAAGTAAGGCTGACTCGCAAACAAATTGAAGTCGGATATGTCTGCGCAACGCTCCAAGAGCTCGACGAACTCCAATTTCAGTTCGCCGTTCGATTACAGAGATAACCATTACGTTTGCGATTCCAACTCCACCGACAAGCAGAGCTACGGCTCCCAAACCTAATAAGAGTCCTGTGAACGCGTCTTGGGTGCTGGCGCGAGCTACCAGGAGGTCACTAGGGCGACTCACTAACACTTCATTGGGGGCGTTAGGCAAAACAGATGCTGCAATTACAGATCTCGTTTCATCGAAACGTCGTTGATCATCGAGTAGCTCTTCGTTAACGCGTGCGTACACGAGACTAGGTTGAAGCTCCAAGTCAAACAGTTCAGTGGCCACTTCTACTCCAATTAGTGCTGCTCGGTCAATATTGGGAGCCAATGGAGCGTTCTCCAAAATTCCTACTACCGTGAAGTATGTGCCATCTAGGTAGACCTGCGGAGATCCTAAGACACTAATAATGCCAAGCCGTTCAGCAGTTACTGATCCGAGTACGACCTGGGGGATGCCTACCGTTGTCGAGTCGAGGAACCTGCCTGCAGCTACGACACCGTCGATCATGGAAAGCAGCTCGGGATCGACTGCTAAAACGGCCATACCTCCGGTTTGTTGCTTGGGGATCAATTCAGTGCGGCGAACTGATGCTTCAACTTCATAGACCGCTGCACTAGATTCTACGGTTCCTACTCGCTGCACTACCTTTGATGTTTCGCTCGGAAATGACACTTCGGCGCTGGTAAAGGAATCCCCCGGCGTGATCTCTATGAGGTTTGGACCAAGAGCATCTAATTCTGCTTTAAGTTGGGCCTCGCTGGATGATGTAATACCGAGAACAGAGATCATCGCTGCTATTCCAATAGCAATGCCGAGTGCTGTTAACAGAGTTCGGGTTTTTCGTGTTCGTAGCCCCAGGGTACCTAGAACAATCGAATCTCTAAGAGTCACACGACTGGAGTTGATTGTTGCGTTCATTGGGCTCTCGAATCGCTCTCGACTAAACCATCGCGTAACGTAACCATTCCAGGAAAGCTGCTAGCAAGCTCTCGGTCATGGGTGACAACGATGATGGTGCTTCCGTCTTCATTGAGTTGGTGTAAAAGCTTTACTATTTCCTCAGAGGTTTTGGAGTCAAGGTTTCCCGTGGGCTCGTCGGCGAGAATAATCGCGGGTTCACCCATGAGCGCTCTCGCTACGGCTACACGTTGTTGTTCACCGCCAGAAAGCTGATGAGGGAGGTGGTCTAGCCGATTTCCCAAACCGACTTTTGTTAGCAGTCTAATTCCATTCTTGATTCTTTGGGACCGGCTGGTGCCCTGATATAAAACCCCTGTGGCGACATTCTCGACGAGAGACAATCCGGCGATTAAATGAAATTGTTGAAAAATGAAACCGATTCGCCTTCCTCTCAAGCTTGAAAGCTGCCGATCCGAGAGAGCACTCAAATCTTGCCCTTGTATACGCACTTTTCCCTCTGTCGGGTGATCTAGGGCGCCCATAATATTGAGCATCGTGCTTTTGCCGGAGCCTGAGGTGCCCACCAGTCCAATTAATTCACCTTCATTTATGGTTAAGTCGATGCCTCGTAACGCTTCAACTGGCGGATTACCTGCGTAACTTTTTTGCACGCCGATAAGTTCCATCACTGCGGGGGTTTTTACTTGCGTCATGGAACGATCACTGACTGTCCTGGCTTAAGCCCTCGGGAGATCGACACCTGGTTCCCATGAAAGGTCCCCAACTCCACTCCCACTAGTTTGACAGTGCCATTAGATTCAAACACTTCTACTGCGTAACCACCTTCTGCCAACGCGAGAAGTGATGATATTGGAACTGCATTTATTCCTCGCGCTAAAATCTCTTCGACTTTGACGGTCACAGGGCTTTGATCGAACGAAGTTCCTGATCCCACCAACTCAATTACTACTTCAAGGTACGTGGTCTCCTGCTGACCCTGAACTAGTCGAGTAACAGTATCAGCCACATAAGTCGTTTTTCCTTCGACAAGCTTGCCATCAGGCAGCTCAACTTCAACAATGTCATTTACATCAATTAGGCCAATTAAATCAGTACCGAGTTGAGCCGTTACCACTCTGCGCACTCCGCTGACATCAATGAGACTTCCGCCATTAACAACTTGGCCTAATTGAGCAGTCACAGCATCAACTCGAATGGGCTCCGACCTAAACACAACTTGTCCTTTATTAACACGACCGGTTGGTTCAACTCCGACCGACTCTTGCCAATCTTTGATATCAGCATCCTTTACATCGGTTACATATCGATCTTCATTAAGGTCATGCATTGACCTTGTCACCGGGTAAGAATCAGTGAATCCCATCTTAAGAAAATGAGTTTGAAGCTGGACGACGTCAAGAGCTGCAGGCGTAGTCGCATCTATACTCCGAAACATTGGAACTGTACCGCTCAGAAGAGTAACGGGCACGTCGTCAATCTTGTAGATCACGTCTCCGAAATCGATGACACTTCCCGGCTGAGGCAACCAAGTAACAATCCCTGCCGAAAGGTTAGGAAGGCGTTCCACATGGCCGAAGCCAAGAGTTCCATCAATTTCGGTTTCTTTCACGAAGTCCACAGTTGTGACCGCTGCTGTGCGTCTCGATTCTTTCACAATCGCTGGTATAGCGTCTGAACTATTTTCTGATCCAAGCGAACCGAAAGACCACAGACCGAGAGCAGCAATACCAACTGCTATCAAAATTCCCGTTAAAGCAAACGTAGATTTTTTATTCATCTCCCAGCTCCTCCTCGAACTAGAGTTCCACGCCCCTCTTCGATACATTTTTGAGCTTCGAGTTGAAATTCTGTTATGTCAAAGCCCCCCTCCATAAAGATGCTACGCATCGCTTGTAAGCCATTCTGTGAAAAATTAGGGTCGGGTAGGTCCCCGAATCCCGGCTTTTCTCGCAGGCAGGTAAAGAGCTCCAGAACTCCGTCTTCTGTTTCTGCCCGTTCCTCAGGAGATTGTCCCAGTTGCTGTCCCACTACACCTTGAAGTTCATTCGCACTACAACTAGCTAGTACCTCCTGAAAGTCTGTTCCACTATGGTCAATACCTAGCTCGGCCAAAGAACTGGGTGAATACAAACTTGGGGTTGAGAAGTCCGGGTCTGGCCAGGTCGAATATTCTTTACGCATACACGCCGCCATGTTGAGGTTAGCCTCTTCGTAGGACACCTCTTCTTCCACTAGCGCTGATGTTGCAATATCGTTTGCTTCTCCAGTAGTAACGCTTTCTGTTAATGAAGCAACGCTGACAGCATCACCCGCAGATTCACCTCCGCAAGAGACACAAATAGTTACTATGACAATCAACAGACATTTTCGCATGTGGCAACCATGGCAATCACACTTAAGAATTAGCTAAGAAGAAATTAAGAAATAGCTAAAAAAACATCTGTCAACCAAGACCCTCCCGCTATTGCCGCACTGCAACACTGCACTTTCGTATGCTATTTTATTGGCACACGGACAGCCGACTTGCACTATCTGCGCCGCGAGGACGAAAGACAAACTGGATCAACTTTATGGACGGGTACGCAGATCTCTTTGACCATCAAATCTTTTATCGTGTCATCGGCGACCTGAAGGCCGATAAACCTACGATTATTATGCTGCACGAGGGTCTCGGTTCTTCAAGTCAATGGCGCTCTCTGCCGGAGCTGCTCCATCAACAAACCGAATCTCCAGTTCTTCTTTATGATCGGAGTGGTTATGGTCGTTCTAGCTCAGGACCTCAGGTTTATGAAACCGACTTTATGTACCATGAAGGACAGTCAGTCCTACCTGCTTTAGTTGAACAACTTAATATTACGAAGCCCATACTTCTGGGCCATAGCGATGGAGCTTCCATAGCCTTAATCGCTTCCGGCAGTAAGGCGGTACAAGCTACGGCCATAATCACCATTGCAGCTCACATATTTGTTGAGATCGAATGCATCGCCGGTATTGAAAAAATCAAGCAGAATCGCGACTCGATACTCTCTCCTCTGCGTAAGTATCACCAGGACCCTGCTTCGACTTTCGACCGATGGGCAAATGTTTGGCTGGATCCTGAATTCCCCAAGTTCGATATAAGAAGTTTACTTTCCAAGATTGAATGCCCTGTGTTAGCCCTTCAGGGTGATCGCGATGATTACGGAACAGCAGAAATGGTCAACGGGATTACTAGACAAACTCCGAATGCCGTTGGTCATATAATTCAAGATTGTGGCCACATGGCACATCAAGACCAACCCGAGGTAATCACCAGCTACATTAAACAATTTTTAGCAAGCCACTAAGGAACCTGCAATTAGTTCGGTGACCATAGCGAAGCAATCGCGTCATCGGCTATGCGATTAGGAGCTTCGAGTGGGCCAAAATGCCCGAGATCGGCATGAATTTTCAATGATGCATTAGGAAGCGCTTCAAAAGCTGGTGTTCCTAGGTTTCCAAATCCTTCATCGGCTCCTTTACCAATTACCACCGGAGCCAAACAATTCAAAATCCGATCAGTCGTAGATACTCTTTCGCCATCATAAACAGCTGCTTCGTGCATGCCTGAGCAGCGCAGCTGGATTGACTTGTTCGGAAGCATTTCGAACCCAAAATCGACATATGATTTTAAGGCATCCGCTCTGCAGACGCGAAAGGGACCCTTAGAGGCAAAACGCTCAAGAGCTTGCGCTCTAGAATCAAAAATTTGGCGTCGCTTTTGAGCCCCGGCAACTAACGGGTTTTCTCCTTTCGCGAAGCATTCTCCTGGTCTCCACATGATCGGCTCATATCCGTACATTGATCGAATCAGTCCAGGGCGAATTGAGTCAGCTAGCAGAAGCGTCGCCGCTCCGACCGAGTGGCCGACGCAATCCAACTCGCCTATCTTAATTTCTAAATAATCAACAACGGTAAGAAGATCCTCTGCAAGGCTTGTCCATTCATAATCGCCATTAGTCGGTGCTGTACTCCAACCGTGAGCTCGAAGATCTGGCGCCCAAATTGAATATTCCTTACTTAAATGTTCAGTAAAGGGACTATAGGTCTGAGCATTAAATCCCGTTGCATGAACAAACATGACAGGAGGGCCGTTGCCACCCAAGTGATGGAGCGCTATCTCTCCCCCTCCGGTGGAAGGAAGCATTACCGGATCGACCAACTCAGATAACTCAGACATACCTACACACCTAATAATTCGTCTACCAAAATGTAACTGAATCTACTTGTTTCACTATCAATACCAGCAACAAGGGTCTCTAGCGGTTTCGGGACTGCTAAGAATGTTCTATGGAAGCAACTGACAGCAACTATGACATTGAATTTTTTTGGGACCCGATCTGCCCGTTCGCTTGGATTACATCGAGATGGATAGAAAAAGTCGTCGAACAGACCGGTTATTCAGTTGACTGGCGTTTCATCTCTCTAAGAATCCTTAACAAGGATAAAGATTACGACACTGAGTTTCCCGCCGGTTACGAAGTTGGGCATACGTCAGGGCTGCGTTTTCTGCGTGCTGCAGCTCATGCGCGAGAAGAACTCGGGAAAGAGCCCATGTCTGCTCTCTATAGTGCCTTTGGGACACACTATTGGGACCTTGACCGCCAGCCAGGAAGGCGGGCTCCCCTTGGCACAGTCAGCCATACCGAAGACTGTTTTAGAACTGCTGGACTTCCAACCCACTTTGCAGCATCAGTAGATGATCAGTCCTGGGACCACATCATCGAAACAGAAACGGAAACTGCCTTAGAACGAACCGGTCGTGACGTAGGCACTCCAATTATTTCCTTTAAGCCCCCAGAAGGACTTTCTTTTTTTGGCCCTGTGCTCTCACGCGTACCCGACGATGAGCAGGCGGTTCCATTATGGAATGCCGTTATAGAATTAGCTGGTTTTCCTGGGTTTGCTGAAATGAAACGATCTTTAAGAGAGGTCCCTCAGATCAACGTCCTCGGATCCTTAGCAAGCGAACCTGCTATGGAAGATTGGGAAACCGGTGCACGAAAGGCTCACAAACCCGCTTAGAGAAACAGAGTGCTAACTACTCGATTCTTATTTCGGGTTTCTAACAGCTGTTGGTGATACGTGAGAAAATTTAAAGGAATAGTCTGTAAACATGACAGATAACCAGGGAACACTTTATGGACTTGGAGCCAGAAATCTACAAGACGCCTTTGATACAAGGCGTCTTGCGGATCGTCTTGTGGAGGTCACTGTCAAAGACCATCTGTCCGAACCAGTAATCAACTACATTGGACAAGCAACCTACTTCTACTTGGCGACCGTAGATGCAGACGGCTTCCCAGATGTGTCATACAAGGGCGGCATAAAAGGCTTCGTTTCAGTTATAGATAAGCAAACTCTTCGAATTCCGTCATACGATGGTAACGGCATGTTTCGATCACTAGGAAACGTTGCTGACACCGGACGGGTAGCTCTGCTATTCATTCGACAAAACGAACGAGCAAACCGTATGCGAATCCACGGAACAGCGAAAGTAGTTCTTGACCCAAGTATCGTTTCGCAATTTGAAGGCGCCGACGCTGTTTTAGAAGTCTCTGTCACCCGGGTCTTCCCGAACTGTCCGCGATATGTTCACAACCTTTCATCCGGTGAAGTATCAGAGTTTGCTCCGGCGCCCGGTCATACACCGCCCGAGGCCGAGTGGAAAAGCACGAAAGACTTTACTGATGTGCTGCCAAAAAATAAATGAAGGTACTTACGACTCTGCCGCAAGCGAACCTAAAGGACATCGCTTCGTCCGTGAAGCAAATTGAAGAAAATGGTTATGATGGGGTCGTCACTCTTGAAAACCGACATGACCCGTTTCTGCCTCTTGGAATCGCAGCGGTCAACACCAGCCGGTTACATCTTGCCACTGGGGTCGCTATAGCCTTCCCACGAAGCCCAATGGTTATGGCTAATACAGCTTGGGACCTTCAACACGCGAGTAACGGGCGATTCGAATTAGGTATCGGGACACAGGTAAAGGGCCACAACGAACGGCGTTTCAGCATTCCTTGGACAGCACCGGTGCCCCGACTCCGAGAATACATCTTATCTCTGCAGGCAATATGGGAGTCTTGGATGAATGGGACGAAACTTCATTTTCAAGGTGACCATTACTCATTTACCTTGATGACACCAAATTTCACTCCGGAAGTAAACGAAAATATTTTGCCTCCTAAAATTTCGATCGCAGCAGTCGGACCTGCAATGCTTCGCCTGGCTGGTGCAACCTGTGCCGGCGTTCGGCTGCATCCTTTTTGCACACCCAAATATTTACAGAGTGCCGTCTTGCCCGAAATAACAGTCGGCTTGGACAAAAGCCAAAGACAACGTTCAGACTTTGAAATTACTGGTGGGGGCTTCATCTGCACAGGTAAAACTGATGAAGACGTTGAAAAAATGTTTGAGTGGGTTCGCTATCGCATTGGGTTCTATGGCAGCACTCGGGCGTATTGGCCTGTATTAGAAGCACATGACCTTGTCGATCTTGGCATTGAGCTTAACCGCCTATCAAAAACAGGTGCGTGGGAGAGCATGGCAGATTGTATTTCTGACGAAGTCGTTAATTTATTTTCCGCTGTCGGGAGACACGATCAAATAGCTGACTCCATTGCAGAGAAATTCGGGGGGGTGTCAGATGCTTTGAATGCGAGCGTCTCAGCCGAAATACCAGCTGACCTGCCGCCAGATGTAATCCAGGACATTCAGTCTATTCCAACAAGTTACGTGGAAGATTCAAAGCCCTAATCTCTTACAACGCTGCATAAGTTGCAGCTGCAATATTCAAAGCTCGGCTATCTCCGAGCAGCTCATCAGCCATGTTGTTCATCACATAGGCAATTGACAAACGCTGATCTAAGTCAATAATCCCCATTGAACCACCCCACCCAAACCAATATAGAGTTCGCTTACTTGGAGTTATCGGTGCGTGCTCATGGTTGATACCAAAGCCCATTCCATATGGCACATTCATTCCAAGCACTTTGTCAGGAACAAAGGTCTGACGAACCAACGCTAATTCAATTGCTTCTGGACTCATCAGCTTAACTCCGCCGACTGAACCTCCACATGCAAGCATCGAATGCACCCGAGCTACAGACCGAGCGTTGCCTATTCCTCCAGCCGCAGGGATCTCGGCAGATCGCCACTCCTGGGTCAGTGGTTCGCTTCCATCAAGAATGCAACTGTCAAAGGTTCGGCCTGCAATTGAATCGCTAGCAACACCCATGGAACCACTCAGTGTTGATCCTGGCTGCTTAAGGTCTGCAACGCGATGGCCTTCCGAAGCACTAAGACCTATATGAAAATCTGCTCCTAAAGGTTCAGCAATTTCTTCTTTAAAAAAAGTTCCCAAACTTCGCCCATCGACCCTTCGAAGCACTTCAGCTTGCAGAGTTCCCTGGGTAATAGCGTGGTAACCAGGTCCTGTTCCGGGCTCCCACCAAGGCTTCATTCCAGCTAACAGGTCCGCCATCAAGGCATGATTATAAAGTTCTGACGCAGTAACGGGCCTTGGGAAACCTGAGCAGCCAGTCTGGTGGCTCATGACATGAGATAACAGAACCTTGGATTTTCCATTAGCTGCGAACTCTGGCCAGTAGGTCGATACCGGCTCGTCAAAACTTATAGCGCCGCGATCAGCCAACATCAGCATGCAACTACTCGCCATTGTTTTGGTAGTTGAATAAACGTTGCAGATAGTATCTTTTTCCCAGGGGTCTCCGGCGCTGTTCTTATTACCGGCCCAAAGGTCAACAACGAATTCTCCATCCAGGGTTACCGCCGCAGAAGCCCCTAACTCACTACCGCCTGCGAAGTTAGCTTCGAACGCTTCGCGCACTAGTTCGAACCGGGGATCACATAACCCATTAGCTTTCATGAATAACTCCAAACGTAGACTGACCTAGATATATGCAACATAATGCTCACAACCATCTCGAGGTCGCTAAATTTTCTATTAGAAAATGGGAAGGACAAAAATGGGACCGTTAGAAGGACTCAAAATAGTTGAGCTGTGGTGCATTGGCCCAGGGCCATTTGCTGGAATGTTACTTTCCGACATGGGTGCTGAAATAATCAGAGTGGATAGACCGATTGAGCCAGACTACGGCTATCCGGATCCAAAGTATCGGACCCTTTGGCGCAATAGGAAAGCTGTAGCGATTGATTTAGAAACCCCAGAAGGTATTCAAACTTTCAAGCGACTTATCTCACAAGCAGATGGCTTCATAGAAGGGAACCGTCCTGGGGTTTGCGAAAAAATGGGCATTGGCCCCGACGATTTACTCGCTATTAATCCTCGACTTGCGTACGGCAGAATGACGGGCTTTGGGCAAACCGGACCATTAGCGGACCAAGCTGGATTTGATTTATCTTTCATCTCTCTCACAGGAGTTGCACACGCTGTCGGAACCGAAGAAGAGCCAGTTCCACCATTGATTCTCGGTGGCGACTTTGGAGGCGGTGGAACATACCTAGCTTTGGGAATGCTTGCGGCTATATTATCTGCCCAAAAAACAGGTGTAGGACAAGTAGTTGACGCTGCAATGGTAGATGGATCCGCCAGCCTGATGAGCTATATGTACGGAGGGCTCCAATCTGGAGTTTGGAAAGATAAACGCGCTTCCAATAACGTCGACGGCGGGCATTGGTTGTATCGAATGTACCGCTGTGCCGATGACGAATTTATTTCCGTGGCATGTCTGAGCCCGAAACTTTACAAAAACCTTGAAAGCGGATTTTTGTTAGATCCAAAGATTTTCTCTTTTAAAGCAGGTCGAGATAATTGGAAAACGCTCGCTAGCAAACTACAAGATATTATTTTGAAACGAAGCAGAGATGAATGGGTAGAGCACTTTAAAGATCTTGATGCTTGTGTTCAACCTGTCCTTAACATGGCGGAAGCTCCGAATAACGAACATCTCAAAGCGCGCAAGACTTTTGTGACCCACGGAAATGTCATTCAACCCGCACCTGCGCCACGTTTCAGCCAGTCTCAAAGCGAGATAATCAATCAACCACCTGAAAATGGGCAAGACACTGCCGAGGTTCTTCGAGACTGGGGTTTTGATGAAAGCGAAATTTCACGCCTTCATAGACAAAAGATTGTAGGTAACCAATAGTTAGTTTGGTACCTAAGCCCATAGTGCCTTAAGTCGCTAATTAGTTCACACCACCACTCTTGCGATCAGCAAGGCAAAACTAGCTAGACCAATCCATGCCACTGCTCCGAGAACAAGTGGCCGGCCACCCATAGAAAACATTGATTTGAGTCGAACTGATGATCCAACTGCAAACATCGCCATAGCGAATAGCCAGCTTCTGAATGAGTTAATCACATCGATCAGAGTCGATGGCAATAAATTCGTAGACCGCAAAACCACCGCTGCTACAAACAAGATCACAAATACCGGAACTATCGGCGGACGGTTAGCGATCTCAGAATTAACGCTGCCTCGCTGACACAAAGAAATTGCGAGAACTAAAGGAGCAAGCAACACGACCCGAGCCAACTTAACCACTACAGCTACTTCCAGAGCTAAATCTCCGTTTGACGATGAGGTCGCCACGACTTGAGCCACATCATGCACCGCCGCTCCGGTCCACCATCCAAACTGCTCTGCGCTAAGACTCAAAATTGGGTCGCCGATAATTGGATAGAGAAGCATAGACAATGAACCAAATAGGGTTACCAACCCGATTGCATACGCAACCTCTTCTTCATCAGCTGCAGTCAAAGGCCGCACTGCCGCAATGGCAGAGACACCACAAATTGAGTAGCCAGTGGCCACAAGCAGAGAAAGGCTGCCAGAAAGCTTCATAGCGCGGCCCAGCAACGTAATCCCCACAAATGCTGCTACAACCACGAGAACTACTGCCAACAGACCCTTGATAGAACCAATCTTTTGTAAATCACCGAGAGCTAATCTGAACCCTAGAAGAATGACGCCCAACCGAAGAAGTTTTCGTGCCGCGAAGTCAATCCCCGGTTTACTTCCTTGGGTCAACAAGTTTGTGTTAGCCGCCAAGACTCCGAGTACTAAAGAAATAGTTACCGGAGAGATCTTGTCGTTTCTAGAAGCTACAGCAAATGCAGCTAGGGCGGCGATTAAGGCTAGCGAAATCCCGAGGCTTTTTAAACGAAAAAATTCACAGACTGACTTAAAATTCATATAGCCAGAACACCTCCCACCATTGACACACCCAAAAAATCAAGCATACGCCACCTAAGGAGTATGTGTGAAGCATGAGCATTCTGACCAGAAACAGGACCCCTAAACAAAGTACCGAAACCAATGCCTTTGACCCTTAGCTTCACTTAATTCCACCGGTTCAGGTATCAAGGTTTCATCCGAATCAATTTGCTGGATATTAATTCCTTTGAAGCCACGAAACTCCTATCTCACCACTACCTTCGTTTAAGTGAAAACCCCTGAAACAATACTTATTAGAGTTAGCGGCGATGATAAACCGGGTGTGACAAGTGGACTGTTGACGTTACTTGCTGACCTCGGTGCCGAAATTCAAGACATGGAACAAGTCGTAGTTCAACGACAACTAACGTTAGGTCTGGCCGTATCAGTTCCAGCGGGTCGAGATCTTGTGAAAGAGATTCTATTATTTGGCTGGGAAAGCGACCTAACGATAGATTTTGAGATTGTTAAGGATACTCCACCCAAATACGCTGCCCGTCACGTAGTCACTGCCCTAGCGCCAGAACTGTCACCTACGGATCTAGCTTTAACCGCAGGGGCGATAGCGCAAAGCGGCGGGAACATCGACCGAATTCATCGGTTGAGTCGTTATCCAGTTTGGAGTTATGAGTTCCTCGTCGAAGGATCTAATGCAAACCAGCTCAGAGCTTCCTTGCTGGAAGTTGCAGCAGACAGATCGATAGATATCGCTGTCCAGCCTCACGGTTTAAGTCGACGCTCCAGTCGTCTGGTCGTCCTCGACGTTGACTCCACGCTAATCCGAAATGAAGTAATCGATCTATTAGCACAAGAAGCTGGCTGCGGTACGCAGGTAGCAAACATCACCGAGCAAGCAATGCTTGGAAAGATTGACTTTGAAGACGCTCTCCGTCAACGAGTTGCTCTGCTGGCTGGCTCTCCGGAAAGCATAATCACATCGGCAATAGCAAAAATAGTTCTCACCCCGGGAGCCCGTACTTTCATAAGAACGCTAAGAAGACTTGGCTACCAGATCGCAATCATAAGTGGAGGATTTACTCACTTCACTGATCATTTATCAGAAGTTCTCGGCTTAGACCACTCATTTGCTAATCAACTAGAAATAGTAGATGGAAAGCTAACTGGCAATTTATTGGGCCAAATAGTTGACGCACAAACAAAGGCGGATCTACTTATCCAGATCGCGCATCTGGAGAATATTCCACTAGAACAAACAGTTGCCGTTGGCGATGGAGCAAATGACCTACCAATGCTTCAACATGCCGGGTTAGGTATCGCATTCAACGCAAAACCATTGCTGAAAGACGCCGCAGACACATCTATAAGCGTTCCATATCTCGATGCAATATTATTTATGCTTGGAGTTACCAGAGAAGAAGTTGAAGCAGCCGACGCGTCAGATCCCACAAAAAACTAAAACCAAACCTTAATTTCTGTAACCCTCTTAGCGAAGATTTATGAAAGGCTGTTTGAATGAACCAACTGGTAACGCGAACCGACAGAGATGGCATTTCCACCCTTGAGCTAAATCGACCACAAGCTTTAAATGCGCTCAGTCCATCAATGTTTGTAGAGCTAAGAGACCACCTCGAAGACCTTTCGCTCATGAAAGACGAAATCGGAGTGATTATTCTAAGCGCTGCCGGTAAATCATTTTCAGCTGGCAATGACCTGAAGGCGATCCAACGAGGAGATCGCTCTCCCTCACCTCATTATCAAGCAGAAACCCTTGACTTGATTGAATCTATGCCACAACCAGTCATCGCAGCTGTCCAAGGTTATTGCTACACTGGCGCACTCGAGTTAGTGCTCGCATGCGACCTACTCATATGCGCAGACGATGCAATATTTTGTGATAGCCACGGTAAATGGTCAATGGTTCCGACCTGGGGAATGACGACTCGACTACCCGAGCGAGTTGGACTTATGACAGCCAAAGACATTATGTACAGTGGAAGATCTGTCTCCGGCAAAGAAGCCGTACAAGTTGGTCTTGCTAATCGCTCAGTTCCAGAAATTAGCTTAAAAGCAAGCGCTTTTGAGTGGGCCGCTAGTATCTCCGCTAATTCGTGGCACACGTTAGCAGAAGAAAAAAAACAGATACTTGCCCTATCAGAAATGGAACGATCCGAGGGACTCAAGTGGGCCCGAGAAAACGGCCCTGGCGCTGGAGCAGATATGAAAGAACGGATACAAAATAGCTTTGGTCGCTGATTAGATTTCCTCAAACATTTGGCAAGGTATCCGCACCTCTCATGGCGCTTTTTGGTACCGTCAGCACCAGTTCAACAAGGAGACTCCGTGAGTAAAGTAGTTATCTACCATAACCCTCATTGAGGGTCATCAAAAACTGCCTTAGCGGTCGCTGAGGATCAAGGTGTAGACGTAGATGTTGTTCTATACATGAAAACACCCCCAGACAAAGCAGCTCTTGAACATCTTGTTTCTGTTCTTGAAGATCCGGTAGAAGACCTGGTCCGTAAAGATTCACAGTTCAAAAAGTTGGAACTTAACCCTGATGACTATGTAAATAATCCATCAGCAGTAGTAGACCTGTTATTGCAACGCAAAGCCCTGTTGCAGCGACCAGTTTTAGTTAGTTCAACTCGCGCTATTATCGGACGGCCAAAAGATCGAATCGCTAATTTCTTATCGAACTAGATAACGATTCGTGCGACCTTCAAAACTAACCGTTATGACAACGACGAAAAGCAAGTGCTCGAGACTGCTTCTAGAACGATTACATTAAAATAGCCACCGAAACAGGAATCGCCGCACTAGGTTGTGTATTGCTGCTAACACTCAGTGGGAGAGCCCTAAAAGAATATTGCATTCTTGCAGGCGCCGAAGGAGCAACCGCCCCGGACAATCTCTCAGGCAAACGGACCGCTGGGAAGAAGCAACGCTGGAAAGAGTTAAGGCATCAAAACCTTAAACACCGAAGGGGAAAACTGCTTTAGGGTGGCCAATCTCTCAGGTTCCCAGACAGCGCGGGGCGTCAAGATTTGACGCGAGCTACTGGGCCAGGGCATGACTGAACGTAAACCAGAGACAACATCTAACAAGGAATTAAAAAAGACCGCGCTCTACGATCTACATGTCGAGCTTGGGGGCAGACTCGTCCCTTTCGCCGGCTACGAGCTTCCCATTCAATACGATGGGGTGATAGCAGAACACCGTGCGGCTCGCGAAGCAGCCGGGTTATTTGATGTTAGCCACATGAGAATAGTCGACGTCTCTTCGATGGATAGCTCAGATGTCGGCGAAACGTTAGAGCTGATCGCTCCTGGGGGTCTCACCACTCTTGGCCACAACCGACTTCGCTACTCGATGCTCACAAACGACACCGGAGGAATAGTAGACGACGTCATCTTTACACGAATGGCTAACCATTTCCGCCTTGTACTTAATGCTTCCCGAGCAGAAATTGACCTTAAGTACCTGAATGCATTGTTAGGTGATCAGCTAATTTTTAGGCCTCGACAGGACTTGGCCCTTATCTCGATACAGGGACCGAAGGCAATAAGTGTCCTTCAGCAACATGATTCGGCAGTGGCCGATCTCTCCTTTATGGAAGCCGGGCTAATTAATTTCGGGGAAACCGAGTGCGATATTTCAAGAAGTGGGTATACGGGTGAAGATGGTTTTGAAATCGCTATACCCAATGATGAAGCAGAACAAATAGTTCGTTTGTTACTCCTGGACGAAACGTTAAAACCTGCTGGCTTAGGAGCTAGGGATACTCTTCGCTTAGAAGCGGGACTGTGCTTATATGGTAACGAACTCAGCGAGAGCACGACTCCAGTTGAAGCAAATCTCAGTTGGACTATTCCGAAGCGACGCAGACAAGATCAGCGTTTTCCTGGGGCCCATACAATTTGCTCACAACTTGAAAAAGGCACTGAGAAAACACGAGTTGGAGTAACCGCATTAGGAAAGAGACCTATCCGAGATGGGGCTCAACTGTTCAATGAGAATAACCAAATGGTAGGACTCATAACTAGCGGAGGTTATAGCCCCACTACTGGCAAGCCAATCGCAATGGGCTACATAGACACTCCGTACGCAAAAGAAGATAACTACTTAACTGCCGTTGTGCGAGGTAAACAAATCGGATGCACAGTCGCTCCGTTGCCATTTGTGCAACACCGATACAAACGATCTAAATAATTTTTAAGGATTGCTAATGAATACTGATGAACCAATCGGAGCATTCGCTCAACGTCACATCGGGCCTAGGCCAAAAGATATCCAACTGATGCTGACTGCTCTTGAGGCACACTCATTGGAATCATTCATCGAGGACGTCCTACCCCCTGCCATAACCAACAACGCTGACCTTGCCCTCCCGACGGCTGTCAGCGAAGCCGAAGCGATAGCAAAACTCAATCACAAAGCTCAACAAAACCAGGTGCTTACTTCTCTGCTCGGAATGGGCTATTACAACACAATCACACCAGCGGTGATAAAACGAAATATTTTAGAAAACCCATCCTGGTACACCGCATACACCCCTTACCAACCAGAAATAAGCCAAGGCAGACTTGAAGCATTACTCAACTACCAAACAATGGTTTGTGACCTTACAGGCATGGAGATTTCCAATAGCTCGCTTCTTGACGAAGGCACCGCCGCCGCCGAAGCAATGACTATGAGCCGGCGCCTATCCAGCAAAAGCGACGGCGCATTTTTTCTGGACAACGATTGCCACCCTCAAACAATCGAAGTAATCAAGACGAGAGCCGAACCGTTGGGAATAGAAATCCAGGTTGGTAATCCATGGACCGATTTTGACTCAGCTGAGTGTTTCGGGATACTCATTCAATACCCAGGGTCTAGCGGCGATATCGGCGATATCGAAGTTGTAAGTCAATCAGCGCATGCAAATAATTGTTTCCTCGTAGTTGCTGCCGATTTGCTTAGTCTATGTTTGTTAACTCCCCCGGGTGAATTGGGCGCAGATCTAGTTGTCGGCTCATCCCAACGATTCGGAGTTCCGCTCGGATTCGGTGGTCCTCATGCCGGGTATATTGGCGCCAAAGAAAAACACAAGAGATCTATGCCCGGCAGACTCGTAGGCGTATCAGTCGATTCAGCGGGTCGGCCAGCCACGAGGCTCGCTCTGCAGACACGCGAACAGCACATCAGAAGAGAGAAGGCAACTAGCAATATATGCACCGCGCAGGTACTTCTCGCTGTTATCTCCTCGATGTACGCAGTTTGGCACGGCCCCGACGGGCTTCGTTCCATAGCTAATCGAGTCCACAAATTAACTACTGCTGTAGTCGATTCCCTAAGGCGCAGCGAATTCAAGGTGCTCAACAAAAATTACTTTGACACGATTACGATTTCGACGCTGGGCGCTAGTGAAAAAATCAGTGAAGTGCTTGCAGCTACGGGTATAAACGTACGACTAGTAGATAAAGACACTCTTGGCATTTCTCTAGATGAGACAACTGATGAGAATACCGTTGCTAGCCTGCTGAGCGCTTTCGGCTGTGAGCTTGACCCGGCTTGGGAACAAAAAGCTCTCGACTCTGGAATTCCAGAGAGATACAACAGAAAAACTGAATTCCTTACTCACCCGGTTTTTCATCTCTACCGTTCCGAAACTGAAATGCTTCGCTATCTACGTCGCCTGGCCGACAAAGATATTGCATTAGACAAAGCAATGATTCCGCTCGGAAGTTGCACGATGAAATTAAATGCTACTAGCGAGATGGAACCGATTACCTGGCCACAGTTCTCAAATATTCACCCATTCGTGCCCTTGGACCAAGCCGCTGGATATATCAGCATTATTAAGGAACTCGAAGACTGGCTACTTGCATGCACTGGGTACGAAGCTATTTCCTTGCAACCTAATGCAGGCTCCCAAGGAGAATTCGCTGGACTTTTAGCGATAAGGAAATATCACCAGAGTCGAGGTCAGCATGAGAGACAGATTTGTCTAATACCCTCTTCTGCTCACGGAACCAACGCTGCTTCAGCAGTTATGGCAGGCTTCCGTGTTGTCGTAGTTGAATGTAATGAAAATGGAGACGTTGATCTCACAGACCTAACTCAGCGCATCGATCAACATCGAGACCAACTTGCAGCAATTATGGTCACGTACCCCTCGACCCATGGAGTTTTCGAGGAAGGCATTGGACAAATTTGCGATCTCACTCACCAGGCAGGAGGCCAGGTCTACATCGATGGCGCAAATCTCAATGCATTAGTAGGGCTAGCTTCCCCAGGCCATATTGGGGCAGATATTAGTCACTTGAATCTACACAAAACATTCTGTATCCCACATGGCGGCGGTGGGCCTGGCATTGGCCCCGTTGCTGCCAAAGCTCACTTAGCTCCGTTTCTTCCGAATCATCCGCTAAGACCCGAAGCCGGTCCGAAAAGTGGGCCTGGGCCAATATCGTCAGCGCCTTGGGGCTCAGCAGGCATTCTGCCTATTCCTTGGATGTACATAACCATGATGGGAGGAGCCGGTCTGCAACATGCGACAAAGGTCGCTATTCTTAGCGCAAATTATCTGGCACACCGACTATCAAAGCATTACCCGGTTTTATACACGGCCCCAAATGGCCGGGTCGCTCACGAATGCATAATTGACCTTCGGAGCTTCGATACAGTCGTAAGTGTCGATGATGTAGCTAAGCGACTAATTGACTACGGCTTCCATGCGCCAACGATGTCCTTTCCAGTACCTGGGACTCTCATGATTGAACCCACAGAAAGCGAATCTTTAATCGAGATAGATAGATTTTGTGACGCAATGATCGCTATAAGATCCGAGATCAGCAAAATTGAACAGGGAGTCTGGCCCAAAGATGATAATCCGTTGATAAATGCTCCTCACCCAGCAGAAGATCTGCTCGGTGACCATTGGGAGCATGCTTACACTCGTGCAGAAGCGGCGTATCCTTTGAATGAACTTAGGTCGAATAAATACTGGCCGCCCGTTGGGCGCATAGATGGAGTTTTTGGTGACAGAAACTTAGTTTGCAGTTGCCCAGACCCCAGAGCCTTCGAAGAGCTCGCACCAGAGCTAGATCGAAACCTATCTGACAAGACAGACTCTGAAAGTGTAAATTAGTAATGCTCCACCGCACTCTGCTCAAATTTTCACAGGAACAGTTTTTCTTAATCTGAGTTATAAAAGTCTTCACAGATAGGTCAAGGTATGGTTTTGCCAAAAACTCTAGCTTTTGAAATGAACCCAGATGAAACAGTCGAAGATATTCCCGACTACACCAAACTACTTGAATGGACTGCCGCCGAGACTTACGAATTAACTGACCAACAACTTGATTACGATGACCTTTCTCCAGAAAAGGAATGGATGTGGTGGTCGTGTCGTCGCCAAGTTTCTCACATGTGCTGGGATGCTTTGGTCTTCCCCAAAAAGCGTTGCGGGGAGCTTCTCTGGCCTAACCAAGACCCCCCGAACATTATTCATTGGCCATCTCACCAGTTTGGCAAACGAGCTAAATTCGATCGGGTTCTTGACGAAGATTTATTTTGGACATTACCAACGTTACTCCTAAAACTCGAAGTCGGGATTGGCTGGCTAAACCGAGTCATGACCGAAAATGATGGCAAGGATTTAAGACTAATGCTTCAGACTGTAACCGCTTCGGCTTTCTGGAAACACGTCATCAGCACACTTCCACGAGGTACCCGATTTAACGAAGAGGACAAAACTATTACCTACACTTTGGAAGCATCCTTGTGGATGGTCTTCTATGAAATTCTTTCTCATATACGTTCGATACAGCGACTAAAGTCTCATCAAGGTTTAAGTCCGGTAATCGAGTTGCCTAGAGTTGGCTACTTAACGCTACCTCACTACTGGGGCGACACGAACGACAATGGACCAAGTCAGGACCGATTATGAAACCAAAAATTATTCTCGATTGTGACCCAGGCCACGATGATGCCGTTGCCATGATGTTAGCTGGACGTACTACAGAAATAATTGGTGTAACAACCGTTTCTGGAAATGCCCCATTAACGCTAACAACTGAGAACGCGTTACTGATGACCGAACTTTTACAGCTCGATGTCCCAGTACACGCTGGCGCTAGTCGCCCTCTGATAGTTAAACCTTCGCATGCCGAAGAAGCTCATGGAAAGACAGGTCTTGATGGTCCAAAGCGGCCAGCTATCACTCGCGAAGTTTCGAGCAACAACGCAGTTGAGTTCATCATCTCCACCATCCGGGAACAAGATGACGTTTGGCTCGTTCCTATCGGACCACTAACCAATATCGCTCTCGCTGTAGTTCAAGCACCAGACATTGTGGACAAGGTCGCTGGAGTCTCGATAATGGGAGGTAGCACCGACCTGGGGAATGTCACGTCGAAAGGAGAGTTCAACATATGGGCAGACCCGGACGCCGCAGCTATTGTTTTTGATGCAGGATTTAAAGACCTTAGGATGGCAGGACTCAACCTAACTCATCAACTCGGCATCGACGACGAGGTCATATCGCAGCTAGACGCAATCGGTAATAACACCGCAAATTTCATAGCTGACTTATTCAGGTTTTATTTAAACGCCTACAAGCAAAGGACTAAAGGCGAGGTTGCTCCTCTTCACGACCCTTGCGCAGTCTTAGCCATCACACATCCGGATCTCATACAGTTCCAAAAAAAGAATGTACGAGTTGAGACTCGAGGAATTCACACTAGAGGTATGACTGTGATCGATGATCGCAAATACAGTCCAGAATCATTTAACTGCGACGTAGAATACACCATTGATAGAGATGCAGCTTTGAGCGTAATTATTGATGCTATTTCTACTTACGAATGATGATTAGCTATTAATCATTGCGTAGGAAATAACTGAACAGCCTGAACCTCAAAAATTCCAAACATCGCCAGGCGCTTTCGTAATTTAAGGAGCGTGCAACCAATAAACAAAAACCTGGCTCTAGCCAGGAAACGTATTTACAACCATCGAAATGTACTGATTGCAAATTGGGTATAGCATTTATTCGTTTACAGTACTGGCACTATTCACAGCCTAATTGGTATCAGCAATACATCTGGACATTACATCTGCCATCCGGTCGGAAATCTTATCCGTCAGAACTATGAGGCTCTCTTCATACAGAAAATCATCCTGGGTCATCTTTCCTTCAATACAATTGAGTAATCTCCCGCACGAAGAAGCATCAGCCCCCAGTTGACAATTAAGCAGGAAGTTGTTGCGAACCTCTTCGTCATAACCGCTATCGTCAGCGCTGCAGCTAATCAATGTCGTTGCTAAAAACAGAACCGATAGAAGAATTCTCACAAGGTCAGCATAACTCAATTAAGCGGCTCTTCGGGTTGGGGTTTTTGTGTCTACTACTTAGATCACCGGTTGATTAGCTCGTGCATTACACAGGAGCCATATAGCTCATCTTCTTTAGATATGGAGTTCATGAAGTAAACATTCCGTTGAGGGCTCCATTTAAAATCTTCAATCTGATTGACATTTCTACTGTTTCAACCGGCACACGAGCGACATACCTTTACCATCTGACCAGCCGGAGGTACTGTATGAATATGTCTCCCATTCGCCTAACGCAATACAGCCACGGCGCTGGTTGAGCTTGCAAACTCGGTCCAGATGACCTGGCGCACGTGTTGCGTCATCTACCTCTCTCCCAACACCCGAGTCTTCTCGTCGGGTCCGAAACTAGCGACGATGCCGCTGTTTGGCGATTAAAAAATGGAAGCTGCATCGCTTCGACTACTGACTTTTTTGCTCCGATCGTAGATGATGCCAGGACATGGGGGCGTATCGCTGCAGCAAATGCTGCGAGTGACATATACGCGATGGGCGGAACTCCTATATTTGCCTTGAATCTAGTGTCTTGGCCAAAAGATATTCTTCCGTTAGATCTTTTATCAGAGGTTCTAATCGGCGGTAATGATGCCGCAGTGGAAGGTGACTGGATTATTGCTGGAGGCCACACAGTCGATGGACCAGAACCTATGTATGGACTTGCTGTCACAGGAGAAATAGATGCGGACACTATGCTCACTAACGCAGGAGGATTACCAAAGCAAGCGTTGGTCCTAACGAAGCCCATAGGGACAGGGCTCTTGGCCACAGCAGTCAAAAACTCCCCCGTGAGCGCAACGCAGCCTGGCGGTGCACTTGCAGCGATGTATGAAATTGGCGTGAATGAAATGTGCAGATTAAACGCTGCTGCAAGCTCAATCGCCTTAAGCGTCAGGGCATCTAGCGCAACGGATGTGACCGGCTTTGGGTTGCTTGGTCACCTTGCAGAGTTAGCTACTGCTAGCGGCTTATCTGCTTCCATTAACATGTCCCAGATTCCTCTACTGCCCAATGTCGAAAGTCTGATAGATCAAGGCTTCGTACCCAGTGGTAGCGTTCGAAACTTAGACTTCCTAGATGATTCCGTAACAGGCGGAACTCCCAGCCAACGGCTACTTCTTGCCGATGCGCAAACATCGGGAGGATTACTTTTTGCCTGTGATGAGTCAGCCGCTGAAGAAGCATTGCACGCTCTAATTGAAACTGGACACACTGCTGCGATCATCGGAAGGCTCGATGATGGTGCTCCAGGTCATATTACGATCGATAGCTAAAAGTCTGCGTTTCTGCAATGCGTAACACGGACGAGAACCTTTACGAGATACTTGGAGTGCCCTCCGACGCAAATCAAGCCTTAATTAGAAAAGCTTACAGAGATAAAGCCTTCGCGAATCACCCAGATCAGAACCCTGTCGACAATCGACAAATGAGTGAAATAAATTATGCATGGAGCATTCTTCGGGACCAAGAAACGCGTTCTGTCTATGATCTCAGTTTGGCGAAAGACAGCCTCCCCCTTCTATCTCCCACCATCAAGCGACAAGAAAATTATTCTCATAGCTCGTGGAAAAAAACTGTTTGGGCTCAATGCCATGTTCTAGCCAACGAAGCACTTACAAGCGCCATTCACAAACTTGCCACCCGTAACCGAATTACACCAAGCCACTACGCTAGATCCGCTAGCAAAATTTTGCAGTCGATAGAAGACAGCGCCTCCACCAATTACGAACACGCTACCTTACAAATTATTGAACCTCTAAATATGTCATTAGCCATGGGTTTGTTAGGTATCCGAGACCACGCAGAAAAACTTATGCTTTATGCAGATAAAAACAATCCGACTGCAGACCACATCCTCGAGGCAGCGCTTCTCGATAGAGCGTGGGATATCCTAGCTCATGGCTTAGAACGCGAGACTGAGATTGAATTAGGTGGAAATCCCAGAATGTTAAAGCATCTCACAGGACGGCGTATCTAATGGAACTCACCGGCATCTACCCGGGCTCATTCAACCCTCCCACGAGTGCCCACATAGAAATTTCTGAGGCAGCAAGAGAAGCACACCATCTCAAAAAAGTGGTTTGGAGTGTCAGTCGAATATCTCTTGCGAAAGAAAACGTGACCCTCCCTATATTTGAAGATCGAATTCTTGTGCTTCAAGACGTAGCATCAAAGATTGCTTGGCTAGATATTCAGGTCACGGATAGACAACTGTTAGTAGATATTGCAAAAGGTTACGACTTGTTGATAATGGGAGCCGATAAATGGCACCAAATACATGACCCAAAATTCTATTCTGATGATTTAGAAAAGCGTGATGATGCAATCAATTCGCTACCACAAGTGGCTGTAGCTCCGAGGTCAACATTAAAAGTCCCTAGCGAAATAGCGCTGACAGTGCCTGAATCGGTTACAAATGTATCTAGCAGCATGGCCAGGAATGGACAAACCTCCATGATGCTCCCAGAAGCCATGAGCTTCGACAAAAAAACTGGCGCTTGGACAGACCAAAGCCGATATAAAGCTTGGGCAGCAAATCGCCTGCCAGACTAAAAGTCGAGCAACGCGTTCTCTATAAGTTCTGTTAACGCAGGGTGGATATAAAATTGACGCGTAGCTAATTCGTCAACAGTTTGACCAAATTCCATTCCTTGAATTAGCTGTTGGATCAGAGTTGCTGCTTGTGGTCCAATAATATGTGCACCAATTAGGGTTCGACTTTTTGCGTCAGCAATAAGCTTGCAGAAATTTTCTGTGTCCTCCATTGCCCAACCATATGCTGTGCCACCATAATCTTTTCGAGCTACCAAAATCGGTATATTAGCTTTACGAGCCTGTGTTTCAGTTAGACCAACTGAAGCGATTTGAGGATAGCTAAAGACTGCGTGCGGCACGTACTTATCATCAACGCTTCGCAACGGCTCTTCCAATCCCTCCGCCACTAACAAGTTATGTCGGAGAGCTTTCACCTCGGCATTAGCTAGGTGCTTCAGCTGATGTTCGTTAGATAAATCTCCGAAAGCCCAAACCCCTTCTACATTTGTTCGAAAGTATTTGTCCACAACAACACGATTCGACTCATGAATTACACCCGCAGCTTCCACGTTTAGCGAGTCACCATTTGGAACACGGCCAGCAGCGACCAGCACCAAATCTGCGTTTGCCTGCTCCTGATCACCATGTCGCTCAAATGTCACATGGAACCCATCGTTATCACTCCAAACTCTGCGAACGGTAGAACCGCACTTAAGGTTCAAACGCGTACTTTGGCTCTCGGTAAACCTATTCGAAATATCTTCGTCCTCATTCTTTAAGAGTTTTTCGCCTCTGTTGATGAGGGTCACGTCCACACCAAGAGCAGAAAATACGTGTCCCAGTTCCGTAGCTATATATCCTCCACCAAGAATAATCATCGTAGATGGCAGCTTGTCGATACGCATCACTGTGTCTGAGGTATGGAAATCTATCTCATCAAGACCCGGATAGGGCGGGATAAACGGCCTGGCCCCAGCACCCAGAACAATGTGTTTCCCTGATATCTCAGTCAAATTTCCGTGAGCATCCTCAACCTGAAGAACCTGTTCGTTCAAGAACTTTCCATGCCCTTTATAAACAGTGATATTTGAGCACTCTTCGCTTTTGCGGTAAGTTTCACCGCCTGCTGCAATCGGATCAATCCGACCAAAAACACGGTCCCTTATAGCGACCCAGTCAACAGATTCCAGTTTGGCTTTTATTCCATACCGCTCAGCACTACGTATAGTTTCGGCGACGTCTGCTGCGTAAACCAACATCTTAGACGGGATACATCCGACGTTGAGACACGTGCCTCCGAAAACCCCCTTCTCTACAATTGCTATGTCCCAATCATCAAACTCAGGACCTGGAATACTATTGCCAGAACCAGTGCCAACGATAATTAAATCAAATTTACGAATATTTATTTCTGACATTTTTACTCCAACGCTTGATAAACCAATGCCTTTAATTCTGGACGAAGAGGATACGTACTCGAGGGCATTAGCTGCGTCAAAAAAATTACAGCGATGTCCTCAACCGGATCAACCCAGAAAGCAGTCGATGCAGCTCCGCCCCATCCATATTCGCCCTTTTGGCTGAGAATATTTGCCTTACATGGATCGACGACGACTGAGAACCCGAGCCCAAACCCAACTCCATCATAGGCCGTTTCAGAAAATAGCGCTCGTCCATGCTCCGTGAGATCTGCACCACCCGGTAGGTGGTTAGAAGTCATATATTCCAAGGTTTTGCGGCCAATAATTCGTTGTCCATCAAGGGTTCCGCCCCTACGCAACGCATCGATGAATCGGTAATAGTCAGCCATAGTAGAAACTAGCCCACCACCGCCTGATAGAACCCGGGGCGGCTTGAGGTAACGAGATTTTCCTGCATCATCTAAAAGGTGTAGCCGGGCGTTACTTGGATTCGGTACATAATTGGACGCGAATCTATTTACGTCTTCTGAGAGGACTTGGAACCTAGTTTCAGACATACCCAACGGGATAAATACATTGTTTTGAAAGTAAGTATCTAAAGAGTCGCCGGAGATAACTTCAATTATTCGCCCCAGCACGTCGGTTGAGTAGGAATAATTCCATTCAGTTCCTGGGTCAAACAAGAGCGGCAGAGAAGCTAAAACTTTGCATGATTCCTCAAGATCTCCAGGCGTTCCCCAATTAAAGCCATTTTTTCTGTATATCTCATCTACTGGGTGGGCCATATGGAAGTCATAGGTCAATCCGCTCATATGGGTGAGCAAATCATGGACATTAATTTCTCTCTTAGGTTCTCTAGTTTCTGGTTTCTGAGCATCACCTCCGCAGAACACGCGGGCGTTAGAGAACTCAGGTAGCCACTTTGAGATCGGGTCCTTTAACTGGAAAAGTCCTCGCTCGTAAAGTTGCATAGCAGCAACTGAGGTCACCGGTTTAGTCATGGAATAGAAGCGATAAATGGTATCGCTTTCGACACCCGTACCTCGCTCTACGTCTCGATGGCCATACATCTCCCGATAAGCAACTTTCCCACCACGAGAAACTAAAATATTAATTCCTGGAAGCTTCGCGTCGTCGACATACTGTCGGAAATGTTGTCCAATCAGTTCGAGCCGATCGGCATCGAAACCCACCTCAGAAGGATCAACTTGAACTTCAATACTTTTACTCTTTGCCATGTTCGGCTCATTTGTTCTCGTCTAAGGGCTATGTAGTTAAAGAGTATGCCCGTGGGTCGGTCATCTAAGCACAAAACCGGGTTTCAAAAAACAAGAGAGATGATCGTCTATGACCAGCATCTCGCTAAAAATGCGACAATCAAACTTAGTGGTCTGCCAAAACTAAGAAAATAAACAAAGAAATTACAACTCACTTAAGTGATTTACGATTCCTTGTCCTGCGCATAACAAGCCTTGATCAAATGGCCCTAGAGTGCTACTAATGGCCAGCAAATCTTATGATCACAATATTTTAGTTCGCTTCTTGCTTGTCAGACACGGTGAATCACAGGTAATGGTTGACGGTGTCGTTGGAGGCTTAGAGACCTGCAGTGGACTATCTGAGAAGGGACGTCTTCAGGCAGGACTGCTCAGAGATCGGTTCGCCACCATGACCGAGCCCTCAATCGATGTTGTTTACAGCTCGCCATTGCCCCGGGCCAAAGAAACAACGGATATAGCGTTGTCAGGTTTACACCCACAACTCGCAATTGAAGTACACCCCGAACTTGAAGAGTTTCGTCTGGGTCAAGCTGATGGGTTGACTTGGGAGAAGGTACAAGAACAATACCCCGACATAAATCCCACCAACTCTGACCCCTACGAAACGTTGATACCCGGAGGAGATAGCCGTGCGGGTTTTCGACATCGAGTGTCGATGACTTTAAGTGAGATAGCGAAAAAACATCCGGGAAAAACAGTTTTTGTAGGTTGTCACGGCGGGGTTATCTCAGCTGCTATGGCTTCTGCGTTTGGGCTAGCCAATAACCAAACGACACTAGAAATAGCACCAACAGTTACTTCAATTACAGAACTCGAGTTGATAGAAGGTGATGGGAAACCTAGGCGTTGGGTTTGTCATCGTTACAACGATTCAGCCCATCTACGCGGATCAGAAGTTGATCCACTTAACCGTTAACCATGCCAGACACGCCTAAGCAGCCCAACTTAACTGAGTTGATAAGCAGACCTTCGGTAAGAAATCTTTTAATATCGCGAGCCTGTGGAATGTCCGGCGCAGTAACTCTAGCAATCGCATTAGGCATCTATGTGTATGAAATTACGGGGCGTGAATTAGACATTGGGTTAGTTGGGCTAGCTGAATTTCTGCCAACTTTTTTACTTGTACTTTGGGCAGGTGCTCTAGCCGACCGGGTAGATAGACGAAAATTGGCATGTGCTGGGTACCTAGCTGAAGCGATTATTGCATTACTAATTATGATTTACGTTGCTAAGGGCGGGACTGCTATTTGGCCAATAATTACCTTAACTGTTGCCTTTGGCACTGCTCGTGGATTCGTCAATCCCGCCACCCGGGCTTTGCCTGCAAATGTTGTACCTCGATCAGATTTACCGCGACTCATACCTGCCCTTTCAACTGTTTGGCAACTGTCGGCAATAATCTCACCGCTTATAGTCGGTGCCGTCTATGGACTCGGAGCGCATTGGACATTTCTTGCGATAGCAGGACTTGACACAATCAGCGCATTGACAATACGAAATATCCAACTTGACTCGCCGCAAACAAACACCTTGGAACGACCAAGTCTCGCTAATGCTCTTGGAGGGCTTCGTTTGGTAAGACAAACGCCCCTACTCTTAGCTGTCATCGGCCTGGATTTATTTGCTGTTCTGTTAGGAGGTGTCATAGCTTTAGCACCTGCCATCTCTACAAATCTGCTCTCAGCCGGCGAATCTGCTCCCTTCTGGCTACGTTCTGCAGGAGCCGTCGGTGCTGCTATTACTGCAGTAGCTCTTGCGAGAACGCCGCTCACTGCCCATATTGGTAAGACGCTGCTGCAAGCCGTCGCTATCTTTGGTGCCCTTACAATTCTTGTAGCCTTCAGCCGCAATCTTGTAATTACTCTATTTCTGTTCGCTGCGCTTGCAGCCGCAGACATGGTCAGCGTTTTCATTCGAGCGACTATCGTTCCGTTAGCAACTCCAGATTCTTTAAGGGGACGAGTCCTTGCCGTAGAAGCTGTATTCATAGGCGCATCCAACGAACTTGGAGCCTTCGAGTCGGGTATCACAGCCGAATGGTTTGGTTTAGCTCCAGCGATCATCATTTCTGGCATCGCAACGATTCTCGTCGTTCTACTATTCGCAATTTTTGTACCAGATCTACGCAAACTCAATCATTTCGATGAGATAACAGATGGTATGGAGCCAATATGAAAGCGCTGCCATAATCCAGGGAGTACCTTTACAATGTCGATTTCTAAATTCAGCTGACAAGAACCGAAAGGCCTTTGGTCGTGGAGCACAATCAAGACCTTGCGACTTACATCGACAGCTGGGCTGCTCACAGGCCTGAAGCCGCAGCAATAGAATTTGAAGATCAATCCAGTACGTATCTCCAACTTTCAAACAACATTGAGACTGTCGCTAACGCACTTTATGATCTCGGAGTACGTCGAACAAACCGTGTAGCTTGGCTAGGTCACAATCGGCCATTGGCCATAGAAATGCTGCTTGCTTGCTCGCGTCTAGGAGCCATCTATTTGCCGCTTAACTCTCGATTAACAGTTGCCGAACACCAATGGATTCTCAACGATGCAACCCCAACTGTCTTGGTGGCGGATACAGATTTCCGTGAGCAAGCTAACGCTGCTCTCATAGCGTCAGAGCTAAAGGTAAGCACAGAAGCGGAACTGTACGCCGCAAGCCCAAGCGCTCCGCGCACCGGTGCGTCAAATGATGATGTTCTGCTTGCTTACACTTCAGGAACTACGGGGCGACCAAAAGGAGCTGTACTAACACAAAAAGCGCTAGTGGCAAATGCTGTGAACGCAACGCATGCACACGATTTTTCAAGTCACGATCGAGTCCTCACTTTGCTTCCTCTTTTCCATGTCGGTGGTCTTAACATCCAAACGCTTCCAGCCTTATTCGCTGGCGCTGCGGTATTGCTCCACAAAAGCTTCAATCCCGAAGCCTGGCTAAAAGATGTTCAAAGATGGAAACCAACTTGGTCTTTGCTGGTACCAGCTACCTTGAACGCAGTCAGCAAGCATCCAAATTTTAACGACACAGACTTAACTTCACTTACCGGATTGATGACCGGCTCATCGACAATTCCTGCATCATCTGTGCAACCCTTTACCGATCGCAACATAGTCGTCGGCCAGGTCTACGGTTCAACAGAAACAGCGCCAACTTCTATTCACCTAAGAATAGATGCCGCTAATGAGCATCCCGGCTCTTGTGGCAAGCCATCTCCTCTCACCCAACTGAGAATTGTCGATTCAGAGGGTCGCGACGTTTCACCTGGAACGTCCGGTGAGCTCTGGGTCAAGGGCCCCAACATTCTATCTCGATACTGGAATAACCCCGTGGCAACACAAGAAGCTATAACAGATGGCTGGTTTCACACCGGCGACATTGGGCATCGAGATCCTGACGGCTGGGTTTATATCGATGACAGGAAAAAAGACATGATTATTTCTGGAGGAGAAAACATCTACCCTGCCGAGTTAGAGGAAATTCTTAACGACAGCTCTTTTTTCTCGGAGGTGACGGTCGTTGGAATTAAAGATGAGCAGTGGGGTGAAATACCTATCGTATTAGGTGTTTCGGCATCCGATGAGAAACCATCAGATAGTACAATTTTTGAACTTTTCAATACCCGAGTTGCGAAGTTCAAACACCCCAAGCGGCTAATTTGGATGGCTGAGCTTCCACGAAACGCAATGGGAAAAGTTCTCAAACATGAGCTTAAAATAATTCTTAAACGTGACTTTGATTGTTAAGTATTCATTCGAGTTACGATCACTGACGAAACATTTTCAAGACAATTTTTCTATCTGAACCGGATTGAACTATGGCCCTAGGACATATCGGCATAAACATTTTCAACTTCGAAGAGTCTCGTTCTTATTATGCATTCCTTATGCCCTTGCTGGGCTATGAATTGTTCATCAACCATGATGACCAATTTGCGTATCGACCGAGTGGAAACAAAGTAGGAACATATTTATTTTTTTACGAAGCAGAAGCTCCTGGATTTGACCAACAAGTAGCAGGGCTTCAACACCTCGCCTTTATGATGCCATCTCGGGAGTCTGTCACGAGCCTGCATAAATCTGTATCCGATATGAACTCTCAGATTGTTCATAGCCCGCGCGAATGGCCTGAGTACCCTCCGCCTTATTATGCTTTTTTCTGGAAAGATCCAAATGGAATAATGCTTGAAGCTGTCTGCCATAAACACTCTTGAAAGGTTTCAAAACATGAATGCTCTGCCAACAGCGGCTTTTATCGGCCTCGGAGCTATGGGTTTCCCTATGGCTGGACATTTACAACGTTCTGGTTTCCAAACTACCGTCTACAATCGAACCAACTCCAAGGCCATTGAGTGGGTTGCACAGCATGGGGGCTCAATCGCCTCAAGCCCTAAAAAAGCTGCGGCAAATTCTGACTACGTCTTTATCTGCGTCGGAGATGACAGCGATGTCCGAGAGGTAGTTAATGGACCTTCCGGAGTTCTCGAAGGAATGCGAGCAGGGAGCACACTAATTGACCACACCACCGCATCCGCCGAGCTTGCACGGGAATTAGGTCAAACCTGTTTCGAGAAAGACATTGGTTTTCTTGATGCACCCGTATCTGGTGGACAGGCTGGAGCCGAGAACGGCAAACTAACCATCATGTGTGGTGGTGACCCAGCCGTCTTTCATAACTCCAGAAGCGCTCTGCAGAGTTATAGTCAGCAATGCACTTTGATAGGGCCGACTGGCTCTGGGCAACTAACAAAGATGGTTAACCAAATATGTATCGCCGGTCTCATACAGGGGCTGTCTGAAGGTCTCGAATTTGGCCGACGCTCTGGGCTTGATTTGGAATTGGTTCTTGAAACTATTTCAAAGGGCGCCGCTGGCTCCTGGCAAATGGACAATCGCGGTAAAACAATGATCAAAAACGAGTTCGACTTTGGTTTTGCAGTGGATTGGATGCGAAAAGATCTAGGAATTGTATTCAGCGAAGCGGCGACAAACGGATCACCATTACCGATTACCAAAATGGTAGATGAATTCTATGAAAAGGTTCAACAGCGGCAGGGGAATCGGCTTGACACGAGCAGTTTGATATCCCTTCTGAGGAATTCTGATTGAGTTTCTCAATTATTAGTCTGCCAAAGAGGCCTTTTTAGTCAGCATTGTGACCGATTGAGTTGTAGCGTAAAAATGTGATTCACGCCGACCGTATTCTTATGGGCCCAGGCCCTTGCAACCCCTACCCAGAAGTAATCGAAGCATTCACAAGACCGATATTGGGTCACTTAGACCCCGACTTCATTCAATTACTTGATGAGCTAAATGACAGGCTGCGGAAAGTTTGGCGCACAAACAATCAGCTCACTTTCCCAATCAGCGCTACGGGCTCAGCTGGAATGGAAGCGTCTTTTGTCAACTTCGTTAACCCTGGCGACACTGTAGTAATCGGCGTTAATGGTGTATTTGGTGGACGAATGTGTGATGTTGCTGCAAGAGCAGGTGCATCCGTTGTTGTTGTCGAAGAAGCATGGGGTAAAGCAATCGACCCTCAAAGACTTCTAGATGCTCACCCAAATCCGAAGATTATTGCTGTCGTGCATGCCGAGACTTCAACAGGAGTCCGAAACGACATAGAGTTATTAGGAAAAAATAAAGGTGAATCCCTTTTACTAGTTGACTGCGTCACCTCTCTAGGAGGCATTCCAATGCTTTTAGATGAGTGGAATGTAGACATTGCCTATAGTGGCACTCAAAAGTGTCTGGGAGTGCCACCAGGCTTGTCCCCGATCAGCGTTAGTGACAGAGCACTTGAATTTTTGGTAGCGAAACCTCAAAGCTGGTATCTCGATCTCAATATGATCCGGAACTATGTGACAGGAGACGGAGCGCGTGCCTACCATCACACAGCGCCAATATCGATGCTTTATGGGCTTCATGCTGGGCTCGGAGTTGTGTTAGAGGAAGGGCTCGAGAATGCCTGGGCGCGTCACCAAGCTTGTGGAGATGAACTTCATAAGCGATTACCTGAACTCGGCTTTGACCTTTGGGCCCAGCCGGGCCACCGGCTCCCTGACCTAACAACAGTGACCCTGCCCGAAGGGCTTGATGATGCAAAAGCTCGAGCTACTCTTTTGAATGAGTACGGGATTGAAGTCGGCGGCGGCCTCGGTCCGGTGGCCGGCAAAGTATGGCGAATCGGTTGCATGGGTCATACCGCAAGAATGCGAAACGTTAGGATGCTCCTAGGAGCATTGGGAGAAATAGTTAGCTAAGAGGATTAGATTCCTCAAAGTTATAGTTCCTTACTAAAGACAAGCATTATCAGCTGATGTCTTATTTTTCAGTTTCCCACGGAGCAGGTCCATCTTGGGGTGGTTCAGGCACTCCGTCTAGCCATTTGTTAAATACTGGCGTTCGTTTCTCTAAAAATGCTGCCCCACCTTCTCGTGCATCTGCGATGTGGTCAGTGACCGCTGTTTTAGAAGCAATCTCATCCAGGGACTGATCCCAAGTTAACTCTGATGCTAGATAGATGGAACGCTTCAGCATTCTCATCGCAATTTGCGGCCCGTTGGCCAGTTCGGTAGCCAATTCTATGGTGGCGTTCATCAGCTCAGCATCATCAACGACTTGGTGAACTAGTCCTAATTCGGCCGCTTCCTCGGCGGTCACAATTCGCTTTCGCATCATAAAGTCCATAGCTCCCGCAACCCCGAGGTGCTGCACCAATAACCATTGCCCACCTTCATCGGGCAAAAGCCCGAATCTGAGCGTGGCGCTTCCCATCTTGGCTGATCGGGCAGCGACTCGAAAATCGCAGGCAAGAGCGGCTGAGAAGCCTGTCTGAATGGCATAGCCATTTATAGCTGCAATAGACAGTTTGTCCAGGTTCCTGATCGATGTGTTAACCGCCTGCGAAATGCTTCTCAGACCGTTGTAAGTGCCGATTTCTCGATGGTGCCCTCCGTGAATCGGAGGAACCTCGCTACTCTTCGCTCCTGCGTAACCTTTCAGATCATCGCCAGCCCAAAATGCTTTTCCAGTTCCGGTAAGGACAACCACCCTAAGCGAATCATCCATTTGGATTTGAGTAAAAACTTCTACTAGGTCCCGTTTCATCGGGGCAGTTGAAGCGTTCAACGACTCGGGGCGGTTGAAAGTTATTGTCGCTATCCCAGGATTCAAAACGCTCGTCTCGAAGCCACAGTATTCACCAATCCGCATACCCATATCGATTCCTCCTATAGAGCAACGACGATACTCTTAACTGCCTATTCACTTCCAAAAAAGTTAAATTATTGATACGTTTGTCACGTGTCAATAGAAAATGTGTATCAACCGTTCTCTGATTCATTAATGCTTAAACTCGATATAGATGGCTCAAACGGGTATCGGGTTCATTACATAACTCCGTTTGTCACAGATGGCTGCCGCCTTTATATTTTCGATGAGCCCAGCCACGATCCTGACAAGTTTGAGCTAATGCTGCTCGGTCAGAACGTGACCGTTACCTCGAAGGCCTCTGGAGATTACACGACGACAGGAGTCGGAAGACTACCCAACGAAGCTGAGAACCTCTGGAGCAGAAAGGCCTGTACCGAACGTTTTTATTACGATCAAGCGATACAAGATTTAGCTCAGTTGGGCCCAATAATTGTTCTGGGTCACGAATTGTAAATTATTCGCAAAAATTTTAGCTAAACCGGAACTTCCCCAGCGAGAGTTACTCTGTACATTTCTCTTCTGTGGCCAGCGTAATCGTCAACGGCAAAATGTTGGACAACGCGGTTATCCCACATGACTAATGTTCCTGGCGCCCACCGCACACGACTTGTCATTTGAATCTGCCGGCTATGTTGAAGCAAGAACTCCAGAATCGGAGAACTTTCAGCGGCGGGCATCCCATGAATGCCAACCGTGTAGACATCGTTTATGAACAAGGATTTTTTTCCCGTTACTGGGTGGGTTCGAACCAGAGGATGGAGTTGTTCTTTGACTGCCTTTTCATCGCCGTGAATTTCCATTGATGATTTCGGGTCGTGCCGGCCGAAAGTTCCGGTAGGCCCATAGCTGCGCCGAGCGCTATGCACCCCTTGTAAACCTTGGAGAAAGTCTTTCATAACATCCGATAGGGTTTCGTATGCAAGGTATTGATTTGTAAACGCCGTATCACCACCTGCTGTGGGTACTTCAACTCCATACAAAATCGTTGCGCTTGGTGGCTCAACTTGAAAACTCCAGTCACTGTGCCAGCCGCTTCCGAACAAGGGTCCGGCTTCATTTTTCTCTCGTAACACTCTGAGGACGTTGGGATGACTATCTAAAGTTTTGATAAATGGAGTTTCTCCATACGAGCCCAATGAAAGAGCGAACGACTCAAGCTCTTCCAGCGTCAGAACTTGATCTCTGAACACGAGGACCATGTGGTCAGCAAAAGCAGTTTTAATTTGATCGACAGCTTCCCCATCTAAAGGTTGAGCTAAATCGATTTCGAGTGCTTCAGCGGTAAATGAACCCGTGAGCGGAAGTAGATGCATCCTTAAATGGTAGCGCCCTATTATCAAGCAATATCAGAATTAACGAGTTATTGCTGTCGGTCTGGACTAAAAACGTTGGCATGAAGATATCTATCTCATACGGCGGAGCCGACTCAGGAAAAAAAGATGACTGGGATCAGCAGGTTGATTTTTTGATTGAGGCTGAACGTATGGGGGTAGATATTATTTGGTCAGCTGAGGCTTGGGGTATGGATGGAGTGACGACGCTCGCTTACCTTGCTGCTGTGACTAGCAAAGTAACTCTTGGAACTGGGATACTACAAATTTCTGCAAGAGCTCCGGTAATGACGGCTATGACCGCTCTCTCAATGGCTGCAATTTCGAATAATAGATTTATTTTGGGTCTAGGGGTTAGCGGACCTCAGGTAGTAGAAGGTCTCCATGGTGTTCCGTTTGCACAACCACTCAAAAGACTCCAAGAGACAGTTGACATTGTTCGGCAAGCATTCGCTGGTGAGAAAATTCTTTATGACGGCCAGCACCACTCCCTGCCTCTAGCGGGCGGGCAGGGAAAGTCTTTGCGTTTGTCTCAGCCGGCAAACGAACAAATCCCAATATGGCTTGCCACCCTCGGTCCTCAATCTTTAACTTATACCGGGAAATCTGCTGATGGATGGGCAGGGACGTGCTTCACTCCTAGCGGTCGAGCTGCAACTATCGGCCATGTGCAAAAAGGGGCTCTCGAAGCTGGTCGAGATCCCGCTTCGATTGATTATCAGGCTGGCGGAGCGCTGCAGTTTGGCGATGATCTTGATTCTCTTATAACGCCGCGAAAGAATGGGGTAGCTTTCACGCTCGGAGCAATGGGGTCGGCCACGTCGAACTTCTACAATGATGCATACAGCCGAGGAGGATTTGCAGATGAAGCTAAGCATATCCAGCAGCTTTGGTTGGATGGTAAACGAGATCTTGCAGCTGCCGAAGTTCCTGATGAGCTAGTTTTGCAGACTAATTTCCTTGGAACAGTTAGCCAGGTCACCGAACGAGTAAAAGCTTACAAGGATGCTGGGGTTAGCGTATTACGAGTGGCACCTGAGGGAGATAGTCCACAGGACCGTTTAGATGCGCTTGGCCAAATAGTTGACATCGTTAGAGATTTGAATCGTCAATAGGCAATCTATAAGTAACCAGTTCAAGGGCAGTCAGATACTAACATTGTGATCGTTTAAAGATTCAACGATAGATACGTCTGCAGTTCTGTAGCTTGCAACGCGATGAGACCATGTGTCTACGTATTGGCGTCCAGCGTTGTCAAAGAAAGTTAGTAATGGGCCTTCTTGTTCGTAGGTATCAGCGCCAGCGATATGAATCGTCCTGCCATCAGCAAGGGTCAGTCTGTAGGTCATTCCATCAACTGTAAACCACTTGGTTTGTGGGCAACTAGTGCTATAAACCTGTGGGGTTTCAGTGCGTAAGTCAATACTTTTCCACAGAGGAACTAGTGGAAAGCGTTTCAAAGAGTCTAAAATAGCAACTCTAAACATCGAGGGAGATTTAGCTATGGGCACACCTCCAACTGATCACTCAGAAGAAGATCTCAGAGATAGGTTGTCTCCTCTTGAGTTCCATGTCACCCAAGAGTCAGGCACAGAACAGCCGTTCACTGGTGAAACGTGGGATAACAAGGCAGATGGTTCTTACGCCTGCAAAGTGTGCGGAACCGAACTTTTCTCTTCCGACACGAAATTCGAAAGTGGTTCTGGTTGGCCAAGTTTTTGGCAACCAACGTCAACGGAAAATGTTTCAGTGACCACAGACAGCTCACATGGAATGGTCCGCACAGAAGCATCGTGTGCCAAGTGCGGAGCGCATTTAGGACATATATTTCCCGATGGCCCTCAACCTACCGGAGATAGGTATTGCATGAACTCCGCTTCCCTTAGCTTCCTTGCCCAAGAAAACAGCTAAATATTTAGACTGCTTCAGAAAAGCTAACCGGGTGTTTCTTAGGGAAAAGTTCAATAATTGCTTGATCTAGCTGTTCTTTAACACCGGCAAGTGGGAGGACGTTTAGGACGCCCTGCCCTTTCTTGATTAGATCAATTATTTCGTCGCCTGAAACCAACAAAGCCGATGTGCCATTTATGACGAGATTGGCCGACGCCACATCTTCCCCTAGATTTTCGCGCAGGTAAGAGAAGACTTCTCGAACTAGTTCAAGCCTGATCCCTGCATCCAGAAGGGTTTTGATTACTTTAAGCTCAAGGAGATTTTGATACGAGTAACGACGCCGACTTCCACTTCCTTTTGCGTCGCTTAGAGAAGGTCTTATTAGATCAGTTCGAGCCCAATAGTCGAGCTGTCGATAAGTGATGCCTACAAGTTCAGCTGCTCTGCTACCGGCGAAACCTTCTTCCAGTAACCCTTCGTTCTTAGATTTTTGAGCCACTGCATCTCCTCGACACTTGGAAGTTCCGAGCTCTTGCTCGAACTACACGCGTGTTACTAACCATAGAATGCTTATCCACACTTAGCAAACACCCTAAGCGCGATTATCGCGCGCTGCGCGCGATGATTTAGTGTCACAGCCGCAGAGATAGTGGCACTTGCCTAAGAAAAATCATCTGGGTTCAGGCCATCGAGAAACTCCTTGAATTCGTCAAGAAGTTCATCGGGCGCAATTTCTTCAACTGGAGCGTCAGCTTCGACTTTATCAAAATCACCTAATGGCGTTTCAATTATTTGTCCCGCAGCAGCTAACACAACTTGCTGGGCATAAATCGGAATTTCTCTTCGCACGGCGAGAGCAATCGCATCGCTGGGCCGAGCTGAAACCACGTGGCTTTTACCATTAAGGTCGAGTTGAATCTCAGCGAAAAACGTACGCTCTCTAAGCTCGGTAATTACTACCTTCGAGATCTTTGCACCTATTTCTTCTAACAAAGCCAGTATCAAATCATGTGTTAACGGACGAGCCATTCGGATGCCTTCGATTCCACGATAGATCGCCTGGGCTTCTGGTCCATCAATAACTATAGGCAATACCCGTCCTGCTCCTGATAACTCTTTCAGTAAAAGCATTGGACTGTTAGAAGGAATTTCTACCTGCACTCCAAGTAATTCCATCTCAATCATGAAACACAATCTAGCTCTATAGAGACACAACCGTTAGACATAGCTAAATTCCGGATTTTGAGACCAAAAACAAAAGCTTAAACTTACCGATTTGAAGCTCATCGCCGTTCGTTAGAAGTATTGAATCCTCTTCAATGCGCTCACCATTTAGGTATGTCCCGTTCAAAGAGCCGGGATCAGTGATTGAGTAACCCATGGGTGACAGATGCAGCTCAATATGTTTTCGAGAAACGGTTATATCATCAAGGAAAACATCGCTCTCTGGATGACGACCCACAGTCACGAAATCCTGCTCGAGAATAAACCTGCTTCCAGCTCGGTGACCAGCAGTAACAATTAGAGCAGCCCCATTCTTCAGACCTGAAGTCATTTCTGGATCAGTTTCGAAGATCTCTTTGTCCGTTAAATCTAATCCTTCAGTTCTGTCTTCATTACTGCGTTGTAGCTCTACACCGCAACTGGAGCAAAAGCGCGCTCCGATATCATTTCCATGGGAACAGTTACTGCAAGGAATAGATGACATAAATCATGCCTCTGGGTCTTGGGAAACGAAAGCAAGATATCTTTCAGCGTCCATGAGTAATTCTAAATGACCGATATCAGCCGGCTTGATTACGCAAACCCAACCGTCTCCATAAGGGTCTTCGTTGACTAATTCAGGCTCATCTTCCAGCACTTGGTTTACTTCTACTATCTCCCCAGCTAACGGAGCAAAAATATCGGAGACCGACTTAGTCGACTCCACCTCCGCAAACGCCAGGTCACTGGCAATAATGGTTCCGACCTGCGGCAAGTCAACATAGACAACATCACCAAGGGCATCTTGCGCAAAGTCAGTAATACCAACTCTGACGTAGGCACCCTCGTGCCGAACCCATTCATGATCTTTCGAATATCGAAGCTCTTCTGGAGTCTGCATTAGCAAAACCCTAGCCGACGATCAGCAAGTTATGGCTGCAACAACTTGCGTTAGTCAATTCTTCCAGAGCGACCCTCTTGCAACGCCTGACGAGCTAACGGGATATAGCCGAACGCTGAGTAATAATGAATCGGCATCCCAACAACGATACAAACCCAAGCTCCTATATTGAACAAAGTTGCTCCCTGAACGTCACTAGCTCCAGCTAAGAAAAAAGGAAACGCAAACATAACAAAAAATGTTCCAGTTTTACCCCACCAGGTAACGTCGATCTTACGCGCACCCAAAGCTGCTATCACGATCGCAACTATCGCCACCAAGGCTTCTCTTATAAGAGCAAGCGCCGCTACCCAGATAGATACTGAACCATCTACCATAATTGCGAAGATACCAATAAGGAGCATTAGCCGGTCAGCCGTAGGATCTAGAATTTTGCCTAATTCGCTTACTTGATTAAATCGTCGCGCTATGTATCCATCTACCCAATCGCTAGCACCTAGAGCGCCTAGCATCAGAGCAGCAGACCATCTGTCATTTTTTGCAAAAAGTAACCAAATAAATATAGGGATACAACACAGTCTCAAGAGGCTAATCAAGTTCGGAACTGTGAACGGCCTCCAATCGGTTCGCTCTTCTACCATGACCCATAGCGTAGAGCGTCAAGCGCCTAGTTAAGCTTCATACATGACATCCGTTTTTAGCAAAATTATCTCCGGTGACTTGCCTGGTACTTTTTTGTGGGACGACGAATTGTGCGTTGTGTTCATGTCTATAAACCCTGTCGAAAAAGGCCATGCTCTATTAGTTCCGAAATTAGAAATCGATCACTGGCTTGATGCACCTGAGGATCTTCAAACACACTTGATGAAAGTCGCCAAGATCATCGGCAAGGCCCAGCAGAAGGCATTTAATCCGAATCGAGTCGGTTTAATGATCGCCGGATTTGAAGTGCCTCATCTGCATATCCATTTGATTCCGGCTTACACCATGGAAAGTCTAAACTTTACCGAGGTTCCACAAGTGGCTACCATCGAGGAGCTCAACGAAGCCGCAAATCAGATCAAGCATTATCTGGAACCCCACACGGGAACCGGCAATGACTGACCAACGCTTACTGTACGATCGTGACCATGCTGATCTCTGTTCCGGCGTCAACTGCTAATTTAGGTGCAGGTTTTGATTGCCTAGGCCTTGCTTTAGATCTGAAATTCAATGTCCATATTGATGACCCTGACCACACGGGCCCTCCGACTGCCGCTAGGCATCCAGCCCAGGTAGCTTTCAACAAAAGTGGTGGCACTGGGCCTATCTACGTAAGCACCGACATACCTCCTGGTAAAGGGTTTGGTTTTTCGGGAGCAGCGCGCGTAGCAGGTGCCGCTGCAGCGCTTCTTCAGCGAAGTGGGTCTACCAACTTTTCTGAGTTGCTTGAAGCTACAACTGAGCTAGAAGGGCACGCTGACAACGTTGCCGCTTCTATATACGGTGGGCTTACAGTCGTTTCAGATGGTCGAGTCGTCCGGCTCTCCCCTCATCAAAAATTTCAAATCTTAATGTGGGTTCCTGATTCAGCCACTTCGACTGTCGCTTCACGACAGAAACTTCCCAAACATGTCTCATTCGCTGACGCCTCTCAGGCCATCGGAAAAGCAACGCTTATGGTGGCTGCCATGATCACCGGCGACAAATCAGCGCTTCGGACAGCTTGCAAAGATCAGCTTCACCAGCCCACGCGACTAGAGTCTGCGCCGCAATCTGTCATTGCTCTCGCCAACGCTTTAGAAAACGGCGCGTCAGCTGCATGGCTTAGCGGTTCAGGACCATCTATCGCTATCTTGGCGGAACCTCATCTTGTAGAGCACTTGCAATCTTGTATGCCCGAGTCAGGTCACACAAAGTCCGTCGCAATTTCGCGCTACGGACTACAAGTTAGCTAACTACTAAGTTCACCATTCGCCCAGGGATACTAATTACTTTTCTAATCGTCTTTCCATTTACCAAAGCCGCTATTTTCTCGTCGGCAAGTGCCATGGCTTCTAATGCAGTTGCATCTGTGTCCGCTGCAACCGTCAAACGACTACGAACTTTACCATTAATCTGAATCGGAATTTCAATACTATCTTCCACTAGAAAGTTCTTATCGGCCACAGGAAAAGAAGCCTTAACAACAGACGTTTTTTGGCCTAAAAGTTCCCAAAGCTCTTCCGCTACATGCGGCGTGAGCGGACTTAACAACCTCACAAGCGAGTCAGCGACTTCTCGTGGTACCGGTTCATTAGATCTAGTCAATTCATTATTCAGTTCAGTAATACGAGCGATGGCTGAGTTGAATCGTAACTCAGCCATCGCATCACTAACTGATTCAATAGTCCTATGCATAAGACGTTTGAGGTCTTCATCTGGGTCTACATCTGCTACTCGCAGATCCCCGGACGATTCATCTACGAGATTACGCCAAACTCGTTGCAATAACCGGTGCGAGCCCACCACCGACTTGGTTTCCCACGGACGGTCTTGGTCTAATGGCCCCATAAACATTTCATATAACCGCAACGTGTCAGCTCCATAAGCTGCATACATGTCATCTGGAGTAACTGAATTTTTTAGAGATTTTCCCATCTTTCCAAATAAACGAGTTACTTGTTGTCCCTCAAAAGTATGGACACCATCATTTTCCTCTACTTCTTCCGCCTCGACATACACTCCCCGACTGTCTTGAAAAGCCGCTGCTTGAATATAGCCCTGATTAAACAACCGCTGAAAAGGCTCCGGCCCAGAGACATGCCCAAGGTCAAAAAGCACTTTGTGCCAGAACCTCGAGTATAAAAGATGCAGAACAGCGTGTTCCACGCCACCCACGTAGAGGTCGACGCCGCCAACCCCGCCGTCATCATCGCTCATCCAATAACGTTCAATCTTCTCATCAACGAATCGTTCGTCATTTGTCGGGTCAAGGTAGCGAAGGTAATACCAACACGATCCGGCCCATTGAGGCATCGTGTTGAGCTCTCTTTGGAATTGCCGCTCTCCAAGTCCGTCACCAATATCGTAGGTAGCTGTAGTCCATTCGCTTGCTCTACCTAAAGGTGGTTCCGGATCAGATTCCTCGTCTAAATGTCGCGGAGCCCAATCAATAAGATCGGGGAGTTCTACAGGTAGCTGCTCTTCTGGCACAGCTATTGGTATTCCGCTCTCGTCATAAACAATTGGAAACGGCTCACCCCAGTATCGCTGTCGAGAGAAAAGCCAATCTCGTAATTTGTATGTAACAGTTCTTTCGCCGCATCCGTTTGCTTCTAACCATTCTCGAATCTGCGTCTTGGCCTCAGAAATTTCTAAACCATCTAAGAAGCCACTATTAATTGCTGGCCCGTCTCCCGTGTAAGCTTCGCCGTCAAAAGACTCTGGTGGCTGAACAGTCCTTACAATTCCTATCTCATACTTTTTAGCAAAATCCCAATCACGTTGGTCTTGACCTGGCACACTCATTACCGCACCGGTCCCGTATCCCATAAGCACATAGTCAGCTATAAAAATTGGCAGCGACTCGCCGTTTACCGGATTGACACAGTTTGAACCTAGATATACGCCGGTTTTCTCCTTGTTCTCCTGTCTTTCTAATTCGCTATGCTCTGCGGCCTGTTGTTGGTAACTAGCTACTGCTTCGGCAGGGCTTGAACATTTGTTTTTCCAAAGCTCAGGCGTTCCCGAGGGCCAATCTGCGGCAACTAAAAGGTCGATAAGGTCGTGTTCAGGAGCAAGAACCATCGCTGTCGCTCCGAATAAGGTGTCAGGTCTGGTAGTGAAAACAGTAATTTTTTCGTTTATCGCAAGATCAAAACTAACAAGAGCGCCTTCAGATCTACCGATCCAGTTACGCTGCATCGTCTTCACAGATTCAGTCCAATCCAGCCGATCAAGATCGGATAGAAGACGGTCTGCGTATGCTGTAATTTTCATCATCCATTGCTTCATCGGTCGCTTGAATACTGGATGGTTTCCTCTCTCGCTGCGCCCTTCGTTAGTAACTTCTTCGTTGGCTAACACGGTTCCAAGTCCTGGGCACCAATTCACTGGAGCTTCACCCAGGTACGCCAACCGCCATTGACTTAGTTCTTTGCGATGGTCAGACTCGGTCATTTCCTCCCAAAGACGCCCGTCAATAGTCTTACGGTTTCCTTCTTCGAACAACGATTGCAGCTCATCAATGTGTCGAGCTCGGTCAGACTCGACGTCGTACCAACTATTGAAGATTTGCAAAAAAATCCATTGTGTCCAGCGATAGAATTCGACGTCTGTAGTTGCAATGCTTCGACGTTGGTCATGACCTAACCCCAAACGGTCCAGCTGTCTTTGCATGTTCGCAATATTATTTTCTGTATTTTTTCGAGGATGCTCGCCTGTCTGTCTTGCATGCTCTTCAGCAGGCAGTCCGAAAGCGTCATAACCCATCGTATGCAGAACGTTGTGGCCCGTCATTCTTTTGAACCGAGCGAACACGTCGGTGCCAATATAACCCAATGGGTGTCCTACATGCAGCCCAGCGCCCGATGGGTAAGGGAACATATCCATGACAAAAAGTTTTGGTAGATCTATCACAGTGCCGTCGGACGAGCTTAGGTCTCCTGATGGATTATCTGTATGGTAGGTACCTTCTCTACGCCATTTCTCTTGCCATTTAGCTTCTATGACCTCAGCTAATCGAGCATCATACCTATATGGCAAATTCGGATCGGTAGGTTTTTTTTCTGGATGAGAGGAAGGAGTTGACGAGAGCACAGAGGTAAAGCATGCCATGCCCAGAGAGGTTTTTGTCACATGAACAAAGTTCATTTTCCCTAAGCGAGACGATAGGCAAGAAGTCGAATAGCCTCTAAGTCATGTCAGCAATGTCTTCTAGCAGCCCAACAGGCGATTTTGTAGCCCCAGATCATTCTCAATGGGAAGAAGCCGCCACTAAAGCTTTGCGCGGTGACCCGCTGAGCTCGATAACTCATCAGACGATTGACGGTTTCAATATTGACCCGCTCTACACAGAGCGCGATCACTCAATAGACCACGAACAAATCGGACTGCCCGGAAAGTTCCCTTTTACACGCGGAAGCAAGCCAGCAAACCAAACTGGGTGGGAAATAAGACAAACCCATGATGCTCTAAATCAAGACGCAAACGAAACAATACTCTTAGACCTACAACGCGGTGTCACAGGCATCACCCTTAAGAATTCACCTTCTGAGATCAACGGTCTCGACAGAGTTCTTGCTGATGTGTATTTAGATCTAGCACCAGTCCACTTAGCTCCAGGCTCAAATCGCGAACAGGCAGAAGCGCTCTTAGGCTTGGCAGAAACTAAGTCTATTGCGACTCATTTGATTAGAGGAAACCTTGGGTTGGACCCAGCTAGACGAGCTATCCGTCACGCTGAATCTTCTGAAGACCTCGCTCAGACAGTTCAAGAAATTGCAGCTTATGCTTCCACCCTCGCTTCCACTCATCCGAATGTAACGGCGATAGCGGTAGACGCGTCCGCATACGCCGACCTAGGAGCATCTGACTCCCAAGAAGTTGGTACTGCCTTAGCCATTGGCTTGATGTGGATTCGAGCATTCTCTGAAACAGAGAGCGATTTGATATCAGCGCTCAAAAAAATAGAGTTTACTTTTTCTGCAGGACCAGACCAGTTCATGACCATCGCAAAACTTAGAGCGGCTCGAACTTGTTGGGCTCGAATCACTCAGGCCTGCGGGTTAAATGCAGATCAAATCCCTATGCGAGTGCATGCGATCACAGCTTCAACAATGATGAGCCAACGAGATCCTTGGGTTAACATGCTCAGGACTACCACAGCATGCTTTGGAGCAGCACTCGGTGGAGCAGATGCAATAACTGTTCAACCATTTGATGCAGCTATAAGAGATCCAGAGGCATTGGGGTTCCGAATAGCGCGCAACACTCAACTTATTCTGCAAGAAGAGACCAAGGCAGGAGCGGTGACCGACCCCGCTGGCGGCAGTTGGTACATCGAAGACCTAACCAAAAATTTAAGTATCGCGTCCTGGAGAGAATTCCAACTGATCGAAAAAAATGGTGGTCTGATCTCCGCTCTCGATTCAGGAATTTTAGCAAACGCTTTCCAAGAAACACGCCAAAAACGAATGACAGACATCGCATCTCGCCGTGCACCTATCACAGGAGTAAGCGAGTTCCCCGATCTTAATGAGTCCCCAATCGGGAAATGGGAGAAAAGGCAGCTCGAAGATTTAGATACAGTGCTCAACCCTACAACCCCCTACCAGACTGTTCGCTGGTCTGAACCATTCGAAATAATTCGTGATGCAGCGGAAACCGCTGATCAGAAGCCATCTATTTTTTTGGCCAACCTCGGAGACTTGCCGAGCTATAGCGCTCGCTCTACCTTTGCTAAAAACCTGTTCGAAGCTGGGGGAATCACAGTAAATGATCGTGGCGGATTCTTTGGCGCTTCTGACACAGCTAAAGCCTTCCTCTCATCGGGTTGTCAAATCGCTTGTATCTGTTCGTCCGACTCTATTTACTCGCAGGAAGCAGAATCAACTGCAATGGCACTCAAACAGTCAGGAGCCACATTAGTACTTTTGGCCGGCCATCAAGGAGACAAAGCCAACCAGTTGAGAGCCGCTGGCGTAGATGATTTCATATTCATAGGCTGCGACGTCCTAGAGTTACTGTCGGCGACTCTTAGGCTTTTCACCAACAAAGCGAGTAAATCATGAACATAATCCCCGATTTTTCTCGAATCCCTTTGGAGCTCGACCAAATACCCACATTCGATTCTGAAGATGCAGGCAGCGAGGGCTCTGAAGGAGGAGTAACCGAAGTAGATAACTTGCCTCTAGAGACCCCAGAAGGAATAAGTATTAAATCGCTCTATACATCCGAAGATCTGGGCGATAGCAGTGACAGACATAGTTATCCAGGTTTCGCTCCGTATCTGCGCGGACCATATCCAACTATGTACACGAACCAGCCATGGACTATCCGTCAGTACGCAGGATTCTCTACCGCCGAAGATTCAAATGCGTTCTACCGACGCAACCTTGCCGCTGGACAAAAAGGCCTTTCCGTTGCCTTCGATCTCCCCACTCACCGTGGCTACGACTCAGACCACGAGCGTGTCATAGGAGATGTTGGCATGGCTGGTGTTGCTATTGACTCGATATACGATATGCGTACCTTGTTTGATGGAATACCTCTCGATCAGATGAGTGTTTCAATGACCATGAATGGGGCAGTTCTTCCGATCCTCGCTTTATACGTCGTCGCTGCTGAAGAACAGGGGGTGGCTCCCGAGAAACTGGCTGGAACTATTCAAAATGATGTTCTGAAAGAATTCATGGTGCGAAACACCTACATCTATCCGCCTCAGCCATCGATGCGTATTATCGGGGACATTTTTGAATTTACCAGTCGCTACATGCCCCGGTTCAATTCGATTTCAATTTCTGGTTACCATATGCAAGAAGCTGGAGCGACTGCCGACCTTGAGCTGGGCTATACCCTTGCTGATGGCCTTGAGTATCTTCGGACCGGACAAGCAGCCGGGCTTGGCATAGATGATTTTGCACCACGATTAAGTTTTTTTTGGGCAACCGGAATGAATTTTTTTATGGAAGTTGCAAAACTACGCGCAGCCAGGATCCTGTGGGCTCGATTAGTTAGCGACTTCAATCCCCAAAACGAGAAATCAAAGTCATTACGCACACATACCCAGACTTCTGGCTGGAGTTTGACGGCGCAAGATGTATACAACAATGTTGTTCGAACATGTGTAGAAGCCATGGCAGCGACTCAAGGCCACACTCAAAGTCTTCATACCAACGCATTCGATGAAGCGTTAGCTCTACCGACTGACTTTAGTGCTCGAATCGCACGAAACACACAGTTGTTTTTACAACAAGAATCTGGAACTACAAAAACAATTGATCCTTGGGGTGGAAGCTACTTTATAGAAAGCCTTACTCAAGATTTAGCAAACAAAGCATGGAACCATATTCAGGAAATTGAGAATATGGGCGGCATGGCTAAGGCCATAGAGGCCGGGATTCCCAAAATGCGTATTGAAGAAGCAGCTGCGAGAACCCAAGCGCGCATTGATTCAGGAAAGCAGGTAGTGGTCGGCGTAAACAAATATCAATTAGATGTAGAAGACAAAGTAGACGTACTGAGAATCGATAATGCTGAGGTTCGAACTGCTCAACTTGCGAAACTAAAACGATTAAAAAACGAACGCACTCAATCAGAAGTAACGCGTGCTTTAGATGCGCTGACTGACGCAGCCAAAAATGAAACCGGAAACCTTCTTGGTCTTGCGATAGATGCCGCTCGAGCAAAAGCAACTGTAGGTGAAATTAGTCTTGCATTAGAAATAGCCTATGGCCGCCACACCGCTCAGATTAGATCGATTTCCGGGGTGTACAATAAGGAGGTGGGTGAGCAAAGCAAAGACATAAAAGAAGTCATGGACAAAGTTGATGCTTTCGCCGCTGAAGAAGGCCGCCGGCCAAGAATACTTATCGCGAAAATGGGACAAGACGGACATGATCGAGGCCAAAAAGTTATTGCAACAGCGTTTGCTGACCTTGGCTTTGACGTAGACATCGGCCCGTTATTCTCCACCCCTGAAGAAGCCGCCCGACAAGCAGTAGAAAACGATGTACACATTGTTGGTGCTTCTTCCCTAGCGGCAGGTCACCTAACTTTGATTCCTGCTTTGCGCAATGCTCTTGCTGAGCAAGGGAGAAGTGACATTATGATTGTCGTAGGCGGAGTGATTCCAGAGCAAGACTTCGAGGCGCTAAAAGAAGCAGGGGCATCAGCAATATTCCCACCAGGAACAGTTATCTCCGATGCTGCAGGAGAACTGCTGGTTCAGTTACAAACTCAGTAGCCAAAGAGGCTGCTAGCTAATACTGAATCACAGCATCAATAACGTTTTTTTTGATTATTGCTTATTTTTTTCTTCGCACGATTAGCACGATAAGCAGAAGACGGTGTTTTCTTAGTAGTTCCGCGTCCTAGCGTTTCATCAGCTGCATGCAACTTTACGTGGTACCGCTTGTGTACCCAAAGTTTTTCATTTCCGATCAGAATGTGTGACCAAAACTGATTACCTACTTCAAATTTTCGTGTCCGTGGAAATCGATTAATCAGCTCTACTGGCTTGGCTGGTCTCCAACCTCTAGTGCGTAAAAGCAGAACATCATCAGCACTGATAACGATTAAGCGATACCGAGCCGTGGAAAGAACGGCAATGACGAGCGTGACTACAACGAATAGCGCTACGCCTTGGACCCAGGACCGGTCGTCGATGAACACAACTAAACCCAGGAGCACTACAGCAAATGCCAGCATCGTAAAAGGGTGCAAGCCTCCTTGAGCTGGGAGTATCCACTTGGCCTCCTCTTCAGGCTCAAGGAACTCGTCAACAGGGTGCACACGTTTAGAACCTCGTTGCAGTAAACGACTTGTTATTCCCATTCGCTATAACCCTAGACCTCTCTGTGTCTCTAATTTAGTCTAAAAGCATGGCTACCAATTAATTAGCTTGAGACTAGTACTTGAGTTTTCTCGAAATGCAATCACACGAATAAGGGCTAAGACATTTGCGCTGTACAGTTTAAGATGTGGCTTCTGTCCCTTCTATTTCCCAGCTAGCTGAAGGAATCCAGTCAGCTGATCGTGCCTCCATAGGTCGTGCTATCACACTGATTGAAAGTTACCGGCCGGATCATCGCGCTCTCTCTCAGGAACTACTAACTCAACTTTTGCCTTTCGCCGGAAAAGCTCACAGAGTTGGGATCACGGGTGTCCCTGGAGTCGGAAAAAGTACGTTCATTGAGAACCTCGGCACAAAGCTTGTCGAAGATGACCACAAAGTAGCTGTTTTGGCAGTCGACCCGTCGTCAAGCCGGACTGGCGGCTCAATTCTCGGAGACAAAACACGGATGGCAACGTTAGCGAACCATCCTGCAGCTTTCATACGCCCATCTCCAACTTCTGGCGAGCTTGGCGGTGTAAATCGTATGACTCGAGAAACTATGTTGATATGCGAAGCAGCTGGATTTGATGTCGTCCTGGTCGAAACTGTTGGTGTCGGGCAGTCAGAAACTGTGGTGGCTGACATGGTTGACTTTTTCTTAGTCTTGATGCTTCACGGGGCTGGTGATGAGCTCCAGGGTATCAAAAAGGGAATACTCGAGCTAGCAGACATGGTGGCTATCAATAAGGCTGACGGAGAGAACGCTCAGAAGGCTGCTGTAGCGGCCAAAGAGTATGAAATGGCCCTACACCTAATGGCGCCCACTTCTGATCTCTGGACGGCTCCTGTCGTCACGTGCGCCGGCCTAACCGGCGAAGGCATCTCGGAGCTTTGGGCCAAGATCATGAACCATAAAAATATCTTTTCCGAAGCTGGGGCGACAACGCTTAGAAGAGAAGAGCAGCGAGTTAGGTGGATGTGGGCAATGCTCGACGACCGACTCGTGGACGCTCTAAGAAGTCATGAACGAGTCCGGGAACTTCTTCCTGTCCTCGAAGCACAGGTACGTTCAGAGCAAACTACTCCTGTAGCAGCAGTCGATCATCTGATAAGCACATTCTTGGAGAGCTAAACGCTTAGCTGAAGACTGAGCCTAGAAGGATTCATCAAATGCGACGCTTCCTTCAACACCGACTTGGTAAGCAGAAACTGGTCTTTCAAAGAAATTAGTGAGCTCTTGAACATCTTGCAGTTCCATGAAATCAAAAGGATTTTTCGATCCATATCTAATTGGCATACCAAGCATTTTTAAGCGTTGATCTGCCACGAATTCTAAGTAAGTTCTGGTGTCTTTAGCAGACATGCCTGCAACGCCACCAGACAGAACGTCCACTGCGAACTGCGCCTCTACATCAATGGCTTCTTCAAGCATTTCCACTACCCGCTCAGCCAAATCTTGATCAAACAATTCTGGCTCTTCTTTACGAATAGTCTCCACTACGGTAAATGCAAAGTTCATATGGCATGACTCATCGCGAAAGACCCAGTTAGTCCCCGCAGCTAGACCATTCAGGTAGCCTTTACTTCGCAAAAAATACACATACGCAAATGCTGCGAAGAAAAATAGACCCTCGATGCACGCAGCGAAACAAATCAAATTGAGTAGAAACTTTTTCCGATCTTCTACAGTGCGAAGCTCATTAAGCTCGGAAATACTTCCCATCCATTTAAAACAAAATTCTGCTTTGCGGCGTATCGATGGAATATTTTCGACCGCAGCGAATGCTTCAGCGCGTTCATCTACATCAGGTATGTAGCTATCAAGGAGCGTCAGATAGAATTGCACGTGCAAAGCTTCTTCATAGAGCTGGCGACTCAGGTACATCCGAGCTTCTGGACTGTTGATGTGCTGATAGAGGTTGAGTACCAAGTTATTCGAAACGATCGAATCTCCAGTAGCGAAAAAAGCAACCAGCCGGTTAATTAAATGACGTTCCGATGGGAGTAACTTCCGATCTAAATCCACTATGTCATCAGAAAAATCAATCTCTTCAACGGTCCATGTGTTCTTGATCGCATCCCTGTACATGTCGTAGAAAACCGGGTATCGCATTGGCCTAAGCGTAAGGTTGAAACCGGGATCTAGAATCTTTTGGTTTTGGGTTTCCGCGGCTGGAACTCGTGCATCAAGTTGGTCGTTGGGATGTTCCGTATATAGATCATTTTGCTCAGCAAATGCCATTTAATATCTATTTCCTAGCGGTCTTAAGTTGGTTGTTATTCATAACTCGTAGAACTAATCGCATGCTTCACACGATTCTGGGTTCTCTAGAGAGCAAGCTAGCGCTTCCTCATCAGTAAATGTCTGTGGCGGGTTAATCACTGTATTATTGGTTCCCTCATCAGAATTAGTTTGATTTATGCGCGTTGCTGGCCGTGACCGAAGGTAATAGGTGGTCTTCAGGCCGACCTTCCAAGCGTGCATGTACATAGAGGAAAGTTTTCCAATGCTTGGACTCTCCATGAACAAATTAAGAGATTGACTCTGGTCGATATATGGCCCTCTTTGCGCAGCCAGATCTATCAGAGAGCGTTGAGGAATTTCCCAAGCAGTCCGATATATGGCCCTGAGGTCTTCAGAGATCTCTGTTATACCTTGAATTGAGCCCTCCGCTCTTTTAATGCGAGCAGCCATTTCTTGATCCCAAAGACCTTGACTCTGAAGATCGCGCACTAAGTATCGATTGATTTGGAGAAACTCGCCAGACAATGTTTCCCGTTTGAAAAGGTTAGATACCTGAGGCTCAATACATTCGTAACATCCAGCTATAGAAGCAATGGTTGCCGTTGGAGCAATTGCGATCGTTAGTGAATTTCGAAGTCCGTGTTGGCTAATTCGATCTTTCAGCATAGCCCACTTGGAAACGTCTGTAGGTTCGACGCCCCACAAGTCGAATTGCAAATCACCTAAAGCGGCTCGAGTCTCATCGAAACCTTCATGAGCTCCGTGCTCTTGCGCCAAATCACAACTTGCTGACAACGCCCAGTAGTAGATCTCTTCACTAATTCGAGTCGATAGTTCAAGAGCTTCCGGCCCATCAAAAGTCATACCAAGCTGAAAGAACACGTCTTGAAGGCCCATGAGACCTAAACCGACAGGGCGCCATTTACTGTTCGATTTACCCGCCTCTGAAGTCGGGTAAAAGTTAATGTCAATGACTCTGTCCAAGAACGGAACAGCGGTTCTTACCACTTCACCTAAACGGCCAAAATCAAACTCACCGTTTCGGACGAGCCTTCCTAAATTAACCGATCCGAGGTTACACACCGCTGTTTCATCTTGGCTCGTAACTTCAAGAATTTCGGTACACAGATTAGAGAGGTGAACAACGTTTCCGTCTTTGCCTGTTTGATTACATTTAAGATTAGAGGAGTCTTTAAACGTGACCCAGCCGTTACCAGTTTGAGCCAGGGTTCTCATCATCCGTGAATACAACTGTCGAGCAGGAACCTGCTTGTCGAAGAGCCCCGCTTGTTCAGCACCTAAGTAAGCCTGGCGAAAATCATCGCCATACAAATCTGTAAGATGTGGCACTACCTTGGGATCAAAGAGTGACCACTGCCAGTCGTTCTCAACTCTTTCCATGAATAAATCTGGGATCCAATTAGCTAAATTCAGATTGTGCGCTCGTCGCGACGAGTCGCCAGTGTTGTCTTTCATTTCTAGAAAATCTTCAACGTCTGAGTGCCATGACTCTAAGTAGACGCAAGCAGCTCCTTTTCGACGGCCACCTTGGTTAACTGCTGCAACAGAAGAATCAAGGGTTTTTAGCCAAGGCACGATTCCGTTTGACAACCCATTTGTGCCCTCGATAAGCGAACCCTTAGCCCGTACCCGATGCCAAGCAACACCTATTCCGCCTGCGAATTTTGAGAGCTTTGCAACATCGGTGTATCTCTTGTATATGCCCTCCAAAGAATCCTCTGGACTATCCAGAAGATAACAAGAAGACATCTGAGGGTGTTTAGTTCCGGAGTTAAACAAAGTCGGGCTTGAAGTTAGATATTCGAGACTCGACATTAAGTCATATAGAGTTATCGCTTCTTCAGCCGATCGGGCCAAGCCGCATGAAACACGTAACATGAAATACTGCGGTGTTTCGATTACTGACCTTTTGCTGGGATGCCTAAGTAGGTAGCGGTCGTAAACGGTTCTCAAACCAAAAAATTCAAACAAATTATTTCTATCGGCCGCTACCGCATCATTAAGTTTGCGTGCGTTTTCACGAACAAAATTCAAGACATCGCCGTGTATCAGTCCGCAATCGAATCCAAGCTCTATTGACTGACTGAACGAGTAAACATTCTCGTTTTGAACTTCTTTATCTACGAAAGTTCCAAGCAAGCGAGCTGCTAGGCGAGAATAGTTAGGTTCCTCGATGATTAAAGCTGCCGCAGTACGAATTGAAAGCTCATCAAGTTCTGTTGTTGTAGCGCCGTCATGTAAACCTGAAATAGTTCGAGTCGCTATACGCAACGGGTCTACTCCAGCAAGGCCTGTTGCGCAGCGTTCAACAGCGCGAACTATCTTATTAACATCCACAGGCTGCAACGATTTATCACGCTTCTGAACGCGCATCGCTGAGCCGGAGCTCGAGCTATCACTTAGATTACTTGCTGTTTCTTCTTCAGTTACCGCCACGCTTCGTCCTCAGAACATCAACACCATTAGCCACGACATTGACGACCTCCTAGAAACTGACCAAATATCTGGTCAGTAAACCGTCAACATTCCTGGACTAATGATTACAGCCTTGTAGTTACAACGTTGTCAAGCATGTGTACAGGTCGCGAAGAGCTAGTTCAAGGAACTTTTAACTTTCTTTTCAATTATCACAACTCAGACAATATTTTTTGAACCACTTAGAGTAGTCAAAAATCTTCTCATGCGAGACAAGCACTAGTATTGACAAACATGACAAACGATATCCGCCGGATTCTCGTCGTTGGCGCTTCACTAGCTGGCGCTAGAGCGGCACAAAATTTACGCGTAGAAGGTTTCGAAGGAGAACTAACTCTTATAGGTTCTGAGTCACACCTCCCGTACGACAGACCTCCCCTTTCGAAAGGAATACTTAGCGGGGAGACCGACGCCGAAAACTTGACCTTGAACCCCGCCTCAACTTATGCAGCCGCTTCGATTGAGTTGCTCCTTGGTGAACCAGCCTCAGAGTTAGATACAGCTAAGCAAATTCTCACTGTAGGTGGTGAGCAATTAAACTACGATGCTTTAATAATTGCTACCGGAGCCACCCCAAGAAAACTTTCAGGAATACCTCAAATAAGCGGCGTGGAGGTTCTTCGAACCATCGACGACGCGCTAGCTATTAAATCTCGACTCAAGAAAGACGCTCGAGTCATCGTAATCGGAGCTGGCTTCATAGGGTCGGAAGTAGCTTCCTCCGCTGCAAGCCAAGGATGCCATACCACGGTCGTGGAAGCAGCCGGGACACCGCTTACTCGTGGGCTTGGGGCTCAGATGGGCAAAATCTGTGGCGATCTACACTCAGCGAACCAGGTCACACTGTTAACGGGGACAACAGTTCAACGCGTAATCGGTAACGAACAAGTTGAAGCGGTGCTTTTGAGCAATGGGCTTACGTTGCCTGCAGATCTAGTAGTGGTCGGTATCGGTGTCGAACCATGCACTAACTGGCTAGCCAATTCAGGTTTAGAAATATCCGATGGAATCGTTTGCAACCCGTACTTGAATGCAGGTGCACCCGGAGTCTACGCAATCGGTGATGTCGCTAAAGTTCCTAATCAATGGATAGGGCCAGAACCGAAAAGGTTTGAACATTGGACTGCTGCTACAGAACAAGCCATGCTCGTAGCCAAAAATTTACTCAATCCTGACTCAGCTAAGCCATACAATTCGGTTCCGTTCGTGTGGTCAGACCAATATGGTAGCCGTATTCAAATCGCAGGAAATCCAGAAGGCACTAACCAGGCACAAGTCCTAGTTGGCTCGACTGCAAGCAATTCTTTTGTAGCTGGCTACCGCAGTTCTGAACGCCTTACAGGAGTAATGGCATTAAATAGCATTAAGCCGTTTGTTCAGTACCGACGGCTACTTATGAACCATGGTTCTTGGGCTGACGCTACTGAATTGGCAAAAAGCATGAACGAATAACTCGATAAACTAGTCTCCTGATGCTCAACGAATTCAGACGAAGACAACACCAACATTTCTGATAGCCAGCCAATGAAAGCGAGAGCTCATGCCATGAATGCCTCAACCAAATACAATGCGCTTAGCGTCTTCTGCGGCTCATCAATCGGGAACAGCCCAACCTACAGCGCCCTTGCTTACGACTTAGGTCAATGCCTAGCCAAAAATAAGGTCACTTTAGTTTTTGGTGGAAGCAACGTTGGCCTTATGGGGATTCTCTCTGACTCTGTGATCGAAGCGGGCGGTGAGGCGGTTGGGGTTTACCCATCCAACACATTCTCGATGGATGTTTCTCACAAAAAACTCTCTAAGCTCCACCTCGTAAACTCCATGCATGAACGCAAAGCATTGATGTACGAACTTTCCGATGGAGCCGTTGCCCTTCCCGGTGGTTTCGGAACCCTTGAAGAGTTGACTGAAACATTAACGTGGACGCAGTTAGGCATTCATTCGTTACCAACTGCGCTGCTAGGCCCTCAAATTTTTTGGGGGTCGTTTGTTAATTTTTTGGATGTCGCTCATACCGAGGGCTTCATCAGGGAAAAATCGCGAGGTTTGTTAAAAGTGGCCACCGATCCTCAAAATATTTTTAAGGTTCTTGACGAATCAAGAGAACAGATTAATGCCAACGTGCGGAATCGATAACCATCGATTGGTTTTGTGGACACTAAACGGCCAGAAACATCGGGCTAAGAGGATTTGAACTTCCGACCCCTTCCTTAGGCTCTCCGTCTCGCAGGCGGAGTTTCCTTTTCTGTCTTTAGAGCTAGGCGCTAATGGACGGTTTACTCAATCAGTTTTTTAGATTTTTGCTGCCTTCTGAGATCTCTTCAAAGACAGAAAAATTCTTAAAGAATGTCACTCTGCTGCTCGGTTTGCTAAGTGCTACAGCAATCATTTTTGATTGGTATCCACTGACTATGTTCTTGTCTTTTCCATTTTGTTTGATTTAGATTTACTGTGCTTGGTTGCGCACCGAGCCCCAATTAAAATGAATCAATTTAATTTTTCTCTTGATTTATTCGTACGGCATTGCCCGGTATTTTTTGGGACTTTGAAAGTCGTCGCTCTTAGACATGGACGGATCTCCCCGGTTTGTCTCAGGTATCCGTTTATTTCTTCATGTGACGAATGGGTCCGAGTCCTGTAGAGCCGGTGCCTTAACAGAATGACCACTCACAGGTCCATGATCGCTCGCCTCGATGGGGATTAGCAAGCATGTATTGGGGAGGGTTTTAGTTGATGGTGGCGAGTGCGGTGGTGTTGGGGTTGGTGTGTGTCCTCAGTGTGGTGTTGCGCTCTGAGTTGAGGAGGTCGAAGGTTCCTCCGTCTGCTGCGAGTGCGGTGAATCCGGTTCCTGATGGGTCGATGTCGATGAAGGGGGTTAGCAAGCTTGTTTCTGGGAGAGCCCAAGTCTTAACCCTTTTCGTCCTGAGCGAACGGGTCCGGAGGTGGATAAAAGGGCGGGTCTGTTGATGCGTCGTGCTCGATCCACGGGCTACTCGACCGCCCGAGCGGTGACACCGCGCCCGTCGGAGTTGAGGATGGTCAGGCGGTCACCCTCGATGTCGACGACGGCAGCGCCGGTGTCGAAGAGGGCACGGAACGCTTCGGCGTAGTCGGCGTTGACATTGCACGTAGGATCGAGCCCGTCTACGACCGGTCCGAACTGTAACTCGGCGTCGCCTTCGATTGGCCCGCCGACCTCGCCCTCGGACACTTCGACGTTGACGGTGAAGGGCGCACATCCGTCGTGTCCCACTATGGTCGACGCGCCATCGAACCTGAACCAGCCGGCCTTGTCGATGGCGAACGCGGACGCGGTTTCACCGTCGAGAAAACCGGTGACCGCCCACTGCGTTCCGATCAGAGTGCGGTCAGGGTTGGCCACTCGGCGGTCGAGGAACTCGATATAGAGGTCGGTGGTGATCAGCGTCAGGCGGTTGCCATCGAGCGCGACGGTGGGCGCGTCGGTGAGGAGGGCGGCCAGTAAGTCGTCCTGCGCGTGCAGCTCGGGGTTACAGCCGATCTCGGTCATGACGAGTTCGGCGGCTACGAGCGTGTCGCCGTCGAGCTCGAAAGGTCCACGTATGAAGTTGCAGCCCGCCGACGCCGAGAGGTTGCCGTTGCGGAAACGCAGCGTGATGCGGGTGCCCTCTATCAGCTCGCGAGGCGACCCGTCCTGGGTCACCGCCGTAGACCAGAACTCGCGGTCGGTCGACCCCAAGTCGGTTGATGAACTGTTGCCTGATGAGATGGTCTCGTCGCTGTCGTCGCATGCCGTGGTGAGTGGGACGAGGCTGAGGAGCAGTGCCAGAAGGAGGTGACGTATAGCGGTCATGCTGATGAGACGGTAGCCGCCCCTGTTGTCCCGGTAGGTGGCGATGATGTTGATGCCTAGCTGTTCGGCTCTGATGCGAACGTCATGCTCCTGGGCGGCGACACTTTTGCCACCATCCTCGGTTGACTTTCGCAGGTACATAGCTGCGGTTTTGTTTTCCATACTCTTAGAGATGGACGCGGCTCCCTAATTCGTTTCAGGAAGTTGCGGATATTTTTATTCCGACTTTCGGGTCGAGTCCTGTAGCGCCCACAACGGGAAAGACGACCCTGATTCTCAGGGTTAGTTTCCATGGGGTCCAGCGTATACCCAGATAGAAGGCAATGGTCCTACTCGACTATCCAAAAGCGCTCGGTGGATTCGGAACCTAGACGGCAAATCCTGCTTCGTTTTGGAGCCCCACAGCTAAACTCTCCACTGTGAAAAGAACTCTTTTAGCTATGGCTCTGCTGCTCACGTCTGTGTTCGGTGTTACTGGATGCGGTTCAGATGACGACGTGCAGGTTGAAACCAGAATAAACAACTCAGCAGAGGACAATAGCGACCTAACGCTTGATTCTGATAAGAGCAGTGATAACGATCCCGGCGATGATGACGGTTCGATTCGTTACGATGATAATGAACCCGATTCTTATAGCTCTGGCTCAGTGATTATCTCGCAACCGCTGACAGTAAAAGTTTTTGCCGCAGACGATGTTGCAGAATCAGTCTCAGAAGCAGTTTTGGAATCTCTGAACCTTGCAGCCGATATGTGGGGCCTTTACTGGCCCGTCGAGTATTGGGTTCTCGGATTAGACCCGGTAGCTGGGGAAGCACTGGTTAGTGAATTTTGTACCCGCCGTGATGTACGCGGCGAGTGGGAATACGAGGAATGTATGGAGCGGGAGGCGGGTTCGGAACAGTATTCGATGATTGAGTACCAACAGCTGGGAGCTCTAGCTGTGGCAGATAATATGCCTTTCGGATCAGCTGGGCATAACGGAGGGTTTGAATGGGGAATCCATCGCTTCGCCTCAACACTGCCGTGGGGTCTCGCTGGACGATTTGGAACTCCGGGTGCAGAGGATGTTAAGACTGTTCTTCATGAATATTGGCATGCGGTCCAACACTCGTTTATAAGCACTCTGGATTACGGTAAGCGAGATAGCGCAATGGGGCCGGTCTGGTTTGCTGAGGGATCCGCGGAGTTCATGGCTCAATACGGCGCTGCCCAACTGGCTGACCAGGGGAGAATGCCCAAAGTCCCAAAAGGCGATTCCCCGTTCTCCTATGAGGACCAAATGACCAACAAATTATACAATATCGAGAACGAGTTTTCTAATGGCTGCGCGGGGCGAAACCTAAGCTCGATTACTGAATATTCGGATCCGTGTAAGAATGTGGCTTATGACCTGGGGGCATGGGCCATCGCTCATCTGCTTTCTGACACAGACGTCGATGTGTTGCTGGAGGATTTCCATCCAATGGTTGAAAGAGTCGGTTGGGAAGAAACCTTCGAGATCGTGTTTGGTCGAACCGTTGCGGATCTTGATGAAGAGATGAAACGATTTTGGGAGTTACCCGAAAGCGAAAAAATGGCTGTTCTTCCTCGGCCTTGATCTGTCTTAGGTAGCTGCGGATTTTCTTAGGTATCGAGGGGTGAGTCCTGTAGCGCCCACGACGGTAAGCGTAACCCTTTTGAAGGGTTCGTTTCCATGGGGCCCAGCGTATATCCATGCGGGAAACTTGGTCCTGCTCGACTATGTAAAAGTACTCAGTGAACTCGGAACCTAGACGGCAAATCCTGCTTCGTTTTGGAGCCCCACAGCTACACTCTCCGCTGTGAAAAGAACTCTCTTCGCTATGGCCTTGCTGCTCACGTCTGTGTTCGGTGTTGCTGGGTGCGGTTCAGATGATGACGTGCAGGTTGAAAGCCGTGCAAAAAACGCTGCGCCAGAAGCTAGCGCTGTGTCTGATGCTCCTAGTGAAGCCGACTGCGAATTCCTCGACAGCGTCGAACTCGACCCCCTCGACCGCCTCTACAGCCTCGACCTTCGCGACCGCCTCGACGACCTCCGCCGCGACCTCCGCCTCGTGCTTCGCGATCGGTGTGATGCTGCGTCGAAGAGTGGAACAGATTCGCCTGAGGGTGACGACTTCGACGAGGGTTGATTGTCCCAGGGCTCTCCTAAGTTGTTGGAGACCATGACCTTCATATGGACAGAGAACCATGACATACCCAATCTTCTTATTGCTAGAAAGGAAATCATAACTCTTTGGAAAAAATCGACTGTTGTGGAGCCGCAGTTGAGGTCCTCGACGATTTCCTAACGCCGATAGTGATTTTTGCTAGTTTCCAGTCGGGCTGAGAGGATTCGAACCTCCGACCCCTTATCCCCCAGACAAGTGCGCTAACCAAGCTGCGCCACAGCCCGGGCACACCAGTACCATAGCACCGCGAAAGATCAGAAAATCCGCTGCAACGAGCGTATGAAGTTAGCCGGCTGCTTGCAAAAGCTGTTGAATAATCCAAACTACTAGTTCAACAGCTCGCCAGCCTAGATACAAGGCAGCTCCTGCCACAACCACCCAGAAATGCCACGGAGCACTTGGCCGCTTAGATGGTTCACCAATCTGCTTACCGCAAGAAGGGCAGCCACCGTGGCTACTCAACAGTCCTTTGTCTACGTGACGGTCACAAGACTCACACCAAGGCACAACTAACATCCATTGCAATAGCTACAGGCATAGTTCCCGCTATCCCCGCCTGCGGACACGCATACGTATAGGAGTTGCCCCTAAGTCGAATGCTTCTCGAAGTTTGCGTTCCAAATATCTCATATAGCTCGCTGGTATCTCTTTATTTGAGAACAAAGTAAAAGTAGGAGGTTGAGCTGCTCCTTGAGTAGCGTAAAGGACTCGAGCCCCATGTGGCCCCGGCTGAGCCGACTGCGCTAGTTGGATCACCTCGTTAACTTTGCGGGTTGGAACCCGAGTCTCGTATGCATTTATAGCCGCCTCAAGAGCCGGTATCAGCCGATGAACGCCTTGACCTGTGCGTGCGCTTATTCGCAATATTGGAGATTCTCCTAAAAAATGTAGCCGTTGACCTACTTGATACATAACTTCATCTTTTTGTTCTTGATCAAGGACCTCCCACTTGTTCATCAAGACCACAATTGGGCATCCGGCTCCGTCTACTCTCTCGGCCAGGCGTTGGTCCTGAGCAGTAACCCCTTCGCTAGCATCGATAACCAAAAGTGCAACATCAGCCTTATCCAATGCTCTCAAGGCCCGAAGGTTGGAATAGTACTCAGTGTCATCATCAACGCGAGCTTTCCTCCTCATGCCCGCAGTGTCGATGAAACGAACCGGACCCAAATCAGTATCAACCACTGTGTCTATTGCATCTCGTGTAGTGCCCGGCATGTCATGCACTACAGAACGCTCGTCGCCGATCATTCGATTAAACAATGTGGATTTCCCGACGTTTGGGCGTCCCACAATTGCTACTCCAGGAACGCCATCGTCTTCTATCTCAAGGCTTGATAGCACATCTTCATCATCAGCTTCAGATGGCAACATCTCGACTATACGATCCAATAAATCACCTGTATGACGGCTATGAAGGGCGGAAACCGCAAAGGGTTCGCCTAAACCAAGGCCCATAAAATTCCATACATCAAGGTCGCGTCCTGAATGGTCAACCTTATTAACAACCAGCAAAACATTAGTATCGATACGGCGAAGCAGACTAGCGATACGGCTGTCTTCTTCTGTAATTCCTGTAGTCGCGTCAACGAGCATCAGGAGTAAATCGGAGTCATACATAGCTTTTTCACTCTGAGCAGAAACTTTTTCATCAAGATCTGTGCCTGAAGGCATCCAACCGCCAGTGTCAACGAGCAAAAATGAGTTACCTGACCATTCTGCTTCCAAAGTTTTACGGTCTCTAGTAACGCCGGACCGCTCTTCAACTATCGCCTCTCTTCGACCAATTATACGATTGAACAAAGTTGACTTCCCAACATTTGGTCTCCCGATAACTGACACAACAGGTAACTCAGCCATGATTTTCTCCTGGTATTGACCGTTGCGACGTGCGCTCAAGAACAGCTCGCAATGATATGCCATCAGCAGGCACAACTTCGACACTTCGAGGAAGATCGACAACTTCTATGCCATCCAGAAACCGACCCGAGCTAAGGCAAACATCTGGTAACAGATAACGGTGACCCTCGGGCTCAACTTCTAAGACCCGACTTATATCTGCTCCAACCATCAAACCGCTAACACCAATATTTCCACCAAAAAACTTATTTTCAACTTCTATAAGTCTTACATCTTCTCGGTCTAATTCCTCTAAGAGCGGGGCAAGGACCCGCATACCATAACTGCCAGTAAGAATGCCGATCGGAGCTTTTTTCCTAGGTGTTAACTGGACCGACACCGAAGACCCTTTGAGGTCTTCGAAATCGCTTAATAGCTCTCCACCTCTATTGGCAACAACGGGTTTTTCTCGAGGAGCGCGATAGCCCTCAGCCGGTGCTCCGTCTACCCAATGAAAAAAACCTGCTCTAGGACCGATTCCGCTTTCAACGGCTCCGTTAAATTCCGCCTCGAAGGCACGGACCATTCCAATCCCATCTTCATGCATTGGGAAATCTCCGTATGTCGAGGAACTCGGGAACGGCACATTGGCAAGCAGATAATACTCATCTGCTGCAAAGACCATCCGGCGCCCCAACAACTTCAAAAATCGACTCTGCCAGTCTTCAACAATTTCTACTACTTTACGAGCCTCATCTTCGCTATGCGCTCGCATTGAGCTCTCACGGTTGTAGTCGCTAACGCCTAGGGGAACTACGGCCACAGAAGCTAACTCCGGGTATTTATCTAAAATACCCATGAGGCTTTGGTCAAGGAGGTCCCCATCGTTAAGACCGGGACACACAACAATCTGGCCATGGATTTCGATGCCATGATCAAGCAGCGCCCTCAGCCATCTCAAGCTATAAGCCCCTCGCTTATTTTTGAGCATACGACTTCGAACTTCAGGATCTGTAGCGTGGATGGACACATAAAGAGGTGACAAACCCTCAGAAATCACTCTTTCAAGATCGGCTTCAGTGAAACGGGTAAGAGTCGTAAAGTTTCCATACAAAAAAGACAACCTATAATCGTCATCTTTCATATAAAGGCTGCGCCTCATGCCCTTAGGCAGTTGGTAAATAAAGCAGAACTCACAATGATTGTCGCACGTTCTCACACGATCAAATATCGCTGCATCGACATCAGCCCCTAACGGGCTGCTCGCCGATTTAGCTACTATCACACTGATTTCGAGTCCACCGCGACTAATCTCAAAGACTGGGTCGGGCTCGTCAACTAAGAGTTGCCACCTAATGACGTCGGTCGGAACTTCTCCATCGATTGTTACGATTTCATCACCGGGAAGCAAACCAGACTCGTACGCCGGACTGCCTGGCTCTACGGCGACGATAATTGGACGTGACATACCTGATTAAGGATAGGCCCATCTGTTCTGTCTCCTCACCGATCTGGGTGATCCTCTTAGATTGAGGGCCAAGGTGCGTCCGATCCTTCCTTTGAAGTCTGTCATGCCTGCTCCTGGATCTCAGATGGTGACGGTGGTCAAGTAGTGGCCGATGAGCACATCGCCGCCTTGTGCTCGGCGACTCCTGAGTAGTACTCCAAGATGTCTTGCGCCATCTCGCCAGGGAGCATCACGACACCTCGACCGGCGTCGGGATGGCGCACCACCACTGGGTGCTCGGTTTCAGGGATGTCGGGACGGTCAATGCCGGCTGCCTCATCGCGCTCGATCTTGGCCTTAAACCTCTGTTAAATGAAGTGGATCCTTAATGTGTAGAAGCCACACTAAGGATCCGTTCAAAGTGTATAGGCACCGCAGGTCTTGTACAGCTTGGGTTTCGTGTGCTATTTCAGAGAGCACACGAACGGCCGACTTGTAGTGTTCGCCACGCTAACCTCAAAGACGTGAACGTAGACCAAGTTCTTCTCGCTTCCCCTCGAGGTTTTTGCGCGGGGGTGGAAATGGCTATCAAAGCGCTTATCTGGATGGTGAGATCATTCGAGCCGCCGGTCTACTGCTATCACGAGATTGTTCACAACCAAATAGTTGTAGATCGTTTTCGCCAGCTTGGTGTGGAATTCGTCGACGATATTTCTCAAGTCCCTAAAGGGCGGCCTATCATGCTGTCCGCCCATGGTTCGGCTCCGGAAGTGGTCTCTGAGGCAGAGCGTTCTGGTGGGTTCGTTGTAAATGCGGTCTGCCCATTGGTAACGAAGGTTCATCACGAAGTTCAAGTACGGGTGGGAAAAGGCTACCGAATTGTATACGTCGGGCATGAGGGGCATGAGGAAGCAGTCGGCACTATGGCTGTTGCCCCAAAGGACATAAGCCTTGTTGAAACCGCAGAACAAGTCGAGGCATTACCCCAGTTCGATGAGCCGATTGCTATTTTGGCCCAGACAACTTTAAGCCATAAAGACTGGGAAGGAGTGCTTGAGGCTACTATCGACAAGTTTCCTGATGTTTGGATGCCTGGCCGCAGCGATCTTTGTTTCGCCACTACTAATAGGCAGTCAGCTCTTTCAGCTATCTCAGCACAATGCGATGCAGTAATAGTTATAGGTTCTGCTAATTCTTCTAACACAATGGCGTTAGCGAAACTCGCTCACGAGGCAGGCAACACTGAAGTCTTCAGAATAAATTCAGTCTCAGAACTGCCGGGCAACTTGGAAGGCATCATAGGCGTCACCGCAGGAGCTTCGGCTCCGGAGGAATTAGTTCAAGCAGTGATTAATAAACTCGCTCCCAACAATGGGGTGCGAGAAATCTCTATTACTCAAGAAGATGAGTACTTTCCGCCTCCTCGGGAGCTACGCAATTTGCTTACTTCGCTCGAAGCTGCCGTTCATGTGATGCTCGCAGTCGCACCCAGTTGCAGAAAAGCCGTAAGAGATCGAGACGTATCTGCTAGCGAGGTGCTTGCGGTGCTCGCTCACTAACCTGACTGCGGCCGTCTACGCTCCTGACATTAGTTCCCTTCAGGGCTCTCCGGTTGGTCTTCGTTATCTCGCAGGTTAGGTGTTCCGGCTTTTATTTGAGCTCGATCGAAAAGACTCTGAATTTCTTCGCGAAGTAACTCGGTCGTGTTTTTCACTTCTCTCCGAGACAACCTTCCTGTCTCTGACAGAGCTGGTGGTGGCATGGGTTTACCTATAATTACGTGAACTCGTTTGGGATAAATCATTTTTGCGCCTCGAGGCATAGCTGCTGCCGTACCTCCTATACCCACCGGAACAATGGGCACCTGTGCCTTTGAAGCAAGATATGCCGCTCCGTCAAAGAGGGGGTGTACGCGTGGACCGTCTTTCCTCTCACCTTCCGCAAAAGCAACAACCGGATCCTCGCTGCTCATCAAGACGTTTAGAGCTGTAGTCAATGCGGCCCTATCAGAGGTTCCCCTGCTGACCGGGAAACTACCGATCGTTGTGAAAAGCCACCCAAAGAATCGATTATCCCACATGGAATCTTTACCCATGAAACGAAGCCTGACCGGAATTGCAGCTTGCAACGGGGAATCTATGTAGCTTCTATGATTCGGAGCCCACACGCATGCGCCTGCCGGTATGTTCTCTATGCCTTCGATGGTTACACGATTCCATACTTTAAAAAAAAGCCAGAGGAGGTATTTAAGGATCCGATACATAGCTCGGTTATACCAGCTAGCTCTTTTGTCTTTGAGTAGTTCTACAGTCACTTATTGACTCACCTCTGAGCGAAATAACATTCCAAGTAGTTCAACAGTTTCAGCAATCGTCGAGTTGCTTGTGTCGACGATCACAGCGTTGGCTGCTATTCGAAGAGGTGAGTCTTGCCTACTGGAATCTGTCTCATCACGAGCTAAAATTTCTTTTTTAACCTGCCCCAAAGACTGATCGGAGCTCTCACCAAACCTACGCTTTGCCCTAACATCTGCAGTTGCTGTCAAAAATATTTTTAGAGCAGCATCAGGAAACACGGCTGTTCCGATATCTCTGCCCTCCATAACACCGCCACCTGACTCAATAGCCCAACGTCTCTGTCGTTCTACTAGAATCTTTCGAACTAAGGAGTTTGCTGCGACAGCACTTACGTTCTGTCCGACTTCAATCCCACGAATTCTTTCGCTTACGTCAACGCCATCGACCTGAACTCTTGACCCGACTGTTATTTCGATTTTTTCTGCTAAGAGCGCTACAGCTTCTATATTTCCAACATCAAGGCCAGCATCAAGGCACGCTAGTGTAACTGCTCGGTACATGGCCCCAGTATCAAAATGAGGGACTCCTAAATGTTCCGCCAAGAGCTTAGCGATCGTAGATTTCCCGGCGCCAGCCGGACCATCGATTGCTATCACGGGTGTTGTTTCCGAAGAAAAATCTTTGTTGTCTCTCAGGCTCTCTAAAACTTCAAAAAACTTAGGAAAGGTCTTATCAACACATTCTGGATCTATGATTTCGATTCCTGAAACCCGGAGAGAAAGTAATGACATTGACATAGCCATTCGGTGGTCGTCATAGGTTTCTACCTGGGCGCTACGCAGCGCCCATTGGTTAGGGTTTATAACCATTCCATTTTGGCTCTGCTCGACTGCAACTCCGCAACGTGCGAGTTCTGTTGTCATTGCTTCTATACGGTCAGTTTCTTTAGCTTTAATGAAACCAATTCCCTCTATCTCAATGGGGGCGCTCGCAAACGCCGCAACAGCAGCTAACGTTTGGGCAGTGTCAGAAAAGTCATTCAAATCAAATTTTCCACCTGACAACGAACCGCCTGCTACTTCCAAAAATGTCTCGCCAGAATGCACCGTGGCACCAAGATCCTCAAGGACATCAACAAATTTAATATCGCCCTGCTTGCTTGATCGACTTAGCCCATTCACGCGCACCCTTCCGCCTGTGATTGCTGCTGCAGCAAACATGTAAGAAGCTGCAGAGGCGTCGGGTTCAACCTGATAGATAGCCGACTGGTAACCCGTCGGCGAAACAACATAAGTTCCATCTACCGGATTTGATATTTCAGCTCCGAATCTCCGCATAACGTCCAGAGTTAACGCGATATATGGTCTGCTGACTACGGCGCCCTCAAGATGTAAAGTCAAACCATTTTTCATGAGCGGGGCTGCCATTAGAATTCCACTTGCAAACTGGCTGCTTTTCTCAGCATTTACATAAATGGTCCCACCGTCTAGACCATTGGCATCAACCTCTAGTGGCAGACAGTCAGCTTCGCCCAATTCGGTAATATTTGCTCCTAGAGAACGAAGGGCAACTATTTGGTCATGGAAAGGTCGCCTCATCAAAGGAGCCTCTCCACTTATCGTGAACTTGCCTCGACCAACAGCTACAGCTGGAACAATGAATCGTGAGGTGGTTCCCGACAACCGGGCATTGATTGATACGTCCGAGACGTCTGGCGGGCCAGACAATCCCGTAACTTGAAGAGACCGGCCATTTTCATGGGCAATTAGAGAGACCCCAAGATCTTGCAGAGCAGCAATCATAGCTTCAGTGTCATCAGCCATAAGGAAATTTTCAATTACGCTAGTCCCATCAGCCAGACCAGCACATATCAATGCTCTATTGGTCAGACTTTTCGAACCCGGCACATCTGCGACTCCTTTAGCAGGAGATATGAATGGGGTCAGGAGACGACCAGTCTTCACGCTAGCTCTCTTATCGTTGCATGATAGGCCATACCCGCAAGGGCCGTCAGGAACCTTTGAGACTCATTCCTGGAGACAACCAAAACAAGAACGCCTTGGGAGCCCTCGGCACTATGCGTGACTTCTATGTCCGCTACGTTTACATCACAGTCTGCCGCGAGCATTGTAATTTTTGCTATTTGCCCTTTTTTATCAGGAATCGACACACGAACTTCAATCAAATCTTGTGGTCTTACATAACGCGCTGGAAGATTATTTCTAGCTCTGCGAGCTTGAGACAGGAGTGCCTTTAGGTTCACAACATCAGATCCAGCCACTATCTCTCGCATTTCACCCAACCTTTTAGACAATTCGTCGAGCGCTGAGACAATCGCCAATCGATTTTCTTGGCAAATATCTAGCCATATTCGAGGGTTCCCCGCAGCAATCCTCGTCATATCGCGAAAGCCGCCTGCGGCGAGTCTAAGAAGCGGAGCGTCGTCATTAGCTCTGTCATCTGCCATACACATCATTGCCGCTGCCGTCAGGTGTGGGACATGAGACACGACGGCGACTAGAGCGTCATGACGCTCTGCATCCATGGTGACAACGTCAGAGCCAATGCTTCCCAAAAGAGCTTGGAGTTCTCTGAGCCCATTGTCTTCAGTCGCTGAAGAGGGAGTAAGCACCCATACAGCACCGGTAAAAATTTCAGGATCAGAGCCATTAACTCCATCTTGTTCTGATCCGGCCATTGGATGTCCTGGAATAAACCTCGGGTTGCTTATAGCCGAAGTTATAGAAGCTTTAACACTCCCAGTGTCTGTCACAAACCCAACTGTCTCATCTAATGCTCGTCTTACTTCTTCCTCCACCGAACTCGCCGGAACAGCTACGAAGGTGAATTCTGCAGCTAAGTCCGATCCGATTAGGTCAATAGCTCCCAAAGACAAAGCCTTCGCCGCGTTCTCGGGGGCCTTATCTCTACCTGTCACATGCCAACCAAGCGACTTCAGGGCCATTGCGATCGAACCACCGATCAACCCTGTCCCCACAATCTGAGCGCGTCTAATTTGAGCAGTCATAAATCATTTTCTGCATTTTGGAGGAAAGTGTATTCACCAGAATGAATGGTACCGAAGAGGACGCCAAGCTAGCTGATCCATTTCGTACTATCACTCCATTCTTACAACGTCGCCGAGTACAAAGAGCGAACCTCTTTTGGAGAAAGTAACCGCCATTTCCCAGATTGAAGCTTAGGGTCACTGATAGGTCCTATTCGCGTCCGGACTAGTCGCAGCACCGGATGGCCGATACTTTCGCACATGCGTCTCACTTGCCTATTGCGCCCCTCATGAATAACTATCTTAAGAAGCCCTTCTTGCACCATTGATACCTGCGCAGGTGAAGTTAAACCATCTTCTAGCTCAACCCCTTCTCGCAATGCTCTGAGAGCCCCGGGCGCAGGAACGCCTGCTACATGAGCAAGATACTCCTTTGGCACTCCAAATGATGGGTGAGTGAGTCGGTGAGTTAGGTCGCCGTCATTAGTAATTATTAGAAGCCCTTCGCTTTCCGAATCAAGACGCCCGACAGGAAAAACTCTTTCGGTTTGAGGAACGAGACCAACTACTGTCGGCCGACCAGATGGATCTTTCGAAGTCGAGATTACTCCAACAGGCTTGTTGAGAAGATAGTGGACTAATGAAGAGTCTCTAAGCAGCGGGACTTCATCGATAAGGACCACGTCTGTCGAGCTGACACGGTTCCCAAGTACGGCTACGCGATCGCCTATCTTTACTCGTCCCGCTTCGATCATTTCTTCGCTTACTCGGCGACTAGCAATTCCGAACCTAGCCATAATTTTTTGGAGTCGCTCAGGCGATTCCTCTTCGGTCACTCTGCTATCTCCGACTCATCCTCGGAGCTATTTCGAAGCGCTAACTCAAGAGTCTCAAATATTTCTGACTCTGGTACGAATTCCCCAAGGCTAGGTAATTCTTCTAAGGTATTCAGACCTAGTCGTTCCAAAAACCTCGGGGTCGTTCCATACAGTCCTGCACTCCCGGGTCCCGAATCTCTTGCGACCTCGTTGATGTACCCGCGCTGTTGCAGGGTGCGCACAACGCCATCTACATTAACCCCACGGATCGCAGTAATTTGGGCGCGTGATATCGGTTGTTTATATGCAACAATAGCAAGCGTTTCAAGCGCTGCAGATGACAATCGAGTCATTTGGCCTTCTAGAATAAACCGCTCCACATATGGAGACTGGGCCTCTACAGTTTGATACCGGTATCCCCCTGCGATGCTTGCAATGGTAAACCCGCGGCCCTCGTCTTCGTAGCTATCAGCTAGGTAACTGCACAGAGACACAACTGTCTCTGTCGAAATTTCTAGTATCTGTGCAAGTAGCCCTACCTCTACCGGTTGCTCGGCCACCATAAGGATTGCTTCCAAAGCAGCTCCTACCTCCGACGGCGGGGCAACAAAATCTATTTCAGGGTCTCCGCTTATCTCGTCCGCGAAACCTTTAGCGCTATCCGGCAAGGACTGCTGGGACTCAACCTGCGCCGCAATAGCATTAAAAGTCTCATCATGAGAAAAGGGCTCAGAACGTTCAGCCATCGTAACCGTCAGCTTTTACGGAAACTAGAACGTCGTCATGCTCGCCAATCCAGCGAATAGAAATATCGCCAAAATGATCATCTTGTTCTAGTTCCAAATAGCCCTGTTTGAATAATTCTAGAACAGCCAAGAAACGAACCACGATCTCTATACGGTCGACAAAACCTTCTGTTAGTCCCCTGAAGCTCATGACTCCGACTCGGGGAAGCTCATCAAGCAGCTCGACCATCGCATCCGTAACGCTTGCGGTGATTGGTGCCACATGGTGTAGGTCTACTGATTGACGCGGTTTGGGTGTTAGAGCCCTAATGAAGGCACTTCTTAGATCCTCAGCACCAATCCCTTCAAGAAGATCTGGGGCTATCGCGAAAAAGCGCTCGTCGGGCCCTGCTCGTCTCGCATATGACAAAGAGGCTACCGTAGACAATTGCCGCAATACTTCAGCAGCATTTTTGAAGGTTTTGCATTCGACCAAACGAGAAAGCAGGAGATCACGCTCTTCCCAGATCCCTAATTCCTCATCAAGATCTAAATCATTTGTGACTGGCAAAAGGCGGCGAGTCTTTAGCTCAACCAAAGTTGCTGCGATCAACAAAAATTCTGTGGCCATCTCCAAGTCAATTTGGCCGGTTACTTCTCGCTCTTCTCTAACACGTTCAACCATCTTGTCGAGCTCAGCTAAGTAAGCGTCCACGATCCTGGTTAACGAGACTTCGTAAATATCTACTTGGTCTTGCAAAATAAGATGTAGCAACAGATCAAAAGGACCGTCATAAACTTCGGTATGCACCTCATAGGCCATTACTTCACGATAGCCCAGCAAATGACATTGGTGTAACTCCATAGGTCACAGTTATCAATAAAATTTTAATTTTTTGTAAGTGCTCTTACCAAAGGTTCTTATTCTTCTTTGCTGTATCTTCTCCACACATGACACGAGTGCTTTCGGGAATTCAGCCCACCGGCGATATCCACCTTGGCAACTACCTTGGAGCATTACGCCAATGGACATCTGACCAGCATGAACACGATAGTTTTTACTGTGCAGTTGATCTACATGCGGTCACAGTCCAGCAAGATCCAAAGCAACTAAGGTCAAAGACACTAGAGACTATGGCTACCTTGATTGCTGTCGGATTAGATCCTGATATCTGCACCTTATTTGTCCAGAGTCAAGTTCATCAGCACACAGAATTATCTTGGCTTCTTGAATGCACGGTGTCCTTTGGTGAGCTCAAACGAATGACACAGTTTAAAGATAAAGCGGCTAAACAAGGAGACTCTGGGCAAGAGCACATCTCAGCTGGACTATTTACCTACCCAGCTTTAATGGCTGCTGATATTTTGCTCTACGACGCAGACCGAGTTCCGGTCGGCGATGATCAAAGACAGCATTTGGAGCTAACCCGAAATATTGCAGAGCGATTTAACAGCCGTTACGGAAATACTTTCACCATCCCTAAAGCTGCAATTCCGGCAGTAGCAGCAAGGGTTATGGACCTTCAATCCCCGAATGTAAAGATGTCAAAGTCTCTTAACTCCCCTCAAGGAACGGTTGGATTATTCGACGAACCTTCGACTATTGGAAAAAAATTCAAAAGAGCAGTTACCGACTCTGATAACGATGTTTACTATGATTGGGCTAAGAAACCGGGAGTCTCGAACCTTCTTTCGATCCTAGGAGCAACAACTGGAATGGACCCTGAAATTCTTGCTGAAAAATACCATCAATACGGGCCATTAAAAAATGATGCAGCAGATGCGGTCATTGAAGCGATCTCTCCAATACAAGCGAAACGAACTGAACTACTCGCCGATAAAGCTGAGTTGAGCAGAACCATCTCAGTTGGAGCCGAAAAAGCGCGCCAAGTCGCTGCTAAGACCGTCGCTAAAGCCAAAGAGGCAATGGGGTTTTTGTAGACTGAGTCCTGAATGACTTACTAGGACTTTAGAGCGAACCTCGTTCATCTCTTTGGATTTTTCCACCTTTAAAAACTGAAACCTCATTAATATTAGAAACCGTTGCGCCGATACGCCAGGACCGGAATCCAAATACGAATATTGAGACTCCCACGACTGTTCCAAGCATCGCACCGATTCCAGTAGCTGCCGTGAACCCAGACGCCAGCAACACTACGAAAAGACCGCTGAGCATCGTTCTAACATTTCTGTTCCGAAGTCGCAACGGGGCTCGCTTGAGCCCTGGATTCCTCTCTTCTAAAGTTTCAATTGCTGTCTTCTCAAGTCGAGATTTGAGTAACGATGCATCGTCGAAATTTATGTCTTCCCACGTCTCAGCTACTGCATAATCCTCTGCAGCGTGCATAACAGTTCCAATGTCTTGAGGAGGCGGCCTACCTGCGGCAACTCGCTCCGCTGCTTCCGGATCACGATCTATCAACCAACTCCTAAATGCCTCAAGACCCTCGGTCAAGTCCACTCGTTGTTCAGGCGTTATAAACTCGCGTGCTTTTTGTCTAGCCTTCGATATAGATTCATCAACTGCTGGGACCTTAAAAGTTCCAGCACGGTCACCATGAATTTCTAGGATTACCGCCTGTAAGCGACTGTTTATTTCTGCACCGTTCATAATCTCGATTTCCAATTAGTCTGCTCATCAGCCGATTCTAGAATTCTCCCTAAATAACGATCCACAGTCCAATTTCGTTGTTCAAAATGGTGCTCATTTGCCCACGCACAAACGAAAGGATCGCTACCAGCTAGTTTCAAGAGTTCAGCTCCAACGCTGGGGTAACAGAGATACTGTCCAACCTGTCTACCTAAAGCTCGACTATTCATCCAATTATGCGCTAATTTTTGACTGATGAAAAAACTAATGATGGTCGCAAAGACTCGAAACAAAGCGCTGCTCGAAGCTTCTGATTTACCAATGTCATGCAAAAGCGCTGCCTGAATGACAACCTGCTCATTGGGAAGAATTTTTTCAACATTCTTCGCGACGCTTATGCAATGGTGTCGATCAGATGAGCTCATATTTGCCCATAGATCTATCTCAGACGGTGACAACTTGGAATGAGCCCAAGAATCATCTATCTCGTGCAGCTTTGGTTTTCGGACCGTCTCCAGAAAACGAAGAGAAAGGTGAAGTGCTGAACGTCGCATTAGCCAAATAATACTTCTTAGATCTCAAAGTTGCGCCCTGGGGTGAGCTGAGTCATAAACGTCGCGAAGTACTTGTTGACTTACCAAGGTGTACCGTTGCGTGCTGGTAATGGAAATATGACCCAGTAGTTCTTGGACAGTCCGAATATCAGCGCCGTGGTTCAGCATATGAGTGGCACAGGAATGGCGAAGAACATGTGGGGTTAGCTCAGGTCCTAATCCGACATTGTCCCCATGGCTTCTGACAACTAACCAAGCGCCCTGTCGACTTAACCGGCCACCTCTAGCATTAAGAAACACGGCAGTTTCAGCTTCTCGAGACGCCCACGTTTCAGGGCTTAACACCGCTCGACCGCTGCTACCAAGCCAGTCAATTAATGCAGCTAAAGCGAGTCGTCCAATCGGAACGATTCTTTCTCGGCTTCCTTTACCTAAAACCCGCATAAGAGATGCATCAATATCTATGTCACCAAGTGACATACCGACTAATTCACTGATCCGAAGACCCCCTCCGTAGAGCACTTCTAAAATCGCCCTATCTCTTTTCGCTAATGGGCTAACGCCCACAGGAGATGCCAATAAAGCCTCTATTTGACTCTCGGCTAAAGCGCGGGGCAGACCCTTCGGTACTTTTGGCACATCGAGGGCCGCTGTTGGGTCTTCGGGCAATACTCCTTCGATTGCCAAAAATCGGTATAAAGATCGAACAGCGACTGTAGCTCGAGCGACTGTAGCTGGAGCCCTTCCTTTGTCTCTGAGGAAAGCTATGTATTTAGCTAAATCTCTCGTATCAGCTTCAGAAAGTGAAAGTTGATGCTTAGTTAGCCAACCAACGAAAGTAGTGATATCGCGTCTGTAAGCACTCAAAGTTGTTGTAGCTCGTCCTTTTTCAGACGCTAGCCAAGTCAGAAAATCTTCAACTTCCAACGGCAAAACATCATCTACCATTCGATCATTGCTCTTTAAGCATTAAGCCGATGCAAGGCCACTGACAACCCGGCAATAGTTTTAGCGTCTACTAGCTGTTTGGTTTCTATCATCATGGGGATATCACATAACGGAACACGCTCAACGGTCATAGTCTCCTCTTCAATACCATCAGCTTCTCGTTTGCCAGCTTCCAAGCCTAAAGCCAAAAATATTGAGATTTCTTCATCGCTGAATCCAACGGCTGTACGAAGAGTCATCAGATAATCCATACTCTTTGCTGAGTAGCCGACTTCTTCCATTAGCTCTCTATGAGCTGTATCGATTTCTTTTTCTCCAGCTACATCTCGAAGTCCTGCCGGGAGTTCAAGTAACCAGTCGCCGATCGCCGGTCTGAACTGTCGCACTAGATAAACGTGCTCTAAATCTTCCGTTATCGGAACAATCGCAACGGCGCCCTTATGTCGAACAACATCTCGTTCGAATTCCTGATCTAAATGGTCAACCCACTTAGTCTGCTCCACTTTGAAGGCATAGCCTTCGAATACCTGCTCTGCAGAAAGCAGCTTGAATGACGGTACCAGTTGTTTTTGGCCAGACTCATCGGACACTGTTTAGTCGACCGACTCAATTTGAGTTTTGATCAGGTGCGGATTTCTTCCTTCTGCACGAGCTAACGCAGCGCCAATCAAACCACGGAATAATGGCGCTGGCGTATCAGGGCGACTCTTGAATTCAGGGTGTGCCTGAGTTCCGACCCAAAAAGGGTGATCCTCGAGTTCGATAAACTCCACTAATCTGCCATCTGGAGAGAGCCCACTGCACAAAAGCCCTTCAGCTTCCATAGGTGACCTATATTCATTGTTCACTTCATATCGATGGCGATGTCTCTCATATACGAGATTATCCCCATACATCGCAGCAATTCTGCTTCCTTCAGCCAGCCGAGCGGGGTAGACACCAAGCCTCATAGTTCCGCCCATGTCAATAACGTCTTTTTGGGATTCCATTAAATCTATAACCGGATGTGGGGTTGTTAAATCAAATTCACGGCTAGTCGCGCCCGCTAAACCCAGCCGGTTACGGCAAAAGTCGATGACCATAACTTGAAGGCCTAAACATATGCCTAGACATGGGATATTATTTTCTCGCGAAAACTGAGCTGCAGCAATCTTTCCCTCAATACCGCGCTCACCGAAGCCTCCCGGAATAACTATTCCGTCTAAGTGCCCTAGGCGGCCACCCACCAAGAGCCCTTCAACTTCTTCGGCTTGTATCCATTCAAGCTGGACTTTTGTTCCATGGTGGTAGCCACCGTGTTTTAGCGATTCGACAACCGACATGTAAGCATCTGGGAGACTCACATATTTACCGATAACTCCTATCAGAACCGTATCTTCCAACATTTCTATACGATTCACTAAGTCAGTCCATGAAGACAGATCAGGAACTAACCCAGTTAATCCCAAGATGTCACACACATAATTATCTAGACCCTCATCGTGCAAGATCAAAGGAACTTCATACAGGTTTCCCACATCTGGTGCGTTAACCACTGCTGAGATGTCCACGTCACATAGCCGTGATATCTTGTCGCGCAAAGAAGGTTCAATTGGCTCTTCGCTTCGTAGAACCACCGCATCAGGCTGAATTCCACGACTTCGTAGTTCGGTAACTGAATGCTGTGTAGGTTTTGTTTTTTGCTCGCCGGAAGGCCCTATGAAGGGCACGAGTGTCACGTGGACGTAGCAAACATTCCCACGTCCGACGTCCAGCCTCATTTGCCTAATAGCTTCAAGAAACGGCAAAATTTCTATATCTCCTACGGTGCCACCAACTTCTGTGATGACAACGTCAGTATCACTCGTAGACAGACGATTGATACGTCGTTTAATCTCATCAGTGATATGGGGGATAACTTGGACCGTTCGTCCGAGAAACTCTCCACGGCGTTCCGCTGCAAGGACCGTCTGGTAAATTGACCCAGTTGTAGCATTTGAATCTTTACTAAGTGGTACGTCTATAAATCGTTCGTAGTGCCCTAAGTCTAGATCGGTTTCGCCACCATCATCTGTTACAAATACTTCACCATGTTCAAAAGGATTCATAGTGCCAGGATCAACGTTTATATAAGGATCAAATTTTTGCATTGTTACTTTGAGCCCACGACTTTTCAGAAGTCGACCTAATGACGAGCCCGTTATACCTTTTCCCAACCCGCTGGCAACGCCGCCTGTGATAAAGATGTGCTTCGTCATGTCCAAATTCCTGACTCGTTCACTTCGAACATAGCTTGTCTTAAGTCATTTCTTCGGCATGCTCTTGTAAAGGTTTTTAAATTTAGGCAAAGTTGAATAAATTTCATCGAGGGAATGAAGATCCCATGTTGTCTAAGCGGCGCAAAACTTGATTCCTGGCGATTAACGAGCTGAAAGATACTCTTTCACTCAATAGATTGAGGCCCAATAGGGCGACAAGAAGCAACCATTCAATTTGATCTGAAGCAACGAGGACAGTGTTGAAGCCTATTATTGCTCCTAACGCATTCACACCACTATCTCCTTGCATATGTCGCTCTAAAAGTTCTGATGGCATCAATCCTACTGTCGCTCCCACCATCGCAGAAGCCCATACTGTGCTCACTAGCGCCGATGGGCTCGCCCATAACGCCACAGATCCAACCAAAACTACCCACCAGACAATACTGACTTTGGTTGCCCGGCCAGGAGCGCGATCGAATAGGTTCAGTAGGTTTGCTGAACATGCCACGATCAATACAGCTCTGATTAACTGGACCCAAGTGCTAGTAACATCTGCGACAACTATCGCTATTGCTGAAATCCCAAGGCCTCCGAGTAACTTAAAAAGTCCCGAAGTCACTTTCCGCTCCCTCAGCAGAGCCTTCAGGTGCCCAACGAAACCTCCACCGCTTTCTTGATGTGATACATCATCAAAAAATCCTAAGACACAAAACGTTGCCAACAGAAGAAGCACGGACATCCCGTGCTTGGCTCTCAACGATTCTTCAAAATTTACAATTAAGCTAACAGTCCCAGCTAGAGCGACAAGCACAGAGAGCAATCCGGAGACAGCCACTAATTGTTGGCCTCTATAGTTAGATTTCATCCATGAATCTCTATGCAGCGAAGACCCCAGACGGCCCCAAGCTAATAGTCCCCCGAGTCCTGACACTACAAAAACTCCCAGTGTTAAGATCACTTCCACTCCCCAGTCAACGGAATTTTAACAACAGCTACCAGAGTGCTACGCCAACCCAAGCGAGACGCGGAGGCTTTTAATAAATCTGCACCCTGAATTCCTCGATGGACAAAGCCAGCGATATTCCTGCCTGATGCCCGATGAATAAATGGGACATCAATTTCAAGAATTCGAGCATTTTTTGCTGCTACATCGAGGGTCATTCCTATCTCCAGACCGAAGCCACTCGCCAGATTCAAAGATCTTAGCAGCGGACCTTTAATGGCTCGCTGTCCTGAGAGTGGTTCTTCAAATGATCTGCCAGTTGCTGATAAGAGAAGCCGCATCGCCATCCGCTTAACTATTCCGTAGCCTCGTGACCTTCCGGCTTTAGGAAACACTGAAACGATCATGTCAGCTGCATCGTTCGTGAGCATGTCTAGCAAAATTTTGGCGTGGGAAGCTGAACTACTCAAATCTGCGTCAATCAACAGATAACCGTCTGGAGCTCCTGAAGCGTCAACGGCCTTTGACACCGCACCACCTTTACCTATGTTCTTAGGTAAAGAGATCACGCGCGCCCCTGCTTCTCTAGCCGCTTCACCCGTTCCATCATTCGAACCATCGTCGACGACAACCACTTCACCAAGCTCCTCTAGTTCCAGGAGGGCTTTTACCGTAGCAGCGATGCTTTGGATCTGGTTATGGGCGGGAACAACGGCAACTACGTGAGTCATTTCGATGCCATCTTATCTGCAGACAACTGTTCGTCATAGTGCACCACCATGGGCAAATTCTCTAAGGACGAGAGCAGAACAATCTGCCCCATAAACGAATTGGCGTCGTTGACAGTTGAAACTGAACTTGCTAACCGAGGGTCAGACCGCACCTCTTTCACGAACTCATCGGTTAAAACACCAGCGGTAGACATCTCTATCGCTACGGTGGTGCCAGCTAGGCCCTCATCGACAATTTTCTCAAGGAGAGGAAGGAATAAGCTCTGATTCAATGCGCTATTAGCTACATCGCTTACTAACAACAAACCTACGTTCGAGTTACCGATCTCAGATTCTTTTGAGCCTTGATAGGTGAGCAGTCCTGCTCTCACTAATTGCGTAATTACCGGTTCGCTACCTAACCCGGTGACTCCCTCCACATTATTCGCGTCAAGTAAAGTTTTCGCAATGAAAAACGTTAGACCTTTCGTAACAGAAGCCGGACTGTTGCTAGAGAGTCTTAACTCACTAGCAACTAGATTTCGTGTCTTAATATCTGATAGGTCCAAGGACTCATCTACCCATAGAAATCCATGGAATTCGCTACTGGTGCGTGACAACAACATTTCAAGATCGAATATTTCTGAATTTTTTAAAGATTCTGGCGCAAGTATCATCCAAGAGCTTCCACGTAGCTTTCCTTCAGGAAGCGTCTCGCTCACAACGGCTTTGATTTCATCTAGCTCAGCGTTGATTTCAAGAACCATTACTTCGGCATCTAATTTTTCTTCAATGGCCAGGGCTTTTTCAAGACCAAATTCATTGACCTGGTCCTCGAGCTCATTTACCAAAAATGAGTCTACGAAAGTTGAACCCAAAGCTAAACCTATTCCTAACGCCAAAAAAACTGCAACGATACTAACTATGTGATATCGAAGATTAATCACTTTTGATCACAACCCAAGATTAAGCCAAACCGTTCTCAAAAGAAGCCTTAATGGCTCTGTGACTATCGCAAGAACTACGATCGTGAACAAAGCAGATGTCACGAGTAAGGCTAGGTCTCTTTTCCTGACTTGAGTGCGATACAGTCGGCTTACTCCTTTTGCATCGACGAGGATCGAAGAGACTTTCATACGCGTAAGAAATGTCGAAGCCATACCTCGTCTGCCCTTGTCAAAAAAATCTGCCATAGATGTATGCGAGCCAACCATCACGATGAGCTCCGCCCGTTGCTCAAAAGCTAGACGCATCGCTACGTCTTCACTGGTTCCTAACGCCTCAACGATTTCATACTGATACCCGAGCCGGTCAAGACGAACGGTCCCCGGAGCAACCCCGCCTGGGTAAGCGTGAACTAAAAGTTTCGCCCCGCTAGAGAGTGCCTCACGCGACACAGAATCAAAATCTCCGACTATCAGGTGAGGTTTCAGCCCTGCGTCTAGCAAAGCGTCAGCTCCACCATCGACCCCTATCAGAATCGGCTTCATCTCTCGCATGTAACCTGACCGCCGCAAAGCAAATAGGTCTTCTCGAAAATCAAGACCGCGGACCACTACCAGAACTTGCCTTTGGGTCATCTCCACATCAAGATTAGTGATATTCAAGTCTTCGGTAATCAACTCCGGCTCGCGAGCTAAATACTCAAGAGTGTTAGCGGCGAATTCGCCAAGCTCACCACGAACTGCTTCTCGGGCAGACTCCAAAATATCGTCAAATTCTTCTTGCGAGCGGCGCAGGCCTCTACCGAGTTGCTCTCCGCCGCTGTAAACCGCATTTCCTTTTATCGTTAAAATTTCTCCATCAACGATTCTATTAAATACTGCTTCACCAATTTCGTCAATGACCGGAATCCCTGCCTGTATCAGAACCAACGCACCCAAGGCGGGGTAACGACCACTCATCGTGGGTTTAGAATTTACGACTGCCGATACTCTGGCTGCGACCAAGCCGTCCGCCGCTATGCGGTCTAGATCCTCGTGGTTTATAACCGCTATTTCGCCACGATCTAATCTTCTTACAAGATTTTTAGTTCGTCTATCAACTCGAGCTCTAGCTAATATTTCATTACCAACAGGAGGTAGTTTCGCACGGCCCCAAACTTTCATGCGGTTTGCCGTTGCTCAGCAGCTATTTCTAGTAGTTCGATCGCATGCTTTTGACCGCTTTCTGATTCAGGTTGACCAGCCAACATCCGGGCAAGTTCTATGACTCTTTCGTTTCCCGATACCGTCTTCAAGGTCGAACTTACCCTTACGCCATCGTCTGTTTTTTCGACAACAACATGCTGATCTGCGAACGCTCCAACTTGTGGCAGGTGAGTCACTACGAGGACCTGATGGTTCGACGCCAAGGAGGCAAGGGCTCTACCTAGCGCCAAAGCTGCTTCCCCTCCAACTCCTGCATCGACTTCATCAAACACTAACGTCGCTGGGCCAGAACTCAGAACGAGTCGTATCGCAAGCATGACACGCGCTAGCTCACCGCCAGACGCAACTTTGGCAAGTGGCCTCTCGACATCGCCACTATTTGCTCTGAATCTGACTTCTACCTGATCGGCTGGATCATCCCCGTTCACAGCAACTGTAACCAAACCATTTGCCAGCGCCAGCGAAGGCAAGAACGAGCTAATTTTTTGTCCTAAGACCGGTCCATTTTTCTTTCGTGTCAGAGCGATATTTTTAGCCTCTCGAGCTATTTCAGAACGAGTTTTTTTTATTGACTCTTGCAGTCGCTGCGCTGACTCATCGTAGCTACTCAAAGACTCGAGTTTCGAAACAGTAGTCTCACGAAAATTAAGCACCTCAGTGAGCGTGCCCCCGTATTTACGGCAAAGGTCAAGTAGAGTTTGCCTTCGCTCACGGACCTCATTCAATTTTTTCGGGTCATCTTCTATCCGCTCAACGAGCACGCGCAATTCTTCCGCAGCATCTAAGAGCTCGGCGCTTACGGACCTTAAATGTTTCTCAATCTCGGCGTAAGGCTGGCGATCGTTCAGGGCGTTGATAGCAGCACTCATCTGATCGAAAGCCCCTAAATCCCCGGCAAGGAGAATATGAGCTTTTGAACCTTCTAGAATATGGGCCGCCGCATCAGCAAGTAGATCTTCCATGCGTTCCAAATCATTGAGCTCATCAACATTGCTAATCTGACTTATATCAATTTCTGCTATTTGAAATTTGCAGAAATCAATTTCACGTTGCCTTGACTGGTCGTCTCCTCCCAACTCATTTAAGTTTTTGAGAAGAGTAGATAGATTAGATTTTGCTGTACTCAGGGCGCTCAAATTAATTCCGCTGTACTGATCTAAAAAATCTCGCTGGACTCGAGCACTTAGAAGTGACTGATGCTGGTGCTGTCCATGAAGATCAACTATTTGCTCGCCCAAAGAAGACATCTCAGCTGCTGATGCCATTTGGCCATCGATATATGAGCGGCTTCTGCCCTTTATTGGAATTACGCGTCGCAGAACAATCTCTGTACCATTTTTTTGCTCGAATCTTCCTTCGATAACTGCCTGAGAGGCCCCAGACCGCACCATGGATTGGTCAGTTTTCCCGCCCATTAGAACTTGAATCGCTTGCACGATCATAGTTTTACCAGCGCCAGTTTCGCCCGTCAGAACTGTCATACCAGTCCCCAGGTACAGAGTTGAATGCTCGATCACACCCAAGTCGCGAACTGTCAGCTCTAACAACATTAGCTATCCTTAAGACCAAACTTTTGTTTAAGTACTTGATGAAAGCCACCACCGCCAGAGGTGACTAACAGGGCAAAGGTCATTGCCTGCGTAACAACTATTGTGTCACCTTCATCTAAACTTGCTACGTTACGGCCATCGACAGATAGGTTTGCCGCTCGGTTTCCAGCAACGCATATTCTAATTTCAGTTTCTGGCACCAAGATCAGCGACCTATCAAACAACATATGCGGTGCCACTGGTGTTAGTTGCAAAGATAAGTGCGTCGGAGCTACTACGGCTCCTCGGGCTGAGAGATTGTAAGCTGTGGAACCGGTTGGAGTTGAGACAATTAGGCCGTCAGCCGCGTATGTCGCAAAATGATTTCCGTCCAGCATGACTTCCAGGCGGACCGTGTGCCCTTGGTCTCTTTTTTCGACAATTACTTCGTTGAGTCCAAGCCAAAGGCCATTCTCAGATCCGTCGGAGCGAATCAGCCGTCCTGCGACCATCATCCGTTGCTCTATCGGCAGCGCACCAGATAGTGCACTTGTGATCGCTGTGTCTATTTGGTCTGGCTCAAACTCTGTGAGGTACCCCAAACGCCCCATGTTGACACCGAGAACTGGCACGTTTTTTCCTGCAACTAGGTCAAAGGTTCTCAACATAGTCCCATCGCCGCCTACGCTAACGGCTAGGTCGGCATTGACTCCGAGCAAGCTAATATCGGTAGCGACATCTGGCAAGGCAAGTGCATCAGCTTCCTCAGGTAGCATCTGAACCTGGTGCCCTTTGAGTAGCAAGCCCTTTATTACCCTGTTACATAAGGCAACTGCTTCTAAGCTTTCGCTACGAAGAGAAAAAACTAGGGTGCTCAAGGTGCCACCTCTAAAATAATTTGAGTTATCAGCGTGTCAACGTCAATATCACTGTAGATGCTTGACTCCGATTTACGCGCATGCATCAAGAACTCGCTGTTTCCGTTACCACCAAGTAACGGTGAATGTATAAGCCCGACAACAGCGAGGCCTGCCGCGTCGACTGCAGTTGCAACTTCATGTAACACCCTTTGCCAGACCTTAGCGTCTCGAATCACTCCGCGACCACGATCAGCTTCTTTGCGGCTTGCTTCGAACTGGGGCTTAACGAGCATAACCAGATCACCTTGCTGCTCAAGAAAGTCGGCAAGGTTGCTTAAAACTGTTCGCAGAGAAATGAATGACAGATCGGCAACCACTAGGTCTGCTGGCCCTCCTATCTCATCAGCACATATATTTCGAACATTTGTCCGTTCCCACACTTTGACGCGCTCATCTTGTCGGATGCGTTCATGCATTTGCCCGTGGCCTACGTCAACAGCGACCACTATGGCTGCTCCACTTTGCAGCGCGCAATCTGTAAAGCCCCCAGTCGACGCGCCAGCATCAATGACTCGAGAGCCCATTACTTCTATCTTAAATGCATCGATAGCAGCTTGGAGCTTCTCGCCTCCGCGAGAAACGAACCGCGACTTTTGGACAGAGAGAATTACCGGGTCTGCTGGCGACACCAGACGAGCAGGTTTATCGGCAATCGCTCCAGAAACTAAAACTTTACCCGCTGCAACGAGCTCTTGAGCTTGAACCCGAGACACCGCTAGTCCACGTCTCACCAGCTCTTGGTCCAGCCGCCGTCGAGTCATGCCACCATTATAAGCAAATCGAAATAAAGGTGCTTCACATGATCAAAGCTACCACCCGAGTAGCTCTGTATAAATAAAGTTTCAGCTGAGTGCTTGGCTTACAAGAGAAGCTAAATCGGGGCAAACCATATTTGGTTGCGGATCTAACTTTAAAGCCGTATTCGCATCAGTCACCCCGGAGAGAACGAGACCAAAGCGAAAGTTGAGTTCAGTAGCTAACAGACCATCGGTCGATGGAAGATCGCCCACAACGATGTCATTTGCAGTCGCCTCAGAAATACCTAAATGGCGCATAATTAGCTGTGCCACCGGTTGATGGGGCTTCCCAGCTACAACAGCATCGACTTTTCCTGCTGTTGCGACCGCAGCGGTAATCGAGCCGTTGCCAGGCAAGAGACCATCTGCAGTCGGGTATGTCGGATCTATGTTGGTGGTAATCAAGCGAGCGTTTTGGTGAAGGGCCCTGGCGCACACGGCTAGTCTATTAAAGTCAAAATTCTTGTGAAAACCTACAACAACCGCATCGACGCTAATGTTTCGATCGAAGTGATCGCTCGGGTCTATGGCTTCAGCTCCTCTAGCTTCGACTGCCTCAGTGACCCCAGGACCACCACAAACAAGCACCCGTTCGCCCGGTTCAATTAATGATGCAGCCGCCATGGCAGAAGTAATCACGCGATCTGTAGCATTTAATCCAAAATCATTAAGCTTTGCTTCCATCTCATTCTTACGCATTGCAGAAAAATTCGTAACGAAAAGAATCTGCTCACCTTCTGAATCAAGGCGTTTAACGGCCTCGATAGAGCCTTCAATCGGCTTGTCACCCAGCCAAATAACACCGTCTAAATCAAGAACCCATGCCATATTTTTCCTAAAGGCTACAAATATAGCTAACCCTGTTTTTTAGCGGCTCAAACAGTCCATGTTCCGCGGGAACGAAGAATAGCGGCTAGGTCTCCAGGACCCTTTTGGTCCTGCGCAACTGCTAACTGTTGAGTCGCTGAAGCGGCGTATTCAGTTCGTTCAACCGCTCTAAATATGCCCACAGGAGTTGGCTCAAAAGGTCCTCGAGCTAAGCGGCTAAGCATAAACGCAGTCGAGGGGTCTTCTTTGTTCTCGTCATGCACCAAAAGGCTACTTTCAGCGACATCAGAGACAGAAACGACTTTCGCCGATCCGTTATCGATAATAACACCAAACTCACCTTCGGCTCCAAACTTTATTGGCTGGCCGTGGTGAAGCTGTATCAGGTTCGCATCTCGATTTTGTTTTTTGGTAATTCCCTCCCACGCTCCATCATTAAAGACATTGCAATTTTGAAAAACTTCAACAAATGAAGCGCCCTTATGCTCATGGGCACGACGGAAAGTTTCCATCATATGCTTTCTATCCATGTCGTGGGTTCTAGCTACGAAGGTAGCTTCAGCACCCAAAGCTATAGATATCGGGTTGAATGGATGATCTAAAGAGCCCATTGGGGAACTCTTTGTGACCTTGCCCGTCTCGCTTGTCGGCGAAAATTGCCCTTTAGTCAAGCCATATATCATGTTATTGAACATGAGAACTTTGAGATTAACGTTTCTTCTCAAAGCATGTATCAGGTGATTGCCACCAATGGAGAGCATGTCGCCGTCGCCGCCTATGACCCAAATGTCCAAGTCAGGTCGTGCCATAGCGAGACCTGAAGCAATGGCAGGAGCACGGCCATGAATGCCGTGCATACCGTAGGTATTCATGTAGTAAGGGAATCTTGCTGCGCATCCGATGCCAGACACGAATACCGTTTTTTCCCGGTCTACGTCTAGCTCTGGCATCAACATTCTCATTGCGGTGAGAATCGAATAATCCCCACATCCAGGACACCAGCGAACTTCTTGATCTGTTGCCCAGTCGGCTGGTCCTGTGCGAGTTGAAGTATCAGTCATAAAAATTTCTCCTATTTCCTACAGCTCAAACCCGAAGGGTTTCTAATGCGGCTGCTTCGATCTCAGCAGTTGTGTAAGGAACACCATTCATTTTGTGGGCTCCCTGCACATCGATTAAGTATTTAGCTCGAACTAATTTGTCTAGCTGCCCTGCATTCATCTCTGGGCAAAGTACTTTTTTGAACTTTCCAAGAACCTCTCCCAGATTTGAGGGGAAAGGATTCAGATGTACCAAGTGAACATACGCAACTTTGTGCCCAGCTTTTTGAAGACGAGCGGTAGCCGCGTCGACGGCACCCCATGTCGAACCCCAGCTTAAGAAACAGAAATCAGCGTCTTGATCTCCCATGACTTCAACATCGGGGACATCGATACCATCAACTTTTGCCTGTCTCACATTTACCATTTTTTGGTGGTTCTCAGGGTCATAGGAAATATTTCCAGAACCATCTTCCTTCTCTATCCCACCCACTCGATGCATCAGTCCCGGGGTCCCTGGAATCGCCCAAGGTCGAGCTAAAGTCTCTTCGTCTCTTAGATACGGAAGGTATATTCCATCACCATCTTCATTAGTGCCATTAAATTCAGTTTGGAAATCAACTCCGATATCCGGTAACGAATCTACATCTGGCAACAACCATGGTTCTGAGCTGTTAGCAAGAGCATTGTCACTCAGCAACATGACTGGTGTTCGGTACTTCAAAGCTATGCGGCAAGCTTCAATCGCTGCGTCGAAACAATGCGAGGGGCTCTTAGCTGCCACTATAGGCATTGGCGACTCCGAGTGTCTCCCGTACATCGCCATCAGCAAATCCGCTTGTTCTGGCTTAGTTGGCAATCCAGTCGAAGGGCCTCCACGTTGAACGTCGACTATCACCATTGGGAGTTCCAGGCTTACAGCAAGGCCTAGGGTTTCCCCTTTAAGCGCTAACCCAGGTCCAGATGTCGTGGTAAAGGCCAATGCTCCACCGAAAGCCGCCCCGACAGCCGAGGCCGCAGCCGCAATCTCATCTTCAGCCTGGAAAGTACGTACGCCGAAATTTTTCATAGTTGATAGCTCATGAAGAATGTCGGAAGCAGGAGTTATAGGATACGAACCCAAAAACGTAGGCAAACGTGCCAGTACACCAGCTGCTACCAGGCCCCACGCGAGGGCTGTATTACCATTAACGTTTGTGTATTCTCCAGAGGCAAGCGGAGCTGGTTTAATTTCATAATGAGCCTCAAATATTTCGGCTGTTTCACCAAAGTTGTAACCGGCCTTAAACGCAGCTTCGTTGGCTTTTATAACAAGCTCTTTGCCTCTGAACTTAGTATTGATGAACTCCATCGTGGGTTCCACCGGGCGGGTATACATCCAGGAGATGAGACCCAAAGCGAAAAAGTTTTTTGACCGCTCGGCATCGCGTGGTTTAACACCATGTTCTGCCACTGCGTCACGAGTGATTTGGCCCATCGGAACGGGGTAATTTCGATAGTCGTCCAGAGTCCCATCATCTAACGGATTCGATTTGTAACCGGCTTTTTCGATATTGCGCTCCGTGAAAGCATCAGTATTAACGATGATTGCACCGCCCTGCACAAGATTGTGGAGTTGTGCTTTGAGCGCAGCTGGGTTCATAACTACTAAAACTGTAGGCGCATCACCTGGCGTCGTGATCGCAAAATCCGAAATACGGACTTGGAAGGCTGACACTCCAGCAAGTGTGCCCTGAGGTGCTCTAATTTCAGCCGGGAACTCTGGCAACGTAGCCAAGTCATTGCCGAGGGCCGCAGAGATACTGGTGAATTGATCACCGGTCAGCTGCATACCATCGCCTGAATCTCCGGCGAACCTAATAATTACTTCGTCGAGTTCTTGCAGCGGTAACTCGCGTGGTGCAGTGTCAGTCACAGACCCTCCCTAGGGCTGGTGATAATACGGTTCGAATCACTGTTCCAAGACTAGCGAAATGCTTGGGGCAGGACACGACCATCAGATCGAAATGGTTAGGCGATAGTTATATCGCTATCAAGGTAGACATCTTGGATAGCGTTAAGTAACGCAACCCCTTCAATCATCGGACGTTGGAAAGCTTTTCGGCCGGAAATGAGTCCTACTCCACCGGCACGTTTGTTAATTATGGCAGTTGTTACAGCTTCGGCCAGATCCGTAGCGCCAGAGCTAGCTCCACCGCTGTTGATTAGGCCCGATCGTCCCATATAGCAATTAGCTACCTGCCAACGACAAAGATCGATCGGGTGATCCGTCGTTAACTTTTCATAAACATCAGGGTGAGTCTTACCAAACCCTTTTATTAGATTAAAAGCCCCATTATTTTCGGGTAATTTTTGTTTGATTATATCTGCTTGGATAGTGACGCCAATATGGTTTGCCTGCGCCGTAGCATCCGCCGCAACATGGTTATCTTGTTCACCTTTGGAGAATTCACCATTTCTCAGGTAGCACCAAAGAACTGTAAACATTCCTAATTGGTGAGCACGCTCGAAAGCTTCAGCTGTTTCTTGAATTTGCCTTCCGCTTTCTTCACTACCGAAATAAATTGTCGCGCCAACTCCTGCAGCGCCAAGGTCATGTGCTTGTTCAACGGAACCAAACATTATCTGATCGTAGGTAGACGGATATGTAAGCAATTCGTTGTGGTTCAGTTTCACGATAAAGGGAATCCGGTGGGCATAGCTTCGGCTAACAGATCCGAGCACTCCGAAAGTCGTGGCGACTGCATTGCAGCCTCCGTCTATAGCCAATTCAACTATCTTCGCCGGGTCAAAATAAATCGGATTCGGAGCGAATGAAGCGGCAGCGGTATGTTCTATGCCTTGGTCGACAGGAAGAATCGAAACATAGCCGGTACCTCCCAATCGCCCATTATCGAAAAGGGACTGAAGGTTTCGCATAACCTGAGGCGAACGGTCGGATTTAGCGACTACGTCGCTGACAAAACTAGGGCTCGGTAAAGTTAGTAATTCTTTAGAAATAGTTGTGCATTTGTGATCAAGCAAGTAGCCCGCTTCATCGCCAATGAGAGCTTCAACATCGATGCTCACCGAACTGCTCCTTAACTCATATCTTTATACGCACTAACAAGTAAATCGAACGGTGTTGATCGTAGCCGAGGGAAGACCATAAATGGCTCCAAGAAGGCAGCGATTATTTATGTTCTGCTATAGCTGGCAAATTTTCGTCAGCCCAAGCTACGAATTCGAGTGTAAACGTCAGCGTAACCTGGCTCTGTTGCCTCTATACGTTCGAAGCCTCGGCGAGCGCGTTGTCGTTCTCCTGCGCGTTCATACAAGTCAGCCAACGCGTACCACAGTCTAAGGTGATGTTCCTTGGGGCTCTTCGAACGCACAGGTCCCTGCTCTAGTAGCCGAATAGCTCCTTGCAAGTCGCCTTGGTCAGCCATTGAACCCGACATGACTATTCGTCCTTCAGTCATCGTCGGGGCGTCTGGGCCTGCTGCACGAAGTTCTTCCCAGATAGAACGCGTCTCGCCATGTCTACCTAGGGCCCTGTGGCAATCCGCAAGGACGGGTAGCTGGTCTATGTCACCAGTCAAGATCCCAAACATTTCTAAGGCGGTAATCGCTGGCCTCCACTTACCTAGGCGGTACAGAGTCAATCCGTAGAGCTCTTGCACCTCAGGAATCTGAGGATGTTGTTTCGCTAGCGGTGCAAGTACCTTTTCAACATCCCCGAATCTCTCCGCCAAAAAATCCTCTGCTGCATCACCTAGGCGACGCCTGGTGCGCTTGCGCTGCTCCTCCGACATACCCCGCATATGGGAATCCGAGATATGAGGTAAATCAACAGTCCGCTTACGATTTTTGTTTCGCTTTGGTGGCTCTTTGCCCGGTACGACGCGCTCCCAACGCTCATCTGTTCGCTCCGGCGGCGCGACAGGTTCTTCTTCCACAACCTTCGAGCGCGGTCCGCCTGGGTCAATACTTGCATTATGAGCGCCGCGTCTTGCGACACCGCCCCATTTGGAACCTCTAGCATCGTTTCCGAAGAATCTTTCGGGCTTCTCTACCCCAGGCCCCTTTGTGGGGTCGCTCGGTCCTCTACCTGGGCCGCGCCCAGTAGGGCGACGACCTTGGCGACCATCTTCCGAGCGCTCTGATCTCGAGTCACGACCGCCAGGCTTATTCGAGGAGTAATTGCCTTTTGATCGCGATCCCTCCGAAGGCTTTCTTCGATCGCCATCAGGGCGTCCTCTATTGCTAGCGTTGCGGTCTCGTTCACTCACAGCGGTAATCGTACGTCAAGTCCATCTCGAAACCCCACGGCACGCTATATCTCTCAGGAGGGATGCGAACAGCAAAAACGCCTCACGGATTGACCAGGCTTCCAATAACTTAGCCCAAAACTAACAATTGCCCCCACCGCAAGCAGTGAGGGCAACCGTTTAAAAAAATTCTGGCAGCGACCTACTCTCCCAGGGGAATTTCCCCCTAGTACCATCGGCGCAGGCAGGCTTAACTTCCGTGTTCGAAAAGGGAACGGGTGTGACCCTGCCGCCATAACCACCAGAAACTGTTGGTTGCTGTCTTGAGAACAAGACAGCGACGATCTAAAAAATGGATACTCATATCCAAAGTGCGGGACTACGCCCTTAAGCACTCCATAGCGATGCACGAACTCTGCCTTGCGGCATTTTCTCGAAACTGAATATTGAAGCCCAAGCCCTCGGCCGATTAGTACCGGTCTGCTGAGCACATTACTGCGCTTACACATCCGGCCTATCAACGTGGTGGTCTTCCACGGGCCTTACCTGGTTATCCAGTGGGATATCTCATCTCAGAACAGGTTTCGCGCTTAGATGCTTTCAGCGCTTATCCTTTCCGAAGGTGGCCAACCAGCCATGCTCCTGGCGGAACAACTGGCACACCAGAGCTTCGTCCATCCCGGTCCTCTCGTACTAGGGACAGCCTTCTTCAAATATCCTACGGCTACAGAGGATAGGGACCGAACTGTCTCACGACGTTCTAAACCCAGCTCGCGTACCGCTTTAATGGGCGAACAGCCCAACCCTTGGGACCTGCTTCAGCCCCAGGATGCGATGAGCCGACATCGAGGTGCCAAACCTTCCCGTCGATATGGACTCTTGGGGAAGATGAGCCTGTTATCCCCGGGGTACCTTTTATCCGTTGAGCAACGACGCTTCCACACGCTATCGCTGGATCACTATGCCCTACTTTCGTACCTGCTCGACTTGTAAGTCTCACAGTCAAGCTCCCTTGTGCCATTGCACTCGACGACTGATTGCCAACCAGTCTGAGGGAACCTTTGGGCGCCTCCGTTACATTTTAGGAGGCGACCGCCCCAGTCAAACTACCCGCCTGGCACTGTTCCCGAACCCGATAAGGGTCCTAGGTTAGAGCTTCAACATGAGCAGGGTCGTATTTCAAGGGTGACTCCACGCACGCTAGCGCGCACGCTTCCAAGTCTCCGACCTATCCTACACAACACATGCCGAAACCCAATACCAAGTTATAGTAAAGGTCCACGGGGTCTTTCCGTCCTTCTGTAGCTAACGAGCATCTTTACTCGTACTTCAATTTCGCCGGGTCTGTGGTTGAGACAGTGGGAAAGTCGTTACTCCATTCGTGCAGGTCGGAACTTACCCGACAAGGAATTTCGCTACCTTAGGACCGTTATAGTTACGGCCGCCGTTTACTGGGGCTTAGGTTCAAAGCTTCGCCCGAAGGCTAACCTCTCCCCGTAACCTTCCAGCACCGGGCAGGAGTCACAGCGTATACATCGTCTTTCGACTTGGCACGCTGCTGTGTTTTTAGTAAACAGTCGCTTTCCCCTGGTTTGTGCCGCCCTGTCGAGCTCCAACCGTAAAGGTCTTCACTCTACTAGGGCCATCCTTATCCCGAAGTTACGGATGCATTTTGCCGAGTTCCTTAACCACAGTTATCCCGCTCGCCTTAGTATTCTCTACCTGCCCACCTGTGTTGGTTTGGGGTACGGGCACCACATGAACTAGCTAGAGGCTTTTCTTGGCAGCATGGAATCAGTGACTTCGCCTGTAGCGGCTCGGCGTCACGTCTCAGACTTAATGGGGCCCGGATTTACCTAGTCCCCGTCCTACACGCTTGCCCCAGGTCAACCATCGCCTGGGTTCACTTATCCTCCTGCGTCCCCTCATTGCTTTCCGTCTAAAAGTGGGTCAGTTCGTCTTTCCCCGAAGGGAAGACAGCCCTTTAGCAACTTAAAATTGGAATGGACGCGCACGTGGTGGTACTGGAATATCAACCAGTTGTACATCGACTACGCCTTTCGGCCTCGCCTTAGTCCCCGACTAACCCTGGGAGGACGAGCCTTCCCCAGGAACCCTTGGGCTTTCGGCGGAGGGGATTCTCACCCCTCTCTCGCTACTCATGTCAGCATTCTCACTCGTGTCCGCTCCACCGAAGTTCACACTCCGACTTCATTGCAAACACGACGCTCCGCTACCCCTCGATAAATCGAAGGCGCGGCTTCGGCGGTGTGTTTAGCCCCGTTACATTATCCGCGCAGGACCACTCGACCAGTGAGCTATTACGCACTCTTTCAAGGGTGGCTGCTTCTAAGCCAACCTCCTGGCTGTCTGTGCAATCCCACATCGTTTGCCACTTAACACACACTTAGGGGCCTTAGCCGGCGCTCTGGGCTGTTTCCCTCTCGACCAACGAAGCTCATCCCTCGTAGTCTCACTGCCGTACTCTGGAGCCATGGCATTCGGAGTTTGACTGGAGTTGGTAAGCTTTGTGGGCCCCCGTATCCAATCAGTGCTCTACCTCCATGGCTGAACATACAACGCTGCACCAAAATGCATTTCGCGGAGAACCAGATATCACCGGGTTTGATTGGCCTTTCACCCCTATCCACAGGTCATCCGCCCAGTTTTCAACCTAGGTCGGTTCGGGCCTCCACGGAGTCTTACCTCCGCTTCACCCTGCCCATGGATAGATCACCCGGCTTCGGGTCTACAGCATGCGACTCTACGCCCTATTCAGACTCGCTTTCGCTCCGGCTTCCCATCGCTGGTTAACCTTGCCACATACCGTAACTCGCTGACTCATTCTTCAAAAGGCACGCTGTCGCGGCCACCCGAGGGTGACTACGCTTCAACTGCTTGTAAACCAATGGTTTCAGGTACTATTTCACTCCCCTCCCGGGGTACTTTTCACCTTTCCCTCACGGTACTAGTTCACTATCGGTCGCCGACACATACTTAGTCTTACGAAGTGGTCTTCGCAGATTCACGCCAGCCTTCACGGAACCGGCGCTACTCGGGAGCTCTCAAAGCAGGTCAGTGAGTTTCGTGTACGGGGCCATTACCCTCTTTGGCCGGCCTTTCCAGAGCCGTTCCACTACACACTGACTTTGTAACTGCTTGACCTGTCTGATGCTAGGTCTATGAGGTCCCACAACCCCGAACAGGCAACGCCATCAGGCTTTACCACCAATTCGGTTTAGACTATTCCCGTTTCGCTCGCCGCTACTCAGGGAGTCGCTGTTGCTTTCCTTTCCTTAGGGTACTGAGATGTTTCAGTTCCCCTCGTTCCCTCTACCCGCCCTATTTTTTCAGGCGGGAGTGACACCCGATTAAAGGTGACGGGTTTCCCCATTCGGACATCCACGGATCAAAGCCTACTAGGCGGCTCCCCGTGGCTTTTCGCAGCCAGTCACGTCCTTCATCGGTGTTCGGCGCCAAGGCATTCACCATTGGCTCTTAGTAGCTTGGGTATTCAATATTCAGATTCGAAAAAACAAATTAACACGATCAAACTACGCTTCCCTCGACTCGGCAAGAGAACAGAGAAACGTCGACATTGGATGACCGCTCGCCCACCGACGACATAAAGTCGTTGGCAGGCATTTCGCCCACCGACGACATAAAGTCGTTGGCAGGCATTTAGATGCTCGTGCATCGCTATGCAGTTCTCAAGGTGCAGTCCACATTTTCGAGCCTCAAGGGCTCAAAAATAGGCATAACGCCCGAAGGAGTTAGCGTTTTCTCGATGGTTCCGGAGAACCACAAAGAAACGCACAGCGCTCCTTGGCAGCAGAACAGAGAACGAGCCGACAACCAGACATCAGATGGCGAGTATCCGACTGTCACCACAAGTGGAGACAGAGGTATCTACAAACCCTCTAATTAATCTGACGATGGCACACCAGTGCTCCAACTGAGAATCTCCATAAGACAAATAAGTTCATTATGAACTTATGGTCGGAGGTGACTCCTTAGAAAGGAGGTGATCCAGCCGCACCTTCCGGTACGGCTACCTTGTTACGACTTCACCCCAATCGCTAACCCCACCTTCGACAGCTCCCTCCCCAAGGGGTTGGGCCACTGGCTTCGGGTGTTGCCAACTTTCGTGGTGTGACGGGCGGTGTGTACAAGGCCCGGGAACGTATTCACCCCAGCAATGCTGATCTGGGATTACTAGCGACTCCAGCTTCATGAAGTCGAGTTGCAGACTTCAATCCGAACTGAGACCGGCTTTATGGGATTCGCTTGACCTCGCGGTTTCGCAGCCCTTTGTACCGGCCATTGTAGCATGTTTGCAGCCCTGGGTATAAGGGGCATGATGACTTGACGTCGTCCCCACCTTCCTCCGACTTGACGCCGGCAGTCTCCCACGAGTCCCCGCCATTACGCGCTGGCAACATAGGATAAGGGTTGCGCTCGTTGCGGGACTTAACCCAACATCTCACGACACGAGCTGACGACAGCCATGCACCACCTGTGTAAAGCCCCGAAGGACACCATATCTCTATGGCTTTTCAATACATGTCAAACCCAGGTAAGGTTCTTCGCGTTGCCTCGAATTAAGCAACATGCTCCGCCGCTTGTGCGGGCCCCCGTCAATTCCTTTGAGTTTTAGCCTTGCGGCCGTACTCCCCAGGCGGGGCACTTAATGCGTTAGCTGCGGCACGGATTCCGTTGGATGGAACCCACACCTAGTGCCCAACGTTTACGGCGTGGACTACCAGGGTATCTAATCCTGTTCGCTCCCCACGCTTTCGCTCCTCAGCGTCAGTACCGGCCCAGAGTGCTGCCTTCGCTGTTGGTGTTCCTCCTAATATCTGCGCATTTCACCGCTACACTAGGAATTCCACACTCCTCTACCGGACTCTAGTCATGGCAGTATCGAGTGGCGTCTCAGGGTTGAGCCCTGAGTTTTCACACCCGACTTACCAAACCGCCTACGAGCTCTTTACGCCCAATAAATCCGGACAACGCTTGCGCCCTACGTATTACCGCGGCTGCTGGCACGTAGTTGGCCGGCGCTTCTTCTGCAGGTACCGTCATTTTCGTCCCTGCTGAAAGGGGTTTACGACCCGAGAGCCTTCATCCCCCACGCGGCGTTGCTGCGTCAGGCTTTCGCCCATTGCGCAAGATTCCCCACTGCTGCCTCCCGTAGGAGTCTGGGCCGTGTCTCAGTCCCAGTGTGGCTGATCGTCCTCTCAGACCAGCTACCCGTCGATGCCTTGGTGAGCCATTACCTCACCAACTAGCTGATAGGCCGCGAGACCCTCCCGAAGCGCCGGAGCGTTTGCTGCGTTCACCATGCGGTGATTACAGATTATTGGGTATTAATCCAGGTTTCCTTGGGCTATTCCCATCTTCGGGGTAGGTTTCTCACGTGATACTCACCCGTTCGCCACTATCCCATTGGGACCGAAGTCCCGGGATCGTTCGACTTGCATGTGTTAAGCACGCCGCCAGCGTTCGTCCTGAGCCAGGATCAAACTCTCCGTTAAGATCTTACGTTGTTAAGCCCTAAGGCCTAACTAATACGATCGAAGAGCCTTCCGTCACAATCAGCGAGGGGGAATCCCTCTCATGCAACGGCTGGCTAGAATTGCTGCACTTTCTCTACTCGGCAAGCCGAATAAAGATCGTACGATTTATTTTGTGTCAGAACATAAATGCACTGACACGCTAAATTACTTAGTGGTTCGGTTAGCAGTTACACAAGGCAACAGCCAACCGCCCACACTGGCGTTATATCGTCCTCTGTTCTGTTGTCAAGGAGCACCGTCAACATTTCAAACGTTAACAGTTGGCACATGATCAGTTCCCGTATGGGCAACTGGCGGAGGTGCGCATGCTCGTTTCGCCGAATTACTGGCGAGCGGAGCGAAGAGTAAATGTACCGGCCGCAACACCCATAACCAACCTAGAACTTAGTTTTCCTTAAGGTTTATCGATATTATTCGATTAACCCCAAATACTTAGGCTGAAAGCTCTACTACATGCCAATTTTTCTTGCCTCTGCGCAACAGTAAATATTGGTCGTGTAAGAAATCTTCTGGGGTTACCATCGTCGTAGAATCCAGTACTCGCTCGCCATTCACATAGATGCTGCCTTCGGCAAATGCTCGTTTCGCATCACCCTTGCTGGCAACCAGGCTTGTTTCGGTCAGTAGGTCGATGAGAGCTAAGTCATTAGTTGCGTAAACGCTCGAAGGCACCTCGGTTGAAACGAACTCAAGAGCGGACTTAGATACTGAGCCTGGATCTGTCCCTTTGCCGAATAGGACCTCACTAGCTTGCACAGCAGCTTCTGCTGAGAGAGTTCCATGGACTATTGAGGTAAGTTCGTGAGCTAGTGTGCGCTGTCCGATACGGCTACCTGGGTCTGACTCATGCGCTTTAGCTAACGAATCCACTTCGTCAACCGACAAAAAGGTGAGCTGCAACAGGAGTTTCTTAACTTCTGCATCCTCGACACCAATCCAGGATTGGTAGAAACGGTAGGGACTCATTTTGTTCGCGCTTAGCCAGATAGTTTCGCCGCCAGCTGTCTTGCCATACTTCGAACCATCTGGCTTTGTTAGCAGCGGCCAAGTCAAGGCATGAGCTGACTTACCTAACTTTCTACGAATTAGGTCAATCCCTAGGATAATATTTCCCCATTGGTCAGATCCGCCTACTTGCAGAGCGCATCCTTCGTTCTCTGCTAGCCATAGGTAGTCATAACCCTGCAGGAGCATGTAGCTGAACTCCGTATAGGAAATGCCGTCACCATCGTTCATCCGATTTTTGACGGAATCTTTCGCCAGCATCTGATTTACAGTTACGTGTTTACCAATGTCGCGCAGGAAATCGAGAACGCTAACTCCGACCGTCCACGCTCTGTTATCCAACAACTTCGCTGCACAAGGTCCATCGAAATCCAAGAATTGGCGCAACTGCGGAACTATTCCTTCAAGATTTTCTGCTAGGCCACTGTCGTCAAGCAAATTTCGTTCTGAAGACTTTCCGCTGGGGTCACCGATCATTCCAGTGGCACCACCGGCAAGGCTTATCGGCCTGTGTCCTGCCATCTGAAACCGTCGTAAAGTGAGTAAACCTATTAGATTTCCCACATGGAGGCTGTCGGCCGTTGGGTCGAAGCCGCAATAGAGCGTAACTGAGCCCGCAGCTAGCTGGCGACCCAGCTCCTCTATGTCAGTTGTGTCGTGGATAAGACCACGTGCTTGTAAATCGGCGAGAATTTCCACGGACCCAGTGTGCCAAGGATAACAGCTCGACAACACCACAATTCCCGGATCTATATTTTGAGTTCTAACCGACTCTGGTCGGTTTTGGCGCGATCAGACGTTAAACATTCCTAAATTACCGATCGGCTTCTGACACCCCATCTATTTCGTGATAACGCTCAGGATCAAGTAATTCGTAGCGAACAGTTGCGTAAAACAGCAGCACCGCTAACGGTCCAAAAAACACCATTAGTAGCACCCAATTGCGTCTTCGCCTATTCGATTCCAGCCAAGCTTTCTCAGGAATTCTCAATACAGAAACGAAACCAAACAAAATCACGATTAGCGAGATGACTAAAGGGATTAAGATAAAAAGGCCAGAACGCACATGGCAAACCTACCGTAATGAATAAAGACAGCCATGCCATGTGACGAGCAATTATTGTGAACCTGTGCAGCCTGATTCGAAGAGCAGAATCAAATACTTAAGTAACAGAAAGTTAAGAAAAGGAATGCTCTAGGAGAATAATCGAAGCTTCGCTGAATCAAGCATCAAAAGATTTCTCTTCACCCAGATGTCGGATAAGAGCAAAGCCATATCTGGCGAGTCTCTGCGTGCTGGGGTCTAACTGGAGTTCAGGGTCTTCCAGCTCCTCTTCTCCTATCCAACGAAGTCCATCAGACTCGTGATTTCCTTCTTCTAAAGCACCTTCTGGCGCTTGTATTAAAAATCTCGTGTCCAGATGCCAGTGGTCTGGCTCTACCTTCGCTCGATTCTGAAACAAGTGCACATCCAGATCAATCGGATTGCTCCATACCCTTAACCCAGCGATACCGGTTTCCTCAGTTGCTTCCTTCAATGCAACTCCCGCTAAACACGCGTCGCCATCAGCGTGACCACCTGGCTGTAGCCAGCGCTTAATTTTGGCATGCAACAGAATTAGGCCCTTGTTACCTTCATGATTAACTACCCAGCTGGAGCCCGTAAAATGGCCATCTAAGCAACTCCGGTGAAGCGCATCTTTGTTCAACTCTGCAAACGCAATGATTTTATTTTGAGCAGCTACTTGAACTTCATCTCTTGGAATGAAGCTAGTAATAGTCTTAACTGCCTGAACTTGCTCATTTGCAAAAGCTAAACTTTTGCTGCTTTTGACTAACCATCTACCCGTCACCATCAAGCTATTACAGGGCTGATTCGAGGAGCGAATTGAGGCGATCTAATTGCATTCGAACTGCTTCAGGTCCGCCCGAACCATGCGTTTTCCGACGTTGATAACTGGCGCCAGGTTCCAGAAGTTTCTGAGCCTCGTGACCTAAGTTTGGGTGGTCTCGAACCAGCTCCGCAAAACTTTTAGCACCTGCTAGTGAATCACGCACTAACCCGCCAACTAGAGCATGAGCATCTCTAAAAGGAAGCCCTTGCTCAACCAGGTACTCAGCCAAATCTGTTGCCGCCGCATATGGAGAATCAGCCGCCAACTTCATTGCTTCGGCATTAAAGTCTAAAGTTTGGATCATTCCTCTTAAAGCCAACAGAGTTAACCGAGCCGTGTCACAACTGTCAAATAATGGTTCCTTGTCTTCCTGAAGGTCTTTGTTGTAGGCAAGCGGGAGGCCTTTTTGTGTTGCTAAGAAACCAGTTAAATTGCCAATTAAGCGACCAGCTTTACCACGGGCTAATTCAGCGATATCTGGATTTTTCTTTTGAGGCATCATCGATGATCCAGTGGAAAACGCATCGTCTAAAGTAATGAAGGCAAATTCAGACGATGCCCATATAACCAACTCTTCTCCAAGCTTCGAAAGGTGAATGCCCAGCGTTGTAAGCGCGTATAGAACATCAGCTACAAAATCTCGGTCGGAGACTGCATCCAGCGAATTTTCAAATAACTGATCAAACCCAAGATCCGCAGCAGTAAAAGCCGGATTCAGCGGGAGGGACGAGCCGGCTAAGGCACCGGCTCCTAAGACCGAGACGTCAGTTCTTCGTTTCGCGTCCTTCAGCCTGTCAACATCTCTGAGCAACATCCAGCAGTAGGCCGCAAGGTGATGCGCCAAAGATACTGGTTGGGCCTGCTGCATATGCGTATAGCCAGGTAGGTATATGCCCTCAGCGTGAGCCTCTTCTGCTCTTGTCCGGATTACTGCAATTAGTTCAAACGCCAAAGACACCAAGTCATCAACCTCAGACTTAACAAAAAGCCGTACGTCGTTAGCTACCTGATCGTTTCTACTTCGCCCTGTATGCATTTTCGCTGCCGCTGGCGCTAACTCAGTTGCCCTGCGCTCCACTGCAGTGTGGATATCTTCATCATTGGCAGCCCACCGAATCGTACCTTCAGCAATTTCATTCTCTACTTGCAACAACGCAGCCATAATTGCATCAAGTTCTTCTTTGTTGATGAGCCCAACGCTTTCCAGCATCCGAACATGGGATCGAGAACCTGCGATATCTTCTCGGAACATTCTTTGATCGAATGGCAACGAATCATTTAATTTTTGAAGAGCTTCGGCTGGCCCACCAGCAAAGCGGCCATGCCAAAGCGTATTTCCATTAGTCATGTGACGTCTCCATCGAGGTACGTAGTTGGATATGGCTTATAAGCCAGACAGATACTGGAGATTCGAAGCAATTTCATTTCCTCCTGTTTCCTCACTAGCGATAACCAAAATCGTGTCATCCCCCGCTATTGTGCCAATGACGCCCTCTATTCCGCTTCTATCAATAGCTGAAGCAACAACATGGGCCGATCCTGGAGGTGTCGTGAGAACGACAATATTGTTAGATTGGCTTACCTGAACTACCCACTCGCTGCAAACTCTCCGCAGCGTCTCAACTGGAACAACTCTCTCTGCCGTTAATTCAGGAATTGCGTAGACAGTTTTGCCCCCAACTCGCATTTTCACAGCACCCAACTCTTCCAAGTCACGACTTACTGTGGCTTGTGTTGCTTCGATGCTTTCTTGACTTAACAAATCGACTAATTGAACTTGGTTCTCGACTGTCTGTTCAGACAAAATACGTTGAATCAAATGCTGCCGCTGGAACTTACTGGTCATGCCGGGATTACCTGCTGAGCAAGCCATACGAGTAGGCCACGAGCGCTATGCATCCGGTTCTCGGCTTGGACAAAGACTCTACTCTGAGGCCCTTCAATAACTTCATCGGTAACTTCCTCTCCTCGATGGACAGGCAAACAGTGCATGAAAACACTGCGGCTGCTAGCTCTCGACATCAACGAAGCATCAACTCTGTACTGCCCGAACGCGTCTATCCGAGCTGATCGTTCACTCTCTTGCCCCATAGATGTCCAAACATCCGTGTAGACAACGTCGGAACCTTGAACAGCTTCAATGGGATCGCTCGTTACTGTCAGCTTGCCTCCCGCAGAAAGGACCCGATCGACATCTCGATCACTGGGCCCGTAACCGGGCGGAGATGCTACCGAGGTCTCGATCCCTAACATTGAACATCCAATAGCAAGTGACCGCCAAACGTTATTTGCATCCCCCACGTAAGCCACGCGACTCACATCGCTTAAGCCAATTTCTTGTTCCATCGTAAGCAGATCAGCAAGAGCCTGCATCGGGTGCGCCTCATCGGATAGTAAATTAACAATCGGCATCACATCCGTTGCCGCCATTCGCTCTAACCGCCCATGATCAAAGACACGGGCTGCTAGCACAGCGTGGTAACCCGCCATTACCCTCACTACATCTTCCGCAGTTTCACGAACATCAATACCAAGTTCATCTGGCTGGATATAAACTGGGTGGCCCCCCAACTGGATAACGGCCATTTCCATTGAATTTCGAGTCCGACCAGACGGTTTTTCGAATATGAGAGCTACCCCTTTAGCATCCAGAACCCTTGGAGAGGTATCTGCAAGCGAAAGATCAATCACTTTTTTTAATTCGCTTGGATTTAAGTCATCAATTTCTAACAGATGCCTCATCATTCGCCTCCAAGAACATTCGTTAAAATTTGAATTGCCTCATCAATATGCTCAGGGCTCACATTCAATGGTGGGGCCAGTCGTAAAGCAGTTGGAGTTACACCGTTGACAACCAGTCCTGCTTCAAGACAGCTCAAAGCAACTTCACCAGCACTTTTACCGATTGCTGCTGTATCAATCTCAGCAGCGATCAATAGACCTAAGCCCCTTGTGTCCAAGACATGTGGGACGGTCAAGAGCTTGCCCATTAATTCATCTCCAGCGCTTTTTGCGAGCTCGGGAGCATCTATAGCTTCCATCGTTCGCAAAACAGCGCGCGCTGCCGAAGCAGCAAGAGGTTGGCCTCCAAACGTGGTTGCATGCTCTCCGGCTTCAAAAGCCACCTCTTTTTTGGCCCAGATCGCACCGATTGGTACACCATTTCCCAAGGCCTTAGCCATGGTCACAACATCAGGACGCACATCACCTTCTGGATCAAAGTAATGTTGCCATCCGAACCATTTACCCGTTCTCCCTAGACCCGTTTGGACCTCATCAATCATCATCAAAAGGTTGTGCTTGTCACACAATGACCTGACCTCCGCTAGGTACTCAGCGTCGGCCACGTTCACTCCGCCTTCGCCTTGTACAACCTCAAGCAAAACAGCAGCACATGAAGAATCAAGAGCGCCTTCTAATGCCTCTATGTCGTTGTAAGGGACATGACGGAACCCGTCTGGCAGAGGCTGAAAAGCGCCATGCATTTCTAGTTTCCCCGTTGCATGCAAAGTCGCCAGAGTACGGCCGTGGAAAGATTTGAGAGCACTGACAACGACGTGACGTCCATCGCCGCCGTTTTTACGGGCTAATTTTATAGCCCCTTCTATAGACTCAGCACCGCTATTACAAAAAAAGACTTGACCTCGCCCACCTTGCAAGCGATTAATAGTTGACGCGACTTCAAGACCTGGCGCTGTTTCGAAAAGGTTAGAGACGTGTAGCAAAGTACGTGCCTGTTCGGCTATCGCGTCAGCTACTGCCGGATGAGAATGCCCAAGCGAGGTCACTGCTAAGCCGCACAAGAAATCTAGGTACCGTTTTCCTTCTCGGTCGAAAAGTTCAGTACCGCTACCTCGAACAAACTGGACTGGAGGTATCCCGTACGTTCTCATTAACGGGTAGTTATCAAGGCCCTCAGCTGCGACTGTTTTCGTGTTCATTGAATCCATCTTTCGAGAAAAATTGTGGCTCTAGACCATTAGGGAACGATCATCGTCCCAATACCTAAATCAGTGAAAAGTTCGAGGAGCGAAACGTGAGGTACGCGCCCATCTAGAAGGTGAGCACTGGAAACACCGTTTCTGACTGCTCGCACGCAGGCTTCAATTTTCGGTATCATTCCACCGCTAAGGAGACCAGAATCTATTTTCTCCTGCAACTCAGAAACAGTGGCTCTCCTAATCAACGATGTCTCATCGTCGAAGTCTTCATATAGTCCTGCTACATCGGTGAGGTAAACTATTTTTTCTGCTTTTAGGGCTTCTGCTACAGCACCAGCAACAGTATCTGCATTTATGTTGTAGGCCTGACCCGTGGCGTCCGCACCGATTGTGGACATAACTGGGATAAGGCCCTCCGATATTAACTTCACTAGAAGCGTTGGATTTATCGAAGAAACATCACCAACGAAGCCCAATTCAGGATTGCGTGCAGCAGCAGTAATTAAACCACCGTCCTCACCGCTGACACCCACGGCGTGGGGACCATGGACATTGATTGCTCCAACAATATCCCGATTCACTTTGCCAACGAGCACCATACGAGCGATGTCCAACGTCTCAGCATCCGTTACTCGCAGGCCATCACGAAATTCTGACTTTTTGCCCAACTTCTCCATCAGGTCACCTATCTGAGGACCGCCGCCATGAACGACGACGGGTAAAAGCCCGACCTGCTTCATAAGAACGATATCTTCAGCGAAATGCATAGACACGTTGTTATCTGCCATCGCATTGCCACCGTATTTAACGACAACAATTTTGCCCCTCCAGCGCTGTATATATGGAAGGATTTCGATCAAAAATTGAGCATTTTTTAAGTGCTCCTCGATAGAACGACTTTCGCTAGGCACTTCTTTTTCGTCAGAGTTACTCACGAGTCGCAAAGTCGCAGCAACTCCCTTATCGGTAAAATCGTCGTTACTCATCTAATCCCCAGCATCCATTAATCACGGCATAAGTCCCAAGGAAGGCAACCCAGCTGTTTCTTTAAACCCTAAAGCTAAATTAGCGCATTGAAGAGCTGCTCCTGAAGCCCCTTTGACAAGATTGTCTAATGCACTTATCACAATCAGCCATCCAGTCCGATCATCAACGCGAGCTGTGAGATGGACGGTGTTCGCACCTAAAGTCGACTTAGTTGAAGGCGGTGTCATATCAACGTATATAAAAGGTTCATCGTCATAAGCGTGATGAAGCACCTGCATAGCATCAGCAGATGTAAAACTGCCGTCCACTGGACGAGCGTAGCAAGTGGCTAGTATTCCTCGCACCATGGGCGCAAGGTGCGGAGTGAAAAGAACCTCACACCCAATTTCTTGTTCCATCTCAGGCGTGTGTCGATGATCTAACAAGCCATACGCAGCGAAGTTCTCGTCTACAGCCGCAAATGTTGTATTTGCCTTTGGTGCCCTGCCGGCACCGCTGACTCCGCTAGCTGCATTCACGATTACGCCTTTGGTTTCTATATAGCCCCCATTAGAAAATGGTGCCAAGGCAATGATCGCTGCCGATGGGTAGCATCCAGGCACAGCTATTCCTTTAGCACCCGACATCGAGTCTCGATAAAGTTCAGGAAGGCCATATATAAACTCGTCCAGAAGATCTGGCGCCGAATGCTCCATCCCGTACCACTTTGGATACAAGGCTGGATTTTTAAGTCGAAAATCAGACCCTAAGTCCAGAACACAGCCAACTTTTCCATAGAGATCATCGACAACTGGCTGACTAGCCATGTGTGGGAGACCCAAGAAGACCGCGTCGAGGCCCAAAAAATTTTCAGGGCTATACACAGAAAAAACTAGGTCTCCGTAGGCCGCTGCCAAGCTCGGGTATAAATCACGAACCCTTACACCTGCTTGGCTATCACCAGTTATCGCAACTAACTCCAAGTTCGGATGCTCTGCTATCAGTCTCATTAGCTCCGCACCGGTAAAACCCGATGCCCCAACGATTCCAACGCGCGCCTGCTTCATGCCTTGAATCATACTAGTTATGCATCTGAATGCAATATTATTCAGTGTTCATTTTTTGATAGACACCTTACAAATTCATTTGCTCCTCGATCCAGCCACGGTACTGAGCTCAGAAACAGTCGCTAATGCAAGGTCCCATCTCAGAGTTCGAGAAACTACCGAACTTAAAGCAACTAATATTTCAAACATGCGAAACAGGGCAGACAGCTTCAGGGAATGGCGTCCCATAGCCGCTCTGGGGTTAATGACGTGCACTTGTTATGGCTCCTGGTTCTATGCGTTTGGGATTTTAGTAGCACCCATTGCCCAAGACACGGGCTGGTCACTGACGTTCTTGGGTGGCATATTCGCTGCTGCTCAAGTTGTAAACGGTCTAGGTGCACCAGTGGGAGGACGCATCCTCGATAAATGGGGCGGAGCAGCAGTCTTCACGATTCAAGCAGTTGCAGCATTATTAATGTTTCTGGGAAGCTGGGCGACTCAACCTCTAACATTTGCTGTTATCTGCAGCCTTGGCGCCGGCACCCTGATGGCCACAGGTTTCTATCATGTCTCTACCACAGCAGCCGCTAGGTTGGGGCCTGGAGATCCGAGTAAGTCGATAGCTGTCTTAACCGCAATCGGCGCTTTTTGCAGCCCGATCTATCTACCGCTCGGAGCGCATTTAATTACCTCTACCGATTGGCGCGTAGCATTTAGAGTTTTTTCTTTACTAGCGTTTTTCGGAGCTATAGGTGCAGCAATCTTTGCATCCAAAGGAAAATCTCCATCTGGATCGCTCCCTTCAAGCCAGCCTCTGCGAGCACTCAAAAAGGCAGTGCAGATGCCTTTGGTCCGACGAATGCTCATTGCGTATGCCTTCGGTGGGTTCGCGTACAGCACTCTTTTGGTCTACCAAATTCCAATCATGGTAGATGCCGGCGTAACGCTACAAACGGCCGCATCAGCAGCTGCCTTTCGAGGGTTTATGCAAATCTTCGGGCGGGTCGGACTCCTTGGCTCTTTTGCAATCCGTAAACCAGCCTTCGCCATGCAGATCGCCTTCTTAACTGCTGGAATAGGTTCCATCTTCTTACTCAGCCAAAACGTAATCTCATGCTTTTTTTATGGAGCTGCCGTTGGTATAGGGCTTGGAGCTATGACTCCCCTTCAGGCGATTTACGGCCAGCTTGTTTTCAAAAATGAGGACCTCGGACTGCTCATGGGCATGCAACACACTGTTACTTCAATCGCTGGAGCGTTCGGGCCGTTGTTGGCTGGCTTAACTAGTGATTTGTTCAACACTCAAAAGCCAACAGTGCTCATAGCATCATCAAGCCTGTTCATTGCAGCAGCGCTGTTACGAAGCATCAAGGCTTAAATAAATTACTATGTCTTCAGACGAACTTGAACAAAATTACTAATATTCGCTCTTGAGTCGCTATCATTAGTGACCCTCTAGATCTGGGTCAATGGCGTCCCGTCCTAGCAACTCAAAACTTTTAGAATCTCCATCGATCGAGTTCCGGAACGTCTTCAACATGCATAATTCCTATCCTGGCCAAGTTAATCTTCCAGTTGCACAAGGTCTCTACGACCCTGCCAATGAACATGATGCTTGTGGCGTAGCTTTCGTTGTAGATATGCATGGACGGAAGTCCCATGAGATGGTTCAGAATGGACTTAAATGTCTATTCAATCTGGACCATCGTGGCGCTACCGGAGCTGAAGCTAATGTCGGTGACGGCGCCGGCATACTCATTCAGATTCCTCACGAATACTTTACTAGCGTGTGTGAATTTGAGCTTCCAGCCCCTGGTCATTACGCTGCCGGAATGGCATTTTTGCCTTCCGAGAACACAGACGCTGCAGCAGCAGCCATTGAACAAATTGTTGAGTCTGAAGGCCTCCACGTAATAGGTTGGCGAGAAGTCCCTACAGATCCATCTACTTTAGGAAGCTTCGCAGTAGATGCTATGCCGGTATTTAGAACTCTCTTTATGGGAGATCCGGCAGATGAGAGAATGCATTCGCTCGAATTAGAACGCCGCTCGTTCATAATCCGGAAACGAATCGAACATGAAACTCGACCTTCAACGTATTTCCCGTCACTGTCCGCACGAACCTTTGTCTACAAGGGAATGCTTACCTGCGAGCAACTACCTCAATTCTACCCAGACCTAAATGACGAACGACTCAAAAGTTCAATGGCGCTTGTGCATTCAAGGTTCAGCACAAACACTTTTCCATCATGGCCTCTAGCCCACCCTTACCGACTCATAGCGCACAACGGTGAAATCAACACTGTTGAGGGAAACCGCAACTGGATGCAGGCACGCGAAGGGAATCTCAGCAGCGACCTGTTCGGAGATCGTTTAGAGAAGGCTTTTCCTATTATGACGCCGGGAGCCTCGGACACTGCGAGCTTTGATGAGGCCCTTGAGCTCATTCATCTAGGAGGAAGGTCCCTTCCTCACGCTGTACTCATGATGGTTCCTGAAGCCTGGGAACATCACGAAGGCTTACCAGACTGGAAACGAGATTTTTACCAGTACCACGCATCGTTAATAGAACCCTGGGATGGGCCGGCTTCGATAGCTTTCACTGATGGGTCTGTCATCGGTGCTGTCTTAGACCGAAATGGACTCCGTCCTTCACGATTCTGGGTAACTAACGAAGGTCTGGTGATTATGGCCTCCGAAGTTGGCGTCCTTGACATAGACCAGTCAACAATCGTACGAAAGGGTCGTCTACAGCCCGGTAAAATGTTTCTTGTTGACACATCCCAAGGTCGAATTGTTGGTGATGAAGAGTTAAAAGAGACATTGGCAAACGAGCACCCGTATGGTGAATGGTCACAAGAAGGTCTCTTGCACCTCGATGACTTACCCTCTCGATTTCTCTTAAACCCTCAACACGCTTCAGTGATTAAACGCCAGAGAACCTTTGGCTACACCTCAGAAGAACTAAAGATCCTTATGGCGCCCATGGCTCGAACAGGCGGCGAAGCACTCGGATCAATGGGAACCGATACTCCCATCGCAGTGTTATCTGACCGTCCTCGGTTGCTATTCGACTATTTCGTCCAACTATTCGCACAAGTCACTAACCCGCCTCTCGATGCCATCAGAGAAGAGTTAGTAACTTCGACGTCTTCGGTCCTTGGCCCAGAAACAAACCTCCTGGAACCAGGACCTGATTCTTGCCGGCAAATAGTAATCCCGCACCCAGTTCTTTCAAACGAAGAATTAGCAAAAATTACCTACCTTAACGAATCATCCGAGAACCCAGACTTTAAATCTTTCACTATCGATGGCCTATACCCAGTCGCTGATGGTGGGCCTGGCATGCAGCGTTCTATCGAAAATATTCAAAAAAACGTGTCGAAAGCCATTGAAGATGGTGCGAAAATTATCGTACTTTCGGATCGATTTAGCGATCAAACCCAAGCGCCCATCCCATCACTCCTGTTAACCGGAGCTGTCCATCACCACCTAATACGTGAACAAACACGAACTAAGGTTGGCCTAATTGTTGAGTGCGGTGATGCTCGAGAAGTGCACCACATGGCATTACTTCTCGGTTACGGCGCAGGAGCCGTAAATCCATATCTTGCGTTCGAATCGATCAGCGACATGATCAAGGAAGGAATCATTAACGAAATCACTGAAGAGCAAGCATTCCGCAACTACATAAAAGCTTGCTCTAAAGGCGTTCTGAAAATTATGTCGAAGATGGGTATATCTACTGTTGCTAGCTATACCGGTGCTCAAGTATTTGAAGCTGTAGGTGTATCAAAGGAACTAATTGATACTTACTTCTTAGGAACAAAATCGAAGTTGAGCGGGATCGGTATCGATGTAGTCGCAAAAGAAGTAGCTCTTAGACATGCTTTCGCTTATCAGCTAAACCCAGAAAAGCTAGCTCATCGCGAGCTTTGGGCAGGTGGAGAATACCAATGGCGCAGAGAAGGCGAGCATCACCTGTTCAATCCAGAAACTGTTTATAAGCTTCAGCATGCAACAAGGGTTGGTCGCTATGATCTATTCAAAGAATACACCGAACTCATAGATGAACAATCGGAAAAGTTAGCGACTATTAGAGGCCTCCTGACGATAAAGCCCTCTAAAGATGGCCCCATCCCTATAGAAGACGTCGAGCCCTCGAGCGATATCCTCAAACGCTTTTCTACTGGTGCTATGAGCTATGGCTCTATATCTGCCGAAGCACATGAGACACTCGCCATCGCGATGAACCGGATCGGTGGAAAATCCAACACCGGCGAAGGTGGCGAGGACTCAGACCGCTTCACTCCGGACGAAAACGGAGATCTGAGACGATCAGCTATTAAACAAGTTGCATCGGGAAGATTCGGTGTCACTTCGGAATATTTAGTTAACTCTGATGATATTCAAATAAAAATGGCTCAAGGAGCTAAACCAGGAGAAGGCGGGCAACTCCCTGGAGCAAAAGTATGGCCTTGGATCGCTAAAACTCGCCATTCCACCCCTGGCGTTGGGCTGATCTCACCACCACCTCACCATGACATTTACTCAATCGAAGATCTTAAACAGTTAGTTCACGATCTCAAAAATGCCAATCCAGATGCGCGGGTCCATGTGAAACTCGTAGCCGAAGTGGGCGTTGGAACCGTCGCCGCAGGCGTTTCTAAAGCTAAGGCCGATGTTGTTTTAATTTCCGGCCATGACGGTGGTACGGGCGCATCACCTTTAACTTCTTTGAAACATGCCGGAGGGCCATGGGAACTGGGCCTCGCAGAAACCCAGCAAACTTTATTAATCAATGGTTTACGCGATCGAATCGTTGTCCAAACCGATGGTCAGTTGAAAACTGGTCGAGATGTCATTATCGCAGCTTTGCTAGGAGCTGAAGAATTCGGATTCGCCACAGCCCCACTCGTAGTATCTGGTTGCGTAATGATGAGGGTTTGCCATTTAGACACTTGCCCCGTAGGAGTAGCAACTCAAAACAAGGAACTCCGATCTCGGTTTTCTGGAAAAGCAGAGTTCGTAGTCAACTTCTTCGAATACATTGCTCAAGAGGTACGGGAGTACTTAGCTGAGCTCGGGTTTCGTTCCATCGAAGAAGCCGTGGGCAGGGTCGACCGCTTAGAGCCAGATAGAGCTATTTCACATTGGAAAGCCGATGGTTTAGACCTGTCTCCGCTCCTTCACGTTCCCACATCTCCATGGGAACAAACTCGTTTCTGTTCCAAAAAGCAAGATCATGGTCTAGCGAACTCCCTGGATCAAAAATTGATCGAGCTAGCTCAACCCGCATTGCAGAATAAAGAAAAAGTTACCATCAATACGGAAGTACGAAACATACATCGCACCGTAGGGACCTTGCTCGGGCATGAAATAACTAAGATCTACGGCGGGCCAGGGCTTCCTAGAGACACGGTTGAAATCAATATGACCGGTTCTGGCGGTCAGAGCCTCGGGGCATTCATTCCTTCGGGCATGACTATGCGTCTCGAAGGCGACACAAATGACTTCCTAGGTAAAGGACTGTCCGGAGGCCGACTTATTGTCAGGCCACCTGCGTCATCTCATCCCGACTTCGTTGCAGAAGACAACATCATTGCCGGAAACGTCCTACTTTATGGCGCTACCGCCGGAGAAGTTTTTATTCGGGGCATAGTTGGCGAACGATTCTGCGTTAGGAACTCGGGCGCAATTGCTGTTGTCGAAGGGGTTGGAGATCACGCTTGTGAATACATGACCGGGGGGAAGGTAATTATCCTAGGTCCAACTGGGAGAAATTTCGGCGCAGGAATGTCCGGCGGCATGGCCTACGTGTATGACCCTCAAGACATTTTCCACCGAAGCCTTAACACCGAGATGGTGGATTTAGAAGTATTCTTATCTGAAGAGGATACTGAATTCATAAGAGAATTTCTCGGACATCACGCCCTAGAAACCGGTTCCGCTATCGCCGAACAGGTTCTTAAGCGTTGGCACCAAAATAGTAGGCACTTTAAAAAAGTTATGCCAAAAGATTACAGACGAGTTCTCGAGGCAATTAGCAGCGCAGAAGAGCAAGGGCGCAACGTGGAAGAAGCCATCATGGCAGCTTCGATTCGCTAGAAGGACCCCACAATGACCAATATTCAAACCAAATACCGGAAAACACTTACGCATGGCTGACATCAAAGGTTTTTTAAAACACCAAAGGGAGCTTCCGTCTCGGCGACCTGTTCAAATTCGCCTTATGGATTGGAACGAAGTCCACGAGGACTTCAGCGACGAAAAACTTCAACAACAGGCAAGCCGGTGCATGGATTGCGGAATTCCATTTTGCAACAACGGATGTCCTCTGGGCAACATAATTCCTGATTGGAATGACCTCGTCTATCGCGACCGGTGGGAGGATGCTATTGAACGTCTTCACGCTACGAATAATTTCCCAGAATTTACTGGGAGACTTTGCCCAGCTCCGTGCGAAGGTGCGTGTGTCTTGGGCATAAACCAAGACCCAGTTGCGATTAAACAAGTCGAAGTAGCCATAATTGACAAGGCCTGGAAGCTAGGTTGGGTGAAACCTATTCTTCCCACTTCAAAGTCGGGTAAATCCGCTGCTGTAGTCGGTTCAGGACCAGCAGGGCTTGCGGCGGCGCAGCAACTTACTCGAGCCGGCCATGACGTTACGGTTTTCGAGCGAGCAGATCGAATCGGGGGTTTACTTCGTTATGGGATTCCCGAATTCAAAATGGAGAAACAACAAATAGACCGGCGCGTAAATCAGATGGAAGCAGAAGGCACTGTTTTTCGTACAAGCACCGATATTGGGACCGACATCGCCATGGAAACCCTGATGGAAGATTTTGATGCGGTAGTTCTGGCGGGCGGAGCGACAAGAGCACGAGATCTACCGATACCAGGCCGAGAGCTTGTAGGAATTTACCAGGCAATGGAATACCTACCTTGGGCGAATCGGGCCCAAATGGGCGACATGTCCGTCGATGATGTGCCGGTGAATGCTAAGGATAAGAAAGTAGTAATTATTGGTGGTGGTGACACCGGAGCAGATTGTCTCGGGACCGCTCACCGTCAAGGGGCCGAGGATATTCAACAGTTTGAGATCATGCCACAACCTCCCCAAGATCGATTAGCTTCTAACCCGTGGCCAACGTTCCCAATGACCTACAAAATTACTTCTGCACACGAAGAAGGCGGTGATCGGCTTTATTCGGTCAACACTGAAAAATTTTTAGGAGATGACGCAGGCAATCTCCGAGGGCTCGCAGCCCATGAAGTTGAAATGGTAGAAGGCAAATTCCAGAAGGTAGAGAACTCAGACTTCGAGATCGAAGCAGACCTCGTTTTTCTAGCAATGGGCTTTACCGGACCAGAAGACAACGGATTGTTTAGCCAAGTCGGTATCAGCCTTGACGAAAGAAGCAACGTTGTTCGCAACGCAAGCTACGAAACTAATGTTAATAACATTTGGGTCTGTGGAGATATGGGAAGAGGGCAAAGCCTTATCGTATGGGCTATAGCTGAGGGTCGTTCATGTGCTGCAGCTGTGGACTTAGCTCTCTCTGGATCGAGCACTCTTCCTATTGCGATACAACCAACTGACCGGCCATTGTCATAATAATGAAATGCACAATTTAACGACAGATCAGCTGACCTAATTCCGACAAAAAAGACACTGCTGTTCCCAATCCCAACAGGAACGAAGTTAAGGAAACGGGATCACTAAATTAGCCAGCACGGCTTGATCAACCCTGCTTATCAGGTCCGACACTTTCAATATTGAAATGAACCATACATCTTTGATCCGATGCCATTGCCCGTCGGTAGTCATCCCAATCAGGGTGCTCGCCGTTTAGGGTTCTGTAATAGGACACCAGCTGTTCCATTGCCTCTGGCTGGCTGACTACAGTCGCGGTACAAGTAAGTTGAACCCAACGACCCATCCATTTATCTGGGAAGACACAGAGCCATGAAGTCGGCGACCGCCGCAAATTCCATGTCTTTATTGCTGTCTCTCGGGTACTCATTACTATCGTTTCGTCAACTACTGCGAGCGTCACAGGAGACATCTGCGGCGTGCCATCTTTACGTCGTGTCGCTAAAATCGCTCGAGAATTCTCTTTTACGTAATCAAGTCCGGTCGCTATTTCCATACCAACAGCTTATACCGAACACAAAAGCACCTTGTGTGAAATGTTGGAACACCATTAGCCACACTCAAATTTTCTGTTCGTATGTCTGAATGCACATATCGGAGCAGTATCTACGCGGCACAAGAGTGCCCGCACGTCTAGCCTGTAAACATGAGCCAACGCTTAGCTAACAAACGAGTCGTTGTTACCAACGCCAATGATTTCATGGGGGCTCCAACCATAGAAGTTTTTGAAGAAGAAGGTGCTGAGGTAATCGCCGACTACTCCAATTTGATGGATAGCGACGCAGCCTCCACTCTTATCAAAATGGTCGGACAAGTTGATGTATTAGTAGTTAATTTAGCTGCGCCTTCCTTCGGGGGAATTCCAACACACGAACTTAATGACGAGAACTTTGCAGAATGTTTTGATGTGATGGTCTACCCGCTACACAGATTAACGAGGGCCGTTTTACCTCAAATGATTGAGCGTAAGGCAGGGAAAATAGTTGTCTACGGCAGCGCCACCGCTCTCAAAGGAATGAAAACACTCGCTGCGTACAGCGCAGCTCGCGGCGCTCAAGTTAGCTATGTTCAATCCGTAGGAATTGAAGTAGCACCGCAGAATATCCAAATGAACCTGATAGCTCAGAACTACGTCGAGAATCCTGACTATTACCCTCATGAGCTTACGTCCCAAGAGAGCTTTAAATCCTCCTTAAAACGCCAAGTGCCTTTAGGACGCTTAGCGACTTCAAGAGAAGATGCTCAACTAGCTGCATTCTTGGCTAGCAATGAGAGTGATTTTTTTGTTGGCCAAGCGATTCCTTTCGCCGGCGGATGGGTCCAGCGGTAACTAATTAATGAGTCGCACCAATAATTCAATAAAAAAACCCGACTCTGCTCGAGGATGGGTGGTCGCAGGCGCCGGCTGCTTAATCAACGCCTGGACATTCGGGATTTTCTACTCATTTGCAACGGCTGTCGGACAAATGGTCGAGGAATTTGATGCAAGCCTTTCCGGAGTAGCTGCTCTGATGGCTGTTACCACATTTTTGTTTTTTGCCTTAGGGATAATAGCCGGTCCGCTAGCCGATAAATTTGGGGCGCGACGCCTTATCGCAATCGGGGCCCTATTCATGGGAGGAGGTCTGTGGTTTACGGCTCAAGCACAGAGTCTCTTAGTCGGCACCATTACCTATAGCCTCGGCGTCGGCCTTGGTATCGGGTCATATCTAGTCCCCATGAGCGTGGCTACCGGAGCCTGGTTCGTCAAACATAGAACTCTCGCTCTGGGAGTAAACACGGCAGGAATAGGGCTTGGCACTCTATTACTCGTTCCGGTTTGCGAGAGACTGATCACCTCGTATGGATGGAGAAATGCGTTTGAAATAATGGGAATCGGCAGCATCGCCATTTATTTCGTTGTTGCTCTTCTTTCGTTTCGCCCCCCTACTCCTCCATCGCCTGTTTCTGCAAGTATCGCAGCAGTTAAAGCTGCAGTAAAACGCATAGTTTTCTGGCGATTATATTTTTCTGGCCTATCCATGTCATTGGCTCTTTTCGTGCCATTCGTCTTTCTTGTTCAATACGCAAAAGAACAAGGGATTTCTTCAAGTACAGCGGCCTTCCTAATCACCTCGCTTGGTTTAGGCAGCGTCTTAGGCCGCCTTGGCCTTGGAATTCTAGGATTGCGTGTTGGTGTACTGCCGTTAGTCGTCTTATGTTTTGCTCTGCAACCTGTCGCTTACACTATTTGGCTACTCGCCGGTGGAAACTATATTCTTCTTCTCGCGTTCGCAGCGCTCTTGGGTGTCGGATACGGAGGCTATGTAGCGCTTAGCCCAGTGGCTGCCGCTGGCATATTTGGGCTTAAAGGCTTGGGTGGTGTTCTCGGAGTTCTGTATACGTCCGCAGGAATCGGCGCCTTGATAGGCCCCATTGCAGCGGGTGCGGTTATAGACGCAACAGGCAGCTACACAATAGCGATCATTGCTTCGATAGTGGTCTCTACCTTGGCCGTCGGCATCGCCCTACCTCTTTGGAAACTCGGAAACGGAAACGCTCAACCTGTCGACAAAAAACCCTTTCCCGTTGCGACGTACGCCCAGCCGTCAGTTTTTTCTGTCACTTACAAATAAATGCTCGCTTTCGAAGCAGTCACTAAAACCTGCAGAGGCTGCTCAGCAACGAATAGTCTTACACAACTGAATAAATTTCGTAGCTAACCCCACCATCGGAACCGAGAGTTCCCTTTCCGATCGCCTGCACATCGTTAAGCCACAGATAACGTTCACCGCCTGTCTCGAACTGAGGAGCGGATGTAACGGTTCCCGTCGCAAGGTTTCCGATTCCCTTATATTGCATGAGAATCGGGACGTCATCATCGGTGATCAACAACAGCCGGACATCTAACTGCATTGTTTTGTTGTTACGACTAGTCACCCAATCTCCGCCAGGCGGAACTACGGTCCCGTTGAGTCGTTCGCCGACAAAGGTCCCTCCGCCTACGCTTGCAACAATTCGAGTTCCTTGAGGGCCGTTCTTCACCACACGGGCCTTATCGGCCACATCTAGGCTCAAAGTAAATAAATGTTCTACATCAAGGGTTTGTTTTGCCATATCACTAGTTTCCCATACAAACACCTGGTTTCGATAGACCCGAGACTGGGATCATGTTTCTCTTAAGTGAAATGCAGTCACTTCGCTGTAACGCCAAGCGTGTGAAATAGAGTCATTACAGCGTCTATTTCGATGCTGATTCTGAGCACCGCCTATCTAGCAATATTCACACAGCCATCACGAAACGCTATCCAGTTCGATTCCGCTCCTTGGAAGTAAACAAAACTGTAATTTAGACAGACCCAAGAAGAAACATATTGGTGAGTGGCCCCTGATTGTTCTCTTCCTAGATCACACTTGCGGCCAAAGCATTTACCCGCATCTAGGGGGCCTAGAATTATTTGTATGGAAGATCTGCATCACGTTCATATCTTTGCCAGCGACATAGAAGCCACAGTTGATTGGTACTGCAAAAACCTTGGTGGCTCAGTGGCCTATGACGGTGACTTTGGGGGTGCCAGAAATATTTTCATAAATATTGGGCAAGGTCGCCTCAACGTCTATGACCAGGAGCCGCGAGGCGAGTTCTCTGGTGCCTTTCACCACATCGGTATTCAAACTGACGATTTAGCTGGCTTGCATGAACGCCTAACCAAAAATGGTGTTGAATTTAGATCGGGTATTCGCGAGTTCGACAACTGGCGATACATCATGTGCCCGGCGCCCGACAATGTGTTGCTTGAACTATTCCAAATTGATATACCAAAAATGGAACCAGGTCTTCAAGCTTTTTTCGCACGCAGCTAATGACAATTTAGTTAAATCGAGCCTGCTGATAATTATCTCGACTGATCTTTCGTTGATCCGTAGGTGCGGATTCTCGAAAGCTCTCTCAACAAAGTTTCTTTCTTGCTTTTCGCTATATCTGCATTTCTTTGCAGCTTCTCAACATCAACCTCTTCATCAGAACCACATCCAAAACACCGGATACCGACGCGGCTAGCACAGACCTCTTCAACGCGCCGAGTGCAGCCAAGTCACCAAACAATAGGCCTCTCTTCGTGGAGGTTCTTGGCGTTAATGCGTGCGGCCGACGAGTGTGCGAGCGAAAACTTCGCCAGTGTGTTCAGCGTGCAATGTGCCCGACGGCACCTGGCAGGTCTCGCCGGCTTTAAAAGTGTGCTTGCCATCTTCAAGTTCGAGGATGAATTCACCTTCGAGGACCAGGAGTTGAGCACCGAATTCGTGAGTGTGTAGCTCGGTTGAGTAACCAGCCAAATAGTTATTCTCACGGGGCTCGTCGCAGCCTTGGGTTGTCAGTAGTTCGCGAAAGTCGTCTTCTGTCATGAAGTGATTCTAGGCCACGACCTGCCTTTAGGGAGTTCCTTTTGTCGTTTTAGACTCTGAGCCCACTGAACACTTTCGCATAGTCGAGCTGGGTCGCTCGAAAAAAGTTCCAGTTGTTGCTTCTCAGCGCACATCGCGAGCACTTGTTTCGAAAGCTCCCGAAGCATCGCTAAGGCACCTCATACTTAAATTTTTAAGATTTCTATTTATGAACCTGCTGTAATGGTCAAGTGGGGGCCTATCGAGGTCATCAAAATAAACGAAGAGGGGATTGACAAGATGCAGACCTGGAATATTGGCGAAGCCAAAATTACCAAAGTTGTAGAAATGGAGCAGATGTGGCCAGGGCAAGCGGTGATACCTGATGCGAACTCTGCAGCGCTGCTCGAGCACAACTGGATCTTGGGGCCCTTTGCCGATCGCGAGAATGGTCGAATGCGACTTTCATTCCATACTTTTTGTATTGAAATTGGTGATGAGAAAATCGTAGTTGACACCTGCGCCGGAAATGACAAGACGCGACCGAATTTTGCCGGACTCAGTAATCTCGACACAGATTTTATGGACAAAATGACCGAAGCGGGGTTTGGTCCAGATGACGTTACCGCTGTGATTTGCACGCACCTTCATGTCGACCACGTTGGGTGGAATACGTCGCTGCGTAACGGTGTTTGGCAACCAACGTTCCCTAAAGCCCGGTATCTGTTTGGCGAGACCGAATGGGCTCACTGGCGCGTGGAACCACAAATTTATGGTGACGTCGTAGGAGACAGCATTCAACCATGTATTGATGCTGGTTTAGCGGAACTTGTCCAAAGCGATATGCAGCTGAATGACGCTATTTGGTTGGAGCCAACCCCAGGTCACACCCCAGGCCACCACAGCGTGCGCATCTCATCCGGAGGAGAGGACGCGATTATCACCGGTGACGTCTGCCATCATCCCATTCAATTCGAATTCCCTCATTGGTCTAGTGAACCTGACGTCGACAAGTCGGCTGCGATTACCATGCGCCGGCGTTTTGCCGAGCAATACTGCGACGATCACACGTTGATTTTGGGAACGCATTTTGGGGGGCCCTCGTGCGGGTACCTCCGGCCCGTCGGTAACTCGTGGTGGCTGGACTCCGCAGGTTTTGCAGATATTGGCGACAATCTACCAACTGGTTAAGTGTCGCCTGGCGACTTGAAGCAACAGGGTCACGGCTTCCATATGGGTGCACGCTCGCTCCCACGAGACAACCGCTTGCGACCTCAACAGCTTTAGTTCTCAGGATCTACGATGGGCAATAAAAGCCGATAACGCCAGAAGCTCCAATGAGCTCGGTTGGAAATCGTAACAATTTCCTAATATCAATCGCTTCCAAAAAGAAATTTAGCAATTTCTTGCTTGCTACATCAGTAAGGTTTACAGAAGAAATGGCTGAATTCGTCGGAATCTACAATGCAGATAGCGGTATTCGAGGAGAGCTAACTTACGCTCTGTTTAAGTTGTCTCGAAAGTCATCATGCTCTTTATGCGAAATAACTCATGGTTGGAACCCGTTTGGCAGAAACACATGGCGAACATCCCGGCGTGACAGCGGTCTTGATCTCACTATGATTCACCGGAATAAGGCATCTGCACAACAATTAGATGCAGTGGAATCATTACCAGCAATACTCAAAAAAACAGACGGCAATTGGTCACAAGTTGTATCCGCAGACCAGCTGCTATCAGCGAAAAATGACTTTACGAAAATATTTGATCTTCTGAATCACTCGTGAGCAGCTAGATTCGCTTCCTATAGTTTGAGCGATAACCACCTGAATTGTTTGTCCTGGCTCGCACCTGCGACCCTTAGATTTCTCTTCTATCGACTACATATCTACTAAGTTAATGCCTAATGAACGGAATCAATTTAAACGATCCAGTTTCTGTTGCAAACCCTGATGCCTATTGGGCGAAATATAGGTCAGATGGCCCCATCCAATGGAGCGAGGCCCACAGGTCATGGGTGATATTAAGCCATTTGGAGCTCAGTGAAGCTTTCAGAGACGGAACGCTTCTATCGACAGATCGAGTTACGCCGCTAGAAAGAGTGGCAGCAAACCGTCCTAGTGCTTTTCAGCAAGTAGTCGAGCTTCTTAGCGGGTGGATGATATTCCGTGATCCACCTATCCACACTCATTTACGTGACCCGATGAGGCATGTTTTCACTCCGAGGAAGGTGCTCACTCTCGAAAAGATGGTAACTGCCGTCGTACGCGAAACCGTCGTCATGCTGCCCGATGAAATTGATGTTCGGCGAGACCTTGCCGGTCCGTTGCCTGCGTTAATTATTGCTAATCTTCTCGGCGTAAATTCCGATGACTTAGACCAATTTTGTCAGTGGTCTGATGACTTAGCGACGATTGTTTTTGCTACTGATCCTCATTTAACGCCACCTGAACTCGCTATGGATGCCGCTAGCCAGTTTCAAGAGTTCTTTGGTGCGCTTATCGACCGTGAGCGAAAACAACCATCAGGAACTCTCTTAACGGCATTAGTAGATGGTGCTGGCACAGAACTATCGGATTTGGAATTGGTGGGAGCCTGCACTCTCATATTATTTGCAGGCCACGAAACCACCAGTTCTTTCTTGATGAACACGCTAGGTCTACTTGCTCAAGACCCGCACCTACTTTCGCTCCTCCGCTCTGCAAACATTGAGAGAGCCGTCGAAGAATTATTCAGGGTTATTGGTCCGACTCGAAGCATGTACCGAAAAGTTGCAAAAACCCATACGCGCCATGGCCAAAAACTTGCTGCAAATGAAAACGTTCTTTTATGCGTTGAGGCTGCGAATCATGATCCCTTAGTCTTCGAAAATCCAGGGACTATAGATTTTTCTAGAAAATTAAACCCTCATTTAAGTTTTGGCTGGGGGCTCCATCATTGCCTTGGCGCTCATTTAGCTCGACTCGAGGCCAGAGTGATTTTAGAAGCTGTTTTAGAGAGAGCGGAAAGGTTTATTCCGCTTACCCCAGTTCCTCCAATCGAAGGCACGGTTATCGCATCCATAGCGAAACCGCTACGAATAAGGTTTGAATAGTCTTAAGTCATTAGTTCTCTGAGACAAAGGGTTTCAAGTTTGGTCTATTAGATAGATTCCCAAACAACTGGAAATCTTGCACTGTCAAGCAAGCTCCCATCCTGATGAGAATGTGAACGTAGGTTCAAATTTGTTCCAGTTCGATCATCATAAACTGCATCATCTCCCGTATACCTTACGGTGTAACCGCGTCGTCGAACACTTGAACGGTTATTCCCACCGGCTCCGTGCACAGCCATTGCGTGAAATGCGTACACATCTCCAGGGTTTAGGTCCCAACTCACAATTTCGTAGTCATCGCGCGATTCTTCTATGGCCGGTATGTCCACATAATCTGGATTACGTTCATACTCGCCATGGCCTGCAGTTTTTCCGAAGGTTTCAGGCTGGTACCAGATATCCCACAAGTGTGAGCCACGGATAAACTCAAGTGCACCGCTATCTAAAGTGACGTGATCTAGCGCTACCCAGAATGACATGATTTGATGGCCACGCACTGGCCAATAGGGTAAGTCGTTATGCCATCGAGTCCGATTCTCAGTATTTGGTTCCTTAACAAACAGCTGATCATAAAATAGATTTACCTTCTTAGCATCAAAAAATTGTGCAGCTAATGCAGGCAGCGGACCGTTCGAGCAAAACTCATTAAACGTTGCATCGCTTTCGCAGATACGCACGTTTCCGTGAAATCCGCCTATGCCATTATCAGGAATGTACCCATGAAAGTATGGTCCTGGTTCGCTGATGTCCTTTTCTATTGCTTGCCTAAGGCGCTCAACCCACTCATCGCTAACCGCTCCTCGAAGCGGCACCACACCATCTTGTTGACATAATTTCAGATCTGATTTAGAAATTTCCAACGCACCCGCCACGCGCAACTCCTTATTAGGGATATCTAGACAGTAGGCCAATAACTTAGAGGACGTTGTTCAGGAGGTGGGATCCGGCGGCCATCTAACTGTCGTAAATTTTCCACGAGAACAATCCGGGTGTCAGCTGGGTCTATAACTTCATCTATTCGCATAGTCCCTGCTGCCTCATATGGTGTTGTCACGTTAGAGATTTCTTCGACTAATCGATGTTTCTCAGCTTCAGCTTCATCGACCCCGAGATCAGCAAGACGGGATGCATATGCCACGTTCACACCAACTTCCGGGTCCATGAAACCTATTTCTGCGCCCGGCCAAGAGTAAAGCCCTGACGAACCAAGACCTGAACCATTCATTGCCGGAAACGCTAAGCCGAATCCTTTGCGTAAAGTAACCGTCAAAGTAGGTGTAGACATATTCGAAAGAGCTTCAACAAAGCGTATTGCAAGAGACAAAATTCGGTTGTGCTCCACTGCTTTTCCGACCATAAACCCCGGTACGTCCATCAAAAAAATAACCGGCAGGTTAAAAGCATCGCAAAGACACATCAGGCGGATGGCTTTTCGGCATGCATCGGGATCGAGAACCCCAGCATTAAACATCGGGTTGTTTGCTATTACACCGACCGAAAATCCATCTAGCCGCCCTAAACCGGTGGTTAGGTTCCGTGCATAGCCCGGCTGTAGCTCCATAAAAGATCCAGCATCAAAAAGAGTCGAACAGAAGCGTCGCATATCGTAACCGCGCGTTCGTTTGGAGGGAACTAGTCCAGCTAGTGAGTGATCTGGAGTCATATCTGCTCTGCTGTCGAGCCTCGCCGAAACTGACCAGGCATTCTGGGGGAGATAGGACAACCAGCGTTGAATAGCCTCGTAAGCTTCATCGAAAGTTTCGACGCCTAGGTCGATCTGGCCGGTGATCCGAGAATGAACGTCTACTCCTCCAAGCTCTTCGAACCCAATCACTTCGCCCGTAGCAATTTCGAAGACTCTCGGGGAAGTCACGGCAAGAACGGAACCTCGAACTTGCACAACAAAATCTGAGAAAGCCGACTGGAAAGAAGAACCACCAAAACTTTGTCCAACTATCGCTGTTGCCATCGGTATCTGTCGTCGCCGTCGCGAGACCGAAAGCGCCGGAGCAACATCGGCGATGCCTTCTGCTCCAATAAGGTCCGGGATTCTTCCACCGCCTGTCTCTCCTATGTAAACGTATGGCATCCCACGTTCCAGTGCTCTTTCATACAGCCGCCCAACTCGGCGGCTTCCAACTATCGCAGAAGATCCTTTTTTGACAGTTATGTCATCGCCAGCGATCGCAACTGGTTTGCCGTTTATCATCCCCTCCCCTCCGACTTTGCCGTCGCCTGGAGTATTCGATCGATCTTCTAACCGCATGGAGCGACTGAAAGTTCCTAACTCGCGAAAAGAACCTTCGTCCAAAACACCGTCTATGTGATCACGAATAGTCGGTACTCCCTCAGACTTCATCTTCGCAACTTTTGCTGCTCCGCCCATATCTTCTCGCACTCGTCGTTGACGCTCGTGCAAGTCAGCTACAGGGTCAAAGTTTTCTCCCTCAGCTTCATTGTTAGTCATAACTCATCCTCTATCGATCAAGACTGTTCATTTCAAACAACCGGGCCAGACACATCAGATACCTTAGCCAAAGCATTACGAAACAACCCAACACTCAAAATTTGCCTCTTCGAATAGAGAAGCTGCCGCCGACATGTTTGCTAATAGACCGAGGCGCCAGCCAGCAACGCATCGCATCCTTACACCCATGCAATTGAGCCGAATCAGAACTCAATCGCAACAGAGAACTAGGCGCTATCTATCTGGGTCTGCGCCAAGAATTGATTGATACAAAATTCACTGTAGCGATGACTTCGGGTAACACCGAGATGACATTATGTCGCATCGACATGCTCAAAGAACTTTCGCTCCACCAGGCGCAACCTGTTGGAATAACTAATCTATTCAAGGAACTTAGCCGCGAGCCTTGAAGGGGTTTTCCAGCCGCCTGCTAGTCTGATTTTAGGGACCTCGAGATTTATTACAGCGAGCCTCTCAATATTGATGCCGCCGGGGGTGCGATGTTATCGAAATTTCGTGTTTTGGATTTATGCGATAACCATGGGGATTTTGCAGGATTTTTACTTGCCCAAATGGGCGCAGAAGTAATCGCTGTCGAGCCAGCAGGTGGTCAAAGTTCACGACATACAGGCCCTTACGCTGATGGTGTAGAAAGCAGCGAAACGTCCATACCTCATTGGGCCTACAACCGTGGCAAAAAATCTGTTGTGATTTCGGACCCGACAGAACTAGAAACCCTAGCTTTTTCGGCAGATGTATTAATCGAATGTGGCGTCTTCGAACTTGATTTAAACCACCTTAGGGAACTAAACCCTTCCCTTATAACCGTGTCAATTAGTCCTTTCGGAGCCACCGGCCCAAAAGCAAACTGGCTAGGGACAGACCTGACACTCAGCGCTGCTGCTGGACCAATGTCTCTCAACGGATACAAAGATCGCGCTCCAGTCCGTATCTCCGCTCCTCAAGTTTGGGTGAACGCTGCATCGGAAGCTGCTTGCGCTGTGCTGATAGCTCTAACTCACCAACAAAGTTCAGGGCAAGGACAGCACATCGACGTCTCTGCTCAAGAAGCTATGATGCTCACTGCACAGGGTTGGTTATCTCCTTCCCTATGCAACAATCCTCCTGCTCAGCGGAGCGGCGGCGGCCTGGAACTACTCGGTAAAGTGAAATTCCGGTTTGTTTACGAGTCCAGTGATGGGCATGTCACAATCACATTTCTGCCAGGAGTTTTGGTCGGCCCATTCACAAACCGGCTAGTCGCTTGGATCAATTCAGAAGGCGGACTCGATGACGATCTTAGCGACATTGACTGGTCCACCTTATTAGATGACTATGAGCTAGATGACGTTAGCGAACTGTGTAACCGAACAGCTGCCTGCATCGCTAATGTTCTCAAAAAGTACTCTAAGGCAGATTTATTTTCGTTGGCGCAATCTGAGAAATTTTTACTCATGCCCGTCATTACGCCCTTAGATGTTGTTGCTTCAGACCATTATCAGGAGCGTCAGTTCTGGGACGAAGTGCACGTTGACCAGATAGACAGGACAGTCAAATTTCCTGGGCGTTGGATGCATAGCAGCGATACTGGTCTAAAAAAACTCGGTCGACCGCCGAAGCTTGGAGAACACACCGCTCTCATTTTGTCAGAAAAGCCTAGACCGCCCAGAGAAACCCAAAAAAGAGATGCTTCGATACGGCCCTTCGAGGGTTTAAAAATTTTAGACTTTACCTGGGTATACGCCGGACCCTTCGCTACCAGACTATTTGCCTATTACGGCGCCACGGTCATACGAGTTGAATCTCAAACACGTCCTGATCAAGTTCGCACTTCAGGTTTGATGCGCGATATGGATAATGATGGCCCCGAGAACAGTCACCAGTGGCACTCTATTAACGCTGACAAACTCAGTTTGCAGCTGAACTTGAAGGTTCCAGAAACGCGGCAAGTAGTTCTTGATTTGGTGCGCGAGTGCGATGTTGTCATCAACGCTTTTTCGCCGGGCGTACTTGAACGCGTTGGCTTAGCAACTCAAGATCTTCTATCCGTTAATCCAAAGCTGATTATTATGTCCACGACTCTTTTCGGCCACACCGGACCATTATCGCCGATCCCAGGTTTCGGCAATATGGGTGCAGCAGCTGGTGGCTATTACGAGCTAACAGGCTGGGCTGACCGGCTACCCGCTGGACCATTTCTTGCGTATACCGATGCCACCTCGCCGAGATTAACTGCGGCGGCGTTAATGGCTGCGTTGCTTCAACGAAAGATAACCGGGAAAGGTCAGGTGCTCGATTTCAGCCAAGCGGAAGGCGGAATACATTTCTTGTCTGAAGCAGTTATAGATGCTTCGATAAACGGCACAAACCAGACCAGAATGGGTAACGCTGACACTCGATATGCCCCGCACTCTGTATATGCATGCGGACCTGCAGACTCTGACCAGTGGATCGCTATCGCTTGCGAAAGTGATAGCCAATGGGCTTCCCTGTGCGAATTGTTGAAACGACCTGACTTAACTTTACTCAGTGTTTCAGAACGCTTAAATCGTGAGATTGAACTAAACGAACTAATTTCTGTATGGACGAAAAATCAAAACCCAGAATTTCTTCAAGAGCTACTTCAAACGAAAAAAATTCCGGCACATCAAGTACAAAATAGTCCCGAAGTAATTAGAGACCCTCAGCTTGTACACCGTGACCATTTCCATCAGGTGCCGCACCAGATATACGGGCACACTTGGGCAGAACAGTACGGTTTTAGGCTCTCCAAAAATGATGGAACCCCTCGACTGGCTGGTCCACTCTGGGGCGAACACAATTTTGAGATACTCAGCGAACTACTTGGATATAGTTCAGATCAGATAGCGGAACTTGCCATTGCGGGCGTCTTGGAATAAAGATTCCGAGAATATTTGTATCAGTGAGAAAGCCGCGAACGAAGCTCGTGCATGGCAGATGCACCTTCTTCACCTGACATCCATGTGATGAAGTCGCGTCTACCTCGATTTCTAAACATAGGTGTTGCAAATGTTGTGGCCCACCATTGAAGTGGCTGCAAAGTCCATTCCATATCTTGGTTCCAGTCATGAAACGAACGAGCTTGCTCTTCTGCACGGAAGAGATTCATTCCGCCTCACCTAAAAGGCCGATTGGCTGCATCGCCACCAACAGGGCTGCGCGTGTACCCAACAATTGTGTCCGGGTCGACAAGTAAAATTTCTTCATCTTTCATCTCGATAGTTAACGGCTCACCTCCCAATAAACAGGGAGCTTCTATTCGAACAGTTTTTCCGGGAAATAACCAACGGCATGCTAAGGCTTCAAAACCGCACTGGGCAAACCATTTTTGTTCACCATCAACACTAATGCGATATTGCGTAGGCTGATTGTTGAATGGTGGGAACGAAGCAATGTAGTCAGTTTCCGGGTGCATCCATCCTGGAGTTAGCTCAACAATTTTTTGTATTCTGCCTAACGCTTCGTTTGGGCTAATCCCGATTAACGTGCTTAGCTCCGCATAATGCGGAACAACACCTGTCCTAACCACTTCGCTCATTAGCGTTTCGTATGCTTTGTCGAGTTCAGCGAGACTAAATTCCATAGTTCCTCTTTCGTTACCACCAGCGTTGAGCGACAAAGACATGGCTAATTGCGTAATGTAGTTCTATTACTAGCTACATGGGAGAAACATGAGCCAACGTTTAGAAAATAAGGTTGCTTTGATAACAGGAGGTGCATCAGGCATCGGACGTGAGTGTGCCTTAACGTTCGCCGCTGAAGGGGCATCGCTAGTTGTTGCAGACCTTAACTCAGAACGGGCAGATGCCGTTGTAGACGAAGTCATAGCCGCAGGCGGTGAGGCAATTGGGATTGGTGTAGACACCTCACAGCCAGAAGAAGTTAGCTCAATGGTCCAAGGTGCCATAGAAAAGTTCGGCCGAATAGATGTATGTGTTGCCGCTGCAGGGATTTCGCACGCTTCCTATGTAAGCAGAGAGCCTGATGAGCAAGCTAAGGCTGACCGTTATGACAAGGGCGACATGCTTCTTCTGAATAAGTCACTCGAAAATTGGCAACGAGTTATTGATGTGAACCTGACAGGAGTGATGCTCACGAATCAAGCGGTGGCAAACCAAATGATCAACACAGGCGGTGGGGCCATAGTCAATATAGCTTCAGTGGCCGGTCGAACTGCATTGATGGGTTCCTCTGACTATTGCGTCTCAAAAGCTGGAGTTTGGATGCTCACAAAGTGCGGGGCCATTGAGTTAGCGCGACACAACATAAGGGTAAACGCAGTTGGGCCCGGATACATCAGAACTTCGATGAGTGGTGCCGCCACGAATAATGAAGCTTGGGTAACAGCAAGAGTCAAAGAAACGCCGTTGCGTCGCCTTGGAGAGCCATCTGACATCGCCAATGCTTGCCTGTACTTGTGTAGTGATGAATCGAGCTTTGTGACCGGAGAAATAATTTTCCCAGATGGTGGACTGATGGCCGATAGCCGCGCCTAGCAATCCGCTGGAAAAACAGGCTGACACGACCATCATCAGTTGCCAGCATCTAGCATGGTTAATAGATTCTAGTCTCATGGGGGAAACATGACCGACGTAGCTGAAGCAAACGAACTACTTAGCCAAAGTGCCACGTTTGGCGCAATGACTGAAGCCACCAAGCTTGATTGGGATATTATCGCAGCCCATAACAAGGTTTTTTCTGCCAGTCTCACAGATCGGGTCATCGATCATCTTCGACTGCTAGATGGAGACTGCGGCGGATTTTCAGTTGACCGCTTAGAGCACAGTGTCCAAACCGCTACCCGCGCTGCACGAGCCAACAAGTCTGATGAATACGTCGTGTGCGCATTGCTACACGATATCGGCGATACCTTAGGCTCCTTTAACCATCCTGATATCGCAGCAGCAATTCTCAAGCCCTTTGTGTCTGAAGACCATTTGTGGATGGTAGAAAAGCACGGAATTTTTCAGGGTTATAATTTCTTCCACCATTTTGGTATGGACAGAAACATGAGAGACGATTTTTCCGGACATCAGGCCTATGACCTCACAGTAGAATTTTGCCAAGAATATGATCAGCCTGCTTTCGATCCCACTTACCAATCCATGAAGCTTGAAGAATTTCTGCCCGCTGTTCAAGACCTCTTCAAAACTCCTAAGAACTCTATTTATATGAAATCAGACGGAGTGATGATGGGCGAAAATCAGCAGTCCTAGGTTTGGGTTGCTACAAGATAGCAAAGCGTAGATAGACGTTTAAGCATTTATATCGATGGAGAAGAGTTGTCTGATTTTGCTCAACTGAGACAAAAACTTGGCCCGGTGGGCTTGTGGTCATTTAGGTTTGACTACCTCACTCCATCTGAAGCTACTATTGCTGCACAAGAAATTGAACGACTCGGCTACCCGTCGTTATGGGTTCCAGAGGTCGGTCCAACTGAAGCTCTGTCTCTTGCTTCCCAACTTTTAGAAGGCACATGGTCATTGACCGTCGCCAACGGCATCGCAAGGATGAGTGACCGCTCCCCCGGAGCAGCTGTGGCCGGACACAGATATTTACAAATGAAGTCGGGCGGTCGCCATATTCTCGGTCTTGGCTTAGGCGGCGCTTTGAGTAATGAGACCGAACCGCTTTCTATCGCTACTAACTACCTTAACGAATTTACTGATTTGTGGGAAGAGAAAAGAGCTGACGATACGTCACCTCCACTTATTTGCCTCGCAGCTTATGGACCGAAGATGAGCGCCTTAGCAGGAAGCCACACTCTCGGCGCTCACACATACTTGGCGAACCCCGAACATACTAAGCTGACCCGGTTAGCAATGGGACCCGACCCAGTCATTGCAGCAGAGATGGCTGTGGTGCTAACCCAAGATTCCCAGGTCGCTATCGAAATAGGTCGACATCACTTGCAGAAGTACACCAGCTCTAAGAGCAACCAGCGGAAATTTAAGATGTTGGGTTTTGAAGACAAAGATTTCCTTGACGGACCCAGCGACAGATTAGTTTCAGAACTGGTTACATTTGGCTCTGATGCGATTAGAAATCGATTGACGGCTCATCGCGTTAATGGAGCAGACCACGTTTGCATTCAGGTTCTTGGAACTCGCACGCTTCAAGAAGACTTAGAGAGTTGGGCTGTTCTATCTCACTTAGTTCTTTAAAGAATAGCTAGCAGCAGCCACGAATCTTATGAGTGGCAAACCCAGTCGGAGCAGTCACTTTAGATCCATTCAAAAGACTTTTGCATGCGCTTTGCAATGGGCATATAGAACTTCCAAAGATTTAACGCTAAGCCGCAGAGCGCGATAACTTTGTTTTTATGACATCTCTTTACGTTGCTGTAGAGCCTGATTGCTGGCGACAGCAAGCATTAATAGATGCGGTTCTTTCTGGAGGCGGACTTATAGCGAAGCCTTCCGAAGCTCAAGCACTGGTTTGGGCCGAACCCTCACGGGCAGACTTACTGCCCAAAATGTTAGACGAGAACCCGGGTATTCGATGGGTTCAGCTTCCATATGCTGGCATAGAGCCTTTCCTCCCGATGCTCCAAGAAAGACCAAATCTTATCTGGACATGCGGAAAGGGCGTTTATTCCGAGCCAGTTGCCGAACATGCTCTCGCCCTGACGCTTGCAGGTTTAAGAAACCTCCATGTCTACGGTAGAGCAAACGAATGGGGTGATCCCCAGGGAAAAAATTTATATGGCGCACGGGTAACAATATTAGGTGGCGGTGGAATCACAGAGTTCCTTCTAAAGTACCTCGAACCTTTTAAATGTCGAATAACTGTCATCCGAAAAAATATTCAGCGAATGCCCGGATCGTCAGATGTAACTTCACTCGCTAACCTGCATCAAAAGTTACCCGAAACAGACGTACTGATACTGGCGCTTGCGTTAACTCCTGAAACAGAGGGAATTATTAGCGCTAAGGAACTCTCTCTATTGCCGTCGCATGCTTGGCTAATCAATGTTGCTCGAGGTAAACATGTCGTGACCGATGACTTAGTCGAGGCGCTATTGGCTAAGTCGATTGGCGGAGCTGCGCTCGATGTTACTGATCCTGAACCGTTGGGCGTCGATCACCTTTTGTGGACTATCGACAACTGTATTATTACCCCGCATGTCGGCAACACGCCTGAGATGGGTCTACCGCTCCTCGCAGAAAGAGTTACAAAAAATGTTCGTGCGAAAGTAAACGGAGAACAACTGATTGGTTTAGTAGACGTAAAAGCTGGATACTAAACTACCTGAGTCGAGCATCATGAGTTGTCTCTACCGCTTGAATACATCGCTCTTGGATACTGGCTAACTGATCATGAGTTAGAGTTCCCTCCGCTGATTGGAGTCGCAAAGAAAACGCCAACGATCGTTTTCCTTCGCCCAATTTTTCACCTCGAAAAACATCGAAGAGTTCAAGGGACGCTAGTTCCGAGCCGACTAAAGAACGGATAGTTCGTTCCACATCAGATGCTTGAATTTCATCTTTCACGACGAACGCTAAATCCAAATCGCTTGAAGGGTACGTAGACACTAAACCATATAGGCGAGTCGAATTTTGACTCATAGATTGAATTAACATGTCGAGTCGTAACTCTAACCAGCCGCAGCGATTACTGATCCCGTAGTTCTCTAGAACCCTTGGGTCTAGTTCACCTACGACTCCTACCTCTTGATCATCAACGATTAGCTGCCCTGCACGTCGAGGGTGAAGTCCAGGAAGGTCGACAGCGTTACGTAATTCTCCATTAATTCCTAGGCCAGCAGCGATTACGTCCCAAAGCTGCTTGGCGGCTAAGGCGTCGTTGTCGCCGAGAATGACTCCGAGCATTTCGTGCTCATCTGGTAATCCAGAGCCCGCTGATGGAGGAGCAAATACCGATCCGATCTCGAAAAGCTTAACATTTTCATTTCGGTGCGACTGGTTGTAGGCAAGCGCCGTCAGCAGCCCAGAGCGCAGCGACGGTCTTAGAACTGACTCCTCGATAGCTAGAGGGTTAAGTAAATGAACTACATTCGCTGAAGAGAGACCGGTTTTGGCAACCGCATCTGGGGCTAAGAATGGGCTCGGCATCGCCTCATCCAAACCTGCTCCGACCATTACCTGACGGATAAGCCTGCGAGCTTTTTGATGAAATGTAAGATGACCAGCATTAGGAGAGCGGGGTACTGTCGCTCCTAAACGCCCGTAACCAAAATGGCGACCGACCTCTTCAGCTATGTCTGTTTCTGTCTCCGAGTCAGGGCGAAAACTTGGAATTGTCACAAGTTGAACATCAGCATCATCTGTCTGGACAACTTCGAACCCAATAGGAATAAGTAAATTAGCTACATCTTCGCCAGAAAACTTTTGTCCAAGTAACAGATTGATACGAGAAGTGCGCACGCTGATAGTTGTTTGCTTTTCTGTAGTAACTTGCACATCGCTTATCTTCGCTTCAGTCTGAATGCCGCCTGGCGTTATTTCATTTAAGAGATAGCAAAAGCGTTCAACGGCTGTGACACTTAAATTAATATCGGTGCCTCTTTCAAAGCGTGACGAAGCTTCAGAACGAAGACCCATCCGCTGCGAAGTTCGAGCTATAGCAGTCCTGTCCCAGCAAGCTAATTCAAGTAGAATCGTATTGGTTGAATCAGAAATTTCTGTGCTAGATCCTCCCATTACACCGGCTACGCCGATCGCAACGTCAGATCCGTCTACGATGACCCCATCGCCCGGAGCTAAGGATCTCTCTTGCCCATCTAATGTTTTAATCGACTCACCAGTCTTTGCTCGTCGCACTCCTATCGCATTTCCATCTACTAACGATAAGTCGTAAGTGTGGTTTGGTGTCCCCAGTTCGAGCATCACATAATTAGATACATCGACTACCGAATTAATTGATCTCATGCCCAGAAGCTGGAGACGAGTTTGCATCCACAGAGGTGAAACACCAACGCTCACACCCTCAAGCACGCGAGCTGTGAAACGAGGGCAGAGCTCTGAGTCGGTAACGCTAACCGAAGTTTCGGAAATTTCGCTAGTAGCCAAATGATCGACGGACCATTTAGGTATCTGAAATGGAATATTTAGCCGAGCTGCCAGGTCTCTCGCCACACCTGCGATTGACATAGCGTCAGGACGATTCGGATTAATTTCCAGGTCCCACAGAACATCAGCCTGTGCACCTAGCTGAGCCATTACAGGCTCGCCGACAACTAGTTCCGGAGATAAAATCAGGATGCCTTGATGATCGCTTCCAAGCCCGATCTCAGAAGCAGAACAACACATTCCGTTCGAAAATTCACCGCGCATCTTGCGTTGAGAAATTTCCATTCCATCAGGCATGGTCGTGCCAATGGTCGCGAAAGGAATTTTGTCTCCCACAGCCATGTTGAAAGCTCCACAACACACCTGCAGTGGAACGCCATCTCCACGGTCTACATCTACGATCTGGATCCGATCAGCTTTGGGGTGCGGTCTCAATCCGACTACTTCGGCAACAACAATTCCATCGATCAACTCGATAATCGTCATCTCTTCGACGGCCATGCCAAGGTCGCTCATCTGATTACCCAGCTCAACGGGGTCACCCTCGATTGGGGCGAACTCACGCAGCCAGGAAAGAAGTACTTTCATCAAAAACCCGTTCTAGAACTGACTCAAAAAGCGAACATCATTGGTGTACATATCTCTTAAATCCTTAATTCCGTGCCGCATCAGAGCTAAACGATCAATACCGAAACCAAACGCGAACCCGGTCCATTGTTCACTATCTATACCGCAATTTCGCAATACATTAGGGTGAACCATTCCGCATCCGCCTAACTCTATCCAGCCCGTTCGCTGACAAGTTTGGCAGCCTGAGCCCTCACATATGACGCAAGTTATATCAAACTCTGCACTTGGTTCTGTAAATGGAAAGTATGAGGGTCGCAATCGGCTTTTGATTGCTCCACCAAAATACGCAGCTGTGAAGTCATTTAGAGTTCCAGCCAAATCCGTGAAGCTGATTCCTTCGTCGATTACGAGGCCCTCTATCTGATGGAAAACTGGCATATGGCTTGCATCAGCAGTATCTCTCCGAAAGACCCTCCCCGGGCACACCGTATAAATTGGTGGTTCCTGTGACTCCATTACTCGGATTTGGACTGGGGAGGTGTGTGTCCTAAGCAAAAAATTAGTCGCTTCTCCACCCTCTCCATCGCCAATCTCAGTTCTTTCACCTAGGTCAAGGTATAGCGTGTCAAACATTGACCTCGCGACATGAGCCTCAGGCAAATTCAATGCTTCGAAGTTGTACCAATCGCTCTCAGCCTGCGGCCCCTCAGAAACTGTGAAACCCATACCGACAAAGACATCTTCTAGACGTTCCATGGTCTGAGTTACAAGGTGGAGATGGCCTCTATGATTAGGGTTTCTCAGCGTTTCTGTTAAATCTATTCCTTCTGCGCTTAGCTGAAGGTTGCGTTCCTGTTCGAAGAAATGCTTCTTAGATTGTTGATGAGCTTCCTGCACTTCTTTTTGGGCTTGGTTTAAGGCTTGGCCAACTGAGGCCCGCTCCGAAGCATCAAGTTTGCCCATAAGCCCTTTGAGGCCACCCAAGGCTGATTTTTTGCCAAACAACGCCGGCTCCAGATCAACCAAGTTAGAGAGATCCGCCACATTTTGGATACTCGATAAGGCCTGATCTCTGGCTGAGATTATTTCTTCGTAAACGCTCACGACTTCAAGGATAGGTGACCAGCGAGCCAGTTTTGATGACTTATCAACACTTGTCTAGCAGAGTTACATTCATCGACCATTAAAGCTTCCTGACATCTGATACATAACTATTCCGGCGGTTACCGAAACATTAAGTGACTCAACTGGGTGTGCCATTGGAACGGCAACTTTTAATTCCGATCTTTCAATTGCCTCATCTGAAACGCCATGCGCTTCGCTACCTAAAATGAGCGTCATACGCTCATGAACTTTAAGCTGATCAAGAGTAGTAGTACCAGAAGCGAGAGTAACTACTCGAATGTGTCCAGCCTCGGCAACGCTTTCTAGGACCTCCACAAGGTCCGCTTGCCGATGAACGTTTAAGGAAAAAATCGTTCCAGCGCTTGCCCTCACAGATCGAGGGCTCCACAAATCTGCTGTTCCTACGCAACCGACTACTGCACCAAAGCCAGCTGCAGCAGCAGTTCTAATGATTGCTCCGACGTTCCCTGGATCTTGGATGGCATCCATCACGACAACTCGATGCTCCTGAGCCAAACTACTGAAATCAGCGTCAACACGCCGAGCGATTGCCAGAACCCCCTGCGGAGTAGCGCTATCAGCGAGGGAATCAAACGAACGGACCTCGACTTCTGACACCTGCATCTCAAGGCTGTAGAGATGAGAGAATCTTTCATACTCATTCGCACGAACGAAAATCTCTTCTATCTCCGCACCGCATTGCACAGCAGTCGCGAGCGAGCGCGGCCCATCGATTACGATTGCCCCTTCAGCATCCCGATACTTTCGGTCGCGCACCAGCCGACCAAGGTGGGCGAGGCGTTTGGAGCTCGGAGAAAGATTCAGCTCGCTTTAGGGGCCATCTGAGCGGCCTCAACAATTTTAGTAAACGCTTCTGGATCAGAAACGGCTAAGTCAGCTAAAATTTTCCGGTCTATTTCTATACCGGCAGCATGCAAATCACTTACTAGTTTGCTGTAAGTCGTGCCGTTTAGCCGTGCTGCGGCGTTAATACGTTGTATCCACAATCTCCGAAATTCGCCTTTGCGGGCGCGTCGATCACGAAATGCGTAGTTGCCGCTATGCATAACTTGCTCATTAGCAGCTCGGTAGGAACGGCTCTTATTCCCGTAATAACCCTTTGCTTTTACTAGGGTTGCCTTGCGACTCTTGCGACCCGCTACAGAACGCTTGACTCTCGCCATTGTTCAATCTCCAGTACAGATCGTAATAATTATTTGCCCAGCATCTGATTGATGCGGGGAAGGTCAGCTTTGCTAATTTCGCCCTCGATAGCGAGTTGACGCTTTCTTTTCGAGGACTTCTTCTCAAGAATATGGTTTCGGCCTTGCTTGCGTCGAACGAGCTTGCCGGTGCCAGTAGTCTTGAAACGCTTCTTAGCGCCACTATGAGTTTTCATCTTGGGCATGGGATCTCCTTGTCGAAGATGATGGATGGGTAAATACAAATGATAAGACTCTTACTGAGGCTTATTTTTTAGTTTGGTTAGTCAACGCTTTCGGCGTCACTATTCTTGCTCTTCAACTGAGCCTGCTTATCTGGGCTCAAAACCATGGTCATATTTCGACCATCTAACTTTGGGAATTGGTCTACCTTTCCCACATTTTCTATAAGTACTGCTACTCGCTCTAAAATATCTCTACCTAGCTCTGGATGGAAGACCTCGCGCCCTCTAAACATGATCGTTATTTTTACTTTGTGGCCTTCTGAAAGAAATTTCCCGACCGCAGCCGTTTTAGTATCGAAATCTCCCTGGCCAATTTTTGGTCTATATTTCATTTCTTTTAGGGAAACGCTCCCTGACTTTTTTCGAGATTCTTTTGCTCGTTGAGAAGTCTCGTATTTGAATTTTCCATAGTCCATGATCCGACAAACCGGAGGATTGGCCTGAGCCGCAACCTCTACTAAGTCAAGATCTAGATCTCGAGCGATATTGAGCGCTTCTGGCAATGGTTTAATACCGATTTGCTCCCCATCAGGGGCTACAAGCCGTACTTCCCTTGCTCGAATCTCATCATTGATTCGAGCTTCGCCTTCTTCTGGGCGTGCTATGACCTTACTCGCTTAACCAAAGGACAGTCTCCTGGTCCGCAGTGGCACCCAACGCAGAATTACGAAAGGCGGATACATTAAGTAATCCGCCCAAACTTTCGCACTTATACAGGCTCCGAAAAGCCGATATATTTGCTAGGAGTTACCAAGACGCGCTAGAAAGCGGCTTGGTGGAGGACGGACCCCGCTTGTATCTGTTGTAGATCCAATAGGGTATCAGGTAACGGTGGGAGCCTCCACCTTCTATATTGTTTTCATACATGAATAGTGAGGTAAGTGTGAGTAGTTTTTGGACACCTTCAGGTGAACACAAAGTCCCGGGCGAAGAATCGCCGTCATCTCAAGACATAGAAATCGATGACAGCGAACCGGTAGATAATCCATATGGAGCCGACGTCGACCCTCAAATGGCCGCTGCCATGGAACAGCGAATGAGAGAAGCCCAAGAACAACTTCTATCTGTCCCAGCTAGTCAGGTCGTTGCTAATCACATGATCGGATTATTTGAACTTGCGGCACTTCACCTAAGGGTTGATCCACCGAATCTTGAAGAAGCACGGCTTCCTATAGACGCTATGGGGCTAGTCGTCGACAACTTGGGATCTCAACTTCCCGATGCAGACACTATCAAAATGGCTCTTCAGCAGATTCGGCTCGCTTATGTAGAAGTCCAGAAAGAATTTCAGTCAGACGTTGACGACGATTAGTTACTGCTTCCTTAATTTACGGCACGATTTTAGATATTGGTAGCTCAATCACGTCCGTAGCTCCCAGCTCCAGGAGTTCAGGAATAAGCAGATTTATATCTGCTTTATTTACGACAGTTTCCACTGCAAACCCTCCGCCTCCCCACAATTCATTCACGGTCGGAGATTTCATAGCTGGTAAAACTTTTATTACTCCATCTAGATTCTCTCTTGCCACGTTAAGTTTCATTAAGACTCTGCCGCGAGCATCAAGCACACCATCTAGAAGCGTTTTGAGCTGTTCCATTGCTTTTCGTTTAATCGGGTCTTCATAAGATTTTCGATTAGCGAATAGTTCAGTATAGCTAGTCAATATTTCGTCAATAATTTTTAGACCTGCTGCCTTCAGCGCACTTCCAGTTTCAGTCAAATCGACAACTGCGTCAACAATATCTGGCGCTTTCGCCTCAGTCGCTCCGTAGCTCAATCGAATATCAGCCTCAACTCCTGCAGCTAGAAAATGTCGGCGGGTCAATTCTGGGTATTCACTTGAAACCTTGACTCCATTAGGTAAATCAGAAATTGATTCATAACTACTGGTAGCGGGCACGGCTACTACTATTCGCACAGGGCGCGCCGTTGCTTTGGAATACTTCATTTGGCCGAGAGAAACTACGTCGCTACTTGTCTCCTCGATCCAATCACGGCCAGCAATGCCAAGATCAAATAGTCCTTCAGCTACATAGCCTGGAATTTCTTGTGGGCGCAGAATCCGAACGTCATCGACGCGAGGATCATTGATTGTCGCTCGATAGTCAACTTCAGAGCTTCTGCTAACAGTGAGATCAGCCTCGCCAAACAATTGCAGAGTGGCCTTTTCAAGAGAGCCCTTCGGGAGTACAAGTTTCAACATGGCTTTGACCGTAGCGGTCCAAGAAGCAGATACCCAAAGTAATTTGCGATGACTTTGACTATTTGGACAACAAACTCGGCGCGTTTACTCTTCAACTAGGTCATCTAGACCATCTATTAGATGACCCATTCTCAATTGTTTAGTTCGTAGGTAAGCTAAATTCTCTGGATTTGGAGATGCCCCAGTTGGGACCCTCTCAACAATTTCGAGGCCATAGCCAGCTAGACCACCGATTTTCTTCGGGTTATTGGTCATTAAGCGCATTTTATTAACGCCAAGTTCTACAAGTATTTGAGCGCCAATCCCATATTCTCTGCTGTCCACCGGCAGGCCCAGTTCAAGATTGGCATCGACTGTGTCATGGCCTTGATCCTGCAATGAATATGCCGCAATTTTATGACCTATGCCTATGCCACGGCCCTCGTGGCCACGCAAATAAACTAAAACCCCAGCCCCTTCTTTAGCAATCCGCTCCATGGCCATATGCAACTGCGTTCCGCAATCGCATCGAAGCGAAGACAAAATATCTCCTGTAAGGCATTCGCTATGCACACGAACCATGACAGGCTCACTACCCATTATTTGGCCGTACACCAAGGCAAGGTGCTCTGTGCCATCAAAATCACGGAAGACATGCCCCGTGAAGTCGCCATAAATAGTCGGAATGCGGGCCTGCGCTACAGGGTCAACGAGGCGTTCATTGGATCGCCGGTAGCGAATCAAATCCGCTATCGAGATAAGCAACAAATCGTGCTCACGACAAAACTCAACCAACTCCGGCATACGTGACATAGTGCCGTCATCGTTTACAACTTCTGCAAGCACCCCTGCCGGCTCGCAACCAGCTAGCCGTGCTAAATCTACGGCTGCCTCGGTGTGGCCAGCGCGTTTCAGAACGCCACCTGGGCTGTACCTCAACGGAAGGACATGACCGGGCCGAACAAACTCATGGGGTTCACTTGTTTTCGACGCTAACAGGTTGAGAGTCTTAGCTCTATCGGCAGCTGAGATTCCAGTGGTCGTTCCCTCGGCCGCATCTACTGTGATTGTATAAGCGGTTCGCATTGGCTCGGTATTTACCGTCACCATTAGAGGTAAAGCTAATTCGTCTAACCGCTCACCAAGAAGAGGGGCGCATAAGACTCCCGATGTGTACCGAACAAAGAATGCGATCGTTTCTTGAGTCGCAAACTCAGCTGCCATTATGAGATCGCCTTCGTTTTCACGATCTTCGTCATCTACAACAACGACAATTTCACCGCGCCCTATAGCCGAAATAGCGTCTTCTATGGCCGCCAATGGCGATTCAGGATCACCGGATTCGAAGCTTCTCATTATCTTGGGCCTTCCAGGGCAGGAAAAAATTATTTGACTTCACCATTATGGGGTATCAGTAAGCGTTCCACATATTTTGCGATTACGTCCACCTCAAGATTAACTCGATCTCCAACATTGCGGCTACCGAGTGATGTCACATTCATAGTATGGGGAATTAAGGCAATCGCAAACGAATCATCCAGGACATTGAAACAGGTGAGACTCACCCCGTCAACGGTGATGGAACCTTTCTCCACCAAATACCGTGCCATTTCCTTTGGCATCCGAACCCTTAAATCAGGCCCTGGCGAAATGATTGTGCCGACTCCGTCTACGTGTCCTTGAACCATGTGGCCACCGAGTCGGTCAATGGATCTGACGGCTCTTTCAAGGTTTATTGAATCTCCTGGTACAAGATCTCCTAATGACGTTCTGGAAACTGTTTCTTCAACCGCATCTGCTTCCCACCAGTCATCTCCGATATCGACCACTGTTAGACAGCAGCCGTTGACAGAAATTGAGTCATCTATTTTGGTTTCTTCTAAAACAAGTTCGGCTTTGAATCGAAACCTCTCACCTTCTCGATACAGAAACGAGCCAAGCTCTTCGATCAAACCTGTGAACATCAGATTCCCTCCGTGGAAGTATTTGGTGTAGTCATTCGAAGATCAATTCGAACATCTTCTCCTACCATCCGCGCACTAGTTATTGTACCGCGCCGCAGATCACCAATTGTTGGCGCACCAGCACCAGTGAACAAGGGCCGACCATCATCGCCGCCCATTAGAGCAGGAGCGAGATAAAAAACGTATTCATTGACCAGGCCTGCACGGTGAACATTGGATGCCACATTAGCGCCGCCTTCAACTAACAAATCCACAATTCCTCGTTCGCCTAGTAACTGGAGGACTTTTTCAAAATCTCCATCAACTTCCCAACATGGGTGAACCGCTGCATCCGGAGGCGCTATCCCTAGGACTATACGAATTGGATCTTTCCCAGTTACGTGACGAACAGTAAGCGAGGGATTATCAGACCTCACGGTTTGGGCCCCCACTAAAATCCCATCGCAACGAGCTCTTAGCAGGTGGGCATCAGTTCGAGCCGCCTCTCCTGTTATCCATTGAGAGCTCCCATCCGCCGCCGAACTTCGTCCGTCTAACGTCAAAGCCATTTTCAAAACCACCCACGGCTTTCCAGTTCTGCGATGATGGAGGTAGGGCGCAAGCTGCTCAGCTACCCTTCCTTCGAGGACGCCTTCAATGACTTCGATTCCTGCTTTTCGAAGATCAGCTATGCCCTGTCCGTTGACGTTGTCGTCTGGATCTGTAAGTCCAACTATGACCCTCGCTACTTGCGCCTCGATGAGAGCTTCCGTGCACGGAGTCGTTCTGCCTTGATGGCAACAGGGCTCGAGTGTTGTGGCTACTGTTGCTCCCTTTGCCTTCGCAGCAGCCATTTTCATTGCCACTCGCTCTGCGTGATCCTCTCCTACTGGCTGAGTACCACCGTCAAAAATTTCGCCGTCCAAAGTCTGCAATACTGCTCCAACCCAAGGGTTGGGAGCCGTAGATCCCCTTACTGCGTCAGCATTTACTAACGCTCGCTCCATGAGAGCCGTATCGGACAACATTTTAGATCTTGATTTGGTCAATGCAACCTCTCACCATTAAGAAGACGAAGCGCATGGGGAACAACATCTATCACAGCATTCAGACACTCGACACACCCCTTAGTAGAACCAGGAGTATTAAGAATTATAGAGTTACCTCTGATTCCTGCAACTCCTCGCGAAAGACGACCGAGGGGATTCACTAGTCGCATCGCTTCAGCTAGACCTGGAGCCTCTCGCTCAATGACTTTACGAGTTCCCTCTGGCGTTAAATCACGTGAAGTAAATCCGGTTCCACCGGTCGTAACTACTAAGCCTGCAAAGTTTTCAGTCATCTCTTGCAACGCCGATGCGACGCTTTCGACGCCATCTGCTACGACTCTTTGCTGAGTGACCTCAAATCCAGATGCTTTCAGAGTCTCGGCCAGAGCGACACTACTTAAATCTTCTCGCGTGCCGGCGACAACTCCATCGCTAGCCGTCAAGACTTTGGCGAACAACTGAATCTCATTCGTTAAATCCATATTTTTTGTTTCACCGCTCATCTCTAGGAGGCTAGCCGTTACTAGCCCCACAGCATGAGGCGTTTGCTCCTAGCTGTATGAGTGTCAATAGAACCCAATAACTTCAGCGATTTGCTGTCAAAGGCTTCGGTTTAGCTTCTGATTCCTGAAGTCTGAACTTTATCGTTGAGTGTGCAACGCTTAGACGAGCGTGTCGGTGCCATAAAATTTATTACTCAGATGCCAACCAGAATCTCTGCCAAAGCATGTTCTAGGTTCATCAAATCTTCTTAAGGTTCTCAATATTGTTGAAGCTTGCAGACGCCCTGGACGTATGCGCTAGCGATAAGAAAAACTAACAATTAGATGAAAAGCAACGATATCAATACCAAAAATGGCAAAGCCACTACGTCGATGAGTTGAATTAGCTAACTTTTCCTCATGAGTACCCCTTCTTATGACTGGCTCGCCCACCATGCGCTGACCCGCGGCAACAAGTTGGCTGTCAGCGACATAGCCTCAGGGCGCAAATTTACTTATAGACAGATGAACGACCGAACTAGCAGACTAGCAACTGCATTACGATCCGAGTTCGGAATCAACCGAGGTGACAGAGTCGCAGTTCTCGCAGAGAACGATAGCAACACCTTCGAAGTCCAGTTTGCTTGCTGGAAACTCGGTGCCATATTTGTTCCACTTAACTGGCGCCTAACAATCCCAGAGCTCAGATACATAGTTAGCGATGCAGATCCATCAGTAATCATTCACGACGATGCCTATAGCGAACCAAGTACAGAACTCGCTAAAATTTGTCACATTTCTCACCGAGTAACTTGGGGATTATCTGTTGGAGAGGCCGTTCCATATGAAGAAATCCTTGCTTTGCATGAGCCAATGAAATCATCAGTGGCGTGCACACACGATGACCCGATCAGCATCATGTACACCTCAGGGACCACTGGTTTGCCTAAAGGGGCGATAATCACCCAGGGAATGATTTTTTGGAACACAATCAATTGTGTGGAATTTTATTCGCTAAACGCATCCATGGTGAACCTCGTTTTCTTACCTCTTTTCCATACCGGTGGCCTGAACGCGTACGCTAACCCGGCGTTTCATTTCGGCGGCACGAATATTGTAATGAAAACATTTGATCCATCTCAGGTGCTTGCTGTAATGAGTGATCCAAAAATCGCTATCACTCATTTGATTGGTGTTCCTACCAACTGGCTTCTCATGAGCCAAGTTCCCGAGTTCGAAGATGCCGTTTTTCCTACAATCGTCGGATCTTCCGTTGCTGGCTCTCCGACTCCTGTTTCCCTTATCAAAACCTGGGCCGAGAAAGGTTTACCCCTTCAGCAGGCGTTCGGCATGACTGAGACTAGCCCCCTTATCTTGGCGCTTCCTGCAGATAAATGTGAAGAAAAAATAGGTTCTGCCGGAATACCAGCGATGCATACTGCAGTTCGGATCGTCACGGAGGATGGACGTGAAGCTGAGGTGGGCGAGACCGGGGAGCTTTGGTGCAAAGGCCCGAATGTCACTCCTGGGTACTGGAATAGACCTGAAGCTTCAGCAGATTCCTTTGAAGATGACTGGCTCAAAACAGGTGATGCTGTCAAACGTGATGAAGATGGCTACTACTACATCGTGGACCGTTGGAAAGACATGTATATCTCAGGTGGCGAAAACGTCTACCCGGCAGAAGTGGAAAGCGTCATATACCAAATCCCACAGATAGGCGAGGTCGCCATAATTGGTATTCCTGATGAAAAATGGGTTGAAGTGGGTCGAGCGTTGGTGGTCCTCAGGGAAGGCGAGAAGTTAACCGTTGAGGAGATCATAAACCACTGTCATAAGAATTTAGCTCGTTTCAAAGTTCCTCGATCAGTGCTTTTTGTTAAAGAAATTCCTCACAACGCAACCGGTAAAGTGCTCAAACGTGAACTTCGCGAGCGCTACGGTCAGGTCTTGACGTAGCTAGATGCGCTCTACGGAAGAGCAGATGGCGAATATCGAAGTTTCAGACGTATCAGCGACAACCGCTGCCCTCCCCCAGTGCATGGTTCCTGCGAACCGACAGCGCTAGTTTCGCAAATGTAGACCCTGCACTTAGTTCTGTTATGAGGAACTGATCAAATCACATGAAAGACCAGAGACCCAATGAGCGCTCGACAACAGAGGCACACGAGTTATCGTTGTTGGTCTGAAGGATCCTGAACGCCGACCGCCTACAAACAGTGTTGCGAAAAGTTACAGATATTTACAACATCAAACGTGAGCGCTAAATATCAGCAACCCTTAAGAATGGCAGTGCCTGGCTTTTACTCAAACCGCATTTTTTAGCTGTGTCAATCTAATCGGGGTCAATAGATATTTGCTAGTATTTTCCCATGGCCCATGCGAAACAGAGACGTTACTTAGACGCCGATAGCCACTTGATGGAATTACCGGATTTTTTAACGGCGCACGCAGACCCTGAACTTAAGAAGCGCTTGCCTGAAATTAATTTTGATGGCGGTGGTCGGAGTAGTGAAGCATGGCGCGAAGCAGCGCTATCGGGAGGTCACTCTCCAGAAACAGTAGCTGAGCTAGTAGCGCTCGGCGATGAGTTGCTATCTGGGCCTAAGGGGTATTTTGCATTAGGAGCGTTTAATAAACAAGAGCGAACAACGGCTCTAAACATGCTCGGGTTTAATCAGCAATTTGTTTTCTCGACCTTTAGTGCAGGGATCGCCTTTGATCTAACTGCAGATGCTGAGCTTCGTTATGGTGCCACGCGAGCGCATAACCGAGCTATGGCTGAATTCTGCGCAGACGACGAACGGCTTATAGGAGTTGCGCTTTTACCACTCGATGATCCAGATAGAGCAATCCTAGAAATGGAGGCTGCGTTGAGCATGGGCTTAGGGGCAATGTGGGTCCCTCACCGTCCCGCAGGTGGGCGCTCCCCGGGCCACACTGACTTAGACCCAGTTTGGGCTCTGATGGCCAAAGCTGAAGTACCTTTTGTTCTTCATGTCGGTGGCGACCCTTTACAGATAGAACCTGATTGGATGAACACTGGTCGGCCAGAACCAACAGATTGGCTAGGCGGTGGTGAAAATGTTCGGGGCAAAGACATGATTGCTCTCCACCAAGCCGCGGAAACTTTCGTGGGCAGCCTCGTCTTAGATGGAGTCTTGCAGCGCCACCCAACCCTTCGTGGCGGGGTAATAGAATTAGGGGCTGGTTGGGTTCCAGCACTTCTGCGGCGGTTGGATCTAATTGCTGAAATATGGAAGAAGTCTGAACCTGATTTGGCTTCTCTAAATGAGCCACCTTCGGAGCAGATACGACGACAAATGGCGTTCACGCCATACCCCTTTGAAGACGTCGGGGCGATGATCAGAGAATCAAATGCCGATCTATATCTTTTTTCATCAGATTACCCTCACATAGAGGGTGGACGAAACCCTCTCGGCCGATTCGAATCATCTCTACATGGCATGAGCGAAGAGGTTCTCGATAAATTTTTTGAGAACAATATGGCGGATCTTCTTAACCCCTAATAACAAAAATACAATACCAAACCTGCCCAGATGACTTGACAGTCAGAGCGACAGGCTTTCAATTTTTGGAGGCAAGAATGCGTAACGCAAGGATCGACGGCGAAGATTTTCGGATCATTCTTCATGTTTTGTCCGTCTCAGTTTGGTTAGGTGGTCAAATCGTTATGGGCGCGATTGTTCCGATGGTAAAAAAAACTAACCCAGAGGCTCTATCCGCTATCTCTCGGGGGTTCGCACGAATAGCTTGGCCGTTCTTTGGCCTAGCAGTTTTCACAGGGATATGGAATCTGACTGCTATTGACTCTTCGGCGACGACAATAGGATGGCAGGCTTTGCTGGGAGCAAAAATGCTTTTCGTTCTCCTTGCAGGAGGCGCAGCATTAATACATCAAAATACTAGTAAGCCCGCAGTGTCAGCAGCCGGTGCCGTTATTGCCCTCGGCGCATCGTTAGTAGCTCTTTCTATGGGCGTAGCACTCTCTGCCTAGATAAAACCCCCAAAGCGTTAGCTTAATAATTCAAGGAAGCGTAGTGTCGGGGGCGTGAATTACAAATGTTTTGATGTAGAAGTCACCGACATGGTCGCACAGGTTCGAATGATTCGGCCTGAAAAAGCTAACTCGATGATTCCAGAATTTTGGAAAGAATTACCGGAAATCATTAACGATCTCTCAGACCAAGGAGATGCTCGAGTCATAGTAATCTCAGCAGAAGGTCGCCATTTTTGCTCAGGTATGGACCTTTCGGTCTTCGGCGGGGATAACGCCGTCAACATGGAATCTTCAAAGTTCCCGAGCCGAACGCGTGCCAGCTTCAGATCAACAGCTTTGCGATTACAGCGGAGTTTTAGCTGTATGGAGGAAAGCAGACTACCCGTGCTCGTCGCTATCCAGGGAGCATGTGTAGGAGGCGGCATCGACATGATTTCAGCAGCTGATCTTCGTTACGCTACGAATGATGCTTATTTCTGTATTGCAGAAATCAACATTGGGATGACTGCGGATGTAGGCACTCTCCAAAGAATGCCCAAATTAGTACCCGAAGGTGTAGTGAGAGAACTCGCCTACACCGGCCGCAAGATGCACGCTACTGAAGGCAAAGAGCGCGGTTTCATTAACGAAGTCTTTGACACCCACGAGGAGCTTCTTGCAGCCGTTAACGAGATAGCTAAAGAGATTGCAAGCAAGAGCCCGATGGCTATTTGGGGAACAAAGCAAAGTATGAACTTTAGTCGTGATCATTCGGTAGCTGACGGCCTCGAGTACATAGCCACATGGAATGCAGCCATGTTTGACATGGATGACATGAGCGAAGCATTCGTGGCAAGCACCGATAGACGGGACACTGAATTCCCGAACCATCTAAAAACCAGAAATGATCTATAGGAATATGTCTCTTTGGTCTTTGCAAATTTCCTGTAAGAGATACGGCATAAGGAATTAGTGAAACGAATTTTAGTTCTAGCGAGTTGGTTTGACTAGCGACCTTCAGCCCTGTTGCACATGCTCACGTATCAGCTTTGGGATCGTTAGAGAGATTAACTAACCGGTAGGCATTGCAAACGAATAGCAACTACCGTCGAGCCTATGTCGAAGCTACGTATTGTCCCTCTCGAATGCGGATGGCTTTCCACTTCCGCGTCGTCTGTAGTTGCTGGTCTAAGCGGTAACGTTAATCTTCCGATTCCGAGCTGGTTAGTGATACACCCAAGTGGGCAAACTCTTCTTTTCGATACAGGGCTTCATCAAGATTTAGTTAACGGCGTGTCTGCACGATATCCGTTGATGGCCCGACAGTTTGAATCAACATTCCGTTCTGAAGATAGCGTCTCAGCTCGATTAGAAAACATCCAGATTGACTCATCGTCAGTTGACAAGATTGTATTTAGCCACCTTCATTTTGATCACTGTGGAGGAACTGCGCTAGTACCTAACGCACAAATAATTGTTCAACGTTCAGAGTGGGAGTCAGCTCACCGCCCAAAGCTTATAGAACACGAAGTATATAATCCTGCGGACTTCGACCTGGGCCATGATGTGTTGCAGGTCGAAGGGCAACACGATGTCTTTTCGGATGGGTCAGTTCTTTGCATACCCACGCCTGGTCACACTGCAGGACATCAGTCGCTAAGAGTAAACTTAGAGAGCGGCCCTGTAGTTCTAACCGGGGACTGTGTTTATTGGCAGGAGGTACTAGAAAAAATGCTACTACCTCCATTTGGGTTCGATCACGAAATGCAATTATCCTCTATGCGTCACCTTAAATCGTTGCAAGACACCCAAGGCTGCCGACTTCTTTTTGGGCATGATCAAGCTCAATGGGAAAAGCTGGAACTCTCACCGATGGGCCTGACTTAAGCAGCCCAGTTAGCTGAGGCTTTGAGCGGCCCATTCTTCAGATGAAATACGATATAAAGCGTGAGGACCCAATGCGTCTCCGGGCTCAATTCGTGGGTGGTCAAAATCTTCGCTGAACTTACGGGACATGCCTAGCCGCTCCATTACTGCTAGAGACCTTGTGTTCAATACTGATGTAAATGAGACTATTTCAGCTAGTCCGAGTAATCCGAAACTGTAAGAAAGTACTTCAGTCGCAGCTTCAGTTACATACCCAAAGCCCCAATGTTTTCGGCCGAGTCTCCATCCAATTTCGATACATGGAGTGAAAGGTGCTTTCCAACTTGGCTCAGACAGGCCAACGAAACCTATAAACGTTCCATCTTGGGAACCGTTTGTGTCTTTTAGCTGCACGGCCCATAACCCGTATTTTTTTTGTTCAAGACCAATTTGCTGGGTCTCTGCGAATAGGTCACTTTGGGCGGTACTGAGCATCGAAGGAAAAAATTGCATCACAGATGAGTCAGCATTCATCGACGCGAAAGGTTTGCGATCTGTCGAACGCCAGTGCCGTAAGACCAGTCTTGAGCTAGACAGCAAAGGCGCAGACACTAGGTCAGGCTTCTAGCCGATAGAAACGGCGCGCTGTTCCAGAAAACAGTTCAGCTCTCTCCGAAGCATTCCACCCAGCTTCATCTGCAATACGTTGAAACGCATTGAACAAAACCGTGTAGGAACATCCTTGTTTATCAACAGGGAAATTACTTTCGAACATGCATCTCTCGGGCCCGAAGGTTTCTACACAGTGTCTTATATCTTCGCTCCAGAGACTTGCTACGTGTTCGGACGTAGGAGCTTCAGGCAAACGATTTAGACCAACTCCATAGATACTCATTCCTATTCCACCTACCTTGACCACGACCTGCTCATGACGCGCCAACGTTTCCAGTGCCGGTCGCAATATCTTTCGGACTTCATCGCGGTCTCCTGCATATGGACCAATCCCCAAAGGGCCTCCTAGGTGGTCTAGCACCACAGGAGTATCAGGCAATTCAGCTACAAGGTCTACAAGGTCTGCTAATTGCGGGTGGAACATCCACGCATCAAAACTGAACCCCATCTCTCCTAATTTTTTAAACCCTGCGCGAAAGTTGTCATGCCGAAGTAGTTCTTCAGGTGGTTTAGTGTGCGATTCGCGTATAGCCGGGCTTGCGTCCCAAGCGACTGCATGTCTAATACCGCGAAACCGTCCACCGCCGGCCGCGTCGTGCGCTTCTAGCACGTCCTCAACCTTGTCTCCGAGTGTCATGTCTGCGAAACTTACGATTCCACTAATAACAGCGCCGCCTCTGGCCTCTGACTCCAGTGCTTGACGCAGCACAAATTCTGTTTCACCGACTGGTTTCATTTCGTCAGGGCCATCTTCGAAGTAAGCCGAACCGCACTCAACGAATACTGTCTGAACTACGTTGTGTCCCGCACCTGTGTCTTCGTGTAGTTCTGGCACCAAATAGGTGCTCGTTGAGAAGTCCCATAAATGGTGATGCGGATCAACAATCACCTCTTCGGGGTCAATTGCTGCTTCTATCGTCGCATTCAACCATTCGCTTTTATCTGTCATTGTTAGCCTCTCCTATTAGTTGCTTTAAATGCGCTAGCTCGATCCGATGATTCTTCACCAAGGCCGGCCCCAGGTATCCCAATCGAAAGCTTCTATCCCTGTTTCGTTTAGTCTCCATATGCTTGCGTCTACAGAACCATTATTGATCTCAAGAAAACCAATTGTCCCATATTGGACCTGTAAATTATGCGGAAATGTGGGTGACCCTGGGTTCACACAAAGCACGCCACCAATTGTTGCAATATGCTCAACATGGGTATCTCCGTAGACCACAACATCGAGTTCCACCCCATCGAAATGGCGATTTATTGCATCTTGCACTCCATAGCTTTTGAGCTCCGGAATTGGCATGTGGTGAGTTAAACCAACCTTCAGTCCACCGAAATCCTTGACCCATGATGGGGCGAGAGATGCATGGTCCGGCTGAACGTCTCGACCCGAAGAACCATCATCTCCATTGCCACGTGCTCCCCAAGTCGGGGCAACCATCATCAAACGGTCGATTACGTCTGTATCGTAAATATCTCCGGCATGTAGAATCGCTTCGCAACCGTCGAAAGCTGTATACACGTGAGGCCACAGCTCAGGCATAGCCTCCGGAATGTGAGTGTCAGATATTAAGCCGATTCGCATCATCAGACAATAGGTCGGAATCACTCAAGAGCGCTCACTAGTGTGCGATCTTTCAGAAGACTATTCCCTATGAAGTATTGAATTATTTTGTGTTTCTTTAGGTCTGAAGCTATGGCTGAGTACAAAAGCTTTTTGCAAGCCCCACAAACATTGTCATATCCAAAAGCAGAGTAACGCCATAGACGGCCTGCGTTGTTGGGGTAAACGTTTCTTGCCAATGACTTGCTCGTGGCTTCGAAGACGGTAATTCAGCCTCCAGTCTTGACTAATAGTTAACAAGAGCGGCGGCCCGGTAACGAGAATTTCAAGCCAGTCTCCACTGAAATACCGCCATTCCATCTGTCCCATAGTCTTGTGGCAGAATGATTCCACCTGTTCCCAGTGGCCGCCATCGCTGACCCTCTAAAATAACCGGTTTCATATTTGTGTTCTGCGATGCGAAAACTTCAGCTACGCCGATAGTTTCTTCTTTGGTGAAAGTGCAAACACTGTACGTCAGTATTCCACCGGGTTTGAGAAGCTGACAAGACGCATTGAGTATTCTTAGCTGTTGCTCGGCGAGGCGTTCTATCGCTGCTTTCTCAATATGCCAACGGGCATCGCTTCTCCTTCCCAGAGCACCAAGCCCAGTGCATGGTGCGTCAACTAGTACAGCATCAGCGCACTGAGATCGAAACGGTGGGAATCCAGCATCTGCCTGCACAGCCCGCCTAGGAGGATTCAATCGGTGTTGTAATTCTGCTAGAACCCTAGCCCTAGCCGATGAATGGTCTGCGCCCACAACTGTTTTCCATTGGTCGCCGAGACCGGTTGTTTTCCCACCTGGAGCTGCACAGACATCTATAAGCAGTCCACCGTCGGGAGAAGCAGCATCTACTTCTGAACAGACCCATCTCGATGCATTACCTTGTATATACCCATCTGGTCTTTTCTCAGGACGCTCTGGGCTATTCATCGCTATAAGAGCTGCTTGACCGTCTAATCCCCATTCTTTTTTTGCCCAGTCCCAAATCCAATCTGGATAGCTATTTTTTAATGCATCTGTAGGAAAACTTGGTTGGGTTTCTGAAATGCGTCTTAGTACAGCGTTAACTAAACCTCTTGCACGTCGGGGCACAATATCTACTGTTGCGTTTAATGCTGCATGAGGAGGCGTCCCAAGAAAAACGAGTTGGTACACCCCAAGGCGCACCGCCACTTTCACATCGATATCAAGTTCTCGTTTAACAAACGGTGCCCATACATGGTCTAAAGCGCGCCGCATACGAGTTGTTCCCTGAACCAGTTCGGTTACAAAGTTTTTGTCCCGAGAACTTAAGTCTTCATCTACTCTATTAAGAGCATCTGCCAGAGCAGAATTGGCTTGTCTACCTTCCTCAACTTCACACAAAGCTGCTAAGGCGACTTGGCGGCTCGACAGTACATCACTCATACGCCAAACATTTCTTCATCAGTTAATCTGGCCCCATTTAGCCAGTCTTTAGCTGCTACAGGGCTTTTACCCTCGGGCTGAACTACTAAATATTTCAGATTATAGGTAGCGGTTCCAACTGAATCCCGCCGCACCATGCCGTGTCGAAGATCGCTCACAGACTCCACTTGAGCCTCATGAATTTTTAAGACATGACCACGGAACGTTGTCCATGCTCCACCCACTCTAATGATACGGTTCAGATTTTCTGCTGAAGCAGTCCACTTCAGTTCTAGGTCTACTCTCTGTATTTTCTCTGCGTAATTGATTTGACCGGATTGCGGCGTGGGATTGGTCAAGCCGAGCTTGAAAGCTGCTATCAATTCTTTGCTTCCCAATGCGCTGAGTCGTTTCCTCAATGATACTGCCGTCTCTTTTTCTCCTATACGCGTTTCACACATTCGGTAAATTGGTCCGGTATCAAGCCCTTCTTCTAAACCCATCACGCAAATTCCAGTTTGAAGGTCGCCGGCTATGATAGCTCTCTCTACTGGTGCAGCTCCGCGCCACCGAGGCAAAATTGAAAAGTGTAAATTGACCATTGGCAATTGCTCTAGGACAGCCTTTGGGATGAGCTTTCCGTATGCAACAACGACGCCGCAGTCAGCACCTACTTGGAGCGCATCTCCAATCTCAGTTGAAACCTCTAGCTCTAACTCTGCCGCTGCTTTGGCAACAGCACTTACCGACGGTAACTCCCGACGCCCTCTGCGGCGTTCAGGTCTAGTCACTACCAACGGAATATCAATGCCGGAAATCTTGAGCTCTCTCAACACGGGCACAGCATCTTCAGGTGTTCCAAAAAACACTATCCGTTTAGGGTGTAATGGTGGGTTGGGAAGAAGTCCACTCATGGAAGTAATGACGTTGGGTCACGCAAGTCTCCACCATCAGAAATAGGGCTACGCATCTCACGCCATTGCCGAAGCGCCGCTTTTCTTTCAGGCTTGTCAAGGTGGTCCAGGAGCAGAACACCGTCTAAATGATCAAGCTCATGTTGGAATAAACGAGATAATAACTCGTCAGCTTCAATAGAAACTTCGCTTCCATCTAAGTTTCTACCGATTATATGAATCTCTTTCGGTCGGACTATTTCGAACGACATGCCTGGGACAGACAAACAACCTTCTTCAAATACCCACTCGCCATGTGATTCTAAAATTTCTGGATTGATTAAGACTTCGGGGCCCTCTCCGATGTCGTATACGAATAGTCTCTTTTGGATTCCTACCTGTGGGGCTGCTAATCCAATACCTTCTGCTTGGTACATCGCAGGTACAAGGTCAGTAACCATCTGAGCTATTCGGCCATCGATTTCTTCGATTGCGGCCGCAGTTTGACGAAGCACCGGGTCACCGAGGACTCTTATTTCAAAAGGCATACCTATTTAACGATACCGCCCAAAAGCCTTTAGGCTCTCAACGGATCAATCTCTATTCTCAAACGACCAGGTGGCCTCTCAGTATCTTTGAGCAGATTAAGTAATTTTTGTCTATCTTGTGATCGGAGTCGCCATGTACCTTCAACCGTCGACGATATCTCTACCCCTTCAGCGTTGCCTATCCGACTCATAAACTCTTTGGCGGAACTTCCTGATACGATCGCCCAATTTGAGATTGGTGGCTGTTGTAGCATTTGTCGGGCTTCTAGCTCACTTCGTGCGAGTCGGCCAGGATCAGAATGGTAGGCGGCATCTAAAACCGGATGGTCAGGAACACGTGTCTGAACGATGATGCGCCCATTTTTTTCTCGTCGTCCGACAAGCCGTGCGGCTTTAACTAATAAGGCCATAGCTTGCTCCGAGGCACGATATCGCGGTGCTAAAAGTTCTTGGTCAAAGTCTAAGAAAGCGACGATGTCCGTTGATTCCACTCGGTGCAGAACTGCCTCGGTGCCGACGTACAGATCTGATTTTTCTGGAAGTGGTCCATCTTCGCTGGTCACCTCAATGACTTCACGTCGTGCCACAACAGCAAGTTCTTCGGCAATGCCTTTTACGCCGAGTTTCACTCTGCGAAAACGAGTCGAACCGCATTCAGCACACACTGCCGGACGAGTTTCTCCGCTGAGCGCATCAATGAGGAGTTCTTTATCTAAACCCATTATTTGGCCGGTTACTTCTGATCTGGCCAGCTCGCCGCACTGTCCGCAATAGGCGAATCGCGCTCGTCCTTTTCGGTTAACGACACAAACTACTCGTTTGCCTAGTCTTAGGGCGCGAGTCAGGGGCTCTGAGCACCATTCGCCAGCGGAGGGCGCCTCTACGCGACGGTCGGCAATCTCTATCGTTGGCCAACTAGCACGTTCAGCTTGACGGGTCATCGTCAGAAGTGGTGCTCCTGACGTAAGCATTTCTAAAGAAGGGCACGAAGAAGCGACTACCCAAGGAGAACCATCTCGTCTTGCCCGTTCGATTGCTACGTCACGAGCATTCCACGTTGGGGCTGCCTCTTCTTGGTACGACTCATCGTGCTCATCTAGGACCAGCACAGAATCTACTTTAGGGATTGGGGCCCATGCAGCCGCTCGGGAGCCAACTGTTACATTTCCCGCCGCAGACTTTTCCCAGTCGCGTTGAGCTAGCGCCGCATCAAACCCGGCCCTTTTGAGTTTAAGAAGCACTCTTTTTGCTTGAGCGACTGTCGGTGTCAAGATTAACGCGCTTCCGAACGAGGCAGCGGCAGAGATCAAAGGCCAGTCATCGCTATTGGGGCCCATCCGAACTACGGCTTTTTTGCGGCTAAAAGCTTCAACCGACAGTGAATCCAATGCTGCTATCTCAGGGCGGTTCTGCACTGCCGAGGGAACAAATGACACTATTCGGTCAGCAGTAGCAGTCCGCAAGAATTTAGGTCTCGTGCCAACCCATCTAACGCTCGCCCAGTCTGCTAATGCTAGAACTGAGCTGGGTGGCCCGATGCCGCTGATTTTCGTGACTGATTGAAGTTCAACTCCCGGAGGCGGATCAACGCCAATACCAGTTACCCATCCTCGAACTTTTCTACCTTTGAGGGGAACCCGAACAATAGTTCCGAGCTCAATGCTAAGACCACCGAGAGAGTCTATCAACCGGTCAGGAATCAGATATATGAACTCTCTATCAATCGCTGGTTCGTCTGGTAAAATTCGAACGATTAAAGGCACTTTGTTGTTCTGATTAATTCAAAATCGATTAAAGGCCTAGCACAGACCGGATATTATCGACCTGATCCAGTCTCTCCCAAGTGAAGAGCCCATCAGAAGCCTCACGCCCGAAATGCCCGTACGCTGCGGTCTGCTGATATATCGGCCTCCGAAGATCTAGATCTCTAAGTATTGCGGCTGGTCGAAGATCAAAGACCTCGCTTACGGCTGCTGAAATAAGATTTGTGTCGACGTTCTCGGTACCAAAGGTTTCGACTAATATCGAAATTGGTCTCGCAACACCTATGGCATAGGCAACTTGGACTTCACACCGTTCAGCGGCGCCCGCCGCTACTAAATTTTTCGCTACCCATCGAGTCGCATAAGCTGCAGACCGGTCAACTTTAGAAGGGTCTTTACCCGAGAAAGCACCACCACCGTGTCGCGCATACCCACCGTAGGTATCGACAATAATTTTTCTGCCTGTTAAACCAGCATCGCCAACTGGGCCGCCCACCACGAAATTGCCGGTTGGGTTTACAAATACTTCATAATCATCATCAGCAAACTCAGCTGGAACAGCCGGGCGAATAACATGCTCTATCAAGTCGGGGCGGATAGTTCCGTCACGGTCAATCCCGGGATTGTGTTGAGTTGACACTAGGACTGTCTTTAAACGAACAGGCCGTCCATTCTCATACTCAAAACTAACCTGTGTTTTGCCATCAGGTCGAAGATAAGGAACTTGTCCCGATTTACGTGCTTCAGTTAATTGTTCTGCCATTCGGTGAGCTACATGAATTGGCAGAGGCATAAGCACATCTGTTTCCTTACAAGCATAACCAAACATCATTCCTTGATCGCCGGCTCCTTGACGATCGAGATCATCTCCTCCATCAGCTTTACCCGATCTCATCTCCTCAGAATCGTTCACTCCCTGAGCTATATCTGGTGATTGTTCATCTAGCGTCACCATGACACCGCAAGTTTTGCCGTCGAAGCCAAGGTCGCCTCGGTCATAGCCGATGCCTCGAACTGTGTTACGAACTACTTTGGGAATGTCGACAAACCCTTTAGTCGTAACTTCTCCTGCTACAACTACTATTCCGGTAGTCACAAGCGTTTCGCATGCCACACGGCTATATGGATCCTCTTGCAGCATGGCATCGAGAATGGCATCAGAAATTTGATCTGCCATCTTGTCCGGATGGCCTTCAGTAACTGACTCAGAAGTAAAAGTAGATCGACTCACGGTGAGACTCCTGATATAGATCGAGGGATATGACAGGTAGGAACAATACCGAAGTTAGCTTTCATCTAAGTAACCGTGCCACTCGACTTTAGCTCCTAACTAGAAACTAGCGCTTAACTAGATCAACCACGGTATTTATGACTTCTTCTGCAATTTCTCTTTTGGAGCGCAAAGAGATAGACCGAGACTGTCCATCGGACGTCAAAATAGTTACAGCATTGGTTTCGTGAGTAAACCCAACGCCCTCGGCCGAGACATCATTTGCCACTATTGCATCAATATTTTTTTCTACTAATTTTTTGTTTGCGTTTTTTATCAAGTCATCAGTCTCAGCCGCAAAACCCACTAGGACCTGGCCCTTCTTTTTCGAAGCTCCAAGGCCGGCTAGAATATCGTTGGTTTCTTCCAAAATGATGACAGGGGCGCCAGCATCTTTTTTGAGTTTTTTGGTCACACTTTGTGACGGGCGAAAATCTGCTACAGCTGCAGCCATAATTACTATGTCAGCTTCACTATTTTTCGTTACAGCTGCATCCATTTCCGCAGCGGACTCAACTTTAATTACTTTGGTTCCAAAAATAGTCGGTGCATCAACTGTTGTTATCAGAGTTACTTCTGCTCCGCGTTTTTGAGCTGCTTCCGCAATGGCATAACCTTGTTTACCAGATGATCTATTTCCGATAAACCGCACTGGGTCAATCGACTCACGTGTTCCTCCTGCAGTGACTACAACGCTGCGGCCGCTCAGGTCTCCTTCACAAAGTAATTTTTTTGCTGCTTCAAAAATACTCTCTGGTGAGGCAAGCCGTCCCGAGCCGATATCGCCACCTGCTAATCTTCCCTCTTCGGGAGAAATTATGTGGACTCCCCGACTCGACAGAACTTCTAAATTCTCGCGTACAGAAGGGTGCTCCCACATTTCTGTGTGCATAGCCGGACACATAATCACCGGCGCCCGAGTCGCTATTAGCGTTGCGGTCAACAAGTCGTCTGAAAGACCGGCAGCATAACTGGCGATTGATCGTGCAGTCGCCGGTGCAACTATGATTAAGTCCGCTTTTTGTCCCAAGGTTGTATGAGGAATTGGGTCTACATCATCGAAGATAGAGGTCTTCACGGCTTCTGATGCCAACGCATCAAAAGTTGCTCGACCTACGAATTTTTGGGCTGACTCAGTCATCACCGGGATTACATGAGCATTGGCGTCTACAAGAAGCCGGCAGAGGAGAACAGCCTTATAAGCGGCTACTCCCCCTGTAACACCTAAGACGATTCGACGTCCGCCAAACATGAGTCTTCCTAATTCTGTTACTTGTCTTTTTCAGATGCTGACTCAGCGAGAGCCTTCTTGGCAGCATTCTCTGCTTTGACAGCTGCTGCAGCCTTATTTGCCGCTTTACGTGCCCGCTCTACTGGGTCAAACCGTTCATAACTAATCTTGTCTGCATCAATTTCTTCGAACGCTATTGAAAGCGGCTTCCGGGCGGTCGATGTGACTTGTGGAGGAACGATTGAGCCAATGCCTCCGTCTAGCTGGTTGTAGTATGAGTTGATTTGTCTAGCTCTCATTGCTGCAAGTCCGACGAGCGTGAACTTTGAATCAACTTTCTCGAGTAAAGCCTCAAGACCTGGGTTAATCATGGTGTCCTGTGATTCAGCCATATGGAAGACCTCTGTGAGATTTGTGGTGCTACAAGTTAATTGTCTAACTCTACCAGCCGATTCCGAAATTTTTTAGGTCCATGATTCTTAGAATCAAGTTTTTCTTAGTCTACGCATTTCTGTGATTAGCAATGAAACCTCAGAAACTGCTTCCACGAGGTTGATGTTAACGACAATTAAATTCGCTAATTTTTTGCCGATTTTTTCCTCTGCGTCAGATTTGGCCAGCCTTTTACTGATGTCGGTTGTTTTATCTCCTCGAATACGCATTCGTTTTTTTTGCTCTTCACGGCTAGGCGGGAGTACCAAAATCACTACTGCCTTCGGTTCTCGTTCTATTACTTGCACCGCTCCCTGGACATCAATCTCCAAGACAAGGTCCGAGCCGAAAGGAACTTCAGGGATTGGCGTGCCATAACGATGCTCAAAAAATTGGGCCCACTCATAGAATCCATTTCGATCTACTCGAGCTTGAAATTCACTCGGCGAAACGAAAACATAGGCATTTTCAGATTCTCCTTCTCTTCGTGGCCTGGTTGTCCATGACCTACTAAGCCAAAGAGCCGGGTCCGACTTCATTAATTCTTCTACGATTGAGCCTTTTCCTGCACCCCCCGCTCCGCAGATAACAAATGTGATCGGGGCTTTAGCGGGCTCTTGATCAAGCATCTAACTGCTATTCGCTCGCAGGAATGACTGAGCCAAAGAACTCAGAGAGGAGCACTTTTTGTGTTTCGCCAAGACCACGTAAGCGCCTGTTCGAAGCTATTCCGATTTCGGTCATGAGACGTCGGGACTTAACTTTCCCCAAACCCGGCATAGATTCAAGAACTGCTAAGACTTTCATTTTCCCGATCATCTCATCGTGCTTCGCTAGGTCCAGTAGAGCATCGAAGTTCAGCAAACCAAGCTTCAATTCGCCTTTTGTTTCAGCTCGGATGCGTCGCGCTATCGCTGCTTGGTTAAGCGCTTCTTGGCGCTGCTCACTCGAGAGCGTTGGCGGCTGAGACATGTAGCTGATTGTAGCCGGGAGGCTGCATAGAGCTACTACCTGATGAGGGGAGTTATTTCTTTGTGTATCGCTGCTGAAACCAGTTCTGGTTCAATGGCTGCGGTCACAGCTCTTCCGATCACTAAAACGTCAGCCCCTTGTCCGATGGCTGAAGACGGCGTTCCGATTCGAGCTTGGTCATCAGCAGCGCTCCCAACGGGCCTTATCCCTGGCACCATCTTCATTAAATTAGGGGCCAGGAGGGAGGCATCGGCTAAGTCAGTAACGGCACATACCAGCCCTCCGCATCCAGCTTCTACGGCTCTGCCGACTCGGAGTTCGAACTCTTCTCTTGGCGCACTGACATCAGAGGTGAGAATTGTCACTCCAAGAACTTTTCCAGGTTCCACATCTACCGCTTCAGCGCCAGCTTTAAGTCCTTCTACTGCTGCGCTAAGCATTTCAACACCTCCCGAGGTGTGAACTGTAAGATAAGAGACTCCTAAGCTTCCGATTACTTGAGATGCTTTTCGCACTGTCGTGGGAATATCGTGCAATTTGAGATCCAGAAACACTTCATATCCCATATCGGTAAAAGCACTAATTGCTTCAGGGCCAGCAGCAGCGAACAACTCTAAGCCGACTTTTGCTACTCCAAACCAGGGCTTCAGACGCTTCGCCATTCTTGTAGCCGCTACCAAGTCGTCCAAATCAAGCGCTAGGGCAAGCCTTTTGCGAGTGTTTTCTTCGAGCTCTGAACTAACCATGGGCCTCGCCAATCAACGTCGAAATATTTTTGATTTTGTTTTTACTACACCACTTCCCTAAACCCTTAAGCACTTTTTTTGAGGCACGCGGGTCAGCAAAATGGGCTGTTCCTATTTGTATGGCATTTGCTCCTGCAGCAATGAATTCGATTGCATGCTCTGGTTTTGAAATTCCACCAACTCCAATAATCGGAAAATCACCTAGTTTTTGCCGCATCTCATACACAGCGCGCACTGCCACTGGCCGGATGCCGGGCCCCGAAACCCCGCCTCCTCCGTTTCCCAGCACTGGACGACGGGTCGAGGTGTCGATCACCATTCCCATTAACGTGTTTGAAAGTGTCAGTGCTTCTGCCCCACTTTCAATCGCCGCAAAAGCTATCTCAGAAATATCAGTCACATTAGGACTTAGCTTCGCCCATATCGGCAAATTTGCCTCTGCTGATGCCTTAATTGCTAACCGAGTTAGCTCTGGAGAGTGAGCGAACATTTCGCCTCGGCCCTCGAGGTTAGGGCAGCTAATGTTTACTTCTACGGCAACTATTCCTTCTACTCCTCGGAGTTGTTTCGCTGCTTGCCTGTATTCGTCTACTGAACGCCCCCAGATACTTGCAACTATTCGTGCGCCGGTTTCTCTGAGCGCTGGCAGGTACGATTTTTTCCAGGCTTCAACACCAGGATTTTGAAGGCCTACGGCGTTAATCATTCCAGCTCCAGAACTATGAACTCTTGGAGGTGGGTTACCTTGCCATGGATATGGTGATAGTGATTTCACCACGACAGCACCGAGCTGGCTTAAATCCACATACTTTCTTAATTCAGCTGATTGCCCAGTAGTACCTGACGCAGTAATAACCGGGTTTGGCAAAGAGATTGAGCCTACCTCTACAGAGAGATCAGCAACAGCTTTCATAACAGTTCTGACTTTGGAGAAAGGTACTCTTGGAGCGACCTAACCCTGAGTGGATTAGCAATCCACTCACCGATTCCAACAGCTGCAGCTCGCGCAGCTGCCACCGTAGTAAGGCAAGGTATTTTATGTGCCGTGGCTGCCTGCCTAATACGGTACCCATCTACTCTGGGTCCGCTACCTCTAGGAGTGTTAATCACTAATCGAACTTGGCCGGCAGCAATTAGCTCAACGGCATCAATGCCAGCGCTTATCTCTCGACCTTCATCACTAAGCTTGGCCACAACTGCGTCTACTTCGATCAAGTGTTCTTTTAAGAAAGCTGCTGTTCCAGAGGTCGCTGCGATCTGGAACCCTAAGTCAATGAAATCCTTAGCTACTGGGATACCAGCATCTTTATCTCGATCAGCTAGGGATATGAAAATTGTTCCATTAACCGGTAAGCCTTCACCCGCTGCTATTTGGCTTTTAGCGAAAGCTAAGCCGAAAGTTCGATCGATACCCATTACTTCACCGGTCGATCGCATTTCTGGCCCTAGGACTGTGTCCACATCAGGGAATCGCTGGAAGGGAAGAACCGCCTCTTTCACAGCAACGTGCCCATCTCTGATGGCTTCGGTCAAGACTCCTAGACGGCGAAGGTCCGAGAGCGTTTCACCGGCCATGACACGAGCTGCGACCTTGGCGAGTTGCACACCAGTCGCCTTGGCCACAAATGGCACTGTTCTTGAAGCCCTGGGGTTAGCTTCGATTACGAAGACCTGACCCTGCTTTACAGCAAACTGGACATTTAGAAGGCCGACCACTTTTAGTCTTTCGGCAATTCGCTTGGCATAGTCAACGATTACTGACTGAGTTTCGATTGAAAGATTCGGTGGCGGTATAGCGCAGGCGCTGTCGCCAGAATGAACGCCGGCTTCCTCGACATGCTCAAGTATCCCGCCTAACACAAAGTCACCAGAATTATCACGAATCGAGTCGACATCGACTTCGGTCGCATCTTCCAAGAAGCGGTCAATTAGTACAGGTCGGCCAGCAGATAGGCCACCTTCACGCCCTAACGACCCAAAAGAGGCTAGCTGTTTCATCGCTTTCGTAAGTCCCTCGAAGTCATAAACTATGGTCATTGCCCGTCCGCCGAGCACATAGCTTGGACGCACCAACGCAGGGAACCCAATTCTTTCGCAAATGACTACTGCCTCTTCAGCGTTGACAGCAGTTCCGCCTGGTGGTTGAGGAATTTCAAGCTGAGCACACAGCGCATTCCACCTCTCACGATCTTCAGCCAGGTCAATTGAATCGGGTGGGGTTCCAAACACTAAATCTGCGGGTAGCTCTGATGCCAGTTTCAAAGGTGTCTGGCCGCCTAGACTTACCATTACTCCGATCGGATTTTCTGCTTCAATGATATTCAGAACATCTTCGTGAGTCAGTGGTTCGAAGTACAGTCGATCTGAGGTGTCGTAATCTGTTGAGACAGTTTCAGGGTTGCAGTTAACCATAACTGTCTCATAGCCAGCGTCAGCCAAGGCGAAACTAGCGTGGACACAACAGTAGTCAAATTCAATACCTTGACCAATTCGATTGGGTCCGGATCCGAGGATGACTATTCGAGGTTTAGTACCTGGTTGTATCTCATCTTCATCTTCATAAGTCGAGTAGTGGTATGGAGTTTCTGCATCAAATTCCGCTGCGCAGGTGTCGACAGTTTTGAAAGTTGCTTTAACCCCAAACCCAAGTCGAGTGGACCTAATATTTGATTCTTCGACATTCAACAAGTATCCAAGCTGCGCGTCAGAGAATCCAAGCTGCTTAACTCGCCGCCATGCTCTTCTATCTAAATCAGCAATCTTAGAATTCTCGATCAGATGTCTTTCTTCTACGATCATTTCAATCTGATCTAAGAACCAGGGGTCTATTTCGGAAGCTTCATGAATTACATCTAAGGAAATTCCTCGTCGAAACAATTCAGCTATTTCGAATAGCCGGTCAGGGGTCGCTATAGCGATCTCAGCTATCAGTTGCGAGTCTGTTCTGTTTTCGTATTGAGCTTCACCAATGTCAGCGTTAAGTCCGCTACGTCCCTGTTCTAGCGAACGAATACCCTTTTGAAGACTCTCAGGAAAAGTTCGACCTATGGCCATCGCTTCACCGACAGATTGCATTTGAGGACCTAATACGGCTGGAGCTCCTGGAAGTTTTTCGAATGCCCAGCGTGGAATCTTTGTTACTACGTAATCAATCGATGGTTCAAAACTTGCTGGAGTCTTCTCGGTAATATCGTTGGGGATCTCAGCGAGGGTATAACCCACGGCCAGGCGGGCAGCAATTTTTGCTATTGGGAAACCTGTGGCTTTAGACGCTAAAGCTGAGCTGCGACTAACGCGTGGATTCATTTCGATAACTATTTGCTGTCCGGTTTCTGGGTGCACCGCAAATTGAACGTTCGATCCGCCAGTCTCAACGCCAACGCGGCGAATGCAAGCGAAGGCTGAGTCTCGCATCGTTTGGTACTCAACATCAGAAAGTGTTTGAGCGGGCGCAACAGTGATCGAGTCCCCTGTATGAACACCCATCGCGTCGACGTTTTCGATCGAGCAGATAACTACGCAGTTATCTTCATGATCGCGCATCACCTCAAGCTCAAACTCCTTCCAGCCCTTAATGGATTGCTCTACCAGAATCTCAGAAATAGGACTCGCCTCTAACCCCAGAGCCGCTACTTTTTCATATTCTTCTAATGTGTAAGCGAAAGCGGTTCCTTTGCCTCCAAGAATGTAAGCCGGTCGGATAATGACTGGAAGACCAATTTCCTTTATTGCCTCACGCGCTTCTTCGATGTTATGAGCTATCTCAGACCGAGCGCATTCAATCCCAATTTCAGCCATTGCTTTGCGAAAAAGATCACGGTCTTCCGCAGTCTTAATAGCCTCATTGCTAGCGCCAATCATCTCAACTTGATGTTTGTCTAGAACGCCTGCGTTGGCGAGCTCTGTCGCAAGGTTGAGAGCGGTCTGTCCACCAAGAGTTGGTAATAATGCGTCAGGACGCTCTTTTTCAATAATCGCCGTCAGCACAGCGACGTCTAACGGTTCTATATAAGTCGCGTCAGCAAATTCAGGATCAGTCATAATTGTCGCCGGGTTCGAGTTAGCGAGAATCACTCGGTAACCCTCATCTCTCAACACTCGACAAGCTTGTGTCCCTGAGTAGTCGAATTCACAAGCTTGACCAATTACGATCGGGCCAGAGCCAATTATAAGAATGCTTTTAATATCATCTCTGCGCGGCATTAACTTTGATCTCCATGGAATGAACTCATAAGCTCTGCGAATTGATCGAATAAATATCTGGAGTCATGCGGACCTGGGCTCGCCTCTGGATGGTATTGAACGCTGAAGGCTGGTACGTCTTGACATCGAAGCCCTTCAAGGGTGCCGTCATTTAGACAAACATGGGTTTCCACGACTCCCGGTACTGATCCCGACTCAATTGCAAAGTTGTGGTTTTGGCTAGTTATCTCAACTTTGCCTGTCAATTCATTCTGAACGGGAACATTCCCGCCATGGTGACCAAACTTCATTTTGAATGAGCGGCCTCCAAGTGCCAAAGACAACACTTGGTGCCCAAGACAAATGCCAAACACAGGAATTACTCCTAAAAAATCTTTTATCGCAGAAACAACAGCGCCTGCCATTTCTGGGTCTCCGGGCCCATTGGACAAAAAAACACCGTGCGGATTTCTTTCAATGACCTCTTCAGCTGTCGTGTCTGCTGGAACGACCTCAATCGTCGCAATTTTACCGAGCTGTTCAAGAATCGACTGCTTAACTCCAAGGTCATAGACCACTACTCGCCATGGTCCATTACCTACTGTGTACGGAGTATTTGTAGTGACCTGGCTAACTAAATCGATACCACTCGTTCCGAGTTCCGCAGCAGCAACCGCACCTAATTTTTTTTCGTTCAGTTCTCCAAAGGCCCCAGACATTGATCCATGATTTCGGATATGACGTGTCAGCCGGCGAGTATCAATACCGGCGATACCGGGAACGCCTTCAAATTTCAGGTACGAATCAAGATCTCCCTCGCTTCTCCAGTTCGAGTGTCGCCGAGCTAACTCGCGAATGATGATCCCTCGACAATGAGGACGCTGACTTTCAACGTCGCTGCTGTTAACTCCGTAGTTACCGATGTGAGGGTAAGTAAAGTTTATTATCTGGCCGGCGTAAGACGGATCAGTAATAATTTCCTGGTAGCCGCTCATAGAGGTATTAAATACGACTTCTCCTGAAGCCACCTCTCGCTCTGCACCTATGAGTTCGCCTTCGAAAACACTTCCATCTGCAAGGACTAGACAACCATATCTAATCGCGCTCATATGACGACCTCACTATCAGTAACCACTAGCTCTCCTCGATATATCGTGTGGATCACGCGACCCGTAAGCATTTTTTCAAAATAAGGATTGTTTCGACCTAGGGAAATTTGCTCTCTAGATTCGTACTTCCATGAGATTTTTGGGTTAAACACAGTCAAATTGGCGACATTCCCCGGAAGGATTAAGTTGCCATGGTTTACAAAACCAGCGACTTTGGCCGGGCTCCAAGATAGGGCATCTAAGACCACTTCCAGCTCTAAGCCACAGGAGCCCATTAAGAGAGCTGCAGTAGCTTCAATTCCTGCTACGCCTTTTACCGATTGATCAAAGGGAAGTTCTTTAGCTTCAGCAGTAGCTGGGCGGTGGTCACTCACCACGACATCGATAGTTCTGTCCTTAACCCCAACGATAAGAGCTTCTCGATCTTCGTCGGAACGGTACGGAGGGTCCGCACGGTACATCGGGTCATAGGCGACACAATCTGAATCTGTGAACATTAGGTGTTGGATAGTCACAGAAGAAGTTATTTCGATCCCGTTACGTTTGGCTTCTCGCAGCAGCTGAACGGATTCAGCTGTACTAATCCGATCTAGATGAACACGAGCTCCGGTGACGTGCGCTAGGTCAATAATGGCAGCAACTTCTGATGTTTCACTAATACTTGGCTCCCCAGGGAGACCTAATATTGCTGACCACTTCCCCTCGTGCATTGCCCCGTTACCATTCAGAGATCCCGATTGAGGCCGAACTGAGATCACAGAGCCACTTAAGGAATATTCCATTGCTTTACGCAACAAATTTTTATTTTCTATAGTTCCGCGATCGCTGAACCAGCGGACACCTTTAGCGCTTAGCTCACGCAGCGGAGCCAAAGCTAGACCCTTGGCTCCAACTGTAATGGTGGCGCTCGGTCTCATCTCACAAACGCTCTTAGTGAATAACCGCTCGGCTTCAGCTAGCACTGGCGCTGAGTCTAGAACAGGGAAGATATCTGAACTATTCAGAACTGCAGTAAATCCGCCTCGTGCCGCTGCTCTCGAACCACTGTCGATGCACTCAACATCCTCAGAACCCGGCTCACCAAAGTTCACTGAAAGGTCTACTAACCCAGCAGATATGACACACCCGCTGATATCTATTTCTGTGGCATCGTCGCTTGGTTCTTTGACAATCATTCCATTTGAAACAGCAACATTTTCATAACGTCGACCATTCTGATCTACTACTTCTCCACCTTTAAAAAAATAGGAAACAAGTCGATTAGGCAAGTTCTGCTCCGGATCCCAGTAGGAGGAAAAGCACAGCCATTCGAACAGCAACACCATTTGATACTTGGCGATTTTTGAGAACTCTCGGATACTCATCAAGAACGGATCCAGTTACCTCCACCCCGCGAACAACTGGACCTGGATGAGTAATTACAGCAGTATCGGATAATAGTTTTACTCGCCTTTGAGTCAAGCTGAACTCTTCGATGTATTCACGTATCGACCCAATTGATCCTTCTACCATCCGTTCTTTTTGCACTCTCAAAAGACCCAAAACATCTAGCGTCGGAAGAACTTGGTCTAGGTCTTGACTCACCCGAACTGGCCAGGTCGAAATATCTGCTGGCAGCAACGTAGCTGGTGCTATCAGAGTGACTGTAGCCCCTAACGCCGTGTATGCCTGGATATCACTTCGAGCTACCCGACTATGCAAAATATCTCCGACTAAACCAACATGTAGTCCTTGCAACGAAGCTGCGGGACCAGCCGGTCCTCTGAAGTGCTCGCATACTGTGTAAGCATCGAGAAGTCCTTGCGTAGGGTGCGCATGCCATCCATCGCCTGCGTTTATGACCGAAATGCCTTCATTCACCCAGCGAGTTATCTGTTGAGGAACTCCAGAGGAGCCGTGCCTCACGACTATCGCATTGATTCCCATTGCCTCGAGCGTTTCAACGCTATCTCGAATCGACTCACCCTTATTCAATGACGAAGAGCTTGCAGAAAAAGTCAGTACGTCTGCAGATAGCCGCTTCGCAGCGACATCAAATGAGAGCCGAGTGCGAGTCGAGTCTTCAAAAAACATGTTGGCTACAGTTTTCCCTCGTAAAGCCGGTACTTTCGGGATTGCCCTTTCCCCGACTTCGACGAATCGATCTGTGAGCTGAAGAATTGCTTGAATACCTTCAACGCCAAGCTCTTCAAGTTCGAGAAGATGTCTAATCATTTCCTCATCACCCCAAGGAGTACTCCTTCAGGATTTACGTCCACTACTTCTTCGCGTCGTGTCGGAAGATTTTTGCCCACAAAGTCTGGCCGTATAGGCAGTTCCCTGTGACCTCTGTCTATGACAACCGCAAGTTGCACAGCTCGAGGTCTACCAAAATCATTTAATGCGTCTAAAGCAGCACGAATTGTTCGTCCGGTAAACAGAACATCGTCTACAAGCACCACAGTCTTGGCAGTGAGATCCACTGGAATCATAGTCTCTGCCTCCGGCATCACTGGACGAAGGCCAATGTCATCTCTATACAGAGCCACATCGATTGTTCCGGTAGGTACATCGACGCCTTCAATTTCAAACAGCAGCTGTGCAATGTGTTCAGCTACCTGAGCTCCACCAGTTTGAAGGGCAACGAGAACGATATTGTCTAGCCCACGGTTTTTTTCTATTATCTCGTGGCTAATACGCGTTAATGCTCTATGAACTTGCGCTTGATCTAGAACGGTTGACGTGGCAACAAAAACGCCCCCGAATGGGGGCGTCATTCTTCTTTCGCGATCTGCCACGCGCATTCCTCCAGCCGTTTGAGCCTCACAGGACTCACTTCACGGTCAGAATCGCATGCTAGTCGCAGTTACCGAAGTTTCCGCTCATGGTATCTCACCTATTCAATAAAATTATTGTTGGTTTACCTGAGCCGCCAATAATCCATTCACGAATCGGCCGCTTTCATCAGTCGCCCCATATTGATGGGCTAGTTCAACTGCTTCATTGATGATTACAGCAGCAGGCACCTCAGCATTATTCAACTCGTAGAGTCCGAGCCTCAGAATCCAACGATCGAGTTTACCCAAACGCTCCAATGACCAGCCTTCATGCAGAAGCGCTTCAATTTGTTGATCAAGATTTGAAATATTTTCGTAGACTCCTACAGCGAGTCGAATCGCAAACGCATCAGGTTCGACAATCTGACTGTCTATTACCTCAGAAATATTACCCTCTTTGAAATCGGCCTCGTAAAGCATTTCTATTACTCGCTCTCGAGCTTCTCGGCGTTGAGTAGCTAGATCACCGGCAAACGGATCGCCTTCAAATTCTGTCACCCGTTGGCTCGTTCTATGTAGTCTCCACTACGCGTATCAATGCGAAGCCGTTCTCCAATTTCGATAAATAATGGAACCTGAACAGCTAAGCCTGTTTCCATTGTCGCTGATTTCCGAGCACCGGAGACTCGATCTCCTTGAAGTCCAGGCTCAGTTTCAGTTACTGCAAGTACAACAGCAGCAGGCAAGTCTGTGCCTACTATTTCTGTGCCATACATCTGCAGCACGACAGCATTTCCTTCGACTAAAAAATCAGGTGCATTGCCTAGGGATGATTTCTCGACCTCGAGTTGTTCATAATTTTCTGTGTCCATAAAAACTAGATCAGAGCCATCGTTGTATAAGAATTGCATCTCTCGCTTATCAATTACGGCTTGTTCCATTTTTTCACCTGATCGAAAAGTGCGTTCTACAACTGCTCCAGTCCTAACGTTACGAAGCGTAGTACGAACAAACGCGCCGCCTTTTCCTGGTTTCACATGTTGAAACTCAGATATTTGAAACAAACCCTCACTAAGGTCAATAGTTATTCCATTTTTGAAGTCACTAGTCGATATCGACATATGGAGTCCTTTAATGTTAGCGCTTATGCGATAACTGGGTCTTTAGGCGCAAGGGTTAAGAGCCGGCCACCCTCCTGGGTAACCAAAATGGTGTCCTCTATACGAACACCTCCAAACCCGGGACGGTACACCCCTGGCTCCACAGTCACTACATGCCCGGCTTGAAGTTTTGTTTCATTACTGGAATTCAACCATGGCGCCTCATGGATTACGAGACCCACTCCATGCCCGGTGCCATGAACAAACAGTTCTTCAAGCCCGTAGTCAGCGAGTTTATTTCTGCAAGCTGCATCGATTGCTGCGCACTCTACGCTCGGACGCACAGCCACAACCCCAGCGTCTTGAGCTTTAGCTACTGCATCAAGTAGAAGCTGGGATTCTGAGCTTGGTTCACCAATACAAAAGGTTCTGCTCATATCTGAATGGTAGCCATCTATAACCGCACCAAAATCTAGAACTACTAAATCACCAGTTTGGATAGTTCTATCCGAAGGTCTCGCATGCGGAAGCGCACTATTTGGGCCGCTAGCGCATATTGTCTCAAAAGAAAGAGCATTCGCGCCTTGCATAAACATTGTTTGGTCCAGCAACCTCGCAAACTCAGATTCTGTTGGTTTATTAGCCAATTCTTGTTTAACTGCAGCCAAAGCAGCGTCTGCAATTGTTGCTGCGGTCGTAATCCGTTCTATTTCTGCATCGTCTTTTACAGCTCTCAGACCTTCTACTATCCCAACGGTTGGAACCACTGCCCTATCGTCAAGCAGTTCTAAATACTTTCTAGCTTCTGTCCAACTAAGGCTGTCCGACTCGAACCCAACGCTGCGACAAGATTTCATATCAGCAAGTAGTACGAGTTCTTGCTGTGGCCCACTTCCGATATTGACAGCGAACACTTTGCTATCGGTCTCAGCGCCGACTTGTTCCTCGTAGCGTTTGTCCGTATAGATTTTGGCTTTATTTTCGCTGACGAATACTCGAGCAGAGGACCCCGTGAAACCAGTCAGATAAAAGATGTTGTTCAAATCATTGATCATTAATCCATCAATTTTGGAATCCTTCAACAGCGTTCGGAGTCGTTCGACTCTTTGAGGTCTGCTAGGAGTTGTTTTTAGCACTGGTACCCTCGATGGCTCCTACTGCTATCTCAACGGCTCGAGCGTACCCGGATCCGCCTTCGCCAGACACAGTAGCTATCGCCACTGGTTCCACTACTGAGACATGTCTCCAAGCTTCTCTTTTTTTGGGGTTTGATAGGTGCAGCTCGACAACTGGACCATCAAAAGCTGCTAGAGCATCGTGAATTGACCAAGCGTAATGAGTGAAAGCTCCGGGATTTATAATTATTGCCGCAGCGCTGCCGCGCGCAGCCTGGATGGCTTCTACTAGAACTCCTTCGAAGTTGGTTTGCAGATGCTCAAGGTCATAGCCAGCGGTATTAGCTTGTGCGCGAGCAACCTGAACATGGTCTTCTAGCGTTGACCGGCCATAAATTTCAGGCTCTCTCGTTCCGAGTAGATTTAAATTGACTCCGGATAAGAGAAGCAGAACAGCCTTAGACACACTCATAGATTGCCAGACATTTGGCCATTAGGCGACACCAGGTCAATTCATTCACTGATTTCCATGAGTTTGAGTGCAGAAAGTAATGCTTCTCTCGGTATCCCAGAAACGACCTCTAGGCCATCAGAGCTATCTAAAACGAATGTGAAACCATCAAAAGCTTTTTTGTCTTTGCCACACAAATCAACTAGGTCTTCATGATTTGCTTTGGGCGGAAGACTTGACGACAAGGAATAAGCATCAAGCACTGCCTGATGTGCGGCAACTCGGCTCTCGTCTATACGGCCCAAAGTGAGAGCTAGCAACGCAGCATACTTAAGGCCGATTGCAACAGCTTCGCCATGTCTAAGATCGAAGCTGCCAGCAATTTCCAGAGCGTGCCCAAGTGTATGTCCATAGTTCAATAGCGCGCGACCGGCGCCTTCTCGCTCGTCCAAAGCAACTACATCAGCCTTGATTTGTATACAGGCAGCAATTCGTTGATCTAAAGGCAATTTGTCTAGCTGACTGCCACCTAAGAAGTGATATTTTGCTAGTTCACCCATTGCTGCGATCATCTCGCGTTCCGGGAGATTGTTTAGGACAGAGGTGTCGCAGATGACTCCAGATGGTTGCCAAAACGTTCCAACTAAATTTTTCCCTTCGGGAAGGTTAACTCCCGTTTTGCCCCCGATAGCAGCATCAATCTGAGCCAAAAGAGTCGTGGCAACGTGGATGACTCTCACTCCTCGGTGATACACCGACGCAGCGAATCCAGCGACGTCGGTTACAACACCGCCTCCGACCCCAATAATAATATCGCGACGAGTTATCCCAAACTCTGCAAACGATGAACACAAATTTCCCACTGTTGTAAGAATTTTGGCTTCTTCCCCGTCTGGAATATGCGCTACTTGGTATGGAATCCCTGGGTCAACGGTGACGCCTACTCCTGCCTGAGTAACTACGAATGCTCTTTCAGCATCTGCCGGTATCAGTGAATTCAGTTTATTAACCGCTCCAGGTCCTACTAGAACCGAGTAAGAACGATCACCCAGCGGGACCTCGACCTTTATCACTGCTTCACGCTCACACGCTACATCGTACCGATTTTTACTGTCTTACCCGGCTTCAGCCTCCGAGCTTCAATTTCGAAGGCCTACTCGCCTGTATTCTGAGACAAGTCAAGGCCGACAGCAGCAGCCATAACGTGGAGAGGAGGTTCTTCGCCCGTCCAAATACGAAATTGTTCACCAGCTTGATATAGCAACATTCCAACTCCGTTGGCAATTTGAGCTCCACGCGCTGCCGCTGATTCTGCAATTGGTGTGCGCTGGGGATGATATATCAGGTCAACCAACGTTTGCCCTTGTCCGATTAGATTGGGATCGAACGGTAATGGGTCGTCGTTACGCATACCCAATGGAGTCGCTTGCACTATTAGGTCCGCGTCGCTGATCGATTCGAATCCACTTGTGGAAATATTTTCCATAGCCATCTGGTTAACTATTTTTTCTGCTTTATCTTTAGTTCTGTTAACCACAGCGACGGTCGCCCCAGCTTCAGCCAACGCTAGAATCACCGCACGGGCAGCACCTCCGGCGCCAACCACCACGACGTTACTGTTCTCGGGTTCAATGCCTAGGCCGGATCGAACTGATTCAACGAATCCTTTGCCATCTGTATTCTCCCCGATTAGAACTTCACCGTTCCTGCGCACGCAGTTAACAGCACCTAATTTTGTTGCGACGGGAGAAAGTTGGTCAACTGCCGCCGCAACTGCTTCCTTGTGAGGAGTCGTTACTGATAGGCCCGCAATGTCGAGGGCACGGATTCCATCAATCGCAGCTCTGCTCGAACCTAGCTTTACCGGCAAGGCAACATAGAGCCAGTCCATATTCAAAGCGCGAAATGCAGCATTAAACATTACTGGGCTTAGTGAGTGACGAACAGGATCTCCTATAACTGCCACTAACTTCGTTGTCGCTGTGGGTAACGCAAATTCATTCATCCGCAAAGGTTTCTCTCTATACATTTTGCTTTATCTCGCTGAAAATCTTGATTATTGGTTGAGAAGGAGTGGCGACCATCTTCTGAAACAAGTACATAATACAGCCACGGCCCGGAAGCAGGCTCAATAGCAGCTTCTAATGCAGCTCTCCCGGGTGAGCTTATGGGCCCTGGAGGCAGACCACGAACAAGTCGAGAGTTGTAGGGAGAATCTACTCTGAGGTCAGCAGCTGACAAATTGTTATTGCCCGTCGCATATACGATTGTCGCGTCAATTCCAAGAAACCAATTTGAAGCAACACGGTTATGGATTACGCGCGAAACCTTTCCTCTTTCTTCTGGGATTCGAGCTTCTCGTTCAATCAAACTTGCGATAGTGAGGACCTCGTAAGCGCTTAGACCAACTCTTTCGATAGCTTCCGAATAGCCAAGTTCCAAAAGTACTTGATCAAAGCGGGAGATCATTTGTACAACCAGATCTTCCGCAGAAGATTCTTCAGTTAGGAAATAAGTATCTGGAAACAGTAGTCCCTCATATGGCTCGATAACTCCTGTAGCGACCATCGCTTGGTTTGATAGAACGCCTGAACTGTTATACCCAACGCGTAATTCGTTTTCGAAATCAAACCCGCTGAAAGCCAAGCCAGGAGTGTTGTTTATTAGATCTATCATTCGAGAAACTGTGAAACCTTCTGGGATGGTTAGTCGAAGCTGCACGGCCTGTTCCGGGGTGTTAGGACCAGCACTCAGAACTTCTAGGGCTTGAGATATCGAAGAGTTAGTGTGAAAGGTATACGAGCCAGCTTGAAATTCGGGACCGCCCTTTAGTCGGATGTACCACTCATAGGCGCTTGCGTTCGGAATGATGTCGAGATCAGCCAATGTTTCAGAGATACCCGACGTAGTTGCGCCTGGCGGGAGAGTCAGACTGACCGCTGCGCCCCGCTCGCCTGGAGGATCCAGCAGCTCTTTCGCCCAATTTATGGTCTTATTCAGAAAGAAAAAACTCGCCATTAGCACCATGAGAAGAAGGACTAAGGACAGCAGAGTTCCTCGGTTTTTTCTAACAAAAATAGTTTCATAATCAACTCCTTCCTTACCGGAAGGCTTTGATTTTAGATCTCTCGAGCTAGGTTTTGACACCGTTATAGTTCTTCATCGGAAAAGGGAGCAACAACGTTTTTTGTCTTTCTCTTACTGGCCATCTAACCACGCTTGCAGCAAAACAGTAGCAGCTACTTTGTCAATTATTTTCCGTCGTTGAACAGCGTTCAGATCTTGCTCTTTGAGAGATCTTTCTGCCTCCACGGTCGTTAATCGCTCATCGTGCATGACTACCGGGATAATAAGGTTTTTTTGAATTTCTTCGGCTTCATGGCGCGCTCCTTGTGCCGCTCTTCCTTCGTCACCGTTAAGAGATAACGGCAACCCCACGACTAATATCTCTGCTTCCACTTCCGAAATAATACTATTAATTTTGCGATGATCTTGTTTGCGATCCCCAGATCGTTTCACCACCTCATACGGAGTGGCCACAAGCCCGTCGCTATCTGAAATAGCTATACCTATTCGTTTTGAACCTAGATCGACTCCAACTGCTCTCATTGTTGCCAACTAATCTTGTGATAACCCTGCGGCCAGGCGAGCCTGCTGCAAAGCATCATCAATTCCGGCAATATTTTTACCACCAGCTAGGATTAATGATGGTTCTCCTTTACGACCAAACCCCCCTTGCACAGTTTTAGCGGCCTGGTCCAACAAATCTCCGGCTAGCAGCCCACTCTCTGCACTTACTGAAGCGACTAAAGCGACGCCTCCTTCATCTGGTGCTCCGGCCAGAACAACGGCTTTTATACCATTTTCTTTCTGAATCGCAGCAGCAAGGTCACGCAGACTGTCTCTAGACATTGAATCCACTCTGGTTACCACAATTCCATCAACTGCCGACGCAGCTAACTCAACTGATCGAGATCCTGCTTCTTTTTGTTGGAGCATTTTTATTTGGTTTCGTAAATCTTTATTTTCGAGAAGTCTTTTTTCTAAGACATCAATTATTTCTTCACTAGTCGCATTAAGAACATCTGCGATTTTCCCAAGAGTGTCCTCCGCCTTTCTGTGTCTCTCAACGGTGGCCACTCCTGTAACAGCTTCTATCCGGCGGAGGTTCGAGCCTATGCTGCTTTCACCTACTATTCGAATGTGCCCGATATCTCCAAGGGCGTTTACATGAGTTCCGCCGCAGAGTTCCAGCGAATGGCCTCCAGCTTCGAGAACCCGAACAATGTCTCCATACTTGTCGCCGAAGAAAGCTACCGCTCCGAGGTCCTGCGCATCTTTCATTGTCGTTTCGAAGTGTCGGCATTGGTCATTCCCAAGAACTTCTAGGTTGACTAAATCTTCTATCTGATTGAGTTGTTCAACTGTCACAGCCTCAAAGTGGCTAAAATCGAAACGCAAACGTTCGGGGGCAACCAGAGAACCTGCTTGCTTAACGTGCTCACCCAAAATTTCACGAAGAGCCCAATGCAAAATGTGGGTGGCAGTGTGATTCCGACGGATAGAGGATCGGCGATCGTCGTTTATAGCTGCATTAGCAACGGCGCCTGGCGTTATATTGCCTGATACTACTTTACCTAAGTGACGATGCAGGCTAGGAAGTGCAAGTGTGCAGTCCGAAACTTCAAAGACCCCGCTATCTGTAGTCAAAGTTCCAGTGTCGCCTACCTGGCCTCCGCTCTCAGCGTAAAAAGGTGTCTTATCGAGGAAAATTTCGACACGCGTATCGTCGAGAGGAATAACTGCTAACACTTGAGCTGTTGCAAAAACCGGTGAGTCTCTCAAGAATTCAGTGGGGCCGAATTCATCGAGAATATCTCTGTAAATATTTTTTCCAGCAGATGGTCCATCTGCTCGAGCGGCACGAGCTCGATCTCTCTGCTCAGTCATCGCTATCTCAAATGAGTGCTTATCTAAAGAAAAACCTCGCTCGCCGAGTATCTCTTCTGTAACTTCAACTGGGAAACCAAATGTGTCGTGTAGTTGAAATGCTATTTGCCCAGGCAATGAATCTCCAGTGTTCATAGCGCTCAAAGCAGTATCAAGAATCTCGGATCCCGTTGCCAACGTGCGCCGAAAACGTTCTTCTTCTCGCTCTACAACGTCACGAATAAAGCTAATGTTTTTGTGCAGATCAGGATACTGACTACCCATAACCTCCGCGACTACATCAACCAATCGCGGCATCACGACTTCTGTTACTCCAAGCACCCATGCGTGTCTGACTGCCCGCCGAATAATTCTTCGTAATACGTATCCTCGGTCTTCGTTCGAGGGAAAAACGCCGTCGTTTATCAGCATTGCTGTGGCACGCGCATGATCAGCGAAGATCCGCATTGAAACATCGCTCTCGATGTTTTGTCCGTAAGCAATACCAGTAATGGCTTCTGCTTCTCGAAGTAGCGGGGCGAAGAGGTCAATATCCCAAGCAGAGGACTTGCCTTGAAGAACTGCTAAGAGTCGTTCTAGCCCAGCGCCTGTATCGATTCCGGTTTTAGGGAGATCTGTTAACTCACCAGTGCCATCGTTTGCGTACTGCATAAAAACCAGGTTCCACACTTCAATGAAACGATCTTCGCTTCCATCAGCCGGTCCCCCATCTTCACCAAATTCAGCGCCCAAGTCATAGAAGATTTCGCTGCAAGGCCCGCACGGGCCTGTGTCGCCTGCCGCCCACCAATTATCCTTGTCTAAACGTTGGATTCGTTCGCTAGCCACTCCAACTGAATTTTTCCAAATTTCTTCTGCATCATTATCACTGACGTGAACTGTTACCCACAGCTTCTCTGGGTCTAACCCCAGGACCTCAGTAACAAATTCCCAGGCCCATGGGATAGCTTCTTTTTTGAAATAGTCACCAAAACTAAAATTGCCCATCATCTCAAAAAAAGTGAAATGCCTATTAGTTCTTCCTATGTCATCAAGGTCGTTGTGTTTTCCCCCTGCGCGAACGCACTTCTGCACTGTGCATAGCCGAGTAGCTGGTGGAGTTTCTTCCCCCAAAAAATAGGGCATGAACGGAACCATGCCAGCGACGGTAAACAAAAGTGATGGTTCATGAGGTATCAGGCTCGCTGATTCCCGCACTTGGTGACCTCGGTCTGCCCAAAATGTGGAGAACGCATCGCGTAGCTGTGCTGCTTCCATGTAAGAAGAGCGTAGCGATGGGTCTAGCCCTCGCCGCTATTATCTGACCGAAGTCTGCACTATTTAATTGAATCTTGAATCTTTTAGCCTAGTTTCGGTGCTTTTCATTTCCTTTCTACCGTCTGACCAAGCATCTCTTAGGTCTCGAGAGACTCGTCGAGCGGCTCCGGCGACAGTGGCAGTGCCACGCACGGGGGCATACCTATTAGCTAGGTGTCGGTAACGGTTTTTGAGCCACACGGAACCACCAGCGCCGAATAAAGACCCAAGGAGCATCCATCGCAAACGTTTAAGCACCTCATAATCATAGCGAATCGAGGCGAAATACTAGTTCAATTAGTGAGACGTGATAGTGCCGATCGAAATCCCGCTAGGAGCGATTTAGCCTTTATGAAAGGCAGCGCAGCTGATTTAGAAATCTTTCGACCGGCAGAAAACAAATTTTTTGAAACAATCTCAGCGCTTCCTATTACATCGCTTAGTCTCTCAAGTTCTCTATCAGCTAGGTCTACAGTCGAGCGAAGATCATTAACCACAGGCCATGCCTCTTTGGTCAATCGATCAGCAGCAGATCTCAAGTCTCTCAAAACGACAATCAGCCGATTCAGTACTATTAACAAAATAGCCATACCAAAAATGGCTGTAATAGTAACTACGACAGCCACAAGATC
>Ga0308016_10000005_pt1 | contig 156499 bp, 132 predicted proteins | sample Neamet233_FD_203129 | JGI IMG/M metagenome (GOLD analysis project Ga0308016, IMG submission 203129) | Marine microbial communities from water near the shore, Antarctic Ocean - #233 | ecosystem: Environmental > Aquatic > Marine > Unclassified | place: Southern Ocean | collected 2014-07-28
ATGCGCACAATGGTCAGCAATATCAACAGCACTACACACAAAGTCTATGCCCGGTATGTCACGAATGTCGCAGGTCTTATATCCTGGACGCTTTGGGTTTGCTCCGCATCCGAATTCTAGTTGTATTAGACTCATTATTAATTCCTATCAATGTGGTGTTACTGCTATTTACCGAAGCAACTTAGGACTCAGTTGTCCTTTGAGCATAGGCTCGGTTGATAGGCTTAGCTTGTGAGTGATCCACGGCAACTTGTCTAAGTCGAGTGTAGTGTGATCAGTCAAGCAAGTATTAAGTGCCTCTGCTAGTACATGATGATTATCACGTAGCATATGGTTAACACGTTGGTCAGGCAACGGTCGAGCATAGTACTTGTCCATTGCACTTTGATTTTTAAACTCAGGTGTGCATACTGCATCAAATAGACTACCTCGTACACTTACTGTGCCTTCGTGTAGTATGTCTGTAGTGTTATTAAACCCAGGTATAACAATTAAGTTTATACCCGCTGTACGAAGCGTTAAGGCGTATGCATTCCACCATGCAGTAGTAGCATCGTACTTCCAAGCATTAGTATATCCACTTTGGATATGCTTGTAGTATAACTCTATAGCTTGCATTTGTTCTGGTGTCATTTGAAAGTTGTCGGGTGGTAAATCTTTCATACTAGCGTAGTTGCTAACACTAGGAAGATCCCAAAGGAACCAATGGCGATCAGCATGAGTTGTTATAACTATCACAGTGTCGCCTTGTGTATGCATACCGCGTTTGAAGTCTTCTATAAACTTCATACAGATCCATTCATTAGCTACGCCGTAATCTGCAAAGCTCGCATAGTCTAGATTACGTATTGACGCTAGGTCTTTGTACCATTGCCATTCAATACCTTCATGCTCTGCGGCATAACTGTCTCCGTATATCCATAACTTATTCATCTTCGTCGCCTGGCAAATTATTAATAAAGTTTCTTAACCTAGTACTGTCTGTATCTGCTGTTATCTTTGCAACCGGAGCACCTGCATTAGGATCTTCTACACTAGCACCTGATGTAGTGTTAGAACGTTTAAGCGAATCCATAATAGTACTACTGCCTGACTTCTGTCCTGCTGACTGATAGTTGTTTTCATCGTCTTCTTCATCACAATCAAAAATACGCAGTGTGTCTAAATCAAACGCTAGATCGATCTTTTGTCCTACACCACCTGAGTTACGTGTCTTCATTAGCTGTAACTGATAGCGTCCTCGTTCACGCATTGCTCTACTTGTAAAGATACCAAACACGTTGTCTGCTGTTTGTATCTTACTAAGTCCACCTGATATGTGCGAGTGATCAAATTCAATCTCTTCTACTGCACCACGGTTCAACTGTGCCGCTGTAACAAACACGCAATTCAATTCCATTGCTAAGTTACGTAACTCTTCCGATACGTACTTGTCTTTAATATATAAGTTCTCTGCGCTTATCTTTGCACCGTTGGGCATTAACAAGTCTAAGTAGTCTAACAATAGTACGTCTACTTTCTTGCCTGTTTTAATTTCATATTCTTTAATATAACTACGAACGTCGTTGGGCGTCTTACCTGAAGGCATATACTTAACTTGGAATGCACCAGACTTCTTGCCAATCATCTTAACTTTCATTTCAACATCGTCGATCTGTTTAAACACTTCACGACTTGGAATTTCAGCTATCATACTATCAACACGCATACTAACAAGACTTTCACTAAGCTCTAGTGTAACATACAATACATTCAATCCTGCCAATGCCCAGTTAACGCCTAGGTTAGCTAAGAACAAACTCTTACCTGCACCTGATCCACCTGCAAAGATATTCAGTTCGCCTCTGTTAAAGCCACCAAACAATTTCTTATCAATTGCTGTCCAGCCTGTACTTACTTGTCCGTTACTACTCTTAATGCTTTCTAGTCTACCTCTAGGGTCAGCAAAGTAATCTGTACCCAAGTCTTTTTGTAAACCAATTTGTACAGCCTTCTTAACTAGATCTTCTACTGGCCCATACTCACCTTTCTCAAGTAAGTCTGCACTTTGTAAAATAGCCGCTTCTAATGCTTTGTGTCTACTAAACGTTTCAAACTCTGAAAGCAACCAATCATAATGACTCTCTTGTAATTCGCCAGGGTGTTTCAAGTTGCTTTGGGTTGCCGCATTAATCATATCAAAGTTAGGCAATGCGTTATGTTCAGTTACATAATCATTTAGAAACTTTGCTGGATCTGTTAGACGTCTATCAAACGCTTCTGGATCAAATACTGCTTGACAGCGTACAAAGCTCTCAGCATCTGTCATCATCATTTCAAGATATACCTTTTGTATATCGTACCCGTAGTCTGTGTTTTGTCTAGTGCTCATACTTTATTATACAGCCTTATACCATTGTTTGTCAAGTGTTACTTTAGTTTTTGTTTGTGCTAATACTGCACCTACACAACTGCCCGGGTCTCCTGGATTGTGCGGAACATGTGCTGGATATTGATCCTGTCTAATTAAGTTTACTGCTTTCCTGTTCAATGCTCCTCCGCCTGCTAGTGCTAGATACTTTGATTTTGTTTTAAACAATGTCCACTCGTGTATCTCTAATAAACAGGTTTCGAATACAGACTGTACTGCTGCCGCTAGATCGTTATAGTCCTCAGGATTAATCTCGCCCTGTCGCCACCAGTCGATACCTCTGTGCATGTTCTCTCGCATCTTAATAAACGGCCGACCCTGGTTGAGGTCTACAATTTCTGTAAGCAGTAAGTTAGTATATCTATCTGGGTCACCTTGCGCTGCCATGTCTGCTACTAAGTATTCGTCACGTTGTGCTTGTAGCCCCATACGTTGTGTCATAGCACTATAGAATAGGCCCAAGCTATGTGGATAGCCCTGACTGTGTATCTTCTTTAGTTTGTTGTTCTTTCCGTGCCATATAGTCAGGGTCTCGAACTCTCCAATACTGTCCATTACAATTACAGCACAATCATCATGTGGCTGAGTGTAATAAGCATAGGCCGCATGACTTAGATGATGCTGGGTGTACTCAATTTTACAAGTAATGTCCCAACGCTTGAGATATTCTTTAATATTATTCTCAGCTCTTAGCCACCCTTGGCCAGCCCAGTACTGACGCAGTGTCTTTAAGAAGGGACGCTCGTACCAAACTATTTTAGACGGTGCACCATATTTGTGCCTAGCTATCTCTAACATAGTCCAATTAAAGTCAGGGTCGTTAGGTACGTCACTAAAGTCTTTAGCCAGTGCCGCCCACAAAAAAACATCATCGTCGAACACTGCTAAACTTGCATCATGACTGTTGCCAACCATTCCCCAAATTATCATAGCACACGCCCTAGTACTTGCATGTCTGGTATGTTTAATTTAGTAGGATCATCTACAACAAGTAACATGCCCCAACCACAGTTAAATGTACTTTCGAATTCAAAGTCGTTTGACTTCTTGCATCGTACACGTAAGTCCTCCCAGAAACTTCCAGGTTCAAATCCAGGAAGATTAAGTTCGTAATCGTGTCCGTGTAGTATCCTTATTATATTTCCGTGGATACCGCCGCCTGTTATATGGGCACATCCATTAATGTGTTCTAGGTTATCCATAACTTCGTTAGTGTAAATTCTAGTAGGTGTTAGTGGAATTTCCATTATAGGAATAAGTCTGCGCAATAAACTATACCCGTTACTATGCGGGCCGCTACTTGGAATGCCTACAATGTACTCTCCGCCTTTTGTCATTTTTGGAAGTAACTTTTCCATAATGCCCATAGCAAAGCCGCCTAAGTCGTAACGGTGATTTACAAACATGCCAGGTAGTTCAGCAGTTTCGCCGCCTATCAATTTACATCCAGCTAGTCTGCATCCTTCAAGGATACCGTCCATAATCTCTCTGCTCTTCTTTAAACTAATAGCACCAGTTGCGTAGTAGTCTAAAAAACTATGGGGCCTTGCTCCTTGACATAACAAGTCGTTAGTACACATAGCAACTAAGTCAATGCCAATAGTGTCATGTTTGTTTTGTGCTTCGGCAACTAGGATCTTTGTTCCTACGCCGTCAGCTGACATTACGATAGTTGGATTAACACCTTCTAGTTCGACTATTGCGCCGAACCCTTCTAGTTTTAAATGCTCAACTAGCCTGTCGGCTTTAGATATATCGACTCCTGCATCTTTATAGATTGTCATGTATATTACTCCTCTACTTGTATATGAATGGATCGCGTTTGCGTAGTTCTTCCATGCGCTTTTTAAATGCTTTATTTTCTTTGTACTTTGTGTAAGGAGTTTTAATCCACTCCCATGCTTTTTTTAGTTTTTCCATTTTTTTGCTCTCAATCGTATTTTTAAAGGACTAGTTTCTGCACAGCTAACTATCCTGTGCAGTGCATATAGTCTGCCGTGTTTAGCAACAGCTTCACCAATATCATTTATATCTTTATCCCAGTCTGGTAAACTTACTCCCCAGCCTAGTTCAATTGCTTGTTCTATTAATTTATATCCTGCAGGATCTCTGTCAGGAACAACTATTACATCTTTACTTAACCGATTGATCAACATTGCTTGTTGATCTTTGATTTCGCTTCCGCCTATTGCACAGCCATCTACGTATATAGCATCCAACTGTCCTTCGACTAGTATGACAAATAACTTATCATGCCCTTGCTTGTCTAGACCGTATACAAATCCAGGTTGCACTTCTGTATTATACTTAGGTTGCTTATTAGGTTGTATAGTTCTGCCAGTCCACCCGACTATGCGATTCTCGTAATAAAAAGGAATAATAAGTCTGTCTCGCCATCCTAAGCTAGGAGACCAGTAATAGTCTGTGTCGGTAACATGTAAGTCACGTGCGGCCATGTATTCAAGTATAGCCATACTGTGATTTGTAAACTCTGTAAGGTCTGAAATCTTAACTGCATTGTCCGGCAACGGTACAGTATCAAATGTAGGTAACTCAACTAATCGTTGCTTAACAACAAAGCCTTCATTCTCTTGCATAACTTGTAGTGCAAGTTTATTAATTATATCGTCTGGCGTGTTAAGCCATTGTAATAGTTTGCGTAGCTTGTGTGATACGTTCCTGCCTGGTTGCCAACTAGCTTTGTATCCACAGTTAAAGCAATGATAGCTTACTGTGTCGCCTTCACTAATTAATCCGCCACGTGCCCGCTTGTCAGCCGTATCACCATTGTGTACACAACAGGGTGCATTAAAGCTAGTCCAACCACTCGGAGTGGTCTTACGCTTAGAAGGCAGATGTGCTAATAGTGTGTCAGAAACAATACTCATACAAGTATTATAACTTACTTTGCACTATTTGTCAATCAATTTCGTACAAGTATTTTGGTAATTTTATCTGCTGGGTTGGCGCTTGTTTTGAATCGTACATTGCCCAACACACCGTTAAAGTTAACTGGTGTCGGTTGTGTTTCAGATCCTGTGAATGTTAACGTATCAATAACAGCCCACGTTGTGCTATCAGTGATTGCATCATCAAGTGTTGCTTCTACAGTAACAGTGCCTATATAAGAACTAGTGTATACTACGGCAGTATGTAATGCTTCGTTGCCATTAATTCCTGGTTCGGCTGATACTGCTGTACTTACGTACTTTCCAGTACCTACTCCTGTTTGCGTAAACGTAGTAACTGCTTTTGACTCTTGTACACCAGGAAATGCATCTTCACTTACACACATAACACCGCTATTAACAAAGTGCGTGTCTGAGTACGTAAGGGTCCTTGCTGACGTAGTGTTGTCTTGTAGCACAATATTATAAGTTAAGTATTGTTGTTCTAAGTTTAACAAGTCGCTTTCAGTTATAGTTACTGTAAACAATCCAACAATGGTTGCATGTGCAACGCCGTCGTGTTGTATTACCATTTTCTTATCTGAATTGAATGCTACAAACTTTGGTGTCTTTCCTGTCAGGGCAACTGCCTTTTGATCTGCATTAAGTAGTTTAAATTGTAGGGCATTGTCAATGCCTTTATATAATTTTATCTGTTTTGTATACACTGGTCTGTACTCCGTGACATGGCCCAGTTCACTCACAAGGACCGTTGTTCTGTTATCGACTAAATATCTAGGTATTAACTGCATATTGTATTTATGATTATAGGAAAAGAATGTTATTAAAAGATATTGAAAAGAACTTCCCATTTGTTAGTGTCGTGCAATACGGCGGTAACGAGTATGTAGGGATTGTAATAAACCAAGATCAATTCGTTACCAGTATGTATGTTTACACAAAGATACGAACTGAAGAAGAGAAGCATCATTTTTTAGAACTAGGTAGTGCATGGTGGTGGGAGTCTAATAGATTGATTCCAATAACTATTTTCATGCGTGAAGAAGTTGCACCATTTAAGTATGCTATCATAACAATGAATAGTAAGGATGTTAAAGTAACGATAGGGCCAACTATTAATTTAAATAATATGGCTATTAAAAGAATTAAGCGTAAAAGTGTACAGCTTGTAAAGAAGCCTAAGGGTTAAGTTGTTCGCACAATAAGTTCATATGTACTACACACGCCATTGAATAACCTACAGCGTGTGCTTTCTTAAAGAAGTATTCGTCATTGGTTGGTTTGATCCACACTTCCTTCATTATTGTTTCCCAAGCCTTGTCCGCTAAGTGTCGTTTCGCTGGACGAATGATCGCTAGTGTCGCTGCCAATTGGCTGACCGACGACGGCTTCAATTGCTTCAATAGTTCGCCGTGCCCGTTCAGATGAAAGACTTTGTCGCTGAAGTCTGTGTGTTCCAGAAGTTGCCATAATGGTTCTCTTTCTATTAATTGTGTTAAGTGTGCTTCGTCCCTAACGTCTTTGTATATGCTTACGTTAAGGAAGTCTAGTTTAAAGTAGCCGCGTTCTTCCGCAGTCTTATGGTCGATAGTTGACATATTGTCAATAGGATTGTGTGGAATCTCATTTGCATAGACTCCGGTGTTGTGCTTCTTACCTGTGTTTAACTTTGCAACACGATGTTTAATTTCGTGCAGGATAATGCTTCTATCAGCAAAGTCAATATCAATGTCAGGTAGATCGATCACTGATGCTGATCCAATTCTTTTTTCAATTGTTTGCAAGTTTGTTCTAAATCTTTATATTTAATTTTAAGATCAATAAGCTCTTGTTTAGCTGTATATGTTCCGTAGTTTTCAATTTCGCCAGCATCCATAGCCATGTATTCACCTGCTGTCATAAATTTTAAATCAACCATTCTTTGTAAACCTCAATTCTTTAAGTGCAAGTCCGTAAGTGCCTTTGTTAGTTACTAATTCAAATCCGTTAAACGAAATAACTTTTTCTTTAGTGTTAGTCTCTAAATACTTTTTAACATCACCTAAACTAGACCAACTGCGTTTTAAATGTTTCATGTGTTGCGCTTCATCCACGTTGTTACTACGTCCTTTAACACTTCATGTGTATCTGTAAACCATGCCGCTACGTGATAATCTACGTGCTTAGGTTTCTCTGTCTTTTCTTCTATTGTATCTAACCAAACAACATAGTCAGGTTCTAAGTATTCAACTGATGCAGCCGTCTTGCAAGGTTTGTCAATAACTACTATGTTGCCAGCGGCAACCAATCCATCAACATATCCTTTTAATTCTTCATGGTAAGTGTGTTGGGTAACATACGTTGCTTTTAATAATTCTGCAAGCGGTTTAGCTAATGTAGACTTACCGCTTCGCTGAGGTCCGCAAATTAGAATAATCATTTTAAATACTTTCTCATTTTCTTTGTTGCCATGTCCCACTTCAATTGGCTTACCCGATCTTTCATGGTAATGCCTTGTAAATGATCCCATTCATGTAAAAAACATTTTGCTGTGTAGCCATCGATCTTTACACTTTGCTCTTCAAGATTTTCATCAAACCATTTAGCAAGTATTTCTGTAGGACGTTTAACTTTTACATACATTCCTGGAAAACTTAAACACCCTTCTATTTCTACAGAAGTATCTTCAGTGTGTTGTAGTATCTCTGGGTTAATGCACATTGTACAGTTTTCTACTTTGTCGCCCATTACAAATACTTGTGCATCTAAACCTACTTGGTTAGCACTTAGGCCAATACCGTTGTTGTCTAGCATAACTTCTACCATTTGCTTTTTAAGTTCAATAGGATCAAAGCCCGGGTCTTCAATGTTTACTTGAGATACCTTTGTGTTTAAGATCTTGTTTGGATATTTTATTAATTTCATAAGTTACTTTCCTTTGCTACGTTCTTAGCTAGTGCAACATCTGTTACTTGCCGCTTAAATCTCATTGACCAATGTTGTGGATTAATAATATTATATATTAACTCTAGTTGTTCGTCGTTTAGTTTGCTTAACATTTCCTTGCCGCTTCTGCAATTAAGCAATAACCAAGGACTAATCTTTCCATCTTTAATATGCCATACTGCTCTGTTTAAGCTAACATGTGCAAAGTAATGATTCCAAGGAGCACTCTTATCTTCAGACCATTCAACCATAGTATTAACACTACGTTCAAGCGCAGTCTCTACACCTTCTTTTTTAATTAATTCAGTTGCATACTTTTCGTACATCTCTTCTCTGCACCAGTGGTCAAGTTTAACTCCGCTAGTTACAACATAGTCAACATACTTCTCTGGATACAACGGCTTTACGTTACTAACAAAACTGCCAAACTTTACAAATGCATTATAGTAAACTGACTTACAAAACTCTTCATAAGTTTTGTTTTTCTTTGCGCCTGCACTTAGTTTGTAAAACTGATTAAATGCATACATGCCTAGCTGTACTCGCCTCTCACCTTTTTGTAGTGCTCTACGTTTTGGCTGACACATGTGTACTGCAAGAGTTTTTTCTCTTGAGTAACCTGTTTTACAATATTCGCATACATAAGGTTTATCGGCCATGATGTGCTCTATCTGTTAGTCCTGCTTCTTCTAGTTCAAACTGTATCAACTTCCAGTTATGAAGTGTATCAAGTAAGTCTTCCGCCTGCTGTACATATTGTAACATCTCTTTTGTAATTTTAACACCACATTGGCGAAGATACTCTAAATGATGTGCAGGAGTATAATGATGATCCTCTTCTTTCTGAAATGTATTTGATTGTGGCCTAACGTTTAAAAACTTTTTAAACGGAATTTTAAAATCTTGTGCAATACTTAACGGTGGCAATTTGCCAACTTTAAAGTCTGATCCAAACATTTTATATTTAATATTATGCTGAGCAAGATAAGCCGTTGTCAATTGGATATAGTTTTCACTGAACATCTGATATGATTCTTCGCAGAATGCATGTCTGTTAATAACTTGTTGTACTTGATCATGATCGTGTGCTAAGTTGCCACCTCGATACCAGCCTACTCGTATTCCGTCAGGTCCTTTAACTTCGCGATGATAATCAAAGCGGTTAGGGTATGTCCATTGAATAATAAGTTCATCTAATGGATGCATGCAATCAACAATTGCTATAACTCGATTCATTATAGCAAAGTTACCAATTCCGGGGATGCCCCAGTTATAATGTTTATCATAGGCCTTGCCTAGTATGTCAGCATACGTGGGCCAAACATATCTAGTGTGTGAACATCCAACACTGTACAATGTACTCAAAACTTAATTCCTTCTATGCCATGTTCTTCAGCAAGTGCTTTAAGTTCTTTCTTAGTACTCATATTAGCAAGCATATCAATCTCATTTAATTTCATATTAGGATGTATTTGCGTTAGTAACTTAACTGCGGCATTATTGTTTCCTGCTTTTTTCTTAAATCCAACATACGGATGAAACATTATTTTACCAGTTGCGCCAGACATACAAAGCAACTGCCACATTAACTGCTGGTGCCCATTTTCTTTACCAACACCAATTGTATTAAAGTGTTTGTTGTAATATTCATTAGTTTTAAACACAGCAAGTTCTTGTGTATCACGAGAACCTTTTACTGAACTAACATACCTGTTAAGCAACCAGAAACTAACTTGCTTCCGTTCCTCTTCAGAAAGTTCTTTCCACACACTCTTTGCGTTCATATCAACTGCTGCCAATATATCTTTTATTGGGAGTTTAGGTTGTGCCATGTGTCTACGTCCTCAGGTGAATTAATCTCTACTCCATTAAAGTATACACTCGAACAGCCAATAGGCCAACCAGCTTTTAACCAGCGTAGTTGTTCAAGTTTTTCTACACTTTCTTCTACTTCAACTTTCATCTTTAGATATCGGGCTAGTGCAGTACGTTTGTAACCGTAAACTCCTAAGTGCCATTCTCCGTATCCGGTCATGCCTCTACCAAACCATAGAGCTTGGTCGCCAGCACGTACCATCTTAACTGAGTTAGGATCGTTTTGCATTTGTTCAGGCATTGGTGTAAAAACTGTAGTTATAGGATAGTCTTCTAACTTTGCAATACAATTTTCAATTAGTGCTAGGGTAACATCTGGCATGTCGCCTTGTACATTTATAAATTGATCAAAGTCTGAAAAGAAGTCATTCTGTATAGCGCCGGCGCATCGTTCTGTACCGTTTTCATATTCTGCTTGATCGATCCAACAATTGTTAGCATTGAACAAATCAAAAATGCGCAAGTCGTCAGTAAGTACATATGTTGGTATCTTAGACGCAACACAAGCGTCATACACACGTTTAATCATAGGCACCCCATCTAACATAGCTAAGGGCTTACCTGGAAAGCGTGTGCTTTCGTATCTAGCCGGTATAAGAATTGCTGTCTTACTCATCCTACTACTACCTTGTTGATTGCAACTATGTCTGCTACTACACTTTCAAAGTCATCTAAGCGTAACATATTTGGACCGTCACTAGGTGCGTTGTCTGGATTAGGATGCGTTTCTATAAAGAACGATGAAATACCAAGAGCACTACCAGCGCGAGCCATGCCAGGAACGTAGTCACGATTACCGCCTGACGATCCGCCAAGTCCGCCCGGTTTCTGTACAGCATGTGTGCAATCGAACACCACTGGCTCGCTAAAATTATCCAACATATATTGTAGACCAGTGAAGTCGACAACCAATGTGTTATATCCAAAACTTGTTCCTCGTTCGGTAATCCAAACTTCTTTAGCACCTTCTGCTTTAGTTAATATACCAGCCATATCCCAAGGTGCTAGGAACTGTCCTTTCTTAATATTAACAATTTTATCTGTAGCACATGCCGCTTGCAACAAATCTGTTTGCCTACAAAGGAACGCAGGTATTTGTAATACATCTACACAATCATTAAAGTAAGTTGTAATTATTTCAATCTGTTCAATGTCATGTACATCTGTTAGTGTCTTGACGCCGTATACTTCTTTAATTAATTTAAAGTCATTTAGAGTATTAGCAAGTCCTACACCTCGCTTATTACCTAAGCTAGATCTATTTGCTTTATCAAAACTTGCTTTAAAAATATATTCAACACCATATTTGTCGCATACTTCTTTGCATCGTTGTGCGATATGTGATGACTGACTTAATGACTCATGCTGGCATGGTCCTGCTATAATTCTCATTTTTTTTTTCGTTCCCTACGTGCTTTAGCGTATTCATTTTCTGTACGAGTGTCTACAGCTTCTTTAGTTGATTTGCGCTTTGCTCTTGCAACTTCGCTTTTTCGTACACGCTCACCTTTCGGTGAGGATACTTGACTTTCGTCCAGTGGGTCGTGAAATTCTGTTTCTTTATCTGACATTTATTTTTTCCTTTTGTTATCTAGGAGCAAACTCTTGTTGTAGTTTGATGTTATCAAAGAACTCTTTCTTTGTACCTACATCATCTTTAAATGCACCTTTAAGTACAGTTGTTTGTGTTAAACTACTGTGTGCCATAATTCCTCTGTTCTCACAACAACCGTGTGTTGCTTGAATGTAAACACCTAAGTGTTCTGCACTAGTTGCTTTCTGTATTTCACGAGCAACGTCATTTGCAAGTTCTTCTTGTAGTGTACCCCGTCTAGCACACCATTGTGCAATACGTGTGTACTTACTAAGTCCAATAAGTTTGTCACTAGCAATAATACCAATGTATGCAACGCCTGCTACTGGCTGGTGATGATGCGAACACATACTTCTAAGTTCACTACGTACTACTAGCATGCCATCATACCGATCATCGCTATCATTTGGAAATGCTGTTGCGTTAGGCATAGCATCATAACGTCCTGCCATAATCTCATTAAAGTACATTTTAGCAAGTCGCTTTGCTGTACCTTTACTATTAGGATCGTTATACCGATCAATTACAAGTGCATCGAGTACACCTTGAAATGCTGTAGTTGCGTTATTAATAAGTTCTTCTTTATCGCCTTCTTCCAACACTTCACTTATGTTGTCTCCAGCCCAATAGCGAATACCTGCTTCGTCTAATTTAGTTTTAATCTGTTGTGCTTTGTTCAATTTACTTCTCCGAGTTTAAGACGTGGATGTCTTATAGTTTATTATACAATAGTATTTAGGTTTTGTCAATTACTTTTTTTTGAATAGCGATATCTAATTTACCCTTAACACTTAGTACGTTGTATATTATGTCGCCATCTATATTCTCATTTAGTTTCTTAGTCCACCAACGCTGATCTTCAATGATCAAATGTGCATTGTCCCCATTAGGCAATGTCTTACGTGCCCGGACTGTATCTATTCTAAGCCATATAAATTTATTTGATATAGTGTTTATGTGTGCTAGTACATTTACTAAGAACGTAGGTTCTATATGTTCTAACACGTCACAGGAAAAGACACAGTCAAATGTACCTTTTCGAATTCTATTAAACTTGTCAACTGCTGGATCATAACCTTCAACAACTGTGTTGGGATAACTAGATTGCAAATGGGCTAAGATTGCTCCTTTGCCGCATCCGTAATCTAACATTGTCGCTGGCTGCCAATCTGTCATTAATGAAACAAAATGACCTAATGGTTTAACTTTGCCACCAAAACCGTTACTTCGATTTTGATTTCCATGTATGCGCTTTAACGCATTAATGTAATGTGCAGTAATTAAACCTTTAGATAGTTTGCTCATTAAGTAGCTTTTTTCTTAGCAGTAGTTTTCTTAGTAGCTGGCTTCTTAATAGCCTTTACAACTTTTTTATTAGCTACAGCTTTAGCAGTAGTCTTGTTCTTAGCTACAGCTTTATCTACAACTTTCTTAGTTGAGGTTTTCTTAACTACTTTCTTTGTGTGAAGTTTAGATTCATCCATTGGAGGATCAGCTACTGGACGTTCTTCCACTTCGTTAATCACACTCCAATTAAATAACCCTTTAAACCAATTTAACATACTTTTCTCCTTTTATTTTATTTTGATGATGCTATAGCATTATGCTATAGCATCGTGAGTAAATTATCCTTGGGCTGTGTCTTCTGTACGTCCTTTGATGTAACGTAATAAGAATCCGTATGCCGGAAGGAAGATAATTAATCCTACTGCAATTTTTAAGCCTGCTTGGCTTGTAGCAATTTCCATCCAGTTAGCTGCCATATACTCATCTGCTGAGTTATTAAACGCTACTGCAAAGAATGTGTAACTGTCAATTACGTTTGCAACAATTGTTGACAATGCCGGAGCAATCCACCACTGCTTTGACCAGTTCTCACGGAAGTATTGGAACACATATACATCAAGGAATGTACCTACTGCATACGCTGTTGCACTTGCAAAACCAATACGCATTGCTACGCTTTCCGGTGCGCCTTCTGCTAGAACCACTGCAATACTTGTAATGATTGCAATTGGATATGCTGCCGCAATAGTTGCTCGAGCAATGTTCTTACCTAACATACGTACTGTTAAGTCAGTTGCTAGAATAACTAGTGGGAATGTAAATGCGGCCCACGTTAGTTTAAAGCCTAGTATTTCAACTGGTATTGAAACTAAGGCGTTGCTTACTGTAATTACTATAACTTGCAATAGTGCAAGTTTTAGCATCATTGTTTTATCAATATTTTTAAACATATTTTACTTCTTTCCTGTTGATGTGCCACTTGTACGACGAACAATATCATCGTGATTAAATTCAGCCCAGTACAATTCAAAAGCGACACCGTCTTCTAAACCTTCAAACTGGTGAATCTTGCCTGGCTTCACTTGCGTAAAGTCTCCTGCTTTAAGAATAGTTTCATCAACTAGTCCTTGGTCATCTTGCCAAACGCGGACAATCATCTTGCCCGATTCAACAAAAAATCCATTCCATTTAAATTGGTGCTCATGTTCTGAACATTTAAATCCTGCATTGTATTCAATACGGTGAAACTCTAATGCTCCGTTTGCATGGATCAGCTCTGTGGCTCCCCATACTTTTCCTGCTTTGATTCCCATCATATCTCTCCTTTACATTAATTCTGCGTATTCTATTATTTCACATTGTCGTGAAATGTCTTTTACAAAAAATGCACATAGTGGATTTTTACCTTCGGTGATTGGAACACTTAGTAACTGTCCATTTTTCATCTTAGGAAAATACCATTTTACATCATTGTAAAAATTAAGTATTTTTATTTCAGCAAAATCTGTTTTAAAACTTTTTAAAGGGTTAAACAAAAATGCTTCAAATCCTCTATCATTTAAACTAGTTAGCGGAAGTACTTCTAGGTCATTTCCACTCTGGCTATCGCCAACTGCTATGCACCAGTCTAACGGCATTGTAACTTGATGTCCTCCAATGTCCAACAACATTGCCGGAGCACTAAATGACTCTAAAAAGATTAAAGGCACAAAAAAGAAATCAGGTTCTTTAGGATTGCTATTATCTAATACACTAAACCGTATATCGTCTTCAATTGTATCTGGGAGATTGTTAAGCAAAAAGCATTCATTTTCTAATGTAAGTATTCTCATATATTAATTCCAGTCGATTTTTTCTATTGTAAATGGGTACTCAGCTTCTTTGTAAAATTTCTTACGTTGAGTTAAGTGTCGCTTCGCGTACTTGCAGGTTGATGTCAAGTCCCAAATTTGTACGAAGTCTTTATCTTTTGCCTTACGAACGCCACGTCCGATTGATTGTATTACTCTTACGAAAGACTTACCTGGCTCAAGTAACACTAAGTTGAAGATACGAGGAATGTTAAGGCCAACTGCCGCTACACCGTATGTTGCAATAATAACTTCATTGGTGCCTTCCTTGATTGTATCGTAAGTTTCTTTTCTATCTTTTACTTTTACACTTCCGCTAACAAAGGTACTGCCTGGCATTAGTTCTGCAAGTGTTTGCCCTGCACTAATTCTATCTACTAGTATTAGCGTGTTGCCTGTTTGTGATACTTGTGTTAACATCTTAGCAATGTAAGCTAATCGGGTTTCATTTGATGTCAAGTACTTTAGCTCTGCCTGGTAATCAGAATGTGCTACTGTGTCAATTAGCTGACATACATTTACGTGACATGCTGATAGTACACCCTTGTCTTGTAATTCTTTTGCAGTAATATTTCCAATTACTGGACCCAAACTTGCATGTATACTTTCAAACTCGAACGCTTCTTTAGGTACTGTGCCAGTTAGTCCCCAGCGTATCGGAGCATTGCGTAAGTTTTGTGTAAGTAAGTTTTTAAGTACTTCAGCTTTTGCTTGGTGTACTTCGTCGATAATAATTGTGCTTACACCGCTAAGAAACTCTGTAAGACTCAACTTTGCTGTTCCGTCTTTTGTTTTCTTATCTAAAATGTTTAATGACTGCCATGTACAGATAGTATGTGTACAGCCTAGCATCTTCCTATCGCCGAAGTACACCCCAACATCGAGCCCACAGTTAATATAGTCTTCTTCTGTTTGTTCTACTAACGACTTGTTAGGAACAATGACTAGACTACGACCGTAAGGCTCAGTTATGTGTGATAGTGTTGCTGTAGTAATTGTTTTACCTGCACCAGTAGCAATCTGTTGCAAGCTCTGTGGATTGTTAAGAAAGTTATTAATAGCTTCTACTTGATAGTCACGCAAGATAATTTCTGTGCCTGCTACAGGATGTCCTTCGGGCCAACACACACCTTGGTCTGCCCAATAGCGTTCTGTGACCGGAGTAAACTTTAAATCAATTGGATTACGATTGTCTTCAATTGCTGTAATTTCTACATTGTACTTTTGTAATACTTTTTGAATAGTTCCTAAGTGATTAACATAACCACTGCCGCCTAAACCAAAGAAAGCAACTTTACCATCCCAGCGTCCTAACTTGTACTGCGGCATATACTTTGCATACGGCACTTCAAACTTGAGTGCCTGAGATAGCTTGCGCCGCATGTCAACGTCTAGACCTTCTAACTTAATGTTTACTTCGTCTTGTATAATTAGTTTACATGTTGCCATTAAAGTTTCTCTATGTTTACGTTAAAGCCCTTAGCCATCGGAGTAACATCTGTGTCATAATGAATAACTAAATCTTTTGCAGATGCCACACAGTCAACTCTAGAGTTCCTAGTACTACCCATATACAGAGTAGTACTATTATTCCAGTCTGATGTTAGTACAGGTTTTGGATACTTTGTATTATTAATATACACTATCTTAGTGGTTTTGTCAACCTTATTATTAATACCATTATTTTTAACGTATTTGTTAAATGGATGATTACTATCCGCATTATTATCTACTCTAAACATAACTGATATTTCTGAATTGTTAATAAAGCCTTGCACTGCTGAGTGTGTACTAATTAATTGATTTAATATTTCCTCATCGTTTGCTGATAATACTACTAACAATGGAAATCTATTCAATTCTAATAGACCTGCATACACTGCATTTAATGACCAATTGTTGCTGTTTACAAAAACAATGTTAGCTGTTCTTCGTATTATCTTTTGTGTAAGTGGAGATAATACATTTATTGAATTGTCTAATTCAGGTTGATCAAAATATTCTAATCCGTACTGTAACCCTTTATCTTTAAACCTATATAACGGAGTATCTTTAGGATCTCCTATGTCTGAAATAATATAGTCTATTGTCTTACTTGGTAAATTCTTTAGTTCCACATTGTATACTCCCGGAATGTAGTCTTGCGGACTGTTAACTATAACCGCAATCTTTTCAAAGGCTTCTAATAATTGAGGTTCAATTAAAAAAGTTCCCCGCTCTTTTACATCCTTAACGACATCGTGTATCGTTACTTCGTTCAATTCAAAGTGATGTAAGTGTGTGCCTTTATCATGTGAGTAATGTTTCTTGTGTTTCCAAGCTAACTTTTCCATTAAGCCAATATACTTCTTACTAAATGGAAACCTAATACCGATACATTGTTTGCCGTTGTGTTCTACAACTTTAACCCAATGACTCCTGTCAATCTGACGTAGAGGCATCCGTAATGTATCTAATGCAATATAAAAATTATCAATAGAAGCGAACTGGTCAGAATACGATGTAGTTAATTTAAGTTTAACTACATTGTATTGTCTGTCAGTAAATGCTGTTCCGTTGAACACTTGTCTAGCAATGCTAGATAAGATAGTGTAATCTTCAGATTGTACCTTAAACGGTACGTCACTAGTGTCTACTAAACCCACTAGTGCCTCAAGGCAGTCTTCGATTGTTTTTATATTCATACAACTATTATAACGTATTATAGCTTAGAAGTCAAGAGGTTAAGCGGAAGTCCTTGTGATATTTCTTCAAGTGTATATTCAGTATGTGCATAGTCGTTGAGCCATTGTGTTCGATCGGGCATTAATGGGTTCTCTATATCGTGCATGAAGTCTATGTCGTTAGCAACGTCATACGCTAACGAGCTAGTACCTACAAACGCTGGAATGCCGTTAATAATACTATGTATACCCGGGTTGCTAGAGTAGCTTATAGTAGCATGTACGTTGTCGAAGCCCATATCAAAATCGTCATATGTTGCCATTATTTGCTTAGGTACTTGTCGGTATACGTGTCGAAGACCTTTTTCAATTTCTGGCAACATACATCTTGGGTGCGGTCTAAAGATAATAGGGCGTTCACTGTGTGTTCGAATAGTATCGATAGTGTCTAATAGCCATTGGCTCATACTAGGCATTTCTGCCCACTGTAAACTCTTATCGTGTTGTCCGCATATTAGAATAAAATCCCCGTTGGATCTCCAAGGCTTACAAACCAGTCCCAACTGATCAGCGCGAGTCCCATCATTACCTTGCTCACTAAAGTAACCGTCTCTGTTAATTCCATTTAATCCTACTTTCCATGTTGTGCCACGGTTGATACCACCAACTTCTAATACTATGGTAGGTTTCTTTTGGTCCCATACTGCTTTATTTCTTGCCATTCGGCCATTAAATAGTACACTCCAAATAACATTAACATCGGCGCTATCATCATTATAGATAACAGTATGACCGTTATCCACAAGGCTGTTTGCAAAAGCAGTAAACACAGGCTTGCTATTAAGTGCGCCATATTCTGTCCAAAGACTAAACTTCATTCCAGTACGCTTCAGGTCTAGCATTCATTAAGTCCTTTAGTTGACTCTTGCGTTTCTGTTTGCGCCCGCCTTTCATGTGATCAATCCATCGGCCTAGTTCTGTGTTAATAAGAGGATGACCGCCGCCGCCAGTCTTTGCTGTCTTGACATAAATGCCTGCGCTGTAATCAAACACATGTGCATCTTCAAAACGCATCCTGTTTAATATTTTGCCAAACACATAACTGTCATGCCATTCATCTAATGTAAATATACCGTTGTCTGCATCTACATACATGCGTTCAAACTCTACAAGAAACTCTTTACACTTAGCAGTGTTTAGATTCATTCCGTAAAAGCCGCACTCTGGCCAAGTTTGTGATCCAGTGCCTCTGCCTACAAATGTCATCCAACTTTCGTTAGGTAACTGTCGTTCAAAGTCTTCTCTACTCCAGGGACTATGTACATATGTATCTGCATCAACCCATACTACCCAATCCTCAGATCTTTCGCATGCATCAAATACAGCATATACTTTATTAGCAAACCTTACAGCATCCCACTTGAATGCTTTATGATGATCACGTGGCCGTTTATCAATAATTTCTTGCGGTGGCCTTCCGTTTGCTTTAGGAACAGCTCCCCATCTTGACTTAAATGCATTTAACTTAGGCAGTGCTGTTTTAGCATCTAATACAATAATGTTATCTGAATTTACAATAGGATTACAGTCTTCTGCATACACTAACAGTTTAATTGACGGGTCTACATTTTTAGCCCAGCTATCTAAAAACCTTTGTCCATAAACCATTAAGCCTTCGTAATGAAATGTTGTAACTGCTGTAATTTGCATGTCTGTTCCTTTATATATATTGTTTTAGGTGCTGCCAAGCTTCACCTGTTTTAAGTTCGTCAAGTGTCCAATGACACTGTGCTAGTTTTTGTAACCAGCGTTCTCTATCAAATTCTTTTGGATTCTCTATATCAGCTAATGAGTGATGCGTAACATCACTAGCTTGACTTCTAGTTGGATCAAGTACAAATGTTGGTACTCCTTCAATAGCACTTGCTACTGCCGGACTGCTATTATAGTTAACTACTGCATATGCTGTTGCAAAGTCTTCCATTATACTATCAGTATAACTAATTCTTACTTTTGGAATTCGGTAACCGGCTAACATTTTAATGTGGCCGCCAATCTTTTTATCACCTGGATGAAATCGTATTACTATAGTACGATCGCTGTGCGCACGTATTTGTCCTATAGTTTGTACAAGCCATTTAACAACACCTTGTCCGTCCATGCTCCAGCCACCGTCACGCTGGCAACATACTAATATATCCTTACCGTTATTAAGTTTCCAATCCTTAACTTGTATATTCATGTCTGCTTTTAGCTTATCCCAACGCTTAGGATTTGGATTGTCGTAACAGTACTCTCCTGTTGTAGGGAATATGCCATCGTAACTATATCTTAAATAGCCGCTGGCATTTGTTCTATCAGCATACAAAAACAAATTTGCATCAACAATTAAGCAACGTTTGCCTCTATTAATTTGATTATCATACACTGCTTTGCGTAACAGCAAGTGCTTAGTTTGTTTGCTATCTGAATGTACAAAGCCTTGTAACACAGCAACATCAGTATTCATAGGATGCCATCCGGTAACAACTGCTCCCTTGTCTCCCACTTTGTTAACCCCTTCAATGAAGTTGTTAATGATTGCAGGCTTCTCTGGATTTCTATTTCCCGGAGGTATTCCCATTAAGTATGATGCTACAGTTATCATGATAAGTTATACTTCTCTATTAGACGATAGGCATTACCGTTTGCCATTTCATTTGTAGTATATTGACAGTATGCAACCCAATGTTGCCACTTCTCGACTAAAGTTGTATCCGAATACAACGGTGTTTCTATCTTGGTTAGGTCTTTTTCACAAAGCATGTCAGCAATGTTCGGCGCACTAACAAATGCAGGCACACCATAACCTATGGCTTCAGTTGCCGCTATACTATTATATGTAACAACTGCGAAAATATTATCGTCATCAAGTTGATTGTATATTGATCCGTTACCAATCCGCTCTCTTCTTAACCCTTTATCTCTAATAATTATAGGTCGCTTAGTATGTTTTTTAATTGTTGCTATTGTAGTGTCCAGCCATTCCTGTCTATTTATACCATAAAACTTACAAGGCTTATCACTAGGCGTTACTAGTAATATAGGGCCACCGTCTTTCTTCCAACCAGGAAATGTTAAGTATTGTAATCCAGGAGTTGACTCAACATATGTGCGCCATCTATCATCAGGCACGTTTACAAAGTTACTATGTTGCATACCATTTTTAACTACTCTATGATATATTTTACGCTTTTGTCTATTGCCTATGTATCCAGTATCAATATAGTAAAAGTCTCTTCCGGTTGCTTCGCATTCTCTAACAGCTTTTCTACTGGCCATACTTCTAATAGCAACTGGCAAATCCAATGAATGATTTTTTAACTCTTTATAACTAGTAACATACTTTGCATCAGTACCTTCTTGCCATGCCTTAATTATACCATCGTCTGGGTCAATTGCTAGTTGTGGGGGTATCACTGTAGTTTCATCTAACATTATTTGTCGTCCATCATATTTTGTAGTTCTTGTTTCCATTCTGTATGAAACTCGCAGTTTCTATAATTTTCAAACCACGGTCCGCCTTCTGTGTAGTGTAAAGCCTTTGGGCTTCCGTCTTTGTAATGACCAACTAAGAAATTCCATTCGTAATTTAAATCTCCAATCTCTTCGTCAGTTAACCAACTAAAGCGATGTAAGTATGCTCCGTTAATTTCTGGTTCGTTAACTAGGTCCATAGTTAATTTTGCATTGCTAGGATGCGCACAGTTAAACAACATTACACTTGACCAGTTCTTACGTGGATAAACTGTTTGCACTTGTCCATCCATCTTAATACCTTCTTTAGGTGCATAGTCGTGCTTAACACACATTACTGCATACTTGTCATCTGCTTGATCAAATAGTTCTTTAACGTCATCTAAAAAGATAATGTCACTGTCACAAAACAATGCCCATCCACTAAAGTTAGTAAGTTCAGGTATAAGGAAGCGAGTAAACGTAAACTCTGTACTTGCAAGTTTATCTACAGGACGAGTATACCATCCTGCCTCTCTAAGTTTAGATTGTATTAAGGGTTTTACTTCTACGTCTTTACTACGAGATTCAAGACTGTGCTTGCATACTTGATATGCAATGTCTTCTCGTGTGTCATAACCTACAAATACTTTCATGTATCTTTTCTTTCTATGTCTTCTTCAATGCAATTAGTACCGTATTGTATTTCAACTAATTTTAATGGAACATTAGTTTCGTTTGCTAATTGATGCCACATGCCTAATGGTATGTGCAATGACTGGTGTTGTTGGAAAGTGCCGTAGATATCTACATCTGTACTAGCATCCAATGTATACACTGTTGCAGTACCTTCTGCAATAAACCAATGCTCAGCACGTTCTGCATGACGTTGCATACTTAATATTTTACCAGGTTCTATAATAAGTTCTTTTACTTTACTGTGTTCATCATATTCGTGTATCACTCTATAATACCCCCATACTCTTTCAGTCTTAGGCGCTTTCCACTCTTCTAGTATCCAGCTCGAACTGTTAGCTTTGTTTTCTCCACCGACACCAAATACAAACTCTACACCTTCAACTGCCATCTCAGGGATGTTTTCAGATGTTCGGTCGCCGCCATTAGCAAATATTATTTTATCGTTAGGATAGTGTGCTTTAACTTGTTTTATAAAATTTATAGCAGAATTATCATCGTCCATAAATGTAAAAACTTCGTCTACCATTTGTAAGTTGTTTACAATACATAGGCGTTCATTCCAAGGCATAAATGCCCTGCCCTTCTTACGCTCAAGCCATTCGTCTGAATTTAGGCCAACGATTAATCGATCGCCTAATTTCTTTGCTTCTTTAAAATAGGCAATATGCCCGCTGTGTAGTGGGTCAAATCCACCTGTGACTAATACTACGTTCATGCTAATACTTATACTAGCACTTAATGGTCTTGCAATAGATTTGGATACAATGGTTTTAAATGTTCCCAAGGTAACCCTGCAATGCATTCATCTTCACGCCACTGACAGTACGATAAGTTGTTTAACCATTGCTGTCTATCAAACGTTTGTGGAGATTCAAGAGTAGCTAAATCTTTATTACTGCAATCCCATGCCATGCTACTAGGGCACATACTAAATGTAGGGATTCCTTCCATAATACTTTCAGTAAGTGCGTTACTATTAAATCCTACAACGGCCCATGCTCTATCAAAGTCAGTTTGTAATGCAGTTGCTCCAGACAAGAATCCTTCAGCTGAAACGTTTTCGCTTATTTCAATTCCAGGTAAGTTCAGGTCAGCAAGCATTTTTAATTGGTCGTTTCTTCTACTAGGATGCGGTCTTACTAATATTTTTCTATCAGTATGTTTTTTAATTTCGTTTATAGTAAACTCTAAAAACCCTTTGTACGAACCATGCTTTGTTAATAGATTTTTTAAGCTACTATCGCCCGGACGTTGTAATGTTAATAATACATACTCGCCCTTTGTGCGCCAATCTTTAACTTCAAGTTGTTGATCAGCTTTTACTTGCTTCCATCTATCGTCAGGGCAATTAAGATTGTTATAATATCCTTCGTCTCTAAAATAACTATACCAACTGAATCTATGATAAGACTTGCCAGGCTTGCCAGGATCAGGATGTGGCATGTTACGTCTAAACACAGCACTCTCAACACATATCCAAGGCTTATTACTATCTTCTATAATGTTATAAAACTTACCTAGTTTTCTTTCTTTCTTATTTTGTTTAATATTTGCTTGCACAAGTACGTCTGCACTATTAATAGTATCTAAGTCTGATGCAGGTACTACGATCCAACTTGAAGGAATTGGATGCCACGACCAAAGCAATTCTTTAATTGCAACAACTTTAATTGTCATTAATAAACACTAAGCCTCGATTTTTTACAAATGCCTTGCGGCCTTTTTTATGGTACTTACAATTAAGTGTTGATTCTTTTCTTGTTAACTTAGTAAGGGCTTCGTCATAACGAAATTTGTATGATGCCATAGTTTGTATCCAGTATGCTTCGTCTTGCTCGTTAACATGATGATGTCCTCCCCAACCTACTGGGGCATAAGTTATTACCATTACTTTACATGCTTGGAAAGAAGTAATATACTCTGGTATATATTTTTCATATACGTGTTCAACAAACTCAACACTCCAACCTAAATCATAAGTTTTTTCTAATGTTACAGGACCTTTTGTGAAATCATGTATAATAAACTTACTATTGTCATATCGATCAATTGTATGATCACCGTCGATACCTAATGCTTCCATTCTGTATTCTTTTTCAGCGACTTCTACCATGCCCCCTAATCCGCAACCAACATCTAAGAATGACTTAGGATTTAATACTTTGTGTAACGCACTTAATGCACCTAAGTCTAAGTTTGCTACATTGTTGTGTCCACCTAAGTGATCATCTAGTTCAGTCATGTGTATCTCCATTAGTTGACGCTGAATGGTTACGAGTAGCGTCAGCTATTGGAATTGTTTCTGCTAACATCTCTCCCATTAATTTCTTACGGTCTTCTCTAGCGGCTTCTAATGCAAATCGTTTTAGAAACTTTTGTTGAATACGTTCTTTAGCATTGCCCTTAGTATGTACCATAACTTGATTTATGCCACTGTTGTTAAAAGGACTTTTAGCATTAATAGGATTTGGATTTAAATCTAAAAATGGTTCTTGGTCTTCATACGACAATCGTAACTGAAAGAACACCCAACTGTCATGTGTTTCACGCAAGTGATCCAAGCCAGTTAAATATTGATTTTCAAAATTATTAATAAATTCTCTAGCAATCGGGTTGCTAAGATTATAACCTACTAACCCACACTCGTCGTACTCACCCGGACGACCTAAGTATGTGATTGCTTTATGATCCGGAAAAAGTTTATCTAAAAATTCCGGTGTCATGGGGCTGTGCATTAATACATCAGCATCTAGCCACACTAGCCAATTGTCTTGTTGCACTTTAGCTTCTGCAAATATTGCAAATGTTTTGTGAGCAAACTTAATTCCTCTCCATTTAAATGCTTTAGTACCACCTTCTTGCTTCATGCCAATGTGACCATTATAGTGTGGATTGTCTTTGTGGCGCTCTTTAAATGCAACTAAATCTGGTGATGCGTTATATAACTCTTTATAAATTATGCGTGGGTGTACTGCTCCGACATCAATATTATCTTCACTGTATACTACAATGTCTACATTATTAGGAAGATGTTCTGCCCAACTTTGTATGTTTACTTTTGATGTTGAGTTCCAATATTCGTTGTTAAGACTTGTTACAAATGTGTATTTCATTATACTGATGCATCCTCCATTCCGGCTACTCTTAGTTTTACAATATTAGTTATCTGCCATTGCTTCTGGTCGAGACCTTTTAAGACTGCTAGCCATTTGTTACGCATTAACGCAAATTCATTAATAATCTTTTCCATATCAACTACATCTGTTTCACCGTCTACGTATTTTTCAACGTCACGACTTGACAATGCCCTTTGATAATTTTCAAGATATTTCTTAAAAAATGAGCTACGCAACCTACGTAGCTCAATATTTAAATAGTGAAGGATTGCTTCTACTTCTTGTAACTGATGAAAGCGATTTTCAACAATGCCTGGCATAGCCGAAGCAGAGCGTTCTACATTACCAGTTAGTTTAACCTCTTGTCGTGCTTCATGCAATTCCTTTTCAAAAAATGCAACAGCATCAGGTATCTTACTGATGTCTCTACTTACTTCACTATACCAACCCATTTATTCTTCCCAGCCTAAATCGTCTTCGTCGTCGTGTGAGTCTTCAGTATCAAGTTCTAGATAATAGTTAATTGCATTATCTAAAACGTTACAGCTACCGAAGCATTCTCTGAGAACTTCTTCACCTGTACCATAATCAGCTAACATGTCAACATATCGCTCTGCAGCCATTTCAACATGTTTCTTATCTAAGTACTCTTTAAAAATAACCCATACCTCAACAATCTGTTCGTCATTCATTTGTAGTTGCTTCCTCAATTTGCTCAAGAGTCGCTTCTTCAATAACTTCATCGACGATTGGTGCTGGTTTCATTTTCTCTTCGTATTGATCCATAACCATATCAAGTGCTGGACCTAGCCATTGCTTACGATAGTTAAGATGTTCTTCTCCGTTTAAGTCAATGTACTTGAGTCGATTGCCTTGCTTAACTAACAAGTTCTTCTTCTCAAATAATTCAACTAGACCACTGTATGGATTCATACCAGTTTCATAAGGAATCTTAACCTGCACACCTTCAAACGGTTTTGCATAGCGAGTCTTCATTACCTTACAACCAGCACGTATGCCCATAACTTCTGAGATCTTGTTGCCGTCTTCATCTTCTTTTAACTTCATCTTTTTCATTGCAACAACAATACTTGATGCATAGATAAAGCCTGCGCCGCCACTAATTTTATCATCTGGGTCAAACATATCTTGCGATGCGTATGTGTGGTTAGTACATACTAGTCCAACGTTCAATGAGCCAATCATGTTAACTGTGTTACGAACAAGTGAAGTCAATGCCTTAGGCTTACGACCCATATCACCTTTCATATCACCCTTGTTAAACTGATCAACGTCAGTAGGTGTTAGTAACATACCCAACGAGTCAACTACAAACAATACTTTAGGACGATCTGCTTCATCCATTGCACGATAGTCGTTAACAAATGTTGAGATAGTTTTTGCCACATCGTCGATCATACTCATATTGAGTTTGAGCAACTTCTCTGGGCTTGTGTCTACTTGCAATGCCTGCAACCAGCTCTCGTCAAGTGCATTCTCTGTGTCAATTAGTACTACAAAGATGTCTTGATCCTGTGCGTGTTTTACAATGTTGCCAGCGCAGAAATAACTCTTACCTGCTCCTGACTCACCTGCAAACACAGTAACCTTACCTAGCGGAACACCTTTGTGAAAGTCTCCTGAGATAAGATAGTTTAGTGCATATGATCCTGTTGAAATCCAATCAGTGGGATCGTTAAATCCTGTACTCATGCCTGAGATACTTTTAGTCAAGTCCTTACGGAACTTGCTTACGTCGAATGACTTAGCCATGTTTTCTCCTAAAAAGTCAAAGTAGTGTAGGGGATTTCTCCCCTACATGGTGTACCTAATTTTAGGCTTGTCTGGCGCGAATCATTGCAAGTATATCACTTGCATCGCCGCTTGGTGCCGCTGCCGCTGGTGCCGCTTCTGCAACTGGTGCCGCAAAAGATGCTTCAGCTGTTGCTACGTCTGCCGCAAAAGGTGCCGCTACTGCTTCTACTACTGGAGTTGCAACTGGTGCATCCGCAGTTCTCGAAGTTGCTGTGCCGCCTGCACTTGCGATATTTGGATCGCCTGTGCGTGACTGCATGCCTGCTGGACGGAAGTATTGTGACCAACGATCTGCATCATATGGTTGATTATCAACCGATGCTTCAAACATTTCTTGCATAATCTTTACTGCAATTGCGTCTGGCTTCTTTGGAAGGAAGTCACCTAAGTTATACAATCCGTGTGCATCAATACCTTGCATTTCTGCATCACCTAATGGACGATCTCGACGTGCCCAATTTGATGTGCTGTAATCTGCATAACCACCTTTACTAGTTTTGTTAAGACGGAAGTCTACACCACCTGTGTAGTCTGTTGGTAACTCTTCCATATCAGGATCCATAAGAGCCTGTTTAATGATTTGAAAGATTTGTGGTCCAATAATAAAGCGTCGGATTGGATTCTCTGGAGTACTATCTTCTTGAAGTGGATTATCTGTTACAAATCCTTGGAATACGTATGAACGCTTTTTCCAATACTTACGACCCATGTCTTCTAGACTTGCGTCTTTAAACCAACCGCGTACTTCTGCTAAAATGTTGCAGTTGTCGCCATACATTTCCATACAAGGTACTTGTACTTGTACAGGCTTGCTGTTAGGCTCGCCCTTAATTCCAGAGAAAGGTAACTTAATCATAAGTCTCTCTGTCCAGAAAAATGTGTTGGATTCGTCTCGATCTGGAAGGAATCGGATAGTTGCGCTTTGACCTTCTGCAATATTCCAAAAAGGATAAATTGCATTGTCTCCGCCAGTGCGTTGTCCGCCTCCAGTTTTAACTTCTTGTTCTTTAAGTTTAGCTCGTATTTCTGCTAATGATGCCATAGTTAATGCCTCCTAATAGTGCCTATGTTTGTTCTAGTGCGTAGCTACATTGCTACAGTGCCTTTAATGTTACAGCACAGTTATTATTATATACTCTGTGCGTAACAATGTCAAGTCTTTTTTAAAGAAAAAGAAATAAAACTTATAAGTGAGTTAGCGTAGTCCTGCTAACTTACGAATTCTGTCATGCTCGCCTGTGTCTGGTGCTTCCATTTGCTGTGGTTGTGTTTGCATTTGATATTGTTCTACAGTTGCTTGCAACCGCTCAATAAACTGCTTTGCAGGAGTAATGTACTGTTCTCCATAGTCTTTTTCGATCATAGTAAGTATTGCTGTTTCACCTTTTGGAAATTCGCCTGCATCTCTGTCGTAGTAACTAACGATAAACTCACCTAATGGAGTCTTTTGCTCTTTAGGTGCCGGTGCGTCTTCTTTGCCCATTGCTGGATCATCGCCGCATTCTGCTTCATCTTCTTTGGCATTTCTGTCAAAGTCAGTTGTGTATAAGTATTCTATTACAGGGTACAACGTGTTTACAATTTGATTACCAAACTTGCCGTTCTTGCCCGAATCTGCATCACGCTCTAATTTCTTAGCTTCGCCACGTAGTGTCATCATTGCTTCAATAGCTGCCATAGCATTTTTATCTAGGCCTTTAAAGCCCTTTGTTCTTGCTTCAATGAAACTATATACGTCCCATACATCGTTTGCATATGCATTTGCTAAGTTGCCTTGATGATCGTCTTGTCCACGTTCAATCTTTTTACCTTTGCCACGTAATGCACCTAGTACATCAATAGCATCTTTACTTGTGTTAATGTATGCTTCGCTAACTTCTTCTTCATTAACATCAGCAAACTGTCCCATTAGTCCTTCAAAGTGTGCATCAATTTCAGATTCTTCTACTGATTCACCTTTCATTGCGGCAAATCTATCTCTTTGTGCTTTTTTAGCGGCTTCATCTTCGGCATCCATCTTTGCAACACCAGCGTCTCTATGCTTTTGTAGAGCATCGCCTTTTAGTTTGTGTGCTAAGTCTGCTTTGCCATGTTGTTTGCCTGCTAAACTCTTACCACCATTATAAGCGCCTGCTTTAGCCGCTTGGTCTGATGCACTTGATCTAGCTTCTTCAATTTCGTCATCAGATGCTTCACCTAATAACTCTTCAGGCCCTAGTGCTAATGCTTTAGTATGCTCGCTTACTAGCTTATAGATATATGGAAATATATCTGATAGTTCTTCGTTAAACTGTCTAATAGTAAGTTGATCAACCCAGTTACTTGAAACATCTTCCGGAACGTCTTCAAGTATAGTTGATTCAAAATTTGCAACTGCTTCTGCGTATACATTTTTACGTTGCAGTGTTTCTACTGTACGTTTTACTGCGTCAATACGATCATTTATTACGTCTGAATATTCTGCAAGACTTTCAGCCATGACACCGTTTCTTGACATATGATTCTTAAATTTCTTTAGCTTATTAAGCTCTTCTGACATACCAACAATGTGTTTGCCAAAGTCATCATACGCATTACCGCCTTCTGCTACGTGTCGTGCCATTGCTCTTGCACCATTCAAATGTTTGAACGGATACTTAAAGCGTTCGCCTTCTACACTTTCAATATGAATAGTCCCAATCTTTTGTGTGCGTCCGCCTGCACGTTCTTGGTTAACACTTTCAGTGTGCTTAATAACTATTCTTGCGCTGTCTACGTTTTGGTAACTTACTTTACCAGTTCCGTATAATTTTGATTCTGTCATGTTGTCGTCTCCGGAATTTGTTGCTAGGTATTTATAATCTCTTTTGTTTAAATTCGACTTTGTGATATCCCTAACGTCAAAGTTTAAAAGTCTTTTCCTAGCAAAACTCCTAAGTTCTTTTAAGAAGCTATACCAATTACTTTTTTGAATACTTTGTTCTTTAGTAAACAGTTCGTTATTATACATAATAACTACCCCGTCTTTTTCGCTTATGCTGACGCTAACATTACTATCTTCATCGTATTTAAAGTCAAAATATCTAGCATCTGTAGGAACATTAGTTACATTTCCTTCTTGGTCACCGATAGTTACTTCACTGAAACGTCCGCGTATCTTATTAAACAGCTCTTCACTTATTTTATCTAAATCTAACATGTAAGTATTTATCAATAACTACTGCTAATAAAGATAGGCATGGGCGGTTCGTAATCTTCAATTTGATCTGCTTGTGTAAACGTATTATAGATCTTAGGATCCCAGTCTTTGAGTACCGCCATCATTCTTATTGCAAGAAGTGTAGCACTAACTAAGTCATCACTTTGGCCACCTTTAGCTTGATAACTACTACCTGTTGCAACAAAGTTTTTAAGCTCTGATATAAAAGGTTTACTGTGTACAGTCATTTTATCATTCTCTAGCATAGTTTTAAGTCTACTACATGCTGTAATTTTAGTACCATGTGTAGTGTTAAATCCTTTACGGAACTTTCTTACATGTCCTTTGCGCATAGGTTCACTTACAAATAGTCCAGGTATATTCTCTTCACCAAAGTCATTAATAACAAGTAAACATGCTTCGCCTATACCATTGTTTTCAACACTCCAATATATACCGTTAGTGTTGCCAGTTTCTGATTGCAAGTATGTGCAGATATCTGCAAGCACTCTTATTTGTCCAGGAATAGCTGTTGTGTTATGTTGCCACTCAGCTACTTGTATGTAACTAGGTAATTCAAATACTTGTATAGCGGCGTTGTCGCCACCAGTACCCATACTAGGATCAAGGGCAACAGCGTATGTATACTCCGGTGTTGGCTTTTTATACCAACGGGTTTGTCCCATATTAATTAGTGGGGTAGTGCCTTCCATAGTTGCAAGTTTAATACTGTTAACAAGTGTTTCATCATACACAAGGAATTCACAGTCATATTCACGGCGGAATCTTTCCTCGCCAATGCGTCCTAGTTCTTCTTGTTTCCATTTAGCATCTCTATCTGGATGCTCTTCCCAATAACTACGGAAGCTATGAAACCCATTTTGGCCTAGTTCTTGTTCATTGCCATGCTCGTCAAACTTATCTTCAGCACCTTTCCAAATTGTAGCAAAAGTATCTTCATCACTATTTGGTGTGCTTGTAAGAATTGCTCGTCCACCAGTAGCTAGTGTCGGAGATATAGAAGTCCAAAAGTCAATAGCAACATTAGGTTGTACAAATGCAAACTCATCACAGTATAGTAATGATATAGACATACCACGTCCTGTGTTGCCTGTTGTCGTAGCACTAACAATACGTGATCCGTTTTCAAATTCAATACTACCTTTGTTGTAGTTTGTAACACCAGCACGTATATGGTCTGGGCACATTTCATAGAGATAGCGTATGCGTTGCATAATCTCTTGTGCGCCTGTATACTTGTGTGCGGCAATTAGAATAGTTTGATCAGGTACAAACATTGCGTACCACGCTAAGTAGATTGCCGCACATGTTGTTTTGCCTGTTTGTCTAGGCAACATGTTAATATTAAATCGATAGTTGTGATAGCTTGCAAGTAGACGTTCTTGATATTCAAATGGATCAAAAATAAGTTTACCTCTTACAGGATGTTGAATAGTTGCAAACTTTCTAGCAAAGTACATGTATCCTTCATCTGGCTCCATACACTTCATTAAGTCTGCAATTTGTTCTTCAGTAAACGTTTCTTGTCTATTTGCTTTCTTAATTAAGACGCCGTCTAGTGCTGTTGCCATTAGTGTTCAACCTCCCACATTCTACCGTGCTTCATAAACTCACCTATAATATTAACACTACGTCTGCGCTCAATAGGATCAATTCGCGGAGTAACACTATGTACACTGTGGGCAACATTTAAAAACATACCAAAACTATTTGCTTTATACGGAATTTCAACATGCGGAATATGTATATCATCTTCTACAACTCGTGTTTGTAAGGGTTTAAAACTTTTTACTTCTTTAATAGTTTGATGTATTGTAAAGTTTCCACCTGCTGATTTGTCAATATCTTTTTTCATATACAACAACCCTGCGTATATTTCTTTTGGATTATCTAAGTGCGGAGTTCTTGATGTACTTGTTTGGTCAACTGGTTCGTGTACTACAAGTTGACAGTCGGTAACATGTTTACCTTTTGACAGTTTGCGCACCCCTACAGTATCTGTAATTAAGTTTTCGTAAAACTCTTCGCCATAATATTGTAATATGCCCTTTTCAAATAACTTAGCACAATCTCTAAAGTATTCTGGACTAGTATGAAATTCAAAAAAGTCTTCCCATATAGCTGGCATAACTGCATCTACATGCGCCTGTCGGCTTTTATATCTATAACAAATGCCTTCATCACCTGCGTCAGTACTGCATACTAAGTCTTCAGGAAATGATTTTTCTAATTCGTTGTATACATTTTGTGGCAATGCATTGTCAACAGCCACATAAGGATACGGAAACGATTCTACTGTTTTACAGTTTTGTATTACACTCAATTTGTTCATACAAGTATTTACTCAAAAGAATAGGACCCGGAGGTCCTATTGAGTTTGTATCTTGTTAATGTTATCTAAAAGATATATTTCTAATTGCTTCTAAAGTAGCTTCGTGCTCTAACGTAGCTTCATCTTTTTGGTCAAGCGTTGATTCATCGTTTTCGCTATTAATAATAGATAAAATTGTATGCTCGGAAGGTCCACGTCCATTACTCCAATCATCTACAACTTCATCTGCTATTTTTTGAATTTCGTTGTCTGCTATTGGAAATGTTATGTTTCGATCAGTGATTGCACTAACTACTTCATCATACCAAGACTCGATCGCGGCTTGATTATGTTCGTCTGTGTCTTCATTAGCTTCGTCATGAACGTCGTCCCACATATCAGCCATTTCAGGATGTTTTCTTACAAATTCGTCTTTTCCCATTTCCTGTGCATCTTGATGTATGTCTGACATTGCACCTTCGTTTTCCATCTCTTGTGGAGCAGATACACCTGAAAGTTCTGCTAGCCTTGCAAGTTCAGCATTAGCTTCTTTGCTTTTGCCTGTAATACTATAAGAAGTATCAGCTTCGTCAGTATCTTCTTCGTCATCATCATCACGCTGTGCAATCGCTTGGCTCATTGGCTCTTCTTTATTGCCATCATTGTCTAAGTCTGGAAAGTCTGGCTTTGGTGCATCTTTACCTGTCTTTTCAGCAAGTGCGGCATATAACTCATCTTTAATAGATTCAATTTGTGCATCTAAATCATCTTCAGTTGCTTCGTAGCTTGATTCTGATTTTGGCATCCACCAGTCGCCGCCTTCATCATCACAATCGTGACTGCAATCTGATGTGGGCTTGTGCATTTCATCACCACAGTCTTTACATACCATTGTTTCATCCATGCCGCCTTCAACTGCTATTGGATTGTCGCCATCAGCTGCCGGTGCATATTGACCTTTCTCACGGTTGATGCCGCCAGCTAAGTCACGTGTCATTGTTTGTGTATCAAAATACTGTTCATCTGGCTCAGTTGTTGAAGCACTAAATCCGCCGCTCATGTCTTCATCAGCTTCGTCATCCTTTGGATTCATTTGTGGCATATCATCCATTGGACTATCTGTTGGTCCGTCCATATCCATTGGTCCGTCCATCGGCATCTTCATAATGCTAAGTGCTTTGTCCATTGGCATATGATCTGAGTGTGGCATATCCGTTGGGCTAACTACTTTAGCATCTGGAGTATTACCTGTTCTCATAATGTTTACAAGTTGTGCAACTTCGTCTGCATTATCGCCTGTCATTGAAATATTCATCGAAGCAGTTTCACCCAACGGGTTCGTTGTTTCGTTAATTGTCTTAATGTCTTTATCTAACTCTGCTAATTTAGCTAATAAGTCTTTCATGTTATACGCCTCCTACTGGGCTTTTAGTGTTTTCAGTATCACCTATATCGGCACTTTCACCCTTAGGTGTTCCTGCTGTAGGATCAATTATACGCTCACTTCGAGCTGTTTCTAGTTCTTTAAGAAGGTCCATAACTCTGCTGTCTCCAACTTTGTCTTGGGCGCTTTCGCCTCCCATGTCTTCGGTTTCTAGTTTAGTTTCATAAGGTTCTTTTGTCTTAGAGTCTGATTGGTAATCTTCTCTAGGATCATTCATGTTTCTTACTATAAAATACGCCTGATTGCATCCACAACTATCAGCAATATATTCTTGCAACACTTGTGATGTAGTAGGGTAGTTCATTTCTGCTTCCCAGTAAGTAACTTCCATATTTTGTAATTGTGGGAAATCTAACGGACGTTCCTGTATTGGTGTAGCTTTACCAGCACTCATGCTAATAAGTTCAAACTTTTGTAAACATGTTTCCATGTCATCTTCGATTCCTTCTGGCAATGCACCTGCATAACCTATCTTGAACGAATAAGTCTTTTTAGACTCTAATAAAATTTCTGTAAACGATCTCATGATTAATTCCTTATAAACTATTTATCCTCTGACATACCTTTTAGCTTCTCAATTAAGCTATTTCTGTCAGTGACGACATAACCTGCACCGTTAACTATACCAGCTTGTGACTCCGGATTACCGTCTTTGTCTTGTTTTTCTTTTTTAAGTTGTAACTCGACTATTTTTAATTTGTTATTAAGTTTAGCTACTTTGGCATCTAAACTAGTTTTAAGCATGCCGCCTGCTACTTCAAATACTCTACCACTATAACGTGCTTCAACATTCATACCCAAATCCATTAATTCGTCATATGCTGTCATTGCTTTGTCTGCAATTTCGTTAAGCTCAATATCTGCCTTTTCGCCTAAACCTTTTACACTAGGCAATGCAGAAGATATTTTATCAAACTCGGCAATGTCGCGCTTAGTTTCTTTTTGATCAACTAGTGCAGTTTCGGCCTTTGTAGCTTTGCTTGCATTAATTATATCTTGCGAGTCAGGTAAGTTTAATAGTTCTTCAAGTTTTTTTGTCATTTTGTGTTTCCATTAACTGCTACTATTATTTAGCAGAGTTAGGATCATTCAACCATTGTTCTTTGGTCATGTGTATATACCAAGCTCTGTACGGCTTTCCTAACCCTTCACCGCCTGGATTATACAAATAAGGAACTAACCAATCAGGGTAACCTTTACCTGAGCCTGCATTATTTGTTTTGATAAAGACTTTATCTACATACTGAAATACATCATTTAAGAAAAATATATAATCAAATTTTTCACCTGGCTCTAAAAACTCTTTATCAAACTCTGTTCTACTAGCAATAAACAAATCATACTTGCCCGGAAAGTCCATAGGTTTGCCGTTGTAAATGTACAAGTGATGCCTTTTTAAATTAATTAAATCACAACACTTTTTAAACATTGGACCTGTAACTTCTTCTTCAATATCAGTAGCTTCAACATGTATACCTTTTTGCATAAGCACATATGGTAACATTCCTACCCCAGTGCCAATGTCAATTGCTGTTTTAACATCTGTTAGCATGCCAAATTCTTCAGCTTTTTTAACCATATATTCTTTCTCTGAGAAATGTCTATCCCATTGTCTAACATACTTTGCACCTCTTACAAATTTACCAGTTTGCATTGCTATGTCTGTCATTTGTTCTTTATATTGTTCTAAATCCATTATCTTTTTCCATTATGATAGATATCGCCTTCGTTTAAAATACGAAATTGAATACCTTTTTGTTTACACCAAGCATACGCCGCTTCCCATTTTGCTTGGTTAACTATCCAGTGTGCTTGGTTGTGGGCGCTTTTGCCCACAAGGCTTTTGTGTGTTTGATTGGCTGGCTTTATTTCTATGAGTTCAACTTTTTGTTTACCTTTTTTATCACCGTAAGCAATAAAAAAGTCTGGTACGTATATTGTTTGCTTGCCAGTTAATGGGTTTCTATATGGAATTTTTATACTTTCACTTGCCCATTGTGTAATTGCAGGATTGCCGTCACAGAATTGCATGAAGGTATATTCCCAACTGCTTCTGTATATTGGAGCTTTGTTACCTACGAATTTTTCCGGATTCTTTAACGTATATCTACCCTGAGCAAACCGACCCATATTACACTACTATGTTTCTGTTTTCAGTCCTTGGCGTTTGAGTTGTAATCTTATAACCAAGTGTACTAACTTTTTGTCTATTGTGATTTAGTATTTCAGCAACAATTTGACTAATTGCAACATCTTCTAATCCAGTTAATGTATCAAGCAATGTCATTACATTTACATCGTCAACCTTTGCTTGTAGTAATAGTACAGTAGCAACACCAGTAGCACTTGCTATGTCAAACCCTCTTTTTTGAAAGAAGCCTACTACTGCGTCAACTTGGTTAGCAGGGTAACTAATAGACTCAGTAAAGTAATTGTTAAAGAATGCTTTAACTTCATTGCCGCTGTCTGTTGGTACTAAGTTTAATTCTGCCATTTATCTAGGTCCATTGTTAATTTTTGCTTGTTCGACTTTAGTTGAATAGTTAGGAGAAGTAGTTTCAACACTGCCACCGCTTGTATCAGTTGTTGATGCAGTTGATGCAGTCTGTTTTGGAAACGTAGTATTTTTAAGACCACTAGCATTTTCTTTAGCAACACTTCCTAATGCACCTGTTAATATATTAAATCCTTCTTCTATTAATCCTTGTTTAGATAAACTTTTTGCATTTTTAAACGTATTAAATGTATTCAATGCAGAGCCAAGATTAAACGTGCCGCCTGCTAAGTCTCCTAATACACTACTTAGTCCATTGGCTACACCGCCTTGACCAAAAAGACTGCTAGTTCCGCCGCCTGCTACAGTTAATGGACTAGGTGTTTGGTCATAATGCTCTTGAGCAAAGCCTCTTGGAGAACCTTCTCCAGTAGCTCCTCTACTATAAAATATTGATTCGTATGCAACAGTCATTTGATTTTGTAGCGTAGTACTAGCGTCAGCTTGATCCATACTGTCATGTTGAAAGCCAGTTATTATTGGATTAACTAAAGTAAATCCTGTATACTGATGTCTGGCCATTTGATAAATTGTAATTTTATTAAAGAACGGGTCAACTGAATCGTTGTCAAACCCGTAACGGTATTTGTGATCCTCTGCACCTTTGTATGTGTTTCTTGGTGAATAAGGTGCTGATACACCGTCTGCATAATGAGCGCCGTCTGCATAATAATATCTATAGTATGCTTCCATTAGCATTGTAGTAATGCCTAAGTTGTCATCATGGAATGTAATGTTTACTGGATCGTATTCTAAACTAGTTTGTAAATTCTTTTTACGATTGTACATGTTTTTAGTTACAGTGTTCATACTTACTTTTGGTAAGTCGACTGATTTAACTAATAAGTTTATTTCGTTTTTATGTCGTTGATCTAATTGTGGCAAATTTGCCGACGCAGTTGGACTTAGTTCTATTACAACATGGTAAAGGAACTTTGCCTTAGGTGCCAGCCTAAACGCATCATCAGTATACAGTCTAGCCGCATGCTGAAAGTCTGCCATGTCACCTTTTGGGTTAGTAGTGCCGCTTAATACGTTATCAAGAAACCCATTTAATATGTTTGCCATCGAACTCTCCTTACTAATATTTATCTATAACATAAAGTACGCAGATTATTAAAGTAAGTAATTTTGTTCCATCCAGTAAGATAACTTCTCAGCAAAAAGTTTACTGGATTCTGGTCCAGGATGCCCGCCATCTCTTGCAAGGTCTTCGGTCTTTAATCCTTCATTAGGATATAAATTTGGAGCATTAATTTTATCTAACGTATATAATGTTTCCATATCCCAAGATGCAAATACTATTCTTACCTTATTTGCCTTTGCGCTTTCTGTAATTATAGATACAGCATATATAAGATTCATTATAAACATGCTATTATCATATGTGGCATATATGCCTGTCCACTTCTTTTCCTGGCTTTTATTAAACTGAGGATTCTTCCAGGGTAGCAGTTGCAGATCCATCGCTCCATCTGATGAAATTTCAGCGCAATCTACTCTATGCAAACTTGGTAATAATATAACCGCATAATTTAAATTTAAAACTTGTTGTGTTGCTACAAACGTTCTGGCAATACGTAATACACTTGCACCGCCTATGCCAAAATTATACTTACACATGTTATAGTGTTTAGAAAGTAATGTAGTCCAGAGTTTTGACGATTCTACGCCTTCACCATACGTATTGCTACAACCATAAAATCCTATGTTTGGTCGTTTAGCTTTGTTTCTCCACACGTCCCTAAACCCATATTGATTTATAGTATACTGCCAGGGGTCCTTATCAAAGTTTGGTGCTTCTTGTTCGCGTATGTACGGATACTGCCAATTTAACGAATCTAGAGGAACACCATGTCTATTTTTGATATCTGCTAAGAAATCTCCCCTAAAGTTTCCAAATTCTACTAATTCTGCTAGAGACTTAACATTATATGGTGATAGGTATCTTGGGTCTAGTTTTTCGTTAGTTATAGGACCGGGGTTTCGTTCCTTTAAATTGAGACTTTCTAAATCTGTTCTGATTGGATAATTCATATAGTATTTATTTTACTCAATAGTAGCAGAGATAAAAAAAGGAACCGAAGCTCCTTTTAATAATAACAATATGGCACTTAGGTTATATTACTAACCAATACCGCCACCGCCTGTAACTAGACTATTAATAGTTCTACCTACTGCTGTTCCAATACCGCCACCTTGTGACTGTATTGCGTTATCGTAACGTATACTTAATGAAACTGTAACTGGCTCGTTAGCACTATATGCTAATGAGTTGTAGTTTGCATTTTGTATAAAGCAACCGTATAATTCAAAAGTGTCTAGTACGTTAGGAGTGTTTGCTCCGTTGCCGCCATCTAGTATTTCGATTCTAGTTACGAATTTGTAATCAATGCCACTTGCCGCACCTGATTGCTCAAAGAAGTCAAACTGCTTTTGTAGCTGTTCGCCAACAAGTTTTTGTACATTGTTGTTTACGTCTTCGCGCAAGTTAAGTGTAATCGGATCCCATGCATGCTTACCTGCTAGGTATGCTCTACTGTTGTAAACTGGGATTTCAATTTCCTCAAAGTTTACTACCGGACGTGTCACGTCAATTACTTGCTTTGTTAGTTCTGTTGTCGGTGTTGATACACCAAAGTTCTCAAGTGATACCCTGAAACGATACTGTAACTTCGGCATCAACAAACCTTGTGTTGATGATGAAGTGTCACTCGCTAGTGGTACTGTAATTTTTGAGAGTGTTGAAATAGCCATATTATAACTCCTGTTGCTAGTATTTATCATTTAATGGAGGCTATTTCTAGCCCCCATTTTATTAGATGTTAAAGACCTGCAATTTCCCCTGTATTCTTAAGTCTAAGTGGAATAAAGATAAACTCCACAGCCTTAACTGGTTCAATTGCTATATCTAAGTATAGTTCGTTCTTGTCTATTCTGCTTGCTGTGTTGTTTGACTCATCACATACAACTAGATAGTCATATAACGCTCTTGATCCAACAAGTTCTAAGCACAAGCTCTCTGCGGCTTGTTTAATCTCATCTCTTGTTATCTTATCATTTGGTTCAAAGATATAAGGCTTAGCAAGTTTGTTAAGTTGACTTCTCATATAGATAACAAGTCTAGCAACGTTAATTCTATCTAATGAACTTGCATTTCTTGCACGAGTCTTCTGTCCAAATGCAACTAATCCAGCACCTGTAATAAACGTAATTGGGTTAACTTTAACACCATATAATGTGTCGCGTTGTCCTTCGTTTAGTGCTATTGAATTAAATTCGCCTTCTGAATCAATATAACCTGTTGCTGTTGCGTTAGTAATGCCGCCACGTCTTGTACCTGCTGGTGCAAACCATGGATAGCTAACTTGGTCACTTAGTGCAAGAGTTCTTAGCATCATGTGACTTGGTGGAACAACAATGTTGTTACCAGCATTATCACTGCTAAAGCCCCATGGATAATAAATGCCTAAGTATTCATCACTAGTTACAAGACCTTCTGCATTATCTTCAACTGCAAGGTTTACGTTAGTACCCCATTCGTTGACTGAAGTTGCATCTGGTGTTAGTTTTGGTGGACTATCTCCAAGTACAAACGCTGTAATTCCTCTATCGTAGTTTAATGTAACCATTTCACCAATTAGCTCTGGATAACCTGGAGTAGCCATTACGTTAAAGATTCTTGATTCATCATCTCTAATTGCATCGTTACTGTTAAGCATTGCTTGTAGACTTTGGATAACAACTTTACGCTGTGCCGCTTGCCCGAAGCTTCCTTTGCCGTCTGCTTGGTTAGCTGATTCAGTAACCCAACGGTGTGTATAATAGCTTGTCATTGCTTCACTGCTATTAAAACGTTTATTAAGTGCATTTGTATCAACACTGTTGCGTACAAACTTCTTAACGTTAAAGCCACTTCTACGTAAGTTAACTAACAACATACCTTTTGGATATAGTGCTGGATCTGGAGCGTCTGCATCTAAGAAGTTATTTGTTAACAACTCAATGATAGTTCCAGCTACATTACTAGTAGCGCCTGTTAATCCCCAACGTGCATCTGCAAATAGTACACCGTCTTCAGTAGTTTGATCGGCTGCATCTAGTAATACCCACTTTGTAGTAGCACTACTATATTTGTAAATTGTTGGATAATTATCTAAGTCTGCTGTTGAAACCCAAATGTCACCATTCTTAAGAGCTGTACCATCTGATTGGCCAGTAGCCGCTAGTGGTTCAGTTGCACTTACAATAGGTCCTGCTGGACTTGTTTGCTGTGCAGTACTTGCATCGTAAAACGGACTAGTTGCGTCTAAATAACCAACCCAAGTAGTACCATTGTGTACCATGATATCAACTTCGTCAGTAATTGAACTATACCATAGTGTACCGTTTGCTGCCAACGCTGTTGGAGCTGTGGTGCTTGCAGTATATGTTAGTACTTGCCAATTTGAAGCAACAAACTCGTTTGCTGTATCGCCTGCTGGTGCAGTATACAAGTTAGTAGTTCCGCTGTTTGCATTTACATAAGCACTAAAGCCCATTTCTGCAAATGCCGCTCCGCTATGGTCTTTGAAACGAATTTCGCCGCCCTTGGAGTGGCTAATAACAACTCTATTTTGTGCGTCAACTGTAGCACTAACGTTAGTTAATCCTACTGCGTTAATTGCGTTTGCAACTACTTCTGCGTCTGTTGCCGCACCAGTTGTTGTTCCACTTACTGCTGTTACGCTTTGTAACGCCGCATTGCCGACTATTGTCTCTTGTATATTAATTGTAAAACTTGCTGACGACATTCCAGTGCTAATTATGCCACTAGTAATAGTTGTCGGACCAGTTGTTGATCTTTTGTAAATTTTAAAATCACCAGCTGTAACTGTTGCTTCAGCATCGTTTGCTTTAACATAAGTTTGTGTTAATGATAATCCAGAACCGCCTAGTGTCTTATCTAAGTTGAAAATTGCTTCATGGTTAGTTGCATAGATCGGAGCCGCGCTAGTATCCCATAGCTTAGTTCCGGCATTCCATACTTTAACTTTCCAGTTAGCACCTTTGTTAGGTTGTGTAGTTTTAATCCAAAGGCTTCCTGTTGGACGTGATGTAGTATCAGCTGTCTTGTACTCTGGTACGCTTGTATGAGGAGCAATAGTTAATGCCGGAGCATAATATGTTCCTGCGGCAAAACCAGCTGATGCCATAGCACCAGTTCCTGCGGCAAGTACAACGTTTGCACCTGTAGAGAAAATATGCACAACACTATCAATAGATGCCGCTGTAACGCCACTAATTGAAGCTGTATTAATATCGCCTACTAACGAAGCACCAGTAGTGCCACTAGCAGTAACAGTAGTTGAGTTAATAATTATTGTTTGACCTACAACGATTGTTGGGTTAGCAGTACCCGCTACAGTAGCGTGACTTGCTTTCCATGCTGTGGATCCAGTCTGTACCCAAGTACCTAAGTAGTTCTTGTAGTAAAGTTTGTTAAGTGTAGTTGTTGCAACAATAGCATAATCGCCAATTGCGCCAACTGAACCTTTTGGAGCTCCGCCTGTAACTTTAGTAGCATCAGTAATAACTGTTGGTACTTTGTTAGTAAAGCTCTGTCCACCTGTTACAGAAGCAGCCGCTGAGTTCCATGCAAAAATACCAAATATTGACATTGCTGTATCGAACCAGTATGTTCCTGCCGCAGGATATGCAGTAGGAGCAGTTGATGATGCTGCCAGTGCATCTAAGTCAATAGCCGCTCTAGTTACATATGCTCTGTTACTTACACCTAATACACTGTAAGCCGCTTGCAAACCGTATTCGTTGATTTCGCCGCCGTGTATTGGATTGTTGTTAGTGTCTGTCTTGAAACTTGGTTCACCAAATGTTTCTACCAAATCACGCTGTGATGTGATCAAGTAAGGTTTACCTGCGTTAGCAAGCAATGTACCTGGTGCGGTACCTGTTCCTGCGCCGTTCTTTTTATCTTGGGCGGAGGCTATAAAAATCATTGGTACAGTGCCGGGTTCTGCAGGTGTATAGAACGATTCGTCTATTACCTTAACCTCAACACCTGGGGATGATAACGCCATTTCTGTTTCTCCTAATAAGTGTGTTCACTATTATTTATATGAATTTAGTAATAACACCATAAGATACACCGAATAAAAGGGGCACAAAAGGTGAGGTAAATACAATATGAGACCATTATGCATTTGTAGACAAAGACCTGCCGCTATAAATTACAAAAAAGGCAACAAAACGTACTATCGTAAACATTGCGAAGTATGCTTACGCAACGGACCGCACCACGGAATTCCTAAATGGAAGCAAGCTGGATACACTAAAAAGACTCATTGTGAGAAGTGTAATTATACAAGCGCCCATACAGAACAATTTAATGTATTCCATATAGACGGAGATTTAAACAATTCGTCACATACTAATTTAAAAACAGTATGTGCGAACTGTCAGAGAATTATACAGAAAGTTGGGAAGAAGTGGAAGCAAGGTGACTTGCTACCAGATTTTTAAGATAGTCCATAGTTTTGTCATTATCTATTATTGCGCTGTGGTCAATACTGCACCACATGTATTCTGACTGATGTACTTCTTTTGGTTCTACTCCTATGTCTTCATACATGCGCAACCATACTGGATCATCACCTCGGCGTACTCTCCAAACATTTCCACCAAGTGCATTTATCATTTTACCTTCGTTAGGAAAACGTACATCTGGAATAACATAATTTTGTGTTGGATTTTGCATAATTTCTTGCTTTACCATGCTAACCCAAATACCATCAAAGAAACCTTTACGCATACAGTCAGTACCAAACTCTTGTAACACAAGCCTAGGCGTTATTTCTCTGCCAGTTTCTTTAGACCAAAAGTCATCTCGCTTTTCGCGCCAGTTTCTGCTTTCATCTGTTATACCCTCAAGTAACGCTCTATCCCAATCAAACATTTCTGCAACTGCATCTTTAAGTTTGTCTGCAAATGATAGTTTTTTAAAGTTGTATTGCTCTACCAGTATATCACCAACAGTACCTTTACCGCCGCCAATTAACCCACATATTCCGATAATCATTTTTTTTCCTATAAAGTTATTTGTTCTGAACCATATCCAATATTACCTTTAGCAAAACAGTTAAATGCAATGCCATATCTATCTTTTTTACTATCTAAGCGATCTACTTTATGCTGTAAGTGTGACGGAAATAATAGTATGTCTCCTGTTACAGGATTTGTTGTAAATTGTTTTATATTGTACTGGTTGTAGTTTTTCTTTTTATATGTTAATGGTACACTATTATGAAACAAGTTAGGATACATATATGCTTTTTCAAAAGTTATTGGAGCAGTTGTAGAATCTGCATCAATATAATATACTCCGCTAATCATTGATCCTGCGTGTCCGTGACTTACAATATCTGCACTGCCTGCTCCTGCATCAATTTTATTAATCCAACTTGCTTGTATTTCAAAATTAATATGATCTTCAATGTCTAGTACTTCGTGAGCAAAATAATCAATAGATTGTTGTATTAATGCTTTAAGTTTTCTAAGTTTTTTATTGTGTAGTATATGCATGCCTTGTTTATGTTGAGGCAAATGATCGTCTGTTCCGTCGTGGCCTACTGCTTGTATAGGATATTGTAAGTTTTTAACCCAGGCCATAGTAATAACATCAAGAGGACCAATATTACTTTTAAATAACGGCACAGAAAATAAAGGTATTACTTCATGATTCATAGATCTAGCCTAGAAGTTCCGCCGCCTAGTGTACCTCTAGCAAATAAATTAAATGCTAAACTGAATCGCTCACTGTGTGTTATATTTTGTGTTACCATATGCTCAACATGTGACGGAAAGATAATAAGATCGCCTGCTATTGGATTCAATGCAAATGTTTCTAAATTATATTGATTTGCAATTTCTGTTTTGTAATCAACATTTACAACATCAGGAAATAAATTATGATACCCGTGTGCTTTCTTAAAGTATATTTCACCAGCATCTTTTTCATTTTGAATATAGTACACTCCACTTAACATTGCATTTGAATGCCAGTGCATTGAATTATGTTCGCCAGGTTTATGTCTATTGATCCAACTGTTTTCTAAAATAAAGTCGAGATCATCGTGTATGCCTAATTCAGTATGTACAAAAAAGTCACTGACTTCTTTTATCTTTGATTTAAGTTTTTTAAGTTTAGGCTCATTTAATATATACTTGTTAGCAGTATGATCATGATCAGTAGCTTCTTCAGGGAAGTGTTGATTTTTAATCCAAGCCATTGTAATGATATCAGGCTTGCCTATGTTTGTTTTGAATAGTGGAACAGACCACATTGGAGTTGTTATATATTGCATTGTTACATTATATAACGATTCTTCTCCAATGTCAAGTCTTTTTTTGAATTAGCCTATAGTAAATCCGTAACCAGTACCGCCTGCCATTGCCATTGATACTTCGTTCTCTAGTTTTTCCATTTCAGCTTGTGCTTCTGCTTTAAGAGTATCACCGTTAAGTTGTGACCCGCCTTGTGGTCCTGCAATCGTAGCAAACTTTGATCGAGCTTCACCTAACATGAATTTACATGTAGCAAGTGTATAACTTTTAATCCAATCAATTGCCATATAGTCCGAAAACAAAGATTCGTCCGGACGATAGTTGTAGCAGTACAACATTAATGTTTCTTCTGCTCTTGGACGTTGTAACATTGTTAGTTGCTTTGAAACACTGTTCCAATTGAACTCAATAAACGAACCAAACATTCTTCCTACTAGTTCTTGGTACTGACTAAACATATCGTATGTTGCTAGTCCTCCCATATTAGAACCAGAAAGCAAGTATGTATTTGTGTATGCTAAGTTAAACGGTTCAAATATACTGCCGCCATCTCCACCGCCACTTCTTGATCCTACACTTCTGCGGAATATTGTTCTTACTTCCATTACTTCGTTTGGAAGTGTGTATGTATTTTGATCTACGATAGTCGGCATAAACAAGTACGATTCTTCTGCAGAATGGTCACTTCTTTGACGATACCGAGTAAGTGCTTTTGTTAGTGCAGTTTCATAATGTACAGGGTCAAGTTCGACATCTACCATTCCGCCACCTAACATAGCATATACATAGTCAAAAATTTCTTGTTTCTTTGTAGTTGTGTTTGCCATATTTTAAATCTCTCCATTAGTATTTATCGTTACGATAAATATGTATAATAATAGGAGAACCAATTTGCCCAGATTGTCGTTATACAAACCGGAAAAGGGCAAGGATTATACGTTTTTAGACAAACAGATCCTTGAAATGTTTACAATAGGCGGAACTGATGTATTTGTTCACAAGTATCTTGGTCCTAGCAATCCGTCAGCAACTGAAGCAACTGCTGATCAACCTACGTATGCAGGCGGAGTATCAGCCTCTAATATTCAAGATATGTTGTTTTTAGAAAATAGAGATAGAAAATACGATACTTCTATATACGAAATGCGCGGCATTTATAATATACAAGATATAGATTTTGATCTAAGTGCATTTGGTATGTTCTTGCAAAATGACACAGTGTTTATGACAGTACATATTAATAGCAGTGTAAAGACACTTGGCAGAAAGCCAATGAACGGTGATGTAATCGAGTTGCCGCATTTAAAAGATGAATATGCACTTGATAATAATACTATGGCACTTAAACGATTTTATGTTATAGATGATATTAACAGAGCCGCAGAAGGATTTAGCCCTACTTGGTATCCGCACTTATATAGATTAAAATTAAAATCGTTAGTAGACAGTCAAGAATTCAAAGAGGTATTAAATTTACCTGCAGAAGAAGGTTCTGATACTACACTACGAGATTTACTTTCAACATACGAAACAGAAATGCAAATTAACAATGCAGTAGTTGCTCAAGCAGAATCAGATGCCGCAAAGAGCGGATTTGATATTAGTCATTATTATACGTTAGCTACTAACGCAGACGGAAGTGTTGCATTGCAAACAGCCGATGAAACAGATTTAGATGCAAGTAACATTAGCCTAAGCGCAGATGAAATTGCTGATAGACCAAACAGAGCCGGTTATCAAGGATACTTGCTAGGTACAGGAGCATCACCAAATGGCGCGGCGTTTGGCCAAGGTATTGGATTCCCTGCAACTAGGGAAGACGGTGACTACTTTTTAAGGACAGATATGAGCCCAAAACGTTTATTTAAATATGATGGTACTAGGTGGCTTAAAGTACAAGACGATGTTCGTGTTACACTATCTAATACATCTACTCGTAATACACAAAAAGGTACATTTGTTAATAACACAGCTACTAGTCAGATAGCTGGAGAAACAGTAACAGAGCGTCAAGGCTTATCGAAAGCACTTAGACCAAAGGCGGATAATTAATGTCTCAACACTTTTATGACGGACAAGTAAGACGATACATTACACAACTAGTAAGGATGATGAGCAATTTTGCTTATAAAGACGGTGCAGGTGCAGAAGTAGTTGTTCCTGTCATGTATGGTGACTTAACTAGACAAGTAGCAAGTATTATCAAAGGTAACTCAGAAAATAAAATACCTAGTGCTCCTAGAATGGCTGTATATATTACAGCATTAGCAATTGACAGAGATCGCACAAGTGATTCGAGTTATGTGAGCAAAGTTAATGTTAGAGAAAAAGCATATGACGAATCTGGGAAGGAATATTTAAATTACGAAGGTAAGAATTATACGGTTGAACGACTAATGCCAACACCGTATACACTTACAGTTAATGTGGATATATGGACAACGAATACTGATCAAAAGTTACAGTTACTTGAACAAATTTTAATGTTGTTTAACCCAAGTTTAGAAATACAAACAACAGACAACTACATTGACTGGACTAGTTTAACAACTGTTACACTAGATAATGTAAACTTTAGTTCTAGAACAGTTCCAGTTGGTGTTGACGACTCAATTGATGTTGCTACATTAACCTTTGTAACTCCAATATGGATCTCACCTCCAGTTAAAGTTAAACGACTAGGTGTAATTACAAATATTATTACAAGCATGTTTGACGAAGCACAAGGAACTGTTGAACTAGGATTAACAGTTCCAGAACTTAATGCGTTTGATGACGCTAGTGTTGCTGGTGCGCTTGATAAGAACGGTGGCAGAACTGTGCAAACAACTAATAATTCAATAACACAAACAACTAACTATATGGGTTATGATGCATATGTAGACGGTAGTATTGTAAAATTATTAGATAAAGGAACAATTGGACAAACTAGTTGGAGGAATGTACTAGACTCGCATCCGGGATCATACCAGGCGGGTATTAGTAGAATTTATCTTAATAAACTAGATACTGATACAGCAATTACAGGCACATTTGCGTTAAATTCAATAGACGATACACAACTAGTTGTGAATTGGGATACTGATTCATTCCCAGCTAACACTGTAATTGACAGTAGCAACAGATCATTAGGTGCGTTAACATCTATTGATTATATTATTGACCCAACTAAAACATTCCCAGCTACTAAAGCACAAGGAACTAGAGTACTACTACTTGGAGCAATAGGCGATGCATCTAATACTGACGGAGCCGATGCTTGGAAGAACACAAATAATACAGACTTAGTTGCTAGTGAAAACGATATTATCGAATGGAGCGGAAGTGTATGGAGCATAGTATTTGATGCATCGGCTACAGTTAACGCAACTACAGTAACATATACTACTAACCTAAATACTGGCATACAGTACAGATGGAACGGCGAAGATTGGTTACTTAGCGTCGAAGGACAGTATCCACAAGGAACATGGAGAGTTGCACTCAACGGATAACTATTTTTATGAAAGAAATAGTCTGTAGTGGAGCCTTATTTTATAGTTTAACAACAAAAAGATTTCTCTTTTTGCATCGAGCTAGTGGCAAACATAATAAATTATGGGGATTAGTTGGCGGTACTAACGAAGGGGCAGAAACTCCTTGGGAAGGTCTTCAGCGAGAAATTACTGAAGAAATCGGCGAGCTTCCTCCTATTACTAAAACTATGCCGTTAGAAACATTTGTATCTACTGATAGTAAGTTTTCCTTTCATACATATCTATGTGTAATTAAGGAGGAATTTATACCTAAACTTAATACAGAACATGACGGCTATGCTTGGGTAAGTTTTAGTAAATGGCCTAAGCCATTGCACCACGGATTGCGCAACACCCTTCAAAGTAAAATTAGTCTAAACAAGCTAGAAACTGTATTTAAAGTTATTGATTTACTTGACAAATCTTAACTAACCAAGTATAATAACACTATGAAAGTATTAGTTCTCGGCGATGTAATAATCGACAAATATATCTATGGCACTTCAGAACGTTTAAGTCCTGAGGCTCCTGTACCAATTGTTAAATACCAAAAAGAAGTTTGGACAATTGGAGGTGCTGGACTTGTTTACGAAAACTTGAAAAGCCTAGGAGTTGATGTAACACTATTTAAAACTGAACAACCTAGTAGCATTAAAACTAGAGTAATTTGCGATGGTCATTATGTTACACGCATTGACGATGATAAACATGCAGACAGTGCCGCAGTATTAGATGCTGTACAAGCAACTGATTTTACAAAATACGACTATGTTATATTAAGTGATTATAATAAAGGTGTACTAGATGAGTCACTTAATATAATTGAACACTTAAATGCATTTGGTTGTAAAGTAATTGTAGATCCTAAGGAACATGCAAATCATTATATCAATGCCTGGCTAATAAAACCTAACTATAGTGAGTTTACTAAGTTTGGATTTATAAGCTGGCAAGGTAATATTATTACAACCAACGCTGGTGGCAATGTTGTTGCTACAATAGATAATACAGATTACGATATTCCAGTCGAAGCTGTAGAAGTATCAGATGTTACAGGTGCAGGAGATTGTTTTTTGGCCGCATTTGTATACGGATTAACAAAGCAATACAATCATAAGCAGTGTTTAGAACTTGCTGTTAGAGGTTCTAGAGAAGCAGTTAAGCACGTAGGCACATACACACTTACAGTAACCGATATCGAAGATACTATTGTGTTTACTAATGGCGTATTTGATATATTACACATTGGGCACTTAAAGCTTCTTAGCCATGCCAAAACACTAGGTAATCGCTTAGTAGTGGGCATTAACAGCGATTCCAGTGTTAAGCGATTAAAAGGTGATTTAAGACCCATTAACGATGAAAGCACCCGCAAGGAAAGCCTGTTAATGCTTGGTTTTGTAGACGAGGTAATAGTGTTTGAAGAAGACACTCCGTTGGAAACAATAACCATCTTAGAGCCAAATATTATAGTAAAGGGTGGAGACTATATTCCAGCTACAGTAGTAGGAAATCATCTTGCTACAGTTGTTATTTTTCCTACAGTTGAAGGACATAGCACAACAAAGATAATTAATTATAAAGAGGAGAACACACTATGAAATTTATAGCGGCAATGGATCACAGCGGCGGATCAACAGGCAGTGTACTAGAACGTTACGAACAAGAGTATACAGAAGAAAACAAAATGGACCTTGTCCATCAAATGCGATTGCGAATGATTAACTCGCCATTATTTAACGGTGAATATATTTGGGCGGCAATACTTTATACAGATACTATCGAACGTGGAATCACAGAACTACTTAGAAACAAAGGTATTGAAAGCTATGTTAAAATTGATAGCGGATGCGAAGCTGATGGAACACTAAAGGCATTTAACGTTGAAGCTATGATCGAGTTTGCTCACGAAAATGATTGCACTGGTACTAAGATGCGTAGCATTGTTAAGACTACAGACAGCATTGACCCAATATTAAAACAACAGTTTGAAATTGCGCAGACAATTGTTAACAACGGCCTAACTCCAATCGTTGAGCCAGAAGTTCCAATTGATCTTAAAGAAAAACGAGATATTGAGATACAGCTTCGACATGCAATGGAAGATTACTTAGACAACTTTAATGGACAAGTTATTTTAAAACTTACTATACCTGACGAAGCAAATTTATACCAAGCATTATCACAGCACAAAAATGTTAAAAAGCTAGTCGGACTCAGTGGCGGTTATACAACTTCGGAAGCAGTTTCTAAACTTAGTCAACAATTAGATATGAGTGCAAGTTTTAGTAGAGCATTAAGCGAAGGGCTGTTTGCACATCAACACCCATCCGAATTTGATAAAAAGATCTCTACAAACATTAAGAGGATCGAAGGAGCTAGTTCGTGAATATTACGCAAGCGCCGCGTCCTACTTATATACCTAATGAAACTATTAGACCAAGTGTACCGAAAGAAGATGTACATTGTGTGGACGAAAGACGGCAACAAGTAGTATCACAAGTTAAAGTAGTACAAGAACTGTACAGTGAGAAAGCAAATAGAATTTTAGAAGAATCACGCAAAGCACAAGTACTAAGCTACGAAGCTAATGGCAAGCGTAGATTAGAAACAATACAACAAGGCACTATATTGGACGTAAAAGTATGAAAATTTTAGTTACTGGAAGTGATGGATTTATTGGTCAAAATCTTGTTACACACTTAATGAGTGAAGGACACGGTGTTGCCGAATACGAGTATGTAGAAAACACTGTTCCTGACTGTAGTCAGTTTGATAGAGTTATACATATGGGTGCAATTAGCAGTACTACCGAAACTGATGTTGAAAAGGTAATGAAGCAAAATTTAGACTTTAGCACTAAGCTATTGCAAGTTTGCGACATGCAAGGTGTTGATTTAATTTATGCATCTAGTGCCAGTGTATATGGACCTACTACACATTTTACAGAAGATGGCCCGTTGCTACCGCAATCTCCATATGCTTGGAGCAAATACTTATTTGATCGCGATGTGCAAAAATTAGATTGGAGTGAATACCAATGTAAAATACAAGGGTTGCGTTTCTTTAACGTTTACGGCGAACATGAGGATCATAAAGGTTTTCAAATGAGCGTATTTCATAAGTTTAAAGAGCAAGCAATTAGCACAGGCAAAGTTAATCCATTTGCAGGTAGTGATGATATATGTAGAGACTTTATATACGTAGGCGACATTTGTAAAATTATTTCAAAATTGTTAGTCACTGACGAAAGCGGAATATGGAATGTAGGCATGGGCAAAGCAACTAGCTTCGGTAGTGTTGCTAAATGTATTGCTGACAAATATAATGCTACTATAGAAGAAATACCAATACCTGATAGTGTAAAGAATCAGTATCAGTCGTTTACAAAAAGTAACAACGATAAATTATTAAACACAATAGGTGAATTTAAATTCACTACACCATTTGAATGGATTGAGGAGAATAAATAATGGCTGAACAACCTACAAGACTAGAAGGCAAAGTAGACAAAGGCTGGGGATACGAAATTATCTGGGCAACCAATGACAAGTATTGTGGTAAAATTATGGTCTTTGAAAAGAAGGGCAATAAATTTAGTATGCACTTTCATCGAGAAAAAGATGAAACATGGTTTGTAAATGAAGGAAGTTTTGCTGTTAGGTGGTTAGATACTAAGACAGCTACACTGTTTACACATACACTGACTCAGGGAATGACTTGGCACAATCCTCCGTTACGCCCACATCAGTTAGAAGCATTAGAAGATGGAAGTAGTGTTACTGAAGTTAGTACAGCGGACAGTGTTGAAGACAATTATAGAATTATTCCTGGAGATAGTCAAGCTGGAATGCACGAGCAACTTAAAGAAGAAAGTGTATCTGATGAGTAGTCCGTCGATTGTATGGAGCAACGATGTTGACATTGATGCTTTAAAAGAGTTTCATCATCCTGATTATATTGCACCTAAGTGTGTAGTTGGACTAGATAGAGATGGTGTTATAAACGTAAATAATGACGACTATGTTTCTAGAGTTTCTGACTGGGAATTTGAAGAAGGCAGTCTAGATGCAATTGTTCGTATACGCAAACACGGTCATAAAATTGTAATACTTACAAACCAAGGTGGTATTGAAAGGGGATTGTATACTGAACAAGATGTAGAAAAAGTACACGCCCACATGTTTTCAGAACTCGGCAAAGCAGGGTGTCCTAGCATAGACGGGTTGTATTATAGTGCTAGTAGCCACAAAACAAATATGTATGCAAAGCCCAATGTTGGGATGTTTAAGCGATGTGAAAAAGAAGTAAAACATATAAAATTTTCAAAGGGCTACTATGCTGGAGACAGTATTAGAGATTTAAAAGCCGCTATGAAAGTTGGTGCTAAACCTGTTCTTATTCGTACTGGACACGGCAAGGATACTGAAGAGCTTGTAAACAAACGATTTTCATACAAGCAAATTAAAAAAGCAATGATAGTATTTGATAATCTTGCAGCCTTTGCTGATTGGTTAGAAACAAAATGATAATTGTTCGAGATGATTTAATTCCTCAACAACTTCAGGATCATCTCGAACTATTAGTATTTGGTGCTGAAGATATTCATGCATTGCTACCACTAACATGTAAACAGGAAACAACAGCAAACGACGGAATTAATCCGTTACCGACTAGTTTTCAGCATGTATTAAAAAGCAGTACTAAGCTAACTGACTATTACGGTACCTTTAGTAAAATACCTCAACTTGTACTAGATAAACTAGAAGTTCGTTGGGTCGATATAATACAAGCAAGATTGTTTATTACAGTTCCGCATAAAACTAAACTGCCTCACTATAAGCCGCACACAGATAGAAACGAAGATCATTTAGCACTAATATATTATGTAAATGATTCAGACGGTGACACTGTGTTTTTTGAAAATGACAAAATAGTTAAAAGAGTATCACCTAAAAAAGGTCGAGTCATAGTGTTTGACGGAAGTCATTTGCATGCCGGCGGCTTTCCAACCGACATACCACGCTGTATTGTAAACTACAACATACACGCTTAGGCCTGCGCTTCGCCCCATCTAAGAATAATATTTGTCAACACGTCTGAACCAGCAGTTTTGTATATGTTAATAGCTAAAACATCTGGACCATTTGGGAATGTACCTCTACCACCTAATGTAGTATTTGTAAGTTCCTTCAAACTTGTAAGATCTAATGACGCTCTTTCATTTGGTGTTGCAATAAACGATAGTACAGTTTCGCCTGGTTGGGCAAATGGTGGTTGAACAAACTGTAATATAATAGTACCACTACCACCTGGGAACGTGCCAACCATTGCATTATTAAACGTTAGTTCGTAATAAGCAGTTCCAGCAAAGTTTAATGATACAATGTTGTTAACCAATGTACCTGAGGGGAACGTTGGATTAGTTGTATTGCCCGATATAGCAGTACCGTTAGCACCGCCTGATGCTTCCCAACTTGCCGCTGATACTAGCGCACTGTTAGTATTTGAAACTGCTCCACCTTTTGTTAATGTTACATGGTTTGAACTGTTTGCACTGATTGACCCTGATGTCCGTCTACTTAATCTAAAGTAACCATAACTGCCGGAGGAAGCAATGTATGCATCTTGTACTGTTGTGTTAGATTGAATGTTAGTTCCAGATATTGGTACACCAATAACAGATTCAGTTTCGTATGTTCCAAATGTAGCTCTAAAATCAACAGCATTAATATACAAGTACTGACTATTATTACCTGTATTATATATTCCACTGTCTAATACCGCAGTAATTGGAGTAAGTGCATTAAGTGTAGTTTCTGTCGCTGCCGCACCAGTTGACCATGTAATACCAGCACCAGACGCAATCTGTGCAAAGCTAGGTTGTCCACCTTGTGCAAGTCCTGATAATCCTGTCCAGTTAACCAGTGACGGGTTAGTTGGATAGTTTTGTGGGTTAAGTACCCCTTCAACAACAATGCCGCCTGTGCTAGTTTCTGAAGTAATTTCTAGTCCTGTTAGTAATAGCTGTGCTCTGTTTAGTAGTTCTCTTTCACCCAAGTCACCTACAATAGCGTTTGACACACTAGGTGCTAGTCTAATCATAAATGCTGTTTGTCTTGTTGTACTAACAGTAATAGCTTGTTCAGCGTATGAGAAAATATAACCACGATCTTCATCAAAGCCGCCGTCTGTTATAAATGCACTACCCCAGTGACTAATTAACGGTGTTGTTGTATTACTAACTAACACAACTCCAACACTTGCGGCATGTACTGCTGCCGGACCAGCGGTGTACGTTCTTGCCGCACCTGCTTGGAAGTTTGTTAAGCCTGCCGCTCTAGTGCAGCCTGTTAGTGTATTATTTGATTCGGTTCTGCCAGTATAAGTTATAAGCTCGTTGTTAATAAACAATGTACCTGCGTTTGGAAAGAAGTCTACATCGTCTAAATTTAGTGTTGTATCAGCAATAGCTACTGCTGTTCTTAATTTACCCATTGCACCTTCGTTAGTAACTTCATAACGCACAGGTAAGTTACCTGATCTCATAAATGCTTCTGTGTTAATGTTTGAGTTACGCATTCTGTGAGCATACACAAAGTTACCATCTGCTCCACGTACCATAAAGTCAATAAAACCAGCACCGTACCATGAATATTCAATTCCGATCATTTGCATCTTTGATATTTCTAATGCATAACCACTTGGGCCAGTTCCGTCCATTCTGTCTAGATTAAAGTCAGCTTGTCTAACTTTCTTATCACTTACTAAACAAACTTTTGCACCTAGTGCAGTGTTTACTCCGCGATAGTCCGGAGTAACGTTAATTTCTGTTTGGCTATTAACATGCGAAACAACATGCGTCATTCCTCTAATAACAATTCTGTCACCAGTTTTTAATTGATCTTGGAAGCGGGTGTTTAACCCAGTTACTACGTTTGTATCTGGTGCAATAGTTGCAGTACCAGCAGTTTGCTTAGTTGAAGTACGCTGATTAACTAATAAGTTAGTACCATCATACTCCCAATAAATTCCGTTTTGGTCATCAAACACACCTGAGCGTACTGTAGCACCGTGCCATTGCTTAGTTGAAACTTGTGCATTAAAACTTAATGTTGCCGTAGTTGCGCCTAATCTTAAATTTGCTGTAACTTCAAATGTACGTTCATCTATAATATCATTAACTGTATATGTACTATTATATCCTGCTGTAGTAATACCAATAATATTAACTATGCCGCCAATTTGTAGTCCGTGATCGTTATCGTCACATGTTACAGTAATAGTCGATCCTGTTTCTAATCCAGACGATGTACATGAACGTAGATCGTAACTTGGAGCAAATAACGCACCAGTTGTATACATAATACCCTTACCTGATTGGTAACGAATATACTTTTTACTTTGACGTATTGCTTGTGCGCCATGTTGTGGTCCACCTGTGCCTAATTGCACACCACCGTCATATGGTCTGTGAATAAAGAAGCTGTCTGGTCTCGGATACACAGTAGCGTTAACAATATTAGTAGCATCTGTAACAATTGCACCAACTGCACGAGCTGTGTAGTCTAACGAGCTTTTAGTTGGAATTGCTATAGCTAAGAATGATCCAGCCGCTAAGTTGTGATTATTTGAATTATTATCACTTGATACTGTTGTAATAAATGTATCACCTGGTACTAGTCCATGTGGGCTATCAAACGTAATTCTCATAGTAGCTAGTGCTTCGAACGTAATATTTGCAAGTAAAGCTAATTGTGCTGTTACTGCCGCATCGATTGTTATAGTTGAATACAATGCTAAATCATCTCCAGCATATGCATCGCCCAAAGCTGTGTATGTTACAACTGAACCAGAACTATCAATACTCGCAACTGATATTGTAATATCATGTACTGTAGGAGATCCGCCTAGACTTCCACCTCCAATTAATAATCTATTACCAACCGCATACCCATTACCAGGGTTGCCACCGCTAATAGTATATGTACCTATTGAACTGTCAGCACTTGTACCGTCTCTTAGGATGTTAAAGTTTGCGCCGTTACCTGATAGTGCGGCAGAGTTTACAACTACACCAGTAAAGCTCGCATCACCAGATGTACCAGTACCTGAACTAGATACTGCTGTAATAGCTCCTGTGCCGCTGACTGCTGTTACTGTAATAGTAGCATCGTTAGCTGGCGTAGCACCTGCAAGCAAGTTACCAACTATAGTAAACTTTTGGTTTGCAACAAAGCCGCTACCGCCGCCACCAACACTGACAGTATATGCTTGACTTGCTAATGCAACGTTAAATGTTGCTCCTGAACCTAGTAACGGAGATGATGTTGCTCCTGCTTGTGCTCCTGCGTTGTTTGCCGCACCAGAAACAGTTGCAGTAGTTATTGCTCCAGAGCCGTCAACAGCGGTTATTGTAACTGTAGCATCGTTTGCTGTTGTAGCACCGCCTAAGTTTGTACCTAATATTGTTAATGTTTCGTTTGCTACATAGTTTGTGCCAACACCGTTTAATACAATAGAATATGTTGCACCTGTGCGAGTTACATCAAAAGTTGCAGCCGAACCACTACCGCCAGTTGCCGCAACACCAGTATAACTAGCTGTAGCATCTGGTGCAGTACCTGTGATAGTTGTACCTGTTATGTATCCGCCAGCGCCTATACTAGTAACTAGTATAATCATGTCGTTAGTACCAAAGACGCCGCCAGTAAATTGATTACCTACAATTTGTAATCTGTCATTTACAACATATCCACTAGTGCCGCGCAATGCTGTACCTGCCGCTGAGAATGTTAATAGCGGTCCTACAGTAAGTGTTGAGTCATTATCAACATCTGTTACAGTTAACACTATGTCGTTAGTAGGTGTCGCTCCTCCTAGAGATGTACCTGGAATTGTTATAGTTTGGTTAGGAGCAAATTCGTCTCCAGCACCAACTAATGTTACTGAATACGCTACTCCGCTTACTGCTACATTAAATGTTGCACCTGCACCAGTTAAATTTTGTCCACTACTAATATTAGCATATAGTGTAGAGTCAACTGCTGTACCAGTTGCTGTTTGTGTAAGTATTTCACCGCCGGTATCAACAGTATTAATAGTTATTGTACAATCATTGGCTGGACTTGTTCCGCCTAGTGCAGTACCAGCTATAGTAAGAGTATTGTTTTCAGCATATCCCGACCCTATATTTTGTATTGTTGCAGAATATACAGTGCCGTCAGCATTTATATTAAGTTGCGCACCTACACCGCTCGAACCTGTTGTAAATGCAGGGTTTGTGTATGCATTCTGTGCATTGGCTGCTGTACCTGTAACACTGTATGATGTCGGATAGCCAACTGAGTTGGCCGCTGTAATTGTTATCTCTGCATCATTTAGTGGACTTGATCCACCTAAGTTTGTTCCAGCAATTTTAATTACATCATATACTGCATAGCCTGTTACGCCAACTTCGTTAACATCAATGACTGCTGAATAAGAGTTGTTTGTTGCTGTTAGGTTCCATTGCGCACCTGTACCTGCTCCGCCTGATGTTGTACCAGTTACACTAGTAAATGTTGGTTCTACTAATGCTCCGCTATATGCGTTACCTGCAAATGTTACGTCCCATATGCCGCCAGCACCATTGCCGTGTAAGTACGTTGCCGCAGGAGAATTAAAGGTGCCTGTACCTGCAAAGGCTGCACCAGTTACAGCCAACGCTAATACTTCGCCGCCGGTGTCTACGTTAGTAACATTAAAAGACGCATCGTTAGCAGGACTTTCTCCGCCTAATGCATCTCCTAAAACTTGTAACTGATCGCCAACTTGATAGTTTGTTCCTGATATAAAAATATCATCAACAGTGTAGCTGCCGCCGGATCTACTAATACCTAATATTAATCCCTGGCCTAGTGATACAATATTTGTTGCACCAACGTTGTTATATTGTACGTAGTTACCTTTAAACTCTTTTGTAATTGCATCATTAAATGTAACAGTTAATCCTGAAATACTGTTAACGATCATAGCTTGACCGTCACCTCTGTTAGCACCTTGTCCTGCGGCAATTCCAGTTACACTTTGTACAACAATTTCAGTTGCGCCTTGTGCAGTGTCTGCTGTCATCACTGGGGTTACAATAATGCCGCCTGTACCGACTTTACCAGTTACCTGAGTACCAGTACTAATACCAGCTCCTGTCATAGGAGAACCAATCTCTGGTGCCGCTCCGACTGTTACATTAAACGGAATTACATCTTCGCCTATAGGCACAGTAAGTGCTGGTTGAATAGTACCACTACTACCATTACTTTGAACAACAACGTTTGGAGATTCGCCAATTGACGCTCCTGTATAAAATCCTGCTTTACGCAACTGTGTTGATTCTACTTGTATATCAATTGTGCCGCCGTCGCCAACTTTAGCTTTTGCGTAGTATGTAAATGTAGTTTGTGAAGGAACTTCAGTAAGAATAAATGCGCCTTCGGCTCTAGCAACTCCAACAACACTTTGATTAAGTCCTTTAACTGTAATTGCATCGCCTGCAATAAATCCGTGTGCGCCAACTGTAGTAATTGTAATAAGTGATGCACCCACTCCGCCGGTACCTGCTGAACTATCTGTTCTTACTAAAGTAGTATCAGTTTCTGTACCTGGAATTTCGTACACACTTGGATAGCCGCGCATTGTAGCAATAGCACTCCACTTAGTAGGCTGTAGTCCGTACTCAAAGTCAGCGTCTAACATACTTACAGGAGGAGCAATACGCATACGCTCAATTGCGTCTGTACCAAATTCGTACGGTCTTACTATAAGCTCGTCTGTGTCAATAAATATTTGTAGCTCGTCTGTAGATAATGCTGTTGCTGTAGAAAAGTTTAGTTGTAACTTAGTAACTGCGTCAGTTACTTGTAAGTATTTTTTAAAGTCTTCGTCTGCATAAAACTGTTCGCCTGATGTTCCAACATATCCGCGGAACGTTTCTGTGAAGCCGCCTTTAAGTGTTTCGTTAAAGGTATATATTACTTCGTTAGCCGAAGTGTTTGTAACTAGTAGTATGTCTGAGCTATCATAGTTACCAATAAACTTAACATACCCAACACCAGTGTCTACAAATGTTGGTATTGCTGTTAATCCTGTTGTAATTGTATTAACAACAATACTAACTAATTCGTCAATTCGTGTAGTTGCTGTTGAGCCTTCGTATACTTTTGTAGCATCAGTAACTTGAGCAACAAGTCCTAATTTAGCGTAAGTTATTTCTGGTAAAACATAATCAGTAATTAAGTCACCAATAAATGCATGTGTGTCAATTTCTGGAACTCTGTTACCGTCAACTTGTGCTGTTTCTCCATCCCAATATTTTTTAGCATATGTAATAGTCTTACTATTACCGCCATAACGTAAATCGTACAAGTATGAAGTTAAAATATATCCTAAGTCTCTTTCGCACTTTGCTTGATTGTATGTGTATGTAGATACCCAACACACTGCGGCAACTATTGCTGTTTTGTTAGTGTTAATAGCCGCGTGTGCCGTTTGTATAGTTGCACTTGCCCAAGTTACGGCAGGCAAAGTTTTAGTTATTGCATCTAATGAAGTAGCGCCGCTTTCAAGAACATCTGCAAATATATCAATAAATCCACTACAAAGCACTGCTTCAGTAGTTGTTGCATTAGTTCCACTAGTAACCTGTGTCGTTGTGTTGCCTGACGAAGCTGTAACTGTTTCGCCCTTTACAACTTTTGTAATGACTGTTTGCAAATGTCTATAAGCCGCAACTACCTGTGTTTGATGTGTGCCGCTTAATACAACTGCAAGACTTGCTGCCGAGTTAGTAAACAGTTTAGCTAAATTATAACTTCCGCTATTTCCGCCATTTAATATATCATATACAACTGCTTCAATAGCATATCTTACGTCACATGATCCTGCTGAAACGCCGTTTGCTTGCGTTGTATCGTACGAAGCGTAATTTAAGTTAGTCCATGCAATAATTTCGTTTCTTAAAAAGTCTCTATTTGCTATAATCTTATCTTTGGCTGCAATATTAACGGCAGTAGCATCTGTCGGATTAGTATAAGTTGGGGTTGTGGCGGCTGTGATGCCATTCTGTGAAATATCATTTACTTCAACAAAGAATGCATTTGATCTTGATACTGCTGTCGAGTCTGCGGCTACGCCTGTAAGTGCCGCAACTGCTAACTTTGCTCTAGTAATTGTTCTAAAAACTGTATTAGACAAATCTAAACTATTAGCTTGTGCGATTCCTAAAAAGTATGCGTTATAGGTTGTCCCTAAAGCTACATCAAATGCAACTCCGTCAATCATGTACCCTATATCTCGTTGGCACTTTACAGAGTCAACAACTTCTTTGTTAAGATATGCAACACTCTCCGAAAGCAAAAATGCTTTGTTTGCATTAAGCAATGAGTATGCGTTAGGAAATAGGTTATCTGAATATCCCATTCCCGGTTTAAATTTGTAATTATTTATTCTCTTTTTTGCCACGTTCTAAATTCCTAGTGCGATTGCAAGCGATGTTGCCGTTGAGTCTACATACTTTTTATTACTTATGTCAGTATTGCCTGTAGGATCACTCGTTACGGTAGCTGTAGTAAAAGCCGCTGTTGACGGAGTCGTTGCACCTATTGTGGTGCCGTTGATTGTTGTTGCTGTTACTGGAACTGTTGATCCAGTCGGTCCTACAATACCAATTTGTGTACTGCCGATAATTACTTCTATTTTATTGCCTGCGTCTAAGACAATATTTGTTCCTGCTTTAAATTCAGCAACACCTAATCCATTTGCGTTAATACCTGTTGCTGTTATTGTTCCGCCAACAAACATATCTTTAGCTACACTTGCGCCGCCTGCTACAACTAAACTACCTATGCCAATGCCAGTTGAGTCAGTTGTTGCATTTACTGCTAATGATTGTATTGCTGTTGATCCAGTTACAATTAAGCTACTAAAACTACCAGTGCCTGTTACTACCGGATCAACTACTGTAATAGTGCCCTTTGGTGTACCGTCTGCATCACCGTAATATAGTGTAGATGGCGCATCTGCTGGAACTGAGACAACAAGTTTGCCTGTTGTCTTTCCTTGAGCAGATGCTCCTGTTGTTATAGTATTATCAGTTGCAGTGTGTGCTATTCCTACATTGTATAATGTTGTACCATCTGTGTTTATTAAGTTAAATGTTATAGATGATAATGTTAGCGTAAACGAATACGAAGTTCCTCTTGTAAATTCTATACTAGGATTATCTGTTGCCGCTACTGTAAAATCATCACTAGCTAATCTAAAATTACTAGAAACTTCAGTAGCCGAGTAATCACCTGACGTACTAGATGCGCCTCCGCCAACATATTGCAACGAAGTAACAACAACGTTACCTGCGTTGTCAACAGTAAACCCTGGACTTTTATATCCAAACTCTGATTCAAATTGACGGTATTCTATAGCCACTTAACATGTCTCCAATTTAATATATTTATCCACTTATGGTTATGCGTGGCTACGGAAATATGTAGCTGAAAAGAATGCCTTTGCACCTTTGTCAGCGGCTGTTTTAGGGTTTAATATAAGTTGAACATACGAGTTTGTAACGCTTGTTGTAACGCTAACTATATCGCGTGTTGTACTTGCTCTTCCGTATACTACTACTGATGCGGTATCCGGCGATGCTGTTAGTAATACCTTAATTACTTCTTTAACATCTTTGCCGTTTTCAACGTTAATAGTGTATTCAGCAGAGGAAAAATCTCCCATATGCCATTCATCAATAACCAGGTCGCTTTGGACTTCTTTCCACATACCTTCGTATGAAAAGTTTATTCCACCCTTCAATAAGATTGTGCTTCGAAGTCCTTTTTTTAGAAATTTAGTTAAATCCATTATAGTATCCTAATATCTACAATGTATTTATCGCTATTCCTTATTGGCAACAGTTACAAGTTTACCAAATTCTGGCAAATATAAGTATTCTATATCACTTTGCTTTAATGTCCAAATTGCATCTTCTATAGTTTCAACAAGTGGTTCACCGCCTAAGTTAAAGCTAGTGTTGAATATTATCGAACACCCTGTCTTTTCTTTAAACGCCTTAATTAAACTATAATAGTTTGGATTTTGTTCTTCAGTTACTGTTTGTATTCTGCAAGTTCCGTCAACATGTATAATACTAGGTATCTTTTCTGCAATGCCTGGTTGGCAGTTAACAGCATACATCATATGCGGACTATCTTCCATGCCACGTAGATCAAACCATTCGTGTACGTCTTCTGCTAGAATAGAGCCTGCAAATGGACGGAAGTATTCTCGGTGCTTAACATCATTAACATAGTCTTTGCCGTCTTCAAATGTAGGATCAAATAACACGCTTCTATTACCTAATGCACGTGGCCCGTTTTCACTTCTTCCTTGGAACAATGTAACAATATTTTTCTTAGTTAACAGATCAACAATATCTTCGTTAGTTGCGTCGGTAATAGTTACACCGTCTACTGTAGTCTTATCAATAATATCTTTTTCAGTATAGTTATTGTTAGGACCTAAGTACAACGATTGTGTTTGTACAACTTTTGAATCTTCTTCTAAGCCGTACCAAAACATCATTGCCGCGCCCATTGCTGTACCTGCATCATTACTTACTGGTTCAACATATACTTCAATGCCTTCGTCTTTAAGTGCTTCTAAATAATGATAATTAGCAACACAGTTTAATCCGTAGCCGCCGCTTATTACTACTTTCTTTTTACCAGTCAGTTCAACAGCATTTCTAATTAAATTTGTAACTTGATCTTGTGTTTGTGTCTGACACGCATATGCCATATCACGTCTGCTATCTAACAACGTTAAGTCGTCTTTAGTTTCCATTTGATTAACTTCATTTAAGAAGTCGTATATTCCACTGTTTACAATAGCACCATTTGGGTAATTAGGAACAATTACATTTCTGTTTGATAGTGGGTAAATTGACTCTTCGTCAAACAACTTAGGTATAGCATCGTTAGGCTTACCATATGGAAATAATCCCATAGTTTTTCCAGCTTCTATTCCGCTCCATCCACAGTATTGTGTAACTGCTTCGTATACTTTAACAATACCTGCTCTGTCACTTACTATTGCATCGTGCATCCCACCGTTTTCACCAAACATGTCTGACGGCATTTTTGTTAAGCCGCCCGGGATTGGTTCTCTAGTTCCGTATACTTTAAATTTAGTATTAAATTCTGCAGGGTAATCGCAGTCAATAATGCTTTCTACTTCCCAGCTCATCACTTGCTCGTTGTTAATACTTAATGGTATAAATGTGCCTGCTCCGTCGACGATTACACTTACTGCGCTATCAAACCCGCTTCTGTAAAATCCACACGCCGAATGTAGTTTGTGGTGCATAAATGCTAAGTCAATAACCTGAGGATGTTCGTAAGATGTTGAATTTGATTTTTGATCAATTAATCCCAATTTACGTGCTAACCCGGTATACATATCATCTCCGCTGTAGTCAATTTTGCCAGCAGTTTCTTTTAACGGTTGAGTATGTGCAACTACTAAGTAGTCAATTTTATCAGTATAATCTAAAATTTTAACCATACTTGCAAATGGCCCGCCATCATACTTTTGCCTAGACAACCGTTCTTCTTCAATAGAAAATACAACTTCGCCGTCTTTAAGTAAACATACACCACTGTTGTGGCCTCTTGCTATTCCCGCGATCCAAATTGGTTTCTTGCTCATTTAAAATCCTCTGTATCTGTTACCTTGCCACTCGGGCAAGTTATTATATATTGTTTCACAAAATAAATTAAAATCTCTGTGAGTCTCTTTATACATTGTGTTAACTTTATCTATCCAAATTTCTGTTTGTTTGCTTAGATCCTGGCTATTTTTAAGTTTTGGTTTAACTTGTGTTAGTAAATATTCTGCATGTTGATTTATGCTAGGATGTCTGTCAGTAACAAACACTCCGTTGTCATTAAACTTAAAATGACTAAGTTTGCTATTCCACGCTGTAGTACCTACTGGAGCAATCCAGTTGTCGTCTGCATTTATTAAATCTTTGTATATAGATAATTCAGGAATATCTTTCCATATGTTACTAGTAGTACCTACTTCGCCCATTCCTGCGTCTGGATAGTCTGAGTTCATTTTTTCAATTTCGCCCATGCTAGTCATAAACCAATTACATTGTAAACTTTTTAAAAACCCTTGGGCTAATAAAATATTATTCAGCATATGCAGTGTGTAACTAGTCTCGTCCCAAAATGTTTTAATCCAAGTATCATTGTACGTTTTAGCATTAATATAATTAAATATACTTCCGCAAGTTTTCCAACCTACTCCGTGACTACATCCTTCTCGACGATTGTCAGTAGTATGATAATCGTTTCGCAAATGACTAGTCCATTGTACAATTACAGTATCGGTTGACGTGAGGTGTTGTCTTGCATGTAGTTCGGTTAGGCGTTCGCATATTGCACGATTGCCTAACCCTGGATATCCCCAGTTTTCGTATGTGTCGTATTCAGTTCCTAGCATGTCAGCCCAAGTTGGCCAAGCATAATTACTAAAACTGCATCCTAATACGAATAGTCGAGACATTACTTAGAGCTTTTAATATTAAGTTCAGCGTCGACTACGTCTGCTATGTTTTCAAATACTGCGTCAACAGTATCATCATCTATAACTTTAGGCAGTTGTCCTGCACCTACTTCTGGCTCTTCATCATGCCCAGTGTGTACAAGCGTACCATTAACAACACCAACCACATAATCAACAATATTACTATCCATTGACATTAAACTTTCGTTATGTCGATTAGTTGACTCTTCTTGGGTAATACGAATAGGATCATATATCCTGTCAGATTCGCCTAGGTCTAATACGTTAAAGTTTTCAGCGTCTGGATATGACACATTTATTGGGAAAGTAGATCCATGTATTGCTGTAGTAGTTGTACCTACACAATACGATAAGTGTTGTCCTACACTATCGCATCCTAAGAAGTGATCAGCGTATTTAATCATTGATGCCCATTGTCTTATATTCAACCCTTCGGGCATAGCTATTTCATTTTTTAAGCCTTCACCTTTAAGGTCAATTTTAAGTTCACTCATCATAACAATAGCATAATCCTTTTCTAGTTTTTTGAGCATAGTCTTTAGATCTTTAAACTCAAAACTTCTAGCAGTGTGATCAACCGGTGTGTCGTCGATAATTTCAATACCACGGCCAAACGGCTGTATTACTAATAGCTTATCTTTTTTGATTTTTTCTTTAACTTCGTTGACTAACTTACGGCCCACAAGTAGTTCTTCTTTACTAAGTTTCATTGTAGGTCTAGGTAGCTCACGTACACCTTTGCCATTTAGTTCAATGTCAAACGCTTGTGCTAAACTACACTTTTGATTATAGTATTCCCAAACCCTGTACGGCTCTGGATATGATACATCTCTGTTTTTTAGAACATCTTTAAATAAGTTTTTATGCCAAGGATCATATGCCCTAGCATCTAATGTTGGATGTCCTTTAAACATGTCTGTGCCACCTTCGCACACGATGACAAATTCAGTATCACCTGACTCTTGTTCGTATAATTCTAATGCGGGTATGGAACACAGCATTCTACCTGCGCCGCCATTTAAAAAAAATGCTTTTGATCTTGTTGTCATTTTACTCTCTTACTCCATAAAAAAAGACTGGGTCTACTAGTATATATCAACCACATACTAGTGACCCAGTCTTTACTGGATTGAGAGAAACTTCTTTAGTTTATTCTTGGTCTGGCATCTCAAAGTAAGGAAGTACTGCACTTGGAAATGGTATTTTCCAATGATTAATTCCTGCATATCTTACATCTGCAACAACTACTTTAAGCCAAGCAGTATAATCAACTAATGTTTGACGATCTTCTGCTGTCAAGACATTGTTAGCTTCGTCCAATAATGCACCATCAATAGTAGCTGCCTGTCGGCGTGCCCCGGCAATCACTGACGCTCTATCGTTAACGTGTGTTCTAAACGTAGGTCCTGACCAGCCGTCACCGACTATGTCATTTAGTAACGATTCGCCCCAGTGTAAGTGGGCAAGCATGCCAGATGTACCTTCGTATTGATGAGTCCACGTCCATTCGTTGCCGTCAGCATCTTCAATATTTTCTTCGTAATCTGCTATATCTGCATGCGTATATTCATGTGTAACATATGCACAGCGCATTGCGTTGGCAGCACTAGAATGTGCATCTACTGTACAATAAAGATAGTCGTCTTGTTCAAAATATGATTCATCAAGACTTCGATCATCAGCTTTGTCGCCACGTCCGGCTTCTCTGCATTGAAAGTCATCTTTATCAATTTGCATTAAGACATATCTAGGTCCTGTATAAGTACATTCAAAAGACAAGCCGGATTCGGTTGTCGTATAGTATGGTTGGTCTGGTAAATTTACCGTAAATGTTTGGTTAGCCATTTTTGTTTCTCTCCGTTTTAATTATTTATTAAGTTGCCACAAATCTAATTTTGATTATGGAATCTCCGCCAGCCCAACCGTTATCTCTAACGCCTGAACAAGGCATAGCTGGTGCGCCACCATGACCGTGTGGTACATACATTGTACAACCTAACGTATCATAACAACCGCAATGTCTTACTCCGTTCCAACAGTTAGTCCATGGTGACCCTTGTGTTGGCATTCTGCTCATTGAGTTTAGTGCTTGTAAGTAACCTGAAAATCCCATGCCTGACCAGTTTGACATACCGTTGTCACTTTCTTGTGCATATGAAAAGACTCCGCCGCCTTCACTATGGTATCCTGGCGGAATAGCTACGTGATGCGATGTACTACAGTTACAGTTTGGATAACAATGCCAGTAAGTAGTACAACTAATATTGCCCATTTTCTGAACATCGCCGCCGTATGCACATGCACACCAAGCACTCGGACAGTGGTTACATATTAATCCACAGTAACTACCGTACTGAGTAGAGCAAAACCCGTTTGCACTCATACAACACCAACGTGCTGTACTTGTTGAACAAAAACTAGTTCCTGATCTACCGCCTTCTGCACATATACAACCGCTTGTGCCGTTGCCATTCCAACATAACATTCCTGCTTCTGAACAACCTCTGTTACATATTTGGCTTGCATTCCTGCAACTCTTTCCTGCATGCATACATATCCAACAGCCTGCTGCCATAGTTAAATTATTTTTCTTAACATACGCTCCAGAATTTCCTGGTAGCGTTGCTGAACAACAGCACATTCTAGATCCGCTGCCACCTGCTCCGATAACTTCTACGTCAACAGTGCCTGCCGCTGGTGCAATCCAGCAATGACACCCACCTTGTGTAGTGTATTCAACTACTGTTGAAAACGCAAACATTTTTCCTGGTTCTAGGTTATCTTCAAGTGCCGGTGGTGACCGAGTTTGTAATATTGATGCTAATGTTGCCATTGTGTCTCCTAACTCTCTATAAACTTAATTCTAATTGCGCCCATACCACCTCGATGAGCGTGGTCTCTAACACCCGGACAAGGAAATGGTCCGTGACCTCCTACACCGTATGGTACATTACTTTGACAACCGTTTGAGTTATAGCAACCGCAACTGTTGTCACTTGTGTAACATGCTTTCCATGGTATACCTGAACCTGGTGTTTTGCCTGCGCCTGCTAACATAGCAACTGTTTGTCCATAACCCATGCCGCTCCACTTGGATGCTGACGTATCGTTTGAATTTGCAAATCCAACAACGCCTCCGCACACAGCTATCATTCCTGGGGGGAATGCAACATATGATCTAGTTTGACATATACACGCCGGATAACAACCCGTAAACGCCATACAACTTATGTTTCCGCATATATTAACATCGCCGCCATACGCAATTGCGTCATGCTGGCCGCTACACTGATTACATATCATACCGCACTGTGGTCCTATGTTTGTTCCACAAAAACCGCCTGCAAGGAAACAGCAATACATTGATGGGGTTGTTGAACAATAACTAACGCCGCCTTTGCCGCCTCTAGCGCACATGCAGCCGTTTGTCGAAGTACTAGTCCAACACACTGTTGAAGGTTCTGAACAACCTCTAAAACATAGTGCATCGGAGTTTCCGCAAGCAAATCCCGTACATCCCCACATAAACTGACTTGTTGTCATGTTTATTACTTTCTTAGCATATGATCCCGAGTTGCCTGGAATACCTCCACCACAACAACACATCTTTGCTCCACTGCCGCCTGCACCCCAAACTTCTATGGTTGCAACGCCAGTTGCCGTAGGACACCAGCACCAACACTTACATGCTTTGGTGTAAGTATTGCCTTCTGCAAAGCTATATATTCTACCAGTCTCGAGGTTTTGCTCGCTTCCGCTTGGAACTTTAGCTTTTAATAATGTTTCTAATGATGCCATACTTATTTTCCTTTGTAATAACTTCTACTTAAACTGCGCCAATGATCCAACCGTATGTGCTGCCACTATACGTTAGTGTAACAATTGCTCCTGCTACGTCAATAATTAAGTCTTCAGTAGCTCCGTTAATTTTAGCACTATTTCGGCCTATTGTTATAGAATTACTGCTTGCATTACCTGCAATATCCAATACCTGTATTGAGTCGCCAGTAAGTACTGTTGCAACTGCTGGCAATGTAATAGTGAATGCACTACTAGCAACGTTTGCCAGTATTCTGTCGTTTACTACAGCACTGTATGTAGTACTAACTTCTCTGTTAGTAACTCCAGCTGTACCAATTGTTGTAATATATCTTCCCATGGTTGTTTTCCTTTATCCTTTAAATTACGCTGTTGAGGTCTCAATGCCCATGCACACTGCTGATGCGTTTGCCGCACTACAATATGCTACTATATTTTGTGTAGCCGCTAATACTATACCAGTTCGTTCTAGTACACCCTTAGCAAGTATTTCTACATCATACTCAATGTATTCAGCGTTCGTTGGTGTGCCGGATGCTGAAACTGCTATGCGCATTGTTACGGCTTGGTTGCCTCTGTTAACGATATTTAAACTTGCAATAGTGTATGTGTCTGCCGGAGCAGTATATACCGTTGTATTCGTTGCCGCACTCATATCGTTTGCGCCTAATCTTCCTGTTGCCATTCTTTTTTCTCCTTAGTTCAGTAAGAACATTTGTAGTGCTACTGGCGCACCTGCTATTCCGCCTTTGAAGTTCACTACATTATTTATGTTAATTGAGCCTCCACTGGTCGTAGATATTTGATTTCCTGTAATTTCAATTACACCTGCTGTTACACTGTTTACGTTTAGTGTAGCAACACCACCACCTATTTGTGATGTAATGTAAGTTTTAATTGCTTTTTGTGTTGGAACAATACTGTCACTATCTGCACTAAATGTACCATCTGTGCTAAACTCACTAATAACAGCTCCGTTGCCACCTAATGCAACACTACCTAATTGCAATTCATTAAGTCCGGATATATTAAACGCTTCAACGTTTAGTGTAGCAATACCAGTTGCCTGTTCAACGTTAAACAAGCCACCAACTCTAAAGTTACCATCTTGGTCAGTACTTGTGTAAAACACTCGTCCTCCACCAAAGTTGTTTGTTTCAACTGCTGGATCTGGAACTGAGCTAGGATCGTTTGGATAGTTAGTATTAGTAAAGTTACCTGTACCAATGTCTAAGAAGTCATGACCAGTTAAACGTACCTGGCTAAATCTTCTACGTATTGTAATTGCATCATCATGCGGTGGACGTTCTGATGCTAATATTGTTGGACTTATTTGTAGTAACGCACTATATGGTCCGTTGCCTACTAAGCCTGTAACAGCAACTAACTTATACCAGGTATTAGCTCTACTTGCAAATTCTACGTTTGACCCTTTTTGTGGACTAGCTGTTAACCCATCAACTCGTATTTTAGTACCAGTTTGTTTAATATCAGCGTAACCATCTCCGTTAACTGTTCCGGTAGCAGTGATGTAACCTGTACCTCTATTAGAGAATGTAGGTTGTGTAAGTACTGCGTTGCCAACTCGAACAGTATGTGCCATTTCAATTGTATTGTTAGGATCAACTAGTGTCATAACTGGCGGACTTGCAATACTGTAGCCGCTTCCAGGATTAATAATTCTAACTTCAATAACCTTTTCATCTGATACTCTTGCTCTTCCTCGTGCTCGAGTACCGCTTGCTGGCGCCGCAAATACTACTCTAGGTGATATTATATATGCAGTAGTTGAATCTAGTGAGCTTACTATTCCTGTACCAATTGCATGATCCCAGCCAGCCGCACCGTTTGAATCTTTAAACACAGTTGCTACCTTAGATCCTGAATTATATACACCAATAACTCCATATTGTCCTGCACCTAATCCACTAGTAATGTAAATTGACATTCCATTATATGCACCTGTTGCGTTAACATCAGTAGCCGCTAAACTAATTTGTGTTGCGTTACCTGCTTGTGCGTTACTTGCAACTTCTTTATATCCGTCACCGCCGTATGTTGCACTGTCTGAATCAATTTGTATTTCATACACGCCGCCGTTAACAACGTTAGTAGCACTAACTGCCGCGCCAAAACCGTCGCCTGCAAATGCCCAACGTGTTGCCGCGCCAATTGTTGCTACATCAAATGTACAAACTGCCGCTCCGCCGCCGCCTACTAAGTTATCAGCAACAGTAATAGTGTCGTTTTCTGCATGACCAGTACCACCTTTAACTACTGTTACTGCATACGTGCCATTTGCTTCAACTTGAATACTAAATTCTTGTCCAGTACCACTGCCAGCTGATGAGCCAACAATGCCGTGATATGTTCCTTTAGTACGCGATGCATCTGCACCACTTACTGTGTCAACTGTTAATAATGAACTTGTTTGTTGTGTAGTGTAACCTAAACCAGCATTTAAATATTCAACTTGTAATATTTGGTTTGCTCCGTCAGTAAATACTGCCGCAACTTGTGCTTCAAGTTGTTGGTTATCAACTTTACCAAGAATTGGTACTTCTGTACTGTCAATGCCTTCTGCAACTGATCCAAAATCTCCGTAGGAGTTGTTACCGTTTGTAGCACGAACTTTACCGCCTGATTCTGCAAGATAACCAATATGACAATAGTATGTAAACACAGATACAAGTTCTGCTCTACCTAAGTTATTAACCCAAAAGCCAATACCGTCACTTAAAATTTGTGTAAAGTCGTTTGCAACAATCGAATCGTTGCCGCCATTGTGTATTGCTCCGTCTACTTTTAGTCCAATACATGCTGTACCAAAGTTCGATACGTTTTGTACATATGGAGATTTTGTAGTGATCCAACCACGAGTATCATCTGGTCCCCAACCTGGATCAAGACTTACAAATGCTCCTGCACTTGGACGTCTAGTTCCGTATGAATTGGCACTACCTAATGCTCCTGACAATCCACTTAATGAACAGTTTCTTAGTCCACTACCGTTACGCATGTAGAACATATCTTCTAAATTGTTATTCGAAAGCGCATTTAAGTAATAACGTCCTGCCATAAACACTTCATAGTTTGAACCAAATATTAAGTCTATTTTAACTGCATCAATATATCTGTTGACATCTCGCGCACAAGCTGTTATAGTATAATTGTAGTTTGCATATGTAGCCGAAATATAAGCATGAACTTCTGCAATCATATATGCTCTGTTTTGCTCAAGTATTTCTACAGCATATGTAAATCCTGTAGTTGCATTTGGAATAAGTTGTCCTCTATATTGAGGTACTGTACTATCACCAGATGCTCCGTTTGCACCAAAGTCAATATAATCTGCAAGCTCTGTAAACAAGTTAGAAGCATATGCGCCTGCTGCCGATGAACCTGCTGGGCGTGTTACTACTTGTGTTACACTATTACCAGTTGACTCAGTAACGTTACCGTTTGTTATAATTGTTGATGCTATTGCCGCAAGTCGTGTTATTGCCGCAATACTCTTTGGAACATCCTCTGATGCTGTTGCTGTAGCTGCCGGACTAATTTTAGTTGAACGTAATTCGTCTCCTACAATCGCTGTATCTTCAGGAACCCTAATAGGAAGGAATTCATAAAACTGTCCTGTTTTAACAAATACTGTTTTGTTAGCCTTTTGTGCTATTGGAACACTGTTAGTGTTACCAGCTTTAATACATGCTGTTGCTAAACCAAGTAAGTGTCTAGCAGTTGGAAGTACGCCAGGTCCTGTAACTGCGTTTTCATCTGATCTAACCCATAAGTGTGCTGTTACATTACTTGATACTCCTACGTTAACTGTAATAGTAGTTGACGTTATTGCAGTAATTACCCTAAATGTTCCTGATGCTGGATCAGTTGTTCTAGGATAAAGATGTTCAGTAGCATGGCTATCTTGAGCACAAGTAAATGTTAATGAATTTTCAGCAATACTAACAGTTCCGCCTACTTTAAACGGATGCACTCCGATAGTAAGTACTAGTACGCCCGAAGCTGGAGCATAAGTTGACGCAGTTGGTTTATACATTGCACTTTGTGAAGTTGCAAGTGTTGCTGGTGTTAATTGCGTAATTGGTGTACTTACACTGTTTAATCCTTGATAGTTTAATGCTGGAGCAGTTTTTTCCATTACATGAGATACAAGTAATTTAAGATAATTAATTGCCGCTATTGTTTGGTTTTCTTGTCCTGCTACTTGGCTCGTTGCACCTACAAAATATGCTAATGCGGCTAACCTAGATCTAACGTTTCCACCGTGACTAATATCCCATATAATTGCATCAATTAGCTGTCCAGTGTCTCGACGACATGTTTCTTTAGTATATGTAAAGCCACTAGTAAACGGTGCTCTATTATTTGAAACACCATGATCGATCCATTCAACAACCTCAGCTTGCATAAATGCTCTGTTTTGTGCTAACAGTTGTCTATCGTCTGCGTTAAATGCACCCTTTTCAATTTGTTCACATGCAAATCTTACAGTCTTAAATGGTCTGTCCATTGTAATACCGTAACTAGGTGCGTCACCGTCGACACCTTTGTTGTAATCACAATAGTAAACATGATTAACAAATCCAAAGTATGTCCATTCTGGAGCCGTTGCATCGTCATTAACTTTTAATACTTGTCCAACTTTGCCAATTGGCAATCTTGCTGGACCTGATCCACCGTAATAAAGCAAATCGCCTGCTGTGGTTAAGTTGCCTGATTCTGCACCACCTGATAAGAAGTTCCAATATGTGCCCGGACCGTCATTTGCAGGATCATTAACACCTGTGTTTGAAGTGTGTGCTAGTATACAAATGTATGCGTTTACGCTTTGCGTTACAACATCACCTGCATCATACAATGTAGAGTTAGTAAATGCCGATTTCCATGCCGCACCTTCGTTTAATCTGTCCCAATATGTTGAGTTTGGAGGACGTTGTCCATTCGAGTTTTTTGTAGCTAGATATGTATAGCCACCTAAACGTACTACGTCACCTGTTCTATAATCCTGCGAACTACTATCGTCTCCATAGTCTCCAACTAAGTTAAATCCAGTTACAAACACTGCCCAATCTGAGGCTTGTTCTGCTGGCTTTTTCTCTATGTTATTAGTTTTAGCAATATATGTATAGCCGCCGTATGTTACAATGTCACCTGGCTGATACTCTGAGTATGGTCCCCAAGTGTCTTCGAACTCTAAACCTGCAACAAATATTGCCCATTTAGATTCATCTAATCTTAAATTTGGTGCAGTTGCATTTGAAGTGTGATGAGTAGTACAAATCCATGTACCGCCTGAATCTTTTACAACATCGTTAATTTTGTAGCGTTTAGCATTTGCCCACTCGCCTAAGTATTCAATACCTTTATGAAAGTAATCCCATTTTGCTTGGTCAGCTTCAAGACCTCCAGCAACAGTGGCTGCTGATGTGTGTCCAGTTTTTGCTCTATAAACTTGACCGCCATATCTAGCTAAGTCGCCTACTCGATAACGTGTGCTAACTTGCCACACATCTTTCCAGTCTTGACCATCGCTCATCATATCCCAGTTAGCTTGGTTTAATTCTAAGCCTGATGTAGTATTAGGAGCACTTACGTGATATACTGTACAAATATAAATTCTAGATCCATACTTAACAATGTCGTTAACTTTGTAACGATAGTTTATTGCCCAGTCAGCTTTGTAATCAAATCCTTCCGAAAATAGATCCCATTTAGCTGAAGAACTGTCATCACCTAACGTAGCTTCAAGACCACCTATAAGATCATCGTCGGAAATATGTCCAGTATTACAAATATACAGTAAAGATCCATATTTTACAACATCGTTAATTTTATAAACTGTTTGTACAGTCCATTCGCCTTTCCATGTTTGACCATCGGAAAATTGTTGCCACTTTGGTGTTGCATTATTTAGATCTAACATAAAATCTGTTTGAGCAATGTGCCCGACTACACATATGAACGTCTTACCGCCATATCTTACTACATCGTCTTTATAGTAAGTGGTAGAAGAAGTCCATTCGTCTTTCCAAATAAACCTAATTCTACCTAATTTAAACTCTGCCATGGGTCACTCCAATGTTATTATTAGTATTTATCAAAACCCTAAACTCCTCAACTATTCTTAATTTTGTTTGCATTAGAATGCCCCTCCTGCAAAGAACGCATGTGCTAACAATGTACCAGCAATACCGTGTGCTACTCCAGGATTTGTTGGATCACCTTGTATATTAACCGTTGCTAAAATGTTAATTGCTCCATTTAGCGGAGTAAAGATTTCATTTCCTCGAAAGCTAATATTACCTGCGTTTAATCTGTTAACAGCTACGTCTGAGCCACCACTTGAAATACGTGACTTAACATATATACCAATTGCTTTTTGTGTTGGTACTATGTTATTAGAGTTTGCTGTGAATGTACCGTCTGTACTAAATTCTCTAACAACTGCTCCTGTGCCTCCAAGCACAACACCGCCTAGGCTTAGTTCTGATAATCCGCTTAGATCAAAGAAACTTGCATTGATTGATATTGTACCAGTCGACTGTTCAACTTCAAATAACTCACCAACTCTAAAGTTACCATCTTGGTCAGTACTTGTATAAAATACTCGTCCACCATAATATTGTAATACTTCGTTATATTGTTGTGGTTCGTTTGTTGCATCAAATCCAAATGTATATAATCCAGGATATGCTGTATCTCCAAAGTTACCAGAACCAATATCTAAGAAATCGTGTCCAGTAAGTCTAATTTGGCTATAGTTTTCTCGTAGTGTAACAGACGTACCGTGGACTGGAGATTCTGCTCTACCAAATGCTGGGCTAACTTGGAATGTTGCTTTAAAGACAGGAGCAGTTCCTGAATTTGATACTGTTTTAACAACATAATAAGTAACTCCGTCAATGCCGCCAATAGCAATGTTATCACCTGGTCCGGGTAACTTTGTTAAATTTTCAACTGTTAGCGTATCTGTTATTTGCAAAATGTCAGCAAAGCCGTCGCCGGCAGTAATTTTAGCCGTTGCACTAAAGTATCCCGTGCCTCTATTTGTATAAGATGGCCATCCAAGTACTCCGTTATTAACACTAACACTAGTTGTAACGTCTAATGTAGCTTGTGGATCAAATACTGTAATTGTCGGAGGACTTGCTTCGTTATAATAACTTCCTGGGTTGCTTATAATGAAGGTACCGATCCTGTTACTACCAACAATTGCAATTGCTTCTGCTTTTGCTCCAGTAACAATTCTTGTCGCGTCGTTTGAACCTACTGATACTCCAACCCACACGCCGTTGTTGGCTGCAATGCCGGTCCAGTCTTGCGCTGCCAGTGTTATTTTACTTGTCCAAGTAAATCCATCTCTACTAAGTGCTACTATATCAGATAACGGATTAAGTGATACAAACAGTCCTTGGTTGTAAGAAAGATCTCTCCATTTTCCTGTTTCCATACTACCTGCATGCCAAGTTATCCCGTCTAAACTAACGGCTGTTGGGCATGCTGTACTATCGTCCTTTTCGCTTATAGCAACAAATCTGTCATTGCCGTAAATTACTTTATTCCATTCTTGACTTGATGGTAGTGCAACTTCTGTCCAACTGGCTGCGTCATCACTACTATACATTGCTTTGTTGCCGCCACCTTGTATAATTACAAACTTACCTGCACCGTACGCACAACTTGCCCAATCAGCAGTTACGCCTACATCAACACTAGACCAAGCTGTGCCATTGTTAGTTGATTTTGCAATAGTCGTTCCGCCTGTACTGTCAGAAGTTCTAGCTACTGCAATTTTAACTTGTGATCCAGTTTCTGTACTTCCTACTACATCAGACCAATCTAATGAAGTTGGCAATGTAGTGGCTGTCCAAGATGTTCCGTCTGTAGAATAAGCCGAAGCACTTCCGCCTTCTGCAACAGCTACATAGTAACCGTTGCTAAAAGTAACAGCTGACCAATCTGCTGTTGAGGGCATAGTTGTGCCGGACCAAGATGATCCATCTGCTGATAATCCAGCAGTAGTTGACCCTTTTGCAACAGCTACATATCCATTAGTGCCGTAAGTAATAGCTGACCAATTAGCTACACCAGGTAGTGTAATTGTACTACTTACATACGTTGGTTCCGGTATATCTACTCTTGGTTCAATCACATAATATGTACTATTATCAAATGCAACTTCGTTGGGCATTCCTGTAACATGTTCCCAACCAGGTTCGCCGTTTGATTCTTTTTCAACTATGACTTGTTTTATATCCGATCTAAACGTTTTAATTTTAGCGTATTGTCCGGTTCCTGTGCCCGACGAAATTCTTACTCGCATACCTTGGTATTTTGCAGGTGTTCCTGTATCTGCACCTGATAGTATAATTTCAGTAGCAGTACCCGACTGTGCTTTGTTCAATACATATTGATAGTTCGCTCCGCCTATAAAGTTAGAGTCTTCTTCAGATGCAAATATTTCATTAATACCGCCACTTCTAAACTCAGTGTATTTTGGATCGGCTCCTGTACCAACACTAGTTAGTGCCACAAGTGCGCTAGTATAATCTTGTCCGGCATTAGAATAACCAAACCCACCTATTGTATTTTGGTTGTTGTACACATTATAAATTTGTGCTTCGTTTGCTCTATTATTTACTGTTGCTGTTGCTGGAGTTTCGCCAATATTAAACCCTTCAGCAACTGATCCGTACAACCCGTAAGAGTTGTTACCATTCAATGCTCGAATTTTGCCGCCAGCAGTAGCTAAGTATCCAATATGACAGTAGTATGTAAACACAGATACAAGCTCTGATCTACCATCAGCATTAACCCAGTATCCAATACCATCACTTAAAATTTGTGTAAAGTCGTTTGCAACCATTGACTTGTTGCCGCCGCCGTGTAAGTTTCCGTCAATTTTCATACCTACACACCCTGTACCAAATGTTGATACGTTTTGTACATATGGAGATTTATTAGTGATCCAAGCATATGAATCACTAGGGCCACTTGCAGGATCTAATGAAACATATGCTCCACCATTTGGGCGTCTTGTTAAGTTATCATTAGTAGCGCCTAACGTACCGAGCTTACCAGACAATGTCATATTGCGTAATCCAGTACCGTTGTGCATGTAAAACATATCAGTTGCTTCATAACCAGCCGCTGGTTGTACTGTTACACTTCTTAATTCGTCACCAACAATAGCAACATCTGCCGGAACAATAATTGGCAATACTTCTTGATATATTCCTGTTGCTATGAATATAGTTGCAGGTGCTCTAGCTGCCGTATCACCTCTGATATATTGACATGCATAATTTAAAGATGCATACGGAGTATCTGCACTGCCGCCAAACCCTACTGCATCTGTACCCTCCATTGAAACGTAATAAACCTTTACTGTTTGGTTTAACCCTTCCCATTTAACTGTAGCATCTTCGGCTACTTTAACTACTTGTCCCTTTACACCTATAGTAAGGTTTGTAGGAGCAACTGTGCTGCCATCATAAGAAGTATTAAATGTTCGTATATCACCTCGATACCTTAATGCATTATTTGATGCCGATGTTGAACTACCAAAGTATATACTCCAATACTCAAATGCTCCAGTTTCTGTGTCAGTGTCAAAAATTGGTCTTGCTTCAAATATATTACTGTAATGTGTTTTCTTACAAATATACGAAACACTCTGGTCTAGAACAACGTCGCCAGGATAGTATTGCAAATACGTACTATCAGATGCATCATCTACAGTCTGATAACCACCGTATTCTCTCCATTCACCCTGCCACATTATTCCAGTTTTAAGTAGTAACCATTTTGTTATTCCTTCTACAGGAGGATCACTTTCTGCATCGCCTGGCTCTATTAATTGAGCCGCTGTAATATTAACTCTAGCTTCGTACAAGTATCCGTTTTTGCGTACTACACTACCCGAAACATAAGTTTTGGTTATGTCCCAATCGCCTTTCAACTTGTAGCCTCTAGTTAATAATTCCCATTCACCTGCGTCTTGTGCTACTCCATATTCGTTAGGCAAAATGTTTGTAACAATTTGTAATGCAGTATACGAGTATCCGCCGTATGTTACAATATCACCTGGTTGGTATACTGTAGTACTAAGCCATTCAGTTTCGTATCCAAGTCCAGGTATCCATAGATCCCAATCATTAGCTAGATCAAACACATCAGTTCCGGACATTCCGCGCTTTGCTTTATACAAACTAGATCCGTATTTTACAATGTCATTAGTTTTGTGGTATAACCCGCTCCATTCGCCTTTGTATTCAATTCCTTCAACAATTAGTTCCCATTTAGCCGCTGACGAATCTAAACCTAAATCAGTTCCAATTCCTTCTTGTATTCCGTCATTACTAGTATGACCAATTGTACATCTATAAACGTTGCCACCGTAACGTACTATATCATCTTTAATATATCTAGTTCCAACAGCCCAGTTATCTTTCCAATAATCACTTCTTTGTAAAGTTGACCAGTTGCCTTGATTATATTCTAATCCGTTGTTTGTAGTATTTGATTGATGATTAGTTATACATAAGTACACAATGCCGTTATATCGCACTACATCATTCTTTTTGTATTCAGTATATGCACTCCATACGTTTAACCAGTTATAGCCTTTAGCAAACGGAGCCCACTTTGCTTGATCAGTTTCTAATCCCAATGCCACACTTGACGCACTAGAATGACTATCAATACAATTGTAAAGTATTCCTCTATATTTTACTAAGTCGTTTACTTTATAAAATGTCGAAGGTAACCAGTTGCCTTTCCAGTCAGTGCCGTCGACTACTTGCTCCCATTTAGGAGTAGATTCGCCTGCAACAAGGAAGTCTAAGTCACTGTTAAAGTCTGCTGATGCAGTATGACTAACTAACGAAACAAAAGTCTTACCACCATATGAAACCATATCGTCTTTAATGTACGCTGTGGCTCCAGCCCAAGGACCTTTCCAATTGTAACGTATTCTATCAATTCTAAATTCTGCCATTTTCTTGTCCTAATTCTTTAAGTAAGTGTATTTATTTGGCCGCCCATGCCACTATGATTTACACAATAATAATATAGTGTTGGTGCGTTTACAGGTATTTGTATCTTAACATATGCGCCTTGTACACCTGCTACACCTAGCTTTGTAACTCCAGTAGTATATTCTACGCCACCGCCCCATGTTCCGTTTGGTGTTATTGAAAATCTAATTGGATGTGTATTGTTACTAACGTTAGCTTGTCCAAATGTATATGTTTGTCCTTCAAATAAGTTTAGTGTAGGTGTAAGTATATCATTAAGGTAGTATCTATTTCCAGTACCATATCCTGTTGTGCCAGTTGCAACAGTAACTTTAAAGTGGGTTGGATTGTACGCACTGTTGCCGTCTGTACTTACCCCGGTAGGATACGTGTACGGTCTATTAATTCTTACAACTAGTTCGCCTTCATCGTTAATATAATAAAACAAATGTCTGTCATCCCAGCGCAGTTGTTCGTATGTTAAGTTTTCATAAACATAGTCATGGTTCTGATCACGTCCTTCAAAAAAGTCAACGCCTTGTTCAAAGTCACTGTAATTTTTTGTGGGGTCGCCTGGTTTATTAACTTGTATCGATGCATCTGGATCCATTTGATCAACTTTTGTAAAAAACAATTCGCCGTCGTCGGTCCTGCGCAGTCCATAAAAGAATCTACCATCTAGTCCATCTAAAACATTTTCTTGATTATTTCCAAAATATGCCATGTTTTACTCCTATACTATGTCTACGTAACTGATAATAGCATCACAGCTATCAGCTAAATTACTTTGTACTAACAATGAATTATTTGCTGGAATAATTAATTTCTCTCCACCAAGCATTCCTTTAAAGCTACTATTCGGAGCTACCATTACATCTTTCATAAAGTAACCTTCTACGCTTGTATCGTCCTTAACATAAATGTTAACGTTAATAGCAAACTCAGTTATATTTGCAATATTGATTCCTAATACAGTAGCGTTAGTTGATCCGTCACTTGCAAACACTTCAATCTTTTGTGTTCCTATATCTTTAATAATTTTGTTTCTAAAATATGTTGCCATTTTTTTATCCTAACGCTAATACGTATTCTAATGCCAGCGACTCTGCATCACCAAAACTTATGCCGCCGCTTGAGCCTGCAACGGATACCCAGTTAGTTCCGTTATATAATTCTACTCTAGCCGCTTGTGTGTTATATCTAGTCATTCCTAATTCAGAGCCACTTGGTGCTGGACGAGTGGCATCTGTGCCTACCGGAATAACTATTCCTTTTGTTCCTCCAAACTTAAAATATCCACTGCCTGTGTTCTCAAAAACAGTATTAGAATTAGAAACTGTATTTTTAATAATATTGTTTTTAATACTAAAGTTATCTATTACAACACTACCAGTGCCGTTAGCAAGTAAGTTTAAGTCTGTGTTAGTACTTATCGTTGTGATAGTACTGCTGTCAATTTCTATATCTGCAACTTCTAACTTGTTTGTAACAAACTTAGTTGCTTCTAAACTAGCAGTTAGTGTGCCTGCATTATAAAATCTAATAATATTGTCATTTGCACCAGGAGTATTTTCCGCTGTTATCTTAGTGTCGCCGTCTTGGTCTTCAAGTTTTGTACTTAACTCTACCCAGCTACCGTTATACCCTTCAAACTTATTAGTAGTAGTGTTGTATCGTGTCATGCCTGTTACAGGACTAGCGTTCCGTTGGGCTGTTGTACCTTTTGGAAGTAGCATACTATCAGTACTGTTAACTTGCAGTATACCTGATGCTGGAGTTAATACCATATCTCCATCTGTGCTTAACACGTTTGTATTGAAACTAAAGTTTCCAGTAACAACACTACCGCTGCCGTTTGCACGTAGTTCTAAATCACTGTTACTTGTGGTAGTAGTAATAAAGTTATCATCAATTAGTATATCACCAGTTGTAAAGCTGTTTGCTGTAATCTTGCCTGTGCTATCTAATTGGGTAAGTGTAACTGTTCCGTTAACTGTAAGATCTTTTGTAATAACAACATTGTTAGTCGGAACTAAAATAGTACCAGTGCCATTTGCACGTAGTTCTAAATTACTGTTTGATGCAGTAGTAGTAATAAAGTTATCATCGATTCTTATGTCTTCAAAGTCAGCAATTCCTGTTACAGACAATATTCCAGTTATGGTTGCATTGTTTGCATTAAACCCACTAGTTGATTGTACATTTGCAAAGTTAGTTGTTCCGTTAATCTGTAAGTTGTTTGTAATAACAACATTGTCATTAGGAATAACAACACGGCCTGTGCCATTTGCTTTAAGTTCTAAATCACTGTTAGATAATGTAGTAGTAATAATGTTGTCGTTAATTTGAATATCTTCAAAATCAATCTGACCGTTAATTGTCATAGTGTCATTTACTACAATGTTTCCAGTAGTAATATTTTCAGCAGTTACTGAGTCTAATACAGTATTACCACTTACTGTTAAATTGTTATCGATTACAACATTACTTGATGCTACTCTAACAACTCCAGTACCTGCCGCTTCTAGTTCTAAATCACTATTAGTATCAGTTGTTCTTAACAAGTTTCCTGTAATTTGTATATTTTCAAAAAACGCTTGTCCTAAAATAGACGTTGTACCGCTTACATTTAAGTTACCTGTAATAGTTGCAGTTTCACTAACGTTTAAGTTCCGTGGAGTAAATGCTCCTAATACATTTAAATTTTGTTCAATAACAAGATTGTTACTTGGCAACCTAATAACACCGGTGCCATTTGCTCTAAGTTCTAAATCACTATTAGTATCTGTTGTGCTAATGATGTTATCGTCAATTTGTATGTTTTCAAATTGGAACGCTCCATTAACTGTTAGTGTATTAACGTTTAAACTATTTGCACTAATATTTCCGCTTGCTGTAAGACTAGCAAGAGTAGTTGTTCCTGCAACACTAATGTTTCCTGTAACTGCTAAATTGCTACTAGGAATAGTAACATCACCTGTACCAGACGTACCTAGTTCTAAATCACTATTAGTATCAGTTGTGCTAATTGTATTATTTTGAATGTTAATATTTTCAAAACTTGCTTGGCCTGCAATAGTTACTCCGCCGGACACATTTAAGTCTCCTGTTACAGTAGTTACTCCTGATGTTTGGATTATGTTGCCAGCTACTTGTAAATCATTTTGCGCAACTACGTTTCCAGCAAATGTTGCAGTGGAATCAAACTGTGTTGTTCCGCTAACTGTAAAGTTGTTACTAGGTATTGAAACTGTTCCAGTGCCGTTTGCACTTAATTCTAAATCACTATTACTATCACTAGTGCGAATTCTGTTTCCAGTAATATTAATATTATCTAAGTCTAATTCATTTGCATAAATCTGATTCCAACGTTTAGTTACTGATCCTAAGTTATAAGTTGCAGTTATATTTGGTGTTACATTACTATCTATGTCACCAGTAAATTGAATACTGTCTGTGTCAGCATCGCCAATCGTAATATCACCGCCGATAGTAACGTTTCCTGTTACGTCTAAGTTTCCAGTTATGCTAGTGTTGTCAGCAAGTATTATACTCCCTGATACACTTGATATTGTCATGTCTGTTGTAAGAGTTTTTATTGTACTGCCCTGGATTCTAAAGTCTCCAGTTTCAATTTTAGTACCATCAATAAATGTAGTATCACTACCTGTTTGGAACGTTAATCCATTAGTAGTAATAACTTCTAAGTTCGCTGTGTTAAATTGCACTTGCCCAGTTTCCTGGTCAACAAAGAATGCATCGCCAACTCTAAAGTCACCTCTATGGTCAACACTAGTAAAATGCACTTTAGCTGAGTTAGCTTCAACAACTTCATTTGCTTGTACAACTGTTGAATTATCATTATCAACTGCTTTGCCGTTACCTATGTATGCAAAGTTTTGCCCAACTAGGTATATTTTTACACCTGGGCCGTCACCGTATGCTCCGTGTGTACCATATACGTTTGCGCTACCAATTGCTCTAAGTTCGCCGCCAAAGTCAGATACATCAAACAAGTCGATAAAGTTAGCAGTTGCTCCTCCACTAAATTCTATATTTTGTGCAATTTTAACATCTTCTTCAAACTTAACAGCCGCATTCACTCCGTCGAAGTGTGATAAGAACTTTGTTTCTGCGTCACCAATAAGTGCGGCACTAGCAACAGTAAATCCTGCATCTGATGAGTATCTTGAACTTTTGCTAATTCTAACATCGTCAATGTATCCACCTACTGCTGTTTCGCCAGCAAAGGTTGCACCTATTCTTACAGGCTTACTTGTTCCATAATTATTGTTGTCGAGTATTGCAGTACCAATCTTAGTACCGTCTAAGTATAATTTAGTTGTGTTCGCCAGTCTACTTACAGCAATATGATGCCATGTATTTGCAGATAATGTTCCGCCTGTAATTCGCGTTACGTCTGCTACATTAAATTTAAGTGTAGTACCGTCAACCAATAATGTTGGAGTAATGTCTGATACTAGTCCTGCACGTAAATCAAATACTGTTTGTATTCCACTTACTGCACTCAATCTAATAAAACATTCTAATGTAAAGTCGCCTGTACCAAATCCAAAGTCGTCATTGGCGCTCATACTTATATAGTCACCAGTTCCGTCTAATAGTAAACTAGCACTACCAAACTTCTTTTGTGCGGTACTTAGCTGTGCATTACCAACTGCACTTTGATTCTTTGCTTGGCGTGTTGTAACCTCAGATACGCCTGCAAGTTTTCCAGCTATATAAAACTTACCGTCTGCGTCTTTACTAGCAATTGTTCCTGTACCTAGTACACTACTTCCGTCGATACTTTTTAAAGTAAACGTTTCGGCTGCCGCAAATGATCCTGTTAATCCGTTTACTCTTATTGCAGTTCTACCTGCATTTTTTAAGCCTGCTGATCCATCAACTGCATATAATCCTTTTGAAGCAAAGTAAGTAAACGAGTTTAACCATTCAACTCGTGTTCCGTTAGTTATTGAAAGTCCGTTAACACCCGGAGTAATAAATGTTACTGCATGAAATAAACAGCCTGCTTCTTTACTAGTTGCGTGTGCTACTTGTCCGTCTAAGTATGCTCCGCAACCTGCATCTCCTTGATCAAATCCTCTAGGATCGCCTGAGCTAACAACTGACCCTGCTGTTATTACACTTACATTTCTAATATAAGGGCTTCTAGAAGTTACTGTAATATTAGTTGCAAATTTAAATGCGTAACCTTCGTTTGCGCCGCTATTGAAAAAGAAGTCTTTAACAGTTAAATCTTCAACAGTAACTTCGCCATTGAGTAAAAATGCATCATTGTTATTAGTGCCCACTGTAGGTGTAATATTAACAGTACGCATACTGTGGCCTTTAACAGTTACACCTGCTGGAATAGTCATAGGAAATACTTCTACATAATCTCCTGGATATATATGAATTGTATCACCGGCTGTTGCAAGTGTTAATGCCTTTGTTATTGTAAGTACCGGGTTGTTTTGATGCAGACCTGCGTTTGAATCATTGCCACCCTTTGCTACATAATAAATGTTATCGTGTGTTAATCCTAAATTAACATTTCCAACATTTAATGTAGTTGAATTGATATTAGTAGCAGTAACCGTAGTTGCCCAAACGTTATCCCACCGCTTTGCTGTGCTACCTAAATTGTATGTGTTGTTTGCATCTGGAATAACATCACTAGCTATTTCAGCGTTAATAGTAATGTTATCAGTATTTGCATCACCTAATGTAATGTTGCCGTTTGCTGTAATATTACCAGTTGCATGTAAGTTACCAGTTACATTTGTGTTAGCTAATAGCTCAATGGTTCCTGTGCCGTTTGCATCAATTTCTAAATTAGCATTAGACTCGTTTGTAGAAATAGTATTTCCTACAAGAGTCATCGAATCAATAGTTAATCTGTTTTGATATATAACTTCGTCAGCAGTACCTAATAATAAGTTGCCGTTAGGGTTAGTAATTGAATTGCCGCTGAGTTGAATTGTACCAACTGTTAGTGTTCCGGATGCCCTTAGATTAGTAGCGTTAAGTGTTCCTGCTACGTCTAAATCATATTGAGGAGTTGCTGTGTTAACACCAATGCGACTGTTGTTAACATCTAGATATAATAAGTCCGTCTCAAATGCTAAGTCTACCCCGTTTCGAACGAGATTTGACTTTAAGAGCGGACCGGATATGCGACCTACAGCCATCTTAACTCCTTAATACGGGGATCCTGTCCCTCTAGCCACCTTACGTTGCGGGCTAACCACAGTCTGATAACAACGATACATTTTAGGTCATATCTTTGTTATATAATGTATTTATGTGATTGTAGAATTTGTGGCTACTAGCCAAATATGATAGTGTAAGTGTTTAACAAATCTTCCATATCACTTAATGATGCCGCACCGCCGCTTCCAACGGCTGTTGTCCAGGACACACCGGTAAACACTTCTAAGTAAGAAAGCTCAGTATTATATCGAGTATGTCCTCGTTCTGGTGATGGTTCTCTTTGAGCTGATGTACCAGACGGAAATACCATTCCTTTGTTATCTGTAAATTTTGCATAGCCAGTCCCAGAGGCGTTATCAAAAGTAACTGCACCGCCATTATCAGCAATAAATTTATTATCCTGAGCATGAAAGTCTCCAAACGTAACTCTAGCATGTCTAGCATCTAGTGTAAGATTTGTGTCTGTTCCAGTAACAGTAATATTGTTGTCTGATAGGGTTATTCCACTAAGTTCAACTTTGTTAAATTCAGTTTTATTATTACTAGTAAATTTAGAAACAATTGATCCGTTTACTTTAAAATTTAAGTCATTGCTAATACCAAGTGTTGATAGTTCTATTCCTGTGTTAAGGTCATCTGACAATAATGCACTACTCAATACCCGACTAGTAGTTGGTCCGTATCCTACTACTTGATTTACACTAGTGTTATATCTAATCGAACCAATTGTTTGTGATGCATTTTCTTGTGCAGTTGTACCCTTTGGAACTATCATTGACCCTGTTGTATTAATAGTTAGTACATCAGCTGGATCTAATTGTAAGTTGCCACTTGTGTTTGTAAAAACATTAGTTCCAAACGTTAGTCCATTATAATCAACAGTTCCGGTGCCATTTGCATTAAGTTCTAAGTTGCTGTTACTAACCGTTGTTTCTATAAAGTTATCATTAATTTGTATGTTGCCAAGTACTTCAAGTGATCCTAAATCTACATCATTTTGTATATTAATGTTTGCCGCATATAGCTTGCCTGTTACTGTAATTCCGTTAGTTATCTCAACGTCTTCGTGCATTCTAACAGTGCCAGTACCGCTTGCACGTAACTCTAAATTAACATCGGTTGCTGTAGTTTTAATCGTGTTGCCACTTATTCTTACGTTATCAATTTGTACTGGAATTCCTGCACTACTTGTATTCAAACTAGATACTGTAAGATTTACAGTATCAAAATCATTTGCAACAGATACAACACCAATAGTAGTTACACCATTAACAGTTAATCCGTTTTCAATAGTAACGTTGTCATTAAAGTTAACTACGCCAGTACCGTTTGCTCTAAGTTCTAAATTGGCATTTGAATCTTTTGTACTAATTACATTACCGCTTAAAGATATGCCTTCAAATATACTGCTACCAACACCTGTAATCCCAGTAGCAGTTATATTATTTGCAGTAAGTGTATTAGTTACTGTAGTCGATTGTAATGAAGTTTCTTTAGTTGTTGTTAAGTTATTACTAACAATAAAGTTTTCTTTAATCTTTACATTGCCTGTTCCAGTACCGCTTAATGTAAGATCACTGTTGCTTGAAGTTGTAGAAATCTTGTTGCCACTAAGCATAATATCTTCAAATATAATTTGCTTATTTGTCGAGTTTAATGTTTGTACTATTAAGTTGTTAGCGCCTAAATTGTTTGTTGATGTTGTAGCAACATTACTAGTTGTTGGTGTTATTACATCGCCTGCTAGTTCGACGTTATTTTTAAATCTAACACTGCCAGTTCCAGATGCCCTAAGCTCTAAGTCACTATTACTAGTAGTAGTTGATATCATGTTATCAGCAATAGCTACATTTTCTATAACAGCATCACCTGTGAGTGTAATGTTTTGTGAAAGGAATTCCTCTGCAATAACTGCATCGAGACCAGATACGTTTACTAAACTAAAACTAGCAACAGGTGCTATTAAGTCTCGGCCTAATACTAAATCTGCTAATACTCTAACTGTACCAGTGCCTGCTGGAACAATTTGTAAATTAGAACTAGCCGAAGTGCCTTGTAAAACATTTCCAGTAAATGACACATTATCAATTGCAACAAATCCTTGTGCAGTTAATGTAGGTGCTGTTGTTGCTAGTAACGTTGCATTATTACTTGTAATATTATTAGCAACAGATACGTTACCAGTTACTCCGGCAGTACTTGAAAATGTGTTTGTTGCTCCGGTAGTTTGAGTAAAGGTATTATAAAATCTAGCAGGTCCTACAATAGATACCGTGCCACTACCTGCGGCTTCTAGCTCTAATCCTGCGTTTGATAACGTAGTGGAAATACTATTTCCTGTTAGGTCAATAGTAGTAAGTACTGCATTGTGCCCTGTTACTTTATCCCAGCGTTTAGCACTGCTACCAATTGTATAACTGTTTAAATTAGGAATTAAATTACCTTCAATGTCTGCATTAAAGTCAATCGTATCAGTGTCTGCATTTCCTAGTCTAATTAGTGTGCCGCCTAGTGTAACATTACCTGTTACGTTTAAATTGCCCTGCGCTATAGTATTACTAGTAAACGCAATATCGTCTGCATTTGCATCTAATTTTAAAGTGCCTACAATTGATTCCATTGTAGATCCTGAGAATCTAATAAAATCTGTTTCTACTTTTTCGCCTCTTAAACTAACAGATTGTCCGCCTGTCGATACTGATAATTTCTCAACACCACTAAAGTCAAAGTTAGTAGAATCAATTACAGTTTCTCCTGTCTCCTGATTTACTATTAAAGCAGATCCTACTCGATAAGTGCCGTCTTGGTCCATTGACGTAAATAATATATTAGCACTATTTAATTCAGTAACTTCGTTTGCAGGTACAACTAATGTCTTATCGTTACTTGTATCTTTGCCAGTACCAATATATCCAAAGTTATGATTTACTAAGTAGATTAAATTACTTGCGCCGTCAGCTTCGATACCTTTAGTGCCGTATACATTTGCACTACCAATACATCGTATTTCTGCGCCAAACTTTACACCTTGTCCTGCTTGCCCAGTAGACCCTTGTTCAGCTTTAATTCCAATTGATGCAAAGTAAGCAAACGAATTTAACCATTCAATCCTTACACCGTTTCTTGCTGTTAATCCTTGTTGTCCTGGAGTAATAAATGTTGCCGCATGGAATAACATACCTGCTTCTTTAGATACTGTTGTAACACTTGCTCCGTCAACTAACGCTCCGCGTCCTGCATCTCCTTGATCAAACCCTCTAGGATCTCCTGCACTTGTTACACTACCTTTAGTAATAACTGTACAGTTTCTAATATAAGGACTTCGTGATGTTACTACAGAACTTGCTTTATATCTAAATCCATAACCAGTATCAGCACCACTATTATAATAGAAGTCTTTAACAGTTAAGTTTTCAATAGTCACTTCACCGTTAACTAAAAATGCATCATTAGACTCAGTTGCTCCAGTTGGTGTAATAATAACATTGCGCATATCTTGTCCAGTTATTGTTACATTTACTGGTACAGTTAAAGGAAACGTTTCTACATAAGTTCCTGGAGATATGTGTATAGTATCGCCCGAGGATACTAATGTTAATGCCTTTGTTAATGTTAATACAGGATCTAATTGATGGTCGCCTGTAAATGTGTTGTTACCATTTTTAGCAACATAGTATATATTACCTTGTCTGTTAGTAATGTTAACACCGTTAACTATTGCTGTAGTTCCGGTAATATCAGTTGCTGTTACATCGTCTGCCCAAACGTTTGCCCAGCGTCTACTAGTACTGCCTAAATTATATGTTGCTGTTACATCTGGAATAACATCACTTACAAGCTCTCCTGTAAATGTTAAATCGTCATCGCCGTCGTTACCAATTGTAATTGATCCGTCTGAAGTTATAGTTCCACTAGCTTGAATATTACCAGTAACATTTGTGTTTGTTAGAAACTCAATAGTTCCAGAAGCGTTTGGATCAAATTCTATACTTGCGTTACTTAGGTAACTGTATATTTTGTTGTCGCGAAGTAATAGTTGATCAGTGCCTATACCAGTTGCAACTACTCCAGTACTCCCTGAAAGTGTTATTGCTCCGCTTAATGCTGTAAATCCTGTAGGTCTAAATTGTAAGTTTCCAATAGCAACAGTAGTTTGTGACCGTAAGTTTGTAGCACTTGCTGTGCCAGTAATAGATAAATCTTGTGACGGGGCAGTTGTGTTGACACCAATTTTGTTATTAACTACGTCAAGTTTAAGAACAGGAGTACTAGCACTTAAATTTCTAAAATCTAAGTTAACATTTTGTCTTAGAAGATCGTCCTCTAAGACTTGCCCGCTTATTCTTCCTAATTGACTCATATCTATCCCTTACTTGTTACAGTATTTAGTCGTAAAAAAAGGCACACTCGGTGCCTTTCATTATATACATTTAAATGTATTTTTTAGTTTTCGACATACTTAATACGTGCCGCGCCGTTACCGCCTCGGTGTCCACTATCTCTAACTCCTGGACACGGTATGGCTGCTGGGCCGCCTGCACCGTAAGGAACATACTGGGTACAACCGTTCATCTGGTAGCAACCACATGATCTGTTACCCATCCAACACGAACCGTGATACACGCCCTTGTCTGGATTTTTGCTCATTGCATTGAGTGCATTTACATACTGGTGAATTCCTTGTCCTGACCAGTTAGAGTAAGGATTGTCTGTTTCGATAGCGTATGTTACAGTTCCGCCTTCTTTAGAAAACATGTTTGCTGGTAGTGCCGCATGGTAATAGAACATACATAAACAAGTGACATAACAGCCTAAGAAACTTGCACAACTAATACGTCCACAGCAATTAACATCGCCGTTGTACGCACACGCAATGTGTCCGCCATCGTACATACATACTAGACCGCAGTTTGGACCTGTGTTTGTCGCGCAATATCCGTTAGCACGTAAGCAACAATACAGTGATGGTGTTGTTGAGCAAAAAGAAGTTCCGCTTCTGCCGCCTTGCGCACACAAACAACCGTTTGTACTTGAGCTAAACCAACACATTGCTGAGTTTGAACTACATCCTCTGTTACAAAGACCGTCTGCATTACCGCACGATTTACCAAGACAGCCGCATGTATAATTTCCGCTTGTTACGTTGAATGATTTATTAGTATAAGCTCCTGCGTTGCCTGGTAAGCCTCCGCCACAGCAACACATCTTGCTGCCACTACCGCCTGCTCCCCAAAGCTCTGCTAATACTGTTCCGTTTCCTGGAGCAATCCAACAATAACCGTTGCACAAGCAAGTATACATCTGCCCATTGTCAAACGACCATATTTTACCTTTTTCTAGGTTGACTTCAGCGGCACTGAAGTTCTTGCTACCTAGTAATGTCTTTAACGATGCCATGCACGTATCTCCTTACAATTATTTATCAAAGTTATGAATCACAGTGATTGGCTTACCTGCCGGGGGCGCCGATGAAAATCTAATATACCAACCTGCGGCTTTCCCAGCTGGGTTTTGAATTAGTGAATAGTTTGTTCCTGAAATTTGAAATACTGACTCAACTAACACTAGCACGTTTTGTGCGGCAGTCGGAACAGGACTATCAATATCTCCATTAGCTAACGGACCAAAGTCTAGTTCACTTGCATCGCCTACGCCTAAATTCTGTTGTACAATATTTACAGGTTCTTGTCTTTTTAATCTTGCCCAAGTACCGTCTGCATAGGATTCATGGGCTTCGGTTTCTGTATTATATCTAATCATTCCATTAGCTGGAAATAGCGGTCGACTTGCAGTATTGCCCATTGGTACAACTACTGCTTGTTCACCACCTAGTTGAACAACTTGATTGATATCATACCTAATACCTTTAGCTTTGATATTTCGTACGCTAGTACTTTGTGCTTTGATTAATCTCATTTTTTACACTTCCAAGAAGCTTACTGTTGCGCTTAAATTAGTAGGTGATTGTGATATACATACAATCTTGTCACCTGCATCTAATACAATTTTTTCACTATCAAACGTAAACGTTTCGCCTGCTGGTAATGTAAGATCGTTAATAACCATATTAACAGCGCCTTTAGCCGCGCCACTTGCTATAAAGTGCATGTCAAACATTGTTTCACCATGCTCTAAGTGTAGCGGGTTAGTTGCGTCAGTGTTACATACCATTATTGTTAGCACTGCATATTGTTTTCCTGCTGGAACTAACAATATGTTTGTGTCTGTACTTGCTATTAGTGTGCTTGCTATTGCCATTATGTTTCCTTTTTAAAACAACATGCTCAACAAAAGAGCATTCTGTCTACTTATTATTTCGCCTGATTTTGAAGCACTGTGTTTGAAAAACAATCCAGTACCTCCTGCCGCAGGTGCTTTTACGTATACTTTAAGTCCGTCAAGTGGACTAGCTGGATCTGATCCTTGCAGTGTTAATGTAAAGTTGTCGTTAACTATAACTCCACCAGTTCCTTGTGATTCTAAAATTAAATCAGTATCTGACGCAGTAGTTGATAAAATATTATCTTGGAATCTAAAATCTTCAAATTCAACTCTGTTTCCAAAAATTTGTCCCTTGTTAGTATTATCTATCTGGAAGCTAACTACACTAGGTGCACCACTTACTTCTGTATCTCTAACTTCTACAAACGACTTACTTGCCGAGCCTTCCTCAATTCTTCTTTGAAAAGTACTTGTAAGTTGTGTTACAATAGTATCATCGACATATTTCTTGTTTGGAATATCATCGTCGTCGGTAATTTGTGTTTCGTAGTTGTTTGTACCAGTAACACTAATAACACCTGTGCCGGAGTTAATAAGATATAAATCTCCTCCGCCTGTTGATACACTATTAATACGCAAGCCTTGTAGTGTACCTGACGCATTAACTAATGTAAAGCCGCCAGTTATAGTTGTAGCACTAATTGGATCAGCCCAAGTAATAGTTTCATCAAACACAATCTTTGCATCAGAGTAACTACCCCTGTCTATCTGTATTCCTGATTGATTAAGTGTAATACCTGTACCTGATTCACCATCATTAAGTGTAATAATATTATCTTTTAAGTTCAGATCACTTGAACTAACTTGTGTGGTTCCTCCTAAGACTACTAAGTTTCCTGTGACAGTTGTAATACCAGAGTTTAAGCCAGTGTCTAGTGTAATGTTACCACCAGATTGTACTTTAACTTTATAGTCACTATTTGGAAGAGCTAAAATTTTAGAAGACATATATAATTCCTATTGCAGATATATGGGGGAAGTTACTCCCCCATTTTACTTTTACGATGTTATCGGTGTAACTCTCATAACTGATGTAGTTGAGTCGTTTTCAATAACCCAAGTATGTCGGTTGTTTGAATAGTCTCTAACTGATCTGTTGTAAAGTTTAGCAATTCTAATTGTACCGCCTGCCGCATCTTGTGAGTTGATTGACATTTCATTAGCGCCTAAAGCACCGTCTACTTTGTCAACTAGTGTACAAATGCCTACATTACCTGTACCTGTGCCTCCGACTGAAGTTTTAGTACCGGTTTTTAAATCGTTAACTAAAAACTTGTTTACTGATCGTTGTGCAATAATAAATCCTACTGCTGATTCTCCATTACCAGCTACTTGACAGTTAATAGTAATGTTTGTACCATCGGCTAAAGCGCCAAAGTATCTTTTGTTTAGTGGACGTCCCATTTTTTTCTCCTAATAAGTTACGTTCTAAGTAATACGCAGTGGGTCAGTTCTGCATAAGTCTATATAGTATAGCACGATTTGTGACACAAGTATTTATCATTAAAAGAAGCTAACGGAAATTAAGTCATAAAAAAACAGAGCCCGTAGGCCCTGTTTTTATTTTTAAAGCAAAGTTTAGCTAAAGCTAACGTTTGCAGATGTTATAGCAACATTCGCTAAGTAATCAGCGGCATTACCCAATGAAGATGCTGTGTTTGATAACTCAACATATCCATAACGAGTCATAAAGCTCACTACTGGTTCGAATGTAGATGGATCCATTACAACACCACTTGACATCAACGGGATGTATGGGCAGTAAAATGCTGGAGCATCTGATTCACTATTACCTTTGTAACCAACAAGCGCCATAGCGTTATCGGCTGCGTAAGTATCTACATATACACGCATTGCATTGTTCAATGTACCAACAAACTTAGTGTTTGTAGGTGCTTCAAACGTGCCTTCCGTAGTACGTGCAAAAGCACTTGTAGTAGCAGACTGTAGGATTGTTAGTGCAAAAGGACTAACAACACAATAGTTACCTGCGCCACGACGTGTACGCTGAGCAATCAAGTTAGCCGCTCTGTTGATCTGAACTGCCAATGCGGCATGCTCGTCACCAACGAAAGTTGCTGTACCTGAAACGGCTTGTTGGTTGTACGTTTGTACAGCCGTGCCACTCAATGAACGCAATGAAGCAATAACTTCCTGGTCAATCTCAGCAGTAATCTCTTGTGCAAGAGCTGCCATGATTTCAGCTTCGACATCAATGCCGTGCTGTGCTTGTGCATCCTGAGCTGATTCAAAAGTCCAACGAGCACTTAACTTACGTGTTTTCGCTTCAACTGTTTGCTTCAAGATCTGAATGCTAAGTTTGTTACCAGCAGTACCTTCTGCTAAACTTGTTCCTTTTGCTTTACCAGCATCGGAACCAGCTTCGTCACCTGAATAACCAACAGCAATTTTGAATGGGCTTAAAGCCTCTTCGCCACTTGTTGCATCATCAGCTGTATCACTGTAACGTACTCTTAATGTGTGGATTTGTCCCACAGGACCGGTCATCGGTTGTACACCAACTAGCTCATTTGCTATTACTGTTGGCATAACACGTCTGATAACTGGTAAAATAACTCTGTTAAGAGTTGCGACATTACCGGCAGTAGTCGAACCAGCGGCTGATGTTTCAGACAAATACTTGCGAGTATTTTCTAAAGTTGCTGACATTACAGATTTTTTAGTTCCTGAAAGGCCTTCCATCAATGCTGTTTTCGTCTCTTGCCAGCGACTTTCTAGTAATTCTGACATAATTATATCTCCTTAATTTAATCCAGCTAAACGACGAATATCGATGACATTCTCGTCTTGCTTTTGTCTACTAACGTTAGTTTCTTGTTTGTTGCCTGTTATTGCTTTGCCTTCTGTTAGGTTCGCCTTCTTCTTCGCTGGACTATTACCCTCAATAACTGTTGGTAAATACTTGTTAAACGCTGACTTTAATTTCAGTGTTTGAACAGATTCCAGTAAGTCTGTCATTATTTCACGCTGTGCTACACTTAACGGTGCAACCAATTCGTTCATAACTTTTGCTCGTTGTACTGACTCATTAATCATTTTAATTTCAACAGTCTTTGCTTCTGCAAGTACTGTAGTCTTATCAACGATAGTCTTCGCTTCTGATAGTTGACGATTTTTAGTATCGATAACTTTCATTAACTTTGCTGTTTCACTCTTCTCATTCAAGTAGCTTCCTGCATACTCGGATGCGAATGATTCAAACAGCTTACGACCGAAGTCATTCTGTCTTGCAATTTCAATATCTTCTTTAAGTGTAGTAATTTCTTTATTCAAGTTCTTACTTACTGTTTCAGATACTAATTTTGCACTCTTTTCAATAAAGTTAGCTTTAACTTTCTTGAAGTGTGTCTTAGCTTCACGTACTAAACGTACTTTCGTTTCAGCTAGGTCTTGTTTATCCTCGTAAAATTCGTGGATTTCTTTAGCAAGAGCGTCTACAATAAAACTTTCTAACTGTCCAAACTTGTTAGACATAGTTTTTTGTTCTTCGTGTAGTTCAGATACTTCTTTTCCTAACTGTTGCACTACAAAACCTTTTAATAGGTCTGCGTTTTCACGCATTGCTACACCGTATTTTGCTTTAGCTTCAGCTAGTTGTTTGCGGTCATCTGCAAACTCAGAAATTTCTGCTTGAAGTCGCTCACTAAGCATCGAATCAATGGACTCAACCATTTGACCCTTGTCATGCTCATATTTTTTAGCAAATTCTTCACGAAGTTCAGCAGTTACCTGCATCTTGTTCGCTTTAATTTTGCCTTCCCAAGCTTCTTCAATTTGCGCTCTGATATCTTCAGAAACGACATCGTTTTCAAAGAGTGTTTTCAGTGCATCTATCATACTATTCTCCTGTTTCATTGGAGTTTGCTAATAATATTTATTAGCGATTCCTTAAGATACTTTTGTGCCTTTGGGTCGTGTCTTGTTGCCTGTGCCAATTCATATGCCTGGTGCCCGCCTCGAGCATTCATTAAGTGTTCGTAAATTGCTGTCGGATATGCTCCTGGCGCACTTGGCTGTGCCACAACGTCCACTGTAATAATTTCAAAGTCCGATACATCACCGGAATCTGTAACTTCACCAGAGCCCCTAGATGAAACACCTAGTTTAACACCTGCTTCTAACATAGTTTTAACTAAAGTGCCCATCGGGGTTGGTAATATCTTCAATTTACCATAACCGTTATTATCTTCCATCCACATTTCTGTGATCATGTGCGATACACGGTCAAGGTTTATATTAAGGCCTTCTGGATGATCAACTTCGCCGAGAACACTATATCCCCCAGTAACTTGATCGTTAAGAGTTTTGACAGCCCTACCAATTTCATTAACGGGGTACACACGCTGGTTAGCGTTACGTACTCCGCCCTGTATGCAAATACCTTTCATAAAAAGATCTTTGCCTTCGTTAGCAGATTCTACGACGATGTTCGCCTGTTGGAATGTCAAGTTCTCACTAAGTAGTTTCATTCAAACTTCCTTATTTGCCAATGATCGATTTTTTATCACTAGCTGTTTCGCCTGCGCCTTTTTTCTCAGCACCGTGGCCTTTTGACATAGCTTTCATACCTGTTTTTCCGACTTTAGCACCCGGAACGTTTATGTTGCCCATGTTGTCCTCTTTAGGAGTTGGGTCAGCTAAGCCGCCTTTAGTTCCTTCAGAATTGGATTCGCCACCTTGGTTTAAATTACCTGATGTGCCGTCGCCCATTTTGTTAGCACTTGCTGTTGGGGATTTAGTGTTTGCACCGTTGTCGCCCATTGTAGCATTTACTTTTTCAACATATTCACGCATGGTTTCTGCTTCTGATTTATCAGCTTCTTCGACTTCTTCATCAGTTGCTTCGTCTACGTCAAGATCAAAACTCTCTTCTTCAGGAGCTTCTTCTTCGTCACCGTCGTCACCTTCGGCATCGTCTTCTTCGCCTTCTTCGTCATCATCGGAATCCATATCGGAACCCATTTCTGCATCAAAAGCCGCTTTTAACTTTTCAATTTCGTCTTGCAAGTCTGCAATGTCGTCTGCCATGTCGCCTTCTTCAGCATCATCAGCATCCATATCAGCATCAGCATCAGGCATTTCTAAGTCGCGCATCATGTCTGCTGATTGATCCATATCCATTGGATCTGCTTCTACTTCAAATTCATCTAGATCAAAGTTTTCTTCTAACTCTTCATCTGACTCTTCTACTTCTTCATCTGACTCTTCTACTTCTTCGTCACTAGATTCATCAACTTCTTCATCAGTTGCTTCATCTACTTCTTCGTCGGTTGTTTCGTCAACTTCAAGATCATCTTCTAAAAGATTCTCATAAATACTTCTGGATTTTTCTACAACTATTTCGTGAAATAGTGCTTCCGCTCCAGCGCGGTCTTCGTTAACTAATTTTTCGAGCATTTCCTCGAATTTATTACGTTCGCTCATTTTGTTCTCTCCTAAATGAAATATGTTTTACCTACGGTGAGGCTGTCTAATGTATTTACTCATTGTGTTAAATATGGGTGTATTATAGGCTCAAAATGGTTCATTTTGAAATACACGTAGATATGTTAAACGATTTTGCAAATTCTTCTACAGTAATGTGTGTCAAGTTACTAAAATTCTCAAATGGTTCTGGAATAAATGAATCCTTTTCTTCTAACACTCTTATATATCTCTTTTCCGGAGATTTCTGCATTACATTGCACGTTTGACGTAACCAATTGCCAAAATACGTTGCACCGTCCTCTGATCTTTTATAATTTTGTGTACTCGAGTATATGTTATTAACTCTTTTCTCTTCAGGACCAATACCTTTATAGTCAAAACCCAAAATATATATAGTTTCATGTGCATGCGATGCGGCTAAATGCATCGCAGTTGGTCCACTACTCCAACCTAAACTAGGTTCAAAGTAATTAAACCCTGTATACTGTTCAAATGACTTATTGTAATTTGTCCATACCTGGTGTTCATTTTGATATCTTGACATGTTTATTTCATTAACCATTTTAATGTCAACTGCAACAAGGTAGTCAGGTTGAAACTCTCTATACACTGCATTGCATGCATATATAGTTCCGTATTTTTTTAAAGGTTCTAAAGGTATAGTAGATCGGCTTGTGCCATTACCTAATACAAACGCTACGCTCAATTATCATACTCCGCCCTCTGCATTCGAGGCTAGTCCATACATTTGTCTTACAAACAATAATTCTTTTGCTTGCTCTTCAGTATGTAGCTCTGCGGCTTTTCTTACACGGTTAATCTGGCGTAGTGTCAATTTAGTTTTACGTGTATCGTCTAAATCTACAGGAGAGTCATCAAGGTCAGCTTCGTAACGCTTGTCTTCGACTGGGTCAACAGTCTCTTTGTCAAAATAAAATAATTCACGTAGTATCATAATAGTATTTATACAGTTACGCCAGTATTACCTGCGTCCCCTGCATCTCCTCCTGCTGTTGGATCAGCACCTGTATCCATAGCACCTTCAATTGGTGCTCCTTCTTCTGGTGCTTGGTCTTCCATACTGCCCATGTCGCCTGCTATTCCTGCGCCACTAATACCGGCAGTTCTCATTTCACCTTCGGCATCCGACGGAGCTGGATCTAAGTTCTCGTCATTTTCTTCTTTCCACATACGTTCATTCTCTGCTACTTCTTCAGCACTAAGTCCTAAGAAGCGTTGAAGCGCAAAACGATTAGAAATATAAGGTATAGCACTCATTTGTGTGTATGTTGGTACACGAGCATTATCAATTTCACTTTGTCTATAGCTTGCAAAGTTTTGTGGAGGTTGGAAACGTAAATCAAACATTGCAGTGTCTACGTTTACGCCTTTTTCAAGTATATAACGTTTGAACTCTTGATTAAGTTCTTCAACTACTAAGTTTTGTAATCGTTCGCAGTATGTGTTGAAACGAAGTTCTTGAATGTATGCCGTGCCCACTCTGCCGTCATTATACTGTGCCGCACTATCGTCTGCTCCCGTTGGTAAGTAGCTACTAGGGATTCGTAAACCACGTACGAGCTTATTAGTAAAATATCTAAGGTCATCAATTTCTCCAAGGTTAGTACCGCCAGGCAATGTTTCAACTTTTGATCCACGTCCTTCAGCAGTTTGTGGGAAGAAATAATCTTCGTTAATTGATAACGGATTATAACTACTATCAATTACATTAGTGCCGCCGCCAGTTGCACTAGGAATACGTCTCTGATGTATTTCTGTTTTTACTCGCTCAACAAATTGCATTGCTAAGTGACTTGGCATATTACCTACGTCAACATAAAATACTCTTCTTTCCGGAGCACGTTGTACACGATAGATAATAATTGCATCTTCAAGTAATTCTTTTTGCTTGTATACTTTAAAAACTGTTTCTAACAAACTATTACCAAACGGATAGTTTTGATCTAGTCCTTCACTTAAACTTAAATGTATAACGTTTTCAGCGTTAACTGATAGTTCTCCATCTTCTGTAGTGTAACGGTTACCAGCACCTTGTGGTGCATTACCTACCATGCCGCGCACTTGGCCGCCTTGTGTACCACCACCGCCATTAACATTTCCGCTTGTAACATGCGGAGTAGTTGCAACCATATCTCTAAAGTTTAAGTTAAAGTTTTTAATAACATATTGCTCAGGTGTTTTGCCTTCGCTTTCGTTAACAATGATACGTGTTACGTTTGCACTGTCTACGTGGAATAATTTTTTAGTTTCTGGATCTCTTACAAAAAACTGATCTCCATACTTAAACACATTGCGCAATATTCTAAACATACGTGTTTCAAATTTGTTTAACTTACACCATTGCTGTAAGTACTGCGCTATAATAGTAGTTTCAGTGTTTGTAGATTTCTTTTTAAAGTCTATTGTAAAAGGAGTTCTGTTATTAGTATTTTGTTGCGAACAAAACTCTGCTAGAATATCAAGTGCCGCATTAACTTCTGAATCCATATCCATAGTGTTATACTGGCCGTAACGTTCAACTCTGTTAGGACTTCCTACATATACATCCGGTAAGTAAGAACTGTAATTAGTTCTTGCAGGCCCAGGAGTTCCGCCGTTATACTTTCCACCGCCTAACGGTGAATAGCTTCCTCCCATATTGTCGCCTGTTTGTACAGGTGTAAAATGCTTCTTCCAACTCATGTTGTTTCCTAATTAATCTAGTTACTTAGTGTGTAATCTGTTAACTTCTTGCCGTTTCTTCTGATAGCTTCGGTTTCTGTTACTAGCTTGTCTATGTTAGTATTTAGTAGGGTTAGCTGATCTGAGCTACCTGTTCCGGCGCCGCCACTAGGCATTGTTGTATTACCTGCGTTACTGCCTTTATAGAACGGTATCCAACTGTTGTCCTTAGTTAGCTCGTCGTTCATTTTTTCAAAAGCATTACCAAGGCGCTCCATTTGATCAGCATATAGTTTTAAATTACTAACGTCTAAATCTTTACCAAACTTTGACAACCCTTCTAATGCAGTTCCGCTTAATTTTACATTCTCAATAGCTGTTGCATCAATTTTTTCAAACTCGTTAATACCATCAACTAGTGTAGTGAAAGGTGAACTAGAACCAAAGAAGCTAGTAATAGATTCTAGTACTCCGCCCTTAGTAAGATTTATTAGTGCAGGTCCTAGTAAGCCTAATGATGTAGCAATTTCTGCAAAGTTTGCGGCTCCCTTCATGTTAGCCATTTCGCCAACACCTGCGGCAATCTTTTCAACACCGTCTCCGGCTAAGTCGATGCCTTTTCCTGCAAGTGTTATTGCCGCGCCAGTACCAATAAGCATAGCAGTAAATACTGCCGCACCTATTGCTACTGGGCCATTTGCAAACATTTTAAACACTGTAGTAAGTGCTTTAAATCCAAGAAACACAGCACCAGTAGCTAGTATTGCTCCTAATGCACTTAGCCCACCTAAAAGAGCTGGTCCTGCAAGCATGCCTAGGAAACTACTTAATGCACCGCCTTCACGTTCGCCTGTTGCTTGTTGATCATGATCTGGTCCTTCCATTGCTCTTTTACCAAATATAACATCTTTAGCTATGTTCATTAGACCTGACATTGCTGTTGATATGTGAGGAGCTATTAACACGCCGAGCTTATTTAATCCGTCGGCTAAGTATTTTCCTATGTCTTTCATCAAGGTACCTTTTTGGAAGGATTCCATTAAGCCTGTTATTACTTCTCCAAAAGACGTAGCGGCTGATTTAATTTTACTAATTCCACCGCCCTCATCCATTAACTCTTGAAACTTAGTAGTTATGTTGGTTAATACTTTGGTAACTGAAGCAAAAATACCACTATCAATTAGTGCGGCTTTCATTTTGTTTCTTGTCTCTGTTATTGTTTTCTCAAATGCTAATACAGTCACTGCTCGCCCATCGTCAATTGCTTTTTGTTTTTTTGCTTGCTCAATTTGTGCTGCCGAAACTGATTCTACTAAATTACCAAGGCCAAGCACACTGAGCGTTGTTAACGCAACTTGGTCGCCCATAGCCGCACGTACTGCTAACGCATCTTTTTCTGCTACTGACATGTTTAATACAGTCTGTCTAGCTTTTTCAATTTCTGCTGTCAGCATATCCGCCGCGCCAGGAACACCGTCACCTAATGCTTTAGTTGCTGCCGCAATTCCGGGGTTTAATAAAGCAAGTGCTGTTGCCGCTTCACTATATGGTACTCCGCCCATAGCAATCATTTCTTTAACAGCTTCGCCTAGTTCAGCATCACGTGCAGATAACATAGTAACTGTACTTGTTACTGCTAGTCTAGCTGTTTCGTCTAATCCAGCTAGTACACCCTTTAATCGCTTATCATTAGATACCTCATTCATTGCTCCCGATATTTCATCACGTTGTTTACCAGTTGCTTTTGCAAGTTTGTCAACTTCTTTAATATATGCTTGAGCAGAGGCTAATGTCTGTTTACTAGATAACCGTTCACCTCGACCAAGTCGCTGTTGCTGGGTTACATAGTCAGCTGTATACTCACTAACTTCTTCCATAGTCATGCCCAGTTGGAGGAATAATTGAGAGTTTTTACTTACACCCTGTAGTAATCCAGTAAATGCTTTTGCTCCACTGCCAGCTGAGCTGCCAAGTTTTGCTAACATCTCGGCGTTCGATGAAATCACTCCCGAATATGCTTCCAGAGATAAACTTGTTGTTGCCGCAATTGCAGATGCTTCGTACAAGTTTGCACCAAAGTCGATACCTACTTTTGACAAATCTCTAAACGTATCAATTTGGTTGTCTATTGTTGAAACAAGTAGTTGCCCTATTCCGCCTATTATTCCTCCAACAATTGGAATAGATTCTAACGCACCAGCAATATGACTAGTAAAGTCACTTATTCTGTCACCGCCTGTTAATAGTTCGCCTGTTAGACCTTTGAATGCATTTGTAATTTGGCCCGCGGCGCGAATATAAACGTTACCTACATCGTTTGCAGCCTCTTCTAACTCTCCTAATTCTTTAGTAGTTTTGCCAGACTGTTTAGCTAGTGCCGCTAATTGTTTTTTAGATTCTTCACCACCGCCCTTGCTTCCGCCATCGCCTTTGGACCCCATCGCCTTGAGCAATTTAAGTAAGGTTGCTTCAGTTGCCGCGTTTTCTAACGTGACATCTTCTTGTCCAATTACACCTGTTACCTTTTCAGCCATATTCTACAGTTCCTTATTAAGTACGCATATAAATATAAGAGATACATACTTGTATAATGTATTTATACGGAGAATAGAATGACAGATAATAACTCACCAGGAATGGTTGAACTAACTGCGCCAGGTGCTAATCCTTTACAGAAATTCTTTAGACAACCTAAATTATATATTACGTTGCCTAGTAAAGGTCGCTGGTATCCAGCAGGGGCTTTAGAAACTACAGAAAATGGCGAGTTAGCAGTATTTGCCATGACTGCTAAAGACGAACTAACTTTAAAAACACCAGATGCACTTATTAACGGAGCCGCAACTGTTGAAATTATACAAAGTTGTGTGCCTAACATTTTAAATGCATGGGTAATGCCTAGTATTGATGTTGATGCATTACTTATTGCTATTAGAATTGCAACATATGGTCCAACAATGGACGTAGAAGTAACTGCACCAAACACAACAGAAGCAAACAACTTTCAAATGGACTTACGCCAAGTGCTAGAAACAGTTGGTGTTGAGGAGTTTGTTGAAGATGTACCAACAACAACTCCAGGACTGCAAGTAAAAATTAGACCTGTGACATACAAAGAATATACTTCTGCCGCACTACAAACATTTGAAGAAGAAAGAATGTTTAGGATTGTTAACGACGGTGACTTAGAACAAGAACGCAAGCTAGAACTGTTTGGCGAAACGTTTAATAAAATTAGAGATTTAACTGTTGGAATGATTTCTAACAGCATTGTATCGATTACAGTTGACAATGTTGAAGTTACTAATAGAGTTCACATAACTGATTTTATTGATAATGCTGATAAAAGTGTATTTGCAGATATAACAAAGCATATTGAAACAGAAAAAACTAAACATGCTGTAAAGCCATTAAAGGTATTTGCAACTGAAGAACAACTTGAACTTGGTGCGCCTAAGGAGTTTGAAGTTCCGATTGTATTTGATCAATCAACTTTTTTCGCCTAAGGATCGTTAACTGGCCAGTTGATCAAATCCTACAAGAAGTTTCAGACTTACAAGGCCAAGCAAAGCAGTTTCGACATTCTATATTAGAAATAATGTGGCACATGCGAGGAAGTATTAGTATGGATGAAGCGTTTATGTTATCTACTGAAGATAGAGAACTCATTAGTGACATTGTTAAAAGTAATTACGAAAACACCAAAAAGTCCGGACTACCTTTAGTTTAACGTACTGCTGGACCAATTGGAGCTGCCTTAGTTCCTGTAAGCATTGCTTTAACTGCTTCGCCCACTCCAGCTTTATTAATTTCTTTAGCTATATTAGTTACTCGCTTAGTAGACAACCCAGGACTAACTTCCTTAGGTGCAATAGCACCGGTAGCATTATTTTTCCATTGAGCACCTTGCCAAATATAAGTTTGACCATCATCGCCATCCAACAACTGTCCTGCGCCAGGTGCTACCTTAATTTTTGGATTAGGAACTTTCTTTGGATCAAAATCTGTAGTAGTAGTTGCACTCTTTTCAACGCCGGCTTTCTTTTCAGCTTGTGTTATAAGTGTTTGAAACTTTTGTAACTGACCAACGTCTGCGAATATAGCTTGCAATCCTTTAGCAAATGGTGCTAGTTGCTTTGCTAAGTTTGCAGGCAATGCTTCTCCCTTTTCAAGTTTTTCAAGACCTTTGCCCATTTGACTTGCTGAGCCTTTGCCTTTTAACTTTGATGACATACGTTTAGCACCTTGGGCAACTTTATTCTTTATATCTTTCATACTAGGTGCTTCATTGATAGTTTGTTTTTCTAAACTTGTAATTTGAGTAACTTGCATTATAACATTCCCGCTAATTCTTTTCTTTGCTTAACTGATAAACTATCAATAGTTGCTTGTAACTTTGGATCAATTTTTGCTGGCTTACCTACTGGAGGCGCTTTTGTTCCTGGAGCATTACCTGTAGCCGGTGCTTTTGCGCCAGGCGTTTTTTTACTAGTTCCTGTTTTACCAGTTTTAGCTTGCATTTTATCTAATACACTGTTACCAACTGTTGGTTCTATTTTAGCTGTTCCGGCTGGTTGTTTATCTGGAGTTGTAGCCGCATTACCGCCTGTAAGTTTATTCTTTGCGGCTTGTTTCAAAACATCCATAACTGTTTTCTTATCAAGTGTGCCTGATGGTAATGTCATTCCACCCGCAGATAACTTATTTTGTTTCATAAATGCGCCAAAGTCTTGGTCAGTCATAGTTTTATCATTCTTGCCGTTAATGCCCTGCCATTTTTTTAATACTTTGTATAGTTCATTTGCTTCTTTACCCATTTCAGCAGATCCAGCCATACGTTCACCACCAGGTAGCTTTCCAGCTAATCCTTTAACAGCATTACCAACACCACTAGTAGGTGCTTCGTTAATTATTTTATCTTCGCTTATAATATCATAAACATTCATGAGTAGTCCTTAAATTACTTATTAATTGTATTTAGTGTTTTATATGTCTTAACTTCGTTAATACAAGTTATCGCTAACGCTCAAACTACTTACACTTCGTTTTAACTTAAATGTTATTAAATGAATTATATGAAAAGCATTATTACGAATGTAATAATGTTTATACTTCATGTAGATTGTTTTAGTCAGACGGAACTATTTCTAGCCCCGTCATCTTGTTGAAAACTTCATGTGAGTCTGCCACAGCCAAGACATTGGAAAGAGGTAATTTTTTATACACAAGTTCAATGGGCTCTGACCTTTCCCATCCTCCGTCGACATTATGTTGCTTATAATATACAATGTACATTATATGTAACAATATTCCCCCGCTTCGTTCCTAGTGCTAAAGGGTTTTTATGAACTATGTTGTGTTTTTCGACTGCCAACAATGCAATCTATATCAACCTGTGAGCCCAATTTGTTTGGTGGCTTCCTCTCATTGGAGAGTCGATCAATATGTACGTGTGCTTCTATACGAGAGCTTTTTCCACAGCGGTAATTTAAACTGGCCCGCTAACCTTATGTGTTGGAATGATTTGCCTGTAAATGCTCTTTAAGAATTTTGGATCCGCCAACTCTAACATTAATAATACCATTGTAGTATTCGTCTGTTTCGAGTACTCTGCGTTCAAACTGTTCTCGCGCCTCTAAGTAACTTGCTATGCCTCTGCTAGGACAAATGTGAATAATTTCTCTTATAAAATTATCTTCGCCTAACTCTAAAACGTCTGCATTAAGTCTATCACTGGAACCGTAATAAGTTTGCCAGTCACTTTCTTTAGTGCTACGTCTTTTGTTTTTTTTGCCTTTGAGTGGTTTCTTTGTTACTTTAAATTTTGCTAGTTTTTTGCCTACGTACATCATGCCATTGACTTTGTTTGTTATCAAGTAAACAAACGCTTCACAACCTTCTGGCAGTTCGTCTATTTGTTTACCTTGATAAGTCCATTGCATCACATACTTATTGTTATTCGCCTTTGTCTGCCTGTCGTTTGGTTTTGTGCTTTAAATTTATCTCATCACTTCTTATTTTAGCATATTTTCTTATTTCTCTCAACCTTCTTCTGCTTTCTTTATGTGTTCTAACAGAGTTACGGGCTTCAAACTTTTCATTTGCGTCAAAATAAGCTAGATATGCTTTTATAAGTAAGTCATGTGTGTCATCTTCGATCATTCTATAATCTCAATATCATTCTCGTAACTAGTAAAGCCGTTTTCTTTAATGACTTTCATTACGTTGTTAACTCTTCCAATCAGTTCATCCTTATGGGATATAAGATACACGTTCTTATCGCCTTCTCTACCCATTTTCTTAAGAACACTAAGTGAACTTTCAACACCAGCAGTATCCATACCACTGTCAATTAACTCATCAATAAACAACAAGTTAATCTTTTGATATAAACTTTCCCACACATCGCGGAATGCAAAGCTCATACCAAGTATAAGTCTATTACGTTCGCCTCGTGACAAGTTATCAAAGTCTAGGTCTTGTCCTAGCTGTGTAATTTCAACTGCTAAGTCGTTCTGGAACACAACTTGATGCGGCAACCCTAACTTATCAAGATAATATGTAAGTCTATTGTTAAGATACATTAAGTTCTGATCAATAATCTTCTTACGAATGAAGCTGTCTTTGTTTGTAAGTAGTTTTAACAAAAAGTCTTGATGCTCTTTGAAACTAGTAAGTTCATTTACTGCACCCCAGTTAACTTCTTGTATAGCACTACTGTTTAACTCGTCAATTTGAGCTTGATACGGGTCAGATTCTTGTTCTTTGCTAGTTAATGCTTGCTTTAAGCTATCAACATTAGTTCTATGATCATATGCTTCTTTTGCACTATCATAAAACGTTCTAGGCTTGCCGTTAATCTCACCAATATCCTCAAGTGCTTTCATAACATCCTTTACTTTTACAGTAATTTCTGTCTGATATGCAATAGCATCCTCGTATTCTTTAGTTTTGCGTGTTTCAATCTCTGCTTTCTTGTCTGCATGTAGTTCTTGACCGCATGTATAACAAGTAGCATCTTCTAAATCTGCGATATCTTTTTTAGCTTTAACAACTGTTCTGTCTGCACGTTGTAGTGCTGGTTCTAAAGTACTTAACTCCTTTTTAAGAGCCAAAATAGCATTATTATGTTGCGACCAGTTAGATAACTTTTCATGCAACTCAAGTTCTTCGTCGATGTCTAAATGTTCTAGTTCGTCTATACCTTTTTGTAGCTTAGATACGTCTTGACTCTTCTTAGATAGCCATGCACGTTGCGTATTTTGCAAACTAGTAATAGTTCCGCCTATCTTTTCGTTTGCACTCTGAATAGCATTAATTTTTAATGTCTCTTCTTGAATAGCATCCTTAGTATAGCGTGTTTGTTCTTTAAGTGCATCTGCTTTTTCAGATAATATAGTAATACCTAGCAATTGCTCAATAATAGCACGTTGATCGTTAGTGCGCATACTTAAAAACGGCTCTGTATAAGTGTTTAAAGCAACAATATGCTTAAACATATCATGACTCATATCAAGCAAGTCGTTAATATACTCTTGTGTTTTACGACTATCACCTTGTGATTCGTCTGTCATCTCTTGTTCTTGGTTATCAACATAAAACTTGAGTATGTTAGGCGAACGTCCGCGCTCAATACGGTAATCTACGTTGTTCTTTTCAAAATGCAATGTAACTAACATGCCTTTGCTGTTAGTTTTATTAATTAAGTTGTTACGTTTGATGTTTGTAAGTGCAGTACCGTATAATGCATACGACAATGCGTTGATAATAGTAGTTTTACCAGTACCATTACGACTTCCGCTATCATCACCGCCTTGATCTAAGTTTTCACCTAACACAAGTGTTAAGTTGTCCTTATCGAAATCAACTGCTTGAGTCTGATTACCCACACTCATGAAGTTCTTGCACGTTAAGTCTTTAATTTTTATCATAGTTCGTTGTAAATGTCCATAAGCGTCTTCTTATTGAAGTTGTCTGAGTCGATTGCGGCAATTTCACCAGCAACAATTTGGTCGACACTCTCAAATTGTCTTATATCTAGTTCGGTAGTAAGTTCGTCTAACTGCTTTTGTGGAATTAAACTAATTTCTCTGCAACCGTACTGGTTAATGAAGGTTTCTTTTACAAAACTAGCTTCTTCAAAGCTAATAGGCAAGTCTAAGTTAACTCGTAAGTACATATTAGGCTTAATAAGGGTTTCTTGTTCGTCTATTAGTTGACTTAGCTTGATTGTGCGATACTTAGGACAGTCTGTCCAATTAATATATTCAGGTTCTTTATCGTTTTCACGATCAAGTATCATCATACCTCGATTATCGTCCCATGCATCAGCATAGTTGTGCGGAAATGCATTACCAATATAATGTATAACTCCTTGTTGTTGGCGCTTATGGAAGTGTCCACTAAAAACATATGATTGATGTTTAAAGTCTTCAGCTTTCAGCTCACCGTGATCGGGCATTTGTACCATAGCATTCATATAGAAGCTAGGAAGCTCAAAATGCCCAAAAACATACTTGCTTTTAAGGCTTCTAAGTTTTTTCCATTCATCACCAACTAACCAAGGAACAATAGTTACATCTTCAATTGTAGTAATTTCGTCTATAAAGGTAATTCCTGGAATATGTTTTGCAAACGCAGTACTATTAACGTCACGCTTGTCTTTATAATACAAATCGTGATTGCCGTCAAAGAAGAAGAACTGCTCAAAGGCAGCTCCTAGCTTTTCCATGCTTCTAATAGTAGCATCCATTGTTGTTAAGTTTAAACTATTCCGATTGTGATGCCAATCTCCACAAAAAATACCAGTTTCGCAACCGTTAGCTTTTGCTTCTTTGATATACCAATCGATAAAGTCTTCACAATCCTGATTGTGTACTTTACTGTTGCCTTTTAGGCCAAAGTGAATGTCTGTAAAGACTGCGGCTTTCTTAAACAAATTTAAATCCTCTATAGTTCTAATACATTATACATTAAAAGCAGGCAAAAGTCAATCGCTTTTGGTTTTAGTACCTGGATTAGCCATATCGTGCTCACGCTTTTGTTGTGCTTCCCATTCACCGGAATGTTGTCTAGTAAAACTAGGATTCATGTTATTCATTTCAAGAATATCGTCACGTATGTTCTGCGCACGTTTTTCGATGTTGATAACACGTACAAAACTGTTAGTAACAGCGGCAGTATAATATGCAAACGGATTTTGTGACTTAGATTCGTCAAATTGTAGCCCAATTTGTGCAAGTTGTAGTATTGCTTGACCGCGCATTTCGTCATTGTAAGTGTATCCACGTACATTACCACGTGTTGCATAACGATCACATAACTTCATCCACATCATAGCAAGCGTATTAGTTGCTTTACCATGAGTTTTATTAAAGTTACCATTTTCCATACCACCTTGCCAATGACTTTTTCCAACTAATATAAGCTCACCTTCGTCATTGTACTTGTAATGATGATATGGCGGAAAGTTTAATTTAGTTTTTGTATCAGCAACGGTCTTTGGGTTCTTTTTACGACCTGGCTCTTCGGGTATATGGTCAAATGACATCACACGGAAGATTATTTCTTCTTTAGTAATTTTCTTATAGTCATGTTCGCACTCTGCTTGCTTAACTTTTTCTCCTGCTAGTTTTCTACGATCGTATTCAGCAACACTTAACTTCTTTGCTTTGTTTCGTTTTGCTTCAGCAGTAGTTCTTATGTTTATTTTATCAATATCAAGTAAGATAATGTCAAAATCGGCATACGAGTCTTCAGTATAGCTACAAAAGGTAGCCTTTGATTTATGAATTTCTTTTAATATGTCTTTGTTGTTTAGGTAATTTACACGTCTAGCCATTATTTCTCCAAGTTCTAAGATGTTACATACATTATAATATACATACATTAAAAAGTCAACTAAATAACACTATAGAAGGAGCAATTATGTCATTTGATAAATTTAGTAGCGTAGTAGAACAGGTCGGTGATGTTGTAAGACAAACTTCAGCCAAAGCAGTTAAAGCGATTAATCAAGCTACGTCTTTTGTAGACAATCCAATGGGTTTAATGAAAGGTATACGTAGTGCAAACTTACCAACTGACGCTATGCCAGTATTTAAATCACATACCGGCGCTACTGTTAAAATTCCTAAGGGCGATAATGACTGGCGAGTTAGTTTAAGTATTCCGCCTATTATGCAAAACATGCCAATGGACCTATTAGGGCCCCTTGCTAAAACAGATGGTAAAATGGTATTTCCCTTCACGCCTTCTATAATATTTTCTCACTCCGCAAGCTACAATGCAATGCAACCTACACATACTAATTATCCGTTTTTTAACTATCAGAGCTCAGCTGTGGACGCTATAACTATTGCAGGAGACTTTTTTGCTGAAAATGCAGAAGATGCAGAATATTGGGTAGCGGCTGTAACGTATTTGCGTACTGTAACTAAAATGTTTTACGGCAATAGCGAAAATGCAGGTAATCCACCGCCCATTGTTAAACTTAATGGGTATGGAGAATTTGTGTTTAATGATGTGCCTTGTGTAGTGACAGCATTTAACATTGATTTACCTCAAGACGTTGATTATATTAAAACATCAAATGTAACAACTACTCCGGCAAGACTTGGAAATGAGCCAACATCACAATCTGGACCAGGAACTTGGGTACCAGCACAAAGTTTAATCTCAGTAACAGTACAACCAATATACAGTAGAGCAAAACAAGCAGAATTTAATTTAAATAATTTTGTTAGCGGCGACTTAATAACTAAAGGAATGATTTAATGGCAACTTACGGAAATAGCAGTCCTTGGCAAAATACTAAAGTTGTAGATAATCAGTATCTTGGACATTTTGAAATTAGACCTGTGCCCGGTGAAGCTGATGACATCCTTTATGAGATTGAAACACAATACACTCATAGACCAGACTTATTAGCGTATGACTTATACGGTACTACAAAATTATGGTGGGTATTTGCACAAAGAAATATGGATACAATAAAAGATCCAGTATATGACATTGAAGCAGGCGTTGGTATTTTTCTACCAAAAGGTCCTTCATTAAAACGATTGCTAGGAATGTAAATTATGAGCGGACATCATAGTTTTACCGGAATAAAAAATAATATAACAAAAAAACTGAATGTTATTAGCAATCATCATCCGGAATTAACACAACCTATAAACAATGTAGCCGCTGTCACCAGCGCAATCCATGTTGGCACAACTACAGAATTTAATGCTAGACGGGGAGGCGCTGTTGTTGATGCCGCCAAAGAAAAAGCAATGGACTTTTCAGCATCTCCGGGATCTGTAGGAAAAACATCTACACCGGGCGAACTTGAACCAGGAATTACTCCAGCACCGTGGGCTAATGAACTTGAAGGTTTTGCAAGTATGAACTGTATAGTAACACTTTCTGTATTAAGTGTTGACGAAGTTAACGATCCTGATGGCACTTATAGATCTAGCGGATTGCGAAATGATTCAATAATTGCTAGAAGTGGCGGTAGCGGTAAGTTTAAAGTTAAAACAGCATATGAAAAAGTTCTAGGCAAATCCTTAGAGTTTTTTATAGATGATTTAGAGTTTATAGCAGTATGTTCTCCAGATATTAATTCTAGAAATGCTAACGTAACAACACTAGAATTTAAAATTCAAGAACCATATAGTATGGGATTATTTTTAAATGCCCTTAAAGCGGCAGCAACTATAGGCGGTCATCCAAACTATGTAGCGGCAACTTATATGTTAACTCTTGAATTTGTCGGAACTGACGAAGAAGGTAATGTAGGACAAGCACCTCATTCAAGAAGATTTCTTCCAATTAAATTTAAAAACGTTGAGTTTCAAGTCACTGGCGCTGGCTCAGAATATAATTGTTCAGCATATCTATCCAACGAACAAGCATTAACTGACAGAGTGACTCAAATAAAAACTGATGTTTCAATAACTGGATCAACAGTTAGAGAACTGTTACAAACAGGCGGACAAAGTTTAACAACTGTTATCAATTCTAGATTGCTTGACAAAGAAGAAAATGATGAACTTGACACAGCTGATCAATATGTTATTATATTTCCTAGCTCGGGAGAGTATAATAGTAACAATAGAAACAGCTCTCAAGTTGCTTCAACCCAAAATCGTGCAATGCAAACAGCAGACGGGCCACCTGGCTCTACCGCAGTAGACTTTACATTATCAAAAGCTGAATTACAAAAACAGTATAGTTCTATAACTGGCAATACTGATGATGTTCCTTTAAACTACGAAGAGTACATAAGTCAAATTACTGGTATTGTTAAATCTTCGTCACAATTTGGAAAAGCATTTAAAGATTATGCAAACAGCGATTATGCAAAAAATGAAGTAGGCGAAAGTGACATCATTGCTAACCCAGGCGAAACAGGACAATCGCCAATGGGCCAGATGAAGTATGCAGAAGAGTTAGTTGATAATATTCCTATTTTTTCTAGAGGATCTGCGCAACTACAAACTAGTTCTACTAATAGAATGTTTAAGTTTCTAAAAGGAACAAGAATACAAGATATTATTGAAGAAGTATTATTAATAAGCACATACGGACAAAATCTTGCAACACAACTTTCTGACATTACTGACCCGATGGGAATGATTACTTGGTATAGAATAGAAACTGATGTTTATATAGTGCCCGGCTCGAAAGAAGTTTTACGATCAGGCAATACTCCAAATATATATGTTTATAGAGTTGTTCCGTACAAAGTACATTCTAGTATATTTAATAACCCAACAGCACCGGCTATTGGAATAAGCGAGTTAAAATCAGTTGCCGCTAAAGAATACAATTATATATACACAGGACTTAACAAAGATATTTTAGATGTAGATATAAAATATAAATTTGCATTCCAATCAGGAGCCATTGCTGATTCAGGTGCGCTAACAGCCAGTCAACGAAAAGGTACTGCTAATAAATCTTCAGCTGACCAAACAGACAATGATTATAAACTAAGTCAAGGTGGCACTGGTAATGCTCCAACTGAAGGAATTGGCGGAACATACGAAACTATTAACAATACTGCAATGGCTAATGGCGGCTCGGAGATAAGCAATGCAGATATCAATATTGCAAGAGGATTTAATCAACGCCTAGTAAATAGTCATGCAGACTTGCTTATGATGACTATGACAATTATGGGCGATCCGTTTTATATAAGCGACAACGGCGCTGGCAATTATCATGTTGGCGGAGATAACTCGTATACTAACATGACAAAAGATGGAACAGCAAATTATTCCAATGGACAACTTCATATTAACTTATTATTTAGAACACCAGTTGACATTAATGAAGATACAGGCGGATATATTTACCCTGAAGATTTGCTATTAGTTGAATCATTTAGTGGAATATATTCAGTTATTAGAGTTGAGAGCTCTATTTCAGGAAATAAATTTACGCAAGTACTAACTATGAATAGAGTAATTAACCAACAAGAAACTGAAACAACAGCAGGCGCTGCCAAATTTGAAGAAAGTTTCGGGAGCGAATCTCCTGATTGGCGGGACCGTATGAATAGGCTGGGCGGCGATACAGGCGGCCCTCATGGAGGCATTACTTCAAACATAGCTGGCTCTGGACCAGCTGGGCAATATGTTCCAATTGTTACTCCAGAGGCTCTCAAGGAAGTAGCCGACATAAGAAAACAAGTTGCATTAGACCGCAAATTTACAACACCAACCGGCGGCGCCCGATGATTAGTGAGAAATAATAACAATGTCAGAAAATCCAAATATACTAAGAGCCAACAAATACGTTAACTCCAGTTCGACGGGTCCGTTTGAAGCAATTGTAGTAAACCATTTAGATCCGCATTATATGGGAACATTGCAAGTTGAATTATTAAAGCAAACTGGCTCAGGTAATCAACCTGAAACTACAGGACAAATGGTTGAAGCTAGATATTTAAGTCCGTTTTATGGCGTAACACCTTTATCACAAAATTCCAACAATGCAGGTTACAAAAATACACAAAAGTCATATGGCTTTTGGGGAGTTCCGCCAGATATTGGTACTACTGTTTTAGTAATACTTGTAGAAGGAAATATATCCAAAGCATATTGGATTGGATGTGTACAAGAAGAAAACATGAACTTTATGGTTCCTGGATATGCTGGTACAGATAACTTAGATGGCCAGCCTGCAGGTATTAGGGCACCTGCCGCAGAATATAATAAAAAAATACAGTCAGCAAAACTTACAGATGCAACACGGTATAAAAAGCCTGCACATGATGATATGGCAATAAGTTTAATCCAACAAGGATTGCTAGAAGACGACACTCGAGGAATAACAACATCAAGTGCAAGGCGAGAAGTTCCTAGTGCAGTATTTGGTATTAGTACAGGAGGGCCTCTAGACAAGCGACCTGGTGCTCCTAAGGCAGAACAAGGACCAGTTGGCCTAAAAGCTAACTTACATACCCATAGACTTGGCGGATCATCATTTGTTATGGACGATGGTGACGACAAGTTTATAAGAAAAGGTAAAGCAGAAAGCACTCCGATGGAGTACGTAAGTTTAGAAGCAGGCGAAGCAGGCGGAGATCCTACATTGCCTGCTAATGAATTATTTAGGATGCGAACACGCACAGGTCATCAGATATTAATGCATAATACTGAAGACTTAATTTATATTGGTAATGCCAAAGGCACTGCTTGGATTGAACTTACGTCTAACGGAAAAATTGATATTTTTGCCGCAGATAGTATAAGCATTCATACACAGGAAGATATAAACTTTACAGCAGACAGAGATATAAACTTTACAGCTGGTCAAAATTTAAACATGGTAGTAGGTAAAGATCTTAAAGCTACTACTGGATCTAACACAAACTTTGTTGTAGGAACAAACGCTCTTTGGAATGTAGGCGATAGTTATGAAGTAGCCGCAGGATCTAACATAACACAATCTGCTGAAGAAAACGCAACATATTCGTCTACTGGTAATGCTAACTTTTTATCTGCCGCAGAAGTGTTTCTTGGTTCATCTGGCGGAAATGTTAATATTGATGCATTTAATAATTTAATTGTTAATGCTGATAAAGAAGGCCATATACATATTGGAACTGATTTACATATCACTTCTAAAGGTGAAACAGATATTAAGTCAACTGGCGAAATGGCAGTGCAAAGTACTGCGGCTATGAGGATTCACAGCGAAGCTACACTAGATATTCTTGGAGCAACTACTACAAAAATTACTTCAACAGGCACATTAGACATTAACGGCGGAACTGCAATTAAAGTAACTGGTGGACAAATAGATTTAAACTCTGCAGACGCTATTGCATCTATAGCAGTAGCTGGCGCCGCAGAAACTGCATTAGTACCGGCAGCTCCGACGCCTACTGCTCCTGAGCCGGCAGCACTAGCTGGGCAAGCGGCAAGAGTACCACAGCACGAGCCATGGTACGAACACGAAAACTTAAATCCGTTAGCATACACACCAGAAAAAACTAGAGCAAATACGGAACAAACTCAAACTTTTGTTCCGCGTACTCCAGACACGTTTGCTAAATCAATTGGAGTTCCTAAGAAAGGTGCTCCGCCTACTAAGTCAACTAGACAGAATAATACAGGCGATGTAGGTGTAACAACTAGTGGCACTTATACTACACCTGCAGGAAATCCAGCTAGGGCTACATCAACAAATGCACAAGGTGCACCTGTCTCTAATGATGTTAGGGAACGTGCTAGAATATTAGCACAAAGTATGCGAGCAGTTGGGTTTACTGACAACGAAACATTACTTTCTATTATTGCAGTATGTCATACAGAAAGTAGATTACTACCTGCAGAAGAACTTAGTTATGGAAATAATACAAACGCTTATATTCGTAGTATATTTAAAACTGCAACTAGAGGTGTTAGTGAAGCTGAATTAACTGCGGCTAAAGCAACAAAGGCAACTTTCTTTGAACTAGTGTATGGTAACAACAATAAAAAAGGACTTGAATTAGGTAATGAGTTTGACGGCGACGGCGGAGCATTTATAGGAAGGGGCGTTATACAAATAACTGGTAGAGCTAACTATGAAACATTTGGAAAAGCCGCTGGATTAATAGATGAAACATTAATTGACGGTCCTGTTAGTGATGTTGATCCGGAAGGCACTAATACAAACCCATTTGGTGTTAAAATACTATTTGATCCAAAATTGTTAGCTACTGACTTTGTAACAAGTTGTGACGTTGCGGCACAATATCTTAAAGCAAGATATAGACCAAACCGAGGTAAGGGTATTTTGGGTGATTTACGAATAGCAATTAACCCAGGTGGATACGATCATGCATATCCTAAGGATTTAGCATTTTACAAAGGATTAGATACTACTTGGTTAGAAGCACCTAAGCCTGAATCAACAGCAGGCATTAATGATAATGTTGCAAGTGCAGGCGGCACACAAGAAGTAAATAAAGGACCACAATAATGTGTAATGTTTTTATACCAGAAGTTAAAGTAACACGCCCTGGCATGGTACAAGATTTATCATCACAGTCTGCAGGACTAAATGAACAACGGTTTAATTATACCGGAGCTGAATCAAACCTTGAAGGTGATTATCCTCAAAGCACCGGCGGTTTAAATTCACAAAGTGGATCACCAATTGTCTATGCAGATCCCGGACCAATTCCTTCAGGGCCTGGATACTTAAAATTAAAAGCTATACTTGATAACGTCATAACAGGTGATTGGAAGGAAAGAGGAAAAGTTGGAAATCCAAATATATTAGCATGTTACAGTGTATGTGGACATTCTTATTCGCAAGATAGCGGATCAATGGCATATGCATGGTGCGCGGCATTTATAAGTTATGCACTAAAAACAGCCGGTATTGATAGCTTACGTTCTATGAGCAGTCAAGCATATAAAAATTATGGAAATGAAGTTGATTGGCGCACACTAGACAAAATAAGATACTTAGATATTTGTGTCTTTAAGTCAAGAACACGATCCGGCGGCCATATAGGATTTATTGTAGGTGTAGACAACAAGACAGGCAAACTTAAAATACTCGGAGGCAACCAAGGCGATAATGCTAAAGTATCAACTTACAGTGTTTCAAGTAACAGCCAGTATGTATTAAACATTAAACGTAACTGGGATATTCCAGCAGAGTACAATAAGCCGTTGTTTGGCAATAATAAATTAGATATTAATGCTGTATCAACTGGCACAAATAGTACAACAATTTAAGTAGGTAAATACAGTATGAGCACATTAGAAAAAAGTATATATGAAAGAATTACAGTAGCTGGCGATAAGAAAGCGCCTAATAAGCCTCCGGCGTCTAGAGCTTATAGAGGACTTAGTACAGTAAACCCAAATAATACGTCAACTACGTTATATGACCTTTCGTTAATTAAACAAGATTTAATAAATCATTTTCATATTAGACAAGGTGAAAAATTAGAAAATCCTGAGTTTGGAACAATCATTTGGGAAGTTTTATTTGAACCAATGACAGCGGCATTAAAAAACGCCGTTGCAAAGAATGTTACTGATATTGTAAATTACGATCCGCGTACACAAGTAAATTCAGTAATAGTTGACTCGTTTGAAACTGGAATTCAGATTGAATTGGATCTTACATATCTTCCGTACAATATATCTGAATCAATGCGCTTAACTTTTGATGAAAACAATGGTTTAATTTCGTAACTTATATACGCACTTATCCGAAACCAATAAATACATGTAAGTGAAGGAAGCAATAATATGTCAACAACCGATAGACAAAATAGGTTATTAGTAGCAGAGAATTGGAAACGTATATACCAAAGTTTCCGTAATGCTGACTTTCAAAGTTATGACTTTGATAATTTAAGAAGAACAATGATATCTTACCTTAGGACTAATTATCCTGAGGACTTTAACGACTACATTGAGTCGAGTGAATACCTTGCACTGATTGATTTGATTGCATTTTTAGGTCAAAACATATCCTTCCGCATGGATCTAAATGCAAGAGAAAACTTTTTAGAATTAGCAGAACGTAGAGAATCAGTTCTCCGTTTAGCACGGATGCTTTCTTATAATCCAAAGCGCAACCAAGCCGCAACAGGTATGTTAAAAGTAACTAGTGTTTCTACTACAGAAGAAGTAATAGATACTAACAACTTTAATTTAGCAAACCAATCCATTCAATGGAATGACCCAACTAATACAGATTGGTATGAGCAGTTTATTAAAGTAATGAATTCTGCACTACCTGCAAATGGTACATTTGGTCGCCCAATTAAAAAAGAAAAAGTAGACGGTGTTCCGCATCAGCAGTATAGATTTAATGCTGTTAACACAGATATTCCAACATACGGATTTAATAAATCTGTCCAAGGAAAAAATGTATCATTTGAAGTTGTGTCCTCAGACATAAACTCTGCTACAAAGAATGTTGAAGAAGAAATTCCATTAACTGCAAATAGCTTTGCATACCTTTATAAAGACGACAGCCGCGGACCTGCAAGTAGTAACACTGGTTTCTTTTGCATGTTTAAACAAGGTACATTAGACAGTGGCCAATTTATAGTTAACAATCCTACAACTAATCAAGTAATTGATATAGACGCAACAAACATTAACAACAGCGATGTTTGGCTTTATAAGCTAGACGAAAACGGACAAGAGTCTGAAATTTGGACAAAGGTTGATGCAATAGAAGGCAACAACGTTATCTATAATAGTGTTAGTAAAAAGATTAGATCAGTTTATAGTGTACTTACAAGAGTAAGTGACAGAATTAGTTTAGTGTTTTCAGATGGAACTTTTGGCGAATTGCCTAAAGGTGTATTTAAAGTTTTTTATAGAACTAGTAACAACCAAAGTTATGTTATTAAGCCAAATGATATGACTGGAATACAAGTTAGAGTTCCTTATTTAAGTAGAAGTAATACTGTTGAAACAATTACGCTTAATTTGGAATTAAAATACACAGTAGCAAATAGTGCGCCAAGTGAGTCAACAGAAAGTATTAAACAAAATGCTCCGTCGACTTATTATACACAAAACAGAATGGTAACTGCTGAAGATTATAATGTTGCACCATTGGGCATTAGTCAAGATATTATTAAAGTAAAATCAGTTAATAGATTTGCAAGCGGAATTAGTAGGTACTATGATTTATTAGATGCTACTGGAAAATATAGTAGCACAAATTTATACGCAAATGACGGTATTGTTTATAAAGAAGATTTAGTTAATAAAGATAGTTTTGCATATGTAACACAGACTGATATTGAAAGTGCTATTACAAATAAAATAGAACCAATATTAAAAGATAGAAGAGTGTTAAACTATTATCTAACAAACTTTACAAAGATTATTACTTCTGATTTAAAAGCAGAATGGGTACAAGTAACTACAGATACTAATAGAGGCACTGGTAACTTAATTGACGAAAGTAGTGCGTCTTATAAAGTAGGAACTTACACAGCAAATAATTTACGTTTACTTGAAGCAGGCTCACTTCTTAAATTTGAAGCACCTACAGGCTATCATTTTATGGTAGGCGATAAAACTACACTAATGGCAGGATCTGCAACTCATGCAGGATCGTTATCTTATAAGTGGGTAAAAGTAATTAGTGTTAACGGTGACGGTACGAAAACTACTACAGCTGGTTTAGGTGCTATTACACTTAATGATAGTATTCCGACAACAGCACTATTGACTGAAATTAGACCTAAACTTACTACAGTTATTACTCCAGCAGTTAAAACACAAATCATTGATCAAGCATTTGCAAATAATACATTTGGATTGCGATACGATGTTGCTACTAGACAATGGCGTATTATTACAGAAGTAAATCTAAATACTAATAGTGCATTTAGCACAGGTAAAACTGGTGATGTTAGTAGTCAAAATTTAGATGCTAGTTGGTTGTTATGGTTTAAAACAGATGGCGAAAAATATAACATTACATACAGAGCTATGCGCTATGTATACGAAAGCGACGAAGAGATCAAGTTCTACTACGACAGTAGTGATAAAATTTACGATAATAAAACAGGCAAAATTATTAAAGATAAAATTGAAGTATTAAGCATTAATACACAGCCTGACTTAACATTACCATTTACATCAGATTATAATTTTGAAATTACAAAAGAATATAGAGATGCTGAAGGATATGTTGATTCAAAGAAAATAGAAGTATCTTTCTTTGATGCAGACGACGACGGCGTAGTTGACAACCCAGGATCATTCCTTGATATTGTTAACGAGACAGTTGCTCCTACTACAAAATATATATTCCAAAAGAAGTACACTACATCTGACGGTGTTGAAGACTTTAAATACGTAACTGCTACATCACAAAACATAACAGTGCTTACTTCAGAATCAGCTATAGGAGCATATAGCTCTTATGATGCATCAACTGTATTTTTTGCAGTTGACACTGGATTATTTAAGAAGTTATCAACTGATAAACTTTCAATATCACAAGTATCAAACTTTAAAGCATTCATTGGTAGAGCAAGTCTAAAATTTAGATATGTACACGCTGCCGATAATAATAAAAGAATTGATCCTAGTAGCACAAACTTAATAGACACATTCTTGTTAACACGTTTGTATGACACTACTTATAGGCAGTGGTTAAATGGCGATGTTATAGCACAACCATTACCGCCAAGTAGTGATCAGTTGTATAGAAGTTATGGCGCAGAACTAGATAAAATTAAATCAATTAGTGACGAAGTTATATATCATCCAGTAAAGTATAAAATACTATTTGGATCATCAGCGGAGACTGGGTTGCAAGCAACATTTAAAATTGTAAAGAATATTGAAACTGTTACTAATGATAATGAAATAAAATCAAACGTAGTTAGTGCAATAAATGAATATTTTAGTTTAGACAATTGGGAGTTTGGAGAGTCGTTTTACTTCTCGGAACTTTCAACATACGTAATGAATCAACTTGCACCAACTATTAGTTCTATAGTAATTGTACCAGATGAAGATTCACAAGCATTTGGATCATTGTTTGAGATTAAATCAGAATCAGATGAAATTTTTATAAGCGGCGCAACAGTAGCAAACATAGAAATAATAGATAGCATTACAGCAACTAGATTAAAAGCATCCGGCACTGTTATTACAGCAAGTGTTGAAGTTGCAAATACTGGAATACAAAGTTCTAGTACAGCATATACATCGACAATAAACACCGGAACAGCAAGTTCTAGTTCAAGTTCGTCGAGTTCAAGTTCATCAAGTTCTAGTTCATCAAGTTCTAGTTCAAGCTCAAGTGGAGGCTACGGCTACTAATGGCATATAATAACGACCAAAATGAATATCCACTTCCAGTTAATGGCAAATCTAACAGGAAGTCTGCAGAGTTACTACCAAGGTATTTTCGAACTGAAGCTAACACTAAGTTTTTAAATGCTACATTAGATCAACTTACAAAGCCCGGTACTGCAAAAAAATTAAATGGATATTTTGGAAGAAAAACAGCTAATGCTTATACTCCAAATGACTTGTACATTGGTGATATTTCTTCTCAAAGAGAAACACATCAATTAGAACCTGCACTTGTATCTAAAGATATTCTTAATAATGTTTTATTTTATAAAGACTATAATGATTTTAGAAATCAATTAGATATATTAGGCGCAACAGTTTCAAACGAAAGTTTACTAAACAGCCAAGAGTATTATGCATGGAACCCAAATTTAGATTGGGATAAACTTACTAACTTTAGAGAGTATTATTGGTTACCATCTGGTCCTGCACCTATTAGTATATTTGGTCAAAATGATGATGTAACAAGTACTTACACAGTAACAAGTGTAGACAATGCAGGAAACAAAGGATATGTGTTTAACGGAAATCTAACACAAAATCCTACATTAGAATTATACAGAGGCCAAACATACATGTTTGATGTTTCTGCTCCAGGACTGCCATTTACTATTAGAACTTCACGACAAATTGAAAGTGACAATGAGTATGCAATTGGTATTACAAATTCAGGAACAGATTTAGGAACAGTTGAATTTACTGTACCTCTAAATGCGCCTGAGAGATTGTACTATGTATCAGAAACTGATGTTAACACAGGCGGGACACTTAGAATTGCAGACATTGAGTCTAACACATCGATAGATGTTGTTAGCGACATACTAGGCAAAAAAACATACACTACAGCAAATGGATTTTCGTTAATGAACGGAATGAAATTAAAGTTTGAAGGAACTGTTATTCCGAAAAAGTATGCAACTAATACATGGTATGTTGAAGGTGTTGGTGATAAGATTGTATTAATAAAAGATAGTGATCTTGTAATTTCACAAGCGTACTCAGCAGACGTAGAAGTATTGTTTGATGCAAATGACTTTGACAATTTACCGTATAGTACTGCAAGTTCTTATGCGGCAACTAAAGATTATATTGTAATTAATAGAGCTTCTTCAGATAAAAATGCTTGGTCGAGAAATAACAGATGGTTCCATAAATCAGTACTTGAAAAAACTGCTGAATTAAACGGCGAAGTATTTGATATTGATCAAAGTGCAAGAGCAAAACGACCTGTTATTGAATTTATTGCAGGGTTAAAATTGTTTGAGTTTGGTACTGAAGCAAAAACTGAAAATGTAAACTTAGTTGACACGTTTACAAAAGATGCATTTTCAACAATTAGCGGAGCAGACGGTTATAGCATTGACGGTGTTGATGTTACCGACGGTATGCGTATTTTGTTCACAGCAGATACTGATCTACTTGTAAACAATAACATTTATAAAGTAAAGTTTATTAAACATAACTCTACAGTTGCTCAAATTGCACTAGTTGACGAAACAGATACTACACCAATTAATAATCAAGTAGTGTTAATTACACAAGGTACTAATGCAGGTAAACAGTATTACTATAATGGAACTTCTTGGAAGTTAGCACAGTACAAGTCAAGTACAAACCAACAACCGTTGTTTGAATTGTTTGACGATTATGGTATTAGTTACAGCAATGCTACAACTTATCCGGTAAGTAATTTTGCTGGTAATAAGATTTTTAGTTATAAGGTTGGCACAGGGAAAAATGATGTTGAATTAGGCTTTCCTATAACATACAGAGCACTTGAAAATGTTGGCGATATTACGTTTGACTTTAACCTAGCATCGGAAAAGTTTAGTTATCAACTTGATAATGTTCCTTATAATAAAACTACTGAAATTGGATTCTGTAAAACATATACTGATATTGATAGCTTTACATACTGCAACGGCTGGACAAAGGCCAAAACTAATACAGTGCAAAAAGTTATTAGACAGTACGATGTTACTACTGTAACAACAGACTTTGCTATTGATACTTATAATAATAGTGGATCATTAACTGATTTAACTTGCGCAGTACAAGTAAATAGTGCTTGGAGATTTGATTATACATTAGTTGATGTTAACGGAGTTATGACTGTTAGATTTACAACAGCAATTCCTGCAAAAAGCAGTGTAATAATTAAAACTAATAGTGACACAATTAAAAATGCAAATGGATATTACGAATTTCCACATGCAATGGAAAAGAATCCACAAAACGACAAACTTACTTCGTTTACATTAGGCGAAGTTAACGATCATGTATTTTCGATGATTGAAGACATGCCTGGCTTTACAGGTATATTTCCTGGACCAAGCAATCTTAGTAACTTAGGAAATGTAAATTCTTATGGTAAGAAGTTTTTACAATATGCAGGCTCGTCGAATATTAGTACATACCATGTAACAGATAGAGATGCAAATATAATTAAGGCTATTGATCATTCTAGACGCGAATATAGAAAGTTTAAAAGATCATTTATGCAAGCGGCTGACACGTTAGGGTATGATGGCCCGACTAAGCAACACGTTGACTTAGTATTAAAGAGTGTTAATAAAGATAAAACTAATACTCACCCTTATCACTTTAGTGACATGATTCCGTTTGAAGGATCTAAGCGTTTAGAATTTACAGTGTACGATATAGAAAATACTTTCTTCTCGCTGAGCGAAACGTTTAGTTTAGCAACACTTTCATCTAAGGCAGTATTAGTATATCAAAATGGTATTCAGCTAATACACAATAAAGATTATACATTTAATACAGATGGATTTGTTGTTATATCTGCAACTAAAGTCAAAGATGATTTAATTGAAATATACGAATTTGGAAATACTGATGGGAGTTATGTACCACCAACTCCTAGTAAGTTAGGATTGTATCCAGTATTTTATCCTGCAATAATTAACGATAATACCTACTTAACAACTACTAAAGTAATCCAAGGACACGACGGTAGCAAGACTGTAGCATACGATGATTATAGAGATGAGTTATTATTAGAACTTGAAAAGCGAATTTATAATAACATTAAAGTAAAATATGATACTACTAGATTAGATGTAAACGATTTTATTCCAGGAATAGATAGAGATACAAAGTTTACTAAAACACAAGTTGATGCAGGAATGATGCGCGACTTTGTACAGTGGACTGAAAGTTTAGGTGATGTTAATTATACTGATAGCAGTAGTTTTTACACTAGAGATAATAGCTTTACTTGGAACTACTCTAACATGGCATCGTGGGACGGAAAAGCGATTACTGGTTTTTGGAGATCCGTTTATAAACAAGCATTTGATACAGATCGTCCACATACCCATCCTTGGGAAATGTTAGGCTTTACAATAATGCCTACATGGTGGGAAACAACATATGGTCCTGCACCATATACAAGCGACAACTTAGTATTATGGGAAGATTTACAAGAAGGTAGAGTTAAAGCTACAGGTGTTCCTATAGAAATCATTACCAAATATAAAAGATCTAAATTATTAACACACATTCCGGTAGATGAGTTTGGCGATCTATTAAGTCCTCAATCAGCAGGATTTACTTCAGGATTTGTTTCTGAAAATATAGACGCATCATTTAAATTCGGTGACGAAGCTCCGGCTGAAACAGCATGGAGACGAAGTGGTGAATATCCATTTAGTTTAATTAAGTCATGGATATTAAATCAGCCTAATAAAGTAATTGGGTTAGGCTTTGACACATCAAGAATGAAAAAGTCGTTGTCTGGACAATGGATTTACACAGCATCAAACAAAGCAATAACTCCTACAGATATAGTTTATCCGAATATAATAACCGATCCAGCAGAAGTATTAACAAGTGGATTAATTAACTATGTTATTGAATACTTAACTTCAGAAGCAACAACTGATGTTGCAAGTTATAAAGAACAATTTAAATTAGTAAAAAATCAATTAGGAATTAAATTAGGTTCTTTTACTGATAAAGAAAAATTAAAATTTATTTTAGATAGCAGAACTCCGTTTAATAAAGGTAACGTATTTCTTCCTAAGGAGAATTACAATATATTCCTTAACACAAGTTCTCCATTAACTGTTGCTTCTTACAGCGGCGTAATGATTGAGTTAGCACCGTCTGGGTATATTGTCCGAGGTTACAACAGTACTAATCCTGTATTTACATATCTTGATCCTAGGTCAACTAGTACAGATCCAAATATTAATGTTGGAGGAGTATCAGAAACATACCTTGAATGGACTGGAGGACAACGCTACGTAGTTGGAAGCAATGTACAGTATAATAATGTATTCTTTAGAGTAAAAACAAATCATACAAGTACTGAATCTTTTGAATCTGCAAACTTCCAAAAACTTGCTGAACTACCAATGGTGGGAGGAGCAACTGCAACGTATAGAAAAGCATTTACAACTGACAAAATTGATGTTCCTTACGGTACATTATTTAAAACAGTTCAAGAGGTAGTAGACTTTATATTAGGTTACGGTGCTTACTTAGAATCACAAGGATTTACATTTAATTATTATAATCCAGAATCACAAGTTGTTGAAGATTGGAAATTAAGTACTAAAGAGTTTTTATATTTTACTACACAAAATTGGACAGCTGGCACAGTATTGTCAGTAAGTCCGTCAGCAACTAAGTTAGAATTTAAAGCATCGTATACTACCACTGACGACTTATATAATAGCTTTTATAATTACAGCATTTTAAATGCTAATGGCGAGAAAATATCTGAAAACCTTACTAGACTGAATAGAGAAGACAGTGTTTTCCAAATGCAGTTAAAAGATTCATCAGAAGGAATATACCATGTTATATTACCTCAAGTACAAGTTGAGCACGTTGCTGTATTAGATAATATTTCAGATTTTAAAGATGTAATATATAGTCCTGCCACTGGTTACCGACAAGAACGTATTAAAGTATTAGGATATGTAGCCGCAGGTTGGGACGGAAGTTTAAACATTCCAGGATTTGTGTTTGACCAAGCTGAAGTTACAGAATGGGCATCTTGGAAAGATTATGCAATTGGCGATGTTGTAAAGTATAAAGAATTTTACTATAGCGCATTAATTGAAGCAGTTGGTACTGAAACTTTTGTTGCACTTAGTTGGGCAAGACTAGAAAGCAAGCCTACTCCGAAGTTAATGCCAAACCTTGATTATAGAGTTAATCAGTTTGCTGATTTTTATGACCTTGATTCGGACAATTTTGATGCTGAACAGCAGAAGATGGCACAGCATTTAACAGGTTATCAAAAGCGTCAATACTTAGAAAATATTATTAATGACGATGTTAGTCAGTATAAGTTCTATCAAGGTATGATAGCTGACAAAGGTACACGTAATGCTATTGACAAGTTATTTGATAGTTTAGCAAGTGCTGACAAAGATAGCATAGACTTTTACGAAGAATGGGCAATTAAATCAGCACAGTACGGCGCTAGTACAGGCTTTGAAGAAATTGAATATCAGTTAGATGAATCTAAGTTTAGATTAGAACCACAGCCTATTGAGTTAGTTAACGTTGTTCCAACAGCAACAACTGATTTAGTTTATAGAGTACCGCATCATGATGTATTCTTAAAGCCAGCAAACTATGAAACTACTAGGCTTCCTACAAAATATTTAAATAAAGAATATATAAAAACAGTTGGATATGTTACAAGCGATGATGTTGATAGAGCAGTAACAACTAAAGCCGGAATATTAAACTTTGCTACAACAGACATAGACAAAGGTGCGTATGTTTGGGTATCAACTGATAACCAGTCATGGGACGTATTGAAGCATTTTAATAGTAACCTTGTAGTAAACACAATTACACAAGAAGCAACTACTATAACGTTAAATTGTGACAAAACTGTTGACGTAGCTATTGGTGATATTATTGGATTATATAATGTAGATCAAATTGTTGGAACTGATACCGTAGCAACAGCAGTTGAAGCATTTTATACAGTAACAGATGTTTACAATAATAAAATCGAATTTGTTTCTGACAATAATGATTGGGAAAAGATTGGAACGTTAACTAATGTAAATGGAATAATTACAAAGTTTACTTCACAAAGAGTTGCTACTTTAGCAACAGCAAATGATTTAAGTACTAAGAACTTACAGTCATTAGAAATTATTTGGGTAGACGATGACGACAGCGGTAAGTGGAGAGTAATTAAGAACACTCCAGTTTATTCTCAAGCACAAACTATTAAGAGTTCACTATCGTTAGATAGTACGCAACATAACTTCGGACATAGTATTGCTGTAAACGACTCTAATACACTTTTAGCAGTTGGTATTCCTAACAAAGGAAACGGCGAAGTACATATATTCAAGCGTAGCAGTGATGCAAACAATCTTGTATTTGATCAAACAATTAGTGCTCCTATAACTTATGTAGATGTAGGCACATCACAGCAATTTGGCGAAAGCGTTTCGTTTAGTCCAGACGGCAAGTATTTAATTATTGGATCACCGTATGCAAGTAACGTAAAGACTGCATATAAAGGAACATATGTTCCTGGTAATAACTATAATAAAAATGACATTATTAAATCAGGTCCAAACTTATTTAAAGCAGTATCGGTTATTGACGGAGCAGTTGATGCAATACCGTATACTACTTTTAATTCGTATCCTGACTTAGTTTCCGAAACAGATAGCACATTACTTAATTTACTACAAACAGGCAACTATAAACTTAATAGTAAAACTAATACCACACACTTGCTAGTTAGAGGCCCTAAAGAAGCATACGAAGGGTCGAAAGTAGGCGACAGCATTGTGCTAAAATGGAATAGCAACAGTAACATAAACACACAAGGTTATGATGTTGCTGTTGAGCCATTTGACGGTCAATTTACTCCAATAACTGGTGCATTCTTAACAGATACACATGCTATTACAGCTAAGGTTGAAAACGTATTGCATATTGCAAACTTCCAAAACTTACCTGGCGTTGGACAAACAGTAAACAGTGCAGTAGCAAGTGGTATAGTTGCTTATGTAGGCGACAGTGACGGAGCCGCAATAGTTTATGTGTCGAATGTTAACGGATCGTTTGCTTCAACAGGACAGTTGTCAATTGGTTCTATTGCAGTTGGTGATTATACTGAAGATTATGTAGACCCTACAGCAGAAGTAGGTGGTTATTGGATGATAACTACTCCTGCATACGAAACAGCGGCAGATAGTTCAAACATATTTACTGATCCAGGAAACGGGTTAGTGTATCAAGACATTATTAAAGAAGGCTCAGGAAGATCACCTAACTATTATTACAATATTCAAGATAACATAACAGCTATTGGTGTAAAAGCATCGTTAAACGACCAAGTGTCGTTTATTGAGAGCTTTACTTATGAAGGCGATCCAAATGAAGTATTTGCTGTACAGAATTCTACTAAGTGGGCAATAAGAGTTCCTAAAGTATTATCGGATACATTGTCAAATACTGATCAGTTCTATCTTTTCTTAGATAACCACAGCGGAGTAGTTGATCTTACAAACACTGCATTTACCTTTGGTATTACAAACAAGCAACATACAATTTATGATATGTGGGATGGATATATTGACTTTGTGTTTGATAACTTTAGTACAATAAACCAATTACCGTTTGAGCCAGCAGTAGGCGACACTGTACGTGATGCATCAAGTGGAGCAACAGCAGAAGTTGTATTTTATAAAAGAGAATTTAATGACATAAGAATTTATGTTAAAAATGTTACAGGTACATGGAGCCTTGGAGATAATTGGGGTCAAACTGCTGATATCATTAGATCAGGATCGCCAGACAGAACAATGGGCGAAATTAAAGCAACTTCGTTAGGTTCGGCAGTAGTTGGTAAGATACTAGTTATTAACGAATCAACTAACTTTGCTAATGTTGCAACTACTGAATTGCTTGACAAAGAGTATTGGATTTACGATGAAATTACTCTACAAGGTATTGCAAGAGGCGCAAACGTACCTTCGAGTAATAACAATGATTGGACACAAGTTAATAATATTGTTGCAAGTAATGCTACAAATGCATCTGTAAGTGGACTGACAGAAGAAGGTATGATTTCTGTTTATGCACTCAACGAAGTTAACCAGTTTGACATTAACAGTTCTTATGTAATGCCTGAAAGAGAAAACCATAAACACTTTGGCGATGAAATACAAATAACTCAAGTTGATAAATTGTATAAAGTTGCAGTTGCATCCGGCGGAAATGACACACAGTCTAATCCAGGTAGTATACACTTTATTAAGCACGGTTCTTTTAACACAGTTGGAAGTACAGTTGAAACGTATAACTGGCAACTAGACGTTAATCCGTTATTTAGGGGAGTGTTTAATTCAACTACATTCTATAAAGTAGGCGAAATTGTTAATTATCTTGGTACAATGTATAGTGCAAACATAAACATTGCTAGTGGACTAGCATTTGTAGCAAGTAACTGGACCGCATTAACAGCAACAACGTCACACGTTGGTTACATTCCTAGTACACCGGAACAATTAGTAATTGGTGAAGGTATTTATACCCCAGAGGGCGGCATAAGAGACTTTGCTAGACGATTTGACCAAGATAAACTTGGACAAGTATTAATTACTAGTACAAAAATACAAGGTAATGATAGTACAGGATCAAGAGCAGTTAATGTATACAGACAAGTTAACGGACAGTTTACTTTATCTCAAACAATTGAAGCTCCGTACTTAGATGTAAGCACAGACACACTTACTGGGTATGCTGACACAATATCAATTAGTGCAGACGGCACTATGATTGCTATAGGCGAACCTTATAACAACTCTGTTGCAACTGCCCAAGGTAAAGTGTATCTTTATAAGTTAACAGGCGGAACATTTGTACTATCACAAACATTGTACAGCCATAACAACGAAGTAGCAGAACAATTTGGTAGTGCAGTTAGCTTTGACGGCAATCAACTAGCAGTAACGTCATTGCAAGGCGACATTGATACGCTAACAACATATGATACTGATACAACTTACTTTGATAATAAGTTTACTAACTTTAAAAATTCAATGATGGATAGTGGTGTTGTTTACGTTTATGAAAGAATTAATGAAACATTAGTATACGCTGAAGAGTTTATATTCGATGATTATTCGTCGATGGCATTTGGTAAAAACTTATTAGTAAGTAACAACCACGTGTATGCAAGCATGCCTAGAATGACAGACTACAATACCTATCAAGGTATGGTTGTTGATTATAGAAAAGTAATTGGTACAACTGCTTGGGTGACTCACAGAAGTCCATTAGATCAAGTTGATTTGTCTAATATAAAAAGTGCATTTTTGTATAACACTAAAACTAATACATTAATAGCAGACATTGATGTTATTGATCCTGTTCAGGGAAGAATTCCAGGTATAGCAGAACAAGAGTTAAGTTTTAAAACATATTATGATCCAGCATCTTTTAATATTGGTAATGATAGCGTAGTAGTTGACGCACTAGCAGGCTGGACAAAGCAAGCAGTGGGCAAACTGTGGTGGGATTTAAGTGCAGTTAAGTATTATAACTATTATCAAAATGATATTACTTACCAAACAAACTTTTGGGGAGAATTATTCCCAGGTACTTCTATAGACGTTTACGAATGGGTAGAAACAGAATTTCTTCCAAGTGAATGGGATACAATTGCTGATACAGAAGAAGGAATTGCAACTGGAATAAGCGGATTAAGTAAATATGGCGACACTGCATACAGTGAAGCACTAGTATGGGACGAAGTATCAGCAACGTCTAGAAAAACATATTACTACTGGGTGTTAAATAAGAAGACAACTCCAAATGTAGAGTCTAGGACAATGAGCGCACAGGCTGTACAAACACTTATTAAAGATCCAGCAGGATCAGGACACAAGTTTGTTGCACTGATGTCTAAAGATAGGTTTGCATTGTTTAATGTAGCCAACTCTATGATAGACACGGATGTTGCACTTAACATTCGTTATTGGACTACAGCTAATAAGAATCAAAACATACACAACGAATATCAAATGATATCGCAAGGTGTTGCAAGTAGTAAGCCTAACAAAGATATTGAACGCAAATGGTTTGATAGTTTAATTGGTTACGATTCTAAAGACAGAATTATACCTGATCCGGCATTAAGTGTAAAAACAAAATATGGAATTCAAGACAGACCAAGACAGGGTATGTTTGTAAACCGGGCTGAAGCATTAAAGCAATTAATTGAAAGAACTAATGATATATTAGCAAAAACTATTATTGTTGATGAGTTTAATATTACTGATCTAGTAAAAAATGACCCAGTACCAAGTGCTAGTACACAACTTTATGATGCAGTAATTGATACTTATGAAGATATAGCATTTTTAGGAATTGCAAATAAAACAGTTCCGACACTTACGCCTACAGTAGTTGATGGAAAACTTACACAAATTTTAATTACTGCATCTGGTAGGGGATATATTGATTCTACTTATGTTAGCGGAACTAGAAAAGGTCCAAAGATTACTGTTACTGGTATAGGTACTGGAGCAGAAGTTGAATGTACTTTAAATGAATTAGGACAAATTTCAACAGTTACTATTGTTAACGCAGGTAAAGGTTATGATAATTCTACAGTACTTACAGTTAGAAACTTTACAGTACTAGTTAAGTCTGATATTAATGTTTCAAACAAATGGAGCATGTATCAGTTAGTTGCTGGTAAGTGGATAAGAAATATTAGTCAACGATTTGATACAAACTTATACTGGAACTACAAAGACTGGTACGCTACTGGATACAACTCCTTTACTTCTGTAGTTGATTTAATTACTGCAAGCTATCAGTTAGATGGAATAGTTAACGACATTGGCGATACTGTAAAAATTGAAAATGTTGGATCGGGTGGATGGTTATTACTAGAAAAAATTAAAAATGAAGTTGATGTTGATTATACTGTAAATTATAAAACAGTAGGAAAGCAAAATGCAACTATTGCGTTTACTGAGTCATTGTACAATGTAAACACAAGTAAAATTGGATTTGATAGCAACAACTATGATACAGTATTTTTTGATGCACAACCTGTTACTGAAACTAGAATAATACTTGAAACAATAAGAGATCATCTTTTTGTTGACAACTTAGAAGTAGAATATAATAACTTATTCTTAGCTAGTGTTAGGTATGCATTTAGTGAACAGCCAAATATTGACTGGGCATTTAAATCAAGTTTTGTAAAAGCACAACACAATTTGGGTAAACTAGCACAAAGAGTTACATTTAAAAATGACAATTTAGAAAGTTACCAAACTTATATAAACGAAGTTAAGCCCTACAAAACTAAAGTTAGAGAGTATGTAAGTTCTTATAATAATACAGACCTTACACAATCAATAATATCAGACTTTGATTTACCGCCGAAGTATAGTATTGCAGACGGAAAAATTAAAGCTTCTAGCGCCAAGGCTTCAGACATTGCAGTGTACGGTGAAAGAGCTGTATCTTCATATCCGGACAAGCACTGGTTTGATAATGTTGGATATCAAATTACAAGTGTTGAAATTGGTAATAAAGGGTCTGCATATAACTTACCTCCAGTAATTAGATTTGAAGGAGGCGGTGGCACAGGTGCTACAGCAAAGGCATTCTTAAACAACGGCAAATTAAGCAAAATACAAGTATTAACTCCTGGTAGCGGGTACATTAGCGCACCAACTATTATAGTTGACGGCGGATTAAGCAACACTGGAACAATTGGCAATGCAACTGCAATTTTAGGTAATGGTGTAGTTAGAGGTACTAAAGTTTCGTTTAAATTCGATAGGGTAAGCGGACTACCTTACATTACTACATTAGCTACAACAGAAACATTTGTTGGAACTGGCAGTAAATTTAACTTTGATCTAAAATGGCCAATGGATAGAAAAACAACAAGCACAAGTGTTGTTGTTACTGGTGTTGAGCTATTAAGAAGTGAGTATGCATTTACTAATGTTAACGATGTTACTAAAGGATACACTAGAAGTGTTGGAAGAATAGCATTTACTACTCCGCCTAAATTAGGCTCAGCAATAACTGTTACATATAACAAAGATATAAATTTGTTAGATGCACAAGATAGAATTAGTTTACTTTACAATCCTACTACAGGAATGGTAGGCAAAGACATTGCACAGTTAATGGATGGTATTGATTACGGCGGCGTTGAGATTAAGAGTTTTGGATTTGAAGGAAGTTCCGGTTTTGATACTGAGCCTTTCTTTACAGAAACGTTTGATACTTATGATAACACATACGAGGATTTAGTATTCCAGCTAGACGGATCAACTGCTACATTAACTTGGGACACTCCGTTGTTAAGCGGAGTTACTTATAACGTATATAAAAATAATGTGCGAATTGATGACGCTTATTACAACGATTCATCAATAGCAACTAATCCAAATGCTAAAATGCTTAGTATTACTGGAGATGGCGTACTAACTTCGTTAAATTTACAAGACAACGGTGTATCATCAGTAAGTGACGATACGTTTATTATTAGAAAAACTACAAGTGACGGTAGCTTTAAGCCAGACACAACATCATACGACACACTGCTTGATGGCGGAACAACATTGTATGATACTGCTAAAGGTATTGATGCTTCGGAAATAGTTGTTGACGGCGACGGGTTTGTAACTCAGGCTAATAGCAAAGGTCCTGAGGAGTTAGTTCCTGGACAAATATTAGATACTTTAGACTTAAAAGTCGTCCATCGTCCAGTTGAAGGCGGCAGTACAATTTACAGTGATGTTCATTGGACAGACGGCACAACGGCTATATTCAAATTAGGCGGCCATCCAAACTCTGCAGATGCAGTATTTGTAAGACTTGACAATGTTAAAGTTGCACCAAGTTTATATACAGTTGATTATGCAACTAACACAATTACATTTGCAACGGCTCCGACTACTAGACAACTGCTAAACACTATTGTTATGGGAGAAGCTGGTCAGAAGATATTAGACATTAACACGTTTAACGGTGACGGCAGCACAATAGAATTTGTTACTAAAGTAGAATGGCAATCAGACATGACACACTTTGTTAATATTAACGGAGTACTACAAACGGTTACTATTTTCTCAGCAGGCGATGCCTATGGTGTAGATAAAGGATATACTGGAATTAGATTTAGTACTGCTCCTGCACTAGATGCAGTAATTGATTTTGGATTGTTCTATGCTACTGGTACAAACTTTAGCCAAGTTGCAAGTCAATCGTTTGTAGCAGACGGAAGTACTACACAGTATACACTAGCAACTACTCCAATAGGAAGCAATCCTGTTGCAAACCAGACTATAGTTAAAGTTAACGGTAGTATTTTAAATGCAGGATACAGTGACAGACATGTTATTAGTGCTAACGTACTACAATACCAATTACAAAATTGGCAGTTAGGATTAAACACAATCCGCGGCGAGGATATTGAAGTTTATTTAGACGGTATTAAATTAGTTAGAAATATACAATACAAATGGGATTCGGCTAGTAACATAGTTAATGTAACAGCTAACGTAGCTACTACTGGACAAATACTTGATGTATTTTTAGTAGCAGATGGTGCATATGCATTTGGTTATGTTGGAGTTGATCCAGATGATAGTTCAACTAAGTTTATAGCAACACCGGGCGTAATATATTTTGACACTGCTCCTGCACTTGATGTAACTGTTGAAGTAACAACATTTAGTAACCATGACATATTAGACATTGAAAGAATCAAATATAATGTTATTAGTCGTACTTCGATAGCAGAAGGAAATGTAGACTTCCAAGAGTATACTTTGTTAACTAATGGCTTTGTAAAATTACGCAAGGAAGTAAACGATGCAAGATATGTTTGGGTAATATTAAACGGAACACAGTTAACACCGGCAGTAGATTATTATGTAACTGAAGATAAGATGCATATTAAGATAGTAAGCACTATTAGTGCAAGTGATATTGTTGAGTTAATACACTTTACTGCTCCGCCGACTAGCCAAAAGTTTGGATTTAGGCAATTTAAGGATATGCTAAACCGTGTTCACTATAAGCGCATGGACGAAACGAATAAGTATATGTTGAGTCAACCACTTAATTGGTTTGATTTAAGAATTGAACTTTTGGATGCAAGTGGGTTACCGACACCTAACAAGACTTCAAAAATACCAGGAGTGGTATTTATTAATGGTGAGAGAATTGAGTATTTTGTGAAACAAGGCAACACTTTGAGACAGTTACGCAGAGGAACGCTAGGAACAGGTGTTAACACCATCTATCCAGCTGGAACTTTAGCTATGGAGCAAAGCATTGGCCAAACAATTCCTTACAAAGACGAAACACTTACTCAAATACTTACAGCAGACGGTACGTCTACTGCATATGAGTTAGATTTTATACCTAACAATATAAATGAATTTGAAGTATTTGTAGCAGGAAAGCGTTTAAGGAAGAACGCAATAACAATCTTTAACCCAACAGTTGACTTAGATAGTCCAGAGGGTGATGAAACTTCCGTAGCAGAGTTTAGTGTAGACGGTACTACTAGTACATTAACGCTTACAACTGCTCCTTTAGAGAATCAAAAGATTATTATAATAAGAAAACTAGGTAAACTTTGGACAGACGTCGGAACTAGCCTTGCTAACCAAGAAAATGACATTGCACGGTTCCTTCGAGCGAAAGTTACGGAGCTAGTCAAATAAATACACATAGCAGTGAGAGAACAAAATGACAGACAAATTAAATGACACATCAGGAATAAAGGTACAGGGACACATTAAGATTAGTGACCCTGCTACTGGCGAAGTATATGTTGACAAGCGTAACGCAATTCATTATGAAAACATGAGTCTTGCACTTGCGGAAAGTTTAGCAAATGCTGGCAAAGGAGCCATTTATGAAATGAGCTTTGGCAACGGAGGAACAAGTGTCGATCCAACAGGGATTATTACTTACTTAACTCCTAACTCAACAGGTACAAATGCTAGTTTGTATAATCAAACATTTACTAAAGTTGTAGATGATTTGAGTACAAACAACACAGATCCTGTTAGAAATAAATTAGAAACTAGACACGTAAGTGGTACTAACTACACAGACATAATTGTAACGTGTTTACTTGATTACGGCGAACCCTCCGGACAAGATGCATTTGATACTGCTACAGATGCAACTAGTACATATGTGTTTGACGAGTTAGGGTTAAAGAGCTACGATCCTAGTACAACAGGTAAGTTAATTACACATGTAATTTTCCACCCAGTACAAAAATCATTAAACAGACTTATACAAATTGATTATACTGTAAGAGTCCAAAGTTTGTCAGGAGCATAATTAGATGGCATATACTATTAACTTTACAGATTTTACAAACAAAGGTAGCATTACTGTTGAAGATAGCACTTTAAACGTACAAACTAGTTTAAAGTTTCCAGGCAGAAGTACTACAGCATACGGTACTGCTATTAATGAAAATTTCTTGCACTTACTAGAAAACTTTTCAAATACATCAGCACCTAGCAATCCTGTTGAAGGACAAATTTGGTATGATAATACACCAGGCAGTGAACAGTTAAAAGTATATGATGCAACGCAATGGGTAGCATCTGGTGGATTAAAGAAAGCACTAACAGCACCAGAAGCGGCAAATAGCGTAGTTGGTGATTTGTGGGTCGATACAGACAATCAACAGTTATACTTATTTACAGGTTCAGGTTGGGTATTAGTAGGGCCAGAATTTAGTGGTGGTCTTAACACTGGCGCACAACCAGTTGAAATAATTGGCCAAGACAATGTTGTTTACAATGCAGTACAAGTAGAAGTTGCGGCAAAGCCAGTTGCAATAATTTCAGCAGATGCGTTTACTCCTAAAGCAGTAATTAGTGGATTTACTACAATTAGTCCGGGCATTAACTTAACTACTACAAATATTACAGGTGACGGCGCTCCAAAGTTTGTTGGACCAGCTGATGTTGCAGAAAACTTATTAGTAGGAACTACTAAAGTACCTGCGGCAAACTTTTTAAGAAGTGATGCAGTAAGTACAACAAATTATCAAATTAAAATTAAAAATGATTCAGGATTATTATTAGGTAGCGGTAACCAGCTTGCACTAGAAGTTGAAGGCGAAGCTGGAGTTATTACACATAACACTAGTGGTAGTAATATTGACATCAGAGTTAATAATTCAGGAACAACACAAACAGCAATCAGAATTGACTCAACTACAAACGTTGGTATTAATAATACTGCTCCGTCAGAAAGTTTAGATGTAACAGGAAATGTTAAATTAAGCGGAAACTTATTAGTAGACGGAACTACGTCTAGCACAAACTTTGGTAATGGTGCATTAATAGTAGCAGGAGGCGCTGGTATTGCTGGTAATTTAAACGTTGGCGGAACTTTTGAAGTCGACGGCATTTTAACTACACAAAACCAAGCACCTGATTCTCCTAACGTAAGAAACATCGGTAACTCGGCTAACAAATACTTAGGAATATATGCAACTACATTTAACGGAAACTTACTTGGTAACGTAACAGGTACAGTTAGTGGCAGAGCAGGAAGTGCAGATAAACTAGCTAGTAGTACAAACTTCCAAATGACTGGAGAAGTAATTGCTAACCAGTTAATATTCGATGGACAAACAGGCGGTAGTACAAAAGTATTTACAACTTCAGTTTCAAATGCATTTATTAGTAATAAAACAAGCACCAATAACACTGTATCAGATGATGAATTCTTATTAAACAGAACAACAGGAACAACAGGGCTTTATAGAGTTAGCAGAGATACTTTATTAGCTAGTGTTCCAACTAACCCAACAGGCGTACTAATGCCGTATGCTGGTAGAGTAGCACCTGCACATTGGTTATTATGTGACGGTAGTGAAGTATTACAAGCAGATTATCCGTTTTTATACACATTAATTGGGTTTGATTATAAGCAAGCAGACCAACTTAGTGATAGCGGTGTGTTAAAATTTGCATTACCTGATTTAAGAGGTCGCGGAGCAGTTGGTCTAGATAACATGGGCGGATCGGCAGCAGGCAGAGTAACAGGACTAAGAGGTTCTGAGATTGGTAACAGTGCTGGTACACAAGATGTTACTATTGGACTTACTAACTTACCAGAACATGAACATGATTTAGTTGTTGAAGGAACACAATTTTACGCAATATTAGATGCGGCAAAGGGTGCAGAAAGTCCTACTTCATCTATTACATACGATGCTCCAACAGGAAGCGGCCAGGGGCAGGCTGTTTCAACAAGTGGCGGAGTAGCAGGCAGTACGGGCACAGCAATAGATACTATGAATCCGTTTATGTCGATGAACTATATTATCTACACTGGAAACATATAAAATGAGCTATAAATTAAACAAAACAGACGGAACATTACTAGTAGATTTAATAGATGGGTCGATAGATACAGCTAGTACGTCACTTACTCTAGTAGGTAAAAACTATTCAGGATTTGGTGAAGTTTTAAATGAAAACTACATTAAATTATTAGAAAGTTTTTCAAACTCAACTAGTCCACTTAATCCAATTGCTGGACAATGTTGGTGGGATACTTCAGAGGCAAGATTAAAAGTATTTAACGGCACACAGTTTAATGCAGTAGGCGGACCGTTTGTAACGGCAGCACAACCTGCAATGGTTGCTGGTGATTTATGGATTAATAACAACGCTGATCAAATGTACTTTTATGACGGTGCAGGTGATCCTACACTAGCAGGACCAGCATATTCATCACAGCAAGGTAAGTCGGGCTTTATAATAGTATCAAGACTTGATACACAGAGCAGAAATAGAACATGTGCTGACTTATATGTTGGCGGAACGTTAATGGCTGTAATGAGTGCCATTGAGTTTACTCCTGCAACAGCAATTACTGGTATAACTGGCAATGTTAAAAAAGGTATTAATGTTATTGATACTAATTCTTCAACAGGATTTACGTATCAAGGAGTTGCAGACAAAGCACTAAACTTAATCAAGGCAGATGGTACTTCTGTTAGTGCAGACAGTTTCCTTTCAGCAATAACAGACGGTAGTACAACTGGATCATTGCAAGTATTAAACTCCAACGGTATTACAGTAGGACCAAATGCTAACCAGATTATGAAAATAGTCGGTAATAGCTTTGTTACAGAAAATGCTAGAATTGATGATGACTACATTATTAAGGTTACAAGTTCTGCGGCTGGATCACAAGTTATTGATGCATTACATATTGATGCATCACTAAAGCGCATTGGTATATTCCAAGCTACACCGTTACATACGTTAGACGTTACTGGCGATATGCGTGTAACTGGCAATTTAATTGTTGAAGGAGCAAGCGCAAGTATTGATGTATCTACATTAAGAGTTGAAGATAAGCAAATAGAGCTTGCTATTACAAGTGATAGTACATTACTAAATGATGCAGGCGTTGATGATGCAGGTATACTAGTTAGAGTAACTGGTGATGATAAGAGTTTTACTTGGAAAAATGCAACTAAGGCGTGGACTTCATCAGAGCACATGGACATTGTAACAGGCAAGTCATATAAAATTGGCGGAACTGATGTATTATCAGCAACAACACTAGCTAGTTCAGTAACAAGTGCAACAGGGTTAACAACAATTGGTACACTAGGTGCATTAAGTGTTGATAACATGAATTTAAATGCCGCAACAATTACAACAACGGCACTTGGATTAACAATTACTAGTGCTGATACAATTACTATTAGTAATAGTAAAAAAATTACAGGTGTAGGTGCTCCTACAGCTGGAGCAGATGTTGCAAACAAGACTTATGTAGATCAACAAATTGCTGGATCAAGTATTTCCTTTAGTATGGATATTACTAGTCTTAACGACACGCAAATTGCGTTAGTTATTAATGACCTAGTACCAGCAAGTGGGGTATCTAACGGTACAACAGCTAGAATACATGGTACATCACTTACAGGTGCGGCGGTTTCAGGCATTGATGTTAGTGCTGTTCTTACTAAATCGTTTGTTACAGTTGATAAAAATGGTACAGAAAACCAGGCAGTCTTACAAGATGTTGGATTTACTAATGCAACAGGTACAGTAACAGTAACAGTTGCTCGAAGTTTGAAACAGTTTATTACCTCAGGTGGTAATTGGACGTTTGATCAAAACTTGTCTAGTAGCGTTTAACGATAAATATATTATACAAAGGGTTATATACATATGGCATATACAATTAATAGATACAGTGGCACTACTTTAGCAACAGTGCAAGATGGTACAGTTGATGCAACTTCCGATTTACGGTTTGTTGGTAAAAACTATGCTGGATATGGTGAGATACAGAACGAAAACTTCTTATTCTTGCTTGAAAGTTTTAGTGGAGCATCGCAACCGCCTAAAGCTATTACTGGTCAAGTGTGGTATGACACAGCAGTACAAAAATTAAAATTTTACAACGGTACTAAGTTTAAGAATACAGGCGGAGCAGAAGTTTCTGCAACACAGCCTACAGGATTAACAGCAGGCGACTTTTGGTGGGATAGCGGAAACAATCAGTTATACGCATTTGATGGAACATCATATATCCTTATAGGACCACAAAGTACCGGCAGTGGCGTTACGCAAATGACAAGTAAAACTGTTAAAGACACTACTGCAACTAACAGAAGTGTTATTGTTGCAACAATTAACGATGAAGTAGTTTACATAATTAGTAGCCTTGAATTTACTATGGATGTTAGTGATTCATCTGCAATTACAGGATTTGACGTAGTTAAAAAGGGCTTGACAATGGTCAACACCCAAGCATCAACCAATGGTGTTACAACTACTGATCATGTGTATCACGGAACTGCATCTAATGCATTAAGACTAGGCGGAAATTTAGCAAGCGATTTTGTACTAAGTGCAACAGGATCTTTTAATAGTGTTATACGTTTTGCAGACGCTGGATTAACAGTAGGCGATAGTAATGATTTACTAATTACTATTGAAAATGGTAATGACGGATCTATTGCTAACCAAGTTGGTACTAACAGTATTATTAAACTTAAAGCTAACAACGCCGCAGGAGCACTAACACACTCAGCAACGTTCACAGCATTAGGCATGGCGCCTGCAACTACTAACGCATTTGATTTAGGTGCATCTGGTAATGTATGGGCAAACGTTTATGCAACAAATTTACAAGGCAATGCAACAACAGCAAGTGCATTAAAGCTATCTGGATCAGTTTACTTACCAGATGCAAGTGCTACAGCAAACACAGCGGCACTAAGAGACGCAAGCGGAAACTTAACAGCAACCTTATTTCAAGGTGTTGCTACACAAGCACGGTATGCTGACTTAGCAGAAGTATATGCCACTGATGAAATATATCCAGTTGGTACAATTATGGCAGTTGGCGGTGAAGCAGAAGCTACAGCGGCAGCGGCAAGTCATTATTGTATTGGTGTTATATCAGACAAACCAGCATACTTAATGAACTCAGAAGCTGAAGGTCAAGCAATTGGTCTTAAAGGAAGAGTTCCAGTAAGAGTTACTGGACCAGTTAAGAAAGGCCAGCCAATTTATGCTTGGGCAGACGGAGTAGGATCAACACTTGCAACTACTGGCATGGTAGGTATTGCACTAGAGTCAGATGACTTTACTGAAGAAAAATTAATTGAGTGTGTACTAAAAGTATAAATACTTAATATACGTAGTTTGAGGAAATAACATGGCAGTAGGCGATTTAATCACAGCGGCACGATACAATAACGCACAAGCAAGAGTGGCTGCGATTATGGGAGTCGGCTCGACCACAGAAGGTTATGGACAAACTTTAAATAGTTCGCAGGTTAGTACAGCACTTACAGTTACAGCGGCACAAGTTAATGCATTATATGCTGACCTTGTAGCTGGAAGAATACACCAAACTGGGGCAACTCCTACTACTATTGTAGAAATAGTAATTGGTAATTCTATTGCTGACGCAACAAGTGACAATCCTAATGGTACAAAGAAAGGCTTCCTGGACTACGAAGCCTTAATTACAACATTTGAAGCAGATCCAGCTAGATTTGCTGTGGCAGCGTCACAGACTACTAACGGTACTGGTGTTACTAGCACAAGAACTGCCGCCTGGAACACTGATATTGCACACGTAGTAAGAGTTGATTTTGCTACAGCTAACGCACGTAGAAATTATTTCAATGCCGGCGGCACTATTAAGTTTGAAGCTACTTTGGCAAGCGCCGGAGATGCAAAGTCGAATGATTGGGCCAGTATGTTAACTAATATGGGCACAATCGCAATGGGATACACTGCAACAACTGCAACTGGTACAGGAACAGTTACTTCAATTGGTAACTTTGATTTAACTTCATCTAATCAAATAATATTTCGCAAGCCTGGAACCGGTGTTTACTCTGCAAACGATTATTATGTTTATGCAAAGGCAAACTCTGCAACACAGCTAGAGTTTACACTGCAATTCCAAGAAGAAGCCGCAGGCAATCCAAACTTTGACGAGCAAGTAAATGGCACACTAGTAAACTCTGTTAAGTTTAAACGCCCAAGCGGATCATATGTAACATTACCAGCACCGAGTTTTGTTACCGTAACTTCACTTTAACCATTGACAACACCCGCTTATTAGTATATACTATATAGTATACATTTAAGGAGCAACTATGGACGAACGACTAGAAGAAGCATTAGCCGTTAGTAAAGCGTTAGAAACACATCAAAATCAAAAGAATATTCTACATAAGCAATACAAAGATAATCTAATCTATTACTTTGATGGACAAAAAATTAGTGTAGATCTTTCATTAATTGCGTATTGTACAACAAAAACAATGCCAATAGTTATTATTGATGATAATAAGACTCCAGTGCTTATTGATGACATAGAAGAATTTACTAAAAAAATAACAGCAATGTATGAAACTGCTTCTCGTAAGTACTTTATGGAGTTTAAAAAGATTAAGTCAAAAAGATCAGTAAAGGAACTTATTGACTTATGACGCAAGGTGTACTGTTATTTGCGTATAATTCTAAAAACATGGATTATACAAAGCAAGCTATATATTGTGCTAAACTTATTAAGCAACACCTTGGCAAAGAGGTTGCACTAGTAACTGATGACGAATCATACCTTAACCGACAATATCCCTTTTACAAAAAATATATAGACCATGTTATTATTACAGGTCATGAAGATGCTGTACAAGAGCGAGTGTATAACGATGGGTTGTATCACAGTGATAAACAACGTTGGTACAATACTAATAGAAGTTCGTGTTTTGAATTATCTCCGTTTGATGAAACAATTGTAATAGATACTGATGTTTTAATTTTTAATGACGAGTTAAACAAATGCTTTGGATCTTCTGAAGATTTCCTAATATCAAAAGACTACAATTTTGTAGACATGAAACGAGACTATTCTGAGTTTGACAAAGTATCTGAAACAACATGCGATATGTTTTGGGCAACTGCATTTTATTTTAAGAAAACAGATTTCACAACTGTATTTTTTAACCTTATAGAACACATTAAAGAAAACTGGCATTTTTATAGATTAGTTTATGAAATTGCAGAAATTAAGTTTAGAAATGATTATGCATTTAGTATTGCTATACATACGTTACGCGGAATGAAAGATGCTACATGGCCGTTGCGTGTTCCTGCAAGTATATGGATCACAGTAGATAAAGATATCTTATATTCAATTGACGATACTAAGTTAACAGTGTTATTACACAAAGATTATGATTATCAATTAAGTGCAATTAGTGATGCTACTGTACACGTAATGAATAAGTTTTCATTAGAGCGGTGCATTGATAAGGTGTTTGAAAATGAGTAACGGTGTTTGTTTACTAGCGCAAAATAATATCAAGACTAATTATGTCCGGCAAGCATACGCACTTGCATTAAGTATTGTTGCAAAGTCTCCTAATCAAAAAGTAAGTCTTATTACTAATGATCCTGTAAGTGACAAGTATAAAAAGGTATTTGATCAAATTATTCCTATTCCGTGGTCAGACGATTGTTCCGACGACAGTGACTGGAAAATTGAAAATAGGTGGAAAGTTTATCACGCAACTCCTTACCGTAACACAATGGTATTTGATGTTGATATGTTAGTACTTGAAGACTTAGATATTTACTGGAAACAGCTACAAAAAAATAACGTTGATCACGACATATTATTTACAACACAGGTAGTTAATTATCGAAACGAAGTTGTTACTAATAGATATTATAGAAGAACCTTTGATGCAAATGATTTACCTAATTTATATTCAGGAATGTATTATTTTAAAAAAGCAGAAACAACAAAACAATTTTTTGGGTTGTTAAAAACTGTTATGTGGAACTGGGGCGACTTTTATAAAATTAGTTTAAGTAAGATACCACAAGAATGGTGTAGCTTTGATGTGTGTACTGCAATAACTGCAAAGCTATTAGATAGAATGTACACAGTGGGTGATAAGAATAACATACTAGAGTTTACACATATGAAAACTCGTTTACAAAATGTACCATTAGGTGAAAAATGGACAGACACCTTGTTTGTTGATTTTAATAGCGATCTTGAATTAATAGTTGGCGGATTAAAACAGTCGGGTGTATTTCATTATGTTGAGGACGAGTTTTTAACAGACAGAATAATAGATATTTTAGAGGATGCAGTATGAGTTATTATGCATATTACAATGAAAAGTTTGAAGTAACAATAATTAGTAATGAGCTTGATAATACTACACATGATATGTTTATTATTATTGACGAAGTTATGTTTTTAGCATTTGCAGAAGAAAAGATTAACTATTCTAATTATGCAGTAATCGGCGGGAAGCTAACATTAAAAGCAGAGCTTGAATTAGAAAAATATACAGACTCTAGAATTCCAGTAACACTTACTGACGAAGTATTTGAAAACTGCTTAATGGTAACACAAGATAAAAAAAATAAACATTGGTTTGCACAGTGTTATGTTAGTACAGAAGTTATTGAGAATTTTGTATTACTACCTAAAGAGCATATTGAAAAAAAGATATTTACATTCTACGTAGTATCAAAGGATAACAGATTTATTTTACTAGACACTATCAAAGTGCCTGCTAAAAATATTCTAACTAAAAAAGAAAGCTGGCGGCAACATGGATTGCGTGACAACGAAGATGTTGAAGTATTTACATCACCGGCATACACTATTGCAGATTTTGATACATCAGTAGTAACACAGGATGTTAGATTACTGTGTCGTAGAGATTTCTTAACGTATCATCATAAAGTAGGAGAGTTGGCATGAAAATTATAGATTATGATATCATTTATTTGAGTTATGATGAACCAAATGCAGAAAAAAATTATGCAGACTTATTAAGCAAAGTGCCTTGGGCAAAGCGTGTACATGGTGTAGAAGGCAGTGATGCCGCACACAAAGCATGTGCTAAACTAAGTGAAACAGATCGCTTTATTACAGTAGATGGCGACAACATTATTAATGCAGAGTTTTTAGGACAAGAACTTGACTTTGATGATCATGCAGACTTAGAACATAGTGTAATTAGTTGGTGCGGCAGGAACATAATTAACGGATTAATGTACGGCAATGGTGGATTAAAATGTTGGCCAAAGCAGTATGTGTTAGATATGAAAACACATGAAAATGCAGAAGCAGACAATCCGCATGCACAAGTTGACTTTTGCTGGGATCTAAAATACATACAGCAAAACAGTTGGTATAGCGATGTGCATAATAATGAAACTGCACTACAAGCATGGAGGGCAGGTTTCCGTGAAGGTGTTAAGATGTCATTAGATCAAGGAGTGCGACCAACTAAAGAAGCGTTCTTACAAGGCCATTGGAAAAACTTACATAGATTGTGGGTGTGGTTAATGGCAGGCGCTGATGTGGAAAATGGACTATGGGCTATTTATGGTGCTCGAGAAGGATTGTACATGACAATGTGTACAGATTGGGATTATGTACAAGTTAGAGATTTTGAATATTTAAACGAGTACTGGAATAAAACAGTTAGTGTATATATAAATGACGACAACTTGCTGGAATCAATTCAACGGTTAGGCAACAGTCTTATTGATGAATTAGAAATACCCATTGCTAAAAATCCTTTAGATGCACAACAAAGTAAGTTCTTTAAAGAAGTTTACCAGAATCCAAGTAGAAACAGCAGAAAACAGTTTGTGATTGATCCTGAATGAGCAACGAACAACGCATAACAGAATTAAAACTAAAAAAAGATCTAATAAATTCTGTTAGTTGTAGTTTCTGTACGGCTAAGTGGTTACAAACAACCCTTATGTTACAAAATGGATATAATCATAGTTGCCACCACCCGGCACCGCATAAAATTCCATTAGAAGAAATAGAAGCAGACCCTGCGGCATTGCACAATAGTAAGTTTAAAAAAGAACAACGTGCTATGATGTTAAAAGGCGACCGCCCTTTAGAATGTGATTACTGTTGGAAGATTGAAGATTTAGATAAAGAGTATTTTTCAGACAGACACTATAAAACAGCAGATACTTGGGCATGGGATAGGTTTGAAGATATTGCTAAAAGTGATCCACAAGACAATGTGTATCCTAGTTACTTAGAAGTTAGTTTTAGTAATGCTTGCAACTTTGCGTGTGCTTACTGCTCGCCTGAAATTAGCAGTAAGTGGATGGAGGATATAAAACAAAATGGTGAGTATCCAGACGGTGCTCATAATTTAGATTACTTAAAGAAAACAGGTAAATTTCCATATGCAAACAACGAAGACAATCCGTATGTAACAGCATTTTGGAAATGGTTTCCTGATGCACTTCCGCATTTAAAAGTTCTACGTATTACAGGCGGCGAACCTACAATGAGTAAAGATACTTGGAAGTTATTAGATTACATAATTAATAATCCACAACCTCAATTAGAAATTGCAGTTAATACAAATTTAAATGTTCCAGCAAAGCTAATAGATAAATTAATATACTATAGCGGCGAGCTTGAAGGTAAACTTAAAAAGTTTGACATATACACAAGTGCTGAAGCAGTTGGTGATCAAAATGATTATGTAAGAGATGGAATGAATTACAAAGTTTGGATGACTAATGTACATCGTATGTTGTATGAAACTAATAGTACTGTAGCAATAATGACAACTATTAATATTTTAAGTTTGCCTAGCTTTGCTAAATTTATACAAGACGTTATGGAACTTAGAAAAGATTACAATTTAAATTTTGAACACAATAGAATTCCGTTAAGCATTAACTATCTTAGATGGCCTTTGCATTTACAAACTATACTATTAGATAAAGAACAACGTGTAAAGTACGCTAATGAAATTGAAAGTACTTCAGAAGCATGGCTCAAGTATTACAGTAAAGAAAAATATGCTAGAATTTACTTAGAAGAATTTGATCAAATAAAACGGTTGTGTAACTATCTTAGAAACACAGAACCAGCTATTCAATATCGTGGTAACTTTTGCAGATATATACATGCATACGATAAGCGTCGAAACAAAAACTTTAAGAATACTTTTCCAGAGTACTCAACATTATTAGAGGATTGGCATGCCAGCTAAACAAGATGAAACATTGCTACAGTACAGGCAACGTATAATAGATCCAAAGAGTACTAGCTTCTGTGGTGCAAAATGGTTTAATGCAACTACTTGGTTAGGTAGTGGTACAACTGCTAGTTGTCACCACCCGCCGGCACATCAGATTCCATTAGAAGAAGTAGAAGAAAACTACACAGCAATTCATAACACTAAACATAAGAAAGAAATGCGCAGGCAAATGCAAAAGGGCGAACGCCCTGCAGAGTGTGAGTATTGCTGGAAGATGGAAGATATGAAAAAAAATGCAGTTAGTGATCGCACCTTTAAAACTATTATCTATACAGACGAAGAACTACAGGCTGCATATGATGCAGACTGGAATGAAAATGCTAATCTTAAAACATTTGAAATAGCATTTGATCGAGTTTGCAACCTAGCATGTAGTTACTGCAATGCTAGTTTTAGTACTACATGGGCAAAAGATATTAATAAGAATGGTCCTTATGAAAACTTAGTCAGTGATGGCGCAGGTGCGTTTAAACACAATGGTGATTGGGCCGCTCCGTACAATGATGATGCAGACAATCCTTATATACAAGCATTTTGGAAATGGTGGGATAACGGTCTTGCAGATAGTTTAGATGAACTACGCATTACAGGCGGCGAACCATTAATGAGCGGCAACACTTGGAAACTATTTGATTGGTATTCTAAACAGAAATCAGATATGCGATTTGCTATTAACTCGAACTTAATTGCAAAAGAAAGCATTATTAATAAGTTAATTGAGAAAGCCCAAGGAATTAAAAAGTTCCACATTTATACTAGCTGTGAAGCAGTTGGTGAACAAGCTGAATACATCCGAGACGGGCTAGTTTACGATCAATGGGTAAACAACGTAACACGTATTTTAGATGAAACTGACGTAGAGCTACATTGCATGATGACTATTAATAGCTTATGCTTGTTTAGTATTACAGAATTTCTTGATCAAATATATACGCTAAAAGAACGTACAGGAACAAAAACGCCGACAGTAAGTTTAAACTTATTACGTTTTCCAAGTTTCCAAAGTCCTTTAGCATTGCCAGTACATCTTAAAGATTATTGCTACAATAAACTAAATGATTGGTATAACGCAAACAAGCACAAAGCGTTATGGCACGAGCATGAAAAAGCAAGCATTGAACGCTTAATAGATTATCTAGTTACTGTAGATGCTCCGCATAGACGCACAAGCAATCCTGTAACACTATGGCGTGACTTCAAAACATTTTATGCACAATACGATGTAAGACGAAATAAAAACATAAACGTGTTTCCTAAAATCCTAACAGATTGGATAGAAAGTATTCCTGATACAGATTCAAGTATTATGGAACTTGCAGAAAAAGAAGGTTGGATATTAAATCCTGACAATAAGAATATTGCCAAGGAACTAGCTACGTATGAGTGAGTATTTCTGTGTAGCACCGTGGACACATACATACGTTAGCCCTCAAGGTGAACGTAGACTTTGTTGTGCAAGCAGAGAAGAACCTCAGTTCCAAAAGCAATATATTGATAGCGGCGACAATAACAATACAGAGTTTAATCCGTCTACATTAAAAGAGCATTGGAATAGTGCATACATGAAAGATATACGGAAACGTATGTTAGCTGGTGAAAAATTAAGTCAGTGTGATGTGTGTAATAATCAAATACTAAACTTACACACTTATAAAAGCTATTTTAATAATACATTGTTTCCAAACAAGATACAGGATATTATTGATAACACTGCGGAAGACGGGCACACTACGTTAACTCCAGTTAGCTATGATTATAGAATTTCAAATTTATGTAATTTCAAATGCCGTATGTGCGGAGAACAACTAAGTTCAAGTTGGGAAACAGAAAAAATAATACATGATAGAGTTAACTATGATGATGCTAAATGGATGGTACCCGACACTCGTAAAAAGATTTCAAGATTTCAAAAAGACGTATTAGAAGTAGAATTACAAGAAGCAGTCGACAACGGAACTGTTGAAGAAATATACTGGGTAGGCGGCGAGCCTCTAATGTATGACATACATTGGAGAATAATGCAACAGCTAGTAGATAGCGGTAAAAGTAAAGATGTAGTTATTCGTTATAATACAAACCTAAGCAGAGTTATATATAAAAATTATAGTTTATATGATTTGCTTCCTCATTTTAAAAAAGTAAATGTATGTGCAAGTATTGATGGTGTTGGTACTGTAGGAGAGTATATACGCACAGGATTAAAATGGAACCAGTGGATTGATAATTTTAAGCAGGGGCATTTTTTAATTGACCAATACGGTGACGATGCATTAGTATTTGACGTTACACTTACGACTCCAGGGTTGTTTGATTTAAAAAATATGTTTGATTGTGTTACTGAGCTAGGAGTAAAAAGCTATTTTAAAATAACCTTTGCTTTTGATCCTTCGGTAGTAATGAGTCCGTTGTGTTTGCCTAAAGATATACTAGAAGAAACAGTTAACGAATTATTAGAATATATGGAGCCTCGTGTTACTCCAAAAACACAAGTTTATATAGATACACTTAAAAACTTATTAACTCGCCCAACGTTTTATGAATCATATTCAGATGCAGAGAAAGGTATTAAACAGGGAAAAAGGAATATAGAATTTTTAGAAAGTATTAGAGACTGTGACGTAACTTTTAGAAGTATACTTAATGATCGTGCTAAAGAATGGTGGGACAAAATATGAGTAAAACATTTTGTCCTTTACCGTGGACTCACTTAGCTACACACCCGCACGGCGCTGTTACACTTTGTTGCGAAAGTAACATGACAAATCGTGCAAGTGATTCACAAAATGCAAATGGTGATTTTCAAACTTTTCAAACTACAGAGTATGATTTGAATAAGATTATGAATAGTGATCTATTTAGAGAAGTACGTATGCAAATGCTTAACGGAAAAGAGCCTAGTGTTTGTTCAACGTGTTACAAATACGAAAGTATGGGAAATGAAAGTAAGCGGACAATAGAATTAGAGCGACTTGATTATAGTTTAGAAGATGCTATATTAGATACTAACTTTGATGGATATATTGATCACACAAATTTTGAATTTATTGAATTAAGACTTGGTAACCATTGTAACTTAGCTTGTAGATCCTGCAACCCGTTTAGTAGTACAAAATGGATTAAAGATTGGGAAAAATTACATGGTGAAACTCCAGTTCAACAAAATCTATTTAATTGGCCCTTGGATGAAAAGTTTTGGGATAGTCTTAAGAAACATTGTAAAAAAATAAAACATTTATATATTAATGGAGGGGAACCTTTACTAATTGACAAGCACAAGCACTTCTTACAGTTTTTAGTTGATGCTGGTTATGCTAAAAATATAGAATTAACATACAGTACTAATAGTACTATTATTGACGAAGGTTATGTAGACATTTGGAGACAGTTTAAGTACGTTAACTTTTGGCTTAGTATTGATGACATTCAAGAAAGAAATGAATATCTAAGATACCCATCTAATTGGACTAAAACAATTGAAGCGTTAACTTGGTTTAGTTCTTTATACAATTACGAAGACCGAGGCGAGCATAGGTTACGTCCTAGGGTAATGCAAACAGTAAGTATAATGAATATCTATTATGTAAAAGAGGCGCACGACTTTTTTGAAAAACTTAATCTAACTGTGGATCATAATTTTGTTAATGATCCTAGTTATTATAATGCTGTAAATTTACCACCGTATGCAAAACAAAAAGCATTAGACAGGTTAAAAGGCATACCGCCACATATACATAGCAAGTTCCGAAACTTTTTAAATATCGATAATAATACTGATCACTTTGCAAAGTTTTTTGTGGTTAATAATAAACTAGACGAAATAAGAAAAGAATCATTTAAAGATATATTCGGAGAATGGTACGAAATATTAAGGAGATCAAATGGATAAATTTTTCTGTGTTGCGCCATTCGTTCATATGTATGCACACCCTGACGGGGCTGTTAAGACTTGTTGTGCAGGTATCGATAACTTTGGTAACCTAAAAACTAATTCACTTGAAGAGATTTGGGATAATGATAAGTTTACCCAACTGCGAAAAGATTTTATTGCAGGCGATGTCACTGATCTTGTAAAGAGTAATTGTGCAACTTGTGTTAATTTTGAAAAGAGTAAAATACATTCTTTGCGTGAAGGCTTAAATGCAGAGTTTACAGAACATGCTATAATAGAGGAGAAGCCTGACTTAAATCTCCTCTACATAGATTTCCGATTTAATAACTTTTGTAACTTCAAGTGCAGGGGTTGCTATCATGAGTACAGTAGTTCTATTGCTAATGAAGATGCTGGCAAATCCGTGCCTATTATCTATGCTGGAAAGACTCTTGAGGATTTATACAACCAAACATTACCGCACTTGAAATACACTAAGAAGATTTATTTTGCTGGAGGAGAGCCTTTAATACAATGGGAACATTGGAAAATATTAGATAAGTTGTTAGAACAAAACAACACTGATATCTCACTAGTGTACAACACAAATTTTAGTACTATGAAATATAAAAATAAAAACGTGATAGATTACTGGAAACAATTCAAAAATATAAAACTACTTCTTAGCATTGACGGGATGGAAAAGGGCGGTGACTGGTGGAGGCATGGTAACAGCTGGAAAAAGCTACAGAATAACATTGAAACTGTTAAGACTGAATGCCCGCACATTTCTCTAGGAGTTACTTGTACTGTAGGCTGGGCTAATCTATACACTGCAATGGATTTAATTGACTATTGCTCGGATACTCATTTAATAAATCCAGAAGACATTAATATAAACGTTTTACAATACCCAGTACACTTCTGTGTGCAGACCGTGCCTGACTGGAAGAAACAAGAACTAGAAATACGCATTAAAAAAACCTTTAGTAAATACATTAGTATGGGATTTGAAGATGACTCCCTACTAGCCAGAAATTTGATTGCATTAATTGATTTTATGTGGGCAAAAAAAGGGGACACTAAAAAAGTTAAAGGTGGGTGGTCCCAGATGGTAACAAAAAAAGATATGCTTAGAGGTGAAAATTTCTTTGAAGCATTTCCAGAACATATAAACATGAGAGAGTTAGTTGAATGATTAGTGATAATATTTTTCCAATAAAGACTGCCACTGCCTGTCAATTCAAATGGTCATGGAGTACAATTTTCCTATCGAAGGGTACAACTACAAGTTGTCACCGTTGCAACCATTGGGAATTTGATTTAGATACCCTCAAAGACTTCCACAATCTTCCTGGAAAGATCGCTGATAGAGAAAAGATGCTTGACGGTTTGTGGCCAGGGAATGGATGTGAGTACTGTAAGAAGATTGAAGATGCTGGTGGTTCCAGTGAACGTACTGCTTGGATCAACAAAAAAGATTTGATACCGCCTGAGATTCTTGCTGGTGATATGAAAGCAACAAAGGTAACTCCTAGATTGCTAGAAGTTTACTTCACTAACGTATGTAACCAAGCATGTGTCTATTGTACTCCGCAATTCAGTTCTCAGATTGAAGCAGAATTGAGAAAGCATGGAAAAATACCAGCTAACCCTAGCTACATGAATCATCCTAGTATTGGCGACAACTACCCTCTGTATCTACAGAAATTTTGGGAGTGGATGGAAGAACACGGATCAGAACTATATGAGTTCCAGATTCTTGGCGGCGAACCACTGTACCAAAAAGAGTTTGAGCAATGTCTTAATTTCTTTGATAAACATCCAAATCCAAATCTCATTATGAGAATCTTTAGTAATCTAAAGCATGATGAAGAGAAGTTTAAAAAGAAGATTCAAAAAGTTAATGATCTTATTGCAAACAAAAAGATACGGGAGCTTCATATTGTTGCAAGCCAAGATTGTTGGGGACCTCAAGCAGAATACGCTAGGTACGGAATGAATCTAAAGAACTGGGAAGCTAATATCAGATATTGCCTGTCACAAGGCATTCCAGTTAATATCCATATGACAATCAGTGCATTGACTATTCCTACCCTAGGAGATTTCATAGATAAGATTTACAGTTTACGCAAAGAATACAAAGCAGGATTATGGATTAGTTCAAACACCATTGTTAACCCTGAATGTTTAGACCCGTATATCTTTGGTGACAAAATTGCATTCTACTTAGAAGATGTTCTTACTAAGCTAACTGACCCAAATGACAAACAGCAGAAAGAATGTTTAGAAGGCATTCTTGCAGGAATGAAGTCTAGTAAGGTAAACACAAAACAAGTAAATGACTTTAAAAATTATTTAGATGAGATTGACAAGAGGCGAAAAACCAATTGGCGAATCCTTTATCCTGTTATTAGTGATATAGCTGAGACAATAACCTTGCCAGTTGAAGAATCAATTCAATGCGTTAATCTTTGACAAGAGGAGTAAAACAACTTGTTTAATATTTTAATTTACAAAAAAGCCCAAGGCGACTTTTCTATTGGCATTCCTTGTCTTAATGACACTAATCAGCCCATCCCCAGGTGGAACGAATACTTAGATAAGTATGATCTTTTTAACTTTGTTGCGTTGAAAAAGAAAGTTGGGACAAGAAAGAAAATACCAAATACAAAATATATTGTATTCATTTCATATTATGGCCATTTTATAAGTAATACAGACTTTAAACCATTATATGATTGTCAACTTGGCGAATACATTGGTACTACTGATTCTAGACGCAGTGAGTTTTATATGCCTGATCGTGTTCGCACAGATAGTGAAAACGGTCTAGTTCATTGGGTCATTGATTATAATACAGAATGTAGTCAATTAGACCAAACAGACAACTTCAATCAAATTGATTTTAATAGAGTGTGCCAACTGCTACATACAGTACCTAATAACATTACACTTATTACAGGTGGCGAAACTGTATCAGAATTAGGTACTGCAACGCTTACATCGCCAGATAACTTGGGATACAATTGCATTACTGGACACGAATTATATAATTTTATTAATATACGAAAAGGTAACGACAATGACGAAGCACATAATACATATAGTAGTCAAAAAATAAGAAATATAATAAATGGAGAAAATTTAAAATATAAATCTTTATGTTATAATAGATTACCTAGACCCCATAGAACTATAATAGTGGCACACATTATAAAAAATAATTATCATGATGATTGTTTGTATAGTTTGGGTTTATCCCCTAATATGCCCAGATGGTTCACTGACGCTCCGTTTCCGCCTATTTCAAAGTTTCCAGAACTTTCAAATGAAATGAATCAGCTCCGGACTGGACCTGAAATATATCCGCATATAAGGGAAGGGGATGTAAGCCTAACAGTAAATCTTGCAGATACAATAGGCTGGGAACACGGATTAACTTCATACTTTCAGCTTGTTACAGAAACTACGCCTACTGCTAATAACATTCCATTTATTACAGAAAAGTCCATGAAGCCGTTTGCTATGCTACAACCGTTTGTGCAATACGGACCAAAAGACAATATAAAAGTTTTAAGGATGTACGGATATCAAATGTTTGATGATTGGATAGATCATAGTTATGATGATGAAGAAGACAACAGTAAACGGCTTCGTATGGTATTAACTGAATTTGACAGACTACAAAAAATACCAAAAGACATATGGTCAAAAATGTTACAAGAAATGTTAAGTCAGTTATTACATAATAATAAATTAGTAAAACGACCGCCAATATATGATTTTACTTCTCAGTTAATACCAATACTATCAAAGTTCATAAAGGCACCACAATGAAAAAATTAGTAGTAGCAGGATGTTCAGTTAGTGATTGGACACAGGTTGATAAAGCGTGGGGCGAATATGTTGCAAAACATCTAGGATTAGAATACATGCACTTAGCGGCAGGATGTGGCTCTAATTATAGAATGTGGCGCCTCTTAACAACACATATACGCAATGGCACTATTACTTCTGACGATACTGTATTAGTACAATATACTACATTAGAACGTACTGAATTTTGGTCAGCTCTTATTGATCGCCATTGGCATATACCCAATGTGCATTTGCGTGATTCTTACACTGAAGGTAGCATAATTAAATTTAAGACAGGCTCGCACGAATGGCATAGTGGCATTGAACGCAAGTTCATGAAAATGTACGAACGGTTTATCGGTATCGAGTTCGAACATGAAAAGTTTATTAATAATCACATTGCGTTTCAGTGTTTGGCAAAAGAATATAACATACATAATTTATACTTTGTAAAAGTAGGTAAGTATGGCTATAATGGAGAAGATGTTCATCCAACGATATCTAAATATAAAGATAATTTCTTAAATTACAACGATATATTTGATAATAAAAAATGGCATTTAAAAGGTGACCCTTTTCATTTAAGTGCTACGGGTCACACTATATTAGCAGATAGAGTTATTAAAGTAATAGAATCAAAATGAAAAT